>Ga0207661_10000004_pt1 | contig 606391 bp, 491 predicted proteins | sample KBSC713LmetaG_FD_184337 | JGI IMG/M metagenome (GOLD analysis project Ga0207661, IMG submission 184337) | Corn rhizosphere microbial communities from Kellogg Biological Station, Michigan, USA - KBS C7.1-3L metaG (SPAdes) (version 2) | ecosystem: Host-associated > Plants > Roots > Rhizosphere ...
CGGTGAAAGAAGGACAGCCGATCCTCTACAACTACCGGCTGCGGCGCATCACGTCGACAGGCGGCGACAAACCATCGATCGACATCGAGAGCTTCGACTTCTCGATGCGCGTCCCGATCACCGTCGGAGGCGCCACGCCGGTTCAGTATCAGTCGGTCGGCTTCGAGACGCCGGTCTCGATCCACCAGAACGAGAAGGTTGTCATTGGCACGACGACGATGGGCGACAAGGCGCTGATCGTAGTGGTGACGGCGACGGTAGTTTCGAAAGAGTGAAGGGTGAAGAGTGAAGAGTGAAATCCGAGAGGAGTGATGTTTTTCACTCTTCACCTTTCACCCTTCACTCTTCCTATACCGTCGCCGGTTTGAACGCGCGCAAGCGCTTGCAGGCTTCTTCCAGCGACGCGAAATCCTTCGCGAAGCAGAAGCGCAGCATTCGTTTTCCGGCTTCGGAGACGAAGAATGCGGAGCCGGGAACCGAGGCGACGCGCGTCGTTTCGAGCAGTGCGTTCGCGGCTTCCTTGTCGTCGCGGAACTCGTCCGGAATCTGCGCGAGCATGTAGTACGCGCCTTGCGGCACTGACGGTTTGAAGCCGGCTTCGGAGAGCGCGTCGGCGAGCATGTCGCGTTTCTTTTGATAGTCCGCGGCCATGTTCGCGTAGTACTCGTCGCCGATTTCGAGTGCGCGCGTGACGCCCCATTGCAACGGAGTGGGCGCACAGATCGCGAAGAGATCGTTCATCAGGCCGATGGGACCGGCGATGCGTTCGTCGGCGATCACGTAGCCGACGCGCCAGCCGGTGATCGAAAACGTCTTCGAGAATCCGCTGATGGTGATGGCCAGATCGCGGCAGGAAGGGATCGAGGCGACGGACACGTGTTTGCGGCCGTCGTAGACGATGTATTCGTAGATCTCGTCGGTGAAAATCCAGGCGCCGAATTCGCGGCAGAGCGCGCCGATCTTCTCCAACTCCTCGCGCGTGAACATTTTCCCCGAGGGATTTGAAGGCGTGCAGACGACGATCGCTTTCGTCTTTGGCGTGAAGGCAGCGCGCAAAACGTCGAAGTCGATCGTCCAGTCAGGCGCCTTCAGCGGAACGAATTTCGGCTCGAAGCCGAGGACCTTGAAGGTGTTGAGGTGGTAGCCGTAGTAGGGCTCGAAGAGGATCACTTCGTCGCCGACGTTCAGCGTGGCCATGGCCGCGGCGAGAAAACCGCCGCTCGATCCGACGGTGACCACGATCTCCTTCGCCGGATCGGCCGTGAATCCGTTGTGGCGCTCGACCTTGCGTGCGATGCGTTCGCGAAGGATGTCGATGCCTTCGAACTTCGAGTAGGTCGCCTTGTTCGCGCGGATGGCGTCGCAAGCGCCGTCGATGAGCTCCGGAATCGTGGGGAGGTCGCAGATGCCCTGCCCGAGGTTGATGCCCTCCACCCGCTCGCACTCGCGGGACATGCGGCGGATGTCAGACTGCACGAGGCCACGCAAACGATCGCTGATCTGGTTCATAGCGCGCGTAGTTTAAACCTGCCGGCCCACCACTCGCCTTTCGCGCGCTCTTCGGCGAGATCGAGGCCGTGCTCCGCGCAGGCGCGGACGACGTCGTCGCGCTTGATGACGAGGATGCCGCTGAGGATGAGCGATCCATTGACATGCGATTTCACCTCGCCGAGGACCGGGATGATGACCTCGGGGATGATGTTCATGGTGACGACGTCGAATGTGCCGCCGCGAAGCGCTTCGAGCCCGCCGATGAAGATCGGCATCCGCGCGTCGTCGACGCCATTGCGGACGCGGTTGTCGCGCAGAGCGGCGAATGCATCGACGTCGTTGTCGAATGCGATGACGCGTTCCGCGCCGAGGCGGCACATGGCCAGGGCGAGGATGCCACTGCCGGCGCCGACGTCGAGGCCGCGTTTTCCGGCGACGTCGAGCGTCTCCAGGATCTCGATGCAAAGCGACGTCGTCTCGTGCGAGCCGGTTCCGAAGGCCTGCTCCTGCGGGACGACGAGCGCGTGCCGCGTGGTGGCGGACGGGATCAGCGATGCATCAGGCGCGACGATGAAGTGCTCGCCGATGTACAGCGGCTCCAGCGACTGCTGATAGCGATCGAGCCAGTCGATGCGTTCGCGTTCGGTTGCGTGCAGCTCGATGCCGTCGATGTCGCCGATCTCGCGCGCGGCTTCGTCGCGTTCATCGGCATCATCAAAGTACGCGGAGATCGTGGCCGTGCCGTTCGCCTCGGACGATGAGCTGCCGGTGGACGGCGTCAGATACAGCCGCGACTGCACGATCTCTTCGAGCGCGGCGTCGCGCGCATCGAAGGAGATATCGAGGATGAAGTCCTTCACGCGTGCGCGCCGAACAATTCGCCGTAGTCTTCCATCGCCGCCTGCACGACGTTCGCCGCGTGCGCGTAGCCGTACGAGCCGGAGACGCGGATGCGAGTCGGCTCGGCGGGGACGAGTTTGTACGTGGAGAAGTAATGTTCGAGACGTTCGACGAGGACGGTCGGGACGTCGCTCAGATCCTGCGCATCGCCCCAGACGTAGTCGCCCTGCAGCACGGCGATGATCTTGTCATCGGCTTCGTCGCGATCGACGAGCTGCAGGCCGCCGATGACGCGCGCGGACAACAGGATTTCCGATTTCGCAATCGGCCGCTCGCTGAGAACGCAGATGTCGAGCGGATCGCCGTCGCCGCGCTTGGTTACCGGCGTCAGCGCGGCCACGCGCGCACCGCAATACGTGCGCGGGATGAATCCATAAAGTGCCGGCGGCTGCGAAGACGTTCGCTGCGGCCTGTCGACGCGCAGGTATCCGGATGCTTTGTCGACCTCATACTTGATCAGATCGAACGGCGTGATTTCGATGTACGCATTGACCACGCGCGGCGCATCGGCGCCGGCACTCAGTCCATGCCACGGATGCGGACGCCATTGCGAGAAAGTGAGGTCGGCCACAGGGAAACGATTCTAATCCGCAGATGACGCAGATGAAAAAAGATGGGGAAGCCTTTATCTGCTTCCATCTGCGGATCGGCTTTACGGCGCCGTGAAAAAGTCCTTCACCTTGCCGAACATCCCCTTGTCCTGAAGCGGGGTCTCGCCCTCGGCTTCGGCGTAGCGCGTCAGGAGATCGCGTTGCGCGTCGTCGAGGGTTGTCGGGATGCGGACCGTCACGTGGACGTACTGGTCGCCGCGGCCGGGGCCCTGGAGAAACTGGACGCCTTTGCCGCGCAGGCGGAAGACCTGACTCGGCTGCGTTCCCGGCGGGATGCGCAGCGATTCGGGGCCGTCGATCGTGTCGGTCTGCACTTCGGCGCCGAGAGCTGCTTGGGTGAACGAGATCGTCTGCTCGGAGTGGATGTCGTAGTCGCGGCGCGTGAATTTCGCGTGCTCGCGGACGGAGATGAAGACGTAGAGATCGCCGGGAGGGCCGCCGTTGAAACCGGCTTCGCCTTCGCCGGCAACGCGCAGGCGCGAACCGTCGTCGACGCCGGCGGGAACTTTGACGGAGATCGTCTTCTCTTCGCGGACGCGGCCGGCGCCGTCGCAGTTCGCGCAGGGATCCTTGATCACTTTTCCGGCGCCGCCGCATTGCGGGCAGGTGCGCGCGACGGCGAAGAAACCTTGCGAATAGCGGACCTGACCGCGGCCGGCGCAGCCGCTGCACGTCACCGGCTGCGTGCCCGGTTTCGCGCCGCTGCCTTTGCAGGTTTCGCAGGTGGCGACGCGCGGCACGTCGATGGTGATGTCCTTCCCGAAAACCGCTTCCTCGAACTCGAGCGTGAGGTCGTAGCGGAGATCGTTGCCGCGGGCGGCGCGCGAGGAGCGGCGGCGGCCGGTGCCGAAGAAATCGCCGAAGCCGAAAAGATCGCCGAGGATGTCGCCGAAGTCGGCGAACTGATTCGGATCGAAGCCGCCTCCGCCGACGCCCTGGTGGCCGAAGCGGTCGTAGCGCGCGCGTTTCTCGTCGTCGGAAAGCACGCCGTACGCTTCCGCGGCTTCCTTGAACTTTTCCTCGGCGTCGGCATCGCCGGGATTTTTGTCGGGGTGATATTTCACCGCCATGCGGCGGTAGGCCTTCTTGATGTCGTCGACGGTGGCCTCGCGGGCCAGGCCGAGAACTTCGTAGTAATCGCGTTTTTCAGTCGTAGCCATTCGTCAGTTCTTACGGGGCGTCGCCGCCCGGCACATTCATTTTTACTGGGTTGTAAAGCATCACGCTGGTGAGGATGCGCGACGCGCTTTGCAGTTCGAAGATGGCGTCGTTCAATCGCTGCTTCTCCTCGGACGCCGCCGATTCCTTTGCTTTGGTGATGCACTTCTGGACTTTGTCGCGGTCCTCCTCGGTCAGCATCTTGCCGAACTCGCGGAAAACCTTGTCGTTCGTGTAGATCATCCCTTCGAGCTTGTTCTGCAGCATGCGCGTCTCGCGGCGTGTGGCGTCGACGCGCGAGTGCTCGGCAGCTTCGTTGACGAGGCGATCGATCTCGTCCTGCGACAGACCGCCGGCGGGATTGATCTGCACGCCGGTCGATTGGCCGGTGGCCTGATCGCGCGCGGTAACGCTGACGATGCCGTTCGAATCGATCGAGAACGTGACCTCGATCTGCGGCACGCCGCGCGGCGCGGGCGGGATTCCGACGAGATCGAACTTGCCGAGCGACTTGTTGTCGCGCGCGAATTCGCGCTCGCCCTGCAGCACGTGCACCGTCACCTTGTTCTGCTGATCGGCGACGGTGGTGAAGATGAGCGAGTTCTTCGTCGGGATCGTGGCATTGCGCTCGATGACTTTCGTGAAGACGCCGCCGTGAGTCTCGACGCCGAGGGACAGCGGCGTGACGTCGAGCAGGATCATGTCCTTGATGTCGCCGCGCAGGATGCCGGCCTGCACCGCGGCGCCGACCGCGACGACTTCATCGGGATTGATGTTGCGATTCGGTTCCTTGCCGAAGGCTTGCTGCACAGCTTCGACGACGCGTGGCATGCGCGTCTGGCCGCCGACGAGCACGACTTCGTCGATGTCCTTCGGCGTCACGCCGGCCTGCTTCATGGCGTCGTTGACCGGGTCGATGGTCTTCTGAATCAGGTCCTCGACCATCTTCTCGAACTCGCGGCGCGTGAGGACGCTGTTGAGATGCTTCGGACCCGAAGCATCGGCGGAGATGAACGGCAGCGTGATGCGCGACTCTTCGGAAACCGACAGCTCGTGCTTGGCGCGCTCGGCGGCCTCTTTCAATCGCTGCAACGCCATGCGGTCGTCGGCGAGGCTGATGCCGGTGTCGCGCTGAAAGCCTTCGATGAGCCAGTCGATGATGCGCTTGTCGAAATCTTCACCGCCGAGGTACGTGTCGCCGGACGTGGAGAGCACTTCGAAAAGCCCGTCTTCGAGCTTGAGGATGGAGATATCGAACGTGCCGCCGCCGAGGTCGTAGACGGCGATGAGCTGGTTGTGTTTGTGATCGAGTCCGTAGGCCAGCGCGGCCGCGGTCGGCTCGTTGATGATGCGCAGCACTTCCAGGCCAGCGATCTTGCCGGCGTCGCGCGTGGCCTGGCGCTGGCTGTCGTTGAAGTACGCGGGGACGGTGATGATTGCTTCGGTGACCGGCTCGCCGAGGAACTCTTCCGCGAACGCTTTGATCTCCATCAGCACGAACGCGGAAATCTCCTCGGGTGAATATTCGCGGTCGCGGATTTTCACCTTCATGTCGCCGTTGCCGGCGGGAACGATCTGATAGGGGAGGATCTGTTTCGCCCGCGCGACTTCGCTCGAATCGTATTTGCGGCCGATGAGGCGCTTGATGGCGAAGACGGTGTTGAACGGATTGGTGATGGCCTGGCGCTTCGCAATCTGTCCGACCAGCCGGTCGCTGTCCTCGGTGAAGCCGACCACCGACGGCGTGGTGCGACTTCCTTCCCGGTTCGGCATCACCTGCGGCGTGGCGACGTCCACGACGGCAACGCAGGAGTTGGTCGTCCCGAGATCGATTCCGATGACTTTCGGCATGCGTTAGTTGCCCGAGGACCCATTCTCCTCCGGCCCGCCGACGGCGACCTTGACCATGGCCGGGCGCAGGAGACGGTCGTGAAGGAAATAGCCTTTCTGGAGAACGGCGGTGACGGTGTGCGACGGCACCGAGGGATCTTCCTCGCGAATGACCGCCTCGTGAAAATTCGGATCGAAGCGGACGCCGGACTCGGTGATCGGTTTCAGTCCGTGGCGCTGCAGGACTTCGAAGAGCTGTTTGTAGATGAGCGCGACGCCTTTGTGAAACTCGTCGCCTTCCTCGGCGTGTTCGAGCGCGCGGTCGAAGTTGTCGAGGACCGGCAGGAGATCGCGGATCACCGAGCCGAGGGCGTAGCGCTGAAAGTCGGCTTTCTCGCGTTCCGAACGTTTGCGGAAGTTCTCGAAGTCGGCCAGCGTGCGCACGTAGCGATCGCGGAAGTCTTCGTTCTGCGAGCTGGCGGAAGGCGTTCCGGCCGCGGCTTCCTGCGCGGCGGCTTCCATCTCCTGCTCGATGTCGGCGACCGATTCGCCGGTGTCTTCGATGACGTAGGCGTCATCATCCTTTTCGTTTTCGCTCACTGCGGTTGCTCCTGTTCCTCTTCAATCTTGCGGCTCAGCGCGACGCCGAGGTAGTCGACCAGCGGCGCCATGCGGGCGTACTCCATGCGCATCGGGCCGATGATACCGACCATACCGAGCGGCGCGGCCTGCGTTCCGTAGCGCCGCGCGACGATGCTGAAGTTGTAGATCTGCGTAAAGTTGCTCTCCGAACCGATCAGGATCTGCAGTCCTTCTTCAGAGAGACACGAGTTCAAGATCTCCACCAGTTTCTCCTTCTCCTGCAGCGCGAGAAAGGTTTTGCGCATGGAGATAGCGTCGGAGAATTCGGGCTTGGTGAGGATCGAGGCGGCCCCTTCGACGTACAGCTCGTGTTCGAGCGGCGAGACGTCGTTGACCGCTTCGATGCCGAGGGAGATCGTTTTCTGCAGCATCCCGTCGTGCATGGCGCGCTCCTCCTCGGTCATGCGGATGAGGCGGCGGCGGATGCTGTCGAGCGTGAGGCCGGCGAATTCGATGGTGATGTAGCGCGAGATTTTCTGCAGTTCGTCGCGCGTGAATGGCTGGCGCGTCTCGATGATCTTGTTCACCACCACGCCGTTCTGGCCGACGATGATGCACATGATCTTGCTGTCGGCGACGGCCACGAAGTCCATGCTGCGGATGGTGAACTGCAGCAGCGTGGGCATGAAGATGACGCCGACCTGGTCGCTGAGCCGCGACAGGACGCGCGAGGCGAGGTGCAGCACTTCGTCGATTTCGTTGGCGTGGCTGACCTGGTCGTCGATCATTTCTCGCTCACGTTGCGAGAGTGCGCGCGAGCGCATGAGGTGATCGATAAAGAACCGGTATCCGCGGTCGGTGGGGACGCGGCCCGCCGAGGTGTGCGGCTGCTGGAGATAGCCGAGGTCTTCGAGGTCGGCCATGACGTTGCGAAGGCTGGCGGGCGAAAGCTGAAAGCGTCCGCCTTTGGCCAGCGACCGCGAGCTGATCGGCTCGCCGGTGGCAACGTGCTGCATGATGATCTCGCGCAGCACGTCGCGGGCGCGGCTGTCGAGATCGTCACCGTGGAGATCAATGTGTGCGGGCATCGCGGGTCACGAGCGAGGGTAGCAGTCTCGTTGTCCGACCGCTAACACACAGGAGAATGTAGGAATTGCGGCGAAGGGTGTCAAGATTGCTGGTGTCCATGACGGCTATGAAGCGCCTGTTGCTCGCCGGGCTCCTGTTTGCTGTGCCGATGTACGCCGTGACGGTCGATCGCATCGCCGCGGTCATCGATCGTCAGGTGCTGACGGTGAGCGAAGTCAACCAGATGGCGGAGCTGCGATTTTTTCCGCGCGTAGCGGGACGTAGCGACGACGACTACCGTCACGACATCCTCGAAGCGCTGATCGCGCAGGCGCTCCGCTATCGCGACGTCGAGCGCTTCGGCGCGCAGGACATCCCGAAGGATTCGATCGAGGCGCGGCTGGTGGAGATCCAGCATCGCTTCGCGTCGCCCGCGGAGCTGGACGCCGCGCTCGCGCGCGCTGAGTTGACGCCGGACGAGTTGCGCGCGCTGATCAAGCGCCAGCTGCAAGTCGAGGCGTACATCCAGGAGCGCTTCGCGCCGATGGTGTTCGTGTCGAACGAGGACATCGCCGACTACTACAACGGTCCCTGGCGTCAGCAGCGCGTCGAACGCGGACTGCCGGTGCCGCCGCTGAACGACGTCCGCGAAGAGATCCGCACCCTCATCCGCTCCCGCCAGCTCGATCAGCAGATCGAAACCTGGACCACGCAGTTACGGGCCAGGGCGAATGTCGATGTGTATGCGTGGCGGTGAGTGAAGCAGGGACGAGGGACGAGGGAGATGAGGCAGGGAGGAGGGGATGAGGCGGCGACAGATCCGGTGCAGGCGTCGTTAAATCCCGCGTCCTCCTGCTGGCGAAGCCAGCTTAAGACCCGTAGCCCCCGGCTTTCAGCCGGGGGACTGCAAGCGGCGTAAATTTGTGAGCCCGCTTCAGCGGGCGAAAGAAAGCTTTCTATCGCGCGCTCAAGCGCGCTCCGACTTTCGAGATGCGTTGGATGCCCCCGGCTCGAAGCCGGGGGCTACGGGTCTCACGCCGGCTTCGCCGACGATCACGCTACTGCGCGCGCGCCAACCGGTTCGTCGCAACCGGCATCGCGTTCGGCGTCGGATTCGCGTTCTGCGTGTAGAAATCGACGGAGCCGATGATCGTCTTCATGTTGTTGAAATCGACCGTTTGCACGGTCAGGCGGTGCTTCGAATTGGCGAGCTTCGTTGTGTCGATCTGGAAGCGCCAGCCGGAGTTCTGACTGTTCAAGAGAAACGGATACTGCTGCGCGACGTCGGGACGCGGGAAATTCAACTGCGCGAGGCCTTTGAAATCGCCGTCGACGATGATCTCGACCGAGGTGATCTGAGTTTCTCCGACGGCCCATCCCTGGAACGTCACCGTTCCCTTCATGAAGTCGGAAGTGTGCGGCACGTCGATGAAGCCGATCGCCGCGGCCACGCGGTCTTCCGCGCATTCGAAAAAGACCGGGATTCCGTCGCGGTTCGGCAGCTCGGTGAACGTCTGCTGCAAATCGCCGACGCGGACTTTCAACACGTGATTGCCGGGCTTCACGCCGGACGCGAGCAGTGCGCCGACGTCCATCGTGAAGAGGAAGCCGGAGTGCGGCGCGTCGGGATAGCCGGGGTAATAGCGCTCGACGTCGAAACGCGGCAGACCGTAGCAGTTCGCGTAGGCGCCGAAGATCGGATTGAACGCACAGTCCTGCGCGGTCGAATACCAGATGCGGCCGTCCACCTCCAGCTCCGCATAGGCCACGCGGCCGGTGTCGGTGCGCGTGCCGAGGTCGAGAGCCCAGCCGCGGACCGGGGTGATGTGCGATTGCGGATTGATGGCCGGCGAGGCCTGCGGGAAAACGTTGCAACGCGTGCCGTAGAGCACCGCGTCGCGCTTCGGCTCGTCGATGTAACCAAACGGCTTGAGGAGCGCGCCCTCGTTGAAGATCTGAATCGTGCGGCGGCCGATCAGTTTCGAGAGGCCGTTCCGGTCGGTGGCGCGGATGTCGAGCGCGTGGACGCCGTCGGGGACGCGCGTGGTGTCGACGTTGGCGATGAATGCGCTGTAGAGCGCGTCCGGCCAGTCGGCGATCGTGTTAGCCACGTCCGGGCGCGGATCGCCGTACATCGCGTTCTGCATCACGCCGTTGTCGATGAGCACTTCCACCTTGGAGACGCCGTCGGTGTCGAGCGCCCAGCCGGAGACGGGGAAGGATCCCGAGGCGTTGTAGATGCCGACCGTGTCGGGGATGTCGACGCTGCCGAACGGCGCCTGGTTGAGCGTGTTGTCGATGATGATCGTGCGCCGTCCGAGCTCCGTGATCGTGCCGTCGCTGTAGAAAACCTTCACCGCCAGCGTGTGCGGACCGTTCGTGAAGCGGCTGGCCAGCATTCCGATCTGGAAGCCGGGCGCGATGTGCTGGATGCCGGGCCAGTTCGGATAGGCCTCGATGATGTCGATGCGCGGCAGGTTCGTGTTGGAATTGGCGATGAACTGGTCGTCGACATAGACGGCCACTTTCGAGATCGCTTCCGGCGTGAGGAACCAACCCTTGACCAGGATGACGCCAGTCTGCGTCACAGTCGGATCGGGAAAGTCGAGCGCGCCGTGTGTTTCAACCGTTTGTGCCGTGAGCACCGGAACGGCGAGCGACGCAAGAACAGCGAGAACCAGGCCGCGGGTAACCCTTCTCCACATAAACCCCTCCAACACCCGAAAATAACCCTGCCCGTAATGCGATGCCGGCGCCGATATGCGCCGGCCTATGATCAGTTTGCCGGAGTTTATACTGCGCCGGTGAATTCTTCAAATATCGTTGTGGCCGGCGTCACGATCGACGACATCCGCGCCGCCTCCGCCCGCCTCGGCCAATCGATCCACCGCACGCCGCTTTTGTCGAGCCGTTCGCTGTCGGACGCGATCGGCGTCGAGGTGCGGCTCAAGTGCGAGAACCTGCAGCGCGCCGGCTCGTTCAAGATCCGCGGGGCGATGAACGCGCTGCTGCAACTCTCTGAAAACGAACGGCGCAACGGCGTCGTGGCGTTCTCCTCCGGCAATCACGCCCAGGGCGTCGCCCTCGCCGCGAAGACCCTCGGCATCAAGGCCACGATCGTGATGCCGGAGAACTCGGTGCAGATGAAGGTCGACGCCACGAAAGCCTACGGCGCCGAGGTCGTGACGGCCGGCGTGACCTCGGCAACGCGCGACACGGTGGCGAAAGAGATTGCCGAGAAGAGCGGCGCGGCGGTCATCCCGCCCTTCGACGACTGGCGCATCATCGCCGGCGCCGGGACGGTCGGGCTGGAGATCGTGGAAGAGTGGCCGGACGTCGAAATGATCGTGACGCCGCTCGGCGGCGGCGGACTGCTCTCGGGCGTGGCCATCGCCGCGACATCGCTGAAGCCGGGCATCGACGTCTACGGAGTCGAGCCGCGCGCCGGCAACGATGGCGAGCAGTCGTTCAAGTCGGGCAGGATCGTCTCGATCGATCCGCCGAAGACGATTGCAGACGGCGCCCGGACGCTCGCCATCGGCGAGCGCAACTTCGCGGTGATCCGCGAACGGGTGCGCGACGTCGTCAGCGTCGAGGATGACGTGCTTCTCGCTGCCGTGAAACTGGCGATGTACCGGACCAAGCTGGTCATCGAGCCGACGGGCGCGTTGGGGATCGCTGCGTTGCTGTCGGGGGCGATCAAGCCGCGCGGGAAAACCGCCATCGTCGTCAGCGGCGGAAACATCGACTTTTCGTTGCTTTGCTGATTCTGTCATCCTGAGTCGCCGGAGCTGCGTAGCCGAAGGCGGAGCAGCGGAGGACGACGAAGGATCTCAAGCTTCCCAGGCTGTGTTGAATCCCAGCGGGTTTCAGCCGGCGTTGCGCATCTTGAGATCCTTCACCGTCCTGCGCCGCTCCGTGCTTCGCACTGCGCGGCTCCGGCGGTTCAGGATGACAACCTAAAATGACCCTCTTCGACACCACCCCCTTCGACCCGCCAGCAAAGGCAGATGCTCCGTTGCCAGAACGGTTGCGGCCAAGGACCCTCGAAGACATCGTCGGTCTCGATGAGCTTCTCGGCGAGGGACGGTTCCTCCGCACCGCCATCGAGAGCGATCGCATTCCGTCGATGATCTTCTGGGGTCCGCCGGGCTCCGGCAAGACCACGCTGGCGCGGATCATCGCCAACAAGACGCGGGCGCGCTTCGTCACGTTTTCGGCCACCAGCACCGCCATCAAGGAGATTCGCACGTTGATGGAGGAGGCACGCAAGGAGCGCAAGGCGCGCGGATCGAAGACCATCGTCTTCATCGACGAGATTCATCGATTCAACAAAGCGCAGCAGGACGCGTTTCTGCCGTACGTCGAGGCCGGCGACATCATCCTCATCGGCGCGACGACCGAGAATCCGTCGTTCGAGGTCAACTCGGCGCTCTTGTCGCGGACGAAAGTCGTGGTCATCCCGGCCCTTGAGCGCGAGCAGGTGATGACCATCCTCCGCCGCGCCGTGAACGAGCCGGCGCTGAAAAAACACGGTATCGAAGTCACCGACGATGCGCTCGACTTCATGGCCGCGACCTCGGCCGGCGACGCCCGGCAGGCGCTCAACTCACTGGAGCTCGTCGTCGAGACCGCGACCAAGGAAGACGGTGCGATCGACAAAGAGAAAGTCACGCAGATCCTGCAGCGCCGCTCGCTGATGTACGACAAAGGCGGCGAGGAGCACTACAACATCATCTCGGCGCTCCACAAGTCGCTGCGCAACGGCGACGCCGATGCCTCGGTCTACTGGCTCGTGCGCATGCTCGAAGGCGGCGAGGATCCGATGTACATCGCTCGCCGTCTCGTCCGGGCGGCATCCGAGGACATCGGGAACGCCGATCCGCAAGCGCTGGTGTTCGCCATCGCCGTCCAGCAAACCGTCCACTTCCTCGGCATGCCCGAAGCGGGCGTCGCGCTGGCGCAGCTCGTCACCTATCTCGCCGCCGCGCCGAAATCGAATGCCGCGTACATCGGCTACGGCGAGGCCGTCCGCGAAGTCCGCCAGGGCGACAATCCCGGCGTCCCGCTCCACATTCGCAACGCCCCGACACGCCTGATGAAAGACCTCGGCTACGGCCGCGGCTACGGATACGCGCACGACTACGAGGAACAGACCGTGGCCATGAATTGCCTCCCCGAGGCGCTGGCCGATCGACGGTTCTACGAGCCGAAGGACGTCGGGGCCGAAGCGAAGATGAAAGCACGCCTCGACGCCATGCGCGAGGCGCGCAAGAAGAACGACTAACGTGGCGGCGATCGATGCGTCTATCGGCGCAGGAGACTTCATGAAATCGACATTCCTCGTGCGGCGCGGCGCCGCCATCGTTATCGTTGCGGTCCTGTCAATGTCTTCAATCGCCGCAACGAAATATCCGGCTACGGATAAGAAACCGCTATCGAAGAAATTCGGCAGCATCACATTTCGCGACGACTACGCATGGCTCGAGGACGCGTCCAATCCGGCGGTGAAGGAGTGGGTGGCGAAGGAAAACGCGCTCACGCGCTCCATCCTCGACGCCGTTCCCGCGCGCGACGCGATCTCGTCCGCGCTGACCAAACTCTACAAAGCGCCGCGCATCACCTACGCCGGCGTGCAGGCGCGCGGCGGGCGGGTCTTCGCGATGAAATCGACTCCGCCGAAAGAGCAATTGACGCTGATCGTGCTCGATGATCCGAACGACCAAAAGTCGGAGCGCGTTGTCTTCGATCCCACCGCGTCCGATCCGAGCGGCACGACGTCCACCGACTTTTATGTCCCGTCGCTCGACGGCAAGCGCGTCGCTATCTCGCTTTCGAAGAACGGCAGCGAAGATGGCTCCGTGCATGTCTTCGACGTCGATACCGGCCGCGAGCTAAGCGACGTTGTCGAGCACGTCAACTATCCGACCGGCGGCGGCGGAGTGGCGTGGAACGGCGATGGCTCCGGATTCTGGTATACGCGGTATCCGAAACCGGGCGAACGGCCCGAGGCGGACATTCACTTCTATCAACAGGTGTGGTTTCACACCCTCGGCACGCCAGCTTCGGCGGACACGTACGCGGTCGGCAAGGAGTTTCCGCGCATCGCGGAGACGACGCTCGAGACTTCGAACGACGGCCGTTACGTGCTCGCCACGGTCCTGAACGGCGACGGCGGCGAAGCGGGACACTGGCTTCGGCGGCCCGACAACACATGGACTCAGGTCACGCGCTTTTCCGACAGAATCCGCGACGCCGCATTCGGCGGAGACGGCGCGCTTTACCTGCTGTCGCACGAAAACGCGTCGAACGGGAAACTCCTTCGCGTCGCTCCTGACGATCCGAAACTGACGCGCGAGACGGTGATCGCCGAGGGGAAGGAATCGATCGACGCGTTCGCGGTCGGACGCAACACGATCTACATGGCGACGATGGCCGGAGGGCCGTCGGAGCTGAAGATTTTCGATCGAGCCGGCAAGCCTCTCGGAACGGTTCCGATCCCGCCAATTTCCTCGATTTACGAGCTCGCGCGCATCGGCGCGGACGATGTGCTCTTTCGCGACGGGAGCTACACCACGCCGCCGGAATGGTTCCGCTACGACAGCGCGTCGAAGACGATCGCGCCCGCCCCGCTGCCGACCGTTTTCGCGTTTTCGTTCGACGACGTCGAAGTCGTGCGCGAGATGGCGACGTCGAAGGACGGAACGAAGATTCCGATCAACATCATTTTCAAAAAGGGAACGAAGCGCGACGGCACCAATCCGACCATTCTCACCGGGTACGGCGGCTACTCCCTCAGCCAGCGTCCCGGCCTGTCGCTGGCGAGCCGCGTGTGGCTCGACGCCGGCGGCGTTCTCGCCGATGCGAATCTGCGTGGCGGTGCGGAGTTTGGCGAGGCGTGGCACGAAGCGGGGCGGATGCTGAAGAAGCAGAACGTGTTCGACGATTTCGCGGCGTGTGTCCGGCACCTCATCACGCGCGGCTATACGAGCTCTGCGAAGCTGGCCATCGAAGGCGGGAGCAACGGCGGACTGCTGATGGGTGCGGAAGTTACGCAGCATCCGGATCTTTTCCGTGCGGTCGTCGCGCACGCCGGCATCTACGACGTGCCCGGCTGGCTGGCGACGCCGAACGGCGTGTTCAACGTCGAGGAGCTCGGTTCGCCGTCGAATCCGCAGCAGCTCGCGGCGATCATGGCCTACTCGCCGTTTCACCAGGTGAAGCCGGGCACGCGCTACCCGGCCGTACTGCTGCTGACGGGCGACAACGACGGACGCGTCGATCCCGCCAACTCGCGCAAGTTCGCGGCGATTCTGCAGGCCTCGACAACGTCGCCGTATTCGATTCTTCTGCGTACGACCTCCAAAGCCGGACACGGCTTTGGAACCGCGCTCAGCGAAGCCGTGGCCACGCAGACCGACGTCTATGCGTTCCTTTGGCGCGAGCTGGGGATGAAGAGGCCGAACGCCGATTGAACGGCGGCGTGCAGTATCGTTTGCGGATGCGAAAACATTACGCACTCGTTCCTCTGCTCGCCGTCATTCTCGCCGCATGTGCGACGACGCGAACGGCGCCGATCGACCTGGCGAACGCCGACGTCGTCGACCTCACGTATGCGTTCGATGAGCACACGCTGTATTGGCCGAATTCGCCGAGCGGCTTCGAGTTGAAGCGGCTTTCCTACGGGCCGGCGGCGGGCGGCTACTTCTATTCGGCGAACGCCTTTTCTGCGCCGGAACACGGCGGGACGCATCTCGACGCGCCCATTCACTTCTCCGAGCACGGCCGCTCCGTCGATCAGATTCCGGTCGGGCAGCTCATCGCGCCCGCGGTGGTGATCGACGTGACCGCGAAGGCGGCGGCGAATCCCGATTACCGGCTCGGCGTCGATGACGTCAACGACTGGGAGTCGCGAAACGGCACCATTCCGCGCGGTGCCATCGTTCTTCTGCGCACCGGCTGGGGCAAACGTTACGGCGACCGGAAGTCGTACTTCGGCGACGACACGCCCGGCGCGACGAATCACCTTCACTTTCCGTCGTTCGGCGCCGAGGCGGTGCGCATGCTGATCAAGGAGCGCCATGCGGGCGCGATCGGAATCGACACGGCCAGCATCGATTACGGCGAGTCGAATGACTTCATCGTTCATCAGATCGCCAATGGCGAAGGTGTTGCAGGATTGGAGAACGTGGCCAACCTGGACCGGCTGCCGGAGCGCGGCGCATGGGTGATCGCATTGCCGATGAAAATCGCGAATGGCTCGGGCGCGCCGCTTCGAATCGTGGCCCTGGTTCCTCGCTGATGCGTCGCTTCGCCATTGCCGCCGTAGTCGTTCTCGCGACCACCGCGCTTCAGGCCGCGACGACGTACCGCGTCACGACGACGGTCAAAGGCAGGCTGAAACAGACTCCGATCGTGGAGCGGGTAATCGCCGACGGCCAGAATCGCCGCCTGAACGTCGAGCAGCAGGATGAGCCATTCACGCATGACGTGCTGCTTTCGACCGACGGCGGCAAAACGATCATCGCGCTCAACACTCCCCTGCGGACGTGGTTCGACTTCGCCGTCCTGCACGCGCCGGCCCCGCTCAAGCCGCGACGCCCCGGCGCCGCGATCAAAAATCCGGCCGTGAATGTGCGGGAGGAATCGGGCGCAGAGCCGATTTCCGGATTTCCGGTCCGCACCTTCGTCATCCGTGCGACGTTCACCGCCGAAGAGAACTACGGCGGCACAAAGGTGAAGCGTGAAAACGGGATGACGATGATGCTCTGGACCACGGACAAGATCGACGCCGCACTGGACTTCCCGCCGCGAACATTCGTCACCGGCGTCGATGCGATCGATGCGGAGCTGCGGCAGAAGACGGCGATCATCTCCGGCTTTCCGCTGCGCGCGATGACGACCTATTCGCAAGCGTACGAAGGAGGCGCGCCGACGGTCGAGACCATCACGACCGAGGTCGATGACGTCCGCACTGTCCCATCGTTACCGGCGGCGCAGTTCGCGAAACCGGCCGGCTTCGTCAACCAGCCGCCGATCATCAACGACGCGCCAGTAGTCATCAGCCACTGAGGGCGTTCGCGATGCGCGTGATCGGCGCGGGCTTGCGATCTTCGCCGACGTTCACGTAGACGACCTGCGCTTCGGTGACGGTGACTTTCTGCTGCAGATCGTTGCCGCGGATCGCTTCGCAGGTCACTTTCACGGTGATCGACGACGTGCCGATGCGCAGCGTCTCGGTCCAGAAGCTGACCAGGTCGCCGACGAAGACCGGCTCGTGGAAGACGACCTTGTCCATCGACACGGTGACCATGAAGCGGCTGCCTTGCCGGCGCGCTTCGATCGCGCCGGCCTGGTCGATGTAGCTGAGGATCACGCCGCCGAAGATGGTGCCGTGCGCGTTCGTGTCGCGCGGCATCATCAGCACGCGGATGGCCGGTTCATCCCAGCGCGGTTGCTGCGGAGTCTCGCTCTCGCGCGATTCCGCCGTCACCTGGTCATACCCCGGCCTGCTGCTGGGTCGGCGGCGCGATCAGCTTCTGGTTGATGTCGATCGTCGATGCTTTACGCAGCCGCTGCAGCAGCGACATGCGCAGGTAGCGCGCTTCCTGCTGGCGCAGGTTGTCGGTGTACTGCGCGCGGTTCTGCGCCAGCGCGACGGCATCGGCTTTCTTCTGCTCGGTCACCTGGAACAGCACCGGACCGTCGCCGGTCATGATTGGGCCGACCACCTGGCCGACGGGCGCCGAGATGGCGGCGTCGACGAGCGACGACGTGTCGCTGGTGAATCCGCTGATGAATCCCTGCCGGTTGACGGTCGTCTCCGCGGCCGGAATGCCGACCTTCGCGCCGGCCGCGTCGACGGTCGCGGCGGGCATGGCCTTGGCCAGCGACTGCTGCGCGGCCTGGCGGGCCTTCTCCATGCGCGCATCGTTCTCGACCTTCGCCCGCACTTCATCGAGCGGCGAAACGCCGGCCGCACGGATCGCGTAGAGGAACGGGATGACCGGTCCGCGCTGCGATCCGAGGATCTCGCCAACGTCGTTCACTTTCGCGCCAAACGCCCACGCCGTGAACGCCGGATTGTTGCCCATGCCCGGAATCGAATCGTTCTTGCTGAACCACTGCGAATCGTTCGACGCCACGTTGCCGCTGGCCAGCGCGGTGAATTCATCCGCGGTCTTCGGCTTGCTGGCCTTGATGCGCGCCTCGATGCGGGTGATCTCGTCGCGGGCGCGATCCTTGGCCAGCTGATCGGCCGTCTGCGCGCGCAGGCGGTCGCGCACTTCCTCGAACGGACGGTAGCCTTCGGGACGGCGTTCAAGCACTTTGATGATGTGGTAGCCGAATTCGACCGAGTGGATCGGATCGCTGATGGTGTTCAGCGGCATCGAGAACGCCGCGGTATCAAATGGTTCGACGGTGGTGCCCTTGTCGACCCAGCCCATGTCGCCGCCCTTGCCGGCCGACGACGGATCGCCGGAGTTGGCCTGCGCGAGCTTGCCGAAGTCGGCGCCGGCGCGGAGCTGTTTGACGATGCTCTCGGCTTTCGCCTTGGCTTCGGCGTCCGCGGCGGGCGGAGCGCCCTGATCGACTTTGATCAGGATATGCAGGATGTGCGCGCCGGCGGGAGCCTTGAACTCTTCGTGCCGCTGGTCATAAATCTTGCGCAGCTCGGCATCGGTCGGATTCATCTGCGCGCGCAGCTTGGCGTAGTCGGCGATGAGGTACTTTGCGGCGCGCTGTTCGCCATGCGTGTACTGCGCCTGATGCAGCGTGTAGTACTGCTGGACCTCGGCCGGCGTAACCGTGACGCTGGCGGCCTCGCGCGAGGCGGGATAGAGGACGTACTTGATCTTGGCGCTTTCGTTGTTGCGGCGGTACTCGTCTTCGGCCGCCTTCGGCGAGACGACGACGGAGGTCTGGAGCGCGCTCTCGATTTTGCTGAGAGTGATCTCGCGGGCCAGTTCCTCTTCGAACTCGGCCGCCGACGCGAAGCCCATCATGCCGGTGACGTAGCGCGTGTAGAGATCCTCGCCGACGAACTTGCCGTCCGGATTCAGCGTCGGGATCTCCAGGATTTTCTGGCGAATCTCCTGCGGCGATGCCGTGAGATGAAGGCGCTTGGCCTGCTGCAGAAGAAGATGCTGATCGATGAGCGATTCGAGCACCTGCTTCGGAAGCCCCATCTGCGCGATCTGTTCCGGCGACAGCGGCTGCTTGTACATCTGCTCGTAGTTCTTCTCCATGTAATAGAGAGAACGTTCGAACTCATGCGTGGAGATCGTCTCGCCGTTGACGCGGGCCGCGTAGGTGCCGCCCTGGTCGCCCGTGTTGCTGTTCGGTCCGCCGCCGCCCCAGTCGACGAAGATGAAGAGGATGAAGATCGCAACAATGGCGACCAGGATCCATTTGAGTTGCTGAAAGCTATCGCGCATCAACTTGAGCATTGGGACGAACCTCTGTCTTGACTTTGATTGGGTGGCAACCGCGGCGCGGGACTCAGGAGCCAGGCGATCGCGAAAATCCCTAAAAAACGGGGCAGTGTAGCTATTCCCGCGGTAGGTAGCAAGGCAGGGGAGGCAGGGACGAGGGACGAGGGATTGAGATATCAGCGACGCGACGGTAGACGCGGTCCCGTCGCCGGATGGCGACACGTATGGTAGCCGGGGGTCGCGCGCGAAGCGCGAGACCCCCGGATCAATGCGCGCGATGAGGTTCGACCCCGGAGGGCGTCGCGTATCAAATACCAGGCGGCGTGAGTTCCCTCCGCGACCGCTGCCGCGGTCGGAAAATCGGGACGCGTCGTTTTCCGGTGGTCGCGCGCTTCGCCGCGACCACCGGCTACCGTCCGAGCCGCCATCCGGCGGCTTTCGCGCCGCTGACGCGGCAACATCGCGATAACACCCTCGTCCCTGGTCCCTCGTCCCTCGTCCCTCGTCCCTCGTCCCTCGTCCCTCGTTTCTCGTCCCTCGTCCCTCGTCCCTCGTCCCTCGTTTCTCGTCCCTCGTCCCTCGTCCCTGCCTCTCATCCCTGCTTCTCTGCTATAAAGCTCGATTCGAGCTGATGGCCAGGAAAACGAAACCGGACGGTCCGGCGGTCGATTGGTATCTGATTTCCGTCGAACGGTTGAAGCAGATCGGTTTGATCATTCTGCTGCTCATTCTCGGTCTGGCCGGCTGGTGGTATTTCAGCAATCAGAAGCGCAACCCGCGCAGTGCCGCCGAGGCAGCGATTGCCGAGGCCAGGCAGGCGTTGAATACGCTGGCGGCATCGAAAGATTTTTCCACGCACCGCGGCGACTTCGATCGCGCCCAGCACAAGCTCGACGAAGCGGGAACGCTGCTCGGCAGCGGCAAATATGCCGAAGCGGAAGGCGCCGCGCTCGAGTCGCAGACGTTCAGCCGGGCCGCGCTCAGCGGTAAAGCGGGCATCGAGAATGACGCCCAGTTCCTCACCGTCGAAGGCGACGTCCAGTATCAGAAATCGCCGTCGAACGACTGGAATCCGGCCGAGACGCGCACGCCGCTGTTCAACGGCGATTGGGTCAAGACCGGCAGCGGCGCGTCGGCAGAGCTGATCTTCTCCAACGGTTCGCTTTACACCGTCGGGCCGAACGCGTTGCTCGAGGTCTACTCGCAGTTCAATCCGTCCACGAGCCGCAAGAACAACTCCGTGCAGATGACGATCGGGACGGTGGAAGTGGCCACGACCGATGACGTCTCCAGCGTCCGCACGCCGGGGATTCAGGTGACCGTCGATTCCGAATCGACCACGCACGTCGGCGTCGACGCGAACAAAGCGACCGACGTCGTCGCCGAGAAAGGCTCCGCTTCGATCAACGGCGCCGCGGGTACGCCGCCGGTCAAACTGGCCGTCAACGACAAAGTCACGGCCACGCCGGAAGGAGCGGTTTCGCAGGTCAAGAAGCTGCTCATGGCTCCCGCGGTCGTGACGCCCGCGGACAATCAGGTCTTCCTCATCGGCGGCGATTCGCGCGTCGACTTCTCGTGGGAGGCGGTGCCGGCGGCGACCTCGTACGTTTTGCAGGTCTCGCGTTCGCGCCTGTTCACGTCGCTCGAGATCAATTCGCGCCGGCAGAAGACGACCGCGTCCGCGCGCGTGACGGCCGAGGGGGCGTTCTACTGGCGCGTGGCATCGATCGGTGCCGATGGCGATCCCGGTCCGTTCTCGGCCTTCCGCCGTTTCCGCGTCAGCGGCGGCGCGCACGATGCCGGAGCCGCGGCGCAGGAAGCGCCCGCGCCCGTTCTGCGCCTCAAGCGGCCGTATCCGATCGGCGGTCCGTTCTACATGATCGAAGGCAACACCGATCCGGGCGCGACCGTGCTGATCAACGACGAGGAAGCCGACGTCGAGGCCAACGGCCACTTCAAGAAGCTGGTCAGTTTCGCCAAAGTCGGATCGAACGCCGTGGTCGTGAAAGCGATCAACGCATCGGGCAAACAGACGATACAATCGGCGACGGTGCTGGTCGAAGAATAGCCCTCAGCCCCCAAGGGCAGACCTTTTGCACTTCACCCGCTCGGCCCCTCGGAAGTTTTCACACTAGAAGGAAACCATCACTTCATGGCTGTCAAATCACTTCTGTCGATGTTCTCGAACGATCTGGCGATCGATCTCGGGACAGCGAACACCCTCGTCTACGCCAAGAACAAAGGCATCGTCGTCCGCGAACCGTCGATCGTTGCCGTCAACAAGATCAACAACAACGTCGAAGCCGTCGGCAAGGAAGCGAAGGAAATGCTCGGGCGCACGCCGGGCAACATCGTCGCCATCCGTCCGATGAAAGACGGCGTCATCGCCGACTTCGAAGTCACGGAGAAGATGATCAAGTACTTCATCGAGAAGGCGCACGGACGGCGCTTTCTGGTGAAGCCGCGCATCGTCATCTCCGTCCCGTCCGAGATCACGCAGGTCGAAAAACGCGCCGTCAAAGACTCCGCGTTGCGCGCCGGCGCGACCGAGGTTTATCTGATCGAGCAGGCCATGGCCGCGGCGATCGGAGCGGGACTGCCGATCACCGACCCGACTGGAAACATGATCGTCGACATCGGCGGCGGCACGACGGACGTCGCGGTGATCTCGCTGGCCGGCATCGTCTACTCGCGCTCGGTGCGCGTGGCCGGCAACGAGATGGACGACGCGATCATTCAGTACATCAAGCGCAAGTACAACCTGCTCATCGGCGAGCGCACCGCCGAACAGATCAAAATGGAGATCGGCTCCGCCTTCCCGCTCGACGAAGAGATGACGATGGAGATCAAAGGCCGCGATCTCGTCGAAGGCGTTCCGAAAACGCTCGTGGTCAGCGACGAGGAAATCCGCGAGGCACTTTCGGAAACCGTTGCCACCATCGTCGAAGCCGTCCGCGTCGCGCTCGAACGGACGCCGCCCGAGCTATCCGCCGACATCATGGACAAGGGCATCATCATCGCCGGCGGCGGATCGATGCTGAAGAACCTCGACAAGCGCCTGCGCGAAGAAACCGGCCTGCCGGTCACGCTGGCCGAGGATCCGCTGGCCTGCGTCGCCCTCGGCACGGGGCAGATGCTGACGGACTTTAATCTGCTGAGAAAAATCTCCATTGAATAGGCTGTCGGCTGTCGGGTGTCGGGAAAAAACGAGGCTCAGTCGGCTCGCCGGTTTTCCCGACGGCCGACGCCCGACAGCCGACAGCCGCTTCATGGCAGGAAATCTGCTGAGTACGCACGCGAATCATGGCCGCACCTGCTGACGTAATCCCCCGGCGTCCGACGCTGCTGTTCATCGTCGTTCTGGGACTGCTCTTCATCCTCATGAGCCTGAGCACGAGGACGCGCTACATCGGCGAAACCCGCACGATGTTCGAGCGCAGCGTGATGATCCTGTTCGCGCCCGTGCCGAAAACCGTGAACTGGGTCGGGCAGTCGGTTTCCGATGCCTATCACGGCTATCTCGACATGCGCCGTTCGGTCGGCGAGAACCTGCAGTTGCACCGGCAGATCGATCAGCTCACCACCGAAAACCTCCGCCTGCGTCAGTCCGAGGGCGATCTGCGAAGGCTGCGCAGTTTGATGGGTTACTCCGAACAATTCACGATGGCCACGACGATGGCCGAGCCGGTCATGCTCGATACGTCCAGCCGTTTCAAATCGATCATCCTCGATCGCGGCTCGAACAACGGCATCGAAGTCAACGACGCCGTCGTCAACGCAAATGGCCTGATTGGCCGGGTCGTCCTGACCACGAAGGACATGGCCAAAGTGCAGCTCGTCACGGACGGCAACTCCTCGGTCGGCGTGCTTGTCGACCGCACGCGCCGCCAGGGCGTGCTGCGCGGCGACGGCGCGACCGGCGCGCAATTGTTCGACATTCCGTCGCTGGCCGACGTCCAGCCGGGCGACGTCGTCATGACCGCCGGCATCGACGGCATCTATCCCAAAGGCATTCCGGTCGGCGTGATTACGAAGGCGGAGAAAGGGCAGGACCTTTTCAAGACCATCACCGTCCGCCCCTCGGTCGATTTCGGCGCGGTCGAAGAGGTGATCATCCTGCACACCCGCAAGGTTCCGAATGATGTGGTGAGGTACACGCCGTGAGGTGGCTCCGGTTCGCCGTCGGTCTTCTGATCGCACTCACGCTGCACTCGCTGCTGGACAGTTTCTTTCCCAACGCGCTGGCGTTTTTCAATCCGTACGTGATCCTGGTCGTCTACTACTCGATGGGCGGCAACGTCTTCGGCGCGATCATCGCCGGGGTGATCGCCGGCCTCGTGCAGGACGCCTACTCCGGCGCGATGTTCGGCCTGCACGCGTTCGCGCTCACCGTCTGCGCGTACGCGGTCGCGTACATCAACTCGCGGCTCGTCCTGCGCGGTACGCTGCCGTTCGGCGCCTGCCTGATCGGTGCGGTGGTCGTCAACGAGCTGGTGATCTACATCCTCGTCAACATTCTTCTGAAGCAGAAAGTGGAAATGTTCGAGCAGGGGATGATCGTGAAGACGATCTTCACCTGTCTCTTCGGAATGATCGTGTATCTCCTCCTGACGCTGTTCCTGCGCGAAGAGCCGATCGAGGCCACGCGCCGGCCAGCAGGTTGGTAAGCCCCCATGCGCGTCTATCGAGATGACCAGAAGTTCCTCACCTTCCGCATCAACGCTCTGCTCTGGGCGATCGTCGTCGTCTTCGTTTTCCTGGCCGGCTCGTTCTGGGTCGTGCAGGGAGTGCAGGCGGAGAAATACCGGAACCTCTCCGAAGCGAATGCGTTGCGCGAAATCGTCACGCCCGCCAAGCGCGGACTGATCGTCGACCGCACCGGCCAGAAGATTCTGGCCGACAACCAGCCCGCGTATTCGCTCTCACTCGACCGCGTGATCATGCGGCCGATCGTGAAGGGCGATCCGACGCATCGCGAGAAGGTCGTCGCGTTCCTCGCGCACGTCCTCGGCGTTCCGCCGCAGGAAATCGAAAACCGTTTCGAAAAAGGGAAGGCGATTCCGAACGCGCGTCCGATTCCGATCGCCGAGGATCTGAACCTTCCGCAGGTCGCGTCGATCCAGGCGCAGGCGGTGGCGTTTCCGGAGCTGAACGTCGAGCCGGTGCAGCGCCGCAACTATCCGTACGCCACGATGGCCGCGCACATCATGGGATTCATCGGCGAGGCCAACGATAAAGACCTCGCCGTCCACAAAGACCTCAAGTCGGGCGATCTCCTCGGCAAGCGCGGCGTGGAGATGATGTACGACGAATACCTGCGCGGCCGCGACGGCGCGCAGTATTGGGAGTACGACAGTCACGGCCGGCGCCTGGCCGAGTATCGCCCGGCGCGCAAAGAGCCGGTGGCCGGCGACAACGTCTATCTCACCATCGACTTCGATCTGCAGCGCCGCGCCGAGCAGTACTTCGCCGAGAACGAGTTCGTCGGCGCCGCTGTCGCACTCGATCCGCGCGACGGCGAAGTGCTGGCTATGGTTTCTTCGCCGGCGTTCAATCCAAACGTCTACTCGAAACGGTTCACGCCCGACGTCTGGCGCACGATCGCTTCGAATCCGTTCAAAGTCGAGCTGAATCGCGCCATTCAGGGTCTGTATTCGCCCGGATCCGTTTTCAAAGCAGTCATGGCCATGGCCGGATTGTCCGAGGGCGCGATCGATACCGGAACGTCGTTCTACTGCAGCGGCAGCGCCGTTTTCTTCGGACGGCGGTTCCGCTGCTACAACAAGAACGGCCACGGCGACGTCAGCGTCGCCAACGCGCTGAAAGTGTCGTGCGACGTCTTCTTCTTCAACGTCGGAGCGCGGCTGGGCGTCGACCGTATCGCCGAGTATGCGCACAAACTCACCTTCGGCGAGATCTCCCGCATCGATCTCGATGGAGAAAAGCCCGGCCTTGTTCCGTCGACGCAATGGGCGACGGTCAAGCAGCATCGCAAGTGGTATCCGTCGGAAACGATCTCCGTCGCCATCGGTCAGGGACCGCTGATCGTCACGCCGCTGCAGGTCGCGAACATGATGGCTGCGATCGCCAACGGCGGCACGGTGTATCGACCGCACGTCGTGAAGATGATCGAGAAAGTCAGTCCGGATGGAAAAGTGGAGCGGCTTCAGGTCGCCTCGGAAGTTCTGCACAAAGTCACGCTCTCTCCGAAAGCGCTGGAGACCGTGAAGCTCGGGCTCTGGAAAGTCGTCAACGAAGAAGGCGGCACCGGCAGCAACGCCCGCATCGAAGGGCTGGACGTCTCCGGCAAGACCGGAACGGTGCAGGTCATCGCGCAGCACGGCTGGGTGAAGACCGAGGGGCTGCCGTACAAGTACAAAGACCACGCGTGGTTCGCGTCGTACGCGCCGAAAGAAAATCCACAGATGGTGGTCGTGGTCTTCGTCGAGCACGGCGGCCACGGCGGTGTCGACGCGGCGCCGCTGGCGAAGCTGCTCTACGAATCGCGCTTCCGCCAGCAGGTCAACGACGCAAATCTCGACCTCTCCAATCCCGACACGCTCCAGGCCATCAAGGAAGGGCAGGCGCCAATCCCCGGTGTGGTGAAGAAGGCGCCCGCCGCACCGGCCGGATCGAATCCGAACCTGGGCCACTGAGGAACCTCGATGGCCCGCGACAACCTCCGCACGTTTTCAAAACTCGACTTCAACTTCCTCGGCACGGCCCTGGTGATCGCCGCCGTCGGCTGCCTGCTGATTTACAGCGCGACGTACTTCGACGATCCCGGTCTCGGCATTTTCCGGAAGCAGCTTCTCTGGCTGGCCATCGGCTTCGTGCTGATGCTGTTCTGTCTCTTCGTCGACTACCACGTCTTCTTCGACATCGCGCCGATCCTCTACGGCCTCGGCATCGTCCTGCTGCTGTATCTCATGGCCTTCGGCCGTCTGACCGCAAACGTGCGGTCGTGGATCCACATCGGATCGTTTCAGTTTCAGCCGTCCGAGTTCATGAAGATCTTCACCGCGATCATGCTGGCGAAGTACTTCGACAATCACGAACGCGCGTACATGGACTTCAAGTCGTTCTTCCGCGCCATGCTGATCATCGCCATCCCGGTCGGCCTGATCCTGATGCAGCCCGACTTCGGCACCGCGGCGACGTTCTTCCCGCTGGTTGCCGTGGCGATGTTTTTTGGCGGGATTCGCTGGCGCATCTGGGCGGCGATGATCGTCGTGGTGGCGCTGCTCGGCCTCGGCGGATTCAGCATCATGAAGCCGTATCAGAAGGACCGCATCATCACGTTCCTCAATCCCGACCGCGATCCGCTCGGGAAGGGCTACCAGGTCACGCAGGCCAAGATCGCGATTGGTTCCGGTGGCATTCACGGCAAGGGATTCCGGCAGGGGACGCAGGCCAAACTCGATTTCCTTCCCGCGCGCCACACCGATTTCATCTTCGCCACGCTCGGCGAGGAGTGGGGCTTCATCGGCGTCGTGATCGTGCTCGGCCTCTACCTCTTTCTCATCTACCAGGCGCTGACGTTCGCGAAAAAAGCGCGCGACCGCGGCGGCGCCTTCCTGGCCATCTGTCTGATCGCTTTCTTCGTCTTCCACATCTTCATCAACGTGGCCATGCAGATCGGCGTCTTGCCGACGACCGGCATTCCGCTGCCGCTGATCTCGTACGGCGGTTCGTCGACGATGATGTTCCTGATGGCCATCGGGCTGATGCTGAACGTGGATATGAGACGATTCGGCGCGACGAGCACCGCGTAGCTCGTGCGCCGAATGAAAGAGCACTGGTTCCTCGATCCGACCATCACGTTTCTCAACCACGGCTCGTTCGGCGCCGCGCCGAAGGTGGTGCTGGCGAAGCAGAACGAGCTGCGCACGCAACTGGAACGCGAGCCGGTGCGCTTCATGGTCCGCGAGCTGGAGCCGCTGCTCGATGACGCGCGCGCGGCGCTTGCGGAGTTCGTCGGAGCCGATCCGGCGTCAATCGCGTTCGTGCCGAATGCGACCGCGGGCGTCAACGCAGTGCTGCGATCGCTCGATCTCGATCGCCACGATGAGCTGCTCGTCACGACGCATGAGTACAACGCGTCGCGCAACGCGCTCGAATATGTGGCGGGACTTGCGGGCGCAAAAGTCGTAGCCGTCGATGTCCCGTTTCCGATCGAAAGTGCGGACGTCATCGTCGAACGCGTGCTCGCCGCCGTCACCGATCGCACGCGGCTGCTGCTCATCGATCACGTCACCAGCCAGACCGGATTGATTTTTCCGATCGCGCAAATCATCGAAGCACTCAACGCCCGCGGCATCGACACGCTCGTCGACGGCGCCCACGCGCCCGGCATGTTCCCGCTGCAACTCGACGCGATGGGCGCTGCCTACTACACCGGCAATCTTCACAAATGGGTCTGCGCTCCGAAGGGCGCTGCATTTCTCTACGTCCGCGAAAATCGGCGCATCGGCATTCGTCCCGTCGTGATCAGCCACGGCGCCAATGCCACGCGCACGGATCGCAGCCGCTTCCATCTCGAATTCGATTGGCCCGGCACCTTCGATCCGACCGCGATTCTGAGCGTTCCAACCGCGCTGCAGTTCATCGGAAGTCTCACCGATGGATGGCCCGAAGTGATGCGCCGCAATCACGAGCTCGCGTTACGCGCGCGCGACCTCCTCTGCAATCGCCTCGGCATCGAACACCCGGCGCCCGACGACATGCTCGGCTCGATGGCCGCTGTCCCGCTGCCCGAAGGCAAGCCATACGTGCCGACGCTGTACGGCGATCCGCTTCAGGACGCGCTCTTCTACGAGCACAACATCGAAGTCCCGATCCACCCCTGGCCGCGCCAGCCGAAACGAGTCCTCCGCGTTTCCGCGCAGCTGTACAACGAGATCGGAGAGTACGAGAAGTTGGCGGACGCGCTCGGCGAGCTGCTGCCGAAGTTTTGAGAAGCAGTGGATTAGTAGATTGGTGGATTAGTAGATTAGGACGACGACGCGCGAACTAATCCACTAATCGACTAATCTACTAATCCACTTCAATTCAGCACGCCGCTTCGATAATCACCACGGCCGGCACGTGCCGGTTATGCGAACGGCGTTGCAGGAATCGGCCGAGAAGGCCGACGCCGAGTCCGGCTGCTCCGGCGATGCCGGCCCACTTGGCCGGATTGCCGCGCATGCTGTCGTTCGCCTTCAACGTCATCGCGTTCACGCGCGGCTTCACCGAGGCAACAGCCGTGCGCGCGTCGTTCAGTTTCGCCATGCTGCGCGACTTGATGTCCCGCGGCATCGCGGCCAGTTTTTCTTTCCAGGTGCGGTCTGCAGAAGTCGTTTGAATATCCATGAGTTTCCTCCGTGGACTGCACCTGTTTCTATTGCCAGCGAGGTGCCACGCAGACCACATGAGACCGGTCCGGAGCAGCGAAGGGACCACCGAAAATCGTCATTTCCCATCCGCCGTCGTGTAGCCGATCAGCGCGACGCACATCTCGTCCGTGGTCTGTTCGCCCCAGCGCACGTCCTTCGGGGGCGAGCTCGGGTTGTGCCAGTTGTCGGTTGAATTGTCGAAGTGCGCTTCGATGTGGATGAAGCCGCCCACCGCGATGTGGAGGGGCGTCTTGTAGATGTATTGCCCCTGCCAGTTGAAGTCGTATTGCGGCACGTCGATCATGCAGACGTTCGTCCCGTCGGCCAGCTTCGCTTCCACCTTCATCTTCGTGCCGAGGAGGTGCATGTGCGGGTAGACGGAGACGACGTCGACGTCCGTGTCTGCGGCGCCGAACGCGTCCACTTTCGAATCGTGATCGCCGGCTTTGATGACGAATTGATCGTTGACGATGAAATCGTAGTGCAACTGCTTCTTGACCGGCGCGGTGGTCAGGTACAGGCCGATCTGCGTCTGGTCGGGAGCGACGCGTCCGAAGTGCGGGTGATAGTGCACCTGCATGATCACGCGCGCCCCTTTCGGAATCCGCAGCGCCGTCCCCTCGGGGAGCGGCGTCGGACGCGCGCCCGGCGACCACGCGCCGAGCGGCGTAGCCGTGTCGACATTGGGACCGCCGAAGCATCGAAAACCGTCGCCGTTCTTATCGAGCTTCGCGCTCGCTCCGGCGACGTCGAGATATGGAACGATGTGATGGACCGTACCGCGGTCTCCGGGGCGGAAATCGACCATCGTCACCTGCATCTCCTTCGTCGAATCGCCGGGGATGGAGAAGCAGCGGTACTCGTCGGCGTCGGCGGGCGGCGTGAACGCTTTCGGCATCGAGAGGATCACGTCCGGTTTGCCGGCCGGCCAGCCACCGTCGAACGTGCGCGGCGCTGGCAGGTCAGCCGCTTTCCCTTCCGGCGTCCCGCTGTCGACCCAGCGCGCGATCGTGTCGATGTCGCTCTGCGCCATCGCGCGCGTCCCGACGAAATCGCCGCAGCCGGCGGCCGCTTTCCACGGCGGCATCTGCCGCGTCTGCGTCATGTACTTGATCGCGTCCGCGTGCAGCACCGCGTCGCCGTAAGTCATCAGCGAAAACGGCGCGATGTCGTCCGGGTGATGACATGACTGGCAGTTCTGCTGGAGGATGCGCACGACCTCGGCGTTGAACGTCGGCCCGTCCGGCGGAACCGCCGCGCGGCGCCGCGCACCAAGCAGCGTGATGACGAGCAGCGGAAGAAGAAGGATCGCTTTCCTGCGCATTGGGACTCCTGTCAGAACTCAAAACGAATACGTGATTCCGAACGACGGCACCACGCCGAGGATCACCTCGGTGTGCCGATGTCCGACGATCTCGCCGTGTGAATCGAAGTTGAACGAGTAGCCGTCGACGCCGGACACGTTGCGGATGCCGAACACATTGAACAGCTCCACGAAAAAACTCAGACCGCCGCGCGACGTGTCAATGTTGTGGCTGGCGCGAAAATCGACGCGGCGGTATGCCGGCAGGCGATCGCTGTTGTACGCGCCGAGCACCGTGTGAAATTCGTTATTGACCACGATGCCCTTCACCGGCGTCGTCGGCCAGCCGCTGTGATGGACGCCGGCCAGGTCAAAGTTCCAGTGCGTGCCGAGCCGATAGTCGACGTTGAACGTAACCGTGTCGCGCTGATCCCAGGCGCGCGGCACGACTACGCGCGAGGTGCTCGCGATCCCGGGAGCGCCTTCGACAACATCGTGTGCCGAGGCACGGGCGTAGCTGATCCAGCCGCTGACCGTCGTGCCTGTTTTCCGAAACAGCAGCTCGCCGCCGCGTGCCTCGGCACTGACGGCGTTGATGCGCAGCCTGTCGGCCTGAAGCTCCGGAAAGATCACGACCCTGTCGAAAATGTTCTCGAATCTCGGCCGCAGATTCGTAAAACGCTTGTCGTAGACCTCGGCACGCGCGCTGTAGCCGCGGCCGAAGTCGTACTCCGCTCCCAGCACGCGATGATCGGCTCGTTCCGCGCGCAGAAACGCCGTCACGCCATCTTCCGCCTGCAACTCGTTGATGCCTTGCGCCTGATAGAAACGTCCCCACGACGCGCGCAGCGTCGCGTGCGCGCCGAGCGCGTACGACGCGTTGATCCGCGGAGCCACGTGCGTCCCATCCGGCGCGTAGCTCTGCGCATCGACGCGTGCTCCCGCTTCGACCACCAGGTGCGGCGTAACCGCAACGCGGTCGGAGGCATAGGCAGCGACGTCATTCCCGTTCGCGCGCGCACTGGCGTCGCGGTCGATCATCTGAATCCCGTCATTCACGTGCAGCAGCGAGATTCGAATGATCGAATGGCCGTCGTAGTCGTAGCGGGCGCGCAATCTCTTCAGCGACACGCCAGCCCGGAGCACGTTCCGATCCGACACGTCCCACGACGAATCGTTCCGCAGCGCGATGAAATCGAAGGCGTGGTCGTCATTGAGCCGGCCCTCATCGTCCGAAGTGGCCGAACCGTAGTCGCCGGCGCGATGCGTGGCGATACGGCCGATGGAGCCGACAGTCTGCGCGAACAGCTTCGGCGAGATCGCGTTGCGCAGATTCACCCACGCGTAACGATCGCCGTAGCTTCCATGCGCATGGCCGCCCTCCTCGCGGATCTTCAACGCGTCGCCGGAGACGAAGAGGTCCGCGGAGACGACCGTGCGATCGTTCAACGTCGTCTCGATCTTGCCGAGCAGGTCGTAGTAGCTGGGATTGATCCCCTTGTTGTTCGGGTCGATCAGCTTCAGAAGCTCGTGCAGATAGCCGCGTCGAAAGGACAGCAGGTACTCGGATCTGCCGCCGTGAAACGTCCCGCTGGTGAGGATGCGTTGGTTGAGAATGCCGATGCCGAGCTCCGTGTGACGCCGCGCCTCCGGTTTGAGCGACGAGATGTCGATGACGCCGCTCATCCGCCCGCCGTATTGCAGCGGGAATCCGCCGGTGAGCACATCCACCGCCCCGATGGCCTCGGCGTCGATCGTGCTGAAGGCGCGGTAGAGATCGCGCACGTGAAACGGGTCGTAAATCTCGGCGCCGTCCATCAGCACCTGCGTTTCATCTTCCTGGCCGCCGCGAATGTTGAAGCGCGCGCTGACGTCGAGTCCTGTGATTCCGGGTAATCGATCGAAGGCACGATAGACGTCGTCGCCGATGTGCGGAACGGTGCGCACTTCGTCGCGCGACAGAAACTGACGTCCCTCGGGTTCCGAAGTGAAGATCGTGAACCGGCTCGGCGTGACCACGATCGACTCCAGCGCCACCGGCATCTCCGCCGGCTTCGCCTTCGTTACCGGCCGCGCTGCTTTTTCCGCATCGCGCACGATGACGATGCTTCCGCGCGGTCCGTTCGTGGCGTGCAGATGATGTTCGCGCAAAAGCTCGTCGAGCATCTGCCGCGGCTCGGTCGACCGCGGCTCGATGCCGACGATCATCTCCGGCCGCACGACGTCGGTGCTGTAGATGAGGCGCAGGCCGCGTCCTTCGAGCACATGCAGCGCCTCCGCCAGGCTGTGGCCGCGCAGTTCTGCTGCTGCCGTCGTTGCAACGAGACAGAGCACGGCCAGAAAGAGCAGATGGCGGCGCATCATTTTTTCCTCATGATGATCAGCCGGTCGCCGTTCGCGTGCGCGGTCAGCCCCGAGGCAACGAGCGCTGTGTCGAGCGCCTCCTCGGGTGTCAGAGGAACGTCGCCGTGCAGCCGCATCGACGCCGCGTTTTGCGCTGTCTGATCCGACCACACCGGTTTCAACCCCTCATCGCGCGTTACGCTGGCCACGACCTCGGACAGCGTGCGGCCATCAAGGTGAATCGGAGGAGCGGCGCGCACGACCCATTCCCAATCCGAGCCGCTCGTGGCGATGCTGTGCTCCGTCACACCGCCTTGCGCATCCGCATCGATCTCGGTGCCTGCTTCAGCCGCATGCGTAACACCGCCATGCTGCAGATCGACGCGCCCTTCGCGGACACGGACGCGCATCCGATCCGGCGTCAGCCGCACTTCGAATTGCGTTCCGACGTCGCGAACGTTCCCCATCGGAGTGCGGACGAGAACTCCGGATTCATTCGAATCGACATAGACCGCGCCGCGCTCGAGCGTGAGCTCGGTCGCCGACGCGACGCGCACGCGCGTCCCGCCGTCGAGCCGCAACGTCGCCTTCCCCCACGCCAGAGAGGCCGTGTTGCCGTTCGCGACTTCGTAAACGTCGTTCGCGTAGATCACGGCGCTGTTCGTCTGTCCGCCGGCAACGACCGTCCGCTGCGGCGCGGGCTGCGGAGTTGAAGGCGTCATCCTCAATATGACAATCGTGACAAGAGCCGCGGCGACCGCAGCCGCCGATCCGATCCAGCGCGTACGGCGCCGCCGTCCGATCGACTCCATCCATTCCTCGTGCACCGCTTCGCGCACGCGCCGCATCGCATCCTCGGGCACAGGCGGCCTACGCCCGGCCAGCCGGACCAACGCGGCGATCGCGTCATCAGAATTGCCGTTGGTTTCGTCCATCATCAAACCTCCGCCTCGCTCCACCGTCCGCCATGCGCAGCCGTGAACGCGTCGCGGAATGCGGTCCGTGCCCGCGTCAGCATCGACTCCGCCGCCTTCGCTCCGACGTTCAGCCGCTCGGCGATTTCGGCGACCGACAGCCCGTCGATGTACTTCCACTCCAGCGCGTCTCCGTAATGTCCCGGCAGCCGATCGAGCACGAGCTGCACGAGCCGGCTGGTCTCGTTCCGACGCAACGCCGCCTCCGGCCGCTCCGCCGCGCCGAGTGATTCCAGCGCCGCCCGCACCTCGGGGATGTCATCGAGCAACTCCACCATCGGCGGCACCCGTCGCGCCTTCTCGAAATAAGCGCTGATCTCATGACGGCAAAACGTGCACAACCACGTCAGCAGCGCCGCCTCCCCGCGATACGACGACAATTTCCGCACCGCCCGGCAAAGCGCCGCCTGCACCACATCCTCGGCGATCTGCGCATCGTTCCCAACCCGCGCCATCGCAAACCGGAACAGCGGCGCAAAGTGCGATTCGAAAAACTCCCCGAACGCACCCTCGTCCCCCCGCACCATGCGAGCGACCAAGAAGCGATCCGGATGTTCCGCCACGAATTCAGCCATTCACCGCGTTAGAGGGGGGAGGTTCCGAAAATCCTTCGTCACGCGGAGACGCGGAGGCGCGGAGAAAAAACAATCCCACTCCGCGTCTCCGCGCCTCCGCGTGACCTATCTTTCCAATTCGAGCGTGGCTGGTAAATGTCGCACGACCTGCTCACCAACCCCCGGCAACTGCAGCACGATCCCGCCCCTCGGCACGCGAATTCCGCTGATGTGCACGACGATCCGTTTGCCGTCGCGACGCGCCGAAAAATTCAGCGGACCGTAAATCGTTCGCAGTCCCCGCACGCGTACTCCGGCATCGAGCCACGAGGCCGGGATTCCTGCGCCGAGGACCAGCGCGTCGTCGGATTCGCGTTCGTAGGCGAGCATGTCGATGAACGAGCGGGCGAAGTCGGAGCCGACCCAGAGGTGGGGGATGTCGCCGAGGTACGTCGGGCTGCGGTAATCCTGCGCGGCCACCTCGGCCCATTGTTTCCAGCCGGCGGGGCGGCGGTCGTCGAGGAAAAAGTTGAGCAGGCGCTGGGCGCGGTCGCGCCAGCCGAGGTGGACGAACGTGCCGACCTGGCGCAGCTCGTACGGCGTGTAGTCCTTCCACGCGCGGCGGCCTTCCATGCGCGCCAGCGACTCGTTCCATGCGCGCTCGAACTCGTGGATGACAGCGTCGTGCGGAAGGTTGGCGAGGTCGCCGCCCGGTTCGATGCCGATCGTCGTCGAGGTCGGATCGAAATCGCCGAGGTCCGCGGCGCCGGGGATGTAGTCGATGTGATGCGTTTCGATCGCGCGAAGGATTGAGGCGTGGAAGTCGCGCGCGAATTCGTCACGACTCTTCGCGAAGCGCATCGCTGCATCGCGATTGCCGAGTTGCTCGGCCAGCCAGGCCGCGTCTTTGAGTCCGCGCAGGGCGAAGAAATCGTCCCAGTACGAATGCATCGGTTTCGCGGAGTAGCCTTCGTGGCTGATGGATGGCGGAAGCAGTCCTTTGAACTCGCCGGAAGTCTGATGGCGCAGCGCGTCGATGTAGTCCGCCGCCTTTTCGACGTGCGGCCAGATCTCACGCGCGAGCGAAAGGTCGCCGGTAAGCCGCGCGTGTTCGGCGACGAGGTAGATGAACTCGCCGTGGCTGTCGTGTTCATTGACCGGATCGGCCCCTCGGCGATCGACGCAGCACGGAATCTTGCCGTCGGCGAACTGGTAGGGCGCGAACCAGCGGATGTAGTCGCGAACTTCGTCGCCGAGGCCGAAGCGCAGCAGCATGGTGGAGGCGAGCGAACCGTCGCGAATCCAACTACGCCTGTAGTTGCGCGCGCCGCCGCGGATGGCCGGACCGTCGCGCCCGAGGAGGTTGTAGGCGACGTTGGCGCGGGCGGTGTCGATGAGATCGCGCGCGGCGGGGATGTCGATGCCGACGTGATCGACGATCTTGCGCCAGTACGCGATCGCCGTTGCGCGCTCATGCGCGACGTCGCGCGGGATCGGTTGCGCATCGTGCGCATGCAGCGGCGTGGCGATGTCGATGATCTTTTCTTCGCCCGGTGCGAGCGTGAGGTCCCAGAGGATGAGTGCCGAGGCGTGGCGTTGGGGGTCGTTGACCGATTGCGTCGCGGGCGGCGAATCGAACAATTCGCTCGCGTCGCCGCTATCAAAGGTCGACGCGGCGGCGGACGTCGGTTTCGTCAGCGGAACGACGCGCGTGTCGTCGACGGCCAACTCGGCGCCTGTCCATTTGATCGAGCGAATCGGCGCGGTCAGCTCGTTGATATTCAGCTCGAACCACGGCGGCGTGACGCGCAGCGGACGGACGGCGACATAGAACTGCGCGCGTTCGGGATGGGGGCTGATGTTGCGGAGGCGATAGCGCGCGTAGCCGATCGGCGCAGCGGCGGTTCCGGCACCGAACGGTGCGATCTGCAGCGTGAATTTCGGATGGTGCCATGTCGTCGATGGCAGCGGCAGCGAGTTCTGTTCGAGCGATTGCGTCGTGCTGACGTCCGCCCACGTCATCAGCCGCCCGTCGATGCGCACGAACGGCTCCAGCGTGAATCCGGCCGGCGTCTCGATCGCGCCGTCCTCGGACAAAAGCGGCTTCGCGCCCGTGTCGCGATCGACGCCGAAGATCGTCCAATAAGCGAGCTCGCCGATCAATCCGCGCGGATAACGGCCGCGCAGGGTGTCGTGCGCCATGCGCTGATAGAAATTAATGATGCGATCGCCGAAGCGCGGCGGCTCGATGCTGATCTCGTCGATGGCGTAGCCGTCGCCGCCGTTCATGTTCACGCGGAGGTAGCGCGCGGCAGCGTTCGGCGTCTGCAGGTAGTCGCGCCCGCCGTTGCCGTTCTTCACCGATCGGATGACCGTCCACTCGTTTCCGTCGAGCGACGTCGCCACGTCGTAATCGTGCGCGGCCGCGCTCCACTGGATCACCAGGCCGCCGAACTCGCGGACGTTTCGTAAATCAAGATTCAGCCACTGCGCGCCGCCGCTCGCAGAACGCCAGGACGTGTCCGCACGGCCGTCCATGGCGCGATCGGGCGTTTGACCGTCGATCGAGCTGGATGCGGTAACGAGCGGAGTCGACGCGTCGACCGGCAGGTCGTCGAACGTGATTCGATCGAGCCACACGCTTCCTTTGCCGCCGCTCGCCGCGGTGACCGTGACCTCGATCGCGCCGATCTTGGTGAGTACATGATTCGGCGACGGCCCCCACGCGAACTCGATGTTGCGCTTGTCGGCCACGACCTCCGCCCAGTCGCGCGGAAACTCCCACGCCACCCTGCGCACCCACCAGACGTTCTCGCCAGATGGATCGATGAACTTGATCTCCAGCGTGTTCGACGGCGTCTCGCCGCGCACGCGAAACGCAAAGCGATAGTTCGCCGGCAAATCGAGATTCACGTTGCGCCGCGCCGCTGCCCATCCGCCATGGCCGCGAAAGTCGAAATCCATCCGCATCGCGCCGTGATCCTCGGCGAGGTTCAGCGACACGCCATCGGAAGGCGCGGCGGTCCATTTCGAGACGTCGTCGAGATCGTCGATGACGGCGGCCGAGGTTGTCGCGGCGAAGAGGAGGATGGGGAGAGCGAGCCGCAGACGCATCGCGAAAGTCTAGGCTAACGCGGCTCGCCCCTTGTCCCTGCCTCATCCCCCTGCTTATAGAATGCGCCCGCCAAAAAGGAGCAATGCATGTCTGACATTAAAAAAGTGGGTGTCCTCGGCTGCGGCCTCATGGGCTCGGGGATCGCTCAGATCGCCGCGCAGGCGGGATACGAAACCGTCGTGCGCGAAGTGGAGCAGAAGTTTCTCGATAAGGGCTTGGCCGGTATCGACAAGTCCCTCGGCAAGTTCGTGGAGAAGGGGAAGCTGCAGGCCGCGGATAAAGACGCCTGCATGTCGCGGCTGAAGGGAACCACGAACCTCGACGATCTCGCCGATTGCGACATCGTCATCGAAGCGATCATCGAAAACGCGGAGCTGAAGAAAGAGACCTACGCCGCGCTCGACAAGATCGTGAAGAAGGACGCAATCTTCGCGTCGAATACCTCGTCGCTCACGATCACCGAGCTCTCGATGGCCACCGCGCGGCCGAAACAGTTCGTCGGCCTGCATTTCTTCAATCCGGTCCCGCTGATGAAGCTCGTCGAAGTCGTGCGCACGATTCTCACCAGCGACGAATCGTTCGACCGCGCCTTCGCCTTCGCCAAATCGCTCGGCAAGGAAGCCGTGGCCGCACGCGACAACTCCGGCTTCATCGTCAACCGCCTGCTTGTCCCGTACATCCTCGACGCCATCCGCGCGTACGAGGAAGGCGTCGGATCGATCGAGGACATCGACAAGGCGATGATGCTCGGCTGCGGCTATCCGATGGGACCGTTCACGCTGCTCGACTTCGTCGGTCTCGACACGACGTACTTCATCACCGAGGTCATGTTCGCGGAGTATCAGGAAAAGAGGTTCGCCGCGCCGCCGCTGCTTCGCAAAATGGTCCTCGCCGGCCGCCTCGGCCGCAACAAAACGGGGACCGGCTTTTACGACTACAGCTCCGGAACGCCGATCCCCTTCGACAAGGTGAAATGATGTCCTACGAAAATCTGGAAAACGTCAAAGCCGAAGTTCGCGACGGCATCCTCTACGTCACGATCGATCGCCCCAAAGTCCTCAACGCCTTGAACGGTCAGACCGTCGAAGAAATCTACAAAGTCTTCGCCGAAGGCCGCGACGACGCGAACGTCAAAGCGGTCATCGTCAGTGGCGGCGGCGAAAAAGCCTTCGTGGCCGGCGCCGACATCAACGAGCTCGCGCAGAAAACGCCGATCACCGGCAAGGAGACGTCCGAGCGCGGCCAGTTCATCCTCTCCTACATCGAACGCTTCCCGAAGATCGTGATCGCCGCCATCAACGGCTTCGCCCTCGGCGGTGGCTGCGAGCTGGCCCTGGCCTGCCACATCCGCATCGCGTCGGAAAAAGCACAGATCGGATTGCCGGAAGTGACGCTCGGAATCATCCCCGGCTACGGCGGCACACAACGAATGGCGCGCCTCCTCGGCAAGGGCAAAGCGCTGGAGTTGATCTGCACCGGCGACCGCATCAACGCCGCCGACGCCGAAAAGATCGGCCTCGTCAACCGCGTCGTCGCCGCCGATCAGCTGATGTCGACCTGCGAAGAGATGGCGAGGAAGATCGCCTCACGCGGACCGCTGGCGATCAGAGCCGCCATCGAAGCCGTCAACAACGGCCTGAACATGTCCTTCGAAGAAGGGCAGTTCCTCGAAGCCACCCTCTTCGGTCTCCTCTGCGCCAGCGACGACACGAAAGAAGGGATGCGCGCGTTCCTCGAAAAGCGGCCGTCGAATTTCACCGGAAAGTAGGAGGCGCAAGCGTTTGTCGAAGAGTGAACCCGAATTGATGCCGGACAACACCGCAATCCGCGTCGCTTTGTGGCGCGCCTTGCACCTCGAAGTCGATTCGCCGCCTCCCGTATTTGATGATGAGATCGGCCTGAAGCTGGTCGCTCCCGAGCCCGGATGGCAACAACGTCCGGACATGAGCCCGTTCACGCGGCCATTCCGCGCCTCGATCGTCGGCCGCGCGCGATTCGTCGAGGATCTGGTCGCGGAACAGGTCGCCCGCGGCGTTGCCCAATACGTCATCCTCGGCGCAGGTCTCGACACCTTCGCGCAGCGCCGGCCGGACCTGGGCGGACATTTACAAGTTTTCGAAGTGGATCAGCCGGGACCGCAGCTGTGGAAGCGCCGCCGGCTCGCCGATACGGGGCTTGCGATCCCGCCGTTCCTGCACTTCGTACCGGTCGACTTCGAAGCAGGCGACGGCTGGTGGGATCGGATCCTCGAGGCAGGTTTTGATCCGCGACGTCCAGCGATCGTGGCATCGACCGGGGTCAGCATGTACCTCACGGAAGATGCAATCGCGGCGACGCTGCGTCAGGCTGCTGCGCTCGCGCCAGGTTCCACGCTCGTGATGTCGTTCATGCTTCCGATCGAGATGACGGACCCCGACATCCGTCCCGGCATCGAGCGCGCGGCCGAAGGCGCCCGGGCAAGCGGAACACCGTTCATCAGCTTCTTCACGCCGGAAGCGATGCTCGCCCTTGCCCGGAATGCCGGTTTCAAAGAGGTCCAGCACGTGTCCGCCGCCGCGATTGCGCAACGCTACTTCGCCGGCCGAACAGACGGACTTCGCCCGCCGAACAATTCCGAGGAATTGATCGTAGCGAGTACCTGAGGGCCAACTCGAACGCGCTGCTCGTTCGAAGGAGCTAACCGAACATTCGGTGGGAGCACGCAGACCCGACGTGGGAAAAGCTCTACGGCACAGACGAGTGACTGGTCACCAACTCGCTTTCGAAAAACCGTGTCCGCAGATTACGCAGATGTGTGCAGAGGAAGCCCTCACCACCTCACCTACCTCCGCCGCGCCATCGCCGCCTTCACGATTGCGTCGATCATCTGCGTGTAGGAGCGTCCGCTCTCCTTCGCGGCCATCGCGAATTCGGCGATGGGGTCGAGCCAGGGGTTGGGGTTGGCTTCGATCAGGTAGATGCGGCCGTTCGTGCCGAGGCGGAGGTCGATGCGGGCGTAGTCGCGGAGGTGGAGGGCGCGGAAGGCGGTGATGGCTACGCGCTGGATTTCGGTGACGACATCGTCGTCGAGGTCGCGGACGGGGCCGGACTTCGTCTTCTTGTAGGCCTCGGTGCTCTCGTCGAACTTGACCTCGTAGCTGGCGATCTTCGGCGTTCCTTTCGGCAGCTTCGACAGGTCCAGCTCGATCAGCGGCAGGGCCTCGGGGGGATCGTTGCCGAGGACGGCGGCGTAGATCTCGCGGCCTTCGATGTACTCCTCGATCAAGGCCGGCGCATCGAACTCGTCGTGAATGTAGGAAATCCGCTCGAAGAGATCCTTGATCGTCGACACCACCGCGGAGGCGTCGATGCCCTTCGAAGCATCCTCGGTGGCCGGCTTGACGATGACCGGGAAGCGGATGTCCTGCGCGTGCCCGACGTGTCCCTTGTTCACCACCATCGAGTAAGGAGTGAAGAGGCCGTGGTCGCGGATGATGGTCTTGGCGATGCCCTTGTCCATGGCCAGGTACGATCCCTGCGGCCCGGCGCCGGTGTAGCGCTTGCCGATCAGGTCGAGGTAGGCGGCGAAGTGCATCTCCATCGTGTCGTCGCCGTTGTACGACTCGATCAGGTTGAAACAGAGGTCGGCGTCCGTGCGCGCCAGACGCGCCAGCGTTTGCGGGCGGCCGTCGATGGCGAAGGTTGTGGCGTCGTGTCCCAGCTCGCGAAGCGAGTCAGTGATGGCCTCGACGTCCGTCTTCTTCTTTTTCCGTTTGCGCTTCGGCTTTGCGGCCTCGAGGTCGGCGCCGGGCTGTTCTTCGTAGTCTTCGAACTGGCCGAAGAGCACTGCGATTTTCATGGAGTCTTCCTGTGGCGCAGCGGACGCTTTCCGGTGAGGAACGTCATCGACAGCGCGGTGATGTAGACGGTGAATTCGACCATTTCGGAACGGCTGCGGTCGCGCTGCGAGAGCAGGGCGAGATCGCGGACGCGCTCCGCGGCGGCAGTGACGAGCGCGCGCACGAGCGTGCGGCGGACGCCGGTCCATTCGTTGACTTTGTCGATGATGTCGCGGCGATGCTCGGCCAGCAGCTCGCCGGCGAGGCGGTAATCGATTCCTTCGCGACGCCGCGATGGATCAACGAAGATGTCGGTCAGATCGGTGTCGAGCGCGAGGCCGCCGATCATCTCCGACTCGTCGAAGTGCATCTCTCGATAAAACTGCTCGACCGTCTGCTCCATCTCATCCACGGTCACGTCGATCTCTCCGCTGGGATGCGGCGGCGGCACGTCGCCGACTTCGCGTGCGATCCGGTCCATGTAGAGCAGCTTGCGCATCGCGCCCCAGTTTTTGTAGCGATTGCGCCAGTGCGAATCGGGATCGAGCCAGACGGCGAAGGTCTCGGCGAAGTCTTCATCGGGATGCTTCTGCGCGTACCAGCCGGCGATGTGCCGCACGTAATCGCGGGAGAAGGGGACGAAGGGATAGTCGTCGCGGTAGGGACGGCGGAAGGATCCGAAGAGCGCGTGCCACTCGTCGGTGCGATAAAGGTCGTACGCATAGTTGAAGGCGTGGCCGGCCTCGTGGCGCAGATACATCATGATCTCGCGCTCGTTCTCGATGTCGTTGATGGCGTCCTCGATATGTCGCACGCGCGGATCGCCGAGGTAGAACGGAATGCCGATGACCGGCTCCTCGGAAGGACAGCCCCATTCGTCGGAGAGGTAGCAGAGCGGGCGGTAGTGATGGAGGCCGGCCGCTTCGAGCTCGTCGTAGAGCCGGCGAACGTACTCCGCGACTGGCGATTCCTCGAGCCGCAATCCCAGCTCGCGAATGGGAACCGGCAGCACGACCCGCGCGTCCGGCGGAGCCTTTTCGAAAGCGACCACGAGCATGGGGAGAGCAACATCCAAGCCGGGACGAACTGCGCCGCGCCGCTCAGCGCGGCAGTTGTACGAAGTTTAGCTAGTTGTAGGAAAACGAAACTACAACTGGTTATAACTTGATAAACTTGCGCGATGGATCCGATCAGAAATCCCTTCTCGCCGGGAGCGGGTGCTCCTCCGCCCGAACTCGTGGGACGCGATGGAATCCTGGATCAAGCGCGCGTCCTCCTTGGCCGGGTGAAGTCGAAACGGCCGGAGAAGAGCATGCTCCTCACGGGCCTCCGAGGTGTCGGCAAGACCGTTCTCCTGAATGAGACTGAGCGCCTCGCCCTTGGCTCGGGTTATCGCACGATTTCTGTGGAATCGCATGAGGGGAAATCCCTCGCTTCACTTCTCGTCCCACATCTTCGGAAAGTGCTCTACGAGATCGACCGGTTAGCGGGCGCTGGCGACAAGGTGCGGCGTGGCCTTCGCGTCCTTGGAAGCTTCGTAGGCGCGCTGAAAATGAGTGTCGATGACGTCACCTTCGGACTGGATATCGACCCCGAGCGGGGTGCGGCCGATAGCGGCGATCTCGAGATCGATCTGCCGAGTCTTTTTGTAGCTATCGGTGATGCAGCGGAGGAACGGAAAGCAGCTGTTGCGCTTTTCATCGATGAGATTCAGTACCTCGATCGGAAAGAGCTCGGCGCCTTGATCATGGCCATGCACAAGATTCAGCAGCGCCAACTTCCGATCGTTCTCATCGCGGCCGGTCTACCCATTCTCCCTGCACTGGCGGGTGAGTCGAAGTCCTACGCAGAGCGGCTGTTCAGTTTTCCTGCTGTGGGAGCTCTTTCGAAAGAGGATGCAATGAAAGCGCTGCAAGAGCCGGCGCAGGCCGTCGGTGTTACGTTCGAGACGCGCGCGCTGCACGAGGTCTATCGACTCACGGCCGGCTATCCGTACTTCCTGCAGGAGTGGGGCTACCAGGCCTGGAATCATGCTGACAAGAGTCCGATCCGGCTACGCGTCGTCAAGGAGGCCACCGCAACCGTCACCACGCGGCTCGACGAGAACTTCTTCAAAGTTCGCTACAACCGACTCACGCCCGGTGAGCGGAGGTTCTTGCGCGCAATGGCGGAACTTGGCCCGGGTCCGCAGCGAACAGGCGATGTCGCGGATATCCTGGAAGTAAAGTTGATGAGTCTCGGTCCCGTCCGCGCGAACCTGATTAAGAAAGGGATGATCTACAGCCCGGCATATGGCGACATGGCATTCACTGTTCCGCTGTTTGACGAGTTCATGAAACGAACAATCCCGAAGTTCGAACGGTAGACCCTCGCCACGTATCCCAACTTGCTAGTATTCGTCCTCGATGACAACCGACTCTCTTCACGATCTCATTTACGACTGGAACCTCGGTGCTGAAAAAGCAGGGAGGCCGTCGTCGAAGAAGATTCAGTTTGATGATGAGACGTTGCGCGATGGGTTGCAGTCGCCTTCGGTGACGGATCCTTCGATCGAGGAGAAGATTCGCATCCTGCATTTTCAGGATGAGATCGGGGTCGATACCTCGGACATTGGTCTGCCGGGCGCGGGGCCGCATGTGCAGAAGTCGGTGGAGCGGCTGGCGCGGGAGATTGTCGATGCGAAGCTGAAGGTTGCGGCGAACTGTGCGGCGCGGACGCATGAGAACGACATCCGGCCCATTGCGGAGATCTCGCAGCGGGTGGGGATTCCGATCGAGGCGTGCACGTTCATCGGGTCGTCGCCGATCCGGCAGTTTGCGGAGGAGTGGGAACTCGACTGGATCATCGAGCAGTCGGCCAAGGCGGTTCGGTTTGCGGTGGCCGAGGGGCTGCCGGTCATGTATGTCACCGAGGACACCACGCGCGCCAAGCCGGAAGACGTCGAGAAGTTGTACACGGCGGCGATCGAGGCGGGGGCGAAACGGGTCTGCGTCTGCGACACGGTCGGGCACGCGACACCGTGGGGCGTGCGCAATCTGATCCGCTTCGTGCGCGGCGTCGTCGATCGCGTCAATCCCGAGGTGAAGATCGACTGGCATGGGCACAGCGATCGGGGACTAGGCGTCATCAACTCCATCGCCGCGATCGAAGCGGGCGCGGACCGGATTCACGGGTCGGCGGCGGGGATCGGGGAGCGCGTCGGAAACACGCCGATCGATCTGCTGATGGTGAACCTGAAATTGATGGAGTGGATCGACAACGACCTTACCAAACTGCCGGAGTACGTGCGGTTTGTCTCCGATGCGGTGCACATTCCGCTGCCCGATCAGTATCCCGTTTTCGGGCGCGATGCCTTCCGCACCGGAACCGGCGTTCATGCTGCCGCCATCATCAAAGCGAAGAAAAAGGGAAGTGAGTGGCTGGCCGACCGCGTTTACTCGGGGGTTCCGGCAGGTATGTTCGGTCTCGAGCAGATCATCGAAGTGGGTCCGATGTGCGGACTCTCGAACGTGATCTACTGGCTCGACGCAAAGGGGTATCCGCAGGACGAAGGGCTGGCGAAAGAGATTTTCCAGCTGGCGAAGTCGACGAATCGAATCCTCACCGATGAGGAGTTACACGGGGCAGCAAAGCGGTGGAGTGAGAGTACGGCAGCTATCGGTTAACAGGGCCAGGCACTGCATCTAGCCAAAGCACAGACAAGAGTGTCTGTGCCACACTGGCTCTCCCGCGTGGCAGCAGTCGCGAATACGGCAGGATGGTGTGGCACAGACACTCCTGTCTGTGCTGGTGAGGCTCGCGATCATTGAGAAGATGACAACTTGCCCGAGTGGCGAAATGGCAGACGCAGCAGACTCAAAATCTGCCGAGGTTAACCCTCATGTCGGTTCGAGTCCGACCTCGGGCACCATTTATTATTGTGAACAACTCGTTACGCCCTGATCGAAAGCAATCAAGCCGCCGCGCGTGACGTTCCGCCGCTCAATTGACGTAACGGAGACCGATCCAAATGCTCATGCGACGCCGCCTTGCTTCTACTTTCGTCCTGCTTCTGTTGCCGATCGTCGCTCTTGCGCTGCCGCCTGACCGTTCGGCTCCGATGCGGCACTTCATCCTCGAAAGCGACGTCCCGCTCGACGCCGCTGCCAGCGCGCAGCTTGCCGCCGAGGGGATCGACGTCCAGCAGCCGCTGGCGAATCATCGCTATCTCGTGCGGGTGCGCGACGGCGCGGAACTTCCGCACGATGCGCGCATTCGTTCGCTGCGCGCGTACGACGCGTCGTTCAAGGTCGCGCGGGCTGCGTACGCCGAGGCAGCGCAGGGGAAGGCATACGCACGGCTGCGCGTGCTCTTTCAGAAAGACGTCACGTTCGAAGAGGCGCAGGCTGCGATCGAAGCGGTCGGCGGGACGATCGACATGCCGCTCGAGTCGGCTCTGGCGCATCCGCAGCGGCTGACGGTGCGCGTTCCGTCGGCGACGGTGATCGACCTGGCGAAGGATGAGCGCGTATTCGGCGTATACGGACCGCCGCTGCACATCAAGAAACTGAACGCTGTTGCGGCGCAGCTTTCCAACGTCACGCCGCTCTACAGCGCGCCGTACAACCTGAGCGGCGACGGCGTCGTGCTCTCCATTTTCGAGCCGGACGGCCGTCCGGACACGGCGCATCCGGAGTTCGGCGGGCGGCTGACCAGTCATTTCGATCCCTCGCGACCCGTCAACGCGCACGCGACGCACACCTCGGGGACGATGATCGCCGCGGGCATCAACTCCGCGGCAAAGGGAATGGCGCCGGCGGCAACGCTGCACGCCTTCGACGCGAATCCGAGCGATTCCAACGGTGATCCCGACTTCAACAAGTTCCTGGATGACAAGACAAACGGTACGAAGAGCGTCGGCAGCGTCGCCGACAACAACTCGTGGGATTTCGCCTTCAGTTGGCAGGACGGCAACGTCTGGTATGGCAATGAGGACGGCTACGGCGCGTACAGCGGATTGGAATCGGAGCCGTACGACGCGCTCATGCGCACGGCGAACGAGCCGCTGATCGTCCACGCGGCGGGCAACGATGCCGACTCGGGCAATCCGTCGCTGGGCCAGTGGGGCGTCCACAAGCACATCGAAGATCAGACTCCTTCCGGCTCGTACCCGCACACGTACTGCTACTCGAAGAATGGGACGGGCACCGACTGCCCGACCACCGCGCCGTTCAATTGCTCCGCCGGTCCGACCTATTGCGAGAAAACGCCGCACCCGACGCACGGTGCGAATACCACCATCGGCCTCATGGCCAGCACGAAGAATACGGTCACGGTCGGTGCGATTCAGCCGGTCGCTTACGCCATCGCACCGTTCAGTGCGCACGGCCCCACAACCGATGGCCGCGTCAAGCCGGAGCTGGTGGCCAAAGGCACCGACCAGTTCTCGACGTTTCCGAACAGCTCGTACGCGACGGTTGCGGGAACGTCGATGTCGACTCCGGTCGTCACCGGAATCGCGGGCATGCTCACGCAGCAGTACCGCAAGACGTTCGGGACGACGCCCAACGCCTCGATGCTCAAAACGCTTCTCATCGCCGGCGCCGACGACCTCGGCAACGCCGGTCCGGACTACACGTTCGGCTTCGGTCTCGCCGACGCGAAGGCGTCGGCCGATCTGATTCGCGACGACAACGGCACCGGCTCGCGCATCCGCAAGGGCTCGATCAGCAACGGTCAGGAGATCGATTTTCCGGTCACCCTTGCAGCGGCACAACGCTTCCGCGTCGTCCTCGGCTGGTTCGATCCAGAGGTTCTGCTGCAGCCCAATCCGCAACCGGATGACGACGACCAGCTGGCGGACAAGACGCTCGTGAACGATCTCGACGTGCGCGTCGTCGATCCGAATGGCGTCACGGTGCTGCCGTACGTCCTCGACATGAGCGCGCCGAACGCGGTGGCCACGCGCGGCGTGAATCACACCGATACGACCGAGGAAGTGGAGATCGCCAGCGCGGCTCCGGGGACGTATCACGTGATCGTGCGCGGCGCGATCGGCGACACGCGTTCGACGTCGCAGGATTTCGTGCTGATCACGAACGGCGGCGTGACGGTGCCGGCGTGCACCGACAACTACGAGCCGAACGATACGCAGGCGACAGCGTTCGGCAACGTCAGGAGCGGGCAGACGATCGCGGCGAAGATCTGCAGCGCGAGCGACGTCGATTACTACACGTTCACGACGAATACGTCGCCCCTCTCGGTAACCGTGACCGCTAGCGATACGCCGCTGAAGGTGACGATGTCGAGCAACCTGACCGATACGGTCGTTCAAACGATCGCCGCGAACAGCTCGGCGACGCTGACTGCGAATTTCTTTCCGACGCTCCTGCCGCCGGGCAACGTGGCGATCTTCGTAAAGGTCGAGGCGAACGGCACCGTCGGCGCGACCGGCGCGTACACGCTGACGCCGAACTACAGTTTTTCATCGACGCCGAGGAAACGTTCCGCGAAGCATTGAGAAGAAAAGGGTGAAGAGTGAAGAGTGAAATGGGACGAAGCGAGTAAAGCCGCTTCGTCTTTTCACCCTTCACTCTTCACCCTTCACTCTTTCTTCTACAATCCCCGCCGCATGAATTACAAAACCCTTGTCGTCAAGGAAGCAGACGGCATCCTCAATGTCACGCTGAACCGGCCGGACGTTCACAACGCATTCAATGAGGAGCTGATCGCGGAGGCGATCGATCTGTTCGGCGGCCTCGCTGGCAGCACCGCGCGCGTGGTCGTTCTGCGTGGGACCGGTCCGAATTTCTGCGCGGGCGCGGACCTGAACTGGATGTCGCGCATGGTCAGCTACACGCGCGATGAGAACGTCCGCGACTCGTCGCAGCTGGCGAAGATGTACGCGCTGATGAATGAATGCCCGCTGCCGGTCATCGGACGGATTCAGGGCGCGGCGATTGGCGGCGGCGTCGGACTCGTCGCGATCTGCGATATCGCCATCGCCGCACGCGATTCGAAGTTCGGGTTGTCCGAAGTCAAGCTGGGCATTCTGCCGGCGGTGATTTCGCCGTATGTCGTCGCCAAGATCGGCGAAACGCACGCGCGGGCGCTGTTCCTGACCGGCGAACGATTTGACGCGGAACGCGCACTGCGGATCGGACTCGTGCATCGCGTCGCCGACGATCTCGATGCCGCGGTGGCCGAGACGATTGCAGCGCTGAAGTCGTCCGGACCGGAAGCGGTCCGCGAATGCAAAAAACTGATCGCGCACGTCGCGTCGCACGAGCTGGTCGACGCGATCCCGTACACGATCGAGGCGATCGCCGCGCGAAGAGTTTCGCCCGAGGGACAGGGCGGGATGGCGGCGTTTCTGAAAAAGGAGAAGGCGCCGTGGGCGAAGTAGCGCGGAGCATTCGATGATTCGCCGCGTTCTTGTCCCGAACCGCGGCGAAATCGCGGTGCGCATCGCGCGCGCGTGCCGCGAGGCGGGCATCGAGTCGGTGCTTGGGTACTCCGAGGCCGACGACATCCGCTACGTGCGGCGCTATTTCGATGACGCCATCCCCCTCGGCAGCGGCGACGCGCGCGAGACCTATCTCGACGTCGCGCGCGTGATCGATGCGGCGCGGAAATGCGCGGCCGACGCGATTCATCCCGGCTACGGATTTCTTTCCGAGCGCGCCGAGCTGGCTGCGGCGTGCGACGACGCCGGCATCGTCTTCATCGGACCGAAGGCGGCATCGATCGCGGCGATGGGATCGAAGGCCGAGTCGCGGCATCTGATGCAGAAGCTCGGTGTGCCGGTCGTTCCGGGCTACGACGGCGAAGATCAGAACGTCAACATATTGACTAACGAAGCGGCGCGGATCGGATTTCCCGTCCTGGTGAAGGCCAGTGCGGGCGGCGGCGGGAAGGGGATGAAGATCGTTCGTTCCGCGGACGAGTTGCGGAGTGCGATCGAATCGGCACAGCGCGAGGCGAAGAAATCGTTCGGCGATGACCGTCTCCTGCTGGAGCGCTACATCGAGGAGCCGCGGCACGTCGAGTTCCAAATTTTCGGCGACGGCAACGGCAACGTCGTCCATCTCTTCGAGCGCGACTGCTCGATCCAGCGCCGGCATCAGAAGGTGATCGAGGAGACGCCTGCGCCGCGCTACAGCGATGAGTTGCGTCAGCGCATGGCCACGGCGGCGATCGCGGCTGCGCGCGGCGTCGACTATCGCAGCGCCGGCACGGTGGAGTTCATCGTTACGCCGGAGAACGAGTTTTACTTCCTGGAGATGAACACGCGCCTGCAGGTCGAGCATCCGATCACCGAGGAGGTGACCGGCGTCGATCTCGTGCGCGCGCAACTCGCGCTCGCGGGCGGCGGCGGATTGCCGTGGAAACAAGAGGATCTGCGCCAGCGCGGGCACGCCATCGAGGTCCGCATTTACGCGGAGGATCCGGACGATCGCTTTCTTCCGCAGAGCGGGACGATCGCGTTCTATCGCGAGCCGTCCGGACCGGGTGTGCGCGTCGATGCGGGCGTGTCGCAGGGAACGGAGATCGGCGTCAGTTTCGATCCAATGCTGGCGAAGTTGATCTGCTACGCGGAGTCGCGCGACGCCGCCATCGACCGCCTCGATCGCGCCCTCCGCGACTACATCGTCCTCGGCACGAAGACGAACATCTCCTGGCTGCGGCGCCTGGTCACGCACCCCGCATTCCGCGACGGCCGCGTGTCGACGCGATTCATCGCCGATCACGAAGAGTCGTTGCAGCGCGTCACACCGGAGATCGTTCCCGCGATCGCGTCGGTGCTTTCATCGATTCCACGCCAGCGCGCGAACGCGCAGAGGGCGGGCGTGCCGAGTGTGTGGGATTCGGTGGGAAATTGGGGACGCGCATGATTCCGTCGGCGAAGCCGGCGTAAGACCCGTAGCCCACGCTTTCAAGCGTGGGACCGTAGTTGCGCATCGATTGTGAGCCCGCCTTGGCGGGCGAGAGAAAGTTTTCGGCGAGCATCGCAGAAGGCCAATCTTTCGCCCGCTGAAGCGGGCTCACACCTTCTCAGACATCGATGTTCCCCCGCTTGAAAGCGGGGGCTACGGTTCTTACGCCGGCATTCGCCGGCGGGAGATGAGACTCACGTCTTCCCCAAACTCTCCGGCGCGCGAACGCGTCCGGCGATGCCGCAGAGGATCAGGAGCGTGACGACGTACGGCACGGCGAGCAGCAGGTGAAACGGGACGCCGCGTCCGCTGGCTTGCAGGGCGTATTGGGCGGCGGCGGCGATGCCGAAGACGGCGGTGCCGAGGAGGGCGCCTTTGAATTTCCAGCGTCCGAAGATGACGATGGAGAGGGCGATGAAACCGCGGCCGGCCACCATGTTTTCCGCGAATCCGCTCGATAGCGCGAGCGCGAGGTAGGCGCCGGCCAGGCCGGCCAGGACGCTTTCGATCGCCAGCGCCATCCAGCGATGCATCGTGACCGATGCGCCGTTCGCCGTCACCGCCGCGGGCAGCTCGCCGCAAGCGCGGAGGCGGAGACCGAAGCGCGTTTTCCAGAGCAGCAACGCGAGCGCGATCGGGATGATGATCCAAGCCAGCGGGACGATGACGTCGATGCCCATCCGCGGGATCGGTTGATTGAAGATGTCGTTTTGCTGCAGTCCGTTGTAGACGAAACCGGTCAGCCCTTGCGCGAGCAGCACGATTGCCGTGCCGGTGACGATCTGGTCGGCGGCGAAGCGGAGAGCGAAGAGACCGAAGAGCGCGCCGACCATCGCGGCGCCGGCGATGCCGCCGAGGAAGCCGAGCGTCACGCTGTGCGTCAGTTGCGCGGTGATGACGGCTGTCATCGCCGCGGTGAGCATCATCCCTTCGATGCCGAGGTTGATCATGCCGGCGCGTTCGACGACGAGCTCGCCGAGGACGGCGAGGAGAAGCGGCGTCGATGCGACGATGGCGAGGGGGATGGCGGCGAGGAGTTGGCTCGTCATCGCGTCTGTCCAAAACGGCGTCTTGTGAAGACAATCATCACCAGGATCACGATCGCCTGGCCGAATGTCGCCACGGTCGATGAAATCCCTGCCGTTCGTTGCAGTTCGCCGGCGCCGGTGGTCAGCGCTCCGAAGAAAAATGCCGAGGCGAGCGTGCCGAGCGGGTGGAGTTGCGCGAGGAGGGCCACGGCGATTCCGGCGTAGCCGTAGCCGGCGGCGAAGCGTTCGAAGAGGCGGTGCGTGACGCCGAGGAGCTCGATGCCGCCAGCGAGGCCGGCCATCGCGCCGGAGATGGCCATCGCGCGGACCAGTTGGGCGTCGACGTTGATCCCCGCCCACTTCGCGGCGCTGCGATTGAATCCGCTGGCGCGGAGGCGAAGTCCTTCCGCGGTTCGGTAGAGCAGGAACCATGCGGCGATCGCGGCGACGATGGCGAGGATGATTCCTGCGTGAAGGTCGCCGATGGTGGGCAGCATCGCGGCGATCGGAATCGCGTCGGATTGCGGGTATTTGCCGCTGGCTTCCTGCAGCGGTCCGTTGACGGCGTATCCGAGCAGATGGATGGCGATGAAGTTGAGGAGGATCGTCGTCAACACCTCGGGGGCGTTGCGCCAGAGACGCATGGCCGAGGCGATCGAAGCCCAGATCGCGCCGGCGAGGAGCGATGCGGCGATCGCCGCGATCATGCCGTAGCGCGCGGCGAGGAACGCGCCGAGGGCGCCGGCGAGGAACTGTCCTTCGCCGCCGATGTTCCAGACGCCGGCGCGGAAGGCGATGGCGACGGAGAGGCCGGTCAGCAGCAGCGGAATCGATTTGAGCAGCGTCCCTTGCAGCGCGAAGTTGGATCCTACCGATCCGCTGATGAGGATCGAGAGGAGTTCGCGTGGGGAGTGGCCGAAGGCGATGCCGGAGAGGGCGAGCAGCGCGATGGAGAGGGCGGCGGCGAGAACGGCGATCGGGAGTCGGGAGTCGGGGGTCGGGAGTCGGAGCCGCCTGACGAGACCCTCTCTCATGCTCCGACTCCCGACTCCCGACTCCCGATTCCCGCCATCAATCGCGGCGCTTCAGAAGCCGCTTCGCCCGGCGTCAATCGCGGGCTCAACGTTCCGCGATAAATCACGTGGATGGCGTCGCCGAGGGTGAAGGCTTCGTCGAGGTCGGAGGTGATGAGAAGGATGGCGGCGCCTCGCGCGGCGGCGGCGCGCAGCTCGTCGTGAATGAAACGGGTCGCTTCGATGTCGAGGCCGCGCGTCGGTTCGGCGGCGACGATGATCTCCGGCCTTCGTTCGAGCTCGCGCGCCAGGATCACCTTCTGTTGATTGCCGCCGGAAAGCGACCCGGCGCGTTGCAGCGGCGACTGCGCGCGAATGTCGAATCGCTCGATCAACTCGGCGGCTCGTCGCGCAGCCGCGCGCGGATTCCAGTGCGGCTCCGCCAGGGCGATGTTCTCCGCGATGGTCATCTCGGCGATCAATCCGTCGCGCGCGCGATCCTCGGGAATGTGCGCGACGTGGCCGCGTAGCGTGTCGCGCAGGTTCGCGGCGAGCTCGGACTGGCCGTTGCCGGCGACGCCGATGATGGAGACGATTTCGCCGCGATGGACTTCGAGGCTTTTCACGCGGAGACGCGGAGGCGCGGAGGAAGACCGCTTTTCTCCGCGTCCCCGCGTCTCCGCGTGAAAACGTTCCACCATCGCCTCGGCGAGTTGCTCCGCGCTCATCGCGCCGCCGTCGACGATGATCCGTCCGCGCCGCATGACCACGATCCTCGTGGCCACTTCCAGCACCTCGGGGATTTTGTGGCTGATGAAGACGACGGTGACGCCGTCCGCGGCCAGCCTTCGCATGACGTCGAAAAGCTCGCGGGCCTCGGCTGGCGCGAGGACGGAGGTCGGCTCGTCGAGGATCAGAAAACGGGGATGGCCGGCGATCGCTTTGATCAACTCCAGCTTCGATTTCTCGCCGACGGAAAGGTCTGCGACGCGGCGATGGAATCCGCGCAGGTCGATGCCGGAGTCGCGGATGACCTCCGCGGGATCGCGGCCCCACATGGAGAGCGCGAGGTTCTCGGCGATGGTGAATTCGTTCACGAGGAGGAAGTGCTGGTGGACGATGCCGACTTCGGTGCGGTCCTCGATCGTGCCTTCATCCGGCGCCAGCTCGCCGGCGGCGATGGACATGAGCGTGGTTTTGCCGGCGCCGTTCTCGCCGACGAGACCGACGATCTCGCCGGGTTTGAACTCGAGGGTGACGTCGTCGACGGCTTTGTTTGCGCCGAAGGATTTGGTTATGTGCGATAGGCGCATGGGGACCGGTTCACGCGGGGACGCGGAGAAAGGCTTTTAGAACTTGCCTCGGGGCACTTCGAATTTGCCGGATCTGATATCCGATTCGATCTTTGCTACCTCGGCGATCGTTTCCGGTTTGAGCGACGGTTTCAGTTTGTCGTTCCAGACGAGGGAGACGATGTTGTCGTGCATGCCCAGCCAGTAGATTTGCGGTTTGAACTGGTGATCGTGGACGAGTTTGGCCATGTGCACGATGGCGGCGGGGACGTCGAGGACGGCGGAGGCGACGATGACGTCGGGGGCCATGTCGTTCTGATTTTTGTTCGAGCCGAAGCAGCGGACTTTGCGCTCCTGGCAGGCCTGGAAGACGCCGCGCCCGGCTTCATTCGCCTGATGGAAGATGAAGTCGCAGCCGGCGTTGATGAGCGACAGCGTGGCCAGCTTCGCGGCGCCGACGTCGTCGAAGTTGCCGGTGTAGATCTCCTTCACCTCGAACTTCGGATTGACCGACTGCGCGCCGGCTTTGAAGGCGAGGAAGGTCGATGCGATCGACGGGAGATTGATGCCGCCGACCAATCCCGCTTTGCCCGTTTTCGATTCGCGCGCGGCGATCACGCCGAGGAGGTAGGTGGCCTGCTCGAGTTGGAAGACCATCGGCGAGACGTTTGGTGCGACGGAGCTGCCCGAGGTCGTGATGAAGACCGTCTTCGGATACTGCCGGCCGGCTTTCAGCGCGGCGTCCTGAAATTCGAATCCGTGACCGAACGCGAGATCGAATCCTTTGGCGCCGTAGGAGCGGAAGCCTTCTTCGAATTCGGCGGGCGTCTTCGTCTCCTGATGCGAGATCTCGGCGCCGAGCTGTTGGTGAATCTGCTGCAACCCTTCGTAGGCGATGGCGTTCCAGCCGCCATCGTTGATGGAGCCGGTGGTGAGAAGGCCGACCTTCATCTGAGTTGCGGCCGTTGTCGTGGTCGTAGCCGAGGAGGTGGCGGATTCCTGTTTGGGACAGGCGAGGAGGAAGAGCGGAAGAACGGCGAGCGCGGCAATTCGTTTCATGGGCGCGATTGTATTGCGCCGCGCGGCACGGCAAGCGGGACCGATTTGTGGTATCTCCTCATGGCGCAGGGAAGGAGGCGCAAGGCATGGATGACATCGATCGCGACGGGAATGGTGGCGATGACGACGAGCAGTTCGAGCAGATGATCGTGGAGAACAGCATCCTTCTTCACAGCATCGCGGCGCTGCTGGTTCGCAAGGGCGTGATCAAACAGGAAGAGATCGACGCCGAGATGGACAAGCTCTACGACGAGATGGAGAAATTCGACGGCGAATGAGCGCCGCCGCCGAATGGAATAGGTCCGGTCCTGTGATGTTTGGACCGGCGATCAACGAACCGGAGAAACTGATGAAAACTCGCAACTTTCTGATTGCCGCGATCCTCAGCGCCGCCGCAGCCACGAGCGCCTTTGCCGTGCTGTCGCCGGCCAAAGCCGACTTCGGCAAGGGGCCGGCGCAGTACATCATGACCGCGGAGGAAAAAGCGGCCTGGAAGAACATCCAGACCGACGCCGCGGCCGATGAGTTCATCGCCCTTTTCTGGGCGCGCCGCGATCCGACGCCCGCCACGCCGCGCAACGAATTCCGCGAGGAGTTCGACGCCCGCGTGAAACTTGCCGACACGCAGTTCAGCCACGGCCGCGTCAACGGCTCGATGACCGAACCGGGCCGCCTGCTCATCGTCTTCGGTCCTCCGAGCGCTCCCATCAAACGGACTACGACGCCCGGCACGGGACAGTCGAACACGCGCAGCGACATGCGCAACGCGGAAGTGGGCAGCTTCGGCGATTCATCCGGCTCCGCGGACATGGTCTGGACCTACGAAGGCGACCTTTCGCAGAAGCTTTTCGGGATTCCGCGGCAGGAAGTGAAGTTCCACGATCAGTATCGGAATGGCGACTTCAAGCTGGCCACGCCGTTCGTCGATCCGCAGGGGGCAGCTTCCCAGCGGATGGTGGCGAGCTTCATCACGCAGCCGAATCTGACGAAGGTCCCGACCTACGAGGCCGCGGCAGCAGCGAAGGCGCCGGTTGCGGCGGCTGCCGTTGCGGGCGTGAAGACTGCGGCGCTCGAAGCGGCGCTCGCCGATGCGAAAGCCGGGAAGGCGTCGAACAAGGGCGCGGCGTTTTCGTACGCCGAGTTTGTCTCGCCGTCGGGCGATCCGTTCGTGCCGGTGTCGGTTTACGTTCCGTCGTCCGCGAACATCGCCGCCGATGCGGCCGACACGATCTTCGGCGCGGTCGAAGATGCGTCCGGCACGCGCGTCACGTCGTTCGAAGAGCCGGCCAAGCTGACCGCGTCGCGCACCGACTTTTTCGTCGACAAATCGCTGACGCTGCCGCCGGGCAAGTACACCGCCATCGTCGGTCTGGCCAAGGCCGGGCAGCCGGTGCTCGTCACCTCCGGACCGATCGAAGTGACCGGCCCGGCCAAGGATGCCGTCGGCACCTCGCGCCTCATCCTCTCCGACAACGTTTACGAGCTCGGCACCGCCGAGCCGGCCAAGGCGGCCTTCGCCTTCGGCAAGCTGAAAGTCGTTCCGAAAGGCAACCTCACCTTCAAGAACAGCGATGAGCTGAACTACTTCGTCGAGGTCAACAACCCGGGCATCGACACCGCTTCGAACATGCCGAAGCTGCAGTACAAGCTCGACCTGATCGGACCGGATAAGAAGACGATCAGCGCGCCGCTGACCGATGCCGCCGCGCTTCCGCTGAGCGGCGCGCCCGGCCCCGGCCATTACGCGATCCTGAGCACGATTCCGCTGGCCGAGGTCAAGCCGGCGCTCAAGCCGGGCGACTACACGCTGAAGATGAAGATCGTCGACACGGTGTCGAAGCAGTCGTACAACGTGGAGCAGAGTTTCAAGGTTACCGGATAAGGGAGTGGGAAATAGGGTGTGGGGAGCGGGAGATTGGTTCTTCCGCTTTCCTCCTGCTCCCACCCCCTGCTCCCCACAACCCACACCCCTTACAATCACTCATGCCCTTTGCCACCATCGAAGAAGCCGCCGAGCTGTATCGCCGCGGCCAGGTCGTGATCATCGTCGATGACGAAGATCGCGAGAACGAGGGCGACCTCTGCATCGCCGCGGAGAAAGTGACGCCGGAGTCGATCAACTTCATGGCGCGCTTCGGCCGCGGGCTGATCTGCCTGGCCATGACCGAGGAGCGGTGCGACGAGCTGCAGCTTCCGCTGATGGTCGAGCACAACACGTCGAACTACGGCACGGCCTTCACGGTGTCGATCGAAGCGCGCGGACGCGTCACCACAGGCATTTCCGCGCACGATCGCGCTGAGACTGTGCGCGTGGCCATCGATCCGCGCACGAAGCCGGCCGACCTGCTGCGTCCCGGCCACGTCTTCCCGCTGCGCGCGAAAAAAGGCGGAGTTTTGAAACGGGCAGGCCAGACTGAGGCATCGGTCGATCTGGCCATGATCGCGGGCATGACTCCGGCCGCCGTCATCTGCGAAATCATGAACGAGGACGGGACGATGGCGCGCCTGCCGGACCTGCGCGAATTCGCCGTCCAGCACGGTCTGAAGATCATCACGGTGGCCGACATCATCAATCACCGGATGCAGACCGAGAAGCACGTTCACTGCCTTGCCTCTCCGCGCCTGCCGACGCCGTACGGCGACTTCCGCGTCCACGCATACAAGAGCGACATCAACGGCGAGGAGCACGTGGCGCTGGTGATGGGGGAGATCCACGAGGACGACGACGTCCTCGTGCGCGTCCATTCGTCGTGCCTGACCGGCGACGTCTTCCACTCCGCCCGCTGCGATTGCGGTGCGCAGCTCGACCGCGCCTTCGAGCTGGTGGCGAAGGAAGGGAAGGGCGTCATCCTCTATCTATTGCAGGAAGGGCGCGGCATCGGTCTGCTGAACAAGCTGAAGGCGTACGAGCTGCAGGAGCAGGGTCACGACACGATCGAAGCGAACGAGAAGCTCGGTTTCCCGCCCGATATCCGCGACTACGGCACCGGCTCGCAAATCCTTCGCGACCTCGGCGTACGCAAGATCCGTCTGCTGACGAACAATCCCGCCAAGTACGTTGCCATCGAGGGCTTCGGCCTCGAGATCGTCGAGCGCGTCCCGCTGGAGATCGCGCCGTCGAATGACACGCGCAAGTACCTCGAGGCGAAGAAGAAGAAGCTCGGTCACATCCTCGAGCTCGTTTAGATGGGCACGCATACCGGACCGATTCTCGAAGGCCGCGGCGATAGCGATTACGAGCGCTACGTCCGCGTACCGGAGCTGCTCGAACTGCAGAAGCCGGTCGAGGAGCTCTCGCATCCCGAGGAGCGGCTGTTTCAGACGACCCATCAGGCGGCGGAGTTGTGGCTGCATCATGTCGACTACGAAATCGGACGCGCGGTGGAACTGATCGCCGCGGATGACGTCGCGCTGGCCGCCGAACTGCTCGACCGCTGCGCGCGCATCATCAATCTACTGCGCCAGCAGATCGTGATCCTGGAGACGATGGCGCCCGCCGACTATCATGTGATCCGCACCAGCTCCCTCGGGCGCGGCAGCGGACAGGAATCGCCCGGCTTCGCGAAGCTGCTCGAGGTCGGCAAGCGCGTCTGGCCGGTCTTCGCAGCGCTCCTCGGGCGCCGCTCGCTGACGGTGATCGAAATCGAGCGGAAGCCGCGCGAACATGCGGAGATGTTCCGCCTCGTGCAGGCCATGCTCGACTACGACGAGGCGTTCCTGAACTGGCGCTACTCGCACATGCGGCTGGCGTTCCGCGTGATCGGATCGAAAGTGATGTCGCTGAAGAACGTGCCCGCGGCGCAGCTCGAACAAGGAACGCGCGAGCCGCTCTTTCCGGAGCTATGGGAAACGATCAGCACGCTTACCGGCGAGTTCAAGCCGAGTTACTGAGGCAGGGGATGAGACAGGGACGAGGGATGAGGGAAAATCGTTCGTCAGCATGTTTCGTCCCTGCTTCACCTCCCTCATCCCTCGTCCCCGCTTCCCGGTTTCCTTATCACGTTATCGAGTGTCAAAGCAGGTCACGTGGTGCAGAAATAACAGTGTGAGCATCCAACTAAAACTTTTGGTATCAGGTATGTTCGAACGCCTTGACGCTGCAAAACCCGATGGGTATAGTCGCACGCCATTGTCTCGGAGGGGGGCCGGCCACCGCCCGGACAGCCTCACAGCCGCTTCAGAATCCGCGACGCACCACTACGCTTGGAGTTAGACATTTCATGAAAAAGGTGTTGTGCCTGATTGCGGCACTGACTCTCGCCCTCTCCACGCTCGGCTGCACCAAGATCCGGGCACGAATGGAGATCAAGGCCGCTAACGAGGCCTACCAGAAGGAAGACTACGCAGGAGCGCTGCCGCACTACCAGGCCGCGCGTCAGATCGATCCGAGCTTCCCGGATCTCGATCGCCTGGTCGGTTACTCCGAGATCGGAATGTACGTTCCGGACGACAAGTCGCCGAAAAACGAACAGCACGCGGACCGCGCCATCCTCGAGCTGAACAACTACCTGAAGAAACGGCCCGACGACCGGATCGCACGCGACGCGCTGATCAACATGTATCTCAACGCGAACCGGACCTCGCAGGCCATCGACTACTTCCGCAACTACCTTCAGGCTCATCCCGCCGATCTCGAGGCGGTCAAGTCGATCGCCACGCTCTACGCCAAGCAGGGCGACTTCAACGAGTCGCTCAACTGGTATCAGAAGATCACGCTGCTCGACGCCAAGAACCCCGAAGCGTTCTACATCTTCGGCGTCGTCTGCTACGAGAAGGTGGCCAAGAATCCGCCCGCCGATCCTGCCCAGAAGATGGACATCATCAACCGCGGCAAGGACGCGCTTCAGCACGCCATCGATATGAAGCCTGATTACGCCGAGGCCATGGCCTACCTCAATCTGCTGTGGCGTCAGCAGGCTCTGGTCGATGCGGTGACCGATCCGGTGAAAGCACAGGCTGACGTCGCTCAGGCGGACGCCATCCGCAACAAGACCATGCAGATCTTCGCCGCGCGGAAGGCCGCCGGGACGAAGAAAAGTTAGCGCGAGCGCGTTAGACGCATACAGGCAAAGACAATGTTTGAATCTACCGTCGTCGAATCAAAGAAACAGAAGGTGGGCATCCAGCGCCTCCTGACGCTGCCGGTCTCGGTGGCGCTTCATGTGGTCGTGGTCGTTGCGGTCGTCGTCGGCGCCATCTGGACCGTCGACTTCCCGACGAACTCGCCCGCCCAGGTGGCGCAGTACTCAGTCGCCTCCGCCCCGCCGCCGCCTCCTCCGCCCCCGCCGCCGCCCAAAGCGGCAACGGCCACGCAGGTCATCAAGCCGGTCGAGGTCCCGAAGAACATCCAGGAAATGGCTCCCACGACTGTGCCTGAAAAGGTGCAGCCGGTGGCGACGCAGGCCACGAGCGCCGGCGTCGAGGGCGGTGTCGAAGGCGGCGTCGAAGGCGGTGTGGCCGGCGGTGTTGTCGGCGGCGTCGTCGGCGGCGTGATCACCGAAGCGCCTCCTCCTCCGAAACCGGACGCGCCGTTGCGCGTCGGCGGCGACGTCAAGGCGCCGGTCACCATCAGCCGGGTCGAGCCGCAATATCCCGAGGTCGCGCGGAAGGCGCGTATCTCCGGCATCGTCATCGTCGAATGCACCATCAGCAAGAGCGGCGACGTGACCGAAATTCATGTTCTCAAACCGCTGCCGTTCGGTCTCGATCAGGCCGCCGTCGACGCGGTCAAACGCTGGAAATTCAAGCCGGGTACTCTGAACGGGCAGCCGGTGGACGTCATCTTCAATCTCACGGTCAATTTCAAACTGAATTAAGAACGTCCGGCCTGCCTGACGTCATTTGGAGGGAACTGCATCATGGATATGAGTCTCGGATCTTTGTGGCAATCAATGTCGACCGCGGCCAAGGGCATCGTGATCGTGATGATCATCATGTCGGTCTACTCGATCTGGGTCATGATCGAGCGCTTCATTACGTTCCAGCAGGCCAAGAATCAGTCGCTCAAGCTGCTCGGCGCGCTTTCGAACGTGCTGACCAAGGGCGATTACCAGCAGGCCATCGACATCACCAAGAAGTACAAGCAGTCGCACCTTGCCAAGGTCATCTCGGCCGGTCTGCTCGAATTTGAAGCGGCCCGCCGCGACAAACGCTACAGCGATCCGGAAGTTGCGGTCGAAGCAGCGCGCCAGGGTATGGACCGCACGGCCATGATCACCGTCGCCGAGCTGAAAGAGAACCTCGGCGTTCTCGCGACCATCGGCGCCACGGCACCGTTCGTCGGCCTCTTCGGCACCGTCATCGGCATCATGCACGCCTTCGGCAAGATGGCCACGTCAGGCGGCGGTATCGCCTCCGTGTCGGCCGGTATCGCGGAAGCGCTTCTGACGACAGCCTTCGGCCTCTTCGTCGCCATCCCGGCGGTCTGGGCGTACAACTACTTCCAGAACCGCGTCGACCGCTTCACGGTCGAGATGTCGAACTCCGGCTCGGAGATGTCCATCTACTTGCTGAAGGAAGCCGGAACGCATGGCAACTCATCGGTGGCATAGCTCGGTCGGAAAGCTCAGCACTGCTGCGCTGAACTCCGACATCAACGTCACGCCGCTCGTCGACGTGTGTCTCGTGCTGCTCATCATCTTCATGGTCGTCACGCCCATGCTGCAGAAAGGCGTGCCGGTCAATCTTCCGGTGACGGAAGATCCGGAGAAGACGCCTGACACGGACAAGCAGCTTCAGATCTCGGTCAAAGCCGACGGCACCGTGTACCTCGGATCGTTGCCCGTGATCAAACAGCAGATGCAAAGCGAGCTCGAAAAGATCCACGAGCGCACTCCCGACCGCGAGATCGCGGTCAAGGGCGACAAGCTCGTGAAGTACGGCGCCGTGCTCGACGCACTGAAAGCCTGCCGCGAGGTCGGCTTCAACAACGTCGGACTGATCGCACAACCCAAGAAGTCTCCGGGACAGGGGTAAGTCAACTATGCAGGTAGGCGGCAGCGGAAAAATCAAGTCGGACATCAACGTCACGCCGCTCGTCGACGTCGTGTTGGTGCTCCTCATCATCTTCATGGTCATCACGCCGGTCGTGCAGATGGGCTATCTGGTTCGTGTTCCGCCCAAGGCGCCGCCGGGCATCCCTCCGTCCGCGGTCAACGACCAGATCATCCTCCGCCTGATGCCGGACAATCACATCTACATCAACAAGGACGAAGTGCCGGCGAACGACTTCCCGGTGCGCATCCGCGACATCATGCACGGCAATACCTCGAAGATGGTGTTCTTCCAGGGCTCGCCCGACGTCGACTACGACGCCACGATGAAGTTCCTGGACATGGCCCGCGCCAGCGGCGCGAAGAACATCGGCATCATCGTCGAAGCAGCGCAGTAGAAAACAGACATCGCGACAATCGAACGGCGGCCTCGTGGCCGCCGTTTTCGTTTGTCATCCTGAGCCGCCGAAGGCGTCGGAGCCGAAGGCGGAGCGCCGCAGGACGCGAAGGAACTCAAGATGCGCAACTCCGGCTGAAACCCCTTGGGATTCAACGTGGGTTGTGAAGCTTGAGATCCTTCGACCGTCCTCCGGCGTTCAGCGCTTCGCGCTTCAACGCCTTCGGCGGCTCAGGATGACAGGAGGCACGCATCGAGACGAAGGAGAACGTCCGCACATTCGCGCAGATCGTCGCCGCGCTCAGCCTCTTCGTGGCGTTTTACCTGGCGACATTCTTCGTCGGGCGATTCGTATCGGAGCTCGCCGGCGCCTTTCTCAACCAGTGGATCGCGCTGCTCAGCGTCTGCGCGGCGACGTTCGGCACGGTGGCGATCTTCGAACACGGCCAATGGGACCTCGGGCTCTTCGTCCCGCCGCGTATCGCCGCTCGTGAGTTTTTCATCGGATGCGCAGCCGCCGTCCTGCTCATCGGTGCCGCGAACGGATTGGTGCTGCTCACCACGCGGCTTCATCACGTCGCCGGCAACGGCTTTCCGTGGATCGAGTTGATCGCCGTTTATCTTCCGGCGGTGTTTCACGAAGAGCTGCTCTTCCGCGGCTATCCGTTCCAGAAAATCTGGAAGTCGCATCGCGTGACAGCGATCCTTTTCTCATCGTTCGTCTTCGCCGCGTTGCACGCCGGCAACAATGCCTTCTCGTGGCTGGCGATGGCCAACCTTTTCTTCGCCGGCATCCTTCTCGCGCTGGCGTATGCGCGCTACGAGCGGCTCTGGTTCCCGATCGGGATCCATCTCGCCTGGAACCTGCTCTCCGGACCGATTCTCGGATACAACGTCAGCGGCTACGAATCGAGCGAAAGCGTCCTGCGCACCGTCGGCCGCGGCTCGCCCTGGCTCACCGGCGGCTACTTCGGCATCGAGGGGAGCGTCTGGATCGTGGTCGTGGAACTTGCCGGGATCGCGTTGCTGTTACGCGGGAGGCAGTGGATTAGTAGATCAGTGGATTAGCAGATTAGGGTCGCGAAAAGATCGCAATCCGAGGCACACCTCTGATCGACTAATCTACTGATCCACTAATCTACTTCGCACGAAGCGCAAAAATCACGAAGGGGTAATTTTTCATGCATCTCCGCACGTTCGCGGCCGTCATGACCGCGCTCCTCATCACTGCCGCTGCCGGCGCGCAGATCGAGTATCCGAAAACGAAAAAGGTCGAGCAAGTCGACGACTACCACGGCACCAAAGTCTCGGATCCGTATCGCTGGCTCGAGACCGACGTCCGCACGTCGAAAGACGTCGCCGACTGGGTCGCGGCCGAGAACAAGATCACGTTCGATTACCTCGGCACGATTCCCGAGCGCGAACCGATCCGCAAGCAGCTCACCACGCTGTGGAACTACGAGAAGTACTCCACGCCCTTCAAGCGCGGCGGCCACTACTTCTTCTCGAAGAACAACGGCCTGCAGAACCAGTCGGTGCTTTACACGGTCGACAAATGGGGCGACACGCCGCGCGTCCTTCTCGATCCGAACGGCTGGTCGAAAGACGGCACCGTGGCGCTGGGCGACGTCGCCATCAGCGATGACGCGAAGTACGCCGCGTATTCGACGTCCGAGGCAGGGTCGGATTGGCAGGTCATCCACGTGGTCGAGGTGGCGTTGGGCAAGCAGCTTCCCGACGAGATCAAATGGGTCAAATTCTCCGGCATCGCCTGGACGAACGATGACAAAGGATTCTTCTACTCGCGTTTTCCGGCCGTCGAATCGGGCAAGGCGTACCAGAGTCTGAATCGCGATCAGAAGGTCTACTACCATCGCCTCGGCACGCCGCAGTCGGACGATCCGGTCGTGTACGCGAACGCCGAACATCCGGAGTGGAACCACGACGCCGACGTCAGCGAAGACGGCCGCTATCTCATCATCAGCACGACCTCGGGCACGGCGTCGCGCAACCAGGTCCACGTCAAAGACCTGCAGGATCCTTACGCGATGCCGGTGGCGATCGTCGACAAGATCGAGAACGACTACTCGTTCGTCGGCAACGACGGTCCGGTCCTCTACTTCCGCACCGATCTGAAAGCGCCGAAGGGGCGTCTCATCGCCATCGACCTGCGCAATCCCGACGCCGCGAACTGGAAAGAGATCCTCCCCGAGGATGCGGCGAAGCTGCAGAGCGTGCGGTATACGGGGCATCGGCTGATCGCCAATTACCTGAGCGACGCGCACAGCGACATCCGCATTTACGACACGGCCGGCAAGCTCGTTCGCAACGTGGCGTTGGACGGCATCGGCAGCGCCGGCGGGTTCGGTGGCCGTTCCGACGACAACGAAACGTTCTATTCATTCTCGAGCTTCGCTACGCCGCCGAGCGTCTATCGCTACGACGTCGCCACCGGTGAAAAGACGCTCGTCTTCCGCGCCAAAGTGGCCATGAATCCCGCGGACTACGAGGTCAAGCAGGTCTTCTACACGTCGAAAGACGGCACGAAAGTGCCGATGTTCATCTCGTACAAGAAGGGCCTCAAACTCGACGGCAACAATCCGACGCTGCTTTACGGCTACGGCGGATTCGACATCTCCATGACGCCGGGCTTCTCGATCTCGCGCCTGACGTGGATGAACATGGGCGGCGTCTACGCGGTGGCGAACCTGCGCGGCGGTGGCGAGTACGGCGAGGCGTGGCACGAGGCGGGGACGAAGCTGCACAAGCAGAACGTCTTCGATGATTTCATCGCCGCGGCCGAATACCTGATCAAGAACAACTACACGAAGCCCGCGAAGCTCGCCGTGCAGGGCGGCAGCAACGGCGGCCTGCTGATCGGCGCGGTGGAAACGCAGCGTCCCGATCTCTTCGGCGCGACGCTGCCCGCGGTCGGCGTCATGGACATGCTCCGCTTCAATCAGTTCACCGCCGGCCGCTACTGGGTCGACGACTACGGCTCATCCGCGAACGCCGATGAGTTCAAGGCGCTCTACGCGTATTCGCCGTACCACAACATCAAGCCAGGCACGAAGTATCCCGCCACGCTCATCACCACCGCCGACACCGACGACCGCGTCGTGCCGGGACACAGTTTCAAGTACGCCGCCGCGATCCAGGAAGCGCAGGCCGGCCCCGCGCCGGTCCTGATCCGCATCGAGACTCGCGCCGGTCACGGCGGCGGCAAGCCGACCGCAAAAGTGATCGAGGAGACCACCGACGAGATGGCCTTCCTCGTGAAGAACCTCGGCATGAAGTTGCCGAAGGGATTTTGATTAGTTTTTCAAAAGGAAACCAACACATGAAAGACATCGTCATCCTCGACGGCGCGCGTACGCCGATGGCCGAATACAACGGCTCGTTCAGCGACATCAGCGCCATCGACCTCGGCGTATTCGCCGCGAAAGAAGCGCTCTCGCGTAGCGGCGTTGCGCCGGAAGAAATCAACCACGTCATCGTCGGGAACGCCTTGCAGACCTCGGGCGACGCCATCTACGGCGCGCGTCACGTCGGTTTGAAAGCCGGCGTTCCGAAAGAAGTTCCCGCGCTGACGCTGAACCGCCTTTGCGGCTCCGGCATCCAGTCGATCGTCAGCGCCGCCGAGCAGATTCACCTCGACGAAGCGAACACGGTGCTCGCCGGCGGCATGGAGAACATGTCGCAGGCGCCTCACGTCATCCGCGGCGCGCGTAAGGGATTGAAGCTCGGCCAGGGCGCGCTGGAAGACTCACTCATGGTCGCGCTGCTCGACAGCTACAGCGGTCTGTACATGGCCCAGACCTCGGACAACCTCGCGCGCAAGTACGACATCTCGCGCGAAGAGCAGGACAAGTTCGCCATGCGCAGCCAGCAGTGCGCCGCCGAGGCGATCAAGGCCGGCCGATTGAATGACGAGATCGTGGCCGTGCCGGTCGGACGAAAAGGGGAGACCATCACCGCCGACGATCACCCGCGTCCCGAAACCACGATGGATGGCCTGGCCAAGCTCAAGCCGGCGTTCGCGAAAGACGGCTTCGTCACCGCCGGAAACGCCAGCGGCATCGTCGACGGCGCGGCGATGGTCGTGGTGACGGACGCGAACAACGCGAAGAACAAGAAGCCGCTCGGCCGCATCGTGTCGTGGGGCATCGCCGGATGCGATCCCGACATCATGGGCATCGGTCCCGTTCCGTCGACGAAGATCGCCCTGAAAAAAGCGGGCATGTCGCTCAACGACATCGACCTGATCGAAATCAACGAAGCCTTCGCCGGCCAGATCCTCGCGGTCGCAAAAGAGCTCGGCATCGACATGGAAAAGCTCAACGTGAACGGCGGCGCGATCGCACTCGGCCATCCGCTCGCCGCGTCCGGCACGCGTCTCGTGATCACGCTGCTCTACGAGCTGCGCCGCCGTCAGAAAAAGTACGGCCTCGCCTCAGCCTGCATCGGCGGCGGGCAAGGGATCGCGATGATCGTCGAGAGCCTGGCATGAAGCGTCGTTTATCTGCGGGCGCGGCGGTGTCGTTTGCCGCCGCATTCGCTGCCTTCGCCGTCGAAACGGTCCGCATCAATCCCGCCATCAATCCTCCCGTTGGGACGACCATTCACGGTTCCGCGGAGCTGGAAGTCAGCGGCACGAGCGTCGTCCGCGCAGTCGACGGCAAGGAGCTGTCGACCAAACGCATCTCGCAGATGGATCGCGAGGAGTACGTCGACACGACCCTCGCGCGCGACGCCGCCGGAAGCCGTTCCAAACGCGTCTACGGCCGCGTGTTGCACGGCGACGAAAACGGCAGCGAGTTCACGGCCATGAACGGCCGCACGCTGCTTTTCAACGTGAAAGGGAAGAGCATCGACGTCACCTCCGGCGACGGCAAACCGCTGCTGGAGGACGAGAAGGTTGGACTGGCCGAGCTCGTACAGCGCTCGCTGCGCGTCGAGGCGAACAATCTCTGCATCGCTAGTTTTCCGCTCGCCGTCGGCGCGTCGTGGAACGTTCCCGCCGCACAACTGGCCGACTGCTACGACTCCCTCGGCCACGCGGTCAAAACGATTCCCGGCCGCGCGACGCTGCGCGCGATCGAGCCGCGCAACGGCCATCGCGTCGCGGTCATCGAGATGTCCTTCGTCCGCAGCGTCGACCGCATCGGCGCGCTGATCTTCGACACGCCCGCCGACGCCGCAGTGACGTCGACGATCGAAGTCACCGTCGACATCCCCGCGCGTTGGTCGCGAACGACGACCACGACGCTCTCCGGCGTCACGCATCCGAAAGGTCCCGACGCGCCGTCGCTGACGACGTCGATCCGGGCCACGGAGACGCTCACCTCCGCGCCGTGACGCTAGGTCACAGTCTTCGTTTTCAGGTCATGGCTCGCCGACGATTCGCAGCGCTGGTCCATGTAGGTGTACTGAACGCTACCGTAGTCGAGCGAGACGTTTTCGACCGGAACATCACCGGGACCGCCGGAGATGCTGTAATTCGAGATGATCACGTGCTCCATCACGATGCGCAGATACTCGATCGGCTCGCCTTCGTGGGCACCGTCTGCGCGGTAGCAGCTCAGAGTCGCCTTCCCAATCTGCTTCCCTCCCCAGCACAATTTCAAAAGATCGTCCGTGGCGTGGTCGAGATACTTCGTGAACATCAGACTCTGATGCGTCGCTGATTCGACCGTGCCGCCGCCCGACCGTGTCGGACTGGCCGACTGCGCGAAGCCGTGATTCCAGGAAAGAACTTCGATTTCATCCTCGTGGCCCGGCACGGTGCTCGATCCTTTGATTGCAGGTTTCTCGAACCTGATGAACATGTTAGGTCCCATCGCTGCCTCCGATCTCTCTCGTGTACACGGATTCTAACGGCTCGGAATGCCTGACGAGCACGCGCTCGTTGTGCCGACGCGTGAGACCGGCCCTCCTCATCGCAGCATCGCTGCTGATCGTATCTGCCGCGCCGAAGCCGCGCGGCGTCACGCTCGACGTCAAAGACGCCGACGTGCACATCGTCCTGAAATCGATTCAGAAGCAGTGCGGGATCAAAAATCTCGTCATCGATCCGGGCGTCACCGGAAGCGGCACGTTCCTCTTTCACGACGTGCCCTGCACGACGGCGCTCGACACGGTGCTGAGGGTCAACGGGCTGGCGGTGAAGACGTACAGTTCCGTCGTGGCGGTCACGCCGCGATGAATCGCCGCAACGCCATCAAGCTGGCCGTCCTTGCGCTTCTCGTCGCCGGCGTCGCCGCTCTCTACTTCTCGCCGGCGCGCACGTACCTGACCAAAGAACATCTACGCGACTTCATCTCGTGGCTGCGCGGCCTCTGGTACGGCCCGATCGTGCTGATCGCGCTCTACGCCGCCGGCTGCGTCCTGGCCATTCCCGCCAGCGTCTTCGTCATCGCCGCCGGCGTGATCTGGGGATGGAAGCTCGGCGCCGTCTACGCCATCGCCGGCGGAATGCTCGGCGCGGTCGCCTCCTACTTCGTTGGCGGCTTCCTCGGCGAAGGACTGCTCGACAAATTCGGCAGCGCCGGCCGCGCCGTGCGCCGCCAGGTCGAATCGGCCGGATTCACGAGCATGCTCATCGTCCGACTCATCCCAGGTCCGCCGTTCGCGGTCTGGAACTACGCCGCCGGCATCGCCCGCGTGCGCTTCCGCGACTACTTCTGGGCCACGCTGATCGGCGTCGTCCCCTCCCACATCGTCTTCACCTACTGCGCCGACTCCCTCGTCAACGGCACGATGACGCAAGGCGACGCCCTGCGCCGCCTGGTCATCGTCTGCGCGTTGCTCCTCGCCCTGATCGCGATTCCGATCGTGATCAAAAAGAGGATGGGCGTGCGCGCGATCGAATAACGTCGCACTCCAACAACGCCGGAGGCCTTTCGTAGCCGGCGGTCCGAGCAAGGCGAGCGACCGCCGGGAAACATGCTGCGCTACGGTGAGGCATATCTGCCGTTCGCCGATGCACTGGAGCGATTCGCGCGCGGGATTCGTCACACGTCTTCGCCCGACGTGCGAAGGTCGGCCGCGTCGCGTCCTCCGCGTCTCGGATCGCGAAGGGGATGAACCTGGTCGTAGATGTCTCGCTGCCGGTGCCGCAGACGGAGTCGATGAAAACGAGCCTTCAAGCGCCGCCTGAAGCCGGTCTCCCCGGGCTCCGCCCGCGCCGGGCGGTTCGTCGCGCGGGATGAGTGAGTGAGTCGCAGGAGCGTCCGGCCGGACGCTCCCGCGGCCATTTATCGTAGAAACCCAGAGAGCAAGTGGGGTCAGGCCCAAATCGCACTATCATGCGCGCCTAGAAATCGTGCGAATTACCCTCGTAGCGCGGAGATTTTGACGTGGTTACTGTCGATTGGCAGGCGATCGGATATAGCGTTGCTGGCTCCGCACTCTTCGCAGCCATAGCTCGATGGACGGGAGCATGGCGTCGGTTTCGTGAGCGAATCGCTAGGCGGACCGCTGTCCGACGTCTGCGGCGTGACACACTTGACGCAGTTAGATCTGCGACCGTTATTGGCCGCCGCCAGGGATTCGACATCGCCCAAGTCTACGTCGCGCTCGATCTCGCTGTTTCTGATCTGATGAACGAGCCGGATACGGCACGTCGACGACTCCCTAGCTCCTCCGTACTCGTCGGTGGGCCCGGAGCTGGCAAGTCAACATATGTGAAGCGGCGCCTCATGGTGCAACTCGAGGAACGCGAACTAGTCTTTTTTCTGAGGCTGCGGGATTATGCGGGTGATGAAAGCATTGAGGCACATTTCATCGCTCAACTTTCACGCGCTGGGCTACCCAGGCCGGAAGTCGAGTTCGAGTCCCAAGTTCTCTCGGAGGGAACGCTCGTCGTACTCGATGGTCTTGACGAGGTAAGGCCGGCATTTCGCGACGCGGTAAGTCAGCGAATCAATCAATTCTACAAATCGTATTTTGGCGGTGCCTGGGATCGCTCACAATTGATCGTGACATGCAGAAAGGAAGCCTACCGCTCCATTCCACTCGACATACCACAGATCTGGGAGGTCAGACCCTTAACGGACGAGCAGATACGTCGATTCGCGCAAGCTTGGCCACTAGGTTATCCCAGCGGAAAGTCTTCCGAAGCATTCTGTGCGGACCTTCTTGCAACTCCGAAAATTCTCGAGCTAGCGCGATCGCCTCTCTTGCTAGTGGGTGGGCTTATGCAGTACTCCGAGTCGAATCTGGGTATACCGGAAGAGCGTTTTCAGTATCTAGCGCGAATCGGTCGATGGCTAGTCGCCGATTGGGCAGCGGCTCAGGGACTTCCTCCTGATCCTCTACGCCCCCTTTATGATCGAATTCTTCCGCGTCTTGCAATGGAAATGCACGAAAGAGCTGTAGCTGAGCTGCCAGTCGACGAAGCCACGAGCCTCTTGACAGAATGGTTACCACAATACGGTGCATCTCCAGGCGATGCTTCGCAGGTTCTCGACGGCGTCATTACCCGAACTGGCATCGTCGTTAGAGACATACCAGGTATGATCGTGTTTTCGCAGTTCTCACTGCAGGAATACTTTGCGTCGACAGTCCTGGGTAAATCGGCCAAACTGCAGGTGGTAATCGATCAAGGCCAAATGCCCTGGTGGCGCGAGGTTGTCCTACTTGCAATCGCACAACTCGATGACCCTGCCGCAGCACTACTAAAGCTGTTTGACCGAGATCCATCCTTGGCTGCCGAGTCGGTCGCCGAATGCCCAACACCGCCACTGGCCATACAAAATCGCGCCGTCGACGCGTGTCTGTTAGTAATCGATGCCGGCAACGCTGCTGCGCATCGCGCAACGGTTGCGCTTCTCAGAAAAATAGCAGCGACGCCTGAAGCCAACCTGATCGGTGCTCTCGAGGAGCGACTCCACGGCACGGGGGAAATAGCGTCGACTGTCGGATTGATTCTCGCGCACGCTGGAACTGCTGCTGCAACGCGTCTTCTCGCGGCGCATGTGGAGGTTTGGGAGCATTGCTTAAAGACAGCCGGGTATCTGAGTAGCAGTTTTGAGGACGTCTTGGTAGAAGTGATCGAACGAGGACCAAATTCGAAAGCCCTTCGAGCTGCAGAGCTGCTCACCAGGCGCCTGTCGCGGGACCGACGTAAGCAGTTAGTAGGCTTGCTGAAAGTACTTCCTAGCGAACGCGCAGGGGCCGTTTCTTCGCTGCTAGTGCGCGAGATTGAAATCGCGCCTACAGAAAAGGCCGAGTTTTCTGGCGATCTGCTTCAAATTGCTGAGTGTGCCACGCATATAGCTAACCTAACGGAACTTCCCGATCGGCGACTAAACCCACCGCGCCGATACCCACCGACTCTAGGTGAAATATCCGTTGTGATCGCTGAAGTGAACGGAATTCGCGGTGCCGCGCGCATCGCTGCAATCTTGGATCACGGTCTCCGTTGGCCGCACGAACGTCGCAGCTTGGGCGTATTCGTTGCGGCTGGCCTCGCTGCCGTTGCGGGCGCGCTGCCGCGACAACAGGCTGTGCTTCTATTCTGTGCTGCTACGGCGATCGTGGTTATTTTTGGTTTGCTCGCCGAGGATATGCCCGGGTACACGTTCATTACGCATCCGCTAGTGACGTATCGACCGCCGTGGGTATCGTCAGCGCTGCTCGCAGGCGCGGCGATAGCTACAGGGTTCTTTTCACCGGATTTAACCCGTCTAGGACATGTGGCGACTGGCGCTGCTGCGAGTGCCGCACTTGTGTTTGCGCTCGGTGCGATGGGTACGTTATCGGCTTATTTCAAGACCGAGGGATGGTTGCAGTTATCGCTGTGGAGGCGCGCTGCGCTGGTGTTTTTTGCTGTTTGGTATTTTGTCGTGAGCGAGTCTCTTATAAGGTTATTGTTTCATCGCCCGTATGTGCCCGCGACGCTGGGCGTGGCGGGTATGATAGCGATCGTGGCTGTGACTGCTGCTATGGTTATTGTCGGCCGGCACGCGCATCTGTTCAATGAGGCGGCTGAAATCGCAGCTAATGCGTACGTCCCTGCGACAGAAGTGCCGGAGGGCGGATCATCGAGAGTGACCGTATCCTCAGAGTCTGCCTAAGAAGGGATTCTATAGGGCAGCCCGTCACCGAGGCGGCTGCGGAATCCTCGCCGGCGTCATGGGGCGGCGCGTCCGTTCATTGTTCTCATCGACGCCCCAAATCACTCCCCCGGGTGGTACCGACGTTCGATGTGTTCCTTGAGCTGGTCGCGATAGTAGTAGACCTCGCACCGCTCGCCCCACGGCGTTTTTCCAGCTCCCGAGATCGGCCGCAAATCGTCGGACACTATTCACAATGTCCGACGATTTGTCGTCAGGCCTTGCTACCGCGGCACCTGCGGAATCCTCCCCGGGGTCCATGGGGCTCCACGCTCGTTCATCTGTTTCTCGACGGCGGCCAAGTCGACTTCGATCAGTTTGTGTAGACGGTCGAGGAGTGGGCCGGCCTGTTGCTGCGCGATCGCGAGCGCTTCGCGATGCGTGGCCGTCGGCGGAGCCGTCGTCGTCAATCCATTGACCGCCGTGTTGACGCGATCGAGCAATGAGGGCAGCGCCGGCTCGTTGGAGCGGCGGAGGATCGGATCGCCGTTGAGTTGATCGTTGATGTCGCGCAGCGCCGTGTCGATGCGATTGACCTCGGAGACGAGTTTCGGATCGGGGCCGGCGATTTCATCGAGCGCGCGGCGGATGTACTGGATGCGCGTGAGCGCCTCCTGCGTCGCGCGGCCCGCGCCCATCAACGTTCGCTGAATGGCCGCGGCCTTCTTCTGGAAATCGAGCACCGCGGCGCGGTCGCTCTCCTGCATGATCGAGAGATAGAGCGGCACGACGTTGAACGTCTGCGGAGTGCCGATGACCGTCTCTACGCCGTCGATGCGCTTGGCCATGCGCACCGTGTATTTGCCCGGCGCGACGAGCGGTCCGCCCGGCGGCGGCTGGAAGACATCGGCCTCCGGCTCCTTCAGTTCGATCGGCGACGGCGGCGGATAGCGAAGATCCCACGCCACGCGATGGAAGCCGGCCTTCACCGGAGCGCTGATGCGGCGGATGACGTTGCCTTCCTCGTCGCTCACGATCATCACCATGGCCGGCTCAAGCTCGCGCTCCTCGGCGCGCAACTGGTCGAGCGTCGGATACGGCGGCTGCGCATGTCCCGGCTCGTTGCTCTTATCGGTATCGATCTTCGCCTCGGCCGCCTGGCGCTGCTTGCGGCGGCTCTTCAATTCGTCTTTGAGGTAGTAGGTGAAGATCGCGCCGAACGGCGGATTCGGCGCCGTGAAGTACGACGCGCCCTGAAACGACTTGCCCGGCAATCCGAGCTGCGCGCGTTCGACGTAGAGATTCGCGTCGCGCGTCGGAAAAAGCGTCGCTTCATTCGCAGCGACTGCCGGCGACATCGTGCGCAGCGGACTCACATCGTCGAGCACCCAGAAGCCGCGGCCGAAGGTGGCGATGACGAGATCGTCGTGCCGCTTCTGAAACCAGAGATCGCGCACGGCCACGGTCGGGAAACTGCCCTTCAGCGGAATCCACGACGAGCCGCCATTCTGCGAAACGTACAGCCCGTACTCCGTGCCGAGGTAGAGGAGATTGGGCTCGACGCGATCTTCGACGAGCGCGTAGCTGCTGCCGCGCGTCGGCAGATCGCCGGCGATCGACGTCCAGGTCTTGCCGCGGTCGCTGCTCTTGAGAACGTACGGTTTGAAATCGCCGGTCTTGTGATTGTCGAAGGCTGCGTAGACGACGTTCACATCGTGCTGCGATGCCTCGAGACGCGAGACGTACGTCATGTCCGGCACGCCGGCGATGTGATCGATCTTCCGCCAATGCGCGCCGCCGTCTTCCGTGACCTGAATCAACCCATCATCCGTTCCCGCGTAGATCAACCCCTCGGCCAGCGGCGACTCGGCCAGCGACACGATGTTGCCGTACCACGACGTCGACGCCCCTTTCGCGACTGCGTCGACGCCCCAAACGCGTCCCATGACCGGAAGCGTGTTGCGATCGATGTGGCGGGTGAGATCGGGACTGATGGCCTTCCAGGTGTTGCCGCGATCATCGCTGCGCAACACGTACTGCGCGGCGAAGTAGATGCGGTTGCTGTCGTGCGGACTGACGATGATGGGCGAGTCCCAATTCTTGCGCAGCGGATCCATGCTGCCGGTTGGCTGCGGCTCGATGTCGAGCGCCTCGCCGGTCCGTTTATCGAAGCGCACCAGGCCGCCGTTCTGCGACTCGGCATAGATGATGTTCGAGTTCTTCGGATCGGGAACGGAGCGGAAACCGTCGCCACCCTGCGTCACGTACCAGTCCGCGTTCACGATGCCCTTCGCGTCGGTCGTGCGCGCCGGCCCGCCGAGGGAGAAGTTGTCCTGCGTGCCGCCATAGACGCTGTAGAAGGGGAGGTCGTCGTCGGCGCTCACGCGGTAGAACTGCGTCACCGGCAGATTCGCCTTGAAGTTCCACGACTCGGCGCGGTCGAACGTTTCGTACAATCCGCCGTCGCAGCCGATCAGCAGATGATCGCTGTTGTCCGGATCGATCCAGACCACGTGGTTGTCGGGATGCTTCCACTTCTCTTCGAGCTTGCGCCACGTCTTGCCGCCGTCGTCGGAGACGCGCATCCAGACGTCGACGCCGTAGATGCGATCATCGTCATTCGGATCGACGAAAATCTCGCCGTAGTACTGCCCCTGCGCATTGAAATCGTTGATCTTCTTGAACGACGAACCGCCGTCCTTCGAAACGAAAAAGCCGCCCGCCTTGCGCGTCGACTCGATCGTGGCGTAGATGACTTTCGGATTGTGCGGCGCGATGGCCAGGCCGATACGCCCCATGTCCTCTTTCGGCAGCCCGTCCTTCAGCTTCGTCCACGTCTTCCCGCCGTCGGTCGACTTTTGAATCGACGACTCCGGGCCGCCGTCGATGAGCGTGAAGACGTGGCGGCGGCGCTGGTAGGCCGCGGCGTAGAGGATGTCGGGATTGGTGGGATCGAGGACGACGTCGGTGACGCCGGTGTTCTCGCTGATGGTCAGCACGCCCTTCCACGTCTTCCCGCCGTCGGTCGTTTTATACAAACCGCGGTCGCCGCCCGGCGCCCACAGCGGCCCCTGCGCGGCGACGTAGACGACGTTGGAGTCGCGCGGATCGACGACGATCTTCCCTATGTGTTCGGACTTCTCCAGCCCGACGTTCTTCCAGCTCTTCCCGCCGTCGACCGACTTGTAAACGCCGTCGCCCATCGACACCGAGCGCTGGCTGTTGTTCTCGCCCGTCCCGACCCAAACGACGAGCGAGTCATGCGGATCGACGGTCACGCAACCGATCGAGAACGACTTCTCATCGTCGAAGATTGGCGCGAAGCTCGTCCCCGCATTCGTCGTCTTCCAAACCCCGCCGCCGGCCGTGGCGATGTACCAAACCCGCGCATCTTTCGGATCGACCGCGAGGTCGATGATGCGCCCCGAGGTGAGGGCCGGACCGATCTCGCGAAGGGCGAGGCCGGAGAAGGTTTTCTCGCCGTACTTCGAATCTTTCTCTTTCGCGTCGTCTGCTTTCTTCACGGGCTGCGCGAAAAGGGCGAAGGAAAAGAAGAGCGTGAGGATGCAGGTGAGTCGCTTCGTCATGCGGCGAATCGTATCCGCAGATGACGCAGATCGCGCAGAGCGATTCTGCTGTCATCTGCGGCGTCTGCGGATCACATCTGCCCAACTTCCGCGACACCCTCTGTGTTATATTGACCGACCCGCGAAGTCCAGCGGGTTGTGCATCATGATCGAGATCCAGATCGTTCCGAGCGACATCCGTCGCCGCGTGCGGTACGTTTTCTTTGACCGCCGCCGGGTGGTCATCGGTCTCGTTGTGCTCTCCGTCGTCCTGGCGGGGCTGCTCGGATCGATGGCCGCGGCGCCTACGGTCATCCGGCGCGTCTACAAGGACAACTTCCTCAAGTCGATGCGCGACGAGCGGGAAGTGCAGCGCGGACGGTTGCAGGAAAACGTCGTGCAGATGACGTCGCTGGAGAAGAGCCTCGAGGAGCAGCGCCTCCGCGTCGAGAAGCTCATCACGGTCTACGGTCTCGAGCGCACCCTCGGCGTAGGCGGTTTCTCGCTGCCGCTGCGCGGGACGAATGCGGGCCTGAGCGACCTGCACATCGAAGACGCCCATCATCGCGAAGCGGTCCTGCGTAACGCCATGAAGCGGCTGCAGGATCAGCTCGACCTGTTAGCGCGCTACGAGACCGCCAACTCCGATCTGGTTCGCCACACGCCATCCATCCTTCCGCTGCCGGCCGATCAGTTCGTGCTCACCTCGCCGTTCGGCATGCGCATCTCGCCGTTCACGCGCGCGTCCGACTTCCACAAAGGTCTCGACCTCTCCGCGCCGACCGGCACGCCGATCTACGCCACCGGCGACGGCGTGGTCAGCTTCGCCGGACGCTATCCGCTGCGCGACAGCGTAGCCTGGTGGCGCTTCGGCAACGTCGTCGTCGTCAATCACTCCGACCGTTTCATCACCATCTACGGCCACTGCGACACGGTGAAGGTCGCGGCCGGCCAGAAGATCAAGCAGGGCGAAGTCATCGCCACGGTTGGATCGACCGGCTGGAGCACGAACTCGCACCTTCACTACGAAGTGCGCAGCGATCTCGAGCAGCCCGGAACCTACGTCCCGATCGATCCGCGCATTTACATCCTCAACTACCAATGGAACAATGAAGCGGCCCTGCTGATGCGGTCGCGCACCAGCAAGGATTACAAAGACTTCGATCCTCTTCCATCGGCGTTTCTCGGGCGCAGGGGGGTGTGATGAGCAGCAACGCCAGTGCCGCGGACCAGGCCAATTTTCCGACCATGATCATCCCTCGCGGGACGGAGATCAAAGTCAACGCCAACGGCCAGCTTTCGATCAAGACGCCGGGCAATCTCGTCATCCAGAATTCGGGGACGTACTCCGACATCGAATCGACTAACGGCTCGATCCGCATCGAAGAGAACGTGACTGTGGAAGCGGTGAGCATCCGCGCCGGGCAGGCCTGCTTCATCCAGGGCACGCTCACCGCGTGGCGCGTCCACGCCAAGCGCATCTCGCTCGAAGAGCGCGCGCGGGCCTTCATCATGCTGCAGGAATCCGAGCATCTGGAGATGGCCAAGAACGCGCGGCTGGTCGGCAACTTCTCGAACGAGAAGGAGCTCTTCTTCATGATGGGGAAGTTCAGCCCGCAATTGAAAGAGCTGCCGGGTTCGGTCGACATGTCGTCGCCGGCCACGATTGAGACGCGTCCCGCGGCTGCGTGGATCCCGGCATCGACTCCGCAGCGTGACGACAGCGGCGAACATCTTCGCGTGGCGCAGTCGCTGCTCGAGCGCGAGATCGGACGCACCGACCTCGCGCCCGCCGAAGCGGAAGCGCTCCGCGAAGTGCTCTACGCGCTGCGCGAACGCAACGTGACGCGCGTCGGCGGCATCTACCGCGGCGCCTTCGCGGAACTGAAAACGCAGAGCGAAGGCGTGCGGCAGGCGTACGAGCATCTGGATAAGTACTTTCAGAGGTAGGTCTGTCATCCTGAGGCTGCCGGAGCCGGGAGCTGCGCAGCAGCGGAACGGCGGAGGACGCCGAAGGATCTCAAGCTTCACAAACCTGCATTGAATCCCAGTGATTTCAGCCGAGTTGCGCATCTTGAGATCCTTCGCCGTCCTGCGGCGCTTCGCCTTCGGCTACGACGACTCCGGCGGCTCAGGATGACAGGTAGAATCCTCCCTTGCTTCCTCTCGCCGATCACAATCCGCGACGCTCGACGCCGGTCGTCAACATCCTCCTCGTCGTCGTCAACGTATTGATCTTTTTCTGGGAGGTTTCCCTCGGGCCGCGGCTGGAGCCGGCGCTGTTCGGCGTCGCCTTCGTCCCGGCGCGCTTCTGGAACGCGCCCGGCGCGCTGCTGCCGAACGTCATCACCATGTTCGTCTCCATGTTCCTGCACGGCGGCTGGCTGCACCTCGGCGGGAACATGCTCTACCTCTGGATCTTCGGCGACAACATCGAGGACCGCCTCGGCCACGCCAGGTACCTCTTCTTCTATCTCGCCTGCGGACTTTTGGCGACGCTTGCGCACGCGATCATGAATCCGCGATCGGATGTGCCGTCGATCGGAGCCTCAGGCGCCATCGCCGGCGTGCTCGGCGCGTACATCGTCCTCTTCCCGAAGCAGCGCGTGACGACGCTGATCCCGATCTTCATCTTCATCACCGTGCGCGAAATCCCGGCCATTTTTCTCCTCGGCTTCTGGATCGTGATGCAGCTCTTCTTCGGCGCCGCGTCGATGAACGCCGGCGACCTGCAGAACGCCGGCGGCGTGGCCTACTTCGCACACATCGGCGGGTTCGTCGCCGGCATGGCGCTGATCACGCTTCTCGGCGGGCGAAGAGCTCCGCCGCGGCCGGCCTATCAAAATTACTGGCGGCGCTGAGCGTCTCCGCCGCGTCGACCGGAGCGATCGTGTTGATGAACGTCCCGGTGCCGAGCTCGTAGCCGGCGATCATGGCCATGCGCGGAAACAGCTCGACATACCAGTGACCGCGCGGCTGATGCGGAAACGTAATGAAGGCCCAGTTGAAGGAATCGCTGATGCCACCCATCGCGCGCGCCGATGATTGAAGCAGCGACGCCAATTCGCGCGGTTCGCTCAGATCGTGCTCGTGTCGCTTCGGAACGATCCATTGCTGATAGGCGAGCCGCGATCCCTGCGGCGCGATCCAGCGGTAGTTTTGCGTTTCGGCGATCAGCGGATGTTCGCTGACATCGCAAAGCGGACAATGGTTCGCGCGCGCAAACGCATCACCTTCGCGGTCGGGACGCAGCGGGATGAACGGTGTCCCGACGAGTTGCGAATGAAGGTGCGGAATCGAAGCTCCGGCCAGGCGCCCATGATTCTTGAAAATCGAGACGTAGGTCGCGTCGATGGCGCGGTAGCGTTCGAAATACATCTCCACCGCGCGCGCCGCGTGCTCGGCGCTCAATCCATCGAACGCATCGTCGTGCTTCGCACTCTCGACGATCACCTCGGCATGTTCCGTCGGCGGATAGCGATTCGGAAAAACGCGAACGCGCCACGGGTCGCCATCCCGCGCGATCTCCGGCGGCGTCTGATCCTCGGCACCGGGACAGAACGGACATGGCGCACCATCGAACACGTTCGGACGCTGCTCGCGGCCGGGCGCGAGGATCACCGGATCGCCGGTGATCGGCGTCCGCTCCGTCACGACCGCTCCAGCCGCATCGCGACGCGGAATCGCTGGATCACGCCGAAGACCGCGGCCACGAGCAGCAGCGCGGCCAGCCATTCGGCGACGGTGAGTCCCGCGAAGTGCATCGCGCTCCAGCCGTTCGTGAAAAGGATGTACGAGATGATCGGCAGCACGATGATGGCCAGGACGAATTCGCCGCGGCCGACCGACTCGTAGCTGCGCTCGCCATACGTCGCCTCGATCTGCGTGCCGATGTAGCCGTTCAGCATAGTCATGATGATTCCGGCCATGGCCAGCTCGATGCGCACACCGTTGCTGGCCAGCCAGCAGGCCGCCAGCAGCGAGTCGCCGGCGCGGTCGGCGCAGTGGTCGAGGAAGTCGCCGAAGCGCGAGGATTTGTTTTGCACGCGCGCCACGATCCCGTCGAGCGCATCGGCCAGTCCGCTGATGGCGATGAAGACGATGGCCACCAGGAACAGCACCGGACGGCGCGCGCCGAAGGCGAGGCAGACGCCTCCGACGATGTTCAGAAAGAGTGCGATGACCGTGATCGCGTTCGGCGAGAGCGGCATCCGCTTCGCCATCGGCGTAAACCAGCGAGCGAGCCGCTCGCGCCAGGGGTGCATGCCGCGATTATGCCGCGTGGGAACGGCAGAGCTTCGCAATGCATGAGCTGGAAGAATTCGCCGCGATCAGTTATTTTGACTCTCGTTAAATTCGCGATCACACGACAAAGGCAAACCTCCGGCGACGGAGGGGCGCAAAGTTTCAGGTCTGAATCGTCAGACGGCTGAACTACCGAACGTGAACGGGGACAGGCCTTTTGTTGTCCCCACCTTCCATGGCGGAAGGCGTTCCTTGGCGACCGCGATCGTACAAAGGAGCGCCCATTGCGCATTCGAGCCGCCGCCGTTGCTGCCGTCCTTCTGACCCTCGCCGGGCAGTCGTTCGCCGCGTACAAAGTCTCCGTCTGGATTCCGCCGTGGAGCACCGCCGCGCTGACGTCGATCCAGACGAACGGCGGCTCGATCACGGAATCGAATCCGGTCTGGTATTCGTGGAACGCCGACTACACCATCGCCAAAGAGTGGAACGCCGAGAATCCGACGTGGCGCTCATCGATGAGCGGATTGCTGATCCCGACCGTGCAGAACCTGGTCAACGGATCGTTTGACGGCAACGCTGCCGCGGCCATGCTCGCGAACGCCACTACGCGCGAAGCGCATGCGAACGCGTTGGCGCAGCTGGCCATCGTGAACGGTTACGACGGCATCGACGTCGATTACGAACGCGTCCCGACGACGTCGCGCGCGAACTTCACCACGTTCATCAGCAGTCTCGCCGCGAAACTTCACGCGGCCAACAAGAAACTCTCCGTGACCGTCTACGCGAAAGCGAGCGACAAGGAAAACTGGAACGGACCGGGATCGCAGGATTGGATCGCCATCAACGGCGCCGCCGATTCGGTGAAGATCATGGCCTACGACTATCACTGGTCGACCAGCGGCCCGGGCGCGATCGCGCCGCTGGACTGGCTCGATCAGGTGGCCGCGTACGCAGAATCGACGATCGCCGGCAGCAAGATCATGATGGGACTGCCGTGGTACGGCTACGACTGGCCGTCCAGTGGTGCCGCGGCGACGGCATCGTATGCGTACGCGCAGCAGACCGCGCTGACGAACAACGCCGCGATTCAGTACGAGGCGGCCAGCGGCGAGCCGTTCTTCAGCTACGCGGGACACACCGTCTTCTTCCAGGACGCGAAGGCCTACGCGGCGAAAATCAACATGCTCAAGCAGAAGCATTCCGGCATCGGCGGCTTCGCGCACTGGGCAGCCGGCCAGGAAGACCCGGCCATCTGGAGCGTGATCAGCGGTTCCTCCACTTCCGGCGGCACGCCGCTGCCCGCGGCGGACTTCACCATCTCCGGTCCCACGACGATGCAGATCGTGCAGGGCGGCAGCGCCTCCGCGAACTTCCAGCTCGTTCCCATCAACGGTTTCACCGGCACGGCCTCGGTGAGCGTCCAGCTCGGCTTCGCCGGCAGCGTGGTCCCGTCACCGTCGACGTTGGCCGCGGGCGCGACGTCGACGATCACGGTCACCGATGCCGCCGCGCCGGGCACGTACTCGCTGATCGTCCACTTCGTCAGCGGCTCGCTCGTTCACGACCAGCTGGTGACGGTGACCGTCACCGCGTCGCCAACGAAACCGAAGCATCGCGCTGCGAAGTTATGAAACGGATCGTCGGCGAAGCCGGCGTAAGGACCGTAGCCCCCATCTTCAGATGGGGGAATCCGGGCGGCGAGGAATCGTGAGCGCGCTTTAGCGCGCGAAAGAAAGCTTTCTTTCGCCCGGTAAACCGGGCTCAGAAATTCAACCGATCTGCAGTCCCACGCCTGAAGGCGTGGGCTACGGTTCTCATGCCGGCTACGCCGACAGTGAACGCGTGAGGACCGTGGCGCTAGTAAATGATCACTGTGTCGCCGACGTTCGCGATCTGGTAGAGCTTTTCGATGTCGGCGTCGCCGAGGCGTACGCAGCCGTGGGAGACGGACTGGCCGAGTTTGTCGGGTTCGTCGGTTCCGTGAATGCCGTAGCCGTTGCCCATCTCCAGCCGGAACTTGCCGAGGACCTTGTCGTAGTGACGCTGCTTCGTGTTGACGGGCGGGATCACTACCGCATCGCCGGCCACGATCGTCTTGCCCGGCTCGAGCTCGCGCTGGGTGCCGTCGGGATCGATTTCGACGACGGTATCGCCTTGAACCTTCAGCACTGGATTCGAAACCGTGTTGCTGCTGCCGCCGAACCATGACCAGACGCCCTGACTCGGCGCGCTCGCCGGCGCTTGTCCGGTGCGTTTGTCGATTGACTGGCCGGGATTCAAATGGACGACGCGCATGCCGTTCTTGCGTGCTTCTTCGACGAAGTGCCAGTCGGGCGGGACCCATAGAGGATTCTCGTCCTTCGAAATGACGTGCAGCTTGCCAATGGGCGTATCGAAGACGACCGTCTTGCCGTCGACCGCGAGCGTCGTTCCTTTGCCGGTCGAGCAGACGGCTTCGAACACCGTCTGGCCGCCGCGGCGAACGTAGAGCTTGTTCTCGGCGGTGGAGACGAGGATGGTCTGGCCGGTGTCGGGAACGTCGTCGGTCTGTTTGGCCACGTCCTGCAGCTTGGCCTGCAGCGCGTTGACGCTGGCTGTTTTCTGCGCCGCCGTGCCGCGCAGCGTTTCCGCTTTTCCGCCGTTGCGTTCGGCGATCAGTTTGTCGATTTCGGCGACGCGGTCGAGGCGGCGCTCTTCGCGGATGTTGATCGTCTCGCCGGCGATGGCGAATGCGGCCAGCCCGAGTGCGAGCACGAGCAACGCCCAGGAGCCGAGAAATCCGAGGATGCGTTTCATCAGAAGATGTAGACCCTTGTCTGTGTCGTAATGCGTGGCCAGATCGCCGCAAGATCAGCCTCGGGGACCATGAACGATCCCGGCTTCGGCCCCTGCAGCGGACTTTCCGGCGGCGGCGTGGAGTGGATGACGTAGCTGTTGGGGAGGAAGATCACGTAGCGCCCGAGGCCGTTCGGCACGACGGCGCGCTCCGCGGGCGGCCGTTCGTTGCGGAGCGCGTAGACCCACTCCGGAACCTCCCAGTCGTAGCCGTCTTCTTTTCCCGTGACGCTGAAAGCGCCTTTCAGCGGGAGGAACGTCCAGGTCTTTCCGGTCGGGGATTTGATCGTCTTCGTTTCGCCGATCTGCACGTCGGCTTCGCGCACGACGGCGCGGCCGAAGCGGAACTGCATCTTCTTCCGCTGCGTGTCGATGGAGATGTAAAACTCCTCGCTCTGCAGCGTTTTCAGATACTGCATGCGGCCGTCGAGCTCGCGATTGAGCTGGGCCTGCGTCAAGTCCATCTGCGACAGCTCGTCGCGGATGCGGTTCAACTCCGCCGGTGAGCTGGCGCTCGGCTTAAAGAGGATGGCGGATTTGTCTTCGATGACGTCGCGCTCGCGCTTGGCGTAAGCGAACGTCGCCGCCGCGATGACGAGAAGGAGGAGGTTGAGCCAGAGGGGCGGCCGCGGAAACGATCGCCGCTCCCGGCCGTACGGTGCGTCGGACATTACCGGACACAAGAGCGAGCGGCGTGCCAGAAGAAAGAGTGAAGGGTGAAGAGTGAAGGGTGAAAGTTTAATGGCTTCACTTCGCCTCACCCCTTTCACTCTTTACTCTTCACCCTTCACTCTTTCGTCAAACCTCGAGCTTGTCCTTGGGCCGGGCGACGATCGCGTAGAGGGCGGGCATCAGGAAGATGCTGATGAGGAGTCGGGAGAAAAGGCCGCCGACGATCACCAGGGCAAACGGTTTCTGCGTGTCGGAGCCGATGCCGGTCGAGAGCGCGGCGGGCAGGAGTCCGACCGCGGCCACCAGCGCGGTCATCATGATGGGACGCAATCGCAGGATGGCTGCTTCGCGATTGGCTTCTGCGATTCCGAGCCCGTCGCGGCGCAATTCGTTTGCGTAGGAGATGAAGATGACCGCCGTCTGCACCGACACGCCGCACAGGGCGATGAATCCGATGCCGGACGAAACGGAGAACGGAGTTCCGGTCAGCTTCAACGCCAGAAGACCGCCAACAGGGGCCGAGAGAAGCACCGCCACCACCGTGATCATCGGGAACTTGAAGTTCGAATAGAGCATGAAGAGCAGCATGAAGATCAGCAGGATGGTCACGGGAACGATGACCTGAAGCTGCTTGCGCGATGCCGAATAGTTCTCGTACTCGCCGCCCCAGACCATCTGGTAGCCGGTGGGGATGGAGACGGCTTTCGTGACTTGCCGCTGCGCATCTTCGACGGCGCCGGCCAGATCGCGATTCTTGATCGAGAACTGCACGCCGATGTAGCGCTGATTGTTCTCGCGGTAGATGAAGGAGGCGCCGCTCGCTTCGCGGATGTCGGCCAGCTCTTTGAGCGGAATCTGCTGGCCGCCGGGCGTGGCCACGAGGATGTTGCCGATCGCTTCCGGCGTCTCGCGGAAGCGCGGCTCGAGCCGGACGACGAGATCGAACAGCCGCTCGCCTTGCACGACCTGCGTCGCGGCCGCACCGCCGACCGCTGCTTCGATCAGGCCGTTGATGTCGGCCACGTTCAGACCGTAGCGCGCGATCTTTTCGCGATCCGGTGTGACGGTAAGGCTGGGCTGGCCGAGCTCGCGAACGACGGAGATTTCGTCGATGCCGGGAACTTTCTGCAGCACTGCCTTGATCGCATTAGCGCGTTGTTCGAGCACGTTCAGATCGGGGCCGAAGATCTTCACGGCCAGCGAGCTTTTCAGTCCGGTTTCGGCTTCGTCGACGGCGTCTTCGGCCGGCTGCGTGTAGTTGAAGACGATACCGGGGAAGGCTTGCAGCTTTTTAGCGATCGCTTCGGTGAGCTCCGCTTTCGTGCGGATCGGTCCCGTCCATTGATCGTACGGTTTGAGGCCGACGAAGAATTCGCAGTTGAAGAAGCCGGTCGGATCGGTTCCGTCGTCGGGGCGTCCGAGTTCCGAGGTCACGACCGTGACTTGCGGGAACGACCGCAGCACCGCGCGAACCTGCGGTGCGATCTGCGATGCGGCTTCGAACGAGATCGTCGACGGCATCGTCGCGCGCACCCAGAGCGAGCCTTCATCGAGATGCGGCATGAACTCGGCGCCGATCGACGGAACCAGGAGCAGCGATGCCGCGAAGATGATCACCGAGGCGATGGTCGTGGCCCATGGATGTTTCAGCGCGGCATCGAGGCCGACGGTGTAGAGCTGGCGAACTTTGTCGAAGATCACGTTGCGCCGTTCGCGGACGCCGCGGCGCAGGATCCAGGCGCAGAGCACCGGCAGGAGCGTCAGCGCGATCAGCAGCGAGCCGGCCAGCGCGAAGATGGTCGTGTCGGCCATCGGATGGAACAACTCGCCCGAGGGGCCGCTGAGCGCGTAGATCGGAAGGAAGCCGGCCGCGATCACCGCCACCGCATAAAAAATCGGCCGATCGACCTCGGCGGCGGCAGAGATGATCACCTTCGTCACGCTCTGCGGCTCGTCGCTTTCGCCGTTCAGCGCCAGGCGGCGGAAGATGTTCTCGACCATCACCACCGCGCCGTCGACGAGGATCCCGAAATCGATCGCGCCGATCGAAAGCAGATTGGCGGGCACGTTCTTGAGGTCGAGACAGACGAAGGCGAACAGCAGCGACAACGGAATCGTGATCGCGACGATCAGGCCAGTGCGGATGTCGTAGAGAAAAAAGATCAGGATGACGATCACGAGCAGCATGCCGCGAAGGAGGTTGTCTTCGACGGTGCGCGTGGTGAGCGCGATCAGATCGCGGCGGTCGTAGAACGGACGGATCTTCACGTCCGGTGGCAGGACGGAGCGGTTCAGCTCTGCAGTCTTTTTCTCGAGGCGATCGAGGACGACCTGCGCCTGCTCGCCCTTGCGCAGCAGGATCACTCCTTCGACCGCTTCGTCGCGTTCGTTGAATCCGAATTGCCCGAGGCGCGGCGCTGAGCCGATGACCACTCTGCCGACGTCGCGGATCAGGACCGGCGTGCCGTTGTGCACGGCCACCACCACAGCGCCGATATCCTCCGGCGTCTGAATGCGGCCCAACCCGCGCACGTAATAAAACTGGCCGCCTTGCGAGTAGAAGCCGCCGCCGGCGTTTCCGTTGTTCGCGCTGAGGGAACTGACGATCAGCGGGACGGAAAGTCCGACCGCGGCCACCTTGGCCGGATCGAGCAGCACCTGGTACTGCATCGTCGGCCCGCCAAGGCCGGAGTCGTCCGCGACGCCGGGAACGGACTTGTACTGCCGCTCGATCACCCAGTCCTCGAGCGTTTTCAGCTCCATGGCCGAGCGATCGGGACTGTCGAGGACGTAGCGGAAAATCAGCCCCGAGGGAGAGAAGAGCGGCGCCATGCTCGGCGTTACGCCTTCGGGCAACGACACATCGCTGAGACGCTCCAGCGCCTGCTGCCGCGCGAAGTAGCTGTCTGTGCCCGGCTTGAACGCCAGACGAACATCGGACAAACCGTAAAGCGAGATGGAGCGAATGACGGTCATGTCCGGGATGCCGTTCATCTCCGTTTCCATCGGCACCGTGATCAGCCGTTCCACTTCCTCGGCGGCGTGACCTTCCCACTGCGTCACGATTTCGACGCGGGGAGGGGACAGGTCGGGATACGCGTCGACCGGCAAGCGGCGGAACGAGTAAATGCCGCCGCAGATCAGAAGAACGGTAAAAAAGAGGATGAGGAAACGCTGGCGCAGCGATCCGGAGACGATCTTGTTGATGATCGAGGTCGCTGTGCGGTCGCGCGAATCGTTGCCGTTATCTTCCGGCAGTTGCGCGTCGCTCATGAGTGTTCCTCGCTCTGGAGGAACAGCCCCCCTTCGACGACGATCGACTCACCGGCAGCGAGGCCCGAACGGATTTCCTGCCGGTCGCCGATGCGTGAGGCAAGATCGACGCGCCGGCGTTCGAAGGTGCCGCCGGGCTTGGCCACGAAGACGAAGGGGAGGTTCTCATCGTCGCGCAGCACCGCGGAGACGGGGACCAGGATGCCGCTCGCCAGCGCCTGCGAGTGAATCTGCACGCGTACGTAGAGATCGCGCTTGAGCACCTCGCCGGGATTGGGGACGTCGAGGCGCACCGAGACGGCGCGCGTGTTCGGATCGACGAGCGCGGCGATGTAATCGACGCGTCCCTGCAACGTCTGACCGGAGCCGGTGATGACGTCGGCCATGTCGCCGACACGAACGGATGGAAGGTCGGCCTCGAAGACGTTGGCCATGACCCAGACGCTGGAAAGATCGGCGACGGTGAACGCGGGAGTCGCCGCCTGCAGCAGTTGGCCGGGCGAGACGAGGCGTTCGACGACGGTCCCGCTGATCGGCGATCGAATGACGCCGCCGAGGTTTTCGACCGGCTTGTTCTGTTCGATGTCGGTGATGGTGTTGTTATCGACACCGAGCGCACGGAGTTGTTGCACCGCCGCCTCGCGATCCGATTCGGCGTTGATGGCGTCGGTCTGTGCCTGCTCCAGGTCGCGGCGCGCGATCGCGTCGTTCTTGAACAGCTGTTCGTCGAGCGTGGCGATCCGACGTGCGTTTTTCGCCGTCGCTTCCGCTTTCCGCAACGCGCTGACGGCGCCGGCGAAATCGGGCGATGCCACCAGCGCCAGCGCTTCGCCGCGGCCGACGCGGCTGCCGATGTTGGCGAGGATGCGCGACACGGGACCGGAAATCGGCGACAGCACCTGCGTCGATCTGTTCTGGTTGAAGGCGACCGTCCCGGTCGCGGCGATCGTCTTTCGGTACGACTGCGCCGTCACGACCTCGGTGCGCACATTCCGCATGGCTTTCGGCTGCGTCGACGTCGTTTCCGTTTTCTCAGCAGCAGGTTTCTCACAGCCGATTGCAGCGAGGACGAGCAATACGGCCGCGCAAGAGTTCACGATTCTCATGGTTGTTTTTCTCCGGCAGGTGGCGATGGGAGAGGGGCGCCAACGGCGAGTTCGAGCGCCGCAAGGGCGTCGTTCGCGGCGCCGAGCGCGTCGACGTATTGGGTCTGTGCGTCGAGCAGTGTCCGCTTCGCATCGAGCAGGTCGAGCGCTGACGATCCGCCCAGCCCATAGCTGACCGATGCGACCCGAAAGACCTCGCGCGCTTGCGGAAGAAGGTGATCGCGAATGAACGCGGCCTGCCGCAGCGACGTCGATGCGTTGGTGTAGGCGGTCTGCACGTCGAGACTGACCTGCGCGCGAAGGTCGGCGAGGTTCGCGGCGAGCTCCTCTTCGCGGTGCGCCGCGGCCGCCACTTCGCCGCGCTGGTGCTGCCAGAAGAAGAGGGGAACGCTGAAGCCGGCGCCGGTGGTGAAGCTGGTCGGCGCTCCCTCTTCCGCGTTGCGCGTCACGCTGAGGTTGACGTCGGGCAGCCAGAATTCGCGCGCGAGTTTCGTCGCCGTTTTCGCGCCCTGCTGCTGCGCGAGAATCGTCGCGATCTCCGGCCGCGAGGATTCGGCTACTTTTTCCAGCGACTCGATCGCGGCGATCGGTCCCGGAACTTCGAGCGTGTCGGTGGTTTCGATCGGCGCGCCGCCCGCTCTGCCGAGGATGCGGTTGAGCGAGGCGCGGGCCGTGGCGATGGCGCGGTCGCTGGCGAAGAGGTCATTCTCCGCCTGCGCCAGATCGGTCTCCGCTTTCACGACGTCGACGCGCGGCACGGTGCCGCCGAGGAATCGCGCCTGCGTTTTTTTCACAAAGTCGGCTGCCAGATCTTTGCTCTGCTCCAGATCTTCGCGGTGCCGCAGCGCGACCAGGATCGCGTCGTAGGCCTGCGCGGCCTGCGACGCCACCTGCTGCCGCAACTGCGCGAGGTTGAACTCGGCGGCGCGCAAGTCGGCGGTGGCCACATCGCGACGCAACGCGCGCTTGCCGGGAAAGGGAAGCGTGACGCCGAATCCCTGATCGCTGGCATTGCGCGACGCGGGATTGAGGATGTGCGTCTGCCCGGCCACGTCCGCGGCGAACGTTGGATCGGCGAACGCGGCAGCGGTAACGACGTTCGCACGCGCCTCTTCCACCTGCGCGCGCGCCGCGGCCAGGGCCGGGTTGCGCACCAGCGCCTCCTCGATTGCCTGTTGGCGGGAGAGGCGCAGCGGCTCGAGGGTTTGCGCCGAGGAAGTGATCGACAACGAGAGCAGAAGGGCGCCCGAAATACAGATTTGTTTCAAAAATGCGGTTCCACCACGATGTGGTGACATACAGCTCCTCGCAAGGTCGTCTTCGGTGAAAGAGAGACGGCGCTACGCGGCGGGAGGAGCGCGCGAGGCGAGAGGGCGGCGCTCGTGAAGCGAGCGATGAAGGGGGGAAACTGCGATGAGGATGTCGGCGACGACGGCGGGCGGCGCGACGGTGGTGTGGACGACGGTGACCTGCTGCGCGGCCACGGCGCACATCGCGCAGACGGCCGGACTGGCGACGCCGACGCCCTCGCTGGCGAGCGGATGCGTATGAACCACCGGCTCGGCGACGATGATCGTCGTCAGCAGCAGGAGCATCGCAAACCGAAGCAGGCGCATCGCGGTCAGGCTAATACACAATTTGATGGGGATCGGTCAAATTCCGGAGACGGGATCGCATTTGCATCGGACCTGGATGCGCCTCGTTTCGAGGAATAAGGGGCGGAAACGGGGGCTTTGAACACGCGTTGAGGAGATCGTGAGAATGACAACTTCGCAGGCAGTACGAGAGATTACGGATCAGGATTTCGAGCAGCTCATGAGCAGCGAGCAGCCGGTGTTCGTCGACTTCTGGGCGCCATGGTGCGGCCCGTGCCGCATCATCGGACCGATCGTGGAAGAGCTCGCGCCGTCGTACGAGGGGAAGGCGGTCATCACCAAGATGAACGTCGACGAGAATCAGAACGTGCCGCAGAAATTCGGCGTGACCTCGATTCCGACCCTGATGATTTTCAAGAACGGCCAGCTGGTCGACCGCGCCATCGGCGCCATGCCCAAGCCGATGCTCCAGAAGTTCATCGACAAGAACATCTGACGCGATTTGATTCGTAGCAAAAAGGCCGGCGCGATGCCGGCCTTTTTTGTGTGGCACAGACACTCCTGTCTGTGCTTTATCCTCCGCGCCTATGCTTTCCGACCTTGACCGACTCATGCGCGAGCGCGAGCTTGATGCGCTCATCGTGCCGATGCACGAAGCGCTGCATCCCTCCTTTCGCTGGATCACGCGCGGCGCGAAAGTCACGCGCGGCTACGCGGTCAAACTGACCGGGCGCGATCCGATCCTGATCTCCTATCCGATGGAGCGCGACGAAGCCGCCGCGACCGGACTGGCCACGCGCCTCATCCACGATTTCGGCTACGACGCGATCTTCAAGTCGGCGCCGAACGGCATCGCCGCGTACGCCGAGTTTTTCGACGTCGTTCTTCGCGAGCTCGGCGCCGCCTCCTCGCTCGCCATCGTCGGCAATCTCCCGTTCCCGCTCTACCTCGGCATCGCCGAAGGTCTGGAAGGGAAAGGTTGGCGCGTCTGGCGCGGCTCCGACGATCTCGTCCAGCTCGCGCGCAAGCGCAAAGAGCCGTGGGAGATCGATGCAATCCGTTCCGTCGGCGACCGGACGGAACAGGTCGTCGACCAGGTCCGCGAAGTGTTGCGCGCTTCCACCATCACCGGCGATCACCTCACTCACGATGGCCGTCCGCTCACCCTCGGCGATCTGAAGCGGCTCGTCTCGCGCGAAATCTCCCGGCTCGGCATGCTCGAAGATCACGACACGATCCTCTCGCAGGGACGCGACGCCGGCATCCCGCACTCCCGCGGCGATGCCGATGCGATCGTGCGAGCGTCGGTACCGATCGTGCTCGACATCTTTCCCGCCGATCGCGAGACAGGCTACTTCTTCGACCTCACGCGCACGTTTTGCGCCGGTCCGATTCCGTCGGAGCTTCAACGTCTGCACGCCGATGTCCTCGAAGCGTTCGAATTGGCGCGCGACCAGATGCACGCCGGAACAATGGCGTCGTCGTACCAGGCACTCGTCTGCGATTTCTTCGAACAACGCGGCTACGCTACGCCCCGCTCCAATCCCGCCACGCTCGAAGGCTACGTCCACTCCCTCGGCCACGGCGTTGGACTCGACGTCCACGAAAAGCCGTTCTTCGGACTTGCGGCCACGAACCGCGACGAGATCGAAATCGGCGACATCGTCACCATCGAGCCGGGTCTCTACTTCCCCGACCGCGAGCTCGGCGTGCGCATCGAAGACACGCTGGTGGTGGGGGAGGATGGACGCGTCGAAACGCTCTGCCGGAGCGACCGCGGATTGATGCCCTGACTGTCATCCTGAACCGCCGGAGGCGTTGGAGCGCGAAGCGCGGAACGCCGAAGCACGGCGAAGGATCTCAAGATGCGCGGCTCATGATGAAATCGCTTGGGCTAAGCCGCAAGCCGCGAAGTCCACCACACGGGTTCCAGCCGGTCACGGGAAGTTTGAGATCCTTCGTCGTCCTCCGGCGCTCCGCCTTCGGCTGCGACGCCTCCGGCGACTCAGGATGACAGCCTCACCGATACTTCTTCATCGCCTTCGCCAGCGTCGCGCCCTTCAGGAACGTTTCCTTCCGATAGCCGACGCTCTCCTCGTAGACGTACACCGTCACGCCGGCCGGTTCCTCGAGGAAAAAATGCGTGCCGACAGCGGAGGCGCGGTATGTGACTTTGTCCTTTCCGTCGTTGGAAAGGCTCTGCAGATACATCGCCATCGGATGCGGAATCGTCGGCGGCGCGATCGTCTTTGCAGCGGCCGCGGCGGTGACGGCGAAAAGGAGAGCGATAAATAAGTTGTGCGGGCGCATCGGTAAATTGTAAGCTGCGTCCGATGTTCCTCACCGACGGTCCAGACGCCGCCGAGCAGGTATACGTTTTCGCCCACGGTGCCGGCGGAGCCATGGACACGCCGTTCATGAGCACCGTGGCGCGCGAGCTGGGCCAGCGCGGTATCCGCGTCGTGCGCTTCGAGTTTCCGTACATGGCCGCGCGCCGCACGGGAGGAAAACGAGGCGCACCCGATCGCGAGCCGGTACTGCTCAACGCCTGGCGCGAGGTCGTAGCCCAACTCGGCGGAGGACCGCGTCTCTTCATCGGCGGCAAGTCGATGGGCGGGCGCATGGCCACGCTGGTCGCGGACGAGCTGAAGGTTCGCGGCGCCATCATCTTCGGCTATCCGTTTCATCCGCCCGGCCAGCCCAACAAGCTCCGCACCGCGCATCTCGAACATCTCAAAACGCCGATGCTCGTTCTTCAGGGCGAGCGCGACATCTTCGGCACGCGCGACGACGTGGCCGGCTACCGCCTCTCGCCGCAAATCCGCGTCGAGTGGATTCCGGACGGCGATCACTCGCTCAAGCCGCGCGCGAAATCGGGCACGACCGAGCGCCAGAATCTCCTCCACGCCATCGACACCGCCGCCGCGTTCATGAGCCGCCCATGAAAAAAATTCGTCCAACGGCTCTGGTGGTCGAAGACGACGCAACGACGCGGACGCTCCTGGCCGGACTGCTGGAAAGCATCGACTGCGACGTCGACATCGCCGCCGACGGCGAAGAAGCGCTGCAGCGCCTCCAATCGCGCGACTACGACGTCGTGCTGCTCGACATCGTCCTGCCGAAGATGAGCGGCATCGACGTCATGGAGTCGCTGCGCCGCGAGCGGCCGCAAGCGCTCGGCTGCATCATCGTCGTTACCGGCCTCGACATCCGCGAGATCCGCACGCTCTTTCCGTCCGTGCACGAGACGTTGTCGAAGCCGGTGATTCCGAACCGTCTGCGGCAGGCCGTCCGCTCCTGTATGAGCGCCTGACGCGCGGATTGACGAACGAATCACGCATCCTTGCGCCTCCGTTCACGTTCGCGGTCCCGCGCCTGCCGCTTTTCACAACACGCCGACGGCTCGCTGATGCCGGGTCTCTACACTGCCGCAACTGGGACATACAGGACGCGGCCTCCTCCGGAAGCGTGTTGTATGAGAGAGAGCAGCAGGCGGTTGGAAGCGTGTCGCTTCCAACCGCCTGTTCTTTTTGTGGCGTGCTACAAAGAACCGCATCATGCCTCTCCGCTCGCCTCGGATCCTGACCGCCATCGCGCTTTTCGTCATCGCGCCGATCGGTGCGGCGGTCATCATCAGCGTCCTGCTGTTGTTCGGCGTCACCCCGCACCTCGTCTTTCTGCCCGGCTTCGCCGTGCGAAAGGCCCTCGGCTTCCACACTCCGAATGCCGTCGGCGTCGTGGTCACGCTAATTGCCTGGTGGGCGATCATCGTGGCGATCTGGCTCGCTGTACGGCGGTTGTGGAGAAAGGATCGGCGATGACATCCGTCTTTCTTCTGTGGTCTCTCCCCTCATGTACAATCCGCCCTCTTTGAAGAGGAGAACCATGCGAAAGAACGCAATCATTTTTATCTCGCTCGCGGTGTTGTCATTCGGACTTCTCGGCTGTCCGCCGAAGGAAGGTGGAGGCACCAGCACGAGCGCGGGAGGCGGGGACATCCTCGTCGGCGAGTACGGATCGATGACCGGACCGCAGGCCACCTTCGGCCAGTCCACGCACAACGGCATCATGATGGCCGCGGATGAGGTCAACGCCGCCGGCGGCATCAACGGACGCAAGATCAAGGTCCTGTCCGAGGACGATCAGTCCAAGCAGGAAGAAGCGGCGAACGCCGTCACCAAGCTGATCTCGCAGAACAACGTCGTCGCCATCCTCGGCGAGGTTGCTTCCTCGGCATCGATCGCCGCGGCGCCGATCTGCCAGTCCAACAAGGTGCCGATGATCACGCCGTCGTCGACGAACGACGAAGTCACCCGCAAGGGCGATTTCATCTTCCGCATCTGCTTCACCGACAGCTACCAGGGCGAGTACCAGGCCGTCTTCGCTGACGGCTGGTGCACGGCGAACAACAAACCGAAGAACATCGCCATGCTCACCGACGTCAAGAGCGACTACTCGCAGGGGCTGGCCAAGGTGTTCAGCGCGAAGCTGGCCACGCTCGGCGGCACGATCGTCGGGACGCAGAGCTACGCGAACGGCGACAGCGACTTCCGCTCACAGCTCACTGCCATCAAGGCCACCAACCCGTCGATCCTGTACGTTCCCGGCTACTACACCGACATCGGTCAGATCGCCATCCAGGCGCGCGACCTCGGCATCACGGCTCCGCTCCTCGGCGGAGACGGATGGGAGTCGCCCAAGCTGATCGAGATCGGCGGCAAGGCGCTCGAAGGCTGCTTCTACACGAACCATTACTTCTACGCCGACCCCTCGCCGGTCGTCAGCAGCTTCGTGCAGAAGTACAAAGAGCGCTACGGACAGATCCCCGACGCCCTGGCCGCCCTCGGCTACGATGCGATGAAGACGCTCGCCGATTCGATGAAGCGCGCCGCGAAGCTCGACGGCCCGTCGATCCGCGACGCCATCGGCCAGACCAAGGGACTGGTCGGCGTCACCGGCACGATCAACATCGACGCGAATCGCAACGCCACCGGCAAGAAGCTCGTCATCGAGGAGATCAAGAACGGCCAGCTCACGCTGAAGGCCACCATCGATCCGGCCAAAGGCGGCAAGGTGGAAATGAACAACGCGCCGGCACCGGCTCCGCCGACGACCACCGCGCCTCCGGCAGCGAAGGCGACGTCCACCACGACCACGGGCTGACACGAAACTTTGTCTTTACAGGAAGGGGTCCGGCGGTTAGCGTTCGCCGGACCTTTTTTTGCGTAAGGGCCTTTGAATGCAGGAGATCCTCCAGAATCTGCTGAACGGGATTGCCGTCGGCGCGATTTACGCGCTGATCGCCCTCGGCTACACGATGGTTTACGGCATCCTGAAGCTGATCAACTTCGCCCACGGCGACGTCTTCATGCTCGGCTCGTTCGTCGGCTTCTACGCCGGCGGATACGCGGCGCGGCACCTGCCGTCGTCCGGCGGCGCGCTCGGCTGGGGCTACGCCGGGCTGGTCATGCTGACCGCGATGGTGGTCTGCGGGCTCTTCGGCTTTCTCAACGAACGCATCGCCTACCGGCCGCTGCGCAACGCGCCGAGGATCGCGTCATTGATCACGGCCATCGGCGTCTCGTTTCTGCTCGAATACGGCGGCCAGTTCGTCTTCGGCGCCGATCCGAAATTCTTCCCTACGCTCGTCGAGAAGCACCTGATCAACTTCGGCGGCGTGACGACGACCAACTACCAGATCATCGTGCTCGTAGTCGCGGTGATCTTCATGGCCTTGCTGCAGTACATCATCTATGGCACGAAGTTCGGCCGGGCCATGCGCGCGGTTTCGTACAACTTCGAGACGGCGTCGCTGATGGGCATCCCCACCGATCGCGTGATCTCGATGACGTTCATCATCGGCTCGGTGCTCGCGGCAGTGGCCGGGATTCTCTACGGCCTGTCCTATCCGAAGATCGATCCGCTGATGGGCATCATGCCCGGACTGAAAGCATTCATCGCCGCGGTCCTCGGCGGCATCGGCAACGTACCGGGCGCGGTGGTTGGAGGACTGATCATCGGCATCATCGAATCGTTCGTCGGCGGCAGCCAGTTCTCGAACTACCGCGACGCCATCGCCTTCATCATCCTGATTGCGATCCTGCTGTTCCGGCCGTCCGGATTGTTCGGTAAGTACCAGGCGGAGAAGGTTTGATGGCGACGCGCGCGCTGCCATGGTGGCTCCGCGATTTCCTCTGGCTGGCCCTCTTCGTCGCGGTCCTGGTCGGGCTTGCGTATGGACTCGAGGCCATTCCGATCGCCGGCATCGCGTACTACAACCGCATCCTCGTGATCATGGGGATCAACATCACGCTGGCGGTGTCGCTGAACATCATCAACGGACACGCGGGTCAGTTCTCGCTCGGCCACGCCGGATTCATGGCCGTCGGCGCGTATTTTTCCGCCTATTTGACCTTCTACCACTTCGCTCCGCGCCTCGAGAAAATGCCCGAGGGGACGGAGCAGTGGTTGATGCAGAACGTGTATCTGGTCGTTGCGGTGCTCTGCGGCGGATTGCTCGCGGCGCTGGCTGGATACGTGGTCGGACTCCCGTCGCTACGGTTGCGCGGCGACTACCTGGCCATCGTCACGCTCGGATTCGGCGAAATCATCCGCGTGCTCATCCTCAACATCGACAAGATCGGCGCGGCGCGCGGCTTCAGCGGCATCCCGCACTGGAGCAACTTCTTCTGGGTCTTTCTCGTGGCCGGACTGACGATCGTGATTTCGTGGAGGCTCGTCGGCTCATCCGTCGGCCGCGCGTTTCTGGCCGTGCGCGAAGATCAGATCGCCGCCGAGGCCATGGGCGTCGACACCACGCGCTACAAGGTCAAGGCGTTCGTGATCGGATCATTTCTCGCGGGTGTGGCAGGCGGGTTGTACGCGCACTACATGATGTATCTCAACCCGCAGATGTTCATGTTCGTGAAGTCGTTCGAGGTCGTGGCCATGGTCGTCCTCGGCGGACTCGGATCGATCAGCGGCTCGGTCGTCGCCGCGATCATCCTGACGTTCCTCCCCGAGGGTCTGCGGTCGGTGAAGGACTACATGCCGGGCGGACGCGATCCGCGCATGGTCATCTACTCGATCATGCTCATCGTGCTGATGCTGACGCGGCCGCAGGGACTACTCGGACGGCGCGAGTTGTGGCAGGTGCTGCGGCGCCGCAAAGATTCGGCACCAAACAAGACTGACGAAGGCTCCGCTCCGGTTTCGTGATGGCTAACGGGAACGCTCTGGATGTCTAACGGTAACGCTCTGCTTGACGCGCAAGACGTGACGATCCGCTTCGGCGGTCTGACGGCGGTGTCGCATTTCAACCTCGCCATTCAGCCGCACGAACTGGTCGGCCTGATCGGTCCGAACGGCGCCGGCAAGACCACTGTCTTCAACATGCTCACCGGCGTCTACAAACCGACCGAGGGGCAGATTCACGTCGGCGGCGTCTCGACGCACGAGTTCAAGCCGTACCAGATCACCGCCCTCGGCGTGGCGCGCACGTTCCAGAACATCCGGCTTTTCAAAGAGCTGTCGGTGCTCGACAACGTGAAGATCGGCGGCCATATCCACTACAAATACTCGGGCACCTCGGCGGTGCTGCACACGAATCGCTTTCATGCGGCCGAAGAGGCAGCGGAAGTGGACGCGGTCGACCTGCTGAAGATCTTCGGACTCGAATCGCGCGCCGAGTACTACGCGAAGAACCTTCCGTACGGCGATCAGCGGCGCCTCGAAATCGCGCGCGCGCTTGCGGCTCGTCCGAAGCTGTTGCTGCTCGACGAGCCGGCAGCGGGACTCAACGATCGTGAGACTCTCGATCTGATGGAAACGATCCACGCCATTCGCGACCGCTTCGACATCGCCATCCTGCTCATCGAACACAACATGGAACTGGTGATGGGCATCTGCGAACGCATCATCGTCCTCAGCTTCGGCAAAACGATCGCGCAGGGAACGCCCGAGGAAGTTCGCGCGAATCCAGTAGTCATCGAGGCGTACCTCGGCGAACCGGCGGAGGCGGCCGGCGTATGACGTCGCTCCTCAGCGTCAGCAATCTCGAAGTCGCGTACGGCAACATTCCTGCGCTGCGCGGCATCGATTTGTCCGTGAACAGAGGTGAGATCGTGACGTTGATCGGCGCGAACGGTGCCGGTAAGACGACGACGCTGCGTACGATCTCCGGCCTGCTCAAGCCGAGGACTGGCGAAGTGACGTACGACGGCCGCACGATCACCGGCATCAAGCCGCACGTGATCACGGCGATGGGAGTGTCGCACGTCCCCGAGGGCCGCGGGATCTTCGCGAACCTCACCGTCAACGACAACCTGGAGCTCGGCGCGTACCTGCGCAAAGACAAGATCAAGCAGAGCGAATACGAGCGGATCTTCACGCTCTTCCCTGTGCTCAAAGAGCGCATCAAGCAGAGTGCGGGAACGCTTTCCGGCGGCGAGCAGCAGATGCTGGCCATTTCTCGCGCGCTGATGTCGAAGCCGCAAGTCCTCCTCCTCGACGAGCCCAGCCTCGGACTCGCGCCGCAGATGGTGCAGACGATTTTCCGCGTCATCAAAGACATTAACGCCGAGGGGACGACCATCCTCCTCGTCGAACAGAATGCGCACATGGCCCTCGTCACCGCCCACCGCGGCTACGTGATGGAAACCGGCCGCATCGTGCTCACGGACGACACGAAAGCGCTGCTGTCGAGCGATCGCATCAAGAAGGCGTATCTGGGCGGATAACGCGTGCTCCGTCGGCGTAGCCGGCGTAAGAACAGTAGCCCCCATCTTTGAGCTGGGGGAAGTAGATGCCCGAGAATTTGTGAGCCCGTTTTAACGGGCGAAAGAAAGCTTTCTCTCGCCCGCCAAGGCGGGCTCACGGCTTAACGACCTCCGCTAACCCACGGCTGAACGCCGTGGGCTACGGTTCTCATTGCGGCTACGCCGCCGATTGAACTGTGCTGCGCACCGCCCTTGCACTGGCCTCCGGCAGTAAGGAGGACCAATGTACGCATTCAAAACGGCAGTGCTCGGCATGCTGGTCGCTGTGTCGCTATCGGCGCAGACGACCGATCTGGACCGCGCACAACAGGCGCTCGCGGCGGCGGATATGGCGGGCGCGGGAGCGTTCGCGAAGACGCTGTACGACGACGCCGCCTATCGCGCGCGGTTCGCGCAGGAAAATTGGAACGCCAGCAAGGAATCGCTGCGGAACGAGGCGCACATGCGCGCCATCGAAGCGACGGTCGCGGCGCAGGCAGCAGCCGCGAAAGCGCGCTGGCTCAGCACCAATGCCGCCATCCACGGATTGCAGGGCGACATTCAACGCTTCGGCGGAACGTCGAACGTGACACTGCTCGCCGAAGAGTCGCCGACCATTCCGATCAATCACGGCGCGACGACGAAGGAGCGCATCGCGGCGGCGCAGTATGCCGTCGATCAGGCCAAGGTCGCCGGCGCGCTGGACACGGTGCCCGACAACGAGATCAAGATCGCCGAGGGCTACATCGAAAGTGCGAAGCGGGTATCGAAGGGATCGACGAACAGTGATCCCGCCGACCATCTCGCGTATCGCGCGGAGATGATCGGGCGGCGCGCGTTCTATCTCGCGCGGCTGGCGCAATCGAACAAGGTCATGCCCGGATTGCAGCTCGACCGCACGCGGCTCGCGCAGGCGGCCAGCGAACGTCAGGCCGCCGCCGATCGCGCGCAGCGGGAAATCGCGGAACGACGCGCCATGGAACTGCAGCAGCAGTTGGCGAACGAGCAGTCGAATCGCGCGGCGCAGTCCGCTGAACTGGAACGGCTGCGGCAGCAGATCGATGAGAACCGCCGCGCCGCACAGGCGCAGATCGAAGCCGACCGGCAGGCGCGTCTCGCCGCCGAGCAGAAACTCGAAGAGGCATACGGTAAGTACACGACCACCATCACCACGGCAGCTCCTTCGGACGTCGATGCGATGCGCCGGCAGATCGAGGATCAGCAGCTCGCGCTGCGCACGATTCAGGAGCGCGAGCGCGCCAATGCCGAGGCCATGCAGGCCGAGATCGCGCGTCTGCGCGGAGATCTCACCGCCGCGCAGCAGACGGGAAATCTAAGCGCGGACGTTCTCGCGCAACGGCAGGCCGACATCCTCGCGCGGCAGCAGCAGCTCGATACGCTGCGGCAGTCGCTCGAAACAGAAGCTGCGGCGCGCGCGCAGCGCGACAAGCAGGAGCAGGAAGCGATCGCCGCGGCGCAGGCGCGCCGTCAGCAGGCGGATGCCGAGGCGGCGGCGCTGAAGGCGCAGGCGGAGAGCGCCGCGCAGCAGGCGCAGGCCGCAAATGCGGCGGCGCAGGAGGCAAACGCCCAGGCCCAGCAGGCCCAGGCGGCGGCGCAATCGGCGCAGGCGCAGCTCGAAGAAACGCGCCGCCAGCTCGCTGCCAGCGACGCGGAGACGCGCCGCCTGCGCATTCAGAACGAGCTCTCGCGAATCGCAACGACGCGCAGCGAGCAGCGCGGACTCATCGTCACGCTCAACGGCGGAATCCTCTTCGACACCGGCAAGACCGCGCTGAAGCCAGGCGCGAAATCGACGCTATCGAAGATCGCCAAGCAGTTGCAGACCGATCCGTCGCTGAAGATCGCCGTCGAAGGCCACACCGACAACGTCGGCGGAACCGCCATGAATCAGACGCTGTCGGAGAAGCGCGCCAACGCGGTGCGCGATTACCTCGTCTCCGCCGGCATCTCCGGCGACCACATCACCGCCGACGGCAAAGGCGAAGAGTCGCCGATTGCCACGAACAAAACCGCCGCCGGACGGCAGCAGAACCGGCGCGTGGAGCTGGTGATCACGCAGTAGGAAGATTCGTGTGGACCGCCGCGTCATTCGGCGGCGGTCCACATATCATTCCGCTCGTGGAGATCTTTCTCGTCCCGGGCGATTTTCCGACGATCGGAGCCGCGATCGATGCCGTCCGCGGTCCGGCCACGATCGTGATCGCGCCCGGTCACTACGCGGAGAATCTCAGCGTCGTCGGGAAAGAATACGTTGTCCTTCAGAGCGCGCGCTTGTCGCGGCGCGGCGTCACCATCGGCGCGGACGGCGGCAATACCGTCCTCTCGGTCGAAGCGTCCGCGATTCATCTCAGCGGCATCGAAATCCGTTCGAACGGACAAGCCCGCGGGATCGTGGTCATCGGCGGATCCATCAGCCTTCAGGAGTGCGTCCTTGCCGGAAACCGGTCCGCGACGCCGGGCGCGGCGATGAATTGCCGCGACGCGAAGGTGCGCATCCAGAAGTCGATGCTTGCCGGCAACACGGTCGACAGCGATTCGGCGTCGGTGACCGGAGGAGGCGCCGTTTATCTTCGGAACTGCGATGCCGAAATCGCCGGAGCATCGATCCAGGCGAACGCGGTCTATTCGGCGAGCGCGGCACGCGGCGGCGGAATCTGGGCCGAGGGCGGCCGCATGCGCATGTGGCGCAGCCGCGTCACCGACAACGCCTTGTACGCCCCTTCGACGGAGGGCGGCGGTATCTACTTCGCCGGATCGGAACGCGCGCGAATCGGCGGAAGCGTCATCAGCGGCAACAACAGCGCCGCCGGCCGTGGCGGCGGCATCTTCATCGACAGCGCACCTGGTCACGTCGTGATTCATCCGAATACGGCCGTGCGCCAGAACCACGAAGATGATGTGCACGTCCCGAAGAGTCAGTGAGCCGCGCGCTTGCGCGTGCAGTTCGCCGCGGGAGTGCACGGGACGGAACGAACCTCGTAGTCCAGGTTTTGGCTCCTGGCGGGATCGATGAGGTCGTTGCCGTTGTACATCGCCGAGTAGGAGTGATAGCCGGGCTGGGGCTGAATCGTGAGGATCGCCGCAAGCCCATCGAACGGCACCGTTCCGATCTCGACGCCGAAGTCGCGGAAGGTCACCGTGCCGGTGACGGTGACGGGCGTCGAGAATCCTCCAATCGTCGTGGTAAGCGTCAGGCTCTGGCCGGCTGTCAGGGGGGATTCAGGATTCCCGTTCAGGGATACCACCGCCGCCAGCCCCTTCGTGACAGTTTGGGTGTATGTCGCGCTAGCTGGCTTGTAGTTCGCGTCACCGGAGTAGTCAGCGGTCAGAATGTGCGTGCCGGGCGTTGGGAAGCGATACGTGGTGATCGGCAGCAGCTGGCTCGGGATGTTCGTCGTGGAGACGAGGATCGTCTCTCCGTCGCGTATCGTGAGAGTCCCCGTTGGTTTGAAGAGTGACCCTTGCGTCGAACCGACCGCCGCGTAGATGTTCGTGAGCTGCTGCTGTTGCGACGGCGACGGAAGGACCAAGATACCGATCCCCGAATCGAGCTTCACCGCCGTACGCGTGATGCTGGCGGAGGTCGCCGCAAAAACATCGTCGCCGACGTAGGACGCGACGATCACATGGTCTCCGACGGAGGAGGGATTCCAGGTCAGGACTGCGCTGCCGTTCGTGAAATCGGCGAAGCCGACGAAGGTGCCATCGACCGTAAACGTGATGCCGCCGGAGGGAACGAAGTTCGATGTGATCGTAGCCGCGGCCGTGAGCGTCACAAACTCGCCGGGGTGGACAGGAGACACCGAGGATGTGAGTGTGAGTCCAAGCGGTGCCGTGCCGGCTGCCGCCGTTCGCGTGAGGAGGGCATTGACGGCGCTGTTCTGATTGTCGAGTAGAAGGACATCCGCTGAACCGTTGCCGTCGACGTCCGCAGCCGCGAGGTCTGACCAGGGGCGCGAGACGACGGCCGGGATGAACGCGCGGAACGTCCCATCACCCTTGCCGAGAAGGACGTGATTCGAGAAGGCGAGATCGAGCTTGCCGTCGCCGTCGAAATCGGCGGCGGTAGCCCGCCTGGGGAAAATCAAGACGGACAACCCCGCTACCGGGAACGGCGGCAGGCTGGTAAAGGTGCCATCGCCGTTGCCCAGCCGCATGCGAACCATACTGTTGTACTGCTCCTCGACCAGATCGGCCTTCCCGTCGCCGTTGAAGTCACCGACTGCAAGTGCTCCACTGGTATTCGACACGGTTTCTTTGATCGTGAAGCTGCCGTTTCCGCTGTTCAGATAGATCGAGTAACTGTTCGAGACAACGCTCGTGAAATCGGAGCGTCCATCGCCGTTGAAGTCGGCGATCTGAATGGGGCTGGCTGGGAGTGGCGCGGGCGAGGCGAAGGTGCCATCTCCGTTGCCGAGGAGGAGCTGTCCGGCGGAACTCGCGCCGGCGAGCACGACGTCGATCTTGCCATCGCCGTTCATATCCGCGAGCAGGACATACGAGAAGCTTGCGACCTGCGAAGAGGGCGCCGCGGCCGTGAACGTACCGTCGCCATTGCTGAGGTACGTCCAGACTTTGGCGCCTGCGACGACGATATCGGCTTTGCCGTCGCCGCTGACATCGCGTGTGGCAAAGGCCGTCGCCGAAGTGATGCCCGGGGGGAACGCCAGCGGCACGGGAGTGCCAAACCCGCCATCACCGCTGTTCAAGAGGACGACGATTCCGTCGGGCCGCGTGACGACGTCAGGCTTCCCGTCGCCGTTGAAGTCTGCGGCGGCGAGACCCGCGGGGAAGGTTGTGGGATTGGAGCCGTTCGCCGGAGCCTGCGCCACGAAACTCTTCTTGTAGGCGGTCAGCGTGCCGTCGCCGTTGCCGCGCAGCAGGAAAAGGAGCGGATTCGACACGGCGAGAATGTCCGGATGGTGATCGCCGTCGAAGTCTGCGGCGGCGAGGAGTGTCGAGTTGGCGACATAGGCGTGGACGGCGAACGTGCCATCTCCGGCGCTGCGCATCACCGTCACGAGGTCGTTGCCGGCCAGGACGACGTCGAGGTTCCCGTCGCCGTCCATGTCCGCGGCTACGCCCGAGTAGGAGCCGCCCACGGTATAGGTTGCGCCGTTCGTGAACGTTCCATTGCCGTTGCCGAGATGAACAGTCGCCGACAGCGTACCGATGCTCACGTAGTCAAACTTCCCGTCGCGGTTGAAGTCCCCCGTAATGGCGCGGCTGGTCGATAGCGACAATGTGGTTGGAGCGTTGAAGCTGCCGTCTCCCTTTCCCGTTGCAAGGTGACTGGCGGACTCGATCACGTCCGTGCGGCCGTCGCCGTTGAAGTCGCCGATGGCCAGATTGGTCATGAACTGGATATACGGCCCGGGCTGCGCCACGCCGGCAGCGAACGTGGCGTTGCCATTGCCGTGAAAGGTGATCACGGTCTCGTTATTCGCGTCGGCGTGGGTTACGGCGAGGAGGTCGAGCTTGCCGTCGCCGTCCAGGTCGGCGAGAAGGAGCGGCGAGCCCGCTGCGATTTTTGCGGCTGCCGACGACATGATGGTGAACGAGCCGTCGCCGTTGCCATGATACGTATTGAGCTTCGCGTCGGGCCCTGTCGATACCAGATCGGCCTTTCCGTCACCGTCGAGATCTGCAACCGCGATCGCCGACGCGGCTGCCGCGATCGGCGTCTTCACGGGAGCGCGGAAGGTGCCGTCGCCGTTCCCGGGAAGAGTGACGACGGCGAACGAGCCGTCGCCGAGTTTCTGTAAGAGAACCGCGTCGGCCTTTCCGTCGTTGTTCACGTCGGCCGTCTGCAGGTCGAAGACCGCGACGCCGCCCACGCCGATCGAGGCATTGCGGAACAGTGCCTGTTCCGCGGCCAGCGGCGCGCAGAAAAGGAACGCTGCTACCACAAGGGTGACGGAACGCTGCATGGCTGGGCGGAAGTCAGCAGTATAGGGCATTGATGGATATCCATCGCGCCCCGCCTTCCTCTGTCACAGCCTGAAACCTTCCCCCTCCTCGGACGTTAATGCTGGCAGCAACGAATCGAGGAGCGTCCTATGAGCGGGAAGCGCAAGAAGAAACTCGCGGTGTGGTCGATCATCGTCCTCGCGGTCGCGATCGTCATCACGTTCGTGGCCATGAAGGCGACCGGAAAGAAGCCGGAGGCCAAGCTGCCGGTGAAAGTCGGTAAGGCCGAAATCGCGGACATCCAGGTGAAAGTCACCGAGGTCGGCAACGTGCAGCCCGAGGTCAAGGTCGACGTCAAGAGCGTCGTGTCGGGCAAGGTCACCGAGATCCTGCACCGCGACGGCGATCAGGTGAAGCGCGGCGAGACGCTGGCGCGCATCGAGCCCGATCTCAATCAGGCGCAGTCGATCGCCGACGTCAAGAACGCGCTGACCGCGTCGAAGATCCGTTATGACCAGGCCAAGAAAAATTTCGAATCGGATCACAGCCTCTTCGAATCCGGCCTGCTGGCCGGCAAACAGAATCGCGATTCCGAGGCCGAGTATCTGGCCGCGAAGCAGGAGTACGAGAAGACCGAAGAGAAGTACAACATCGTCGAGCGCAGCGGCATCCCCATCGCGCAGGCAGTCAACAAGTTCCAGGGATCGAACGTTGTGGCGCCGATGGACGGCGTGGTGCTGACCAAGAACGTCGAGATCGGCGAGTCGATCACCAGCGGCGTGTCGTCGTTCAACGCCGGTACGGTGCTCTTCAGCGTCGCCGACGTCTCGAAGATGATCGTCAAAGCGGGCGTGAACGAAGTCGATATCGGCAAGATCAAGGTCGGCATGCCGGTCAAAGTCTCGCTCGATGCCTATCCGAAGATTTCCTTCGCGGGCCGCATCGACCGCATCGCGCCGGCCGTGCGCATCGACGACAAAGTGCGCGTGTTCGACGTCGAGATCCGTCTCGACGCGCAGGGCCGCGAGCTGCGCTCGGGTATGACCGCGAACATCGAAGTGAACGGCGAGCGGAAGGACAAAGTACTCACTGTTCCCGTCGAGTCGGTCTTTCAGCGTGACGGCGTGGAGCTGGTCTTCGTCAAGAAGAAGCTCGACCCGAACACCGTCCCGACCAAGGACGTGAAGAAGGAAGGGCAGGCGCCCGACAAGGACGGCTGGAAGAAGTTCTTCGACAAGCGGACCATCGTCACCGGCCTCTCCGACAACTCGCGCGTCGAAGTCGTGTCGGGCCTGAAGGCGGGCGAGGAAGTGGCGCTCGAAGATCCGACGCTGCCTGCGGATAAGAAGAAGGAAGACAACGACGATTAGGGAGTGGATTGTGGGGAGTGGGGAGTAGGAGAAAACCACCCACACCCCACGCCCTACTCCCCACACCCGAGGAAACATGAGCGCACTACTCCAATACGAAGAGCCGCAGACGGCACCACGCAAAGCTCTCATCCAGCTCGACGAGATCACCAAGATCTACGACTCCGGTGAAAACGCCGTGCAGGCGTTGCGCGGCGTCGACGTCGCCATCGAGAAGGGTGAATTCGTGGCCATCATCGGCCCCTCCGGCTCCGGCAAATCGACGCTGATGCACATCCTCGGCTGCCTCGACACGCCGACGACCGGCAAGTACTGGCTTGATGGCGAAGACGTCGCCGAGATGTCGGCGCGCGCGCTTGCCCGAGTACGCAATCAGAAGATTGGATTCGTGTTTCAGACCTTCAACCTGCTGCCGCGCGCGTCGATCCTCAAGAACGTCGAGCTGCCGCTGCTCTACGCCGGCGTCGGACGTGACGAGCGCCGCGAGCGCGCCTTCAAAGCGCTGCAGCGCGTCGGCCTGGAGAAGCGCGCCAAGCATCGTCCGAACGAGCTCTCCGGCGGCCAGCGCCAGCGCGTGGCCATCGCCCGCGCCCTGGTCAACGATCCATCGCTGATCCTCGCCGACGAACCGACCGGCAACCTCGATCAGAAAACCGGCTCCGACATCATCGCCATCTTCGAAGAGCTGGCAGCGCACGACGAGACCATCGTCCTGGTCACGCACGATCCCGCCATCGCGGGGCGAACGCAGCGGAGGATCACGTTAGTTGACGGTGAGATTGTCGATGGAGAGCGGATGGAAGAGTGAAGTGTGAAGAGTGAAGAGTGAAAGCTTCGCGTAGTTTTTCACTCTTCACCCTGCACTCTTCCCCCTTCGAGCAAAGCGAGCACTCATGATCCTTCTCGAATCCATCCTCGACGGCATCCGCGACATCAAGGACCATTTCGGCCGCACGATGCTGCAGCTCGTCGGGATCATCCTCGGCGCGGGATCGATCGTGGCCACGTTTTCGCTCTCCGTGGCCGGCAAGTCGGCGGCGATGAACTACTACAAAATCTCCGGCGGCATCCAGAAGATCTCCGTTTTCGACAAGCCGACGGGCAAGGTCACGCTGGACGCGAAAGCGCTGGCGTCGAAAGGCCTCACGTATCACGACGCGCTGGCACTGAAGCGGGACGGCAAAGAGATCGATCTCGTCTCGCCCGTCGCCAACGAGAACATGACGCTGCGCTACCGCGACGTCGAGAAGCCGCGCAGCATCATGGGAGTCACGCCGGCCTACTCGCCGATGAACGATTTCCGCGCCGGCTCCGGACGTTTCATCACCGACAACGATCTCGCCACCGCCGCGCGCGTGGTCGTCCTCGGCACGGAGCGCGCGCAGGAGTTTTTCGGCAGCGACGATCCGATCGGCAAGACGATGTCCATCAACGGCACCGGCTACCTCGTGGTCGGCGTGATGGAGGAGAAGTACTTCAGCTTCGATCACAAGCGCAACGTGATGCGCTGGTTGAACCGCCAGATTTACATCCCGCTGACGACCTTCGTGACGCGCAAGGGCGAGCCGCTCGAGCGCGGAAAAGTGAGCTTCATGCACGTGCGCATGAAGGACGTGAAGCGCAATCAGGATGCCGTCGATGAGATCAAATCGATCCTGTTGCGCGAACACGGCACGAAGGATTTTGACGTCTTCTCGCGCGTGGCCAACCTCCGCCGCAACGAACAGAACAACAAGATGTACGACATGACGTTCATGATCTGCGGGATCATCTCGCTCCTCGTCGGCGGCATCGTGGTCATGAACATCCAGCTGGCGTCGTTCAACGAACGCGTGCGCGAAGTGGGCACGCGCAAAGCGGTCGGCGCGTCGCCGGCGCAGATCTTCTTTCAGTTCCTCTCCGAAACGATCCTCGTCTCCATCGTCGGCGGATTCCTCGGGATCGTCGTCGGCAAGTTCTTCTGCCAGGGCATCGCCGCCCTGACGCGCGATCCCGCCGAGATCACCGTCGGCACCGCGGTCTGGGCCATCGTCTTCGCCGCCGGCACGGGACTGGTCTTCGGGATGTACCCGGCCATCCGCGCGTCGCGTCTGAACCCGATCGAAGCGTTGAGGGCGGAGTAATGCAACTCCTCGAATCCGTCCGCACCAGTCTCGAAGAAGTGAAGGGGCATCCGCTCCGCTCGTTCTTCACGCTCATCGGCGTCATCCTCGGCACGCTTGCGATCGTGGTGGTGATGTCGGTGCTCGACGGCGTCGGCCGCGCCGTGTGGAGCGGCATGGAAGACCTCGGCATGGACGGCGTCCTGGTGATGTCGCAACGCAAACCGTCCGACGCGGTGGAGCGCGCCAAGGCCCATCTCTCGCACGGCCTGCGCGTCGAAGATCAGAAGTACTTCGAGGGCAGCAGCCTGATTACGTCGATCGGTCCGGTCGGCGAGACGCGCGCGGTCGTCACCGCAGGCCGCGTCACGCGCCGCATCGACGTGTACGGCATCACGCCCGCGTTCGTGGCCATCAAGGGACGCAAGACCAGCGCCGGACGTTTCCTCGGCGAGAGCGATGTCGACTCGAAGAAGCCGGTCTGCATCCTCGGATTCAAGTTGAAAGAGCAACTCTTCGGCGGCGACGAGGCAGTCGGCCAGCAGGTCAGCGTCGGCGGACGCCGCCTCACCGTCATCGGCGTCGGCACCAAGTTCAACATGCAGTTCGTCAACGACGACGACATGCGCAAGGAGACCGGCGGCGTCTACATCCCGTTCACCGTCTACGAGGACATGTTCGGCCGCGCCAACGCGATCTCGTACATGCTGGCCAAGGCCGACGATCCGGAGAAGAGCATCGACGCGGAAGACGAAGCGGCCGGCATCGTGGCCCACGCGCACAACAACATCCACGACGTGCGCGTCGAGAACGTCGGCAAGGAAATCCTCAAGGAGCGCGGCAACATCGTGCGCATCCTGCGCAACTGGCGCATCGTCTTCTTCTCGATCGCCGGCATCTCGCTGCTCATCGGCGGCGTCGGCATCTTCTCGGTGCTGAAGATTTCGATCTCCGAGCGTCTCTTCGAAATCGGACTGCGCAAATCGATCGGCGCCGGCGACGGCGAGATCTTCATGCAGTTCCTGATCGAAGCGGTGACGCTCTCCGTCGTCGGCGCCGCAATCGGCTGCGCGGCGGGCATCGCCGTGGTGAAAGTGATCTCCGGATTTTTCCCGGCCGGCCTGCCGGTGTCGCTCTTCGGTCTCTCCGTCGCCAGCGGCTTCGCGGTGTCGATGGGATTGCTGGCTGGCTTGTACCCGTCGATCACCGCGTCGCGGATGCAGCCGGTCGAAGCGCTGCGGTCGTAAACGCTTTCACCTCTGTACTACTAACCCATAGATTCTGCGCGCGCCGCGAAGATTTTCTTTTGACGGTTCTCGCGCGTTCGTTCCATCGAGAGTCCTTCTCCCCCGGCGTCTTTTTGCCGGGGGAGAAGGTGCCGAAGGCGGATGAGGGGGCGGAGCTTGCGCGACCTGCGGTTTCAGGCGCCGCCCCTCACCCGCACTCCGCTTCGCTGCGTGTCTCCCTCTCCCCGGAAGAAACTCGGGGAGAGGGACTCTCGACCGGAAAGATTCTTTGGTAGCGGCTACGCCGCGCTGTGCCTCTGTGGTTCAAACGGTTTTCGCTAATCGATCCAACGCCGGCCCCGTCAAACGGAACGTGTGCCATTCATCCATCTTGCGCGCGCCGAGCGATTCGTAGAACAGGATCGACGGCTCGTTCCAGTCGAGGACGGCCCAATCGACACGCCCGCACTTTCGTTCGATCGCGATCTGCGCCAGACGCGCCAGCAGCGCCTTGCCGTAGCCGCGTCCGCGATACTCCGGCTTGACGAATAGATCCTCGAGGTAGATGCCCGGCTGCGCGAGGAACGTCGAGTAGTTGTGGAAGAAGAGCGCGAAGCCGACCGACGTTCCGTCCTCCTCCGCGATGATCACCTCGGCGTATCGCGGGTTGCCGAAGAGCGTCGCCTGCAACTGCTCCTCCGTTGCCACGACTAAATGCGCAAGCTTCTCGTAGTCGGCCAGCGCGCGGATGAACTGCTGGATCTGCGGGACATCGGATTCATTCGCTTCACGGATTTCGAAGGTCATGGTGCGTGCGATGATAGCTGCGATGCGCAAGTTGATGCTGCTCGCCGCGATCGTGATTTCGATGACCGTTTCCGCGCAGCCGAAGCGCGACGTGCAACCGCCCGCCAAACGCCACTTCGAAGTCAACGTAACTCCCGAAATGATCCGTCACAGCCGGATCTACGACGTCCTCTACTTCGTCGACTTCGCATACGGCATCGGCGTTCTCGTTCTCATCCTCGGCACCGGCTGGTCTGCACGCATGCGTACATTCGCGTCACGGCACGTGCGCTGGCCGTTCGTCGCGGCGATGCTCTACTTTGTCCTGCTCTCGATCGCGACGGCGATCCTCACGTTTCCGCTCGACCTCTACGGCGGCTTCATCGTTCCGCATCAGTTCGATCTCACGAATCAGAGTTTCGCCGCGTGGATGGGCGACTTCGGCAAAGCGCTCGCGGTGAACCTGGTCATCTTCGCGCCGATCGCGGCGGTGGCGCTGATTCTCATCCGCCGCATTTGCCGCTGGTGGCTCGCGCTCTGGATCGGATCGATTCCGCTGATCATCCTCGGCGTCCTGGCGCAACCGCTGATCATCGATCCGCTTTTCAACAACTTCCAGCCGCTGCGCGACGCGTCATTGCGCCAGGCGCTGCTCGAAGAAGCATCGCGCGCCGGCATCGAAAACAAACGCGTGTACGAGGTCGACAAATCGAAGCAGACCAAGGAGATGAACGCGTATGTCACCGGCATCGGCCCGTCGGCGCGCATCGTCATGTGGGACACGCTGCTCGCCAAGCTCGATCGCGACGAAATCCTCGCGGTGATGGGCCACGAGATGGGTCACTACGTTCTCAAGCATCTCTGGAAAGGCATCGCCTTCACCATCGCCATCACCTTCTGCGGCTTCTTCATCGCGCAACGCCTCTTCGAATGGGGACTCGCGCGTTGGGGTGTCGGTTGGAGGATCGACGGCCGCGCTGATGCGGCTGCAATTCCGTGGCTGCTCGCCGTCAGCAGCATCCTCGCGTTCCTGCTATCGCCCGTTTACTCCGGCTACTCGCGGCACGTCGAACATCAGGCGGACGTCTTCGGATTGGAGTTGACGCATCTGAACGAGGCGATGGCCAGCTCCTTCGTGAAATTCGCCGAGGATTCGAAAGCGGATCCGAGGCCGCCGAGGTTCATCGAATGGTGGCGGTATTCACATCCGTCGCTCGGCCGCCGCATCGACTTCGTGCTCGCGTACAAACCGTGGGAGAAAGGGCAACCGAACGAACTGTGGCGGCGGTGAGTTTGTCATCCTGAGCCGCCGAAGGCGTCGGAGCCGAAGGCGGAGCGCCGGAGGACGGCGAAGGATCTCAAGATGCGCAACTCTGGCTGAAACCCACACGGGGATTCAACGCAGCTTGGGGAAGCTTGAGATCCTTCGCCGTCCTCCGGCGTCTCTGCCTTCGGCTCCGCGCCTCCGGCAGCCTCAGGATGACAACGCGGTCGGCTGCCGGTTTTTGATTTCCCGACAGCCGACACCCGACGGCCGACAGCCCTTTTCAACCTACCGATTCGTCGCCACCGTCTCGTGCGACAGATTCTGCGCGTCGCTGATCATCGTCAGGAAATCGTGGCGGTAGCCTTCGAAATCGCGGTCGAGCGATTTGTGCGCGAGCATACGGACTTCGTCGTAGGTCGCGTCGCCTTTGAACTTCGAATCGCGAAGGAGCATGCCGAACTCCGCCACCGCTGACGCGAAGCGCAGGTTGTCGGAGGCCGCGGTTACGTCCGCGTGGTTATCGCTGACCGTGTACGTCAACAGCTTCGACGTGTCGCCCTCGGGTTCTTTGTAGCGCAGCTTGAGCGTCAGAAGCTCCGGCGACACCGCGGTGATTTTCGTGGTCTGGTACTTCAGCGGATCGACGCTCGCGGTGCCGGCGTCATCGCCCGGCATCACCAGCTCGTACAGTGCGGTCACCGAATGGCCCGCGCCGATGTCGCCCGCATCCTTCGCGTCATTGTTGAAGTCTTCCTTGCGCAGCAGGCGATTCTCGTAACCGATCAGGCGATACGACGCCACCTTCGCCGGATTGAATTCGATCTGCAGCTTCACGTCCTTCGCGATCGTGAAGAGCGTCGCGCCCATCTCCGACACCAGCACCTTGCGCGCCTCGGAAAGGCTGTCGACGTACGCGTAGTTGCCGTTGCCCTTGTCGGCCAGCAGCTCCATCTTCGAATCCTTGATGTTGCCGGTGCCGAAGCCGAGGACGGTGAGGAAGATGCGGTCTTTGCGCTTCGATTCGATGAGCTGTTCCAGCTCGCCGTCGCTCGACGCGCCGACGTTGAAATCGCCGTCGGTGGCGAGGATGACGCGGTTGTTGCCGCCGTCGATGAAATTGTCTTTCGCCACTTCGTACGCGAGCTTGATGCCCGCGCCGCCGGCCGTAGAGCCGCCCGCTTCGAGCGACTGGATCGCAGAGAGAATCGTCCCCTTGTCGGAGCCGGGCGTCGACGGCAGCACCAGCCCCGCGTTGCCGGCGTAGACAACGATTGCCACGCGATCCTTCGGGCGTAGCTGATTCACGAGCAGCTCCAGCCCTTCCTTCACCAGCGGCAGTTTGTCGGGCGACATCATCGAACCGGAGACGTCGATGAGGAACGTGAGATTGTTCGCCGGCAGATCGGCGGTCTTCATGCGCCGTCCCTGCAATCCAACGAGCAGTACGCGATGGCGTTCGTTCCATGGACACGACGCAACCTCGGTGGTCACCGAGAAGGGCTGCGCGCCGGACGGGTCGGGATAGTCATAAGTAAAGTAGTTGACCATCTCCTCGATGCGCACGGCGTCGCGCGGCGGCCGCTGCCCGTCGCGCAGGAAGCGGCGCACATTGCTGTACGCGGCGCGGTCGACGTCGACCGAAAACGTGGAGAGCGGATTCTCGGCGGCGGAGAGAAATTCGTTCTCGACGATCCGTCCGTACTCCTCGGTGTTGAAGTTCGATTGAGCGGCATCAATCGCCATCGGTGCGGGACTGGTCCCGATCATGCCGCCGGCGATGCCGCCCACCACTCCGCCTTCGACGCCGCCGTAGACCGTTTTGGCGACGCTCGGCGGGGGAGGCGGCGTCATCATCGCGGACGGCGGCCTCTCCTTCGGCTGTGGCGCATTGCGGCCGAGCGGCGGCGGCTCTAGCGCAGCGGTGTCCGGCTTCATCTCGCTCTTGCACGAGACGAGCGCCAAAAGTGTGAATAGAACCGCAGACAGAATGAGCACAACTCCATCGAGCGCGGATCGGATCTGTCGATTTCGCATGATGTCTTCCTCCATATCGAGCCGTTGGACACGATGTGGAGCGGGATGGAAACCGCGCTTCCTATTTTCGACGCGAGTGATGCGCCGGCTTCGGCACCTGCATCGGCGCGCGCACCGGCGCCGCCGATTTCTGCGGCCGCGGTCCGGGATCGCTCGTGCCGAATACGCGCATCTTCACACCCGAGGACGCATACGCGCCGTACGCCAGCTCGCGATTGATGAAGAGCGCGTCGGGCGAGCGATAGACGTTGCCGTTCTCGATGTACACGTACGAGCCGGTCAACTTCTCGGTGAGGTAATCGCGCACGGCCTGTTCATCTTCGGCCGGTGTGGCGACGTTAGCCAGGTGGACGACCTCGGTGCTGCCGCCGATGCGTTCGACGACGATCGTGCGGCTGTCGATCACTTTGGAGAAGCGCGCCATCGGATTGGCGGCCATCAACGACTGGGAGATCACAACGAGAAACACGCAAAGAATGAAACGTTTCATAGCGATTTGCGTGGTGCGGGAAAGACGGAGAGGCAACCGCGCAGGAAGGCGGTCTCGGTGGGAAGGCGGACGTTAACACACGTGTGCGATACTGTGCAACGGTATGCCGGGGCGGGAGGGGAAGCGCGGTTTGACGCGGCGAGCGGGCTCGTTCAAGACGGTCGCCCTCCTGATGCTCATCCCCGTCGGCGGCATCGTCCTCTTTTTCGCCTGGAGTTTCCTGCACAACGCGCTCTCGCTGCTGCACCGCGCGCCGCATTCCGAGGCCTCGGTGCTTGGGACTCCGCCTCATCGCGGCGATATCGTCCTGATCCTCGACGACGTCGGCTTCGATCATCAGCCGCTCGACTCGGCCATGACGATCGATCCGAATGTGAATTTCGCCGTGCTGCCGAACGGCAAGCGCTCGATGGAGTTCGCGTCGACGCTGCACGCCCGCGGATTCGAGCTGCTCTGCCACCTGCCGATGGAGCCGGAAGGTTTTCCGCGCATCTCGCCCGGCGACGGCGCGGTGCTGACGACGATGTCGGATTCGCAGATCGCTACCGCCACGCGCGAGAACATCGAATCGATCCGTTTCGCGCGCGGCGTGAACAATCACATGGGATCGCGCGCCACCGCCGACCGCCGCGTGATGACGGACGTCCTCGGCGCGCTCCCGAAAGGGATGTACTTCATCGATTCGAAGACCACCGGCAACTCGATCGCCGGCGCGCTCGCGCGCACGATGCGCGTGAAGACCGCGTCGCGAAACGTGTTTCTCGATGACGTGCAGGATGTGGCCGCGATCCGCCGCCAGTTAGCCGGCCTCGCCGAGACCGCGGCCACCCGCGGCGTTTCGGTCGGCATCGGACACATGTACCCGTCGACGATCCAGGTGCTCACCGAGGACGCGCCGAAGTTGCGTGCCGAGGGATTCCGTTTCGTGCGGGCTAGCGCGGTAGTGAGGTGATTTTGTTTTCTAAGGCCTCGCGAGCCTCACCAACACAGACAAGAGTGTCTGTGCCACACTGGCTCTCCTCCTGATCAGCATTTCTGCGAGTACGGCAGGATGGTGTGGCACAGACACTCCTGTCTGTGCTTTGGCAAGATTCAGTGCCGGTTAAACTCCACCACCAATGCTGCTCGCGCTTTTCCTCATCGACATTGCTGCCGGTCTGTATCTCTTTCTTCCATTCGTCGGACGCCGCAACGCGGGAGTGAAGTTTTACCGGCTGATCCTCATCACCACCGGCGCGCTGGCGCTCGGCGCGCAACTGGCGCACATCCAGCGATTGCGGCCGTTCGAGATCGCGGCGGTCGTGTTGACGATCATCGTTTACGTCACGCTGCGATATCCGAAACGGCTGATCTTTCGAATCCCGGCGACACTCCTCGGCATCGTCTACATCATCGCGCCGGTGATCGCGTGGCGCGACGCGACGCATGCGTCGATCGTCTGGTCGATCCTCGGCGCGCTCTCCAGCGTTGCCATCCTCGGCAGCGTCACGCTGGCGATGCTCCTCGGGCACTGGTACCTGGTCGTGCGCGGCATGGCCATCGATCCGCTCAAGCGGCTGACGTTCGCCACGCTCGGCGCGACCATCGCGAAGATCATCGTCGTCACAATCGCCATCGCCGCAGGCGGCGCATGGTACGAAGTCGCCGTACGGCAGGGCATCTTTTTCTGGATGCGCGCGGGATGGGGATTGGCCGGACCGCTGCTTCTCTATCCGATGGTGTGGGGGACGGTGAAGATTCGCTCGACGATGGCGGCGACGGGGATTCTCTATGTCGACGTCGTAGCCGTTGTCATCGGCGAAGTGCTGGGTGCCTGGATCAGCGCCATCGTGCACTTGCCGGTTTAGTGGATTAGTCGATTAGTGGATTAGTTGATTAGAGGGGTTGTCCTAATCCACTAATCGACTAATCACTAATCTACTGATCGACCGCATGCCCCTCTTCTGCTCCCGGCGGCGCCGCACCATACACATGCCGATCATGGATCACCAGATCGAACGGCTTGAGCGACGGGTTCGCAGGATAGCCGCGATGCACGGCCTGGCATTCGTAGCAGACGATGACGTCCTTCACGATGCGCCAGACGATGTAGTCGAGGATGGTCACGCCGAGGAGTGAGAGGCCGTAGGTCCACGGGACGAAGATCGATCCGAGGACCACCAGCGCGATGCCGGTCTTGCGGTTGAAATCCTTCTGGAAGTAGAGCTGCTCGTGTCCGCACGCGGCGCAGCGATCGATGATCGCACCTTCGTTCGGTGCCACGACCTCATTCGCCGCTCCGCAGAAATCACAAGGGCGCGACGCTTCGCCAGCATCGCGCCCGAGGCGTTGTTCGCACTGGAGGCAGAGAAAGTGGACGGAGGACATGATTGTCATCCTGAGGCTGCCGGAGGCGCGTAGCCGAAGGCGAGACGCCGGAGGACGCCGAAGGATCTCAAGTTACGCGACCTGCGGCGAACACCGGGTTCAGCACATGCCGCGCAACTTGAGATCCTTCGCCGTCCTTCGCCATCTTCACGCTTCGCGTTCCGTGGCTTCGGCGGCTCAGGATGACAGCGCCTCCTACTCCTTCTTCGCGCGCTCCAGGTACCGGTTCTCGCTCGGGTCGACGATGATCTCTTCGCCTTCGTTGACGAACGGCGGCACGAGCACGGTCACGCCGTTCTCGAGTTTGGCCGGCTTGTAGGACGCGGACGCCGTCGCGCCCTTCACCTGCGGCTCCGTCTCGGCGATGCGCACGCGCAGCGTCTTCGGGAGCTCGATGCCGATCGGCTTCTCCTCGTAGAACTGCACCTGCAGCTTCACGCCGGGATTCAGCCACGCGGCGGAGTCGCCGAGATCCTCTTCGGAAATCTCGACCTGCTCGAAATTCTCCGTGTTCATGAAGTGATGCGCGTGGCCGTCGGAGTAGAGGTACTCCATCTCGTGCTGATTGATGTAGGCCTGCGTGATTTCGTCCTGCGAGCGGAAGCGGTGCTCGAACTGATTTCCGGTGCGCATGTTGCGCAGTTTCGCCTGCACCATGGCGCGGAGGTTTCCGGGGGTGTGGTGATTGAACTCCATCACCTTGCAAAGATCGCCGTTGAAGACGATGACGATCCCTCGCCGAATGTCGTTGGCCTGCATGAAGTTGTGAATCCTTTCGCTGGTAAACTCCGCGCCCTGATGAAACGAACAGTGAGCCGGACGATTACGATTTTTCTGTGTGTTGCGACGGTCCTCGGCCTGAGCTGCCGTCCCCGTGCCGAACGACAAACTGACGCCGCTGCGAGTGATATTCCAGTGGGCGTCTACGCCGCGACCAGCGGTTCCGAGGCCGCCTTCGGTCAGGCCACGGTGCAGGGCGAGAAACTCGCCGCCGAGGAGATCAACAAAAACGGCGGCGTCCTCGGCAAAAAGATCCGGCTCATCATCGAAGACGACCAGGGCAAAGCAGAGGAAGCGGCGTCCGTCGTCACGAAACTCATCACGCACGACAACGTCATCGCAGTCCTCGGTGAGAACTCGTCGAATCAATCGCTGGCAGCGGCGCCGATCTGCCAGACGTCGAAGGTGCCGATGATCTCGGCGTCGTCCACCAATCCCGCCGTCACGAAGAAGGGCGACTACATCTTCCGCGTGTGCTTCACCGATCCGTACCAGGGCAAAGCGCTGGCGATGTTCGTGCGCACGAACCTTCACGCGACGACGGCCGCGATCCTGCGCGACAACAAGAATGACTATTCGGTTGGTCTGGCCGAGGTGTTCCGCAAGGAGTTCACGACCCTCGGCGGAAAGATTCTCGCGGAGCAGAGCTACGCCGGCGGCGACAGCGATTTCCGTCCGCAGCTGACGGCGATCAAGGGCACCAATCCGCAGGTGCTGTTCATTCCCGGTTTTTACACCGAGGTCGGACAGATCGCGATTCAGGCCCGCGACCTCGGCATCAACGTTCCGATGGTGGGCGGCGACGGATGGGATTCGCCGACGGTGATCCAGATCGGCGGCAAGTCGGTCGACGGCTGCTATTTCTCCGATCACTATTTCGTCGGCGCGCCCGATCCGGCCGTGAAGCGGTTCGTAGCCGAGATCAACAAGCGCTCCGGCAAGAATCCCGACGCAAACTCCGCCCTCGGCTACGACGCGGTGTACGTCCTCGCGAACGCGATCAAACGCGCCGGCTCACTCGATCGCAAAGCAATTCGCGACCATATCGCCGCAACGAAAAATTACCAGGGCGTCTCTGGCGTGATCACGATGGGACCGGATCGCGATCCGATCAAGCCCGTTGCGATGATCAAAATCGACGGCGGCACCACGCATTTTGCGGGGTGGATCCAACCATAGCCGCGCACCGCCGAGCTTAGCGTCATTCCGCGGCGAACGCCTGCCGCGTCAGGTTCACATGCCCGTCATCTGTCACCACGACGTCGTCCTCGATACGGATGCCGCCGAACTTCCGGAACTCGTCCACCTTCGTCCAGTTCACGTACTTTGCGTTTTCGTTTTTCTGTAAGTCCGCGAGCAGCGACTCGATGAAGTAGAGGCCCGGCTCGACCGTGAAGACCATACGCGGATCGATGATGCGCGTCAGGCGCAGGTAGGGATGCCCCTCCGGCTTGGCGATGATGCAGCCGGCGCGATCCTGGTGGAATCCGGCCACGTCGTGAACCTGCAGTCCGAGGAAGTGGCCGACGCCGTGGGGAAAGAAGGTGGAGCTGATGCGCTTCTCCACGATGCCGTCTGCGTCGAGATCGCGCACGAAATCGAAGTCGCGAAGGATCTTCGCGACGCCGTCGTGCGCGGCCATGTGAATGTCGATGTAGTTGACGCCCGGCTTCGCCATCGTGCAGAGGTTCTGCTGCATCGCGTCCATCGCCGCGATCAGTTTCGCGAACTCGCCCTGCTCGTCGCGTGCATACGTGCGCGTGATGTCGGAAGCGTAGCCGTGATACTGCGCGCCGGCGTCGATGAGGAACGAGTAGCGAAGGTCGCCCGGCTGCTCGCGGATGTGATGGAGGTAGTGCAGCACCGACGCGTTCTCATTCAACGCGATGATGTTCCCGTACGGCAACTCCTCCTCGGCCTGGCTTGAGTGGAGCAGAAAGTCGATGTGGATTTCGAACTCCGACTTTCCTTCGCGAAACGCCTTCGCCGCCGCGCGATGCCCGCGCACGCCGCGAACATTGGCCTCGGTCAGACAGGCGATCTCGTAATCGGTCTTCCACGACCGCTCGAAGTGCAGCGCGTTCAGCAGCGCCTCGGGATTGACCTCGCCGCCATGCAACTCGTTCGGTTCGCCGACGAACGCGCTGCGACCGCCCTTCGGAAAATGCTCTTTCGCTTTTTCAGGCGAGTCGATGACGCGGATGTCGAAGTAGTCGGTCCAGTATCCGCTCGGCGCTGACGCCGGCTTGTACCAGTAATCGACCGGCTGGTAGTACACGAGCCGCGGCTTCTCGCCAGGCGTGTAGACGATGAAGCAATGCGGGTTGTCGACCACCGGCAGCCACGACTTGAAGTGCGGATTGACCTTGAACGGATAGTACGTGTCGTCGAGAAACTGAATATGAATCTCGCCGCCGAAGATGATGACGTGGTCGTACCCGGTTTCGGCCAGCGCCTTGTCATGGCGCTGCTTCACGGTTTCGAGGTGCTGCGGATAGAGCTCGGCGAAACGATCGTTCATGGCGCGAATCATAACGTTGTCACGCGGAGCCGCGGAGACGCCGAGGTATCATTTCGCGAATGACGGAACTGGCGCTGCGACCGGCGACGTACGAGGACCTGCTGAAGGTTCCCGATCACCTGGTCGCGGAGTTGATCGACGGAGAGCTGTACACCTCACCGCGTCCCGCTTCGAGACATGCGCGAGCGAGCAGCGTTCTCGGTGTGAAACTCGGTCACTCGTTCGACAGTGGCGACGGAGGGCCAGGCGGCTGGTGGATTATCGATGAGCCCGAACTGCATCTCGGTGCGAACGCCATCGTTCCCGATCTCGCGGGGTGGCGTCGCGAACGAATGCCGGTTTTCCCTGATTCCGCGGTCTTCGATCTCGCTCCTGACTGGCTGTGCGAAGTGCAATCGCCGAGCACCGCGCGCATCGATCGGGTGAAGAAACTGCCGATCTACAGGGACCATCATGTCCAGCATGTGTGGCTGGTCGACCCCGTCGACAAAACGCTCGAGGTCCTGCGGCTCGAGAATGGCCGATGGGTCGTGGCCGGAAACTACGCCGGCGATGACGTCGTGAGCGCCGAACCATTCGAAGCAGCCGAGATCGATCTGCGCGCGCTGTGGATCTAATCGTCAAGACGCCCTGTAGAAATCCCCGCACCACCGCCGTCGACTCGTTCTGGGAGTTTTATCCGATGAGTCGACCGGTCATTTACGATGCTCATTCAGTCTTCACATGAAGATCGATCTCTCCTGCGGTTATTCAATCGTCGACGGCGTAGTTCCGGCGGGACCACTTGCGCTTGCGATGCGGGATCTATCCGACAAGTTGAGTCATGGACGCCGCAACTTTCTCGGCGTTCATCCCGCCGATCTGTTGGTCGACACCTTTCTGAAGCCTCTGGCAGCGACTGTTCTTGGCGACGGCTGCTTTCCAGTTTCTGCGACTCTGTTTGCGAAGTTACCTTCGCGGAACTGGAGCGTTCCATGGCATCAGGATCTATCGGTACCGGCTGTGGTGCCTGATTTATCCGTGCGTTACAAGGACGAAGTTCCTCATGTTCAACCGGGAGCGGCGATCTTGAGCATGCTATTGGCTGCTCGCCTTCATTTCGACGAGGCAGGTCCTGAAACCGGAGGCCTTTGGGTAATCCCGCATTCGCACGAACGTGGTGTTATCGCCGAGAAGGACATTCCCGGCGCGGTGGCCGAACGCGGCGCGTTATCGACCAATCCTCTCCAAGGTTCCGTAATGCTGATGCGTCCACTGATTCTCCATCGTTCGCGAACAATGAAAGAGAAGAACGTTCGGCGTGTGTTGCACGTGCTGTTCGCTCCGATGTCGCTGGCGTCGTATCCGTGGGCGAACGCGAGGCCATGACGGCTGCGCTATCCCAACGCCTTTCTCAAAAACCCCCGCACCACCGCCATCGACTCGTTCGTCACGTGATGCCCCATCGGGAACTCGTGGTACTCGGGATGGACGCCGTTCTCCTCGAGCACGAGCCGCGTCCGCTGCGCGGCCCAGAGGGGGATCATGTCGTCCTCGGTGCCGTGGACGATCAGGACGGGGAGGTCGCGCAACGGCGGCTGGCCAGCTTCGAAGATCGCGCCGCTCATGCAGATGATGCCGTCGATTTTCTGCGGCGTGCGGAAGCCGACGTCGATGGCCATCATGCCTCCCTGCGAAAATCCGGCGACGACGATCTTGCCCTCGGGAGTCGGATAGCGCGACACCAGTTCGTCGATCAGCGTCAGCAACTTCTCGCGCGATTGCACGATCGAGTCGCCCTCCGGCGGCCAGCCGTCGAACCATGAATATCCGAACGAATAGCCCGGCATCGGCTCGAACTTCTTCGGCGCATTTGGGAAGACGAAGCGATAGCCGTCGTCGATCATCGGCGCGACGTCGGCGAGGTCGTTCGCATCCGCGCCGCGGCCGTGCATCACGATGACGAGCGGCATTTCGGCATCGTCGCGCCTCCCGCTGGGGACATTGAGGACGTAGCGGAGCGAGAGGTCGTCGTGGCGGGTCAGGGTCATGAGGCGCGCGATTGTACCGGCCTCGCAATTTGAGAGACACTGGACGCATGCGATCCATCACGACGGCGTTCCTGCTCGGTCTGCTGGCTCTTCCACTGATTGCGCAATCACACTCCAGTCATAAGACGCTTCCGGATCTCTCGCGCAAAGAGGTCGATCTCGTGCCGTCGTTCGACTTCAACGGGCGCAGGGTCTTCGTCGTGTCGACGGAGCGAGGCGGACCGCCCATCATCCTCCTTCACGAACTGCCGGGCATGACTCCGCAGTGCTTCTACCTCGCGCGGCTGCTCGCCGCCCGCGGCTACACCGTCTACATGCCGTTGATGGTGGGATCGCCGGGAAAAACGTCGACGAATGCCAACGCCCTCAAGGTTCTGATCGGCGGCGGCTTCTATGCCGAGCGCGACGAAACCTCGCCGATCATCAAATCGCTTCGCGCGTTGCGCGATGAGATTCACAGCCGTCACCCGTCGCAGAAAATGGGCGTCATCGGGATGTGCATGAGCGGCAATCTGCCGCCGGCATTCCTCGACCGCCCGTACGTCAACGCCGTGGTGATGAGTCAGCCGGCGCTTCCGACCTTCGGCAAGGGGAAGGAGACCAGAATCGCTCTCTCGCAGGGCGACGTCAAAGCAGCCCGCGCCAGCAACGTGCCGATCCTCGCTTTCCGCTTCACCACCGACGCAATCTCGCCGGAACCGCGGCGGATGAAGTTCATCGAGACGTTCGGACGGCAGATCACCTTTCGCGCATTGCCGATCGATCGTCCTGCTCACGCGGTGCTGACCACGGAACTGTTCGATGCTCCGAACCACGCGAAGACCACGGGTCCGTCGGCCGAGGCGTTGAAAGAACTGATTGGCTACCTCGGCGGACAACTCACACCGTAGGTGTAAAATGGCCCGCTTCCGCGAGGAGAAGCCGTGCATATCAACGACCTGCTGAAGATTGCTGCCGAGCGGCGCGCGTCGGACCTCCACATCAAAGTGGGGTCGCATCCGGTCATCCGCGTCGATGGCGAACTGCTGCCGCTGGTAGAGCTCAAGCGGCTGATGCAGGAAGACACGATCGCCATGGCCTTCTCGATCATGTCGTCGCGGCAGAAGGAAAAGTTCAAGAACAACTACGAGATCGACATCGCCTACTCGGTGCCCGGCCTCGGCCGTTTCCGCTGCAACATCTTCCAGCAGCGCGGCACGGTGGGCATGGTCCTGCGCGTCATCCCGGTGAAGATCCTTTCCATTCGCGAGCTGATGCTGCCGGTGGTCTTGGAAAAGATCGCCGAAGAACGGCGAGGCCTGATTCTCTGCACGGGAACGACCGGTTCCGGCAAGTCGACCACGCTCGCGGCGATGATCGATTACATCAACGCCCATCGCACGGAACACATCATGACGGTCGAGGATCCGATCGAGTTCCTGCATCGCGACAAGAAGTCGATCGTGAATCAGCGCGAGATCGAAGTCGATACGAAGTCATTCTCGCAGGCGCTCCGATCGGCGCTGCGTCAGGATCCGGACGTCATCCTGGTCGGCGAAATGCGCGACTACGAAACGATCGAGACGGCGCTCACCGCCGCCGAAACCGGCCACCTTGTGCTGTCGACGCTGCACACGATGGACGCGACCGAGACCATCAACCGCATCATCTCGGTCTTCCCGCCGCACCAGCAGAAGCAGATCCGCCTGCAACTCGCGGCGGTGCTCAAGGCGGTCGTTTCGCTGCGCCTGCTGCCGCGCGCGGACGGGCTGGGGCGCGTTCCGGCCGCCGAGGTGCTGATCTCGACGGCGTTCATTCGGGACTGCATCGAGAACAAAGAGAAGACGAAGCTGATCAAGGACGCCATCGGCCAGGGCACGTCGCAGTACGGGATGCAGACGTTCGATCAGTCGCTCTACGTGCTCTACAAGAACGGCCTGATCACGCTCGACGAAGCGCTGCGCCGCGCCTCGAACCCGGACGAGTTCCGCCTCAAGCTGCAGGGCATCCAGTCGACGTCCGACATGGCCCGCGAAGAGATGGAGCAGAACCTGACGGTATCGAGCGATAGCGATCCGTTCGCCGACGAATCGCCCTTCGATTTCTCGAACACGGTGTAAGAAATCACGGCGCCGCCAGCCGTGTGATCAGCGAGTGTGTGGATCGGGACGTGAGATGTTCTCGGCCAGGCGCGGTTCCGACGTCGTCACGACGTGCTTCGCCGGCGTGGTCACTTCGACCGAGGCGATCGAAAAGTCGGCAGCAAACAGAACCGGCGTCGACTCCGTGGCCATCAGGCATCCAGTCGGTATCTCGGTACAACAGTCGATCGTTGCTTTGCAGCGCGTTCCGGCCCCCTGCTGGAAGGTGCAGTTGCAGTTGAAGTCGCAAATGCTGCACACCGCAAACGACGGAACGGCGACCAGGAACAGCAGAACGGGTAAAACCATACGGCTCAGTTTCATGAATCTCCTCCTGTCGGCTGGCGGCGCCGAGACGGTTCAACGATGTTTGTTCAGGCGAACGGCTACGCGGTTTTCTCCCGAGACGACGTTCAGGTTGATCGGAGCGATGACCGGGCTGACGGTCGTCATCAGCGCCTCGGCCTCCTGTTCCGAGTTGTAGGGCCACGCCTCCCAGAATCCGGTGGGAATGCGCGAGAGCGTGGCACGCCCTTCCTCGTTGGTCGCCGGATCGAACAGTTCTCTCCTCATGAGTTTCTGAAACGATGGCGGGATGACCACTCCGTTGTAACGGAGCAGAAGCGATATGTGCGGAATCGCTTCGCCGGTGGTCGTGCGCAGGCTCACTTCGAGCGACGCGGACGGCGGCGGCACAACGATCTTCACCGGCGCCTGGCTGCGATCCAGCCGGACCATCGCCAGGGAGCCGTTCGCCGGCGCGACCCAGGCCATGCCGGGATCGCCGGGCGGCGTCATGAGCACTGCGTGGCCGCGCGCGTCGGTGCGCACGGCGGCGCGGAGGCTCGCGTCGGTCGTGCAGGCCACCAGAGCGTCCGCGAGAGGCGAACCGTGATTGTCGACGACGTCGATCGATTGCGGCCGGCCGTTGTTCAGCACGACGTCCTGCCGAACGACTGCGTCGCCCTCCCGCGCCTCGAACGCGACGCTGTCACGCAGGAGGTGCCGCTGCGAAATCACGTCAATCGTGTACGGACCCGGATGGATGCCGGCGTACTCGAATGCGCCGTCCGGCCCGGTGATCGTGCGCACGTTCGTCGGCAGATCGCCGCTTTTCGCCCGCAGAACGACCACGGCCCGGTCCACCGGCTCGCCGTGCTCGTCGACGACGGCGCCGCGTATCCGCCGCGCCGGCAGGTCGAGCGCGAAGGCCGCCGGATCGCCGTGGCCGGCGATCGTGATTCGCGAGCGCACGAGCGACGGAAGTGTGCCGCCGTCAATGGCGAGATCGAACGTGCCGCCGTCCCATAACGCGCCGCGGATGGCGCCATCGGCATCGGTCACGGCTTCGGTCGACCAATCGAGAACATCTTTCTGCAGCCGCACCCTGACGCCGGCGAGCGGCTTGCCGCCGAGCGTGAGACGGCCGTCGATGCGCCGGTTCGGGATCGTGAAGGTCGCGTCGCGCGTATCAGAGGCGGCGACGACCACCTTGGCCGCCGTGCGCTGGAGCGGCTGCGGCCCGGCCGCCAGAACGATGTACGAGCCCGCCGGGACAGATGCGAAGACGGCGTCGCTGGCGTTCTTGGCGAGCGTTTGCGCCGCGACCGGTTGAAAAGGCCGGTCCTCGCGGACGGGGCTGAGCATCAGCTCGATCGGTTCGTTGAAGACTCCCCGCTGGACGTGGACACGTACGGTCGCAGCCGCGGCAGGAACAGAAAGCACCAGCATCATGGCAGTCGCAGGAACGAGTTTCATGATGTACGAACATAAGTCTGTCGTTACGTAGAGGCAAGCTGAGCTGCATTACATTTTTACATCGCGGACCGTCAACAAGCAGGGCACGCAGCGGGGCGTGCGAAACGCGCCGCCCCGCTGCAAGAAAACGCTACTGCTCTTTCTGTTCGAGACGCTTCAAGCGCGTCTGCAGATCTTCGATCGTCCGCTGCTGTTCCTGCACGACCTTCGTCAGCACGGCGGTGATATCCATCGCCGAGAGCCCTTTGCGGTCAGATCTCGCGACGAGGTTCGGGACATCTTCCGCGATGAAGCCGACGTTCATCTCGGTGGGATTCGCTTTGTAGGCGAAGGTCACCGGCTGCAGCGCCTTCACGGCGCTCATCGCTGCGCCGGCGTCGAGGTCGCGGATGTCCTGCTTCACCTCGCGGCTGGAGGCGTTGACCCAGTTGCCGGCGTCGAGACGGGCGCCGCTGCTGTGGTGGATCTGGTACAGCGGCGACGAGACTCCGAGGCCGATACGGCCGCTGGCATCGATCACGAGCGCGTTGTCGCCCGCCGAGGGACGGATGATGAAGGGATTGAACTCGTGATTGACGTCGCGGACATAAAAGTTGTTGTTGTTCGCCACGATGTCCCACGCCTGGAACGGCGATGCGCTCTGCTCCATGCGGATGGCCGGAGAGATCGAATCGGCGATGTCGAGGTTCTTGGCGGGAGTGGACGTGCCGAAGCCGATTCGCCCCGTGCTGTCGAGGTAGAGGGCGTTGGTCGGCGTCGCTCCTTCGATCAGGAAGGGAACGGTGGCCGCGGTGAGGTCCTCGACGAAGAACTTGTTCAACCCGCCGCTGAAGGTGTCGTTCGCGCTCAGCTGCCAGTCGGTGGTGGGGAAGCCGACGCTCGTCGACGTGTCTTCGAATTTGAGGCGCGTGTTGTTCGCCTTCAGCTTCAGAGTGGCGGCGCCGTACGACTCGGGACTAGTGCAATCGAAGCCGGCGCAGACGCCGCCCTTCGCCGAAACGTCGTCCGTAAACAACGTCTCCGGAGCAGGGTGCAGGCGCGGGCGCTCGATCGCGCTCGGCGAAACGATCGCTCCATTCGCGACCGTGAAGGAGCCGGACTGTACGCTCCCGGAGTCGGCCTGCCCGATGCGCAACTCATACGAGTACGTGCCGTCGCCGAGTCCGTCGAGGCGCAGCGTCGGATTGCTGCCGGCGGCGAACGTTTCCGTCATCACTTCGCCGTCCGGCCGTTGTACGGAAAGGAGCGCGGCCGCCGGCTCGGTCGCGGAATGCCATTCGATCGCTCTGGCCGTCGCGACGACGCGTGCCGGTTGCCGTTCCAGGTTCGCCGCAAAAACGGTGAGGGGAAACAATGCCGCAGCCGCGGCGAGGATAGAAAAAGAAAACCGATGTCTCAAACGCATGTTGCCTCCTGTTGGTTGAGAGAGAGAAATGAGGGATGCAGGCACCCACTCGATGCCTGTCCGGACGTTGGGAGCAGGGGGAGAAACATAGGTGCGGAAGAATCGCGCGCCCGTGCGCTGCATCACTGCCACCGCGTAGACTCTCTCCGTGCCGGACGACGTGGAGCGCTGTTACATCGCCGGATTGCGCATCCTCAACTACCGCTTCAACAGCGAGGCGGAGCTGCGCGCGAAGCTCGATCGAAAGGAGTTTCCGCACGACGCCATCGATGCTGCCATCGAGCGGCTCCGTCGCGAGAAGTGGCTCGATGACGCGCGTTTCGCCGCGGCCTTCGTGCGCACGCGTCTGCGCAAAGGCATTGGCCGCCTGCGCATCAAACGCGAGCTGCAGGCGGCCGGCGTCGACAGTTCCACGATCGCACAAGCGCTCGACGTCCCCGATCACGACGACCGCGCCGCCGCCATCGCTTCCGCGCGAAAACGTCTGGCCGTCCTTCGCCGCCGCGAGGACGACGATGCCATCCGCCAGAAGCTGATCGCGTATCTCTTCCGCCAGGGCTACGACAGCAGCCTGGCCATCGACGTCGTCCGCGAAGCGATGGCCAAGCCTTAATCTGCGTCCCTCTGCGTCATCTGCGGATAGAGAATTGCGCGCAACCACGACGCTGTTACGATCCACTCAATGCTGACCACCAACGACATTCGCAAACAGTTTCTCGAGTACTTCGAGAAGAACGGGCATCGCCAGGTCCCGAGCTCGTCGCTCGTGCCGGCGGGCGATCCGACCCTCCTCTTCACGAACGCCGGGATGAATCAATTCAAGGACGTCTTCCTCGGGCGCGAGCCGCGCGACTACAACCGCGCCACGACGTCGCAGAAGTGCGTGCGCGCCGGCGGCAAGCACAACGACCTCGAGAACGTCGGCCGAACCGCGCGCCATCACACGTTCTTCGAGATGCTCGGCAATTTCTCCTTCGGCGATTACTTCAAGGAAGGCGGGATCAACTTCGCCTGGGATCTCATCGTCAACGTCTGGGGCCTGGAAGTGGAGCGGCTCTGGTTCAGCGTCTTCGAGGGCGGCGACGGCGTTCCGGCGGATGAAGAAGCGGCGGCGTTGTGGGTGAAAGCCGGCGCGTCGCCCGACCGCGTGCTCCGCTTCGGCAAGAAGGACAACTTCTGGTCGATGGGCGATACCGGTCCGTGCGGCCCGTGCTCCGAGGTTCACTACTTCCGCGGCGACGATTTGTCGAAGAACGTGGCCGCGCTGGTCAATGGCGAAGGCGACGACACGATGGAGATCTGGAACCTGGTCTTCATGCAGTACGACCGCAGCGCGGACGGCGTGCTGACGCCGCTGCCGGCGCCGTCGGTCGATACGGGGATGGGGCTGGAGCGGATCGCCAGCGTGCTGCAGAAAGCGTCGACGAATTACGACATCGACGCGTTTGCGCCGATCATGCGCCGCATCGAATCGGTGACGGGACACAAGTACGGCGGCAACATGGAGAGCGAGCTCGATACGGCCGTGCGTGTGCTGTGCGATCACTCGCGCGCGGCGACGTTTCTGATCAGCGACGGCGTGATCCCGGCGAATGAAGGGCGCGGCTACGTTCTTCGCCGCATCATCCGCCGCGCCATCCGTTTCGGACGCAAGTTCGAAACGCCGCTGGCACTGTCGCAAGTTGTTGATGACGTCATCGCATCGATGGGCGATGCGTATCCGGAACTTCGCGCTCGTCGCGAAGCGGTGCTGCAGACGTTGCGCGCCGAGGAGGAGCGCTTCTCCCGCACGCTCAGCTCGGGCATGGAACGCGTCGGCGCGGCGCTCGACGCCGTCCGCGCGCGTGGCGAACGCGTCCTCGGCGGCGAAGAGTTGTTCCGCCTCTACGACACCTTCGGCATCCCGGTCGATCTCATCGCGGAGCTGGCCGAGGATGAAGGCGTCACGCTCGACCGCGAAGGCTTCGACGTGATGATGGCCGGCGCGAAAGCGAAGGCGAAAGCGTCATCCAAGTTCCAATCGTCGACCGATGCCGCGACATTCGCGAAAGTGGCCGAGAAAACCGGCTCCGTCAACTTCGTTGGATATGATCAATATATTGACGTTCCGTCGACCGTGAAGGCGATCGTCATCGCCGGCAAGGAGCAGGACGCCATCCATCACGGCTCCGAGGGCGAAGTGGTGATCTCGCCGACGCCGTTCTACGCGGAGTCGGGCGGCCAGATCGGCGACAGCGGCACGCTGGAGTGGGACGGCGGACGGGCCACGGTGCTCGACACGCAGAAGCCGGTCGGCGATCTGGTCGTGTCGCGCGTCCGCGTCGATGAAGGTCACCTGACTCTCAACGCGAACGTCCACGCCTCGGTGCCGGTGCCGACGCGGCTCGATACCACTGCCAATCACACGGCCACGCACCTGCTTCATAAGGCACTCAAAGACGTCCTCGGGGAAACCGTTCAGCAGGCCGGCTCGCTCGTCGCGCCCGATCGCCTCCGCTTCGACTACACCTATCACCAGGCGCCCTCGGACGAACAACTCCGCCGCGTCGAGGAGATCGTCAACGACAAGATCCGCGAGAACCTCGAGGTCACGAAGACCGTCATGCCGATCGCCGAGGCGAAGAAGACGGGCGCGGTGGCGATGTTCGGCGAAAAGTATGGCGAGAACGTGCGCATCGTGACCGCCGGCGATTTCTCGCGCGAGTTCTGCGGCGGCTGCCACGTCAACCGCACCGGCGACATCGGCCTGTTCAAGATCATCAGCGATCGTTCGCTCGCGGCTGGAGTGCGCCGCATGGAAGCGCTCACCGGCCGCGGCGCGCTCGCGGAATTCCAGAAGTACGCCGACGCCGCGCACGAAGTGCAGCAACAGCTCAACGTCCGTCTCGAAGACGTTCCCGCGCAACTGCGCACGATGCAGGAGCGGCAGAAAGCGCTGGAAAAGGAACTGAAGCAGCTGAAGTTGAAAGCAGCCGGCGGCGGCGCGGCGTCCACATCGTCCTCGGATGAATCGCAGGACATCGACGGAGTCCGTCTGATCGCCCGCCGTGTCGACGACATCAGCGGCGGCGATCTCCGCAATCTCGCCGACACCTTCCGCTCGAAACTGAAGTCGGGCGTGGTCGTCCTCGGCTCCGTCACCGACAGCAAAGTCACGCTGCTCACCGCCGTGACGAAGGATCTCCTCGATCGCGTCAACGCGAACGCGCTGATCAACAAACTCGCCCCGATCGTCGGCGGCAAAGGCGGCGGCAAGCCCGACCTCGCGCAAGCCGGCGGCAAAGATCCCGGCAAACTGAACGAGGCCATCGACCACGCCCCGCAAGCGCTGCGCGAGGTGCTGGGAGGGTAGGGTGTTCGATCTCGAACAAGAGCTCGATCAGATTCGCACCGCGCTCGACGCGCAGCACATCGAATACGCGCTTTGTGGCGGGCTGGCGATGGCGGTACATGGTGCCCCTCGTGCGACGATCGACATCGATCTGCTGATCAATGGCGAGGATGCAGAGCACGTCGAAAACGTTGCCGCGCCGCTCGGATTCAAGATCAAAGCGAATCCGATGTCCTTCTCAGGCGGCGCTATCAAAATTCGGCGCGTTTCGAAGATCGATCCAACTGACGGTGAAGTGCTGATGCTCGATCTTCTGCTCGTAACGCCGGCAGTTGCATCGTCCTGGGAGACGAGGGAGCAGAGAATGTGGAGCGGGCGGCCGCTTACCGTTGTCTCAAAGGAAGGTCTCGTGACGCTCAAGGCGTTCCGGTCAAGTGATCAGGACCGCGCCGACATTGCGCGTCTCCGGGAAGAATCATGAAAGTCGATTACTCCGACAAAGCGATCTCGATGCGTATCCGGCAGGCGTCGCAGCTTCGGAAGCTCTGCCTCTCGCTCGCGAAGTCAACGCCTCTTCCTCGAAATCCCGTCACACCGTCCACCGCCAAGGCCTCCGCGGATCGCTGACCGGACGAAACGCGTCCGGAAAGTGCATGACAATGAAACGCCAGCCGGTCCAGAAGAGCGAGACGATGTCGTGGCGTACTTCGCCGCGATGCGGATGGCGCGTCAGGTACTGATCGGCGAGTGAGATGAGCTGCAGTTTCTTGCGGCGGTCGACGGCGTCGACGCCGTATCCGGCGGTGAGGCTTTGGCGCGCTTTCACCTCGACGAATACGAGCAGCTTCCCTCGCCGTACGACGAGATCGATCTCGCCGCCGCGCAACTGAACGTTGCGCGCGATGATGCGATATCCGCGCAGCCGGTAGAACCACGCCGCGCGCTGTTCGCCGCGTTGGCCGAGGATGCGAGACGGAAGTCGCATCCGCCGAGGATCCCTCGGAAACGTGCATTGCCGACGAAGTTCTACGAGCCGTAGTGCATTGACCAGCGGCGAAGCCGCGCGCGAGATCCGTAGCCCACGGGTTTACCCGTGGGAAATTCGTTGCGCACCGATCTGAGAGCCCGCTTCAGCGGCGAAAGAAAGCTTTCTCTCGCGCGCCAAGGCGCGCTCACAAATCCGATGCGATCGCTGTCCCACGGGTGAACCCGTGGGCTACGGTTCTCACGCCGGCTACGCCGACGATGTCCTCATGCGATTGCGCTCTACTTCCTGTGGAAGTGCTTTTCGATGTCGAGGTGGCGGATGTCGACGATGATCGGGCGGCCGTGGGGGCAGGCGTAGGGGTTGGAGGAGTCGAGAAGTTCGGCGGTCAGGCGGGCCATCTCTTCGCCGCCGAGGGGGCGATGCACCTTGATCGCGGCCTGGCAGGCCAGCGACGCGCAGACCTTTTCGCGGACGTGCAGAACGTGCGAGCGGTCGTCGAGCGAGGCGTCGATGAGCTTGCGCAGGAAGGCATCGACGTCGTTCTTCACCAGTTCCGGCGGCACCGCGGCGATGGCGAAGGCGTTGCCGGAGAAGCGCTCCATCTCGAATCCGACGGCATGCAATTCGGCGAGATGCGATTCGAGGACGGCGCTTTCGGCGGCGCCGCTTTCGTAGAGGATCGGCGTCAGGAGTTGTTGCGTGACCGGCTTCTGTCCGGCGGCGCGATCGAAGTAGCGGTCGTAGAGAACGCGCTCGTGCGCGACGTGCTGGTCGATGAGGCGCAGACCGGTGGGCGTGTCGATGACGATGTAGCTCATGCGGTACTGCCCGATGACGCGGCCCTGCAGATCGCCGAGGCGCGGCTCGGCAGGAGCTTCGAGCGTCGCCGTCTGTTCACGCAAGGGCGGCTGCACCACGCTCTGTTTTTGAAAGAGCGGCGTGAACTCGGGGCGGTATCCGGCCGACGCGCCATCGAAACGATTCGGCGCGAAAAGCTGCTGCGGCGGAGGCGGCGTGGGCACGGCGGGCTGCAGCAGTTGCGACCCTTCCTCCGCGCCGCCGAGGGCGCGTTTGATCCCTTGCTCGACCGCGACATGCACTGCCCCTGAATCGCGGAAGCGAACTTCCGTCTTAGCGGGATGAACATTCACGTCGACGAGCTCCGGCTCGATCTCGACGAAGAGCACGATGGCCGGATGACCGTCGAAATCGAAGTTGTCGGCGGCGCGGCTGGCGGCGTGCGTGAGCACTTTGTCTTTCACCAGCCGGCCGTTGACGAAAAAGTATTGATTGCGGCGGCTGCCGAAACGAAGTCCGCGCGTCACGTAGCCGGCCGCGTGCACGCGGTCGATGGTCATGTCGACTTCTTCGAGAAACTTCTCCGCGTCGTCGCCGACGATCTGGGTGACGCGCTCGCGCATCGTCGCGGCCGGCGGGAGATCGACGACGGTGCGGCCGTTGTGCTCGACGCGGAATGCTCGCGACGGCAGCGGCAGCGCGTACGACGAGACGATGGTGACGATGGAGCGGAACTCGGCGTCGGCGGATTTGAGGAACTTGCGCCGCGCCGGAACGTTTTCGAACAGCTCGCGCACGCTGATGGTGGTGCCGCGATCGCGCGCGGCGGGGCGCGTGGTGCGCGCGCCGGTGAGCGGATCGCATTCGATTTCGATGGCGGCGTCGGCGGATCCGTCGCAGGTCGTCAAGGTGAATCGCGAGACGCTGGCGATCGACGGCAGCGCCTCGCCGCGGAATCCGAGGGTTCGTACTTGCGCGAGATCGTCAAAGCCGGCGATCTTCGATGTGGCGTGACGTTCGAGCGCGAGGAGGGCGTCGTCGTGGCTCATGCCGGAGCCGTTGTCACGAACCTCGATCAGCTTCTTGCCACCGTTTTCGAGCAGGACGTCGATGACCGTGGCGCCGGCGTCGATGGCGTTTTCGACGAGCTCTTTGACCACCGAGGCTGGGCGCTCCACGACCTCGCCGGCAGCGATCTGGTTGATCAGATCGGAAGGGAGGAGGTGGATGCGGGGCATGGAGGGATTATCTGCGAAGCGTGGCGCGGGCGTCTCGCCTGCATCCGCTGGGCGTCCTCGCCCGGCGGGGGTTTCTGTAATCATTCGCAAGTCGGAATTGAATCCCAGAACCACCGCCGGGCGAGACGCCGCGGCGGATGCAGGCGAGACGCCCGCGCTACGCTTCGCTATCATCCGCGGCGATGAAAGCGATTCTGATTCGGGAACATGGCGGGCTGGAAAAGTTAGAGATGGCCGAGGTGCCGGATCCGACTCCGCGGCCGGGCGAGGCGGTCGTGCGCGTGCGGGCGGTGGCGCTCAATCATCTCGACATCTGGTTGCGGCGCGGGGTGCCGGGACACAAGTTTCCGCTGCCGATGATTCCGGGGTCGGAAGTGGCGGGCGTTGTCGAAAGCGTCGACGATCCGCGCTGGAAAATCGGCGACGAAGTCATCGTCGCGCCGGGATATTCGTGCGGACTTTGCGTGGCCTGTTTGTCGGGCAACGATCCGCTTTGCCGCAACTCCGGAATCTTCGGGGAGACCGTCAGCGGCGGCGCGGCGGAGAAAATCGCGGTTCCGGTTCGCAATCTGATTCGGAAGCCGGCCTCGCTGTCGTTCGCCGAGGCGGCGGCGGTGCCGCTGGACATGCTCACGGCGTGGCACATGCTCGTGGCGCGCGCGCAGTTGCGGCCGGGCGAGACGGTGCTGGTGCAGGCGGGCGGATCCGGCGTCGGCAGCGCGGCCATTCAGATCGCGAAATTGTGGGGCGCGACCGTTTACGCGACCGCGGGGACGTCGCAAAAAACCGCCCGCGCCAAATCCCTCGGCGCGGATGAAACGATCGTCTACACCGAAGTCGATTTCGTCGAAGAAGTGCGGCGGCTTACGTCGAAGCGCGGCGTCGACGTCGTCTTCGAGCACGTCGGCGGCGAGACGTTCGAACGTTCGTTGCGTGCGTTGGCCAAGGGCGGACGATTGGTTACCTGCGGTTCGACGTCCGGCGCCGAGGTCAACGTCAATCTCCGACTGATCTTTTTCAAACTGCTGTCGATCCTCGGGTCGACGATGGGCAGCCTGGCCGAGCTGCACGAGATCATGAAGTTCGTCGAGGCGGGGCGGCTGCGTCCTGTCGTCGATCGCGTCTTGCCGCTGTCTGACGTCGCCGAGGGGCATCGGATTCTCGAGGCGCGCGAGGCGTTTGGAAAGATCGTCTTTGAAGTCTGAGGAACTCACGATGAAACTCTCGCATCTCCCGCTGCTGGTTCTCCTCCTCGCTGCCGCGCCTCGCCAGAATCTCTGGCAGGAGATCGGCGAGAGTCAGGACGTTGCATGGCTCGAGAGCGTCGCAGCGATCAAGGACGACGCGCCGACGATGATGATGCATCAGAGTGCGAAGGGTTTCCGGTCGCGGGCGTACGCACGCTTGGGAGCAATCGGAACGGCGGAGAGTCTGGCAGCCGCCGATCGGATCGAAGCCCGCGCTCGTCGATGGCGTCCGAATGAAGATGGCTTCAGCGAAGGGGTCATGCCGCATCCCGGATGGCACATGAGCAACGGAGTCATGAAGTCGAACGTGCGCGCCACGATGGGCGGCACCACCTACGCCGTGTTCATCGACTATCTGTTCGGAGGCATGGACCTGCTACTGGTGTCGTCGAAGAATCCGGAGGGATTGCTTTGGTCCCGTCCGCATCTCGTCCCTCTGAAGATCTATCGCGGAATGCACGACATGACTCTTGCGCCGGGGAAGAGGAAGGATGTCCTGGTCCTCTCATTCACGCAGGACCCACCTCCGAAACGGGCCATCATGGAAGGGACGAGCGACCCTGGCGCTACCGCGCCTGTCATTGGTCCGCAGTCGGTTGAAATCGACCTCGCAGCAGTTTTGAAGGACAGCGATGGCGACGGGCTCACGGACGCCGAGGAGGCGCGCCTGGGGTTGAATCCTCGGCGAGCCGACAGCGACGGCGACACCATCCGGGACGGCGACGACACGGCGCCGGACTTCCCGCCCGATGACCCCGCATCCGAGGAGACGCTCCTGCTGCAGAAGGCCTTCTTTGCCACCTTCGGCATCAGTGAGTCGCGGTACACGATGTTCGTCGACAGGATCCGCGGCACTCCGATCCAACCGTGGGGATTTCGCGGACAGGTGATCTACAACGTTCATCCGACCGAGTACGGTGCGGTGTCGGCCGGATGGAAAATTGTGAAGCGTGACGAGCCTACGGCAGTGGTGGAACTCTTCGATGGTGAAGGTCCCATGGCTGCGGGCGGCGTCAACGTCCGATTGGAAAAAAAGAACGGGCGGTGGACGGTCGTGGCCGTCGAGACGACGTGGGTCGCCTGATTCGGTTACGATGCCCGGCACACACCTTGCCCTGACGATGGACGTGCTTCGAAGAATTACTGCTCTGCTGGCCATGGTCGCGCTGATCGGGCTGCTTCTCCTGCTGATCTGGCAGGTGGAATTGCATCACGAGCGCGGATCGGCAAGCGACGAGCCGGCGGTGGTCGCGCTGGTCTATCTGGCAGCCTAACTTGTTGATAAATCGAAGGTAATTGTTGGCATGGCGGATGCTTTTTCTTTAGGTCATGAGAGCAAATAACCTGAAGACCCGAGCAGCAGCGGTCGTGATCGCTTTCTCACTTTGCGCGATCCCGGCCTTCGCAATCCAGCCATCCGCGCAGGACGTCACGGCGCAGCTAGTGACCGCCGGGGTGACTGTCGACGGTCTTCGCGCGGTCGAGGTGGGCGGCATCGTCGTCCTTCGCGGCCGCACCGCTGACCGCGCCTCCGCCGAGCAGGCCGCGACGGTCGCGCAATCCCTCGGATACACGCGCGTGGCGAACCTGATCCAGGTTTTCCAGGCTCCTGACGACGCGCGCATCGAACGCGCCGTCGAACGTGAGCTTTCGGTGCATCGCGGGCTCGATGGAACGCAGATCGCGGTCGACTCGGAGAACGGCGTCGTCCACCTGACCGGCAAGGTCTACAGCGAGTTGCAGAAGGACATGGCCGTGAATCTGGTCAAGACCGTCGACGGCGTGCGCGCGGTGCAGGCGTCACTGCAGCGGTAAACATGTGGCATAGACACTCTTGTCTGTGCTCTTGATGCTCGCGACGACTTCTCAAGGATCAGACGATCGATCTTTCTAAAGCACAGACAAGAGTGTCTGTGCCACATCTACCGCACCGTGTGAATCGAGAACTGGACCTTGTTGCCCTTGCGCTCGTCCGGAGCCTTGATGGTGTGGGCGTAGAGGATGCTGAGGATCACCTCGAAGTCGCGGATGGTCAGCGCGGTCTCCGTTCCGATGCCGGCGTCGACCGCGAAGTCGCGGGTGCGGGCGATGTCGCGATACTCGAAGCCGGCGTTTCCCGCGCCGACGTAAGCGATTGCGTACGCGGTGTTGAAGTGGACTGCGCCGAGGCGGAAGTCGCGATTGCGGAAGACAGGGATGAAGTACTCGTTCGTCAGGTGGAACTCGTTCGTTCCGACAGAAACGTCATTCGATGATTCCAGCGAGCGGAGAGCGTCGCGTCCGGCCAGATTGAAAAGCTCGTAGCCGGGAATCGAGAAGCATTCGGCGAGCGGCGTCGACGGCGAGTTCTTGCAGAGATCGTCCTTGACCGGAAACGTTCCGGCGTGGGCGCGCGTGACGATGAACGACGTCGGCGTCACGTCCCAGCGGCGCAGCCCTTCCACCTCGACCTTCGCGTACTTGTAATCGCCGGTGGAGACTTTGCCGGCGAACGTCACCGCCGCGGCGTAGCTGAATTTCTGCGGGCCGAGCTCGCGGAACGCGGTGAGGACCGGAATCAGCCGGCCGCGCGATTCGCCGACGATCGCGTTGAGCTGATCGTCGAACTCCGTGCCGTACTGGTAGCCCAGCTTCGTGTAGATGTTGTTCTTGCGGTTGTCGACGCGCGTCGTGTCGCCGAAAGTGAGGCGATCATCCTGCAGCAGGGAGAAGAGGCGGTGGTTGTAATCGCGCGGCACTTCGATCAGCAGCAGTCCGCCGCGGACGCGCTCGAATTCGTCGGTGTGGCTGCCGATGGCGCCGAAGGAGATCGTGTCGAAGACGCCGATCTTGTAGGTGAAATCGTGCGCGTAGTACTTGTAGCGGAGGAAGGTGCTGATGTCGCCGGTGACGAACTTGTAGTCGATCTGGCTTTCGAAGAGCACGTTCTTGATCAGTTTGCGCAGGCGGATGCTGGCCCGTCCGTCCGCGAGGTAAATGTTCGGCAGTGAGTCGCGGCGGTCATAGCCGCTTGCGGCGACCGACGACAGCGGCGGCGTGGGCTGGGGCGGCGTGGCCTGCGGCGGTGTAGTCGGAACGGGAGGGGGCGGCGAGGTGGGGGTGGCAGGAGCGGGCGGCTCCTGCGCGAAGGCCACCGTTGCTGCAAGAATTACCGCGAAAAAGACTCCGAGGGGGCGGATTCGCATGGCGGCATCGTACCAAAGTGGCGGTCCAAGGTCTGAGGTTCCTGCACTCACGTTATGGTAAGCTCAAGCCGTTGAAGCCTTTAACGTTTTACTTTCGCATGACTCTGGCACACGTTTTGTAGGTCGCCGCTCACGTACATTCGCGGACGGACCGTGCGAACTTTAGGAGGTGTCATTTGTTGCATTTGAGATTTCGATCCCTGATTCCGTTGCTTTGTTTCCTCGTCGTGCCCGCGCTGTTCGCGCAGACCGACACGACCACCGGCATGACGACTTCGTCGCTGGCGTCGATCTCGATGACCGATCAGGCCAGGCTGGTGGCGCCGACCGCGTCGGGCCAGACCGGCCTGTTCAACGTCATCACCGCCGACACGCTGCGCCACGGCGATTGGTCGTTCGGCGTTTACTACCAGAACTGGGATCTGGAAGCGGCCAAAGCGCCCTTCATCATCCCGTCGGCCCGCAAGAACAAGAATCTGGGCTATGACCTCTACCAGCTCGAAGGTTCCGTCGGATACGGCGTGACCGACAACTGGGAGATTTCCGCTTCGCTCCCGTACGACCGGATCACGGGCCACGGCGGCGACCGGAACGGTTTCATCAACGGCTACTACTATCAGGGCAAGTTCTCTGACAGCGGCATGGGCCCCCTGCACCTGGCCACGAAGTGGGGCTTCGGCTCCTCCATGGCATCGCGCCTTGCGCTGTCGCTCTTTGCCGACCTCTCCACGGGAGAGAAGAACAGCGGCATCGGCACCGGCTCGACCGGTTTCGGCGTCGGCCTGCACTACACGGCCAGCCAGTTCACTGTCGGTGGCGAATACGCCATCATCGGCGACCGTAGCGCAAAGAATTCGAACTTCCCGTTCCTCACGCCTGATTCGGCCAAGCTTCCGAACGAGCTTCGCCTCGAGGCCGGATGGAATCATCCCCTCGGCTTCTGGCACACGACGAACTGGATCACCGAAGTCAACACGATCATGTACAACGGCGGCGACGTGAAGCCGCCCGCTCCGATCTTCCTCACCACCGGTCTGCGTCACTGGATCGGCGACACCGGCTGGTCGGTGAACGCCGGCTTCCGCTGGAACGCGGCGAAGTTCGGCCGCGATCACAAAGAGTGCCGCGTGACGGAGCTCGACGACTGCGGCCTCTCCGGCCTGGTCGGCCTGACCTTCGCGCCGCTTCATCTGGCAGCCGTCGCGCCGCCTCCGCCGCCTCCGGCTCCGATCCCGGAACCGGTTGCGCCTCCGCCGCCCCCGCCGCCGGCCCCGGTTGCTCCGCCTGAGCCGCCGCCGGTGACCCCGCCGCACGTTCCGACCGAGCTCCGTACGGACGAGATCCACTTCGAGTCCGGCTCGGCGCGCCTCACGAACATCGCCAAGGCCATCCTCGACGACGTCGCCCTGCGCATGAAGCAGGAACCGACTTCGACGGCCATCGTCATCGGTTACAACGACGACAAGGAAAACACCGGACCGAATCACGATCTCGATCGCCGCCGCGCCGAAGCGGTCCGCGATTACCTCGTCAGCCGCCACGGCATCGACCCGTCCCGCATCACGGTCGAAGGCCGCGACGCGCGCGAGCCGATCGGCGACAACACGACCGCGGAAGGCCGCCTGCGCAACCGCCGCGTTCAGATTCGCCTGATGCTTCCGTAGTTCTCAATCACAGCCGTAACGTCGAAAGGCAGCCGCAAGGCTGCCTTTCTTTTTGTATCCGCAGATGACGCAGATGACGCAGATTACGGCAGTTCGATCTCGGGATCTTCTTCGCGCGGCCGATAGAGGATGGCCAGCTTGCCGATCGTTCCTGCTACCTCGGCGTCGCACGCGTTTGCCAGCTCCGCGGCGAGCGCTTTGCGTTGCGAGGAGTCGTCGTTGTCGATGCGGACTTTGATCAGCTCATGCGCGTTGAGGGAGCGTTTCGTCTCTTCGATGACCGAGGGGCTGGCGCCGCCGCGGGCGATGCGGACTACCGGCTCGAGCGCGTGCGCGAGGCCGCGGAGGAACTGCCGTTGCTTGCCGGTGAGCGCCATGAGCGGCGCATGGTAGCAGAGGGTTACTGGCGCGTCGTGTCGGTGTGGTGGAGCGGGATCCTGGCCAGCATTTCCTGCCGCGCGTCGTACTTTTCCTTCGCGGCGGCGGACGTGTAGAAGCGCGCGATGCCGATGGCGCGGCCGCCGCTCTTCGTCGTGGCGACGACGATGACCGTCTGCCGCTCTTCAGGCGGTTTGTCCTTCCACGTCAACGTCAAGCAATGCGATGACGGGTCGTAGGAAGTGTCTGCAGCCGTGTCGCCGAGGAAAGAAGCGCGGATCGAGGTTGGATCGAGCTGGCTGTCGTCGATCTTCGCGGAGAGCGTCGTTTGATCGACGGCGAGAATGGTAGGCGAGACGTCGTGCAGTTCGAGAGTGGCCGCGCCGAGGGCGGTGCGGAGTTGCTCGAGGGTCGTATCGCTGACCATGGCGAAGCGGCGCAGCTTGAGCGGATCGGTGGAGCGGTTGTTCGGGCCGAACCAGCTCAGCAGTCCGGCTTCGTAGCCCGCGCGCTTCGCGGCCGCGACGACGCTATCGTCGTAATCGCCGTAGGGATAGGCGAGGAAGCGCACGGGCTGGCCGGTGTGCGACTCGATGACGCGCTTGCTCTCGTCGAGCTCCGTGCGCAGGAAGGCGTCGTACTGCGCGTCGGCCAGATCGGGATGCGATTTGTGCATCAGGTGCGCGTGCGACATCGTATGGCCCTCGATGTCGACGCCGTCCTTCTGCAACGCGATGATCTGCGGCCAGGTGAGCGCGTGCGATCCCTGTCCGACGATCTTCGGATAGACATAGAGCGACCAGGGGAAGCGGAAGCGCTCGAGCACCGGCGCGATCTCCGTCGATGCGCAAAGCCAGCCGTCGTCGACGGTAATGACGACGGCATTCGGCGGGAGCGAATCGCGGCGTCCGGCGACGTAGTCGACCAGCGCGGAGATCGGCACGACGTTGTAGCCGGCCAGCGCGAGATAGCGCATCTGATCGGCGAAGTCGTCGCTGCTGACGGCCCATCCCCGCTCGGGGACGGGATCGACCTCGTGGTAGGCGAGGATGGTGGTGTCCTGGGCGAGGGCGGCGGTGGTGAGAAGGAGAGAGAGCGCGGCGATATGGGCGAGGCGCACGAGACGCAGAAGTGCAATCGAAGTGCCGCGGGATCAGTGGATTAGTAGATTACGGGATCAGTGGATTAGTAGATTAGTGGATTGGTAGATCAGTGGATTAGGAGGCGTCGCTCGGCACTCCGCCGCGTTAGCGGCAACAAGAAGGTAGCGAGGGGTGCGAGCAGCTTCATCGCGAACACCCCTCGACCAAGAGTCGCGAACGAAGTTGTGCCGCGTCAGCGGCACCTCGATGGAGTGTCACATTTTTCGAGTGCCGCTGACGCGGCACGAATCGTGGCGTGCTCGTTTTCGAGGGGTGTTCGCTTCGCTCTCACCCCTCGCAATCCTCTGAAGCCGCTCCGCGGCATGGACCGATCTACTGCTTTGGCGCGCGCTGAAGCTGCACTCGCGCGGGCATGGCCGAGCCGCCGGCGCCTTGCGACGCGATCGTCGCTGCGCCCGACTGCACCTGCGGCGCCGTCGTTTCGGCCGGCGTGACGCGTCCCGGATCGGTGATGGCGGCGGGCGCGATGACCGGCAGGCGCGGCTCGGGGAGCTTGAAGATCCAACTCGCTTCGATCCGTTTGCCGGACTTTGCGTCCGTCGCCCACACGAGCGCGCGCTGGTACGTTCCCTTCAGCGCGTCCTTCACCGCGGCGACGGAGATCGCGCCGGTGCGAGGGTCGTACGAGAACGGCAGCGAGCCGGGCACGGACAACAGCGCCATGCCGACCGACTTCGGATCGATGTGCTCGTGATTGGGGATCTTCGCGGAGACCATCAGCGTCTGGCCGGGATCGGAGATGACGCCGGGCTGCGGAGTCATCTCGTCGAGGCGCATCGAGCCGGCGCCGAGGTAGTGGCGGAAGCTGACGAAATCCATTTTCTTTTCGACCACCATGCGGCGCATGCGCAGCGGGTCGCTGCCGCGGCGGACTTTGCCCGCTTCGCAGGTCAGCGCGGCGCCGTAGCCGGCCCGGCCGACACTGTCGACCAGGTAGTGATCGAAATCGCCGAACGGATAGGCGATGAAGAGCACCGGCTTGCCGGTAGCGTGCTCGATCTGCCGCTTGCTGTCGATCAGCTCGCGCTCCAGCCAGGCGTTGTAGGCGCGCTGGTCGAGGTCGAGGTGGCGGCGGCGGGTCAGGAACGGATGCGACAGCGAGTGGCTCTCGAAGTCGACGCCGGCCGCGGACATCTCTTTGACCTGCTTCCACGTGAGTGCGTGAGACGTCTGCCCGATGATCTGCGGATAAATGAAGACCGTGAACGGAAAACCGTAGCGCTTCATCTCCGGAAAGACTTCCGTGTAGGTGCTGCGCCAGCCGTCGTCGATGGTCACGACGATGGCGTTCTTCGGGAGCGACGTGCGCTTGCCAGTGACGTAGTCGTAGAGATCGCGCAGCGGGATGACGTTGTAGCCCGTCATCGCCAGGTAGCGCATCTGCTGGCGGAACGTCTCGCGCGAGACCTCCATGCGCGGGTCCTGCGGCGACTCGACGATGTGGTAGCAGAGCACCGTCGCGCCGTAGTCGTCCGTGGGGAGCGGGGAAGGCGGAGCTGCAGCCGCGGCGAGACCGAAAAAGAGAATGGAAATGAGTGCTGCCGTCAACGCCCGCGCGGCCATGGATGCTCCCGAATGAGTGAAGGTGCCGATAAGACTGTCGTCCGCCTGCAACAAAGATACCGGACGGTTGAAGTGCTGAAGCGAGGGTTATTGTAGATCTTTCAACGGCGCGTGATGCAGATTTTTCTTTGCCTTCGGCGGCCTCGACGAAATCTGCGGCCCGATTTGACCGTTCCACCGCCCCGGGTTAGAGTCACGCACTTTTACGGAGGCAGTTCGGTTCATGGATCGCCAGCAACGCAGAGACCTGAAACACGATAAGTTCGTCGACGAGATCGGCTCGTTGTCGGCGCGGGCGCGCGAAAATCAGCGCCTTCTTTTCACCGTCGCGGCAGCCGCGGTCATCATTGCCGTGCTCGCCTACGGGATCTATTTCTACCGCTCGAACCACGAAGAGAAGGCGCAGACCGCCCTCGGCGCGGCCATCGAGACGATGGAGTCGCCGCTGATCCCAGCACCCGGCGGACAGCCGGTGCCGGGCGCGAAGTTCAAGACCGAGGCTGAGCGCACTGCGGCCGCGGAAAAGCAATTCAAGGACGTGGAAGCGTCCTACAGCGGCACCGATGCCGCGGACGTGGCCTCCCTCTACGAAGCGCGCATCGCCGCCGACAAAGGCGACGTGGCCTCGGCACGCACGCGCCTGCAGAAGTTCGTGAACGATCATCCGAAGCACGTGCTCGTCGCGGGCGCGCGCTACAGTCTCTATCGTCTGCGCATCGACGGCGGCGAAGCGCCGCAGGTCGCGCAGGAGCTGCAGGCCGAGCTCGGAAAATCGGATTCGTCGCTGCCGGCCGACTCGCTGCTGGCCCTTCTCGCTCACGCCTGGGACGTGCAGGGCAACAGCCAGAAGTCGAAGGAGACGAATCGCCGCATCGTGACGGAGTTCCCAGACTCGCCCTACGCGATCGACGCGCAGCGGAAGATGGGACCGGCGTAATCTGTCATCCTGAGCCGCCGAAGGCATGGAGCGCGAAGCGCGAAGTGCCGCAGGACGGTGAAGGATCTCAAGATGCGCAACTCTGGCTGAAACCCGCTGGGATTCAACGCAGCTTGGGAAGCTGGAGATCCTTCTCCGTCCTCCGGCATCGTCGCCTTCGGCTCCGTGCCTCCGGCGGATCAGGATGACAGTGGACATTCGTTACGTGCATCTCCTCGCAACGCTGGTCGTCCTTGCCGCCTGGGTGATGGCGTTCCTCCGCACCGTCGTCAATCTCACTCTGATTCCCCGCCTGCGCGCCGGCATGCACCCGGCGAACGAGCCGCTGGTGAGCGTCATCATTCCGGCGCGCGACGAGGCGCACATCATCGAACGGACGGTGCGCGCCTTTCTGGCGCAGACGTACGCGAATCTCGAAGTGATCGTGGTCAACGACCGTTCCGCGGATGGCACCGGCGACATCGTCCGCTCGATTCACGACGATCGGTTGACCGTGATCGACGGCGTCGAGCCGCCCGCCGGCTGGCTCGGCAAGCCGTGGGCGCTGCATCAGGGGAGCGGCGCTGCTCGAGGGGAGTTGTTGCTGTTTGTCGACGCAGATCTCATCTACGCGCCGGCCGCGCTCGCGGCCGCGGTTGCGTATCAGCAGGCGCAGTGCGTCGCGCTGCTTTCACTTTTTCCGTATCTGGAAATGCGCGGCTTCGGCGAATACGCATCGATGCCGATGATGACCATGGTGTTCTTCACGTTCATCCCGACCTGGATTTCCAACCGCACGCGGTTTGCGCGGCTGGCCATCGGCGGCGGCACCGGCAACCTCGTCACGCGTGAGGTTTACGACGCCAGCGGCGGTCACGAGGCGCTCAGCGACGCCGTGGTCGACGACATCGCTCTGGCCCGCCAGATTCGGCGAAGCGGCTGGAAGACGGCCACGATCCGCGCCGACGATCTGGTCTCGCTGCGCATGTACCACGGACTTCGCGAAGTGATCGACGGCTTCACGAAAAACACGTTCTCCGCCCTCGGCCGCAACTACATCGCCGGATTTCTCGTCGTGGCCGGCTGCGTCATCTTTCACATCCTGCCGTACGCGCTGGCACTGACCGGCGATCGCATCAGCATCATCACCATCGTCATCATCAGCCTCACGCGGGTCATCCTCTTCCACCCGCTGCGCTACCGACTCGATGCCGCCATCTTTTTGCATCCGGTCATGGCGTCGATCTGGACGTGGATCTTCCTCCGCTCCATCTGGCTGACCGGAATCCGCCGCAAAGTGATCTGGCGCGGGCGGACATATGATGCCCGTCATACGCGCTTCGGCGCCGAGCGGCGATGATTCTTGCAATCGAACGCACGAAGGAGAGTTGTCGATGACTGAAAAGCCGTTTCTGACCGACGTCCAGGAGCTCCGCCGCCGCGCCCGGCAGCACATCGAAGAAGGAGCCGTGACGGACGCCTATCGCGCCGACCGCGAGACCGTGATCAAGCTGCTCAACGAGGCGCTGGCCACCGAGATCGTCTGCGTGCTTCGCTACAAGCGCCACTACTTCATGGCCCAGGGCATCCACGCCGATCCGATCGCGCAGGAGTTCCTGCAGCACGCCAATGAGGAGCAGGGTCACGCCGATCAGATCGCCGGGCGAATCGTGCAGCTAGGCGGCGCGCCGAATCTGAATCCCGAGGGGATGCTGATGCGGTCGCATTCCGAGTATGTGGAGGGGCAGAACCTCCTCGACATGATCAAGGAAGACCTGGTCGCCGAGCGCGTGGCCATCGATTCGTACACGGAGATGATCCGCTACGTGGGCGACGACGATTACACGACGCGCCGCATGCTGGAAGGGATCCTGGCGGTGGAGGAAGAACACGCCGACGATCTCTCCAGTTTCCTCGCCGATCTGGACAAGGACTGGAAGACGCGGGATCGGACGACGGGGTAGGGAGTGGGGTCGGGGGTGGGGAGTGGGAGAAAAAATCTCCGCTCGTGACATCAGCGTCGCCCTTCCACACCCCACACCCAACGCCCCGTTCCCCTCCCAGGGAATGTGATAAATTTCGGGCCGTTGTTGCTGCCCGAAACGCCAATGTCACGATCTTCCGCCGAGCGCCACGCCCAGCTCCTCGATCAAATCATCCAGCCATTCGATCTCACGCACGATTTCGGACGCAAACGTGCGTACGAGGCGGCCATCGAGTACGCGCGGCAGAACCTCGTCGAGGATCCGCACTGCAACGATTTCCTGAACGCCGCCGCCAAGCGCCTCGGGTTCGCCGCGGTGAACTTCGACACGCTGGAGAGCCGCGTCAAGCTGCCGAGGAACGCGTGGCTCGACGTCTGGATCTCCGACGAGGATGACGAAGTCGCCTTCACCGGCACGCGCGAAGGCATCCAGTACATGATCGATCTCCTTACGCAGCTGCGCGACGCCAGCGATCCGGAACAGCACATCCATCTCGATCAGGGCGTTCTGCCGATGACGGAAAGCTCGGCGAACCTGGTGCTCTTCAAAGAGGAAGAGACGTGGTTCACGGGCGAGGGCGACGAAAGCGAAGCGGACGATTATCCGGAGCGCGACATCGATCCGAAGCAGATCTACGCGATCCAGTTCATCCACTATCCGCCCGACGATCTCCCCATCAGCGCGCATCGGCTCTATCGCGTCCTCAAAGTGGAACCCGATCAGGGCTACTCCGCGAGCGTGAAGGAGTTCGGCGGCTCCGAGAACCGCTACTTCCGCTTCACGTTCGTGGCCGACAACGACGAGAAGTTCACCTACAGCTTCCACCTCGACGATCCCGCCGTGAACTACTTCACGCACCGCGAGATCCTGAAGCTGGCCATGCGCGCGGTGTAGCTCCAGGCAGTGCAGCTTGCGAGAGCACAGACAAGAGTGTCTGTGCCAGACCGGCGCCGCCGGTAAGGCTTGTATCAATGGCGCAGCCATGTGGCACAGACACTCTTGTCTGTGCTGGTGAGGCTCGGGACCATGAAGAAGATGAACGCCGCTGCGGTAAACTCGCGCGCTCATGATCCGGCAGATCGCAGTCATTGGGACCGGGACGATGGGGCGCGGGATTGCGTACCTCGCGGCGGTGGCGGGATATGAGACCGTCATTCACGATGCCGACTCGGGCGCGCTCGATGCGGCGAAGGCATCGATCGAGTCGACGCTTGCGAAGGGCGTCGAGCGCGGCAAGGTGACGGCGGAGAATGCGGCGGCGGCCGGCGCGCGCATTCATCTTTCGCCCGACCTCGAACCGGCCGTGCATGCCGCCGATCTGGTCATCGAAGCGGTGCCGGAAGACGTCGATCTGAAGAAGAATCTTTTCTCGCAGGCCGATCTCTTCTGCGGCGAGGAGACCATCCTCGCCACCAACACCTCGTCGATCTCGATTTCCGATCTCGCGCAAGCAGTCGAGCGGCAGGATCGTTTCGTCGGTCTGCATTTTTTCAATCCGCCGCACGTGATGAAACTGCTCGAGATCGTGCGCGGCGCGCAGACGTCCGATGAGACCGTGGCCGAGGCGCGCGAGGTTGCTGAGGCGATGGGGAAGACCGCGATCATCGTCCGCGACTCGCCCGGCTTCGCCACGTCGCGCCTCGGCGTCGCCATCGGACTCGAAGCGATTCGCATGCTCGAAGAAGGCGTCGCGTCGGCCGAGGACATCGATAAGGCGATGGAGCTTGGGTACAACCATCCGATGGGACCTCTGCGCCTGACCGACCTGGTCGGCCTCGACGTCCGCCTCGGCATCGCCGAGTATCTCTGCTCCACGCTCGGCCTGCGTTTCGATCCGCCGGAACTGTTGCGGCGCATGGTCGCGGACGGAAAACTCGGCAAGAAAACGGGCGAAGGTTTCTACCGTTGGCCGGCGTAGGCGAATGACCTCCGCCGAGTCGTACGGCGCGTTCGCCTACGCCTACGACCAGGCCCTCGGCGAGCGCTACTTCCGCGCCGTGCGGCGATTGCTTGCGGAAATGCTGGAGCGATATCCGGCGAAGTCGAATACGCATCTCGACGTTGCCTGCGGCACCGGCCTGGCCATTCCGTTCTTCGGCGTCCGCGGTTTCGTGTCGACCGGCGTCGACATCTCATCCGTGATGTTGAACGTCGCCAGAAAGCGCGCGAAGCGGCTCGTCGCCGGCGACACGCGCGCGCTGCCGTTTCGCGGAACGTTTGCGCGCATCACCTGTCTCTACGATTCGCTCAATCACCTGCTCGATCCGCGCGACCTCGCGAAATCATTTGGCGAGATCGCAAAAGTGATGGACGGCGACTCGCTCTTCATCTTCGACATGAATCATCCGGAGATTTATCCCGAGGTGTGGGGGATGAAGGAGCCGTTCATCGATGAGGGGCACGACTTTCACCTCGAGATCGCGACGACCTATCGCCGCCGCGAGCTCCTCGGGCGCGCGCTCGTGACCGGGTGGGCGTTGTTCGGCGGCGAGCGAGTCAAAATCCGCGAACGCCACACGCAGCGCTGCTACGACCGCGAAGAGATCGTCGCCGCGCTCGCCGAAGGAGGGATGGACGCGATCGAAATCCACGAATTCGATCCGTGGAACGAAGGGCGAGTGGTGAAGCTGGTGTTCGTGTGCCGCAAAACGTAGCGCCGCCGGCCCGGCGGCTGGACCGCCAGCGGCTCGCTGGCGGTCCTCGTCAATGCCGTTATTTCCCGAGTACCGCGTTCTTGAAGTCGTCGCCCATGGCCGGTTTCGGGCCGATCCAGGTGGCCACGATCGCGTCCGCGGTCGCTTTGCCGGGGATCGTGCCCTTCACCTTCCCGTTGACTTCGACGACCGTGCCGGTGCCCGGTACGTAGGTAACGACGAGGCGGTTGCCTTTCGGAATCGCGTCCATCAGCGAGCAGAGCGTCTTGAATCCGCCCTTGACCTCGGCCGACGAATTCGGCGTGTTCGCGTCGAGCCCTTCCTGCCACGCTTCGCACATCTGATCCTTGCTGACGCTGTAGACGAAATGCATCACCATGCGGCGCGGCGAATCCGAGGCCAGGATCGATGCTGGATTCGACATCTTCGCCGGCAGGTAGAGTCCGCCGACGTAGACCTTGATGAAAAACTTCTTGCGCAGACCGGCGCCGTTCAGCACCAGAGTCTGGCCGTTGACGACGGTCTTGTCCTCCATGTTCACGCCGCCGAGCTCCACGGCGGATGCGGCGATCGGGACGAGCAGCATGAGCGACAGCAGGAGAGGGGTCATCTTCAGGCGCATTCAAGCCTCCATTCGTTGATTGATTGTGGGACCGCGGGCAAACATCGTAGCACTTGAGGCTGGAACAGCAGTCGCACCGACAATGTTGCAGAGCACTCGCATGACGTTTCTCGATAAGCCGTTTCACATCGGCGGAGTTCTGATCGACCCGCCTCTCGCCCTCGCGCCGATGGCCGAGGTGACGGACGTTTATTACCGCTCGCTGGTGAAAGAGCTGGGCGGCGTCGGTCTCGTCGTCTCCGAATTCATCTCCGCTGAGGGGCTGACGCGCGACAACACGCGCACGAAGGCGATGCTGGCGTTCGATGAAAAGGAGCGTCCGGTCGCGATCCAGATCTACGGCGGCGATCCCGATCGGATGGACGACGCGGCTGCCATCGTCGAGGACCAGGGCGTCGACATCGTCGACGTGAACATGGGTTGCCCGGTTCGCAAGATCGTCAGCAGCGGCGCGGGATCGGCACTCTTGAAAGACTTCGACCGTGCCGCGCGCGTGGTCGAGAAAATCAAGAAGCGCGTGAAGATCCCGGTGACCGTGAAAGTTCGCAAGGGGTGGGAGAGCGACGACGTGATCCCGCTGCTCAAGCGCTTCGAGGAGATCGGCGTGGCCTCGATCGCCATTCACGGCCGCACGCGAAACGAGGCGTACACCGGCGCCAGCGACTGGGGCTACATCGCGCAGGCCAAGAGCGAGCTGGGGATTCCGGTATTCGGCAACGGCGACGTGAAGACGCCGGCCGACGCGATCCGTATGTTCGAAACGACCGGCGTCGACGGCGTGATGATCGGCCGCGCCGCGCTGCACAATCCGTTCATCTTCCGCGACATCGTCGCACACGTGAACGGTGCGCCGACCGGTAACGAAGTCGATCGCCGCATCGACGCGATGCACCGCTACCTCGCCAAGATCGACGGCGCCGCGCAGGTGATCAACTGGAAGCTGCACAAGGCCCGCACGGTGATCGGCTGGTTTTCGAAAGGGATCGCCCACGGCAAGGACATCCGCAACGGCCTCGCCGACATCACCTCGGTCGCCGACGTCCGCCGCCTGCTGGACGCGGCGCGCGAGCGTTTGGCTGCTTAGTAGATTAGGGATTGGTGGATTAGTAGATTAGGAAAACCCGTGGGGCCGTTTGGCCTTCGTTCCTAATCGACTAATCCACTAATCTACTAATCCACTTGCCTTTCCCGGATCACATCGAGCGCATCTTCGAAACCTTCCGCGTTCCTGCCGACACGAAAGCCGCACTCTACGATCTCTACGTTTCCCTCGGCCACGAAGCGCTGGAGGTGTTCGGCGACATCGCGGAGTCGGTCGATCCGTCGACGCTGCGGCCGGAGCAGTGCGCTGCGATCCGTTCGCAACTCGTCGAGCGCTATCTGACACGCAATCATCCGCTCTGGCTGGACGGGAAGCCGACGCCGAGCTTCTACCGTCCGCGCCTGCTCGAAGGCCGCGCCTCGGGCGTCGCCATTCCGCTCGGTGAGATTCCTGAACGTGTTGACGTTCAGCCGCGGTCGGACGGCATCATCGTGCAAGGCCGTAACGCGCATTTCGGCGGACGGAGCGAGACGATCTCCTTCGACATCATTCCTCGAAATCTCGACAACGCCATCGCCCTCGGCCGCGCCGCCGGACGGCAACACACACTTCCCGGATCCGCCGGCGCCGCGACCGGAACGACGGACTCGATGCACCAGATTGCGCTGCTGTGGGAAATCCAGCCGAACGTCTACAAGCCGTCCGCCGATCGCAATCGCGAGATCAGCAAGCTCTATCGCCAGCATCGCAACTGGCACGTGATCACCCTCGCCACTGCCATCGAATGGCTCCGCGTAAAGTCGTTCCGCGTCTTCATCGTTCGCGGCGAAGCGCTCCCTGCAACGCACGAGGTGAACGCCGGAACGCTATCGCAATCGATCGTCGCATTGCACAACCGGACGGTTTCAACGGTGATCGAGGCCCTCAACCTCGATCTCCTCCCCGCCACGCGCGACGACGAACAGCTCCTCGCCAACTCCACCGTCATGAACACCGGCCTGCAACAACACGTCGCCGAACACGGCGCCGGCGGGGCGGTGTGGAGGGTGGGGTGAGTAGTGCAGACGCGCGCGACCACGATCACGCCGCGATCATCTTCTCCATCAACGTGCACTCCAGCACGACGCCGTCTTCCAGCACCACCGGTGCGTCGGCGAGGGCGACATATCCGCACGACTCGTACAACGTCCCCGCGCTACGCATGGCCACGAGTTGGAGGCGGCCGAATCCTTCCGCCGCGGCGCGCTGCTCGGAGTGTTGCAGGATCGCGCGTCCGATTCCGCGGCGTCCGAACGACGGCATGACGAACATCGAGCGAATGCGCGCCGGCTCCGACGCAGGATCGAGTAATTCGTCTTCATTGCCCGACGCCGCCGAGCCGCTGTAGACCTTGCGACGCCGGCTCCAGCCACCGCAGCCGATGATCGCGCCGCCATCGCCCACGGCCACAAAGTACGTTCCATCGATGATCAGCTGCTCGTCCGGACGGCAGATGTATTGAAGCGCGCTGGCGATCTGCCGCGGCGTGTAGACATCGCGTCCAAACGCCTGCACCGACTCGCGCATTACGGACGCGATCGCCGTCACGTCGTCCATGAACGCGGGGCGAATGTGGAAATCAGCCATGTGGGCGCCAGAATACAGGCAGCGCCACCCCTGTTCCACGGCTGTTCATGACTGTAGAAGCCACCGTCGCAAAGCCCGTCAAGCGCGTGGGGATGATCTCCCTCGGATGCCCGAAGAATCTCGTCGACAGCGAGATCATGCTCGGCCAACTGCGCGAGGAATCCGAGGTCGAGATCACGAATGATCTCGACGCCGCGGACGTCGTCATCGTCAACACCTGCGGCTTCATCGACGCGGCCAAACAGGAGTCGATCGATACGATCCTCGAGGTCGCCGACCGCAAAGGACGCGGCGTCCAGCGACTCGTCGTGGCCGGCTGCATGGTGATGAAGTACCGCGCCGATCTGCAGCAAGCCATTCCCGAGATCGATGCGTTCGTCGGCCTCGACTCGCTCGAGGCGATCACGGCCGCCGTCACGGGACGCACCGATGACGCCGCGCCGGCGAAGCGCAAGATGTCGGTGCGCCTCTACGAAGATCTGCCGCGCGTTCTTGCGCAGGGAAATGCGCACGCGTATCTGAAAGTGTCCGAGGGGTGCTCGAATCCGTGCACGTTCTGCGCGATTCCGCAGATGCGCGGCAAGTTCCGCAGCCGCGGCATCGAGTCGCTCGTCCGCGAAGCGCAGTCGCTGCAGGCGCAAGGGGTGAAGGAACTCTGCCTCGTCGCGCAGGACACCACGCGCTACGGCGAGGATCTCGGCATCGCGAACGGACTTACGTCGCTCGTGCGCGCGCTGCTCGCGGAAACGGACTTTCCGTGGATCCGTTTTCTCTACGCCTATCCCGGTTCCATCGACTGGTCGCTTTTCGAATTGATGGGACGCGAGAAACGCTTCGTGTCTTATTGCGACATCCCGCTGCAGCACGTCTCCGCGAACGTGCTGAAGACGATGCGCCGTCCTGGATCGCCAGCCGAGTACCGCGCGATGGTGACGCGGATGCGCGAGCTCGTCCCCGACCTCTCACTGCGCACGACCTTCATCACCGGCCATCCCGGCGAGACGCCGCGCGATTTCGGCGAGTTGTACGAATTCACGGAGTGGGCGCAGTTCGACCAGATGGGCGCATTCGTCTACTCTGCAGAAGACGCGACCATCGCCGCGCGCATGCCCGACGCGCCGACGCGCAAAACCGCCGAACGCCGTCGCGAGAAGCTGATGCAACTCCAGCAGGAGATTTCGCGTTCGCGCAACGAAGCAAAACTCGGAATGACGTTCGATGCACTCGTCACCGGCGTTTGTTCCGAAACGGAACACCTGCTGGAAGGCCGACTCGTCGGCCAGGCACCGGAAATTGATGGACGGCTCTTGATTAACGACGGCATCGACCTTCTACCCTCCGAGCTCCCCGCATTCGCGCGTGTAGCGATCACCGACGCGCATCCGTACGATCTCGTCGGCGCGGTCGTGGCGTAGTTCGCATGCCGAATTGGCGGCGAAGCCGGTGTTACGACGCCGGTAGGCGTCTCGTACGGTAGCCGGTGGTCCGAGCGAAGCGAGCGACCACCGGAAAAATGTGCGCCCGCGAAATCGACCCCGGTCAGGGGTCGCGTATCAAATACCAGGCGGCGTGAATTCCTCCGCGACCGCTGCCGCGGTCGTGAATTGTGCGCGTCCGTGATCCGGTGGTCTCGCGCTTCGCGCGCGACCACCGGCTACCGTCCGTGTCGCCATCCGGCGACGGTTCGCGGCGCATCATCAGCAGCGCAAGCACGAATCGCGAATCGCGTAACGATCGTCCGTGCCGCCATCCGGCGACGATTTCGATGACGCAAGCACGGATCACGTCACGATCGTCTGCTTCGCGGCCTGCCGTTGCCAGCGATCGGTTCGGAGAATTTCGTCAACAGTCGCGAACGCGATCTCGATCTCTTCATCGGTCGTGTAGAAGTGCGGGGAGAAACGGACGCCGGCGCCGGGGCGGAAGTCGCAGACGATGTCTTCGGCGTTCAATTCGTACGCGACTTCTTTCGCGTGCGGCATGAGCACGGAAACCGATCCGCCGCGGCGATCGGCGTCGCGAGGCGTGCGGAGCTCGAAGCCGCGCGCGTCCGCGAGGTCGATGATTCGCTGCGTCTGGCGCAGCGACTTCTCGCGGATCGTCATCATGTTTCCGCCCGACGCCTCGGCCACGACCTTCGGGCCCTCGCGCGCCGCGTAGAGCGCGGGAATCGGCGGCGTGCCGAGGGCGAAGCGGAGGCCGTCGTCGCGAAAGCGCATCGGGGGAGGCTCGAAGCCGAACGGATTCGCGTGCGCCATCCAGCCGGTGAAACTCGGCTCTAGTTTCGAACGGAGCTTTGGATCGACGTAGAGAAACGATCCGCCTGGTCCGCCGCAGAGCCATTTGAGGACGCCGCCGACCGCGATCGGCACATCCCAGCCGGTGACGTCGACGGGAACGATGCCGGCCGACTGGAAAACGTCGAGCACCAGCGTCGCGCCCACTTCGCGGCAGCGTTTCGCGATCGCCGCGACGTCGATCATGTACGACGACTCGAAGAGGATGTGGCCGATGGGAACGATCTGCGTCCGCTCGTCGATGGCGGACAAGAGCCGATCGAGATCGAAGCCGAGGCCGGAGGAATCGTGCGGCACGGTCACGATCTCCGCGCCGAGGCGGCGGGCGAGACGATCGTAGATATAGCGGACGGACGGGAACTCGCCGTCGACGATCACCACGCGATTCCGAGCGGAGTCGTAGTCGAACGACGACAGCACCACCGCCTCGGCCGTCGTCACGTTCGGCAGCATCACCACGGAACCGGGCGGCGCGCCGATGAGCGGCGCGATGATGTCGCCGACTTCGATCGACATCATCCACCAGCGATCGCCCCACGCGCGCACGCCGCGCGAGGCCCACAAGTCCGCGTATTCGACGAGCGCGTCGCGCGTCGCATCGGGCATCGCGCCGAGCGAGTGCGACACGAGGTACTTCGTCCGGCTCAGGATCGGGAAACGTTCGCGGTATTGGAGAAGCGGATCATTCATGCCTCGGTCACCGCGTAATCGTCCCCATAGAATTTGCTGGTGATGCTGGTGTGAAACTGGATCGCCTTCACCGGCGGGTACTTCGGATTGGCGATGCACGGCAGCACTTCCAGCACCTCGTTCTCCCACAGATACACGGCCATCGGAAACGACACGCGCGTCGCGGTGCGCTGCGCAGGATCGCGCGGCTTGCTCACGCGATGCGTCGTCGACGGGAAAATGTCGTTGCTGATGCGCTGCATGTAGTCGCCGGTGTTGAGGATGATGCTGCCCGGCGGCGCGACGATGCGCACCCACTTCATGTTGCGGCGATTGAGAATCTGCAGTCCTTCCACGCGCGGCGCGGGGAGGAACGTGAAGAGGTCGATGTCCTCGTGGCCGAGGAGGCGAGCCGCGCCGGTAGCGTCATCGGCGTCGGAGACGGGCGGGTAGTAGTTGAGGCGCAGTCCGAAATTCGTGCCGGTCAGTTTTTCGTCGAAGAGATGCGCATCGCAGCCGAGGTACATGAGGAGGCTCTGCATCACCGGCAGGATTAATTTTTCGTGGCCTTCGACGATGCCGCGAAAAAATTCGGCGTCGTCCTGCGCCGGCCAGAACGCCTGCGTGTTTTCGAATGCACGCCGGCAGAACACCCAACCTTCGACGAGGTCGGGATGCATGTTGCTCGTTTCCTTGATCGGGAAGTAGCCCTGATTGACGGAGCCGAAACGCTCCGCGCGGAAGCGCATTTTTTCGTCGAGCGTGAGCGTTGTGAAGATGCGCTCAATCCGCTGCTCGGCCTCGGCATAAAGATTCGAATCGACGTCATGTCCGACCAGGATTGCGAATCCGATTTCGTGCAGCGCGTCGCCGAGTTGGGTGGCGAACGCGCGTTTGTCGGCGTCGTTGCCGTGGAGGAAACGGCCGATATCGACCGTTCGAATCTGGAACTCGTCGTCGAACTGATCGCGGTCAAGTCCTTCGGCGAGCTGGTAGTTCTGGCGCTTCTCGACCTGGTCGTAGCGGATGAAATCCTGGTTGGTGGCCCGGACTCCGTCTTCTTTCGTCTGCATGCGTGGCGCATAATCCCACGAAATGCTTGCAAATCTCGACGGTGGCTGCCGCGTGACTGGACTGAAGGACGGTGAACCGTTCGTCGAAGGCGCTCTACGGATCTGGAATCACTTCGGAACCCATGCCGGCGCGACGGCGATCTCGCTGCGCGTGCTGGAGTTACCGGCAGGGAAGCGGGCGACGTTGCGCAACGATGCCGCGGATGAAGTGCTGTACGTCCTCTCCGGATCGGGGTCAGGCCTTCGCTCCGACAGCGGCATCTACCTGCCGCCGAAAACGTCCTTCGAATTCACGGCCGACGAAACCATGACCCTCATCAGCTCCCGATGCCCTGACGACGGCGCGACGCTCGACGGCTACGAGCCCGGTTCCGGCGGCGCGCCGGTGATCGTGACAATGGAGGACCGTCCCGTGCAGCGCACCGGTGACCGCTGGTACCGCGAGGTGATCAACGAGGACGCCGGCAGCACGCAGGTCACGCAATTCGTCGGCGCCATCCCACCCGGCCGCGCGCCCGATCACTTCCATCTGTACGAAGAGGTCATCGTGATCCTCGACGGCATCGGCGAAATGTGGGCTGGAACCTCACACACTCCGATCGCAACCGGCTCCTGCATTTTCCTTCCGCGCAAGCAGCTGCACTGCGTCGAAAACCGCGGAGAGAGCGAAATGCGCTTGCTCGGCGTTTTCTATCCGGCTGGAAGTCCGGCGGTGCGGTACTCGGCGAAGGGTTAGTCGAGTAGGAGTACCGAGGGGACTGCAGCGGCGTCGTAGAGGCGGAGAAAGAAATAGCCGATGCCGGCGGTGCCGAGCATGAGATTCGGCGTCTCGCCGCCCGACGTCACGCCGCAGGGCCACGGATTGCGATTCTGATGGACGGCTTGGATGCCGCGGTCGCCGGTCATCTCGGCGACGCCGCGAAAACGCTCGTCGCCGAATGTTTCGGCGGCGGCGATGAACAGCTCGGCGTTGCCGCCCTGGCCGTGGCAGAGCGAGTAGCCGTCGGCGCCTGAGGTGACGATCAGCGATTTGTACGTCGCGCTGATTGCCGCTTCTGCCTCGCGGCGATACGTCTCATCCTTCGTCAGCTCGAACGCGCGCAGGCGGGAAAGGCCGATGCCGGGCGCGCCGTGGCACCAGGCGAGCGAGTAGCCGAGCTGCTGCGGATTGGGCGAAGCGAACGAACGGAAGTCGGGCCAGTTCTGATGCTCCTCGGAAAAATGCCGGCGCTCGTAGGCGAATGCGCCGAGGGCGGCTTCGAGGTAGCGATCATCGCGCGTGCGGGCGTGCAGCTCCAGCAGCGCGACGGCGATGCCGGCCGTGCCGTGCGAGTAGCCGGTCAGATCGCGTTGCTCCTCGGTGCCGATGGGCGCCAGCGTCGTCCACGACCAGGCGTCGTTGTCGCGGTGAGCCTGCGTCAGGACGTGCTCGCCGAGGCGTTTGGCTTCGGTGAGATAGCGATCGGATCGAAGGTGGCGATCGATGGCGCAAAGTCCGGCGATCGCTCCGGCAGCGCCGCTGATGATGTCGAGCGACGTCGGATCGAGGTCATGTCCGAGCTGCTCGTCGATGAGGCGCAACGCTTCGCGCTTGAACGACGGCTCGTGAAGGAGCTGCGCGCAATCGAGCAGAACGAGCGCGATGCCGATCCAGCCGCTGTAAAGCGCATGACGAAGCCCCATCGGCGTCTCCTCGGCACGCGACAGCGCCTGCCGGATCGCGCCGCGCGCGGTCTGGGCAACGACGTCGTCGGGACGCAGACTGTGCAGTCGGGCCAGGAACAGCGCGATGCCGCTGGTGCCGGAGTAGAGGTCGGTGCCGAACGACCTGTGCGCCACCTTCCACTCGCCGCCGTGCGCCTCCATCGAGTCGCCGAGCCAGTTGCAGCGGTTGCCGTCCCAGATGGCGTCACGGCAGAGCCGCGCGCCGATCGACCAGGCCACATCGAGAAAACGCTCGTGCGGATCGGCAGCCGGAATCATCTGCTGAAGTGCGCTCATGCCGCGGCCTCGTAAATATCGGCGCTGGCGCCGCGCAGATGCGGACGATCGAGCGACAGACCGTTGCGCTCGAACTGGATGGCCAGCTCCATCATCCGCGACTCCTCGGATTGCGTGCCGCGCGCGAAGGCGTCCCAGATGGCTTGCGCGATCAGCCGGCTCCGGCTCATTCCGAAACTCTCGCCGTTGCCGGGATCCTCGGCTAAGCCGATGCCGTCGTAAAGCGCTCGCGTGAGCAGAGGCGTGGCCGGACGCAGGAAGGTTCTGACCTCGGCGCGGATGGACGAGAGCAGCCGCGCCACGATCTGGTAATAGCGCGCCGAGAAATAGAGCACGGCGGCGTCGGAGCGGGAGTAGACGCCACTGTACGAGAGCGTCTTGAAGCGGACCGGCACCTGGTAGCGATTGAGAAACGTCGTCACCCATCGCGTCAGCGGAACGGCGCCTTCTTCGCTGATGTGCCAATAGATGCGCGTCATCCGGCTATCGGATCCAACCGGCGCAGGCGTCTCTCCGTTGGCGATGTAAAACCCCGGCTGCTGCGTGCGCGACTCGCGCGCGAAGAGCACGTTGATTGGCGCGCCGGGCGAGGGCGGCGCGCCGTTGGCGGTGACGAACTCGCCGGCCGGAAACATGCTTTCGAAGTCGCCCTTGCGCGCGTGCGCGTAGCCGTTCGGCATCAGTTGCAGGAGCGACCAGCCGTTCTCCCACCGGTCGTGTCCCGCGTTGGCGGCGGAGAGCTGCTCGATGATGCTCGCCGTCTGCAGCGGCGGATCGACGCGCGTGCCGAGGGGACGGCAATAGGCTTCGTCATAGATGCGGGTCTGAAGGTCGATGACCAGCGGCGGCTGTCCGGTCGACCAGGCGCTCCACACCGGCGACTGACCCGCACCGAATGGCGCCACGCTGTAGCTGCGGCCGGCCAGCTCGTATTGCATCGGCGAGCGGATCACTACGGCCCGCAGCAGGCGCCGGAGATCGTCGTGAATGTCGTTCTCAGGCATGGACACCTGCCGGAAATCCGAGGAGGTCGGTGGCCGCGGCGCGCGGCGCTTTGAGGATGTTGATGCAGGCCTGCACCTGCCAGACGGCGTGCTGGGTGAGCGCGGGCGCCCAGGCCAGCGACTCGTAAACCGTCTGCAGCATGCGCGCGCCGGCGTAGCTGACGGCGCGCTCCAGCTCCGCGTCGGCATCGCGCGCGCCGAGGCGGCGCGACGAGACATACGCATCCCAGAAAGCGACGATCGCGGGCTGGATCGACTCCAGCGGATATTGCGCGGCGTCGTTCGGATCGTTCGCCACGCGCTGAAGGGTGGAGATCCACCACGTCAGATAAGCCTGCAGGATCGAGGCGACGTCCCAGGCGCAGTCGCCGACGTCGGCCAGCTCCCAATCGACGACGTGCATCGTCTGCTCGGGCGTTTGCGCGGCGCGGACGACGATGTTGTCGAACTTCATGTCGCCGTGAACGAGCACGTTGCGGCGCCAGTTCATGCGGATGCGGTCGAGAGCCTGCCCGAAATCGGGATAGCGCTGCAGGATAGTCATGAACTGCCCGTTGGCGGCGCTCAGGTTCTGCATCGCGCCGTGCGGGATGAGGTGAAAGGAGAGGATCCACGGCGGCTGGCCCTGGTAGATGGCCGCGTTGGCGCGCGGCAGCAGCTCGCGGCTGGAGACTTCGTGATAGCGCGCCAGAAGTGCGCCGATGCTCTCGGCGACGTCGGTCGGAAACGAGTTGAGGCGGCGATGAAGTTCAGTGAGATTTTCGCCGCCGTCGATTAGGTCCATGACCAGGATGTGCCGGTCGGGATCGTAGGCCCGGAAGCGCGGCATGAGAGCGTGGATCTCGGCCACGGCTGGGTCGCTCTCCATCATCACGTAGCAGGCCGCTTCCTTCTGGAGCGTCTGGGCCGACATGGCCTGATCGGGCTGCATCTGCTTGACGAAAAGACCGGGACCGTTGCGGCGGATGACGGAGTAGTTGTGATGCCGCCTCGCGCCCTCCACGACCATTACGTCGCCGTCGACGATGGCGCGGCGGTCGAGCAGGCCTCGCTCGACGAGGTAGTGGACGAGATCGTTTTTGTTCAAGGAGTTTTTTATCGTAGCACCGTCAGGAATGGTGGAGGAAAGGCGGTCCGGCAACGAGGGCGGACCGCCTTTCGTTCTAGAGGCTAACGGGGTTCGGCGCAGCGATACCAGGTGTAGCAGTGGTACGAAGTGCACGGATGGAATGTATTGATCTGATCGACCGGACAGATGAAGCAGCGCGTGGCCGGCGTTGGGAAGCCGCCCGGTGCTGCAGCCGCGTCGAAGCCGCAGACAGGCGTGCAGTGCTGTTGCTGGGTCGCGTTGCAGCCGGCTACCTGCGTCGGATGCGGACAGTTCGGGCCGACATACGTGCAGCCGTAACCCGGACCGGTGGCGAATGCGGCCGGCGCCGCTGCCTGCGCCGCGGCGTCGAACGGCGGACAGATGAAGCAACGCGTAGCCGGCGTCGGATGGTTGATGCACTGAATGAACGCGGTCTGGACCGGCCGCGCCTGTGCCTGGGCAGCGAAGTCGAACGGCGGACAGACGAAGCAATGCGTGGCCGGCGTCGGCTGCGTGATGCAGTCCACGAACGCGGTCTGGAATTGCCGCTGCGGCTGCGGCTGTGCTGCGAAATCGAACACTGGATTGCACACGCGGCAATGTGTGGCCGGCGTCGGCTGCAACGGCGTATGTCCGCCGATGGCCTGCGCCTGGACTCCTCCGCCCGGGCATCCCGGCGCGCCCTGCGTGCAGAACATCGTGCATTCGAACTGCTGCGTTGGGCAGTGCGGCCACTGATGCGTCTTGCACGGCGCGAACTGCGTGCAGACGGTGGCTGGAGTGGGCGGGCAGCCAGGTCCGAAGAACGTGCAGTGCGGTTGCGCGTGCGTCGGACACAGCGGACCGCTTTGCGTGCAGCCGATGCCCGGTGCCGCCGCGGCAGCCTGCTGGAGCGATGGGCAGCCGAAGAACGTGCAGTCACCCTTGGGAAGCGTCGGGCAGCCGCCGAACTGCGAGCAGGCCACAAAGTCGGAGGCGGGACAGCCGATCTGCGAGGTACCGATCGGCTGCGGTGCCGCGACGAAGGCCCGCGCATTGACCTGATTGGCGGCGTCGAACGGCGGGCAGACGAAGCAGTGCGTGGCCGGCGTCGGCCATGCCGCATTCACGCCGATCGCGGGCTGCGGTTGCGCACAGATGACCTGCGGAGACGTATGGCAACCGGCGTTTGGCGTGGTGGGGCACAACATCGTGCACTCGAAGCCGATGTCATGGGTCGGACATGGCTTATGGCCGCAGATCTCGCCGATCGATGTGCAGCCCGGCTGCTGGCTCTGGCAAGCAGGGCCGCAACTGGTGGGGCACTGCGGTCCGCTCTGCGTGCAGGCGGTAATCGGTTGGCTGGGGCACTGGGGTCCGCTCTGCGTGCAAGGCGCGATGTGCGTGCACTTGAACTCGGCAGCGGTCGGCGGCACGGTGCAACCCTGCACGGCGGTGCAGACCACAGGGCCGGAAATGCACGGCGCTGCCGGTGTCGGGAGGATTGCGTTCGGCGCCCCCGCCGCGAAGTTCTGCGCTCTTCCGCCGCCTGCCGGACAATTCGGCGGCTGCGTGAAGCACGGTCCCACTCGCGTCGCGCAAACCTCGGTCGGATAACAGAGTGGCCGCTGGACTGTACGGCCGCACATGATCGTTACATCGCCCTGTGCCGCGGCAGGAGCCTGCGCGAAATCAGGGCAGACGATCGTTTGCAGGCAGCCAATCTCCGTCCTCGGAATGCACGGGATCTGGACCGACACCTGGCACTTCGGCGGCAGCGTCTGGCACAGACCCCAGATCTTCGTGTAGCCGCAGCCTGGGATGTGCGTGGCAGGCAGCGCGGCTTGTTCGACGTCCGCCGCCTCCGCCGCTCCTTCTTTCTTCTGTGCCGGATCGCCACCCTGCGGCGGATTGACCACGACGCATCCGGGCTGGCCGGTCGCGATGATGTTGCAGATGTGCGGGATGTGGGTCAGGTCGTTGGTGGGGCAGTGGAGGAACGTGCAGCCGATGTAGTGCGTCGGATTCGGCCATGGCGCGGGCGTGCACTTGCCGGTGAATCCGGTCGGCTCGAAACAGTGCGGGATGGCCGTGATACAGGGCCACGCGCCGCCGACGTCGGGCTGCTTCGTACATTGCCCGGTGAATCCAGTCACCTCGCCGCACGGCACCTGCGTCACGCAGCGGAATCCCGCTTTCTCCGGCGAGATCGGTTCCGCCGCAATGTCCGCCGCGCCGCCGCCGGCCGAGAAGTCCGCCGTCACCTGTCCCTGCAGGAAGCGCGCGGCCCGGCTGGCCGCGGAGCCGCCCGGTTTGAGGACGGCGTCGCGCTTGACCCACACCATCACGCAGCCGGCGGGCTGGGAATCGCGAAGCGGCTCGCTGTAGAGAATGGCGTCGTCCGGAATGTCGACGTAGTTGTTCAGCTCCGGGTCGGTGTAGAGGCGGCGATAGCCCTCCTCGCCGGAGTCGCCGAACCAGCCGGTGAGCATCCGCGTTTCGGGCGGATTCTTCGCGTCACTGACCACGCGTGCGATGAAGTCGGCGTTCTGCGGCTTAGCCATGTCGGTCTCCTTCTTTTTGCCGGGCGATGCCGATGCGGGCGCCGCTGCGCGCCTGGTCGCGCCGCTGGTGCGTCGTGGTTCGCTCGGTCGTTTCGCCATGACGAGTGTGCGGATACGGAAGAATGGGTCAGGAAAATTTAGTGCCGGATATTTTCCTCTTCAAGTGACATTTCTTTCCGGAAGGCAGTCGGCGACACTCCAGCGGCACGTTTGAAGGCGCGGTAGAAACTGCGCGTCGTGCCGAAGCCGGTGACGGCGGCGATCTGGGCGGTGCTGTTGTTCGTAGTACGCAACAGCTCCTTGGCCAGATCGACCTGCCGGCAAAAGAGATAGTCCTTGACGTGCACGCCGGCCGCCGACTGAAACTCCCGCGACAACTGCACGGCGGTATGTCCCATGCGCAGCGCGAGCTCCGAGGCGCGTACGACGGTGCCGTTGCGCCGGCAGTCGTCGATGTAGCGATCGGCCGCGGCCAGCCAGAAGGCCCTCTTCTCGTTCATCCCTCTCTTGATAGGAGTGACGCAGAGAAGTCTCTCCCTACCATTCGACGGCGCCCAACTACAATTTCGCGCCCATGACCGCGATCTTCGCGATTGCTGTTGCGATCTTTCTCATCGCGAACGTTGCCGCATTCCGCGTCCTCGTGCGCGTCCATCCGCGGCGGCGGCGGATCGTCATCGCGTTGATCGTCATCGGCAACGTGATGTGGATCTTCGTTCCGATCCTCAATGCGCGTACCGATTTCTCCCGATTCGTTCGCGCCACGTTCGGGCCTCCATGGTTTGCGTGGACCTGTTTCGCGATTCTCTACTCCGTATTCGCGTTGCTGCTGGCGATCGCGTGGCTGCCGTTCCGGCGCCGCATGCCGTTCGCGCAATTTGCGCGATGGCCATCGCGGATCTTTTTGTGGGCGACGCTGTTCGCGCTCGTCACCGGCGTCTGGAACGCGCTCGTGCCGCTGCGCATCGAACGGGTGCCGATCGTCGCCGACGGCGCACCGCCGTTTCGGATCGCGCTGATTTCGGACTTGCATACCGGACTCTTTTCGCGCGCGTCGCGGCTGGAGCAGATCTTCGTCACTGCCGCCGCGCAGAAGCCGGACGTCATCCTCCTCGCCGGCGACAACGTCGACGACGATCCGATCTTCACCGCCAAGCTGCTCGCCGCGACGCGCGTCCTCGATCCTCGCATGCCGCTCCTCGCGGTCCTCGGCAATCATGAGATGTACGGCCAGCCGTCGGAAGTGATCGATCGTCTGCGCGGCAGCCGGATCCGATTGCTGGTCAACGAAGGGGCCGCGATCAACGGCGTCTGGATCGCCGGCATCTCCGACTTCGCGGCGCGGACTCCGAAGCTCGAACCCGACTTCGACGCCGCGTTGCGCGGCCGGAACGGAGCATTTCCGATTCTCCTTGCGCATCAGCCGAAGGCGTTCCCCGAGGCGATCAAGCGCGGTTTGCCGATCACGATCTGCGGCCATTCGCACGGCGGACAGTGCGCGTTTCGTCCGCTCCATTGGTCGCTGGCGGGCGTGTTTCTGCCCTACCACATGGGGTTGTACCGGCGCGGCGCGGCGCAGCTTTACGTCAACACGGGAACGGGTTACTGGCTTTTTCCGTGGCGCTTCGGGATCGGGATCTCGCCGGAAATTACGGTGATCGAGATCCGTCCGTCCGCTATCGCGCAGCGGCAGTAACGAGACGCCGCTGTGCATCGGCGGCCAGCGACGCCTGTACTTCTTCGTCTCCGATTCGCGGCTCGTCCTGCGGATGCGCGAGGTAGTAGCCCTGCAGGAGGTCAACGCCGAGGTCGCGGCACCATTCGTATTCTTCGACGGTCTCGAGGCCCTCGGCGAGCGTCTTCGCGCCGATTTTGCCGCCTAGGTCGACGAGCATCTTCACGAGGTCCTGCTTGATCGGCTCATCGGCGAGCGTGGAGACGAGGCCTTTCGTAATCTTCAGATAGTCGGGTGAGAGCGCGGCGATCGCTTCGAGCGAGGCGTAGCCGGAGCCGGCGTCGTCGATGGCGACTTCGATGCCTTTGTCGCGAAACTCATCGAGCAGACGGCGGAAGACGGCGTAGTCCTCGATCGCCGCGCGCTCGGTCAGCTCGAACACAAAGTGCCCGCGATGTTCGGAGAAGAACGACACCATCTCGTGAATGCGGAACTCCGACTCTTCGAACATCTCCGCCTCGAGATTGAGCAAGTACTTCCGGCCGGTGAGGTCGAACGAGCGGAGTCGCTTCAGCGCATTTTCGAGTGCGACCGTTTCCAGCGCCCAGGCCAGTTTCGCGTCGCGCGCGAATCCGAAGAGCATGTCGGAATTGCGGAACGACGAATTCGGCGCGCCGCGGGTCAAGACCTCGTAACCAAAGACCGTTCCCTGCTGCGCCCAGACGATCGGCTGGAAAAGCGTCGTCACGCGCTTGCGGCGGATGATGTCGCGCAGCTCGCGCGTGAGCTGTTTCTTGCGTTGCTGCTCGGCATCGCGCACCGCGTCGCCGGCGGTCTGCATGCCCTGATAGACCTGACGCTCGAGACGGATCTGCGGCCGGTAGTCGATGCGCGCCGCGCCGACGAAGAATCCGATCTGTCCTTGCTGCATGGCCGGAAAGCGCTGGCGCATCGCGGCGATCAGTTTCTCGCGGACGTCGTTGGCGACCGTGTCGAACGCAGCCTCCTGCCGCAGGTCGGTGCCGCGCGATTCGAAGAAGATGTAGAAGCTCGATCCGCCCACTAGATTCGCGGCCACGAGCGCCTTCGGAAAGCGCGCCCGTCCCTCGGCGACGACCGCTTCGGCGGCGCAACGGAGGAACTCGTCGAAGAACGCCCATCCGTATTCGGCCTCGATCGATTCGAACTGCTCGATGTCGACGTAGACGATGCCGATCTCGCTCTGCTCGATGAGCATTTCCTTGAGCCGGCTGAGCACCATCGGCACGGTCGGAAGTCCGCTGGCGCGATCGAACAGCATGCTCTCCGATGATTTCGCGGCCTCGGCACTCGGACTCGGCTCGCGATGCCTGCGATTGAGCAGCGCGCCGATGCGCTTGACCACTTCGTCGCGGTTGAACGGCTTGACCAGGTAGTCGTCGGCACCGAGTTGCAATCCCGTCAGGCGATCCTTGACGTCGCCGCGGCCGGTGACCAGCACGACCGCGATCTGCGAGGTCCGCTGCACCGCTTTCAGCGCCTGGCAGACTTCCCATCCGCTGCGCTTCGGCATCATGACGTCGAGCAGGACGAGGTCGGGGAGCCGGGCCTGGGCGATGGCCAGCGCTTCCTCGCCGTCGCGCGCCGTCAGGACTTCGCAATCGAGCGGCCGGACGAAGAGGGTCAGCAGGCGCTGTACGTCCTCATCATCATCGGCAATCAGCAGCACGGGCCGCTCAGACATCGTTGGGCAATGATATTGCGTGAATCGTGCCCTGAAGGCAGGGACGAGGGAAGAGGGACGAGGGACAAGAATCGAAGGCCGCTTTCCCCTCGTCCCTCGTCCCTGATCCCTCGTCCCTGTGTTAAGTTCCCACGCCGCAGTTGATTGGAGAGACATGATCAAATTCGGGACCTCGGGGTGGCGCGGCATCATCGGAGAGGATTTCACCTTCGACAACGTCCGCATCGCCAGCCAGGGCATCGCCAACTATCTGAAGAAAGCGAATCAGAAGGGGCACGGCGTCGTCATCGCGTACGACACCCGCTTCCTCTCCGAAAAGTTCGCGTCGGAAGCGGCGCGCATCTTCGCCTTCAACGACATCCAGGCTTACCTCTGCACGCGCGACGTTCCCACGCCGGTGGCGTCGTTCGAGACGGTGCGGCGCAAGGCGATGGGGGCGATCAACTTCACCGCGTCGCACAATCCGCCCGAGTACAACGGCCTGAAGTTTTCGACCTCGAACGGGGCGCCGGCGCTGCCGGAGATCACCAAGCAGATCGAGGAAGAGATCAACAAGGTCGCCGCCACTGGTCAGCGCGTCGACGTCTATGAGAAGTCGGAGCTGATCGAAGAGATCGATCCGAAAGACCGCTACCTCGACGGCCTCAAACAGAAGGTCGATGTCGACACGATCCGCAAGAGCGGTCTGCGCATCGCCATCGATTCGCTCTTCGGCACGTCGCGCGATTACCTCGACTACTTCCTTCTCGAATCGGGCGTCGAGGTGAAGATCATTCACAACTATCGCGATCCGTATTTCGGCGGCTTCTCCCCCGAGTGCAATGAGAAGAACCTCGGCGAGCTGCGCAAGGTCGTCACGGACGAAGGCTTCGACCTCGGCCTGGCCACCGACGGCGACGCCGACCGCTTCGGCATCATCGACGACCGCAATCGCTTCGTCTCGCCGAACGTGATCCTGTCGCTGCTGGCCATCTATCTGAAACGCGAGCGAAAGATCCCAGGCGGCCTGGCGCGCTCGGTAGCCACGACGCATCTCATCGACGCCATCGCCCGCAAGCTGGACGTCGAACTGCACGAGACGCCGGTAGGCTTCAAGTACATCGGCGAGCTGATTCTCGACGACAAGATCGCCATGGGCGGTGAGGAGAGCGCGGGCATGTCGATGTACCGCCATCTCCCGGAGAAGGACGGCATCCTGGCCTGTCTGCTTGTCGCGGAAATGGTCGCGCACACGGGCAAGAAGTTGAATCAGCTGATCGAGGAGATGTACCAGGAGTTCGGCTACTTCTACTCGAAGCGCATCGATATGAAACTCACGCCGCAACTGAAGGATTCACTGGCCGAGAAGCTCGCTAATCCGCCGAAGTCGATCGACGACTTCACCGTGCGCGAAGTGAACAAGACCGACGGCGTGAAGCTGCTCTTCGACGACAACGCCTGGCTTCTGTTCCGGTTATCAGGAACGGAACCCGTCGCGCGGATTTATGCCGAGGCGTGCAGTCCGAAGGATTTGAAACACGTGTTGGATTCGGGGAAGAAGTGGGCGTTGTCATGAGGGGAGTGGGAAGTAGGGAGTGGGGTGTGGGAGCTGCGGCGACATTGCTCGCTCTCCTTAACTCCCACACCCCACCCCCCACACCCCACCCCCCAAACCCATGAAATACCCCTTCCAAAAGCACTTCCTGGTCTGCATCGGCGGGCGCTGCGGCAATCCCGATCGCGGGGTCGAGCGGGGGGAGTTCATCCACGCGGAGTTGAAGGGGCACAACAAGAAGATGGGGCGCAAGCCGCTGGTGCGCGTCTGCACGGTGTCGTGTCTCGATCTCTGCGATCACGGGCCGAACATGATCGTCGACGGCAACGTCTACTCGCACCTGACGCGCGAGTTGGCGCGCGAGGTGTACGCGGGCGTGATGGGCGATGGACCGCCGCGCGACGACTTGCAGCTGTCTGAGAATGAGTTCCAGTCCGGCAGCAGCGCGGCGGTGAAGAAGTAGCGATGCGGCGTGCGCTGATCGCGATCGCGATGCTCCTGGCCGCGTGCGCGCGCGAGGCGCCGAAGAAATCGTTCATCCTCGCTACGACCACCAGCGTGCAGGGTTCGGGCGTCCTGCCGGTGCTGCAGACCGAGTTCCAGCGCGACACCGGCATCGAGATCCATCCGATCGTGGCCGGATCGGGACGGGCGCTCGAGCTGGCCGCGCAAGGCAATGCGGACGTCACGATCACGCACGATCCCGGCGCGGAGAAACGATTCGTCGCCGCGCACAAGCCGCGGCTCTATCAACCGTTCATGTGGAACGACTTCATCATCGTCGGACCGCTGAAGGATCCGGCTGATGTCACCCACGCGCGCAGCGCGGCCAACGCGTTCTCGCGCATCGCGCAGACGCACAGCCTGTTCGTGTCTCGCAATGATCAGTCGGGAACGTACACGAAAGAGCGCGCGCTCTGGCGCGGCGCGCTGACAGTTCCCGAGTTCAGTCCCGCATATCTGAAGATGGGGCAGCCGATGCCGGCGCTGCTCCGTTCCGCGAGCGAGCTGCAGGCGTACACGCTCAGCGACCGCGCTACGTACGAACAGCTCGCGCCGTCGCTGCGGTTGCGCCTGCTGTACGCCGGTGATCCCTTCCTGCGCAACGTCTACTCGGTGATGCTGATCTCCGCCGATCCCAACGCCGCACGCTTCGTCGACTGGCTGTTGCACGGCCGCGGCCGATCGCTGCTCGAGAAGTACGAGATCAAAGGCCATCGCGCCTTCCACTTGCTATAACTCCGCGCCTCCGCGTCTCCGCGAGAAAAAGGGCCTTTCTCTTGCAGTCCAGCGCCTCCGGAGGATTTACACCGATGTTGAAGCGCACTTCATTTCTCGCAGTAGTTTTGGTTGGAGTTCTCGCTGCCGGCTGCGGCTCCGGCGGCCTCGGCGCGTCCGGCAACAGCGTCTCGCTCGATCAGGAATGGCAGCTCGGCAATCAGATGGCTGCGCAGGTCGCGCAGCAGATGCAGCTCAGCAATGACGCCACCGCGAAAGCGTATCTGACGCAGGTCGGCGAACGCATTCATGCCGCCACGCCGCTGGCGGGTCGTCCGTTCACGTTCGACATCGTCAACGATCCCGGCGTCAACGCTTTCAGCATTCCCGGCGGACACATCTACATCAACAGCGGTCTCATCGCACATGCGGACAAGGCCGACGAACTGGCCGGCGTCGTCGCGCACGAGATCAGCCACGTGGTCGCACGCCACGTCATCAAGCAGGTCGAAACGCAGCAGGAGATCGGCGCGATCGGCAGCATTCTCCTCGGACAGAATCCGAGCGGATTGCAGCAACTTCTGGCGCAGGTAATCGCCGGCGGAGCAATGGCCCGATTCAGCCGCGCCGACGAAAAAGAAGCGGACGACCTCGGCCTGCAATACATGACCAAAGCCGGCTACGACCCGCACGGCATGCTGGACATGTTCCAGAAGCTGCTGAGTCTTGAGAAGGGCGGCGACAACTCCGTGACGCGATTCTTTGCCGACCATCCCGGAACGCAGGACCGCATCAACGACATCTCCAGCCGCATCGCCAAGATGGGCAACCCGACCGGCATCGTCGACGATCCGGCGTATCACTCGAATCTAAAGGATCGCGTAGCGAGGTAGGGAGGCGAAGCGGCGCGGCGCGTCGCGGGCGAAGGCGCTCGCGCCGCGCGAAACTTGTAGCGGCCGCCTCCGCGGCCGCTGAATCGTTGCCCCGTCCAGCCCCCGCGCAAAGCGCGGGGCTGGATTGTGAAGCGCGCCTCCGCGCGCGACCGTTCGCGCTTCGCGCGCGTTCCGGCGTGACCGCTAGAACAATTCGTTGATCGGCTGGTACGTCCCATCCTTTGCGAACGGGACGTATTCGAAGCCGCGGTTGAGCGGATCGTCGTGGCGGACGGTCGTGTAGTCGATGCCGAGGGCGGAGTAGATCGTTGACGTGACGTCCTCGGGGCGGATGTCGCGATTTGCGCTCCATCCGAAATCGCTCACGCTTCCGCCGGTGGCGTCAGTGGTGCCGATGACCTGTCCGCCGCGGACGCCGCCGCCGGCCCAGACCGTGGTCATGCGCAGATTGTGATCGCGGCCGGCCTGATTGTTGAGCACTCCGACCGTGCGTCCGAACTCGGCCACGACCACGACCATCGTCTCATCGAGGAGCGTCTTTCCCGCTACGGAGCCGGGCATCGACGACAGATCGGCGAGCAGCGATGCGTAGGCGGGATCGAACTGCGCGCACTGCGTGTAGAGCGAGTTCACGCCGTTGGCGGGCTTGTCGTAAATGCCGCTGTGGTGGTCCCATCCGCCGAGGGTGGCTTGCACGAAGCGCGTGCCCTTTCCGGCGGCGACGAGGTTGCGCGCCACGATGAGTGAATCGCCGAACGTGGTCGCGCCGTACTTGGTGTGATCGGTGGAGGAGAAGCTGAACACCGCGTTGATGTTCGGCGCGTCCATCAGCGCCTTCGATTGCGTGTAGAAGTCGTTCATGTCCAGCGACGATTTGCCGAGGACGCCGCTGGTGCGATTCGTATCGAGCGACTGCAGGAACGACCAGCGGTCGGAGAAGCGCGACGCGCCGTCCGGATGCGCGATCGTCGGAAGGCCGGTCGCCGCGGGCACGACCTGGAACGGCGCATACGACGCGGGCAGGTAGCCGGACGACGGAATGCCGGTGGAGTTCAGGGCGATGAAGCCGGGAAGAACGTCCGAGGGGGAGCGCTTCAGCTGCGATTCCAGTGCGACGACCGCGCCGATGTGCGGCGCGATCGCTCCGGTTGCGCCTCCCGGATTGCGGGCAATCTGCGCCCAAGCCTGTCCAAGCGTGTGAACCGCGGCCCACGACAATCCCGAGCGGACGAAGGCCATCTTTCCGAGCTGCGCGGCGGTCATCGGCATGAGGCCTTGCGGGAAGCGGACGGTGTTGTTGTCGTACGACGTCGGGTTGAAATCCGACGGTGTCCACGGGCCCTCTTTCAGATCCCAGGTGTCGATGTTGCTCGGCGCGCCCGGCAGAAAAATGAAGATCGCGTTCTTCGCAGTGTTGTGAAGCGTGACGTTCGGCGCGGTCGTGGCAGCCTGCAACAGGCGCGGGCTGAAGACGTCGGCGAAATACGAAGCGACCAGTCCCGTGCCGGCGATCTGCATGAAACGGCGGCGCGAAAAACCTTCGCTTTTTCCGAGCGGAAAGCCGCTCGCCTTCGTGCAGTCGGGGCACTCGATGGTGCTCTTGGGAAGTCTCGGCTTGGCCATGTCGTCAGTCCTTCAATTGAACAGAAACTCGACGGAGTTGAGCAGCACCCACTGCAGATCTTCGGTCTTGTTCGCGAGCGTGCCGCTCTTCAGATACGCGACGGCCTGCGTCTTCTCCGCCGCGGTCGGATAGCGTGACAACGTGTAGAGATAGAGCTGATCGGCGATGACGTTCGGGTCCGTCGTCGACGTCAGCGTTTTCGCCACCGTCGAATTCGCGGTGCTCCGGTGCGTGCGATTGACGACCACCGTGCCGTCGTTCATCAGCGACAACGCCTGCGCGATCGAGCTGTCGTTCGAGCGCGCCTGATCGTCGCGGTTGCCGCGTCCGAATTCGTCGAGGAAGCGGCCGTACACGTTGTTCCGGACTTCGAGCGTGTCGGGCAGCTTCATCGCCGAGGTGGTCGTGCCGCCGCCGCCCGAGATGGTGTAGGTGACCGGGACGCTGGTCGCTTTCGCGATCGCATCGAGCATCGCCTCCGCCATCATCCGGTGCGGGATGTGGCGCGCGTAGTACGGCGTCCACGACTCGTTCCATGCCGAGGCCGTGTACTTCGCCGAAAGCTGGTACGCGTTCGACAGCACCATCGTGCGCAAGATCGCGCGCAGGTCGTAGTGGCCCGACACGAAGTCGTTGGCCAGAAGCGTCAGAAGATTCGGATGGTTCGGCTGGATCGTTTGTCCCGCGGGAAGATTGTTCGGATCGAGCCGCGACGGATCGATGTTGTTGGCCGGCTCGACGATGCCGAGCGTGAACAACTCTTTCCAGAGGTAGTTCACCGTCGCGATCGCGAATTGCGGCTGCGCGGTGAGGATGCGGCCGTAGGCATCGCGCCATGCTTCGCCGGTGCGCGGCTGCTCGCCGGTGAACAACCACGCCGGATTGACGCTGTTCTGAGTGCCGATCGGCACGCGCGCCGTCTTGTTGCCCGAGTTCGTGTTCAGGCTGTACGCGCCGGTGGGGTTGTCGGAGATGGTGAAACTCGAGTTGTTGTCGCCCGGCGTGGTGCGTCTGGCCCGGCCGCGCGAGAAGAACGCCGCGTTGCCCCAGAAGTCGTAGCGCGCGTGCGACTTCAGATACCAGTTGACCGCCTCGAGGTGGCCGAGGCCGTTGTGGCAGGAGAGGCACTGCATCGGCATGCCGAGAAACATCTCGCCCGACTCCGCCGCGAGATTGTCGTACGTATCCTGCGCCGGCCCGTTGTTCTGGATCTGCCGCACCCAGAAGTTGGCGGGTCCGTTGGTGAAGCTGTCGCCCGATGCGCCGATGATCTCGCGCACCATCTGGTCGTACGCCTTCTTGTTCTTGATCGAGTCGTGAATGTAGGTGTAGTAGGCGTTGCGTCCCGCCGGCAGCTCGCGGCTGCTCGACGATACCTGCACGTTCTGCACGAGATCGCCGAACCACATCGTCCAGCGGTCGACGAACGCATCGGAAGCGAGGAGTGCGTCGACGGTTTTCGTACGCTTGTCGAGCGATTTGTCATTGAGAAACGCCTGCACGGCGGCGGGATCGGGGATCTGGCCGGTGAGATCGAGATTCACGCGGCGGAAGAATTCTTCGTCCGAGGAGATCGCCGACGGCGCGATGCCGTCCGCTTTCATCTTGCCGAAGATTTCGTCGTCGATGTAGTTGACGGATGCGGGATAGACGGTGCTGCCTCCGGGCGGCGGCTCGACCGCGCGGCGCCGGCTCGGCGCGACCGCCTCGGCGGTGACCGAGAGCCGGTGGTAAACGCTGGCCTGCTGCTCGCGTGGCGAGCGGAGGTCGAACGGGCCGAAGGGGCACGTTTCTTTTTCAGCGCCGAGGAGAAGCGCCGGCGCGACGACCGCGAGTGCTATCCATTGTTTCATGGCGTTTTTGACTCCCGTGACAGGCGAATGTTTACATCGTACGCGCCCGTCACTTCGCCGGCGTGTTGCAGCTCACTACGTCCGATCGAATTCGTGGAGCTTGCGGATGTCGACGGAGACGGTGCCATCGGGTTCCATCGGGTTGAACATGTTGCGGAACTTCGCGCCCCAGACGATCTCGTCGGCCTTATACGACGAACGCGTGTGCACGGTCTGCGAGAACGTTTCGTCGAAGCCGTTGAGCAGGATGAGCAGCTCGGCATCGATCAAGCGGAGGTCGTCGGGCGAGCAGGTGTTGAGCGGGCTGGTCTCGTCGATCGGATGCACGATCGTCCACGCCAGCGGGAAGAAGACCACGCGGTCGCGCTCGAGCTTGAGCGGGATGAAGTCGCGGTCGGTGGCCTGACCGCCGCGCCTGCGCCGCGCCAGCAGCACCTTCGCTTCCATCTCCACGATCTCATTCCGCTTCTTGTTGACGATGCGGAACATGAGCGCGGTCTTGCCGCGATACGGCGCGATCACCGCTACCTCGCTGAACGCGATCTCCGCCCTCGGCCGCGCGAATCTCGCGAACATGATCCCGGCGATGATGGCGAAGCCGAGCAGTCCGACCAGCGACTCGAACGCCACCAGCGCGTTCGCCGCAGGCGTGACCGGGACGATGTTGCCGTAGCCGATGGTGGCCATGCTGTCGACGGAGAAAAAGAAGGCGGAGATGAACCGCTCCATCGGTGCTTCATTGCCGAATCCGGTCAGCGCGCCCGATCCCAACGCGACGAATGCCGCGGCGAAGAGCGCGTTGAGCACGATGTACGCGCCAGCGACGTATCCGAGGAACTTCGGCCAGCTGATGGTGAGGAAGTAGTGGTAGGCGGAGAGCGCCTCCCAATATCCAAGCCCTTCGCGCCGCACGTTGAAAGTGCCGTCGCGATTCAGCAACCGCTTCCGGCTCTCTCGCGACACCACGCTTCCGAAGCCGAGGTCGAGATTGGGATCGTCGGTCGGGACGGGCCGGAGGTCGGCAGACATGGGCAGTAGATTAGTGGATTAGTTGATTAGTCGATTAGGAAAACGCGATGCTCGTATTGAATCCCTCTGATCGACGAATCACTAATCTACCAATCCACTAGTGAATCAACGACACCGCGATCGCGAGCAGCAGCAGCAGCACGACTCCGAGGGAAACCCACATCGCCTGCACGGTGGGGCGATGCATGTTGACGGTTTCGCGGCGTTCGCCGAGGAGGTATTGCAGGTACTCGATGCGCGGGCGGACGCTGGCCACTTTCTCTTCCAGATCGGGGTAGATCACCTGGTTGATGTCGGGGACGATGATGACCGGGATGAACGTCGCTCCGCCGGCGCGCGTGACGTAGCCGGTGAGCAGATCGTTGTGCGGTTGATCGCCGTCGGCGACGAGGCAGTGATAGACGGTCGTCGATTGCAGCACCGACAACGCCTTGCCGCCGAGGCTGCGCGCTTTGTACGAGTTCACGACGCTGTCCGAGGTCTGGCGCAGGATGCGTTCGTTGAGATCGTGGACGCGGGTGAAGATGAAGATCGTTTCGCCGGCGGCGAAGGAGATCTTCTCGGCGCGGCGGTAGATGATCTCGCCGTAGCTCCGCCAGTCCTCATCGGTCAGATCGGTGGTGAATCCTTCCTCCACCAGGCGCGCCATGAGGCGGGTGGCGGGATCGGAGTCGGCGGGTGATTCAGGCGGCTTTTCAGCTTTCAGTTCTTGCATACTTTTCAACGAGCCGGATCAGGTCCGGGAACTCAAATGGTTTGCCGAGGTAATCGTCGGCGCCGCATTGACGCGCTTTCTCGGCGATGTCGCGATCGCCGGAGAGGACGATGTACGGAATGGAGCGCGTTTCGGGCTGCCCTTTCAACGCGCTGCAGAGCGCCTCGCCATTCATCCCTTTGATGGTGAGGTCGGCGAAGATCATCTGCGGATGCAACTCCCTGGCGCGGAGGAGGGCAGTGGTGCCGTCCGCGACGACCTGGCAGTCGCGCCCGTTGCGCTGCAGGACCAGCGAGACCAGCCTCGCCACCTGCGGATCATCTTCCACGACCAGGATCACGTCATTTCCCCTAATCGAAACGGACTCGCAGCCGCTTCCGAAGATGCCCTGCGACGGCGCCGGCCAAACAGCCGAATGTGTTCCATCCCGCATCTTCCCAGCCTGTCACTCGTGTCGGTAGTGCGCTCTGCCACGCCACGAGGCCCAACGCAAATGTCACGCCCACTGCCAGAGTGAGCAGATACGTGCGCAGGCGATGACCGTCGCCGCCGTCGAACGCCAGAAAGGCCAGCGCGCCCCACGGGATGAAGAAGAGGATGTCTGCGATTCCCGGCGCGGCGGTGGCGAGAAGGGCATCATTCGAAAGCGCGCCGCGATCGTATCGATGCACGAGCGCGACAACCTCGGCGACGGTCAGCCGTTGTCGTTGATAGGCGCGTCCGGACAGCATGGCGATCAGCCCGGCCATCGCGATCGAGAGAACGATCAACAGCGCGACCGTGAGCCAGCGCGGTATGAGGATCGTTCGAATGGTTCGCTTGCCCATCGCGGCCGATTAGACCACGGTCCGCGAAAGGGGGGTCAGTGGGCGTTAGTCAAATCATTTTGGGTCCAATCTTTGACCACTCGCTCAAGCGCTGACCCGGTGAAAAAAGGTTAAAAGGGTCAGCCGGTGAGCCATCTAGACACCCCTTCCGAGCCATTTTCTTTTAGAATCAATCACTTACGATGTAACGGATCAGTGGCAACGCCATTGCTCTTAGGAGAGCCAATGCCGTCAACGCGGCTCGTCTGATTCACAGCCGTTTCACACTAAACCTTTAAGGAGAGGGACCCAGTAAATGAAGAAAGCCTTGACCTTCGTATTTGCAGCAGCCCTTGCGACGTCGGCGTTTGCTCAGGGAGTCAGCAATGTGGAACTCAACTCCACGGTGGGCGACGGACACGCCAACGTGCATAACTACGCTGGTGGCGGCGGCGGCGGCAACCTGGTCTACCACAGCGGCGGCAAAGTCATCCGCAATGCGCACGTCGTTCTGATCTTCTGGGGCTCGTTCCCCAGCGGCTACACGACGGCCATGCAGAACTTCCGCAACCAGTTCGGAACGACGCCTGAGTTCAACACGATCACCCAGTACACGGGTATCGACGACGCCACGGGCAGCACCGGCGCCATCGCCCTCTCCAACCTGGCCGGCGGACCGGCCGACTACTTCGACACCTCGACGCCTCCGACCAACGTGACGGACGCGATCGTCCAGTCCGAAGTCAAGAAGGTCATCGCGGCGCAGGGCAGCACCGACTACAGCGCCATCTACGAAGTCTTCATCCCGTCCGGCTCGTACTCGTCCGACGGATCGTCGACCTCCTGCGGCGGCCCGAATCTGGCGTACTGCGCGTATCACTACAACTACACCGATGCGACTGGTAAGCACGTGAAGTACTCGATCGAGCCGTGGGCCGGTTGCTCGGGTTGCCAGGCGTTCGGCAACACGTCGCTCGACCAGGAGCACTTCGTTTGCCACGAGACGCGCGAAGCAGTCACCGACGCCCTCGGCAATGCGTGGTTCGACCGTCGCGGCTACGAAGCCGACGACAAGTGCGCGTGGAGCCCCGCTCCGTTCATCGGCACCGGCGGCTTCGGCTACCAGTACGAGTGGTCGAACGCCGACAGCGGCTGCGTGAAGACCAAGTAATTTTCTCTCTCCGGAAACGAGAAGGCCCCGCGCGAGCGGGGCCTTTTTTTTACTGCTTGCGCTGGCTTTCCCAGGTTTTCTCGTTTTCGGTGATGTCGAAGTAGACCGTGCGCTCGGAGTGATCGGGGAGCTCGATCTTCACGACCTCGTAGCGGCGCGTCGCCGAGCCTTCGCCCGCGTGCGCGATTCCGCCGCCGGCCCTGCGGAAGCGGCCGTAGCGATCGAAGATCCAGTTGTTCTGGAAGTCGATCCCTTCGTTCGGCGCGTCCGCCGGAACGACGACCGCCGTTTCGGGCGAGTCGCCGGTGTGATCGGCGATCGCGGCGGCGGAGACGGCGACGGGCTTCGGTGCGGCGGCGACCGGGGCTGCGGCAGGAGCGGGCTGCGGCTTCGGCGCGCACGCGGCGGCAACGGCGGCGATGGTGAGGATCAGTTGTTTGCGCATGGTTGCGGCGTCAACGGCCCGGCTGCGATAAATCTTCCGACAACCGCACATAGGCGTCGTAACGGGCCTGACTGAGCTCGCCCGATTCGGCGCGCTCCTTCACCGCGCATCCCGGCTCGTGAAGATGCGTGCAGTCGTTGAAGCGGCAGTACTCGCCCGGCTCTGCAAATTCGGGAAAGTAGTCGCGCAGCGTTTCCGGCGTCAGGTTCCAGAGACCGAACTCGCGGATGCCGGGCGTGTCGATCAGAAACGTGTCGCCGCCGAGGTCGTGAAGGGTGGAGGCGGTGGTGGTGTGGCGGCCGGTGCCGCGCTTGTGGAGCTCGCCGGTGGCGATGTCGAGGCGCTCGTCGAGCGCGTTGAGGATCGACGACTTGCCGACCCCGCTGTGCCCGACCAGCGCGCAGGTTTTTCCTTCCACCAGCGCGCGCAACTCGACGATCCCCTCGCCCGTTTTGACGGAGCATCCGATCACCGGCACGCCGAGCGCGCGATAAGGATCGAGAGTGGCCATTTCGCGTGCACGTTCCGCGTCATCCAGCAAGTCGATCTTGTTGACGCAGATCGCGGCCTGCGCGCCGCCGCGCTGAATGGCGATGAGGAAACGATCGATGAGCCGCGGCCGCAACGGCGGCGCTTTCAGCGAGACGACGTGGATGACGACGTCGATGTTCGCGGCGATGAGTCTCTGCACGTGAGGGTTGAGCGGATCGGGACGGGAGAGGACGGTTCGCCGCGCCAGAACGCCGGCGAGGCGGCAGACGCCGTCCGAGGTTTCGGTGACGACGCGGTCGCCGACGGCCAGCGCGCTTTTCTGGCGCTTGGCCAGTTCCGGCGGGACCATGCAATCGAATTCGCGCTCGTGATGAAAGAGGCGGCAACGCCCGCTGCCGATCGAGATGACGATCGCGGCGTCACGCAGCTCGATGTCGCCTACGGATCCCCATGCGCCGGTCTCGATCGCGCCATCATCGGATTCGACTTTGCGTCGCTTGCCGCCGCGACGGGCCGCGGGTTCATCCCATTCATCATTGCCGCGGCCGCGTCCTTTCACGCTATTGCACGCCCTCTTTGAACGGAATCAGCGGATCGATGTCCACCGGAACGTTGTTCGCGGCGTCGAGCGCGCTGCGAAGATCCGCCGGCATTTTGTCGTACTTGTTGAACCACGCTTCGGCGCGCGCGCGATCTCCGGTCGCTTCGATTTCGAGCAGCTCCTTCGCCAGCGCCGCCAGCGTGTCAGGCATCTTCGCGTAGTCGATGACGTAGCGCCCTGACGCGGCGCGCGTGATCGCGCCCTGCTCGGCCAAATAGTTGAACTCCATCATCTCCGCGCGTCCATGCGCTTCGGCGGTTCCGAAACGGACGGTGCGGAAGATGCCGGCCACGTAGGAGGCGTAGTACTCCTCGAGGCGCTCTTTCGGCAGCGCGCCGTGGTCGACCAGCCACTTCAGTCCGAACATGCCGGTGACGTCGGCTTTCGCTTCTTCCAATCCCGAGTACGTCGGTCCGATCGCTTCGCGAATGTCAACATGTTGACCACCCTTGCGCGCGAAGGCCGGCCCGAGGCCGTGACAGATCTCGTGCATCATCACCGCGGCCAGATAGCCTTCGCCCGACGCCTGCGCCGCCTGGTCGGGACGCATGACCAGCTTTGCCACGGGCAGGATCACGTAGTTCACGCGCGCATCGGTGAAGTTCTTGAAGAAGATTTTCTTCGAGCCGACTTTCTCGTGGATGCGCGGATCGTTCGGAAGGTTGTCGGCCGCGGCCTGGTATCCGTGGCGAAGATCGCCGGCGCGGAACGGCGCGTCCATCACTTCCATCGGCGACTCGAGCCCTTTCTTCGACGGACGATCCTCGGCCGGCAGCGGCAGCGAATCCTGAATGTCGGGAACGTACTTTTTGAACACGGCCAGCTTGGCCGACTCCGTTTCATTGCGCACGAGCACCGACGCGCCGTAGGAAGTCTTGATGCCGAGGAGATCGTCGAGATAGGTCTCGTAGGGCGCGAAGATCAGATCGAATTTCGGATCCTTGAGACGAACCCAGGCCAGATCGCTCGGGTAGTAATCGTCGGTGAGCAGCGCCTCGGCGCGCATGCGCAGGTAGTTCGCGAAGGCCTTGTCGTCGCTGGCCGCGGCTGCGTTGCGAAGATGGCGCGCCGCCGGCACCAGCCACTGCTTGTACTTCACGTGATACGGCGTCGTCTTCAACCGCAGCGGATTACGGCTGGCGATTTCGACGACGGTGCGCTCGTCGTAAATGGCCTTCTTCTCTTTCGGATGCTCTTTGACGTACGCCTCGATCTCATCGCGCGTGAGACCTTTCGGCAGGAGGCTGCGGCCGGGCGGCATCGGTTCGCTGCCGATGAACGGCTCGTTGTGATTGAGAAGATCGTAGCGGCTGCCGTTGATCCAGAGATAGTGCCGCGCATCGCGCAGCTTCGGATCGGTGGCGCCGGCCAGACTGTTGTAGAGCGCGACGTTGGCCGGGTCGTTCTGGCGCCAGAAAATGTTCTCGAGGTCGCGGCAGGCCGCGATCATCTCGTCGACCACGCGCCGCTCGCGCGCGGACATGCCCGCGTACGTGAACGGCATCTCCACTTTCTGAAAGCGCGCCACGCGTTGCGCGATGTCGGGAGCAACTTGTGATGGATCGAGCGACACGGCGGCGAGCAGGGCGATGGCGAGCAGTTTCATGGGGCGCGATTCTATTACGCGCGATCAGAATGCCGTGCCGGCCTAACGCTTGCGCAGGCTCTTTTGGACCGACTCGATTTCGCCGCGAATGAAGTCGACTTGCGCGAGCAGTTCGTCGACTTCGTTGGCGACGGCGCGGCCGTCGATCTTCCGGCTGCGATGCGTCTTCCGCTCGGCGGCCAGCGAGCGCCAGAGATTGGCGCGCTCGCCGGTCTGCATGCGGCTGATGACGCGCACCAGCGGATCGACGCCCTCCTCATCGGAGTCGTCGAGGACTTCGTGCGGCGTCAGCTTGAGGATACGGGTCAGCGTGAGGAAAAGGCCGAGGTCGAGATTCTGCTTGTCGCGCTCGATGCGGGAGAGGGTGGCTGCGCTGATGTCCGCGCTTTCGGCCAACTCCGTCAGCGAAAGGTTTCGCGACTGCCGTGCGATGCGGAGTCGATTGCCTACCATGAGGGCTTGCATGTTACCACTTGAACGGTTCTGCCCTTGCCGAGGCTTCCCCATTTGCACCTCCGTGTCAGCTTGTTGCGCCGGGCTACGCGTTGCTGATCAGCTCGTGGTGAGAACCGCGAAGAGATGAGCCATTTGCGTGAAGTGCAACGAAGCAATTCGCTCCGTCATCACATGCAAAAGCTGGGCTTCCTCAAGCAGCCGCGTCGGGCGCGATGCGGCCAGCCCACTTTTCCTGCGACAGCACGAGCTTGCGGCTGAAGAGTTTCTTGATCATCTTCAACACGCCGGTGCGCCAGAGGATGTAGCCGGGATAGCCGGTGATGACGGAGAACTCGCCGTGCTTGAGGTGCCGCAATCCCTGCTGGATCAGCCACGGGATGCGCGCAAGGAGAATCAGGATCGGATACGACTTCTGCGGCTCGTGATACGCGCGGACTTTCGTCAGCCAGCGATCGAACAGTTTGCGCGGAGGCGTCCACACCATCAGCACGTACAGCAGCACGTTCGCCCACGTCGGCCGCAGCGCGGTGTAGTTCTCATTGATCTGTTCGACGTCAAATCCCTCGGCGATCATCTGCTGCTCGAGCGACGTATTCGGGATCACGCGCAACGAAAAGATGTTGAGCGTGAATGGCTTCTTCATCCGGTAGATCAGCTCCAGCGTGTCGATGACGTCCTGACGCGTTTCGACCGGGTTGTCGACGATGATGTCGTACGACGGATTGATCTGGTAATCGGCGAACTCCGCCAGCGCCGCAGCCGCCTGCTCGATGCGCCCCACCGGCGTGGGACGCTTGTAAAACTTGAGGATGCGCTCGCTGCCGCTCTGCACTCCCATCCGCACGCGGTTCATGCCCGCCCACGTCAGGATCTCCACTTTGTCGCGCTGCACGTACGTCGGGATGACGCCGTAGATGCAGAACTCGATACCCACTTCCTCGCGCCAGCGCGTGGCGAACTCGGTGAGCTCGCGCAGTGAAATGGCCATGAAGCTGTCGTCGTAGAAGAGGACCGTCTTCAGGTACGGATGGACCTTCATCGCCGCCTGTACCTCGCCGATGATGTAGTCGACGCCGCTGTGCCGGATCTTGCGGTAGTTGGCGTCGTTGGCGATGAAGACGGTGTTGCCGCAGTACGTGCAGTGCAGCGGGCATCCGATCGACCAGACCGCGGGATAGGCGAGGCCGTTGTTGTTGAGGTAGTCGCCGCGCGTGACGGGGCGAAATCCTTTCCCCGGCTCGTAGATCCCTTCCGCGCCACCGTACTTTGGAAACGGCATCGAAGCCAGCTCCGACGACGACATCAGCGGCCGGAACGGATTCCGTTTGATCTCGCCACTCGCACGATCCTTGAACCAGAAGCTGCTGGTCTTCGAAAAGTCGCTGCCGTTCTCGAAGTGATGCAGCCACTCGGCGAACGCGAGCTCTCCCTCGCCGGTGCAGATCGCGTCCACATCCGCCTTGATGGCATCCTCGGGATAGATGATGGGATGGATGCCGCCCCACATCGTGTACGCCTTCGGATTCAGCGCGCGCACGCGCGTAGCCAGCTCTTTGGTGAGATCGGAGTAGCCGGTCATCGAGGAGAAGGCGACGATGTCCGCTCCCGCCAGTTCCTGCGCGATTTCCTCGACCTCGGCCGCTCCAAACGACCGCCCCTCACCAACCTTCCGCGCGAACGACTTCCACATCGACCGGTACCGCTGCGTGCCGACGTAAAACGTACGCGTGTCCGGATTGATCTTCTCCGCATACGCCGCAAACTTCCGGAACCCGGTCGCGGTGATGCCGTCCTCGAGGGAAACGAGATGGATTTTCATGCGATGCGTGCCGTCGAAGCGTGGCAGGTGTTGATGTTATTCCGGTTTTGGGCGGCATCCAGGGGGCGACGGTCACGCGGAGAACGCGGAGAGGCGGAGATCGCGGAGGGACAAGCGGGAGGCCAGCGGTGCATCCGCGGTCTACGCATCACGTTTACGACGTCCTGTCGTACCTCGCCTCAGGGATGAGCGAGGAAGAGATCATTTCGGACTCCTCGCAAACCTCAGCGACGCCGCCGACTGACTCTCTCCGCCTCTCCGCGCACTCCGCGTGAAACCGTTTCCCCTAGTGGCTCACCGCCGGCTTAGCCTTCCCCATCAACGTGTCGTCGCCGGCGTACTGCGACGGTTGCGGGGTGCCGTCGTCGGTGAGCTGGATCTGTCCGGGCGTCACGACCGGCCGCGTGTCGTTGAACACGTTTTGAATCGTCGTGCGGATCGGGCCGTAGTCGCCGTGGCGCGGGCGGACCGCTTCGCCGGAGTCGTTGATCTTCGTCAGCATGAAGATCTCCGTCATCGGCTGCAGCGAGACGTGGCGCACGTTGGCGGGATTCATGTCGTGGAACATGTTGTAGAGCTGCACCATCTGCGGCGTCGAGAGATTCGTCTTCGTGTAATGCGAGACCGACGACGCGCTCATGGCCAGCTTCAGCGCCTGCGCCGGCGTCAGGTGCTGCATCTTTTTCCGGACCGCGCTCACGATCTGCTGCTGCCGCAGCTCGCGCGCGAAGTTGTTGCCCTCGAGGCCGATCACGTAGCGGTAGCGCGCGTACTGCAGCGCGCGATGGCCGTTCATGTGCTGCCATCCCTGCTGAAACGTGTCCTTGAACAACACGTCGTGAAAGGGACGGTAGACGTAGATGTCCACGCCGCCGAGGTCGTCGATGATTTTCTCGAAAGCCTTGAAGTCGAGACGGACGTAGGCATTGATCGGCTGGCCGGTGATCGCTTTCACCTGGTCGATGATCATGCCCGGTCCGCCGCCGGGATAACCGACGTTGTCGCCGAGGGCGTGCGCGTCATTGAGGCGATGCATCCCGAAGTGACCCATCTGGAGGTAGAAATCGCGCGGGATGGAGATGAGCGCCGCTTTTTTTGTCGACGGCTGCAGCGAGACAAGGAGGATCGAATCGGCCAGGTCGATGCCGCCGCCGGGATGTCCGTCGCCGCCGATCCCGATCACGAGCAGGTTCACACGATCGGCCTTCAACCCCGCCGCCACGGTATTCGGCACCTCGGTGTACGACGGCGAGAGCTGCGTGTAGAGCGCGAGCCCGGCCACGATCACGAAAAGCCCGAGGATGATGAAGAGAATTTTTTCGCCGGTCGAGCTTTTCTTGCGGATTCCGACCGGCGTCCGGGCACGGGCAGCGCGGATGGGCGGCAGCGCGTCATCCATCTCGATGTTCGTCATCGCGCCGCCACCTGCTGGAATGCGCCGGTGGTGAAGACGCTGTCCGCGAGTTGCTTGATCTGCTTGAAGTCGTCGCCACGCGGCTTCACGACCGATCCTTCATGTTCGACGAACGACTGCACCTCGATCGGTTCGACGAACGGCTGCAGGCTGGCGTAGCGAACCGACGACTGCGCGATCGTCCCGAAGAGCTGGTCGATCTGTTCATGTGTGAGATTCGTCGCGGTCATCGTCGACGATGCCGGCACGGTCGCCGCGCGCGCTCGTAAGTCCGCGGCACTGCGGCTCAGTTTTTCGATGACCGCAGCGAGCACTTGCTGCTGCCGCGCCTCGCGCGCGAACCGCTCGCCTTCCGGACCGTCGACATACGGCGAGGTGAAGAGGATCGCATTCGCGCCGTCGAAATGCGTGACGCCGGCAGCAAAGAGATGACGCCCGCGGCGTTCGTAGAACGCAGATCGCACCGGGACGTCGATGCCGCCGAGGTGATCGATCGTCGATTGCAATGCGGCGTCGTCCATCCGCAGGAAGCCGTGAATCGGCTGGCCGGTGATTGCAGCGACGGTGTCGATGGCCAGGGCCGGACCTTCGCCCGGATAGCCGCTCGACTCGCCGATGGACTGGGAGGATCCGAGGCGGTGCATCCCGAAGCGGCCGAGCCGGAGCCAGAGATCGGGAGGGATGGCGATCAGGGCCAGTTGATGCGTGTTCGGCCGCAGCGACAGCATCGTCATCGAGTCGGTCATCATCGCCACGCCATCGCCTTCCGGCGGCGGAACTTTGGTCATACCGATCAGGAGGATGTTCACGCGTCCCGCCGCCATTCCGGCGGCAACGCTGTTGGGGACGCTGCGATGCGACGGCGAGTTGACGGCGTAGAAACCGATTGCCGCAACGATCAGGCTGATGCCGAAGACCGAGAAAAGAGTGATCTCGACGGCCGATTGCACTTTGGTCGGGGCCGGCTTTTCCGATGGCGGTTTGCGGAAGGTGAGGGTGTCTGGATTGAGCCGGCTGTACGGCGGTACCGCGAAATCGCTGGAACGCAAGGAGCCCCCGAAATGAGAAAGAGTGTCGCGTGGCGCTGGTGCATTCGAGATGCCAGACGTTATTTGAGCGTAAGGCATACCGTTTGAACCGGGCCCTCGCGCATGCCCACTCGCAAAACGATCCTCGCTACCGCCCTCAGCATTCTCTTAACCACTTCCGCCGCCTTCGCCGGCGACTGGACCCGCGTCGGGCCCGGCGTCGACTATCAGGAGTTTCGCGGCGACAACTACGACGTGCACGTCACGCGCGTCGATCTCACCAACGACGACATCCAGGTCATCTCCACGCGCGAATCGGAAAAGGGATTGAAAGTCTCCGACTTTGCCAAACGCGAGCACGCACTCGTGGCCATCAACGGCGATTACTTCGACGAGCGTTTCAACCCGGTGGGGATGACCGTCGGGCCGTGCGGCGAATGGGATTCCGTGAAGAAAATCCGGCGCGAGGGATATGTCGCGGTCGGCGACAACAAGGCCCGCATCGCCAGGCAAAGCGACGTCAGCCTCGACGCCGATCCCGAACCGTGGATGGAGGCCACCGTCTCCGGCTGGCCGGCCCTCATCGTGAGCTGCAAGCCGGTGACACCGCTCCCCGGAAGTGCGTCCTTTACTCTGTCCCCGCATCCGCGCACGGCGGTCGGACTGTCGAAAGATAAAAAGACGCTCTATCTCGTCGTCGCCGACGGACGGCGCACCGGTGTTCCCGGTTTCACGTTGCCGCAACTGGCGGACTTTCTCGCCGAAAAGCTGCACGCGTGCGCGGCCATCAATCTCGACGGCGGCGGATCGAGTGCGATGTGGGTGTCCGACCGCATCGTCAATCGTCCCGCGGACGGTGTCGAGCGTCCGGTCGGCGATCATCTGGCCGTCGTTCTGCGCAGCGATTTCGCCGAATGCGATAAGGACGCGGAACGCGTCGCCGCCGCGAAAAATGCAGCGCCGATTTCCGGCGCAACCGCGACCATAACGACCATCACCACGACGACGACGTCGACCACGACGACCTCAACCGCACCGCCGCCCAAACGTTGAGCTGGAATCGACCTTGCAGCCGCGGGCTCTCCGAGAGGCAGTTCGCAGTCCAGTTCATTGTAGTTCCCCGCAGCAGTGCCATTCACGACGTCTACATACCGGAAGGGTCGCCATGAGGCCTGTCAAAGTTGCTATCGCTACCGCCTTGCTTTTCTGCGCGGTGGCAGTCCAAGCGCAAACCGACAATACAAACGATCATTACAGCAGCATCAAGCCGCTCGAAGATGCAGTGACGAACGGCACCGCGACGCACGACCAGCAGGTCGATCTGGCGCGTCTCTACATCGCCGATCACCGCTATTACGAAGCGTCGAAAATCACGCAGCGTTTGTTAGCCGCGGATCCCAATGACTCCTCGGCGATCAAACTCCGCGACGATTCGGCCTCCGGACTTCAAACCTATACGAAGCAAAAAGTCGCCGACGCCGAAGCGCTCGCGAATAAGCGAGGCGCAACCGACGCCGACCGGCTGGCCGTTGCCGATGCCTACTTTGAAGCGGAAAGCTACGGCGCCGCGGCCGATATTTACGGCCATTTGCCCGCATCGGCCATGAATCGCGACGCGCGCCTTCGCTATGCGCGCTCGCTGGCCTGGTCCAACCAGCTCGATGAGTCGGAGCGCGTTTATTCGACGCTGCTCAATGAACAATCGACGCCGGACCTCGAAGCCGAATACGGGCGCGTCCTGTCGTGGATGGGCGCAACGAAGCCGGCGCTCACGCGCTTGCAGACTGCATACGACAAGAATCCGACCGAAGACAACGCCATTGCCCTCGCCAACGCCATGGCCTGGGGCGACAATCGCGCCGGCGCCATCGCTCTTCTCAATAGCTACACGGCCGCGCACGCGAATGCCGTACTGGCCAAACAGCTCGCCGACCAACTCTCCGCGTCGCCGGACCTCCGCCTCGAGCAGATCGGACGGCTGATTCAGGCCGAGCCGTACAACCTCGCGCTTCGCGCCGAGCAGGCCCGCTTGCAATACGACACCGGCCACTATTCGGAGGCGCTGAGCACCATCAATTTCATTCACGAACATCAGAAAGAGCGCATCGAATCGATCGAAACGCTCCAGCAGCAAGCCCGCGAAAAGCGGAAAGAAGAAGTGGCGAAACTCGATGAGCATCTGCGAGCCATCGAGGCAGAAGGGTCGATGGCGTCGTCGTCGAATCCCGACGAAATTCTGAACCTCGCCAAAGCCTATACTGCTCTTGAGGATTACAGCCCGGCCGAGCGACTCTACGAGCGCTACCTGCGCGCGCGCCCGGACGACACCAATGCCCGCATTGCCTACGCGCGCGTGCTCAATTGGGATCAGCGTTACGCGCCGGCCGAGCGCGAATATTCAATGGTTCTGGCCGACCATCCCGACCGCGCCGATCTCCGTCTCGAACGCGCGCAAGTCCTTTCTTATGAAGAAGCCTACAAGCCGGCCATGAACGAGTTCGCGCTCCTGACCGACACCTCGAAAACGCCTCGCGCCGATCTCTATCCCGACGTCGCGCCGCGCGCCTATTTCCACCTCGGCCAGATCTATCGCTGGTTCGGCTGGAACAATACCTCGGCGGCCCAACAGCAGCAGGCCATTACTCTCGATCCCGGTTACCAGCCGGCGCGCAATGAGCTCGATCTCGTCCGCCATCTGCGGCCGTCGTCTAATCTCAATGGGACGTATACCTATTCGCACGATTCGAATGATTTCACTCTGCGCCGTATCGACCTCGCCGCGCAGAAGTGGACCTCGACAAAGATGGCGTGGGACCTGGCGATCGGCCGCCACGAATTCTCGACTGGCGATGTGGACGTCTTTGCGAATGCCATCAGCGGCGGAGCCGACTACCGCGCCAGCGACCGTACGCTCTTCCGCGGCCGCATCGGAGCCAATTTCTACGATCACGGACTCGGAATGCGCCCCTTCGGCGGGGTGGGCATGGAGTTTCTGCCGTCCATCGAAAGCCGCGCCGCGTTCGACTTCAATCACTATGATCTCGTCTACGACGTCTTTACGCTGCAGTCGCTGACCGTTCCGGTTACCGGGCCGACGAACTTCACCAAGAATCCGATTTCGATCAACGATTTCCGCGGCCACTACGACTACAACACCGGCGGCCATTGGTCCTACCTCGCGGACGCTTCGGAAGGTTTTATCTCCGACAGCAACAAGCGCCTCGCGGCGCACGGAGAGCTGGCCTTCCGAGTTCTGAAAGCCCCGTTCGTCGCAGTCAAAGGCGAAGGCCGTTATCTCAGCCACGATTTCCGCACCAGCCGTTACTGGTCTCCGACCAACTATCACTCGCTCGCCGCGGTTCTGCAGGTCGGTTCGAATGTCCGCAACCGTTTCTTCTGGACGGCGGAAGCGAAGGCGGGCAAGTCGTATGAGGATGGGCGGTCCAGCGATCTTCGCGCATATGAGGCGAAGGCCACCATTCCGATCACGAACGCCGTCGATCTCGTCGCCGATTACGGCTACGGGAAGAGCGGCCGTTTCGACTCATTCCTTGGCGGCAGCAGCGGTCCGACGACATTCACAAATTACTGGCAGCGCCATTTCTATGTCGGCTTCCAGGCCAAGCGGCTCTTCATGCACGATGACCGCGTCCGCAATCCTTATTACTACGACACGCGGGTTCTGGCCGGAGCTTCTCCGGTGATCCCGCCGGTTGGGGAGTCCCACTAATGGACAACAACGTTCCCGTAACGCCGCCGGAGACGGAGCCGAAGCCGACCGTGAAACGGCCGATGCGGCCGATGATGCAACTGCTCATTTCCATTGCCATCATCGCGGTCGTGGTCATTGCAACAGTCTTCCTCTTCAAATACCCGCAGAAGCTCGGACCGATTTTCATTACGGCCCTGGTGGTGACGCTGGCCTCGTTCCTGTTGCTGCTGATCCTGCGTCACTTCATCCTGATCTGGTTCAGTTACCTGCATCAGCGCGAGCTCTCGCAGGGCGAGCCTCCCGACGTTTATCCCTTCGTCTCCATCATCGTTCCGGCCTTCAATGAAGCGGAGGTCATTCAGTCGTCGCTGTCGTCGCTGCTGGAGCTTCGCTACCCGTACTACGAAATCATCGCCGTCGATGACGGCTCCACGGATGGCACGTTCGAGCGGATGCGCGAGTTCGAAGGGAACCACTATGGCGTCAAGGTCTCCGTTTTCCGCAAGGAGAACAGCGGCAAGGCAGACACGCTCAACTACGGCATCCGCCGCTCCAAGGCGCCCATTGTGGTCTGTATGGACAGCGATTCGCGCCTGACGCCCGACGCCCTTCGTTATGCAGTGCGGCCATTCGCCGATCCGCACGTCGGCGCCGTGGCCGGCAACGTCAAAGTCATCAATCGCCACAACATCTGGACGAAGTTGCAGGCGCTCGAATACATCGAAGGTCTCAACATCGTGCGCAAGGCGCAGGCGTTCTGGCGTTCGGTCAACGTCATCCCTGGTCCGATCGGCATTTTCCGGCGCACCGCGATCGAAGCGACCGGCGGCTATGACAGCGATACGTTCGCAGAAGATTTCGACATGACCGTCAAGATCCTTTCGGCGGGTTGGAAGATCAATTACGAGCCGAAGGCGGTTGCGTTTACAGAAGCGCCGGAGGTGCTGCTGGACATCATCAAGCAGCGTTATCGTTGGAGCCGCGGAATCCTCCAGGCATTGCGCAAACAGAAGCACCTTCTGGCGAGCACCGGCGGCAACATCACCACGCCGCTGTCGCTGTGGTACATGATTTTCGAAGGGCTGGTATGGCCGGCCATGAATATCTTCAGCAACCTGTTCTTTGTCTGGATCGCGTTGATCTACGGCATGACCAAGCTGCTGGTGATGTGGTGGATTCTGCTGACCATCCTCGACCTCCTCATCGCCATCCACGCCATTCTCATGGAGCGCGAGGACATCGGCCTGGCCATTTACGCCGTGTTCTACCGTTCGTTTTACATTCTGATCATCGACGTTACGAAACTATTCGCGACACTCGAGGAACTGGTGGGCCTCGATATGTCGTGGGGAAAACTGGCTCGCAAGGGCCGCATCTAAATCGCTTCAGCAAAAAGGGACCAATACCATGCGCTTCGACTGGGTCAATATTCTCGCTACTGTCATCTTCGTCTCGATCGTTGTGACGCTGATTCTCGCCGTCGCCTCCTACTTCGCCTACAAAGTCCGTGAAGCACGCCGCCCCAAGACCGCGTCCGAACTTCGCCAGGAGGGGAAGGTGAAGGTATTTTTCAACGAGTACACGCCTAAGGGGTAGTTGTCATCCTGAGGCGCCGAAGCTGCGGCGCGCGAAGCGCGGCGCAGCGGAGGACGCTGAAGGATCTCAAGCTTCCCAAGCTGCGTTGAATCCCAATGGGTTTCAGCCGGAGTTGCGCATCTTGAGATCCTTCGACGTCCTTCGACGTCCTTCGGCGCTCCGCCTGCGGCTACGACGCCTCCGGCGGCTCAGGATGACAAATCATCGACATTCACCTTCAACAGTTCGGACCCTCTTCTAACGAATGCCCCGCCGCGGACGAACGCGCCTTCGCGTACTGAAAAACGAGCCTGCTGACCCTGTGACGTCGGCGCACGACGGCGAAGACGCCGTGTCCGCGGTCGTGCAGGAGGCGGCGGCAGTCGTTGAAGACGCCGCGGCCGTCGTCGAATCGGCGACCGCGGTTGCGCACGATGCCGCGGAAGACGCGCCGGATGAGGCGGCCGGCGTCGTTCGCAATGCCGCGCATGTCGTCAACGACGCCGCGACCGTCGTGAAAGACGCGGCCGCGGTCGTGCAGGGAGTTGCCGCGGATCGCGCCGCCGAGGCAGCGGCGGGGGGGCGGCCGCAATCGAAACATGTGCAGGATGCGGCGAACGTCGTCCAGTCCGCGGCTGCCGTCGTCCAGGAAGCGGCGCAGGTGGTTCAGGACACGGCCGCGGTCGTGCAGGATGCCGCTGCCGCGCGATGGGCGGGCGTGGAACGCCGCCGGTTTCCGCGCCTCAAATCGCTGGCGCGTCATGAAGCGCTCGTTCAGTGGAAACACATCCTCTGGTACGTCCCGGTTCTGGCGCTGGTGATCATCGTCGGCGCGCTGGCGATCTGGTCGTTCATCGAGCGGCAATCGCTGGTCATCGAGCCCGAGCCGCTGCCGAAAGTCACGCTGGTGACCGCCGATCCGCGCTCGCGCCTCACGGCGGCGTGGGTACGGCTGCTGACGGCGTCCGAGATCGAGCCGACGCTCGTTCCGCCCGATCAACTGGAAGTGCTGCAGGGCGTGATCGTGATCTGCGACATCTGGGCGATCCCGCCGAAAGTGCAGGAGGAGTTGGGACGATTCATCGAACGCGGCGGCTCGGTCGCGATCCTGGGCGCGCCGCCGTCGACGCCGATCGGAAAGGTCCATCTCGTCGCCGACTCCGGGATGTCCGGCGCCGGTTTCAAATTGTCCGAATCCGTCTCGCCGGTGCTGGCGCGGTTGAATCCCGGCTATGTCGTCGCGTCGTCGCCGGCACAGGTTGCGTTTCTGAAGGAGTCGCCGCGGATGACCATCGACGCGCGCTGGAACGGCAACTCGCGCGCAGTGGTGATGCACATGGAGCAGGCCGGAACGCGCTATCTCTGGATGGGATTCGATCCCGATTCCGTGCGCGACGACGACCGGCAGCTCACATTGATGTTGCGCACTGCATTCCGCTGGGTGGCCGGACAGCCGGTGTCGGACGGCGCGGTCGGCGACGCCGATCAGGCGCGCACGCTCACCGCCGTCGGACGCCGTCAGGCGCGCGAGGAGCGTTTCGCATTCAGCGTTGACCCGCTCGGCGACAACCAGCGCGCGTTCAGCATCCGCATGGCCAATCACGGCGGCCGACCGATCGAAAATCCAACCGTGAAAATCTGGCTGCCGCCGGGCGTAACGCAGGTGGCGCTGGCCGGCGACTTCATCATGAAACGCCGCGCCTCGCTGACCGGCGTCCCGGAAGAAGGCGCCTGCCTGATCTCGCTCCCGTCGCTCACGCGCAACGAAGAGCGCGTGATGAAGATCAAGATTGCGGAGATGCGGAAGAAGTAGGTTTTGTCATCCTGAGCCGCCGGAGGCGTTGGAGCGCGAAGCGCGGAACGCCGCAGGACGGCGAAGGATCTCAAGTTGCGCAACTCCGGCTGAACCCCACTGGGATTCAACGCAGTTTGGGAAGTTTGAGATCCTTCGGGCGCGCTGCGGCGTCTTCGCCTTCGGCTCAGCGCCTCCGCCAGCCTCAGGATGACAACGTGCCGAAGTAGTGGCACCTCGAGCTGCACGTCTCCTCGATCGTGATGCGATACAGCTGCGGGATCTTCGTCACGAGCTGATTCCAGATCCAGATCGCCAGGAGCTCCGAGGTCGGGTTTTCGAGGCCTTCGATTTCGTTGAGGAGGTAGTGGTCGAGGCGATCGACGACGGGATCGACGGCGCGTTTCAGGTCGGCGAAATCGATCAGCCATCCGACGGCAGGATCGATCGTGCCGCGCACTGCAACCTCGCCGCGGAACGAATGTCCGTGCATGCGGCGGCACTTGTGTCCCACCGGTACATGCGGTAGAAAGTGCGCCGCCTCGAAGCGAAAATCCTTCACCAACTCGACGACATCAGAGGGCATCGCCGCGATTGTAGCGGCGGGGCACTTCTTTTGCTCTGACAAGCGCGTTATGGCTCGAAATGCAGAAGCAACAGATTCCGAACGCTCCCTTGGAACGATCATCAAGGAGCTGACCGAGGACATCACCACGCTTTTCCGCGGCGAGATCGCGCTGCTCAAACTGGAAGTCAAAGACACGGTGGCGAAGCTCGGCGGCGGCATCGGCCTCTTCGCCGGCGCGCTGTTCGTCGGTCTGTTCGGACTGGCCTTCCTCTTCGTGACGATCCTGCTGGTTCTGGTCCGCCTCGGCGTTCCGGCGTGGCTGTCGGCGCTGATCGTGACGGTGGTCCTCCTCGTCACGGCCGGCGTTCTGGCGATGATGGGGAAGAAGAAATTCGCGGCGGTGGAGTTCGTGCCGTCGAAGTCGATCGAGAGCATCAAGACCGACATCGATTCGATCAAGACCGACATCGCGCAAGCGAGGAGCAAATAGATGGACGACGAAAAGCAGCAGCTCGATCAGACCATCGTCAGCGCGCGCGACCGCGTCGGCGACCGCATCGATGAGCTGGACCGCCGCCTGCGCAAGCAGCTCGACATCAAGACGATCGCCGCGGAACACGCACCGCAACTCGTCGCCGGCGGCGCCGTAGTCGGCCTGCTGGTCGGCTTCGGCTTCCCGAAGCTGTTCAAGCGCGTCATCCAGATCGGCGTGCCGGTCGCGGTGCTCGCGTACAGCGTGAAGAAGGCGAAAGCGAGTCACGACGGCGCGGACGCGGGGTACAGCGAGATTTGATGTGGCACTCCGGTCCGCCGTAGCACGCGTCTGATCCCCGACGCCGCGGAGCGGCTTCAGAGGGTAGCGAGGGGTGAGAGCGAAGCGAACACCCCTCGATGGGAATGCGTGCCCCACGAATTTGTGCCGCGTCAGCGGCACCAGAAAATGTCACACTCCATCGAGTGCCGCTGACGCGGCACACTTCGTTCGTGACGCTCGTTCGAGGGGTTGCTCGCGATGAAGCTGCTCGCACCCCTCGCTATCCTCTGACGCCGCTCCGCGGCGGTGTGGCCTGGACACGTCTGGCTCTGCCACCCCTACTTCGCGGCGACCGTCTTCGTCGCAGCCGATGTCCCGACGATCGTCTCCGCTTTCGCCAGCGTCGCGCTCGTTCCCGGTCGGAACGCGCCGACTAGCTCGCTCCCTTTGGCGATGCGCGCGAAGCCGATGCATAGGCTGTCCGCGGGAACGGAATCGACGGTGTCGATGACGATCGTCGGCTGCGAATAGTGGCCGCCGGCGAGGCAGTACGACACGGTTCCCGTCCGCCGCGCCACGCCGCTTTCCGCATGGAACGGCTGCATGTTCGGTCCGGCTTTGTCGCGCGCCATCGCCACGGTGACGCCGTTCTTCTGCCCCATCAGGCGCGTCTCATCGAGCGCGCCGGCCAGCGCGTAGCGCGCCACCTGGAGCACCGTCTCCGAGGCGTGCTCGCGATCGAACGTCGCGGTGATGTCGCCGATGTTCGTGTGCAGCACGAGCGCCTTGCTTTCGAAGAGCGCTGCTGACGTCCGCGCCAGCTGATCGGATGTCGGGATGGTCAGTTCCGGATCGTCGAGGCCGAGGAAGATCGAGGCCATCGAATCGACGTTCCCGCTGGTCGGATTGTCGTACGTGCTGATCAGCGAGTACTTGTGCGCGTGCTGCAGCAGCACGCCTTCGGGACTTGAAAACTCGTCGACGTGCGTCAGGCCGATGCCGGTGGCGGGATTCTGCGCTTTCGCCACGAACACCGTCTTGCCGTTGGTCATGTCGCGCATCTCCAGCGATCGTGCGAACGGATGTAGATGCACGGCCGCGTAACGAAGGCGTGTGTCGTACTTCAGGTTCATGAACCAGGTGATGTCGCTGTGGTTTACCTGCTTGCCGGGCGGCACGATCCAATGCCCGGTCATCTTGCGGCCCTGCGGATCGGTGTAGTCGGCGGAGCTGCTCGTGGCCTGCGGCGCGCGGGCGCCGACGAGGCAACTCATGTTCGGATTCATCGTCGCGCCTTCGTGACCCGCTTCGGTGGTCACGCTGGCCGTCGACGGCATCGACATCATCGAATGCGACAGCGCGAGCGGATTGTCGTCGAGGATCACCATCCCCGAGGCGCCGACGTTGAAGAGCGGCTTGATCGGCGTGGTGAGATCGCGCGCGCGGACGTAATCGATCGTCACGCGGTGGCGCACCTTGATGTTCTGCGGATGCGTGATGTTGAGATTGAGCACCTGCGTGAACAGCAGCAGCGGCTCATTCGACGCCAGCGGAAATCCGAAGCCGGCGGGCACTTTCGCGGCCAGCATCCCTTGAGACAGTGTCATCAAACGTGACGCCGTGGCGCGGCGGAATCCGAAAAGTGCCTGATGTTTGGGCTGATCGAGATCGACGTTCACGTGACACATCAGTTCGGGCAACTGCGGCGTCACGCCGTCCGCGTCGACCATCTCCGTGCGGATGCCGGTCACCCACAGCAACTCCGCGGGCGCGGCCGGATCGCCGAGGTAGATGCGCTCCACGCTCGAAGGCCCTTCCATCGAGTGATAGATCTTGTCGATCGTGTAAACCGGCGAGATGAACTGCTTCGATCGTTCAGCGGGAGCGGCAAAAAGGGATGTGGCGGCGAGGATCGCGATCGTGGCGGGAAGCAGGCGTTTCATGACGATCGAAAGAGTAGCACCTGCGCGGCGCGGATGAGGATCTGGGCCAGCGTCGCGCCCGCTGTATCGAGCACTACGTCATGCCACGTTCCGGTGCGCGAGGGGACGAAGCTCTGATGGATTTCGTCGATCGACGCGATGACCGCCGCGAAGACGATCGCGCCGATCGCCCACCTCCAGTTCCACGATTTCTGCTCGCCGCGAAGCGCTCGAAACGTCAGCGCGCCGAGGATGCCGTACTCGGTCAGGTGCGCGCACTTGCGGATTAAGAAATTCAGCGTCTCCGCCGTCGCCGGCGCGAGACGGTGTCCGAATATCGTCACGGCGATCTGTTGCAGCACGCCGGCCGTATTCGATCCCGAGAAAAGATCGGTGGAGCCGATGAGGATCACCGCGGCCCACGCGATGGGCGGCAGCCAGTAGTTGAGTTCGCGTCGCACGTCAGCGTGCACCTTATAATGCACACCTTCGCATCCACCACCGGAGGCCATTTGCACGAGTCGAAGTCACGCGTGCGGTTCACTGTTTACCAGCCGGGACTCTCGCCGCAGCAGGTGACGCTGCCGGCCGAGAACATCACGCTTGGCCGCGCCTCCGACTGCACGATTCCGATCAAGGATCGCTTCCTCTCGCGGCGTCATGCCGAGATTCTCAACGAACGCGGGACGTGGTTCGTGCGCGACTGCGGCAGCGTCAACGGCACGACGCTCAACGGCGTGAAGCTCGCCGAGCAAACGCTGCTCCATCCCGGCGATCGCATCGGCCTCGGCGACAGCGAGGTGGTTTTCCATTCCGACGAGACGACCTCGCAGTTCATCGCCATCGACAGCGATTCGCAAGCCACGAATCTCTCCATCTCCGTCGATGACGACGAGAAGGAACGCAGCAGCGAGAAGACGCAGATTCTCTCCACACTCGCGCTCGAATTTCTCGCGGATCGCCCGATGGCGGAGCTGTTCGACTTCATCCTCGACCGCGTCGTTTTTCTTTTGCGGCCGACGCGCGCAGCCATCGCGCTACTCGGCGACGATCGCGTTTCGTTCGCGAACGTGAAGCTGCGCCGGCTCGACGCCGCCGAGTCAAACGACCTGGCGATCAGTAGAACCTTGCTGCGCGACGTCGTCGAAGGACGCAAGGTCGTTTCGTATTTCGATACGGAGCAGAACGACAAGTTCGCGCGCGCGCAGTCGATCATCGCGCAGCGCATCCGCTCCGCGGTCTGCGCGCCGCTCCTTGTCGCCGACGCCGTCCTCGGCGTTCTCTACATCGACTACACCTCGGCGCGTGGCGTCGTGGCCGAGGACGACGTGCGCCTGCTCGCCCAGATCGCGCGTTTCGCCGCCGTCACGCTCGAGCGCACGCGCCTCCGCGAGGAAGCGTTCGCAAAGGCGAAGATCGATGAAGAGCTGCGCACGGCTTACACGATTCAGCGCCGCCTGCTCCCGAACGCGCTGCCGGAGATTGCCGGCTACCGTTTCGCCGGCGCGAATCGACCCTGCAAAACGGTGAGCGGCGATTACTACGACGTCGTCGTGCGGCCGGACGGGCGCATTTACTTCGTCATCGCCGACGTCAGCGGCAAAGGGATCACCGCCGCGCTGGTGATGTCGAGCGTGGCCACCGCCTTCGCGATTTTCACGCGCCACGATCCGACCCCCGCCGATCTGCTGCGCGACATCAACGAGACGCTCGCGCCGAAGACGTCGCCGTCGAAGTTCGTGACGATGGTGGCCGGCGTGCTTGATCCAGTCACCGGCATCGTCTCCTTCGCGAATGCCGGCCACGTCGCGCCGCTGGTGGTGTCGAAAGACGGCGTTCAAGCGATGCATTCGACGGACATCGTGGTCGGCATCCTCGCGAACGCGCAGTACCGCAATCAGTCGCTGACGCTCGCTCCCGGCGACTCGCTCGTCCTCTTCACCGACGGCGTCACCGAGGCCGAGAACCTCGCCGAGGAGCAACTCGGACTCGATCCCGTCCGCGAAATCCTGCGCACCATGCACGGCAGCGAAGCGGAGGCAATCCTCGAAACGATCGACACGCACGTCCACGAATTCATCGGCGAAGTCCCGAACGGCGACGACGTGACGATGCTCGCCATGACGCGACTGTCATCCTGAGCCGCCGTAGGCGCGCAGCCGAAGGCGGAGACGCCGAAGGACGGCGAAGGATCTCAAGTTACGCAACTCTGGCTGAAACCCTCTGCGATTCAACGCAGCTTGGGAAGCTTGAGATCCTTCGCCGTCTGCGCCACTTCGCGCTTCGCGCTGCGTGGCTCCGGCGGCTCAGGATGACAACTACAATGCGCCGTGCCTTTCCACTTTCGGCTGGCGGCGGTTCCGTGGGCGGTGATGTGTCTGCTGCTCGTGGTGCTGGCGGGCGTGATTTTGCGTCGCCAGCGCGCGTCGCGCGTGGCGCGGCTGTTCTGCCTGATGTTGTTCCTCGTAGCCGGCTGGTTCCTCGGATATGCGGCCATGTTTTCGACCACGTCGCCGACGCTCGCGGCGATGTTCGGACGGCTGGCGATCTCCTCGGTCGCGTTTCTGCCGGCCGCCGTTTATGACTTCACCGCGACGTCGATCCGCACCTACGTCCGCCATCGATCGATCATCCTGATCTCGTGGCTGGCGGCCACGCTTTTCGCATTTCTCATCCTCGCCACCGACTTCGTCATCGCCGGCACGCGGCAATTTTCGTGGGGCGGCTATCCGCGCGTCGGTCCGGGCGGCGCGCTCTTCCTCATCTACTTCTTCGTCGTGCTGTCGCTGCAGATGTTCGAGTACATGGTCGAGTACCGGCAGACGGCGGACGAACGGCGGCGCCGGAGGATTTTGAATCTGATGGCCAGCTTCGCCATCGTCTATCTGTCGGCCGTCGACTTCGTGCCGATGTTCGGCGTCGATCACCGGCCGGTCGGATACGTGCCCGTCTTCGCCTTCGTTCTCTTCGCATGGCGATCGATTCGCAGCCATCGATTCCAGTCGATCACGGCGGCGCGTGCGGCGAGCGAGATTCTCGACACGATGGCGGACGCGCTTTTCGTCATCGACGCCGAGGCTCGGGTGCGCGTCATCAACGACGCCGTGCACACGATCTTCGGCTACACCGAATCCGAAATCCTCGGCAAGACCATCGACACGCTCGAATATGTCGATCCCGAGGCCAGCATCTCGCGGACGTTGCGCGACATGCTGCGGCGCGCGCCGATCCGCGATGAAGAGCGCATCTTTCGCAGCAACGACGGCGAACGGATCGACGTCAGCATCTCCGTCTCGCCGCTGCACGAGCGCGACATGGAAGGCGGCGCGGTGCTGATCGCGCGCGACATCCGCGGGCGCAAGCGCACCGATGAAGAGTTGCGCGCGTTCACCGTCAAGTTGCAGCAGAGCAATCGCGAGCTCGAAGATTTCGCGTACGTCGCCTCGCACGACCTGCAGGAACCGCTGCGAAAAATTCAGGCATTCGGCGACCGCCTCAAAGCGCGCTACGGCGAAGCGTTGACGACCGAAGGCGTCGATTACCTCAACCGGATGCAGAGCGCCGCCGGGCGGATGCAGTCGCTGATCAACGACCTGCTGGTCTTCTCCCGCGTCACCACCAAGGCGCAGCCGTTCGCGCCGGTCGACCTCGGCGTCATCGTGCGCGAAGTCGTTCACGATCTCGAAGTGCGCATTCACCAGAGCGGGGGAGAGGTCATCGTCGGCGAGTTGCCGGCCGTCGACGCCGACGCGCTGCAGATGCGGCAACTTTTTCAGAACCTCGTCGGCAACGGCCTCAAGTTTCACAAGCCGGACGTGGCGCCGCGCGTGGAAGTGTCCGGAAGTACGGTGAACTCGCACGTGCAGATCGTCGTCTCGGACAATGGCATCGGCTTCGACGAAAAGTACGCCGAGCGAATCTTCACTATGTTCGAGCGGCTGCACGGCCGCACCGCCTACGAAGGAACGGGCATCGGCCTTGCGATCTGCCGCAAGATAGCGCAGCGCCACGGCGGCGACATTCGCGCATACAGCTCGCCGGGAGAAGGAGCGCGGTTCGTGGTGACGTTACCGGCAAAGCACAGTGGATTAGTGGATTAGAAAATCCTCGAATTCGTAATCCTCTCCACTGACCGACGAATCCACTAATCTACTCACCCTTATGGCCGCTCACGCAAAACCGATCGTCATCCTGCTCGCTGACGACGACGAAGAAGACCGCATGCTCACCTCGGACGCGCTCGAGGAGAGCCGCGTCGTCAACGATCTGCGCTTCGTCGAAGACGGCGAAGAGTTGCTCGACTATCTCTACCAGCGCGGGCGCTACTCCGATCCCGACGCCGCGCCGACGCCGGGACTGATCCTTCTCGATCTCAACATGCCGAAGAAGGATGGGCGCGAGGCGCTGCGCGAGATCAAGGCCGATCCGAATCTGCGTCGCATTCCGGTCATCGTCCTCACCACGTCGAAAGCCGAGGAGGACATCTACCGCACGTACGACCTCGGCGCGAACTCGTTCATCACCAAGCCGGTTCACTTCAACGCGCTGGTCGACGTCATGAAAGAGATCGGCCGCTACTGGATCGAAATCGTCGAGCTTCCGTCGGGAGCACCGCACCATTGATAGACGCTCGGGAAATCCGGGTGTTGCTGATCGAAGACGACGAAGACGATTACGTCCTGACGCGCGATCTCCTCGCGGACAGCCGGCGCACGCGTTTCACCCTCGACTGGGTCTCGTCGTTCGACGAGGCCCTCGGCGCGATCGCCAATGGTCAACATGATGTCTATCTCGTCGACTATCGCCTCGGCGAGCACGACGGACTGGAAGTTTTGCGCGAGGCGCGCGTGGCCGGCTGCCTCCGTCCGATCATTCTTCTTACCGGCCAGGGCGACGGGGAAGTCGACATCGCGGCGATGAAAGCGGGCGCCGCTGATTACCTCGTCAAAGGGCAGATCGATTCGCAGATCCTGGAGCGCTCGATCCGCTACTCGCTCGAACAGAATCGCACGCTCGAAGCGCTGCGCGAGAGCGAGGAGCGTTACGCGCTTTCCGCGCGCGGTGCCAACGACGGACTCTGGGTCTGGGATCTCGGCGCCGGAACCGTTTACTACTCCGACCGCTGGAAAGAGATGCTCGGATTTTCGAAGGACGAGATCGGCGACTCGCCCGACGAATGGTTTTCGCGCGTGCATCCGGACGACGTGGCGATGCTGCGCGCGGACATCGACGCGCATCTGCACGGCGCCACGCCGAGCATCGAGCACGAGCACCGCATGCGCACCAAGAACGGCGACTACCGCTGGATGCTCGCGCGCGGCGTGGCCGTGCGCGACGCCGCCGGCGACGCCACGCGCGTGGCCGGATCGCAGACCGACATCACCGAGCGGAAGTTCGCCATCGACCGCCTCATGCACGACGCCTTTCACGATGCGCTGACCGGTCTTCCGAACCGCGCGTTGTTCATGGACCGCCTCGAAAGCGTGATGGAGCGCGCGCGGCGACGCGGCGGTCACCAGTTCGCGGTCCTGTTTCTCGATCTCGATCGCTTCAAAGTCGTCAACGACAGCCTCGGCCACGCGCTCGGCGACATGCTCCTCATCAGCGTCGGCGAGCGTTTGCGCGGCGCTCTGCGCGCCACCGATACCGTGGCCCGCCTCGGCGGCGACGAATTCACCATTCTCACGGAGATCAATCACCTCGCCGACGCCGCGCGCCTGGCCGAGCGCATCCAGGACGATCTGCGCTTGCCCTTCCGCGTCGGCGAGCACGAGATTTTCACCACCGCCAGCATCGGCATCGCGCTGAGCGCCACCGGCTACGAACGGCCGCACGACGTCCTGCGCGACGCGGACATCGCCATGTACCGCGCCAAATCGCGCGGCCGCGGGATTCACGAGGTCTTCGACAAGACCATGCACGACCGCGCCGTCAAACAGCTGAAGTTCGAGACCGAGCTGCGGCACTCGATCGAACGCGGCGAACTGCGCGTTCACTACCAGCCGATCGTTTCGCTGGAGTCGGCCAAGGTCATCGGCTTCGAGGCGCTGCTGCGCTGGCAGCGCGGCGACGAGCTCGTGAACGCCGACGAAATCGTTCCGATCGCTGAGGAGACGGGACTGATCCTTCCGATCGGCCAGTGGGTGTTGCGCGAGTCGCTGCGGCAACTTTCCGAGTGGCCCGACTCGCTGCACATGCACGTCAACCTTTCCGCGAAACAGTTCCTGCAGCCGAACCTTCTCGAGCAGGTGGCGGACGCACTGACCGAGAGCGGCGTCTCCGCGGGACGGCTGCATCTGGAAGTGACGGAGAGCGTCGTCATCGACAACCCCGAGGCCGCGGCGAAACTGCTGGAGAGCCTGCGGGGGACGGGAGTCGGAATTAGTCTCGACGACTTCGGCACCGGCTACTCGTCGCTCAGTTCTCTGCGCCAGTTCCCGTTCGACACGCTCAAGATCGACCGCTCGTTCATTTCGACGAACGGCGATCACCGCAACGACGAAATCGTCCGCACCATCAGCGCCCTCGCGCGCATCCTCGGCATGGACGTGACCGTGGAAGGCCTCGAGTCCGCCGCCCAGGTGGAGCGCATGCGCGCCCTCGGCATCGACTACGCGCAAGGCTTTTATTTTTCCCCGCCAGTCGACGCGGGAAGGGCACTGACAGTTTTGTCATCCTGAGGCTGCCGGAGGCCGGAGCCGCAGGCGACGATGCCGGAGGACGGCGAAGGATCTCAAGTTGCGCAACTCCGGCTGAAACCATTGGGATCAACGCAGGTTGTGACGCTTGAGATCCTTCGGCGCCCTCCGCCGTTCCGCTGCTTCGCAGCTCCCGGCTCCGGCAGCCTCAGGATGACAATCACATCCTTCACTCCATCCCCCGCGGCTCCGCGTGAAAAACTTTTTGTGTCGGGCGCAACTTAATACGAATGCCTTCGTATCACGCCCGCAATATGCGAACGAAGGCTAACTCTGCGTCCTCCGTCCCGTCTCATGCATTCGTGCACCGACTGCTGGCGATTCTCATCCTTTCCCTGGCCGCGCTATCTCTGTTCGCCGCCGATGCGCCGGTGAACATGACCATCCGCCGCGCCACCGGGCCGATCACCATCGACGGCGAACTGTCCGACGCCGGTTGGCAGAACGCGATGAAGTCGGAGACGTGGTACGAGACCAATCCCGGCGACAACGTCGAGCCGAAGGTCAAAACGATCGGCTACATCGCCTACGACGACCATTTCTTCTACGCCGCCATCCAGTCGTTCGACAAACCGTCCGACGTCCGCGCCCAGCTCGGCGATCACGACGGCATCAGCGGCAACAGCGACGACTTCGCCGGCGTGATTCTCGACACCCGCAACGACGGCAAGACAGCCATGGAGTTTTTTGTCAACGCCGCCGGAACGCAGTACGACGCCTCGCTCGACGACGCCACCGGCAACGAGGATTCGTCGCCCGATCTCTTCTGGGACTCGGCGGTGAAGAAGACCGCCGACGGCTGGATCGTGGAGCTGCGCATCCCGTTTTCGTCGCTGCGCTACCAGCAGAAAAGCCCGCAGGTGTGGGGCATCATCCTCTACCGCAACATGCCGCGCGAGCGGCGTTATCAGCTCTTCGATCACAAGCTGCCGCGCGGATCGAACTGCTTCGTCTGCAACTACAACAAGGTGGGCGGCTTCGAAGGGCTGCCGACCGGCGGGCACATCGTGGCCGCGCCGTACGTGACCGCGAGCGAGAACGGAACGCTGCGGAACAACAGCAACCGGCTGCTCAATCGTCCGGCCAAAGGCGACGGCGGCATCGACGTGAAGTACACGCCGAACGAGCACACCGCGCTCGACGCCACGCTCAATCCCGATTTCTCGCAGATCGAATCGGACACCGCGCAGATTTCGACCAACCAGCGCTTCGCCATCTTCGTCTCCGAGAAGCGGCCGTTCTTCCTGGAGCGCGTGGAGCTTTTCTCGACTCCGATTCAGGCGGTCTACACGCGCACGATCACCTCCCCGCGCTGGGGACTGCGCGGATCGGGCAACAACAGCAACGACAGCTACACGATGCTCGTCGCGCAGGATCGCGGCGGCGGGTCGGTGATCATTCCGTCGTCGACCGGCTCGCGGTTCGTGTTCCCCGATGCCGGCGCGACCGACGCCATCGGACGCTGGCGCCACGACTTCAACGGCACGTCGTTCGCCAGCTTCCTCTTCACCGACCGTGAATACGAAGGCGGCGGCCACAACCGCGTCCTGGGGCCGGACTTTCAGTGGAAGCCGACCGACAAGGACACGTTCACCGGTCAGCTGCTGGTCAGCCAGAGCCGCACACCGAATCGTCCCGATCTCGATTCCGAATGGGACGGCCGCAATCTTTCTTCGTACGGCAGCGATCTGTGGTGGCAGCACACGAATCCGAAGCTCGATCTCTTCTCAGAGTTCAAGGATTACGGCGACGACTTCCGCGCCGATCAGGGATTCGTCCCGCAGGTCGGCTACCGCGCGAATTACGGCGAGGCCGGCTGGACATTCCGTCCGAAAGGTTTCTTCAACCGCATCCGGACGTTCGGCATGGCCGAATACGATTCGGAACAGGACGGCGACATGCTCTACCGCCTTCGCTCCGCCGGTTTCGGCGCAGACGGGAAATTCCGTTCGTTCACCCGCATCCGTTTCGCGAACGAGAGCTTCCGCAACAACGGCGAAGTGCTGAGCCGCAATCAGCTCGTCTACACGGTGCAGTTCGCGGTGAGCCGTCTCATCCCGCAGGTGTCGTTCGACGGATGGGTGGGGCAGGACATCGATTTCTCCAACAACCGCATCGGCCACGGCGCACGTGTTAATTTCTCGACGTCGCTGCGTCCGACCACGCGCCTGCAGATGTCGACGACGACCATCCTGCAGTGGCTGAACGAAAAGGACGCCACCGGCAGCCTGGAAGGCCGCCTCTTCACCGCGCAGGTCGAACGCGTCCGCGCGCAGTACATGTTCTCGCCGCGCATGTTCGTGCGTGCGGTCGTGCAGAACCAGCGCACCAGCTCGAATCCCACGATCTACGGCTTCGATCTGCCGCTGCGCGACGGCAACCTCTCGTCGCAGTTCTTATTCGCGTACAAAGTGAACTGGCAGAGCGTCCTCTACCTCGGCTACGGCGACATCCGCGACGTGAACGAAGAGATCGTGTCCGTCGACCCGGTTGATCCTAAGCACAACGTCTATCACCACAACTTCCTGCTGTCGAACCGGCAGCTGTTTTTCAAGCTGAGTTACGCGTTCCAGAAGTAGGTTCATCCGCAGATGACGCAGATGAACATAGATACGAAAGGCCGACCGCCGCGGCGATCACGTACTGCGGCATCACCGGCACCCGGAACCGCGACTCGGCTTCGCCGCCGGCGGAGATGAGTAAAAAGTAGACGACCGTGGCGATGATCATCGCCGCCAGCTCGCGGTCGCGCTTCCAGAGCGCGGCCGCGCCGATGACGGCGAATACGAACAGTGCCGCGGTGTACGCATCGAGTCCGCGGCGAACGATGTCGGTCGGAAGTGCGCTCACGATTTCCAATCCTTCCCAACGGCTGTCGAAAATGTTCACCAGCAATCCGCGAAGCGTGAGCAGCGCCGCGGCGCGCGGGTGTTGCAACAGCACGCGCCGGCCGATCTCCGAGTAGTACTTTGATCGCACCGCATCCGGCAGATCCTCTGCGTCCGGAATGTGCAACTTCGTCTGGATCTCGTCGTCCGCGTTCTCCTGCAATCCCTTCATTTCGTCGGCGAGGTCGGCGTCGAATTCGCCGTCGTCCTCGATCGCGAGAGCTCCCGCGGCGCGATAGGTGAGCATGTTGATGCCGCCGATCGACGAGATCGTGAAGACGCCGGTGTGATGCAGATTGCGCAATCCCCATCCGATCGGCAGCAGCAGCGCGAGCAACGCGTAAATGGTGATCGTGCGCAGGCGAACGCGCCGCAGTAACAGGCACATCGCGGCCGCCGCAAAGTACGCGATTGCCACCGGCCGGATCAGCACCAGCACGCCGGTGAGCACGCCCGCCAGCGGCAGCTTGCGCGCGTAGACCACCAGCCCAAAGACGACGAGCAGCAGGGCGGTGAAGAGCGTCTCCGTCAGGATCTTGTTCGCGTAGTGCAGCGTCGGCGTATCGATTGCAAAAAGGATCGCCGCCGCGATGGCGACGAAACGATCGCCGAGGCGCCGCATCACGAAGAGATAGATGGCGACGGCGATGGCCACGTTGATCAGATGTTGAAACACGATCACCGGCACGATCCGCAATCCGAATCCCGCCAGCAGCAACGGATAGCCGGGCGTGCGCAGCGTCTCGATCAGGCCTGCGTTGGTGAATCCGAGTCCGCGGATCAGGCTGCGCGCGGGCGCGAGGTAGGTGAACGAGTCGGGGAAAAAGTAGTCGTTGCTGGCGAGCGCGAAGTAGAGGCAGTTCGTGGCAGCGGCGATGGCAGCCACGATGGCGATCTCGATCCAGCTCGTGGATCGCGCATCACGTTCGTAGTTGACTCTCCAGTTCATCCGGCCTCGCGGAGCGCATCTTCGCATCCTCCGGCGTGATCACGCCCTTCCGCACCAGCGTAGCCAGCGAATCCTCGATCGAAATCATCCCCTGGCGTTTGCCGAGCGTGATCTCCGTGATCAGGTTCTCCATCTTGTCGCGGCGGATGTGATTGCGGACGGCGTGGTTGGCGAGCAGCACCTCCACCGCCACCGCGCGGTTGTCGCCGGTCGACGCGGGAATCAGTTGCTGCACCACGATCGCGTTGAGACTCAGCGAAAGCTGCTGGCGGATCTGCGTCTGCTGTGCGGGAGGGAAAACATCGACGATGCGATGGATGGCCTGGGCCACGTCGCTCGTATGCAGCGTGGAGAGGATCAGATGTCCCGTTTCCGCCGCCGTCAGCGCGGTGGCGACCGTTTCCAGGTCGCGCATCTCGCCGACGAGGATCACATCCGGATCCTGGCGTAGCGCCGCGCGCAACGCTGAGGCGAAAGAGGGGGCGTCGCGTCCAACTTCGATTTGCTCGATCACCGACTGCGCATTGCGATGCTCGTATTCGATCGGATCTTCGATGGTGATGATGTGCCGCGACTCATTGCGATTGATCGTCCCGATCATCGCCGCCAGCGTGGTGGTCTTGCCTGCGCCGGTCGGACCGCAGACGAGCACGAGGCCGCGCGACGGCTTCACCAGCTCCGACAGAATCGGCGGCAGTGCCAGTTCGGGAATCGTCGGCACCGTAGTAGGCAGCGCGCGGATCGCCGCTGCGAGCGTCCCGCGCTGGCGATGAATGTTGACGCGGAATCGCCACGCGCGCCGCTCGTCACTCTCCGTCGGCGTAGCGAGCCGCAGCGAAAAATCGACCGCACCCTCTTCGCTCATCCGCTGGCGGACGCGCGGCGTCAGGAACGTGTCGACGAGCGCCGCGACGTCGTCGCCGGAAAGGGGATCGCCTTCGCGCACGAGCCGTCCGCCGACGCGAAACACCGGCGCCGATCCGGCGATGAGCAACAGATCGCTGGCCGAGCGCCGCGCCACGTCGATCAGAAGCGACTCCAGCGGATTTCCGCTCGGCACCTGCGCCGCCGGCCACGCCGCGCGCTCTCCCTCTTCCACCGCCGCCTCGCGTTCATTCAGCTCGCGGACGAGCTGCTCCAGTTCGGGATCGGGAACGAGTCGCGTCATGTCCAGCAGAATACGAATGAATCGTGCCAGAGGTAACAGACCGTTAATGATCGTCAGTTAAGCGATTTCGCTTAAGAATTGACAACTTAAGCAATATCGCTTAACTTCGCCGAACTTAATGCAATACGCTACTGTCATCATTGGCGACATAGTGAAGTCGCGCCGCCTTCGGGAACGGCGCGCGGCTCAGCGCCATTTGAAGGCATTGATCACTTCGCTCAACAGGCATTTCAGGAAGGTCAGCCTATCGAGATTCGTCATCACGCTTGGCGACGAATTCGAGGGATCTCTCCGTGACTTCAGCGCGGTTCCGGATGTCATCTGGCAGATCGAAACCTCCTTCCGCGATGCGCCGATCCGGCTGGGATTCGGCTTCGGTTCTCTCTCCACCGACGTCAGCCGTTCACCGTTGGAGATGGACGGCGAAGCGTTCCACAACGCCCGCGCGGCAATCGAGAAAGCGCGGAAAGAAAATCTTTCAGGCGCTGCATTTCTCGGATTTGGCATCGAGGAAGATGAAATCCTGAATGGCTTCGCGAGGATCCTCCATCATCATTGGAACCGTTTGACCCGCCGCCAGCAGGAAACGCTCGCATTGCGGCGTGCCGGGTACGCTCAGGTCGAGATCGCGGCGCGATTCGGAGTCACGGAATCGACGGTCTCGCAGGCCTCCCGCAAAGCAGGCTGGCAGGCGTTCTCAGAAGCCGAGCAGGGATTCCGTGCCGCGCTGACTCTACGCAGGCGAAGAGGCGCGAAACAGTGAGCCTCGGCAATCCGGAAGTTCAGCTCTTCGCAAACCTCGCGTTCGTATGGGTTCTCGGAAACTATTTTCCTGTCGGCGAGATGGACGTGAGCAGACGCGCCCGAAAGTGGGTTGCGGTCCTGCGCACGATGGCGGTATTCGCCGGGTGCTGGGTGATCGCCGGTTGGACCCGAGGATGGATCGTGGCCGTACCGCTCATGATCGCGTCCGCCGTCCTTTCGATGGCGCGGGATCGCCTGCCGAAGCGCTTTCTCGCTGAGATCGAGACCGTCAATATTGTCGTGCTGGCCGGTCTCGCCTGGGGAGTCGGCCACCTTGGTATGTCTCTGCATCCTCTCATTCACGTCCGGTTGGCCGCGAACGCCATTTCCGCGATGCTCCTCAGCGCCTCGATCGTCTGCTATTCGGTTCGAGGCGGGAACTACGTGGTGCGCGGCCTCCTCGAGAAAGGCGCGCTCATTCCGGGAAGCTCGACGACCGACATCCAGGTACGCCACGGCCGGTTGATCGGTTATCTGGAGCGAATCATTCTCATCGCAGCCGTGAGTGCCGGCAACTTCGAAGCGCTGGGATTCCTGATCGCCGCCAAGGGCCTCATCCGGGCCAAGGAGTTCGACGACCGCGCGTTTGCCGAGTATTTTCTGGTCGGCTCGTTATGCAGCGTTCTCGTCGCGCTCGTCGCTGGCACGATGATCCGGGCCATTGTTCTAAGCGTTGTGCCGGCAGGTTTCGGGGCGATGTTCCACTGATTTTCCTCGCACCGGAATGCCGAAATCTCCGTTGCCGGTTTCGCTATCGCGATGCGCAAGTTATTTGCGGCAGTGATCCTCGCATCGGCGCTCTTCGCCAACGCCGACGAAACCTCCATTCGCGCCATCCAGTCGGGTTGGTTCTCGAACGCCACGCCTCTCTTCGATCACGGCATCTATGGGCAGCGGCAGGTCATCGCTGTTCTCGACACCGGCCTCGATTGGGATAGTTGCTACTTCGCCGAACCGGATGGCGCGCCGCCGCCGATCAACACCGGATCGCCGCAGAACGGACTCAACTCGTCGAACGTCGACACCAGCCGGCGCAAAGTGATCGCCTACGATTTTCTCTTCTCGTGCGATCAGTTCCCGTTCGCCACCGGATGCGACGATCCGAAGGACGTCCACGATTACGACAACGCGCTGCACGGCACGATCGCCGCGGCAGTCGCGACCGGCGATCAGGGAGTGCCGCTGGTCCACGATGATCCGGCGGAGGGTGTTGCACCCGGCGCGAAGCTGATCGTGCAGGATGGTGGATTCATCGGCGGCGACAACTGCAGCCAGCGCCCAGGCTTCGGCTGTCCGGTCAACATGACGCCGATTCTCGAGCAGGCGTACAAACAGGGCGCGCGCATCCACTCGAATTCGTGGGGCGACCGCCAGTCGACGCCGCCCACGCTTCCCGCGCCGACCGGCAACTACTCCGCCGCCGCGCGCGACGTCGATGCGTTCGTTTTTTCGCATCCCGACATGCTGCTCCTCTTCGACACCGGCAACGCCAATCCGAACCAGCCGCCGCCGGCCAGCTCCGTCCCCGCCCCCGGCTGCGCCAAGAATGGCATTCAGGTCGGCGGGACGCGCTACGTCAATCTGCATGCGTTCGACGACGTCGTGACGCCGTTCTCCTACATCGGTCCGACGCGCGACGGCCGCATCAAGCCCGACCTCGTCGCATCGTCGTACGTGTTCACGGGCAACAGCGACGGCGACGTGTCGACGAAGCAATGCATCACCACCATCCAGTCGGGAACGTCGTGGTCCGCGCCGACGGTGGCCGGCGCCGCTGCGCTGGTGCGGCAGTATTACACCGACGGTTTCTATCCCACCGGCGTGGCCACGCCGTCCAACGCATTCGTTCCCAGCGCCGCGCTGCTGAAGGCAACGCTGATCGCCGCAGCGCGCTCGGTTCCGAACGATTGGATTTACGGCCAGGGACTCGCGCCTGCGCAACCGGCGCCGACGTTCGAGCAGGGCTTCGGATTTCCTGTGCTCGATGACGCGCTCTATTTCCCCGGCGATCGCGCGCGCACGCGCATCGCCGACGTTCCGCTCGCGCAAGGCCTGACCCAGAACGAGACCGCGACGCTGCCGCTGCACGTGAAGGCCGGCACGCCGCTGAAGGTGGCGCTGGTCTGGACCGATCCCGCCGGCGTTCCGCGCGGCGTTTCCGATCCGACGCCGGAGCTCGTCAACGATCTCGATCTTCGCGTCGTCGACGCCTTCGGCACCACGCTCCTCGGCAACAACTCGCTCCATCCCGGCCAACCCGATCGCCTCAACAACGTGGAGGTCGTCTCGATCGATCAACCCGCCGCCGGTCTCTATACGATCTCCGTCACCGCCACGCACCTCGGCAGCGGCGCGCGCCAAAGCTACGCGCTCGTCGTCACCGGCGATCTGACCGATTCGATTCCGTCGATGCCGAATCCGACTGTGCGCACGCGCGCCGCGCGGCATTGATGCCTTAGAATCGCGCGCCATGCTTTCCCGCGAATATCTCCGCGAACACGCGGATGCCTATCGCACCGCGCTCAAAAATCGCGGCGCGAATGTCGATCTCGATCGCTTCATGGAGCTCGAAGCCGATCGCCGCCGCGTGATCGCCGAAGTCGAAGCGCTCAAAGCGAAACGCAATGCCGCGTCGATGGAGATCGCCAATCTCAAGAAGAACAAGCAGGACGCCACGGCGCAGATCGAGGCGACGAAAGGCCTCGGCGATGACATCAAGCAGCTAGATGAGAAACTCGCCGCGATCGAAGCCGATCTTCGCAACGTCGAGCTGTACTTCCCCAACGTCCCGGACGAATCCGTTCCGATCGGTCCCGACGAAACGCACAACCGCGTCGAACGGAGCTGGGGCGAGAAGCCGTCCTTCAACTTCACGCCGAAAGCGCATTGGGATATCGGCGAAGCGCTCGGCATCCTCGACTTCGACCGCGCCACGAAGATCACCGGCGCCCGTTTCTCGATCCTTTCCGGCGCCGGCGCGAAGCTGAATCGCGCGCTGATGAACTTCATGCTCGACGTCCACGAGCGGCAGGGCTACACCGAGCTGGTCACGCCCTTCATGGTCAACGCCGACTCGCTTCTCGGCACCGGCCAGCTGCCGAAGTTCGAAGAGGATCTCTTCAAACTGACCGACCGCGATTACTACCTGATCCCGACCGCGGAAGTCCCGGTGACGAACCTGCATCGCAACGAGACGCTCGATGCGGCCAAGCTGCCGCTGTTGTACACCGCTTACTCGCCGTGCTTCCGCAGCGAGGCCGGCTCCTACGGCAAAGACACACGCGGCCTGATTCGTCAGCACCAATTCGAGAAAGTGGAGATCGTGAAGTTCGCGATGCCGGAGACGTCGTGGGCCGAGCACGAGAAACTCACGGCGGATGCCGAGGCCGTGCTGCAGGAGTTGGGGCTGCATTATCGGGTGATGACGCTCTCCACCGGCGACATGGGATTCACCGCCGCGAAAACGTACGACATCGAAGTATGGCTGCCGGGGCAGGAGACGTATCGCGAGATCAGCTCCTGTTCGAACTTCGGCGACTTTCAGGCGCGGAGAGCAAACATCAAGTATCGGACCGCCGACAAAAAGACCGGCTTCGTACACACGCTGAATGGATCGGGTCTGCCGCTGGGGCGGACACTCGTGGCCATCCTCGAGAATTACCAGAACGAGGATGGGTCGGTGCGGGTGCCTTCCGTTCTGCGTCCTTATCTCAAGGGGCTCGAGACGATTCAGGGAACCTAGTTCACGCGGAGACGCGGAGACGCGGAGGGATTGGTTTTCTCCGCGTCTCCGCGGCTCCGCGTGATAATCGGTTCTCATGAGAAAGCTCGCCGCCGCCGCACTTCTCCTCGCCGCCTGCACGACGACAACTCCAGCCCCCAAACCAATCGTCGTCGAAAAATCGCCCATCGAGGCGAAGACGACAAAACTCCAGAAGTTCGACGGCTACATTCCTCTCTACTGGGACGCGGAGAACGGCAAGCTGCTCATGCAGATCTCGCGGTTCGGCGAGGAGCTCCTGTATCAATCGTCACTCCCCGCCGGCGTCGGCTCCAATCCGATCGGACTCGATCGCGGACTGATGGGGCAGACGCAGATCGTCACCTTCGACCGTGTCGGACCAAAGGTGTTGATGACGGCCAGCAACTATCGCTTCCGCGCCATCAGCGACGATGCCGCGGAGAAGCGCGCGGTGGCCGATTCATTTGCGCGGTCGGTGATGTGGTCGTTCAAAGTCGAGGCGAGCGACGCGACGTCCGTGCTCGTCGACGCTACCGACTTCTTTCTCAGCGATCAGCAGGGGATTGCGCGCACGCTGCGCCAGACGCAGCAGGGGAGTTACGCGCTCGATCGCAACCGCAGCGCGATCTATCTGCCGCGGACGAAGGTGTTTCCGAAGAACACGGAGATCGAGGCGGTCCTGACGTTCCAGACCAGCGAGAGACCGGGCAACTTCGTCAGCGGCGTCACGCCGATTCCCGACAGCGTCACGGTACGCGCGCACCACTCGTTCGTGCAGTTGCCGCCGCCCGGCTACACACCGCGTCGCGCCGATCCGCGCGTCGGCGTCTTCAGCGTCGACTTTTTCGATTACGCCAGCCCGTTCACGGGGCCGATTGAGAAGCAGTGGATCGCGCGCCATCGCCTGATCAAGAAGGATCCCGCTGCCGCGATCTCCGAACCGGTCGAGCCGATCGTCTACTACGTCGATGCCGGCGCGCCGGAGCCGATCCGCAGCGCGCTGATCGAGGGCGCGTCGTGGTGGAGCCAGGCCTTCGAAGCGGCCGGCTTCCGCAACGCCTTCCAGGTGAAGGTGCTGCCGCCGGACGCCGATCCGATGGACCTTCGCTACAACATGATCAACTGGGTCCATCGCGCGCAGCGCGGCTGGTCGTACGGCGCCGCGGTCATCGATCCGCGCACCGGCGAGATCATCAAAGGCAACGTCACGCTCGGGTCATTACGGATACGGCAGGATGTGATGATCGCCGAAGGTCTGATCCCGCAATACGACGGCGGGCGTGCGCCGTTTCAGTTCGATGTCGCGCACGAGCTCACGTTCACCCCGTCCGATGCGAACACATCGCCGTCGGTCATGGCGCTGGCCCGAATCCGCCAGCTGGCCGCGCACGAGACCGGCCACACGCTGGGGCTCGACCACAACATGGCCGCGTCGAGTTATGGCCGCGCGTCGGTGATGGACTACCCCTCTCCCTACGTCAAAATCACGGACGGCAAGCTCGATCTCTCCGAGGCGTACGCCACGGGCATCGGCTCGTACGACAAGTGGGTGATCCGCTACGCCTACGCGCAGTTTCCGCCGGCGAACGAAGAGAAGGAGCTCGACCGCATCGTGCGCGAAGCGCCGCTCTTCATCACCGATCCGGAGTCGCGTCCGGTCAGCGCCGCGCATCCGTCGGCGTCGGTGTGGGATGCGCCCGGAAACAACGTGGACATGCTGCGCCACGAGATCGAGGTGCGCCGCATCGCGCTCTCGCAGTTCGGACTGGGCAACATTCCGATCGGAACGCCTCTGGCGCAACTCGAAGAGATCCTGGTGCCGCTCTATCTGCATCACCGCTATCAACTGGAAGCGGCCGCGAAATCGATCGGCGGTCTCGATTACACGTACAGCGTGAAAGAAGAGGGCGGCCTCGTTCCGACCCCGACGCGGCGCATCGTTCCGGCCGCCGCGCAGCGCGATGCGCTCGCTGTCGTCCTGTCGACGCTTGATCCTGCCTTCCTGGAGATCCCGCCGCGGATCGTGGCGCTCATTCCGCCGCGCGGCAACGTCGACGTCACCAGCAACACGGAGCTGTTCGAGCATCGCACGACGCCGGCGTTTGATCCGGTCAGCGCGGCGATGTCGTCTGCCGACATCACGCTGGCCGCTCTCTTCGACGCGCGGCGCGCGGCGCGCCTGGTGCAGTTCCACGCCGAAGAGGCGTCCAACCCGAGCTTCAACGAAGTCGTCAACGACGTCCTCGACGTCGTCACGAAACGCGAAAACGGCTACCGCGGCGCGATCACGCGCGGCTCGGCGCGGCTGACGGCGACGCGCCTCATGGATCTGGCCGCGAACCGCGACGCCGATCCGCAGGTCCGCGCCGAAGCGAGCGAAGGATTGCGCCGCTTCGCCGCGCGCCTGGCCGATGCCGGCATCCGCGACGAGGCCGAACTCGCGCACCGCCACGCCTTACGCGACGACATCACCCGCTTCCTCGACCGCCCGGACGCGCCGCGCACGCAGCCGAAACTTCCCGAAGTTCCGCCGGGCCCGCCAATCGGAGGGGATTGAGTCAAAGGCGAATGTTGAATGGTGAATGGTGAATGGTGAATGTTCAATGTTGAATGAGGGGCTCATAACCACTCCCGCATTTCATTCAACATTCAACATTCAGCATTGAACATTCAACATTCGCCTCTCCAACCGGTAGAGGGCGCTGAAAAATCAAAACGCTACCGCGTAAACCGCCCAAACTACTCCTCGTAGATATGCCTCCGATTCGCGTCTTTCATTTCCGCCCCTTCGGTGATCACGCGAGTGCAGGATTCCGCACCTTCAAGGTGCGCTCAGCGCTCCTCTTCTTCCAGATCGAACAGGTCGTTGGCCCGTACCGGCTCATGCGCCAGACGCCGTACGGCCGCGATGATCGCGGCGATGCAGCGGCGTGTCGGTTCCATTCGTCCCATTCGGATCCGCAAGAGGTGCTGCCGGCTATACCCCGATTCGCGTGCGAGGTGCGCCGGTTTGATCCCGCGGCTTTTCAGGTACTGCTCGAGTCGTGTCGGCATGTGCAATATAGTGCATCTTATGCCGATGAAGGATAGGTGTCAATGTCCACGGCCGGACGGGGGGAGTTAATTACGGTCAGTTTTGGTAGCGAAAGCGCAAAATCCTGCCTTCGTGCCTTCGTTCCTCACAATCATCACCCCATGTTCCTTTTTCCTGGTCCAACTATTTTTCGTCTACCAGGGGTGGAAATCGTCCGTTTCGTCACCCCTTATGCGAGTCTGTGTCGGCAGCGGCGGTCTCGCACCCGCCCTGGCCGGCAGTTTTGGAGGTCGGCAACCTCCGCGGTCATGGGCGGTGGCAACCGTCGTTAGTTGCTTAGATTGCCGGATGCTAGTAACTTATACGTTACTAAAATCGCCCATGCTCGGAGAAACCGTACGTTCCACCCGCATCAAGCGCGGCTTTACGCAAGCCCGCCTGGCTCGCCTTGCCGGCGTCAGCCGGCGCCATCTGGCCGCCCTTGAAAAGGGCGCCAACGTCTCCATCAACGTCCTGCAGAAGGTCGCCTCCGTCCTCGATCTCTCCGAAATCAACCTCGGCGAGCTGAAAGTACAGACGCCGAAGTCCGACTCGACGGTCGTCAACATGTCCATTCTCGCCGACACCATCCGCGAGGCCCACGCCGGCGCCTTCCACGCGCAGTCACTGCTGGCCCGCGCTGAGACTCTGCTCGATAACGGCAACGGATCGCCGTCGAATGGCGGAGGCGTGGTCGCCCACTTCCCGAAGATGCCGCCGCAGCTCCTCGACATCCGCAAGCGCCGCGTCACCACCGGCTCCGTCGCCGACAAGAACGCCGCGAACGGCGTCGCGATCGCCGGCGAGATCCGGCAGGGCGAAGCGGTGCTCGAGCTCTCCGGCGAGACCGCGTACCTTCCTTCCACCGTCCTCGAAAAAGGGGAGGTCGTCTTCCGCGCGCGCGGCGACAAGATGAAGGAGCAGGGGATCGAGGATGGCGATCTTCTCATCGTCGAATTGCGACAGACCGGCCGCGCCGCGACCGGCGAGCTCGTGATCGGCCAGGTCGGCGAGCTCCTCTACGTCGGACACTGGTGGCAGAAGCACGGCCACAAAGCGATCATGAGCGACGGCCCCGCCGAGCTCACCACCGGCGGCACGTCGAAGCGGACGCTGAAAGTACTCGCCGCGATCAACGCGATCGTTAGGCCGACGGCGAAGTAGCTTGTGGGCTGTCGGCTGTCGGCTGTCGGGAAAATCAGCGTTGTCGTCGATCAGCGCGAATGCAATTGGCTTAGCCGCCCCGTCGTTCCCCGACACCCGACACCCGACACCCGACAGCCACTCCCCAACCTGGCACCATTCGTTCACGTCACGTTCTCCGTGCCTTGACTACGATCTCGCCCGCAAACTTTGGACCCCATTGGAGGAAAGAACATGCGCCGTCCTTTCATCGCCGCGGTCATCGTCCTGACCGCATTCGCAATCAGTTGTGGATCGTCCCATACCGCGTCGACCGCCGCCGCGACCGCGCCGGCTCCGGCGTTTTTCGCGCCGCACGGTTTCGACCTCTCGGCAATGGACACGAGCGTCAAAGCCTGCGACGACTTTTACCGTTTCGCGGTCGGCAAGTGGCGTGACACGCATCCGCTGCCGGCCCAGTACTCGCGCTACGGCCGTTTCGAAGAGCTGGCCGAGCGCAATCGCGAAGTCCTCCACAAAATCCTGGAAGAGGACGCGGCCATGACCAACGCCGCGCCCGGAAGCGCGGAGCAGAAAGTCGGCGACTTCTACGCGGCCTGCATGAACGAGCCGGCCATCGAAGCGGCCGGCGTCACCCCGATCCAGCCTGAGCTCGATCGCATCAACGGCATCAGCGACCGCGCCTCGCTCCTCACCGAGCTCGGGCACCTGCACACCGCCGGATTCGGGCCGCTCTTCCGCGTCGGCGGAACGAACGACCAGAAGAACAGCAAGATGATCATCGCCTCGCTCGGCACCGGAGCGTTGGGTCTGCCGGACCGCGACTACTACCTGCGCGACGACGACCGCTTCAAGACCATCCGCAATCAGTACGTCGATCACGTCACGAAGATGCTCACGCTGTCGGGCGAGAACGCCGATCAGGCCGCGTCCGACGCCAAGCGCATTCTCGAGCTGGAAACGAAGCTGGCCGCCTCGCAGCTCACGCGCGTCGAACAGCGCGTTCCGGAGAACACCTATCACCCGACCGCCGTGACCGCGTTGGCCTCGATGGCTCCCGCCGTCGACTGGTCCAGCTACCTCCAGAACCTCGGCGTGAGCACGACCACGATCAACGTCTCGCAGCCGAAGTACATCACCACCGTCAGCCAACTGCTCAACGACGTCCCGCTCGAGGACTGGAAAGCGCTGCTGCGCTGGCAGGTCGTCGATAGCGCCGCGCCGACGCTCTCCAGCGCGTTCGTCACGGAGGACTTCAACTTCAGCGGCAAGACGCTGTCGGGCACGAAGGAGCAGCAGGAGCGCTGGAAGCGCTGCGTCCGTTCCGCCGACGCAAGCATCGGCCAACTGCTCGGACAGGAGTACGTCCGCCGCAACTTCACGCCGGAAGCAAAAGCGAAAATGAGCTCGCTCATCGACAACCTCGTCGCCGCGCTGCGCGAAGACATCCCGACGCTTTCGTGGATGGGTCCGGAGACGAAGGCGGCCGCGCTGGCGAAGTTGAACGCGTTCCAGCGCCGCATCGGCTATCCCGACAAATGGCGCGATTACTCCGCGCTGCCGATCAGCCGCGCCTCGTATGCCGCGAACATTCAGGCCGCGCGCGCGTGGGCCTATCACCACAACATCGAGCGCATCGGACATCCCGACGATCCGAACGAGTGGGGTTTCTTCACGCCGCCCACGGTCAACGCCAGCTACAACCCGCCGCAGAACAACATCACTTTCCCGGCCGGCATCCTGCAGCCGCCGTTCTTCGATCCGAATGCGGATGACGCGTACAACTACGGCGGCATCGGCACGGTCATCGGCCACGAGATGACGCACGGCTTCGACGATCAGGGCGCGAAGTACGACGCGCAGGGCAATCTGCGCAACTGGTTTACACCCGAGGATCTGAAGAATTTCCAGGCGCGCACGGATTGCGTGGCGAACGAGTACAGCGAATTCAACGTCGCTCCCGGAATCAACATCAACGGCAAGCTGGTGAACGGCGAATCTGTCGCCGACCTCGGGGGCGCCACGATCGCGTTGCGCGCCTACGAGAAGTCACTGGAAGGGAAGCAGCGCCAGACCATCGACGGCTTCACCCCCGAGCAGCGTTTCTTCCTCGGCTTCGCGCAGGTGTGGGGCGAGAACATGTCGCCGCAGGAAGCAACCCGCCGCGCGCTCACCGACCCGCACGCGCAAGGCCCGTTCCGCGTGAACGGTACGGTGCAGAACATGCCCGAGTTCTGGAAGGCCTACAACTGCGCCGACAGCGACAAGATGGTCCGCGAAGCGGCGAAGCGCTGCGCGATCTGGTGAGTTCGTTTTTCAAGCGATGTTTCAACGAACGGCGGCTTCGGCCGCCGTTTTTGTTTGTCCGCATCGCCGTCGGCGAAGCCGGCGTAAGAACCGCAGCCCACGGCTTCCAGCCGTGGGTCAGCAGTTCGATCGTGACCGTGAGCGCGTCTGGACGCGCGAAAGAAAGCTTTCTTTCGCCCGCTGAAGCGGGCTTACAAAATGGGGAGCATCCGTTTTCCCACGCTTGAAAGCGTGGGCTACGGTTCTTACGCCGGCTTCGCCGACGAACCTAACGCATCGATTCCACCGCGGCACGAATGTCGTCGATGCACATCTCCATCCGATCGCGGTGCGTTCGATGCGAGACCACGCAGATGCGGATGACGAATTTGCTGTCCACTACCGCGCCGGTGAGCATCACGCGCTGGCGGGCGTTGATGCGCGCCATCAGGTCGTGATTGAGCGCGTCGAGATCGGCGCCCGGTTTCAGAAGACGAAAGGCGATGATCGAAAGCTGCGGCTCGGCCACGACTTCGATGCCGTCGATCTTGTGCAGTTCCGACGCCGCCCACGCCGCGAGATCGAGCTTCTCCTCCAACTGCTGGCGAAACGGCTCGATGCCGAAGAGTTTCAGCGGCAGCCAGACGCGCAGTCCGCGGAAATCGCGCGAGAGCTCGGGGGAGATCTCGCAGAAATCGATCAGCTCGGCCCCTTCCTGAAACTGCGGAAGGATCTCCGCATGAAAGCTATACGCGCGGCGAAGCACGGACGCATCGCGCACGACCAGCGCGCCGGTGCCGAAGGGGAGGAAGAGCGTTTTGTGCGGATCGAGGATGATCGAGTCCGCCTCGCTCAGGCCGCGCATGGCCTCGCGTCCGCGCTGCGTGAGCATGAAGAACGCTCCGTACGCGCCGTCGGCGTGAAACCAGATCGATTCGGAATGCGCCAGTTGTCCGAGCGCCGCCAAATCGTCGACCGCGCCGGTGGCCGTTGTGCCCGCGCTGCCGCAGAGCATGAACGGCGTGAAGCCGTTGGCGCGATCAGCGGCGATCTGCTCGGCCATCAGGTCGACGCGCACGCGAAACATCGCGTCGCTTGGAATCTCGCGAATGTTCGCGGCCGGAAATCCCGCCAGCACTGCCGCTTTCTGAAACGCGTGATGCGTCTGGTCGCCGCAGTAGAGCGTGGCGCGTAAAAAATCGTCGCCGAGGATGGAACGCCGCGCGGCGATGATCGCGGTGAGGTTGGCGAGCGAGCCGCCGCTGGTCAGCACGCCGCCGCTGCCGGCGCCGAATCCGACGATCTGGCAAAACCAGCGCACCACGTTCGCTTCCAACTGCACCAGCAGCGGCGCCGGCGCGAAGACGCCGACGTAGCGGTTCACCGCATCGGCGATCAGGTCCGCCACCGCCGCGTGGAAAATGCCGCCGCCGGGGATGTAGGCGAGATACCCCGGACCGGCGGCGTTGAACGAACGCGGGATTGCTTCATCGAACAGAAAGTCCAGCAGTTGGTCGTATGCGATGCCGCGTTCAGGCAACGGCTCGATCAACGTTCGCGCGAGCTCCGCCGCGCCGTCGACGTTCGATGCCGGCTGCGACGGCAGCGAGTCGAGATGCGCGACGATGCGCTGCATCGCGCCGTCGACGAGTCGATGCATTTCGGCAGAGTCAGGTTCGAGCGGGTAGTTCATCGGACGCGCATTATCGCGATCACCTCCCGCGAAACGAAACGGTGACGGACGTGACGCTGCTCACTTTCGCAAGTTTCACCATGTAGAATCTTTTCTCGCTACGGAGGATTCAACATGCGTCTGCGTTTCTTTGCCCTCAGCGCTCTTCTTTTCCTCGCCACCGCCGCCTCGGCGAAAGAAGTTTGGCTCAGCATCGGCGGCACCACTGCCGGCGGCACCTTCCGCACCGACGCGCGGATTTTCAATCCATCGACGACGAAGGACATCCAGATCCAGGCCTGGTACCTGCCGGTCGGCAACGCCGACAACACCGCGGTGCAACCGCTGTCGATCACGGTCACCAAGCGCCAGCAGGTCGTCTACAACGACGTCGTGGCCTCGCTGTTTCACAGCAGCGGACTCGGCGCGATACGCCTCCGCTCGGACGACGATTTCGTAGCCACGCAGCGCATCTACGCCGTCGCCCCCAACGGCTCGCTCGGGCAATTCGTCGCTGGCGTTGACGCCACGGGCGCCAAGGCCAAGGGTGTGATCATTCAACTGCAGCAGGGAGGCGCCTTCCGCACGAACGTCGGCGCCGCGAATCCGAACGCCACTGTCGCGAATGTGACCTTCCACCTTTACGACAAGAACAACGCCGTCGTCGGCACTGCCAAGACGATCGCGCTGGCGCCGTACGGTGTCATCGCGCCGGGCGGTCTGGCCGGCTACGCCGAGGGAGTGCCGGGCAACGCGGACCTCAGCGACGCGTGGCTTTCTTACTCGTCCGATCAACCTATCGTCGCGTACGGCTCGGTGATCGACGGCGGCACGAGCGATCCGACCTATGTTCCGGCCGCGGAAGACAGCGGCATCGCCATCGTCACGCCGCCGGCGACGGGCAACAACTTCAACGTCACCACACGCAGTTCCATCATTTCCATTGCGCCAGTCATCGGGCAGGGCACGTTGAAGCCGGGCGATACGGTCACCTTCAACTTCAGCGGTCATGACACCACGCACGGATTCCGTCTCGTCGACCCCGATGGCAGCGTCGTTCTCGACGTCACCGTCCCTCCTGACGCCGCTGTTTTCTCGAGAACGGTTACGTTGAGCGCCGAGGGTACCTACCAGTACTTCTGCACGATCACAACGTGCAGCACGGGGCACAACAATATGCAGGGAAGTTTTCCGGTCGGGAACCCGTCGTCGGATCCGCCGCCGCGCTATTGATCGGCGCTCAAAAACGGCGAGCGATGCCGAGGACGAGGCCCGCGTCGGCGCTGTTCTGATACGTGATCAGGTTCTCGACGATGCCGCCATACGCGCTCAGTCCCGGGCCGAACGCATGTTGCAGTCCCGCGGTCATCTGATACGAACGGCGCGTCAACTCCGGCGCGCCGATTCCGCGGAAGGGGCTCTGCGAAATCGTCAGTTGCACGGTGGCGGACGTGTGCGCGGTCAACAGCCGCGAGACGCCGACGGAATCGGTGATCACGATCTGCGACTCGAGGTCCATCGGCGTGTTGTGTCCGAGGAAGAGCAGACCGGCGGAGGCGTTGATGCGCGTCGCGCCGAAGTCGCGCGTGGCCAGTAGCTGCACGCCGCCGTCGATCGATCCCGAGCCGTCGAGCGTCCGCGCGTTGCCGGTCGGCAGTTCGATCGCAGCCTGCGCGGAGATCGAGAGGTTCGGATCCTCGAACGCGGTCAGTTCGTATTTCGCGGAGACGGCCACGTCGCCGAGGTGGCTGTGCGCGGGACTCTCGCGCAGATAGGTGTTGTCGTCGGTGCGGATGAAAACGGTCTCGTGATTGCGCTGCACGGCCACGCGCTGGTTGTCGCCGAGGTTGAGCGCGGAGTGGAAGTGCTCGATGAAACCATCCGACGAACCGCCGCCGATATACGCGAACGGGATTGAGATGCCGACTTCGAAATTGCGTCCGAAGCCGCGGTGCGCGGTGATCGTGGTGCGATGCGTCTCGCCGTCGGCGAGGAAGATCGTCGTGCCGGGATCCATGCGGATGATGCCCAGAGTCTGGTCGCCGCTGCGGCGTTCGTTATCGCCATCGAGGTTGTGGCTGATCCAGCGCGACTTCGCGAAGGTGTTGGAGTCGGCGGTGTGGACGTCGACGAGCCAGGCGTCGTCATCGAGCACCCGCGCACTCTCCGGCTCGAAAAAAAAGAAGCCGTTGTTGAGCAGGTACTGATCGCGAACGGGGAGAGGAGCGAGCAGTGCATCGCGTTCCTGCGCCAATGCGGGAAGTGCGATCAAGAGCGCTGCGATCAAGCACCTGATCATGGCTTCGTCGAAAGTAAAACGATGCTGCCGGAGATGCGGATTTGTCCAGAGGTTTCTTTGTTGTGTGCCAGACTGAACGCATGCTTCGCGTCAGCCGAGGATTCATCGCCGCGATCGGCGGGATCGCCATGACGCTACTGGCGTGGTTCGGTTCGTGGGCATGGCCCGGATGGCCTGCCAGCTTCGCCATCGACCTCCTCGGCTTTGCCGATTTCGCCGATTTTCCGCGGTACGCAAAGTCCGCGGTGGTCGTCCTGCTCATCATCATTAACGTAGGGACGTGGGCCGCCGTCATTCGCGCGGCCATGATGCTGATCCGCAAATCCAGTTCTCCGACTGCTCCGTAATTCGCGCGGAGGAACGAAACATGGCCACAGTGATGCTGATGCATTGGCCCGAGGTGACGAAGGAAAAGTACGAAGAGGTGCGCAAGTCCGTGAATTGGGAAGGCGAGCCGCCCGCCGGCGCCAAGTTCCACACCGCCTGGCTCAGCAGCGACGGATTTCACGTCCTAGACCTCTGGGACTCGAAGGAGCAGTTCGAAGCGTTCGTGCAAAACCGCCTCGCCCCAGGCGTCGCCGCCGCCGGAATCACCGGCCAGCCGAAAGTGGAGTTCGCCGACAGCCTCTCGATCTTCGCGCCGGGGGTGTAATCGTCACGCTGCCGGCAGGCGAATCTCGAATGTCGCGCCGCCGCCCTCGTTATTCGAGGGCGTGATCGAGCCGCCGTAGCCGTCGACGATTGCTTTGACGATCGCGAGGCCGAGTCCCGTGTGCGACGCGCGGGGGCGGGTGGCTTCGGGGCGATGGGTGAAGAAGCGGTCGAAGACGCGGGGGAGATCCGCGTCGGCGATGCCGCTGCCTTGGTCGGCGATCGTCGTCACGATCATGGACGCATCGCACGCCAGCGTAATCGTCACGACGCCGCCGGCAGGGGAGAAGCTGATCGCGTTTTCGAGCACGTTGACGAATACCTGGATGAGGCGATCTTCGGACGCGTTCACGTCGCACGGATCGGGCGGCGAGTTCAGAGCAATCGAAACGTTGCCGCGCAGGCGGAAGCCGTCGACGATCCTTTCCAGCAGTCCGCGCATATCGACTCTCGTGCGCACCTCGGTCGTCAACTGCGCATCAATCATCGTGATCTCGCGGACGCCCGCCAGCAGCGATTCCATCCGCGCGATTTCGAGTTCCACCATTCGCAGAAAACGTTTGCGCTGTTCCTGCTCGTCGACCTCGGCCAGCATTTCCGTGGCCGTACGGATCGACGCCAGCGGGTTTTTGAACTCGTGCGAGACGTCGGCGGCGAACGACTCGATGAAACGCACATGCTCGTCGAGCCGCCGCGTCAATCGTTCCAGCGCGCGCGAGAGGTCGCCGATCTCGTCGTGTTTTCGCGAGCCGCGAAAGCGCCCCCGCAATCGTCCGCGGCGATCGAGGATCGCGCCCGCTTCCAGCCGCAGTTGCCGCACCGGACGCACGATCGTCGTCGCCACGAGCCAGCTGAGGATGATGGCCACGATCACAGAGATGATGAAGATGCGCAGGATGCCGAGGCGGACGGTGTAGAGATCCTGGAGGATGCGAAACGTGCTCTGCGACGCCAGCGCCGCACCGATGACGTCGTCACCGACGCGAATCGGTTCCGCGATGTAAACCGTGACCGAGCGGCGATCGGGCGAGATGCGTTCGACCGCGCCCGAATCGCCTTGCAGCGCGGCGCGAACTTCCGCGCCGAGGAGCCGTTCCGATCGCTCGTAGTAATCGCCCTCGGCCAGTGGCTGCTCGGTCGTCCGCGAAAGATGCAGCGGGCGAAGCAGGTACGCACCGACGCGATAGAGAAAGTTGCGTTTGGCGCGGTTGGCTCGTTGCGGCGGCGGTGGTCCGCTGAGCGAATGCGAGTCGGCGATGATGTGGCCGAGCGGGGAGATGACGCGAAGGCGGATCGACTCCGTCACGTTGCCGCGCAGCCGGTGACGTGCGAGCAGGATTTCCTGCGCCGCGCGGCCGGGCACGGGCGCCGAGGCGACGGCGGCGGCGAGCAGCCGCGCTTCTTCCTGCAATGCGCGCCGCTGCAATCCGAGGAGCTTCTGTTCGTACGAGCCGAGGTAGAGGATTCCGGCGACGGGGAGAAAAACCAGCAGCAGGTTGAACGCCATCAACCGGAACGAGATGCGCGAGAGGAAGCGTCGAATGCGATTGGCGATCCGCTTCACGCGTCGCCTCGTAGTCGTAGCGCCGGCGGCCCGCCGGCTGGACCGCCAGCGGCTCGCTGGCGCGTTCGGTACTTGCCGCCGAGCCGGCGGCGGTCCAGCCGCCGAACCGGCGGCGCTACGAACTGCAGCTTCACGCTACCCACCGGTACCCCACGCCGTACACCGTTTCGATCGCCGCGAACGACGGATCGGCTTCCTCGAACTTCCGCCGCAGCCGTTTGATGTGCGTGTCGATGGTGCGGTCGCTGACGTACGTGTCGTTCGGATAGCCCTCTTTCGTCAACTGCTTGCGCGACTTCACGTGGCCGGGATGGCGCACCAGCGCGTGCAGCATCATGAACTCGGTAACCGTGAGATCGACGCGCGCGCCATTCCACGTGGCCATGTAGCGCTGCAGGTCGAGCGCGAGCGCTCCGACTTTCAGCGGCGCCTCGGCATTCTGCGCCGACGGATTCTCGATGAACGACAGCCGGCGGAAGAGCACCTTCACGCGCGCGGCCAGCTCGCGCATCGAGAACGGTTTGCAGAGATAGTCGTCGGCGCCGAGCTCCAGCCCGAGAACGCGGTCGAGCTCTTCGTCGCGCGAGGTGAGAAAGATGATCGGCAGCGTGTCGCTGCGCGCGCGAAGCCGGCGGCAAAGCTCGAGGCCGTCCATGCGCGGCATGGTGATGTCGAGAATGGCCAGTGACGGCAGCTTGTCCTTGACCACGTCCCACGCCGCGCCGCCGTCAGCGAACGTGACGACGTCGTAGCCATCGCGCCGCAACGCGAACGCGACCGTCTCGCGGATCGTCTCTTCGTCATCGACAACGGCGATGGTCTGTTTCATTGTTTTAAATCCCCAAATGCTGCGGCGGCGCGAAGCGACGCCGTCAGCATCTCCGGTGATCTCGCGCAATCGTTGCCTGGATCGACGGCCGCGCGAGTTCACCGGAGATTCTGCGTCTTCGCGCAGAATAAAGTGGAAAAGACACAATCCCGCCACATTCCTGCCGCCGCCTTCCCTTCATCGCACGCACGCCACGCCACACCGCGGACGCTTATTGATCTCCATCGAAAGTCAAAGGAGACGACGATGGAGACCAACGACACTGCCAACACCGAATACAAACCGCGCGACTACAGCCTCGAACGCTGGATCGTGAGATTGCTTCTGCTGCTGTTCCTTCTGCCCTTTGTCGCACAGGCGCAGGAGATGACGACGCTCGACAAGAACGAAGGCGCCGGACTTCTTCTCAAAACCGCCACGCCGGGCACCTACGCGATCGTGCCCGCGGTGAAGTCGGAAGTGCGCATCACTGTCACCGGCCCAATCGTCCGCACCACCGTCACGCAGACCTTCCACAACTCCACCGGCCGCTGCGTGGAAGGACTGTACGTTTATCCGCTGCCGGAGCTGAGCGCGGTCGACACGCTGAAGATGACCATCGGCTCGCGCGTGATCGTCGGCGAGATTCGCGAGCGCGAGCAGGCGCGCAAGGAGTACGAACAGGCCAAGAGTGAAGGGCGCAAAGCCGCACTCGTCGAGCAGCAGCGTCCGAACGTCTTCACCACCTCGGTGTCGAGCGTGATGCCGGACGACGATGTCGTCATCGAGATCGCCTATCAGGAGATGGCGCGCTACGAGAACGACGAGTACCGGCTGCGCTTCCCGATGGTCGTTGCACAGCGCTACTCGCCGGTGCGCACGACTGCGCAAATCATCGAGAAAGCAGTTCCGATCTGCTGTACCGAGGCCAGTCATGTTGCGCTGACGGTCGATCTGCAGCCGGGCTACTCGGTGCGCAACATCGCCAGCGCGCAGCAGGTGAAATCGGAGACCCTCGGCAATCGCCACTACCGCGTGACGGTCGATTCAACGACGCTCAATGCCGATCACGATTTCGAGCTCTCCTGGCAGCCGGACCTCGGCACGAATCCCGAGGCGACTGTGCTGACGGAGAAACTCGGCGAGGAGACGTACGCGCTGATCATGGTCACGCCGCCGGCGCGTTCCTCGGTTCGTCTGCCGCGCGAAACGATCTTCATCATCGACAGCTCCGGCTCGATGGAAGGAGCGTCGATGCAGCAGGCCAAGGTGGCGCTGCTCCTCGCGCTCGACGATCTCAAATCGGGCGACAAGTTCAACATCATCGATTTCGATTCCGACGCGCGTCCGCTTTTCAGCGACAGCAAGTTTGCCGATGCATCGTCGATCGCCGAGGCGAAATCGTTCGTCGAGAAGATCACGGCCGATGGCGGCACGGAAATGTTGAAGGCGCTCCAACTGGCGATGCCGGAGCATCCGACGACATCGTCCGGCACCGTTCGCCAGGTGATTTTCATGACCGACGGCCAGGTCAGCAACGAGCAGGAGTTGTTCTCCTTCATCCACGCGCGCCTCGGCGAGAGCCGCCTCTTCACCGTCGGCATCGGCGCGGCCCCCAATTCGCACTTCATGCGCAACGCGGCGCGCTTCGGCCGCGGCACGTTCACCTACATCGGCGACGTGCAGCAGGTGCAGGAGCGCATGTCGGAGCTGTTCGCCAAGCTCGACGCGCCGGTGATGACGTCGATCGCCGTGCACAGCAACGATTCGATCGCCGAGTCGTGGCCGGAACGCATCCCCGATCTCTACCGCGGCGAGCCGCTGGTCGTAGCCATGCGCGTCCACGACGCGAACGCGAAGATCACGCTTCACGGCAGCATCGGCAACGAGGCGTGGTCGAAGGAGCTGACGCTTCCCGCCGCCGTCGACAACACGAACGACGGCATCGCCAGACTCTGGGGCCGCGAAAAAATCGAGTCGCTGATGGACCGCATCACCGACGGCAACAATCCGAACGGAGTCGAAGCCGCCGTCATCGCCGTCGCGCTCCAGCACCACCTCGTGTCGCAGTACACCAGCCTCGTCGCCATCGACCAAACGCCGCAAGGCATCAACGCGAGTTGCAAAGCCGAGCCGCTCCCGACGGCCAACGCGCCGGATCACGACGATGCCGGGACGCTGCCGCAAACCGCGACGCCGGCCGCGTTGCTGCTTCTAATCGGCGCGTCGCTTACCGCCGTCGCGCTGATCGCGATGAGGTTCGTGAAGTAGGCGCTCATTCAACACTCAACATTCAACATTGAACATTCAACATTCGCTTTTTCAAAACGCCATGCCGACCCTAAAAACCGCAACACGAACGCTCGCAGCAGTCGCCCTCCTCGCCGGCCTAACCACCGGCGGGGAGGGACTCTGGATCTACGCAAAAGCGAAGCTCGCCCAACTCCTCCTCGAAATCTCCTGGCGCAGCGCCCTCGCCGGCGAGCAGCTCCGCCCCTGGCCATGGGCCGACACCCGCGCCATCGCCAGACTGACGATTGAACGCAACGGCGCGACGATCATCGTCCTCGCCGGCGCCAGCGGACGAACGATGGCCTTCGGCCCCGGCCACCTCGACGGCACCGCCATGCCCGGCGACGTCGGCAACTGCGTGATCACCGCCCACCGCGACACGCACTTCGCGCCACTGCGCTACGTAGGCCCCGGCGACATCCTCACCCTCCAACGCCCCGACGGAGCCACGATCCGCTACCGCGTCCAGGCCACCCGCGTCGTCCCGAAAACCGACACCTCGGTGCTCCGCCAGGATGCAAGAATGCGCCTCACCCTGATCACCTGCTACCCCTTCGACGCCATCCGCCCCGGCACGCCGCTCCGCTGGGTGGTCATCGCGCAAAAAGTCGCGTAGCTCCGCGCGGAATGCCGCCTCCACCAACGACGTTGACCGACCTTGACCACGAAGAAGCCACAAGCTATCTTCCGCGTCCCCGCACTTCCGGCGCATTCGTCTAGGGGTCCAGGACGCCGCCCTCTCACGGCGGTAACACGGGTTCGAATCCCGTATGCGCTACCAAACGGGAATCAGGCCCGCGATCCGCTCGCAAGTGCTTGAAAAGAAAGCCCAATTCAGAGGTTCGAAATTCGCCATCTTCGAATTGCAGGCGTTTTGGAAAGAAAACCTGCTGAAGGCGCTGCTTTGCCGGGAGCGAGCCTGCCTGCCACCGCTGCCCGGGCGCCGCGGCGAGACCCAACGCGTAGTCAATAGCGGCGTCGGCATCGATCGCGTCGTATCGGAGCGCCGCGAGCGCTTGCTGGTCAGTCTCGATCTCGGCATCCACACGTCCAAGTTGCTCCGTGTACACATCAGGAGTCAGCTGTCGATCGACGAACAGATCGATGATTCGCTGCCGGCGGTCGCTGGCTGCGCGAATCCGTTTTTCGATCGCGGCTTCGTGAGAGCGAGCGGTGGATGTGAAGTCGCGCCACGCGTCGGCAGCGATGTGCTTGAAGAGCGTCAGGTAGCCGGCGTCAACACGCAGACGGTCGCAGTAGTCGACGAATGTGGCATCGAGCTTTCCGCCCGTATTGATAGGCCGCCGCACCCTGTTTTTCGACACTTGTAGTACGAGTAGAGGCCACCATGTCCGCGAGCTTTGTAGCCGGTGATCGGCGTGCCGCATCTTCCGCATTCGACAAATCTGCGAAGCGGAAATTCATCGCGGCTTCGCTGGTACGGAGTGATCGTTTTGCGGCGACCATCGAGAAACTCTTGCGCGATCCGGAAGAGAGCCTCGTCGACGATCGGTTCGAAGTTGCCGCGAACGCGCGCGTTCCACGTCTTGACCACGATCCAGCCCGCGTAGATTTCGTTGCGAAGCATTGCATGAAAGGTCTGCATCGGTACGGGCACTCCTAGTCTGGTTCGCAGCCCGAGTGTAGTCACACGGTCCAGGACTTCGCGCTGCGTATGGAGGCCGTTGGCAATCATCTCGAAGGCTTGCCGGATTAAAGGAGCGCGCACGGGATCGAAAACCAGCCGTGATTCGCGCTTCGAACCTTGCTGCACATACCCTAGAGGCGCGCGGAATGCCCATCCGCCGCCTTCCACCTTCGATCGCATGCCGCCAAATGTATTGTCAGCGCGATTGGAATTATCCAATTCAGCGAGCGCTGCTGACATCTGATCCAAAAAACGACCGAGCGCAGTTTCGTCGATTGGCTCGGTGGCCGACCGAAGGCCTACTTTGCAGTCCGCGTCGAGCTCGATGCGCTACTGGCAGTGCCGGAAGGCTTCGCCGACGATGTCCCTGTCGATCCGAACTTCCACGCGCGGCGACTGCCCGATCACACGTGGCGGCATTCGAAGCGTTCCCAGGGAATCGAGGCGGTGATTCAGGTCCACAGACTTCGTGAAGTCCAGGCGCTCACCGGCTTCACGCGGTTCGAGGCCGTGACGCCCGACATTGACGGCGAGTACGAAAGCGACGTGGAACTTGCCGACTTGGCGCGCGATCCGAAGTGGTTTCCGGCCGTCGAGAACCGCGGAGAAGGAGTTTTCGTGCAGCTTCGCGCGTCATCGATTCGTGAATGGCTCGGGCGATTGGGAGTGAAGACCCGGCTCGATCATCTCGCTGTTGGTCACACGCGTTTCATGGCGGAGCGCAGCGCGAAAACGCAACGCCCGTTTCCGGGCGGTCCTTACGTCCTCCTGCATACGCTCTCGCATCTGTTGATCCAGTCGCTGGCAATGCGCAGCGGCTATCCGGCGAGCTCGATTCGCGAGCGGATCTACGCGGATTCGGAGACGAGCCGCTATGGAATCCTCCTCTACACCGGCACGCCCGATGCGGACGGAACGCTCGGCGGGCTCGTGCAGCAGGGCCGCCATATCGATTCGCACATCACGGATGCACTGCGGATGGCGGCGCTCTGCTCGAACGATCCGACCTGCGCGCAGCACGACCCGAGCGAGACGCACGAAGGACGATGGCTGCACGGCGCGTCGTGTCACGGATGCGCTCTCATCGCCGAGACTTCCTGCGAGATGCGCAATGACTACCTCGACTGCGCGCTCGTGGTGCCCGTCCTCACCCACGCCGATGCTGCGTTTTTCGGAGCCGTCGGATGACGGAGGCGCTATTCGCTCTGCCGACGCACCTGCGCCGCCGGCTCGCCGACGCCCTCGCATCCGGTTCATTGCCCGCGCCCTGTTCGCCATCCTCCTACGCGCACGGGCTGCTCGACGGAGCATTCCGGCCGAGTGCGGCGATGCTCCCTCTGCGCGCCTTCATGCGTCAGCGGCGGATGCTCATCGACTATGCCAGTGATCACATCCGCCACATGCAAAAGGCTCTCGATCTGATGAATGTGAAGTTGCACCTGGTGATCTCGGACATCACTGGAGTGACGGGGCTTCGGATCATTCGCGAGATCCTCAAAGGCGAGCGCGATCCGAACAAGTTGGCTGCCTTACGGGATCGCGCTTGCAAGAACTCCGAGGAGATCATCGCCAAGGCTCTGGCAGGTAATTACCGCGATGAGCATCTGTTCGCGCTCGAACAAGCGGTTGGACTGTTCGAAGAGCATGGAGAACGGATCGCTGCGTGTGACGCGAAGATCGCCGCGGCACTGGCCGAGTTCGAGAAGAAGGCCGATGGTGCCACCCTACCTGGCAAGAACAAGTCGAAGCCTCGCAAGAATCAGCCTGGCTTCGACGCCCGGACGTTGATCTTCCAGATGACAGGCGTGGATCTGACCGCGATCCACGGGCTGGAGGCGTCGAGCGTTCTGACCATTCTCTCGGAAACGGGTACGGATATGAGCGCGTGGCCAAGCGCGGCTCACTTCACTTCCTGGCTGGCTCTCTGTCCCAACCGATGGGTGACAGGCGGAAAACCTCTGGCCAAAAAGCCTCCGCTTATCCATCCCAACAGGGCAGCGCAAGCCTTCCGGCTCGCCGCACAAACACTCGAACGGGCCCAGTGCGCCATCGGTGCGTTCTTCCGCCGAATCAAGTCCCGGCGCGGCCGTGCCGTAGCCATCAAAGCGACGGCTCACAAACTGGCTACCATCTTCTACACCCTGCTAAAAAGCCGTTCCCCTTATCAGGACCCGGGAGTCGACCACTACGAACAACGTTACCGGGAAAGGCTCGTCAACTCATTGCAAAAGAAGGCCGCCGCACTCGACTACTACCTCAACCCGCTGCAGGAGGTTCATTAGAAGCGAACCGCGCCAGAAAAGAACCGGGCTATGGAAGCTGACGTCCTATGGAAACCCGCGATGAAGCCGCGCCTTCCCACAGGACTTGGAAAACGCCGATGAAGCTGGCGTTTCCCACAGCTCCCACAGCCCCCGCTGCTAGAAGAAAATCAAGCGACGAGAGGCCAAACCAGAAGAACGACACCTGCTTGCAATCGGTGTCCATCCATCTGCCCCTCCTGTCGCCGGCCCGTGATCCGCACGCGGTCTCCTCCGCCCGGCCTCCGTCTCTGAAGGGCTACTTCGAATCCGGTGAAGGATGTTCCCACGACGGTGTGGTGTCCCCCGAAGACTCCCGCTGTCGGGGTCACGCGGCCGCTCTTCTGAGTGCGTCGGCCTCTCGAATCCAGTCGAGGAAAAGGTTCGAACTCACTACGGTAAGGTCTACCAACGCCGAGTCCGAGATTGGCGCACCTGTGGTTGAGTCTCCTCAAGCGAGCGAGGTGAAGCCACCACCCGGCAGTGCTCCCCACGCTCTTCACTACTTCGCGCGGACCGACGACGATCAATTCCCGCGCCACGCGATCTCTCTCTATCTCCTTGAGTGACGCGAACCGCCGTTTCGTTGCCCCTCCCGCCCTGATTGTCTCACGCGATGACCTGCCGATCCCTCAAAGCACTCCCCGTCAGGGCCACTGGGAGTTGGAGCATTCCGACTGAGTGTCGGGATCGTCGTGATTGGAGTGCAGGCTGTCGAGCACCGTCTGCAGATACGGCGAGCCGGTGGCGGACGAAGTACAGGGTGTGTCGTCCAGCTCCTCGATTGTCGCGATGTCGATGTTGCTGCCGTTGGTGAACCGGAAATTCTTCTTCCAGTGACTCCCCGGCGGTTCGGGATTCCCATCCGAGGCGTTTTCAATGAGCAGCCATGAATCGGGCGGCAGATTTTCCGTCCGTCCATTGAACGTAACCTTGACCTCCCGATCGGTCGCCTCCGACAGCAACAGCGTGAGCTGGGCGATGCAAGAGGGGCCGATGAGCTTTCCGTCCAAATGGTACTGCGCCACGTACTCGAAGTAATTCGCGACGGTGAAGGTGCCGCCCGGAATGTGCACGCGGAGCGCCGGCGATCGCTTCTCCAGTTGGACCGAATCGAAGGTCACGTCTTCCAGGTGCGGAACGTGTTGCTCGGCGAGAAAGTGAGCGTCGGGCACCGCCGACCCATTCTCCAGCCCCTTGAAATTCACGGCGGTGGTCAGGACTTCGCTGAAGGAGGGACTCGTGATGTATGGCGTGTGCTCGGAATCGTTCAAGACGCTCGAGCGCGTCTTCTGCTTGCGTGTGCTGCCGCGCTGTTCGTTCGGACCTTCATGGCAGATGAGTCCCGCGAAGAAAATAGAGAACGCCATTCTCAGTTCCTCCCTCTCCGGCTAATGTACATCCCGTACCCTCCCCACGTCTTGGGCGCCGACGCCGCTCCTCCAGCATAAAGCATCTGCAACTGTGCGTCTCGTAGAGCTTCAGGAGCAGCCGCGCCAGATCGGATCCGCTCGTGAAAAGCGAGCGAGAGTGCGAGCGCGTCCGCGTCGTCGACGTTCCACAGGGTGCCGAGCACGGCGTGGCTCCCTGCCGACAGAAAAGCCAAGGCGAAACTCCTCACCGTGGCGTGCCCTTTTCCCGCAACCGCTGTTTGGCACCCGGCCAGGACGACCGTCGGCGAGCGATCCAACCGTAGAGAGGCAGCCTCGGGTAGATATAAAGATCCTGACTCGCCGTCGCTCGGCGCGAGCAACAGAACCGACACCTGCGGATTCCGCTCGTTCACGATCGTGTGCGCCGCAATGTCGACGACGTCCGCGTCGGCAATGGCAGCCTTCACTCGCCGTGGGGTCGCGTTGCTGTCAGTAAGCAATTCCTCGGCGCCATAGAGTGCCGCCAGCCTCGTCGCTTCCCGACGCGCCGCCGGCAGCCGCGGCAAATGGGGAAATCGCTCGCCATCGAAAGCGGGATCGCCGACCAGTGCGGCACGCACCCGCGACCGCGGGTTTGCCGCCGTTCCACGCACGAAGGTGTTCGCGCTCGGCGATAGGGCGAGCACCTTATCTTCGATCAGGAAGCGACCTGTGCTGGGATCGATGAGCGCCGCGAACGGAATGGCGGCCAAGACATCATCGGCCACCACGACGATGGTCTTGGCCCCTGCGAAGTCGCTTTGGATTGGCGCGAGCAGCAGTTCGAACAGCTGCCGGCCCAACGTCGAAACGCCGACCTTGTCGCCACGCTCGATTGCAACTACGAACGCGTCACGGACCGTCTCGATCTTGTGGCGCTCGACCGTCAGCGTGACGCCCTGGAACTGTTTGCTGGTGACGACGGCAGCAAAGGTCCGGTCGGCGACCGTGTTCAAGACCACCAACGCGGTGTCCGGCTGGAGGTGTCGCTGGATTTGAGCCAGCGGCCAAGGCTGCCCATTGTCCATGCTCCGCGCGCCGATCCGGTCGAGAAGCATGCGTGCACGGCCGCGCTCCGCGACGTCGAAGGCCGCCTCGTAGTCGCCGCGTGAAAGATGGAGGTCGATCGCCTCCTCAAAGGCGATTCCCGCGGTTCCGAAAAAGCTGTCGCGAAGATCGTCGCGGCCGATGCCCGTCCGAGTCTGCTCGAGCGACTCGATGGCGCGATCGAGATCGAGGAGCGCCTCGCGCTGCCGGCCGACCGAGCGGAAGACCTTCGCGCGCTCCACGTAGGCTTCGCGCAACCGGAGCGTCAGCGCACGCTCGGAACGAAAATCGACGCAGTCGGTCAGCAGTTGCAGGGCGCGCTGCGGGCTCGACTGGCGGGTCAATCTCGCTTCCGCGAAGCGAATCCCGTCGAATGTCTCGTCCCGAAGCTTCGGGTCGGAGATCTGCGCGGCGGCAACTCTGGAGGGGGTGAAATCGGCCGCGAGCGGCTCGATCCACCCGGCGAGGGTGGCGGTGTAGGTGGCGAAGAGAAGGGCCTCCGCATGTTTGCGCGGCGAAACCCTGGTCAGCGTTGCCTGCTCACTGAAGAGTGCCGCCGCGATGGGCCAGTTCTCGTCGACCATCGCGTCAACGGCCGCCGCAGCAAGGGTGTTCTCGACGAGGCTTTCGTTCCCGGACTCCGTCACTGCCTCGAAGACGTCGCGCCTCTCGCGCCAAGCGTCCGCCGACCGGCCGAGCATGGTCAGGGTGCCGGCGCCGAGACTGCGCATCGCTGTGGCGTTGTCGGTCTCGCCCAGCGCCAAGAAAAGGCTCTTCGCAGTCGTGACCGACTCGAATCCTTCCCACAACCGTCCGTTTCGCAGGGATAAGAGGGTCTGCGTCCACTCGACTTGCGCCCGCAGTGCCTTGTAGCCAGGCGAAGCGGCGCTGGCGATCTGCTTCAGGACGGAAGCCGCGAGCGCATCCTCGTTGCCGTCATATGCTGCGTTGGCCCGATAGTAGGCGGCGACGAGAGCCATCGGCGACGGGCAACTGCGAAAGCGACGCTCCACGTCGACGAAGGCCGGCGCGGCGACCGATACCGAGCGTTTGCTGTATTGGATTCTCGCGGTTCGGTAGAGTATGTGAGCTTCCGCGAACCGGCCGGGCATCGAGGCGTCGCCCGACGAGAGGGCGCGATCGACTGCGGCGACGGCCGCGGAGAGAAGCTCCTCTCCTGTGCTCTCGCGCAGAGCGCGTCCGACGTTGCGTGAAACCGTCAGCCACTTTGCGGCCTCGTCACGTTCTCCTTTCAAGAATGCGTCTCCCCAACGCGCCAGGTACTCACCCTCGCCCCAGCTTCGCGCCTGCTGCGGAAATCGCCGCACCAGCGCCGCGCAGGAACCAGCGTCGGCCGAGACGCACGCGTCTTCCAAGCGCTTAACGGCGGTTTTCCACTCCTCGCGCGCGGTGCTTTGTCCTTCGGAGACGCGGGCGCGAGCCTCACTTGCCCAAGCCGAGCCGGGATCGCGCGCGAGGTAATCGCGAAAGGCTCGTTGCGCCGCGGCCCCGATGCGTAGCTCGTCCAGCACCACCGCGCGGTTGAACGCCGCCGCCTCCATCGATGGATCAAGGCGCATGGCGTATTCCGCCGCCGCCAAGGCGTTGGCCAGCAACTCGACATCATCGGTTTGCCGGGCGAGTTCTAAACGAGCGGCTGCGAGATCGTTCCACGTTCGCGCGTCCTTCGTATGCTCGCGACTCAGGCGGTCGAGCAGATTCACGGCGCTTTGGGCATTTCCTGTCAGTAGCTGGGCAACTGCCTGGGCGTGCCGCGTCTCCGCCGCATCGGCACCGGCTTCCAACGAGAGATCCGCTGCGAGTGCCTGGACTCGTATCCCCGCCTCCGCGAAACTCCCTGCTCCGCGAGTCCGCCGCGCCGCCGGCGCAAACGGCGCGTCGGCCAGTCTGCCCTGCGTCGGACGTTGCGTCATGCCTCGCAAGGCATCGGCCAGGCGATTCGAAGGCGACTCCCTGCGCGCACAAGCGCCAATGAATGCCAAGGCGGCAATCCATGCAGCGATGGACCTGAACGTAGAGGCCGCGAATCTGTCGGAAGGCCTGCGCGCGCGATTGACGTCTGCTCGAACCTCACGCGAGGCCGGATCGGTTGGGTGAATCACCGTCATGGTCCCAAACGGGGTAAGCCGAGAGTTGTCTCCACGATCTTGCGAAGATCCGGCATCACGCCGATGTGTCCGGCTACGCCCCCACCTTGTGCTGTTCCAGTCCCAGGATCCGACAGAAATGTGCGCATCGTTCCGGGCGAAACAAGCGAGCCTGTCGACCCGAAGTACATCCCTTGAAGCAACAGAGCGGCACCGGCAATCATCGGCGCTGCCGCGCTCGTTCCTCCGAAACTCTTGGTATAGCTCTTGTTGCCCGACCCTTTGAGATCACCATACCCCGCCGAAACGACGGCGTTTCCCCACCCAAAACAATCGACGCGTGAACCATAGTTGGAACCTTGTCCGCCGTTCCAAACACTTCGGTTGTGAGGGCAGGCCGCGGTGCCGGCACCGACGAGGATCGCGCCCGAGTCAATGAAGTCCGCGCTGGCGCGATTCAGATAGTTCTTTCCTGTCGTTGCATCGGTCCAGGCGTCGAGGTTTCGGTTTCCATTCCCCGCAGCTTCCACCACGATGATGCCGGCGGCCGTAGCGAGCCGGATGGCATCGACATTCGCGATTTCGGTCTCGACCGGAAGCTGCTTGCCGATCTGAACTTCGATCAGGATTACATGGGGCGGCGGGTTGGCCGCGATCGCGGCCATCAGCGCATTCACGACGTAGTAAGTGCCGGGATCCGTGCGCTTCCACCACGAGACTGTGCGCACCGATGCATTCGGGGCAATCCCTATGATTCCGACGGCATTGTCCACCCCCGCCACTTCTCCGAGCACCGCCGCGCCGTGATTACCGACATAGCCGCCGATTCCATCGTGGTTGTCATTGACGATGGGGGACGACAAAGCGGGAAGATCTTGATGGACGAGTAGCCAGCCCTGCTCCAGATCGATGAACCGCATCCCAGCTCCATCACCATAGCGCTGCGTCCAGACCCAACGAGCGTCGATTCCTTTCGGCGCCGGATCGAGATACTCCTGTTTCGAGGAATAGGGGTCGTCTGCCGGATGGACAGGATCGCTCGGCGGCTTCTCCCGATAAACGAAGTCCACATCCGGCAGAGCGCGGAGAGCGGCCTCGATCTGCTTGAGGGATTCCTTCGCCGATCGCGCGTCGACTCGCCAGTACGTCAACAGACTTCGCAGCGGCGCCCACTCGCTTTCCAGAGCGCCGCGCTCGAGCCGCTCGACTTCGCCGGTACCGATGGACGTGATGAGCGGCTTGGCGGTCAATCCGTGCTCCTCGAGAATCTCGTCCAAAGCGAGGTTGCCCGTGTTCCGTGCCTCCCGGCCGGCCTGCTTGAGGCGAACGATAAGAAACCCGTCGTCGTCAGGCGGCGACAGGCCGTCCAGATTGATCGGTTGAATCAGTTTGTCATCGTCGCTCGCCAATGAATCCTCCGATCGTGAGCGACGTGTCAGCACACTTCACAGACCACGCTCAGCTCACGCCGCCACAACTTCCACTTCTGTTGTGATGATTAGTTGTGGAATTGTAGTCTCTTTTCTTAGGAGACGGACGCGAGCCGCAGTTTCCGAACTCCTTACCGCTTGCGCAGGTTGGTTGCCCTCTTCCCCGCCCTGTCCGCCCGCGAGACGACGCCGTCGCCGTTCCGGTCCGGTTGCCGGAAGGCGTTGTCGTCGCCCGGGAACCCATCGCAGGTAATCACGCCGTCGCGGTTGCGGTCGAAGCCGCGCGCCTGCCACCCGCCGACGCGCGGTCCGGCATCGCCTTCAACTCCTCGGTAAGCATGATCACGCCGTCTTGGTCGCGTCGAATCTTGAGCCGAGCGTCCAGCCTCCGAAGCGGCATCTTCATGAATTCTCGTCGTTGTCCATGAGGCAGCGAGGCGAAGCTTGCTCGAGGTAGCTTCCCGGCCGGCCTTGCTGCCCGACGACGTCAGCGCTCCGCCTATATTTTCGATCAATCATGCTGCAAAATAGGACGTCAGCTTTCATAGCCCGGTTCTTTGCCGAAGACGGCGCGGTCAGCGAGTGGCGGAGGATCGTCTGTCGCGTCCCGCGGTCCCTCCGCCCGACCACCCTCTCGGCAGGGTGCTACTTCGAATCCGGTGAAGGATGTTCCCGGGAGGGATCGCAGGCAGGGTGACGTTGCCGAAGACTCCGCTGCCGGTCAGGACTTGGAAAACGCCGATGAAGCTGGCGTTTCCCACAGCTCCCACAGCCCCTGCTGCCAGAAAAAGGAAGTCGAGGGCCAGAGGCCAAACCAGAAGAACCGACGCTGGTTCCCGGTGTCCATCCGCCTGCTCATCGCCTGGCCGCGCGCCCTCTCCGCGCCGCCGGTGATCGACTCCAGCTTGGCCGCGGCCAGCACCTGAATGGGAAGTGCTCCAGCCGTTCGCGTGATCACGAGGCGCCGATCGAGTCTCGCTCCCGCACCGATGATCGTCAGAAAGGCGGTGTACGTTCCCGGCGCGGTGACGGTCGCGTCGAGGGTGATCGTGCGGCCGGTCAACGGAGCCAGCGTGAGCTTTTGATCGGCGCACGTTTTCCCGTCGACGATACAGCGGAGATCGATTGCGGTCAGGGCGCTGTTCAGCCCCGTCGTCGCAATGGTGACGTCTTTCGCCTCCGCCGCGTCGGCGGCGAGGAGGATCTCGTGATGGAATCGCGGTTGATCGATCGTAATCTTGATGTCGGTCGCGTCAGTCGCTCCGACGATCGACACCGCGGCCGCCGCCGGCCGGACGCCGACCACGCAACACGGGAAGGAAACAAGCAGGGCGATCCGCCACGGGTGACGCACGCGTTACCTCCGAGACCGAGTTGTTTGGTACGTCTCACGATGATAGACGGATGGCGCGAAAATTTAGACATTTATCCTGACTCGCCATCGCTGTCCCGCGGCCCACGCCGCATCGCTGGGTAGGAAAGCGCGGCGCTGCGTCACTCCTATAGGCGAAGCCGCGAGCGCATGTGCGACCATATGTAAATCTCCTGTGCCACTGGTTTTGACGCAATGCTGATCCAGAAAGTGAAGGCACCCGCAAGCCCTGCGCGAGCGGCTGCGGCAATCGCTGCCGCTGCGCTGCTGCTCGGCGTCGTTCTGGTCATCGCCGCCGGCGATGCGCTGCACCGCATGACCGGGATTCCGCGAAGCGAAGCGCTCACGCCGCCGGATGACGTGAAGTCGGCGGCGCACGACGATCCGCTGCCGTTTCTCATCACCCGCGACCGCCTCGACGTCCGCGTCGACGCTCCGATGACGGTGCGGCAGTTGCTCGACAACAACCGGCTCAACAAACCGAACCTGCAGCGGCAGGTGCTGGAGCAACTCGGCAATCCGGCGCTCGACTCGACTGTCGACGCCGGCGTCACGCTGCACCTTTCGCTGACGCCCGCGGCGATCGACGTCCCCGCCACGACGCATTCGGGAGCGCCACGGTGATCTTTCTCTGCAAGGATTGCTGGATGGCGCAAGAGACGGCCACGCTGCTCGCACGCTGCAAGATCTGCGATGCGAACAGCGGCATCACGCGTCTCGATCCCGCCTCGCAAATCGCCGCGACGGTTTCGCGCAACGCCTCGGATGATCGCGCCGAGCTGGTCTGCGCCATCCACCCGTCCGAGCCGCTCGACCTTTTCTGCGGCATGTGCAAGCAGCCGCTCTCCTCGCGCGCTCTCCTCGGCGAGCGCAGCGTGGTGGCCATCCTCGGCGACGTCGGCGCGGGCAAGACGTCCTTGCTCTGGGTCCTGCGCGAACGCTTGCGCAACTCGAATGGCCTCCCGGTGAAGATCCGGCAACCGCTCGGCAACACGGATCAGCAACTCGATGAAGCGATCGCCGATTTGTTCACCACGGGCCGCGCGGGTGCTACCGCCGTGGCGGATGCCGTCGTGCGCAATTACGCATGGGAACTGGTGACGACGACGCGGCCGCGGCAGTCGGCGCTGATGGCGTTTCATGATGCCGGCGGCGAGATGTGGCGGAAACTGGAGCAGCTTTCGTGCGAGACGAATCCACGCTTCTACCGCTATCTCGACCTCGTCCGGGGCGTCATCTTCCTCATCGATGGGCAGCGGCTGTCGGAGACGCTCGACGGCACCGCGCGCCGCCGTCCGCGTGCTGATGTCGGTGCGGAGCAGGAGCTCGCCATCCTCGACGCGATCGACCGCCGCGTCACCGCCCGCGGAAGCGAGATGCCGGTGGCGGTGACGATTTCGAAAGCCGACATGCTCTGGGGCGACGAGCGATGGAGCGCGTTTCATCCCGAGAGCGGCGCGTCGCCGGAGACGATCGCGGAGACCGTGCAGAAGCTGCTCTATGCCAGCGGACGCGGAGAGATGCTCGATGGCTTCGAGTCCACCTTCAGTATCGTCCGCTATTTCGCGCTCTCCGCGTTCGGCAGAGAAGTGGCGTCCGGCGAGCCGCTGTCGCCTGATGACATCGATCCGGTGCGCGTCGAAGAGCCTCTGCTGTCGTTCATCATCGAGTGACTGATGGGTATTCGTACTGTGAACGTATGGCATCGGCTCAACGCCTCCTCGGAGCGAGGCCGGACGACGTTTCCGCTCGACGTCATCGATGCGGAGCGCAATGTGCCGCGCCAGATTTTGAGCGCCGTCGATGAGCTGCTGGAGAACATCGCCCCCGCGCGCGACGCCACCGCGTATGCCGTAAAGCGGTTTGGTTCGCCGGGTGAGATCGGATCGTTCGTCTGTCTCGTAGCCTCGCATCCCTATACCGACTCATGGGCTCGGGGGGCCGCTCTCAATCACGCCCGCATCCTGCGTGTTGACTCTGCCGACCCGTGGCTGGACGTCCATGAGCTGGTTGAGCTGGCAGTGGCGTTCGAATCCGACAACGCGTTGGTCATGAGTCCGGAAGGCATCCGCGAACGCGTGCTCGACGTGGAGACGAACGTCAGTGTTGCTGAATGGAGCGAGGATCGATTCGAAGAGGTCGACCGTGCGCTGGCGCAGGCGGTGATCGAAATCTGCGTCTCACGTGTCAGCAGCCCCGAGTCGACGGCGGTCCCGCTGCCGCCGCAATCGTCGGCGCTGGCGGCCTTGCGCGGGGTCGCGGCGGCCTGGGCGTCGCTGCCGATGGCGATCCAACGGGCTTCCGCGTTCTCGATCGACGCGAAAGAGGGGACGAAGGTCAAGATTCTCTTCACGACGTCGGGCAGCGGCGAGAGGCCGCCGATCAACCAGACGGCGCGGGAGTTTGCAGCGTCGTACATCGGCTGGCTGCACGATCGTCCCGATGACGCGCGCGCCCTGATCATGAATCCGGACATCACCGACGGGCCGACGCTACGCCGCGCATTCGAACAGGAAAGAGTGGCGCTGCCGATCCAGCGCGAGGATGATCACGTCCCGATCATGAGTGCCGGCCGCAGCAACGCGCGGCCGGGCAGCGAGTTTGACCGGGCCAGAGCGCCCCGGCCGGCGCAACGCGAGGAACGCACGATGGCGAAAAGCAAAGAGCCGGCGGCAGGGACGCGCAGAGAGCTCGACCCCGCCGTGACGAATTACATCAACGAACAGGTCGCAGACGCCCAGGAGTCGCTGCGCGAATACGTCCAGAAATGGACCCGGGCGGTGGAGCAAGGGATGGATCGTGGTTCTGCTCCGCGCGGTTCCGGAGGAGCGCTTCCGCCGTCCTCGCGGTTTCCGCGGCGGTGGAGCGAGATTGCGGCGGCGGCGACAGCGGGCATCGTCGGAGGAGTGGTCGCGGCATCGTTGACCGTTCTCATGATGCGGCCGCACGCGAGCAACCCGCCGACAGATCGCGTCGACCCGGCTGCTGCGACGCAGACCTTTGCCACCACGACGCGTCAGGACGCCGCTCACGCAGCTCCGCCGCAGCCACAGCCGCAAACGCCATGGGAGTCGCTCACCGGTGCGACCTGGGCGGAAAAGTTTCAGACGCTCAGCAACAACGACCCGAAGCGCCTCGCATCGATCGTCGACAGCATCGTCACGAACGCTCCCGACCCGAAGACGACCTTCGGAAAACTGCATGCGCAGATCGCGGGCGGAAAGGTGCTCAGCGATAAGGACCGCAAGCTCCTTCGCGTAATCCTCTATCAAATGCTCGCTCAGGAGATTGCCGCATCGGATGTCAGGATCGACGGAAAGTTTGAATCGGTTCCCGCCGCGGACGTCGATGCGGTTCGCGCTTCTCTCAATCTCGAATCGACAAAAACGAGCAATGACGTTGAGATCGCTAACGTCGAGGCCGAGGCGATCTTCAAATGGGCAATGAGGAAGGGCCTCTGACGCGATGATCTTTCGCATCGAACACGCGCTGGTCATGGACACCGATCACCTCCGAGGCGGAGGCGGTTATGCCGTGGCCGCGGTGTCGCCCGAGGTGAGTGAGGCCGAGCGCGTGTTCGTCGCGGAGAACTTCGGCATCAGCGATTTCCTCCACGATCCGCGCAACGGGCGGACCTTCTTCAGCGTCTTTCCTGTCCCGGGCGGCGAGCGCCTGGCGTTCGTGCGGCGGTTTGCGAACGGCACGCGGCGGAACGGCGTGCAGAGCCGGCTCTTCGTCCACACACTCTTTCTCGGCAAGGCTCTGCTGGAACGGCTGACCTATCTTCCGTGGCTGCTCATCGACAGACCGCTGATGATGGGTGGAAACGAAATTTTTCTGAGCACCGATCCGGAGCCGCTGCGGCACGGCGGCTCGTTCACGGCGCTGGAGTGGGATGGAGCGATCGACGATCGCGATGCGTTCGAGCAACTCGTCGAGAACCGCTACAAACCGCTGGAGCGGCGATTCAAAGGCAACGAGGAACTTGCCACATTCAATTCGGAAAAGGTCGTGGCAGTGGCGCTCGAGAGAATCAGCCGCGGTCGACGCCTGGAGCTGCCGCAGGGACCGACTTACGAGCAGCTGTCGATGGTCATCTGGTCGCTCCTCCCGCCGGCGGACCGGATGGAACTGGCGTGGACACAGCACGAGAGCGGAAACACCGCCGTCACCTTTGCGATCGCGAATGTGCCCGCTCCCGACGATCCGCTCGATTTCGCCGGCTCCGCATCGGCGTGGTCGCACCGGCTGATCAAGACCAGCACGACCGAGGTGGAGGAGTGGAGCGCCATGCAGGCGCAGATGGCGAAGTACGGCGTCAGCGTGCGCCGCGGCGAGGTCGAATGTTGGCTTCGCTGGAGTGACGCGCGGACGGCGCTCTTTGCCAATCCAAAGGCGTCGCCCGGCGACTTGATCGCGAACCTGAGGAACCTGGCAGAGTCGGTGAGTGATGAGCAGCGCGAACGGTGGGTGAACGAGCTCGAAGTGCTCGGGTTTCTCTTGTCGCTCATCCCGCGGTTGAGACGAGAGAAGGAAACGATCGAAGAGGCGACGGAGCGGTTGGCCGCTGTCTATATCGAGAGCGGCATCGCCAACGTCATCTTCCGAGTCGTCCCGCCGCCGGAGCTCCTCGACGAATACGGCGCCAGGTTTGGCACCGGACCGCTGATCAACTTCTTTCTGCTCGGCAGCGAGGGCGTAAAGAGCAGCACTGAGGACACGTTGATCAAGCGCGCCGCCGCGGTCACGCGTTCGGCAGTTGCGGCCTGGCTGCTGGAGCGCAGACGCACGAACGACGTCGATCTGCCGATCCTAAGCCGTTTCGTCATGCGGCTCGCGCTCGACCGTTCGGACTACAAGGCGCTGCTGCAAGCGATCGTAGTGCGGCCGAATGGCCTCCGCGAATTCGCGAAGATGTTGCGGCGCCAGGACGCGAGGCTCGGCGACGTCGTGCTGACCGCGGTCATGATGGGCATCCAAAGCAGCAGCGCGGACAACGCGTCGTTCATCACCGGTACGCTCCTGCCGTGGCTCGATGGAAATCCAGAGCTGGCCGGGCGCATCTCGGCCTCTTTCGCCAATCAGATCGGCGTTGTTCTTCGCACGTCACCGGAGGAGTTCGCGATCTTCGCTTCGCGCGTGCGCGCTGACGCTGCGTCCTCGCTCATTTCCTCGGTCGCGGAGTCGCTGGTCAACGATCGCGGCGCCACGCTTCCGCTGGCGCGCGCCGTCCTGACGGCGGCGAACCGCGGCGCGCTGCCGCGTATCGACGTCGAGGAGCTGGCATTCCTGGCAGCGGAGCGCGGCGAGGCAACGACGCTGTGGCTGCCCGCCGCTCTCGATGCCGCCGCGCGGCTCGATGAGTCAGGCGATTCGATCGCGATCCAGGAGTTTGACCTCCGTCTGTCGCGGCTCAGCCGCCAGCCGGCGCGCGAAAACGCCGACGCCCTCCGCCAAGTCGTCTCCGCGCTCCGGCAGCGCTCGGCGCTCGGCGGACGTGCGGGCGTCTGCACGCGCGGACTCGTTCGTTTTACGCGGCCCTGGTCCGATGCCGCCTCGCTCGCTGACGCCTTGCAGACGGCAATTGCGGGCGGTGCCGCGAAGGCGTCCGAATGGACCGACGTCGTCGCCGATCTCGTACACGCGCCATCGTCGAACGCATACCTCGCCGCCGTAGCCCGGCGGCTGCTGCTGACGTATTGGAATCACCTCGGTGCGAGCGAATTCGGCGGCGTGACGCCCCCGCTTGTCGATGCATTGGTGTCTTTGACCGCGGATGGCCGCGAAGAGATGGTGTCGCGCTGGTTGCCGCTCCTGCGGACTCTGCCCGAGAGCGGCGCCGCCGAGCGCTTCATCGACACGCTTACGTCGATTGCTCCCGATCACCTCGGCGCTGAGATCGAGGTGGCGCGGTCGTGGAGAGAGATCGACCACGACCACGCTGATGCCGAAACACTGGCCCGCCTCGGCCTGGCCATCCGCGCATGCGGAAAGCTGCCGGATCAGCTGGTTCGTTCCGCCATCGCAAAGATCATCGAGCGCATTCCGGGCTTCGCCGATCGCGCGGTCTGGCTCCTTCGCACGGCGGCGTCGCCGCTTACAGCGCCATCGACGCGGCGCATCATCGAACGTCACTTCCTGGCCACAAGGCTGTCGCGGCTCGATCCGCATCAGTGGCAGGCTTGCCTCTCGGCCGCGGGAGATGATGTTTTCGTGCACGGCAACGTCCTGCTTACAGTCGCCTCGGAACTGGCCCTGTCGAAAGCGGACGATCGGGTGCGCGGCAGTTTTCGAAAAAAATGCATCGACCGTGGACGCACCGATGCGCTGGCGGTAGCCGCTGTGGCATCGCGCGGGTTCCTCGACTCGATCTCCCTTCTGGGAAGCAAGAGCATGGATTTGTTTCGAGGGGAGGCGCGCTAGATGGTCATGAAATGTGAGCAGTGCGGGCGGCTGGTCGACGACAAACCGTGTCCCTTCTGCCAGAGCACGCGCGTACGACCGCTCAAGCCGGGCGAGGAGGGATACGACGCGCGAACGCCGCCGGCTTCGCCTCGCGCGGAAAAAGTTTTCGAGCCGCCGCTCCAACGGCCGGAGCCTCCGCCCAAGCCACCCGCTCCGCGCGCCGAACGTCCACGAACTCCGCCTCCGCCTAAAGCGGCGCCGTCCGCCGATGCAGGGGAGCGGTGGGCAACGCCTTCTACGCAAACGCCCGAGCCGGCGTCTTCACGATCGACAGCTCCCGAATCGAAAGCGAGAGAGATTCGCGGTCTTGCTGAGTTCGAGGCTCTTCTCAATGTCGAGCACTTCAATTCGGTGATCGTCTGCGGGTTGGGTAACTCCGGAAAATCGGAGATAGCGGCTGGTTTCACTCGGGCTAACGCCTATTTCAGAGGTCGCTCGCAAAACACCAACCTCCGCGCAATGTCAGCAAAAATGTACACGCTTGGCTCCACTGGCGTAGGCGAGGTCTGGTTTCAGACGATCAACACGCGCCGCAAGCTCGTGTTTCTCGATCCTTCCGGCGAATTCTTCAAGGCGATCTCGCCAATCGAACGTCAGCGCATTGGTTTGCCCGACGTGACGCCTGATCATTTTCGTTTCGTTCGCGCCGCCGTAGCGCACCTCGCGGCTGTCGTGCTTGTCATCGATCTCACGCGTACGTTTGATGAGCTGGCCGCAAGTCCGTGGCAGGATCAGGAGACCGATCTCGACTTCACCCTCGGCGCGATCCGCTTCCTTCGCCATGACAAGACTGTAGAGACCGAGAACGTGAACCTCTCCACTCTTATCGGCGCACGGCTGCCACGGCTGCCTCGTCTCGACGTCCCAGTGCTCGTCCTTTTTTCCAAGGCCGACATGCTTGACGAGCGCACAGTCCAGACATTCGAGACGCCCCTTAGCTTTGTAAAACGCCGTTTGCCACGTTTGCACTCGTCGCTGCGGACGCACGCGCACCGGTATCGGTTCGATTTCGTGCACACGATGCGAGCACCTAAGCCGGACGAACTACGCCCCGAGGATGGCAAGGTCGATGCGGTCCAGGTTCCTCGCCCCTGCGGCGTCCTTCTGTCGATGGAATGGCTCCTTACCGATCCCTTCCGCTGGATGCCCTCCTTGCCGACGCGATTTCTGGAGGGCTTTTGATGAAGGGACCGCGGAATCCCGAATCGCGGTGGTTCCTTCCCGCGCTCGCGCTGACGACGCTCGGCTGCATCATTCTTTTCATCGTTTTTTATCGGTCCGCGACGCGTTCGCGCAGTTTTACCGCGCTAGGCGACTCGGCGCGGCAGGAGCTCGCGCAGATCAAAATCGTGCCGCACGCCACGGCGGCCGAGGAGGCGACGTGGGTGGCCACCGGCTTTTCGACCGGCTACCTGATCACGCCGGTCGGGCCGCTCCCGTGCCGCGCGTGCGTCGAGCGGTTGCCGCCGAATGACCGTGCCGCCGCGCGCGAAGCCATCGACGCCATGGAAGCCGGTGGCGACGGCGAAGGCGCCATCACTACCATCGCCGCCATCAACGACACCCATCCCGGCAACCTCCTCGTTGCGGACATCCTGGCCACGCTTCTCGTTCGCGGCGAACGATTTGCCGAGGCCGATCAGGTCATCTCCAAAGCGCTCGACAGCACCAGCTCGGACGAACAAATCATCGCCGCGGCGAAGCAAACCTACTCGCGGCTCGATCTGGACGACGTGCAGTTCTCCACGATCATCCATCTGCATCACGCCCTCGGCATCGCGCGGTTGTCGCAGGCGGGCTCCGAGCCGCCGTGGATCGCGCTCAAGAACGTCATCGGTTCGGTGCGGGAGCTCAGCCGCAAGCGTCTCCTCGGCACGACCAAAGGTCAGGCCACCGCGAGCAAGCTGCTGATTGCCGCACCCGGTTGTCCGCGCGGTGCGGCCAGCCTCTCCACGTATGACCTCTACAACAACCTCATCGTCGGTTACGTGCGGCGGCCGGACTACAAAGACACCGACGCCGCGCGGCGCCGTGAGTTCATCCGGCCCTCGAAAACGTATCCGGGAGCCGTGCATGAGCTGCTGATGGCTCAGGTGGAGCGGGCGAAGACGAACGGCTGGAAAAACGAGTCGTATCTGTGGGCGCTCTCGAATGCCGAACAGGGTCTCGACTGGCGGCGGCCCGACGATGCGCGGCTGAACGTGAACATCGTGCAGCTCCTCGACTGGTGGAAGAACGACGAACGCTGCAACGGCATCTGCACGCCCGAGCTGCTTGCGCGCCTGCGGAGTGTTGAGGACGACCTGATCGCCGCCGCCATCCGCCGGCACAACGTGACACCCGATCAGCAGCGCGAGTTCGCCAGCGCAGTGACGCGCCTGCTCGCGGAATCGCACACCGATCGTGCCGCGCTGGCTAACGACATCGCCACCATCCGCGGCTGGCTTCCTGCCGATCAGGCGCAGGCGGCGGACGATCTGCTCAATGCCGAGCGGACGCGCGCCGCGCTGCCGCAATTCATCGTCGATCCGCAGCCGGACAGTGAGCTGCCGGTCGAGAAACTCGGTCATCGCGCCGACCGCTGGTACGCCGCGGCGCTGAGCGACTTCACCGCCGCGGCGGCGACGTGGGCGTCCGGCCGTTCCCCGGCGGAAAAAAGGCAGGTCATCGTGGCCAGTCGCCAGCTCCTCGGCGCGACCACGCCGCCGCCGGAGCTCACGCAGCTCGAAGCGCAGTTGCCGTGGACGCAGCGCATCGCTGTGCGGCTGACTGCGTCCAAGACGTGGTGGGCGATCGTCGGAGTGCTCTTCGCCGCCGTCGTCTGCTTCGTCATCACCTGGATCCTCGTTCAGATTCGCGAGTGGCGTACGCTCCATACCTCGTTCTACAACGCAGAGCTGAGGTATCAGCGGGCGACGGGAGAGCAGCAGCCGCGATGATCGTCAACGCCCTCAGCGTCAGCAGTCTGTGGCTGCTCGTTGCGCCGATCGTGCTGCTCGGCGTTCTGGTACGGGTGCGCGCACGTTCGCAGCAGCCGGCGGACGTGAAGACCCTCGCGCTGCTGTACCTCGTTCCTGCCATCGCGCCGATCGTTCTCAGCATCATCTGGCGCATCCCCTCGACGCGGGTGGTGATCGAATTGCGCGGGATTGCCTTCCGCGCTCCGGCGGGAGGCGTTTTGCGTGAGCGCATCAGCGAGCGGACGCCGGGAAGCGGACGTCTCCTTGTCGGAGACGGTCCCGGTTCGCACCGCGCCGCCAGCTCATTCGGGACGCTTGTCTTTCACTCGAATCCTTCCAACGCCGACGAGCAGGGGAGCGTGAACATGGTGATCCCGGCGCCGGAGGCGCGAAGCGGGCTGGTGGCCGTCTCGGGTCAGGGGCTCATTGGTGCGGAGCCACTCGATGACGACGATCGCATCTGCATCCATTCGGAGTGCTGGACGTACGACGCGCCGCACCGCACGTTCAGCAGCGGCGGGACGTTGTTTCGCATCCCACCGCGCCAGGCCAAACTGCCCGGCCTCGGCTGGACGTTTTCGCTGCCGTGGGCAGCGCCCGTCACGTCTGCCGGCCGGACCTACTCCCTCGATGCGCTGGCCAATCACGGCGCCGATGCACAGTCGCACTTGCGCTCATTTTTCTGCTACGCCAATCCGGGATCGCGGCTCCGCCTCGTCACGCTCGATTCAGGCGTGCGGCTGCTGCGCGGCAACAAGATTGTTTCGCCGCCTGCCTCGGCGCCGGTATCCGATGGCGGAAAGCTCTCCTTCTATTCGTTCCCGTATGACACGGCCGGCTTCGAGAATACCGGCATCGTGGAGCGGCGCAGCACGACGTGCCGCATCGGCAAACGCAGCTTCGCGCTCGAATTCGATACGCCCGAGGTGCACTCCATCACAGTCGCGGAGTTCGATGCGTTGCGGCCGCCGGCGCCGGACGAAGCCACGAAAGCGAAGATCGTCGGCCTGGCCATGGGCGCGTCGCAGATGAGCGACCGCAGCCTCTATTTCAATGGCATCAGCGAGCCGGTGGCGCTTCAGGCGAACTCGCTGCTCGAGCTCTCGCGATTCTTCCCGCGCGATTTCCAATCGTCATTTCGCATCGTCTCTCCGCGCGGGGCCTCGGATGCCACGCTGGGACACATGACGTGGATTGGCGCGACCAATCTGGCCGCATTTCGCATGCAAGTGTTCCGTCCTCCGTTCCTTCTTCTCTTCCTCGGCGCGCTGCTTCAGGCCGCGAAGATCATCGCCGCCCGCCACGGCCGGCTGACCAACACGCAGGCGCTCGCCGCCGGCGCTGTCGAAGTGCTGGTGGCGGTGCGTCTGCTGGTCGGTTATCGCATCTGGGTCATGCCGCCGCATGTCGTCGAGGGAGCGGAGCTCGGCATCGTGGCCTGGATGGCGTTGCCGTGGATCTTTCTTGCCGCGAGCGTTCCGCTGACGAAGATCGAGCCGCAGCGCCGGCAACCGCTGGCCGCGATCATCGACTCGCCGTGGCTACCGGCGATGGCTGGGCTTCTTTTCTCCGCGGTCTTCTGCGCCCGGATCGCGTCAGGCCCGCGGTCGCTGGTCTGGTTCGCCTGTCATCTGCTCGCCGTTGGCATCGCCGCATTGCGCATTCCGCGCGTGCGCAACTGGGGGATCGACTTCACGCGCCGCGTCATCGCGCGGAGCGGTGCGCGGGCAGAGAAACCGCTGGCGCGCATCGCCGCCACGCGCGCCGGCGCGACTGCCGGTCGCCTTCTTGCGCCGCTGCATGATCCCGAGCTCACCCCCTTCGTAGTGATCTCCGGCCTCTTTCTCGTCATCCGCTTCATCCTTCTTCTCTTCGGATGGAAAGAGAGCCTGCCGTTTGGCAGCGCGCGTCTCTCGCTCAGCGCTGCGTACGTGCCGGCCGCCGCAATTCTGCAGGGGATGTTTCTCTGGACGGTCTACCGGCGCACCTTGGCGGCGCGGCGGCTCCAGGGGAAGGACCTGATCGCGGTCGCGATGATGATCTTGCTCGTCTGGATGCTTCCGGCCGTTATCACCAGCGACGTCGGATTGGCGCTGTTGAACGTGCCCGTTTTCGCCTTCCTCCTCGTCGGCTGCGTCGCCGCCGCCGAGGATCGCAGCCGGCAACCGTGGCGCAGCCGCAAGCTCGGCCTCCTTCCCGCCGCCCTCGTCATCGCTATCCTCAGTTTCGTGGCGGCGGCGCCGGCGTGGCGGCTGGTGATTCCGTTGTTGGGCAACGAGGAGAAGATGCTGGAGCGCGCCTCGGACGCGAATTTTGCCCGCTTCATCCACTTCGCCGAACCGGAACGGCTGCGCGAGCTGGCTACCATGCGCGGCGAGAGTCTGGCGATCACTTCCGCCATCCTCCAGCGCTACGTCAGCACCGGGATGACCGGCCGTGGCTACGGGCGGACGATGATCAGCCCGCAGCTCGGCGATACCGCCTTCCGCGACTTTGCTCCCGCGGTCTTCATCGCCGCGGAGTGGGGATTGGCAGGAACGCTTGCGCTGATCCTGCTCTACCTTGCCATCTTCCTCATCGGCCGTTCAGCGGCACCGTGGCTCGCGCCGCCGCAGAGGCAGCAGGCGCGCTCGCCAGCAGGCGCCGTCGCCTACGTCGCCGCCGCCACCATCGCTGTGGCCAGTATCTACATGATCCTGGCCAATCACGAGCTGCTGCTCCTGACCGGGAAAAACGTCTACCTTCTCGGACTCGACTCCGCCGGCGACGTCATCGAAACGATGGCGCTGGTACTCGTGATCGCGTTCGGCTTGGCCGCCATCCGGCCTGACGATCCCACCGTACGCGCTCCCGCCGCCGCGGCGATGAGGAGAGCGGCATGAAGCAGCGCATCCTCATCGCCGCTGCGGCGGTCATCGTCATCGGCACGCTCTGGTCGCGCCAGTGGCATGAGCCGCTCACGTATTACTCGTCGCGCAGCTACGTCGACCGCGCCAACGAAATGATTCGGCGCGGCGCGCTCAAATACGACTGCCGCAGCGAGCGGATCGCTCTCGTCACCGGCCAGGCCACCGAAGCGGAGAAGAAATGGTTCGAGGCCAGTTACCTCAAGAACGACGTCGACCTCTACAACCGCAACCGCGAGCTGTTCGGACACTTCTTCGTCGTCGATGACTGCTCCTTGCGCGAGATCAATCCGTTCCTGCGCACCATCCGCCTTCCGTTCGCTTCCACGCTGCAGTGGCTCGGCAGCATCGAGTACTCCGGCCCGAGCTCCGAGGCCACGCTCTTTTCCGCGAATGGCCGAACCATCCTGATCAACCGCTGGTCGCCGAAGCTCCCGTATCGCGAGGCGACGACGCAGGTAGGCGCTACCGACGACGTCTCCGCCAACTCCGTTCATTTCGACTTTGCCGGCGGCGGGCAGACGCCGAGCGTGGAAGTGCACAGCGTGTTCGACAAAGCCATCCTCGAGCAGCGCGTCAAAGTGTCGCAGTCCGCGCAGGTGAGGCTCCTCGGCAATGCTGTCCCCGAGGGGCGCATTGCCCGGATGCAATCGGGTGATTGGCTGCATCTCGAATCGGACGATCCCTCGCCGCGTTCGGAGACTTTCCTTCTGACCGGCGAGCGCGTCTTCGACCGGCTCAGCGTCGTGCGCACGCGCAACGCCACGCAGGAGCGTACGTACTCCGAGGACGAGCCACTGCTGCGCTGGATCGGAGGCGAAGACGGCGACGAGATGCTCACGTTCGGCGAAGGGCTGGCCCGCAGTATGTCCAACGCCCTGCAGCAGCTCACGCCGTCGCGAGCCAAAGAACTGACGAATGCCTTCGATGTCCAGCTCACCATCGACCGCCGCCTCCAGACCGGGCTCGACGCGGCCTTCCGGAACCATTGCCGTGGTCTCGTCGCCAACGTCGCCGGCGATGATCCGTTCGCCGGATCAATGACCGTCCTCAACGGAAAAACGGGCGAGATCCTGGCGGCCGTCAGCTTCCCGGGGAGCACCGACCTCGATGGCATGCGCCCGGTCTCGGAAGACGAGCGGCAGCGATTGCTCGTGAACCACAACTTCAAACGCCATCCCATCGGCTCCGCCGGCAAGCCGTTCTTTTACGCCTCCATCGCCACGCGTCAGCCCTTCCTACTCGATCTGGTCATCGATCCGCACGCGCCGACGGAAGGTCCTGACGGCCCCGAGGGGCAGCACGAGATCCTGCAGTACTACGTGCCGAACGACTACAAACTGTGGCCGCATGGCGACCGCCCGATGGACTTCGAATCGGCGCTGGAGCGCTCCTGCAACAAATTTACGGTCGACATGGCAACGCTGGCGCTGGCCGCACCGCGCGAACCGGTAGAGCGTGGATCGCGGGCGCTCTCGCAGATCTTCACACCGCTGCAGGGCGTTCGCTGGCCGCTGCCGGGACAGCACAGCGGTATCCACATCGGCGGGCAAGAACTCGACTTTCCGCCGAGCCTCGACGCGCATATGAAGGACGACGCGCGGCCGGTGCAGGCCGACGTGACGACGAAGGCCGTTCTGACTCCCGGCACGCTCGAGCGGATGGACGAAGTGCCGTTCATCGATACCTTCACCAACGTCACCGGCGCGCGCACCTACGCCGGCCTGGCGCCGCCGGATGTCGACGAGCAATCGCCGGAGCGTCTCGGCAGCCGGGCGCTGCAGACCATGCAATACGACCTCCGTCCGTGGCGCAAGCTCGTCGAGCGGCTGGCGGAAGGGGAGAAGCCGGCCGTGGCCTGGAAAGTGCGGGCCGCGTTTCAGGCCGTCTCGCCCGAGCGCGTCAACCTCCGATTGAACCAGGTCACCGACCTGCGCAACGAATTTGTCAGCCTGCTACTCGGCGGATCGACGTCGCAGTGGACCAACATCCAGCTCGGCGAGGCAGCGGCGCGGCTCGTCACCAAACGGCAGGTCGAAGCGAGCATCGTCCACGCTCTCAACCCGCGCAATGGGCAGGCGGCGGAGGCCGACAAGGCGCCGGCATTTCCGGAGCTCGCCGTCAGCGATGCGGCGCGGGAGAGCGTGCTGCGCGGCATGCGCCGGACCGTGCTGGGGGCGCAGGGAACCGCCGTCGCCTTCGCGCCGCGCGTGCGCGAGCTGCAGCAGCGCTATCCAGGCTTCAACGTGGCCGTCTTTTCCAAGACCGGCTCGCCGACCGTGGTGCGGCCAGAGGTTAAGCCCGCCGCCGCCGCGCTGGCGCAGATGGTGAGGCGGGGACGGCTCTTCTTCCGCAACAACGCACTGGCCGTGTCGGTCGATGGACGCGCCGTCGTCCCCTACGCGCCGCCGGGCCGGACGCCGCAGCGGGCCGCCTACACCGCCGCCGTGGCGCAGGCCGCGCACCGCGCCGCTGCCACCGCCGGACAGCGTGCCGGCACAGCCACCGCCGCGCGCATCACCGCCTTCACCGACCGCTTCATGCGCTACCGCGCCCGTCTCGTCTTCCCGTCGCCCGCCGCCGTGAAGCTCGACTCCGGCCTGCCGATGCCCTTCCACGTCGTCGCCGGAGAGCTGGTCCTCAACCGCGACCACCCCATCTTCGATCCTAAGCTCGACACCGACTCCAGCGCCGTCTACCTCCTGACCTTTGTCAAATGGCGCGGCGCCGGCGTCGACCCGAACGCCATCCCCACCCCCGCGGATCTGGAGCAGGAAGACGCACGCGTAATCACCGTAGCCCTCTACCTCGACCTCGGCCCCGGCAGCACGGTCGCCGTCGAGACGGCGCGCGAGGTCGCGCCGTTGCTGTACCGGCTGCTGGATTAGGAAGTGAGCCGATGCACCTCCGTCTTCGCCGAGAAAATCGCATGGATCGCACGGTGGCAACGATCCGTTGCCAAACCGCAGTACAGCTTCTTACTTTACGAATTTCGTTGCTTCTGGGTAGGGAATTCCCGCTTCACATCACTCCTATAAACGGTAGCTCACGTTGAAATCGGGATCCAGCTCACGGCTTTAGCTGAAGGAAAGGTGTGTGCCCGCACGAAAAAAGCGACTAGCAATCCTTGGATTCATCCTTCTCGTTGTTCTCGCGTCTACTTTGGCCTTTGCGCTGAGATCGCCCGAGGAAGACTCACAGTTTTCTGCGGCATTGTTGAGTATCTCGGTGCTAATCGAAGCGGTAGTTCTGAGGCGAAATGACTCATCCCCACTCGCTCGTCGCGTGGTGCCGATGGAAGCCGTCAAGCTTGGGTTCGGAGGGTACTATTGGTACCTGGCGACGCTCGGAGCGGTCGCTGGTACGCAAAGAACCGTTGCGCTAGTTGCTGCCTGGCTCTCATTGATCTGCGCGGTTGTAGTATTCGTGGGTGCCTTCAGGCTAACGTCGGCTGCCACAGATGCTGACCGAGAGCATCCTGCGTGGCCTGTAGTCAGTGGAATTGCCACGAACAGTATCGGAGCGCTCTGCTTCACATTCATCGCATTTTTGCACATTGCATACTTCATGACGTTTGCTCTGGCATTTCACGACAAAGCCACGAGTGGACGTTCACTGTATCGTACCGCCGCCTTCGTCACTCCTGAAAGTTTTGGCGACGCCGATCAGTCGGCCAGCAAGCCTGACGACCTCAATTCACAAAGCACCTGCGACAGTCCCCATCGATATCGCGTGCGGCGGTTCTTCTTCGCGTTGGGCAAGAGCGACCTGGAATCGATGAAGGAACTTGAGGCCATCGCTACCGTCAAGACTCTTCGAGGGCGAATGTGCGGTGGCGAACAACTTAGTCGCGAGGCCTATGTGGCCTCTATAAGCGCTGTTAAAACACTGAAACGCCCCGCTAAGGATCTTCTGTACGTCAAGACGGCGGCCTGGAACCTTCGGGAGAAGTATGAGCTGAGGAAAGTACTTGAGAAGCTCAAAGATGAAAGAAGGAGAACCTGTACATTCGAAGTGGTTGGTCATGCGAATGCCGAACAGCCCGAACAGCTCGGAAACGGGACGAATGTTGACAAATCGAGTGCGAGAGTAGAGTCCACAAAACGGATGATTCGTCAGCTCGCAAGCGAAGCTGGAATCACCGAGCCGCTCTTCAACACCTCGCCGATGGGTAACGAGAGTAGCGCGTTTCTGCTTCGTTTGGACAAGGGTAAAACGCACTGGGACGACATCGAACTCGATCCGAAACTAAGCGTCGAGGTCCAATTGCGTCCGATCACTTCGCTGAATGGCGGCAATGAGGCTCCCCGAAATCCGACCTTACTGGACTACACATATTTTATGATTTATACGATCACGACCACGGGCTATGGTGACCTCGTGCCTTCAGCGCCATTCACGAGATTCCTCGCTTCGATTGCCAATTTGTTCGAGCTCCTCTTTGTGGTGATTATCTTCAACGTGGTTTTGGCGTTGCGAACGTCGCCGAAAGGCGGCGAACCGGTCGCGGCGGCTGCGGCAGTGACGGCCGACGTGGACGGCCACGCACTTTCGCCGCCGGAAGGCGGAGCGGAACCGATTTCGAACATTGAAAAGGATCAAGGCGAAGATGGAGAATGAAGGAACCGTAGATGCACTCGTCAGCGATGAAGTGATTCGGGAAAAAGTTCGGAACGCGATCCGCTCGCAACGGGATGGACGGTGGCTTGGACAGGTTCTCTCAGCCCCACTCGTCGCGGTTCTCGTTGCGGCGCCCATAGGAGCCTGGCTGCAGCACCGCTATGACGAGATGCGGCTGCGGACTGAGAACCAATTGATCCGACAGCGGGCAGCCGAAGACCGGGAATCCTCACGTCAGGAAGCGGAGATGACGACGACCATCGAGGTCTTCGAGAAGATCAGTCAATTGCTTGATCGAAGGCTCTGGCATACGCGGCGGTTGATCTGGGCAAGCGAGAGGGGAGCTACCGCAGAGCAGTTGCTTGAGCGCCGGATTGCGTATGAGGAAGCTGTTGACGAGTGGAATGTGAACCTCAACCGCAATCTGGCCCTGGTCGAACGCTACTTTGGCCAGGATGCGCGCCACGATCTCGAGTTCGAGGTGGCGCCGGCGTTCCAGAGAATCCACGCCGCTTTGGCAACAGAACGAAAGACACCGATTGCTGAGTTGAAAAAGCAAGCCGAGGCGATCAACGAGTTATTGCACCCGTTCAATCGGAAGCTTCTCAGCAAAACGCAGGAGCGCCGCACGGCACTCTCCCAAGCGCAGTAGCTCTCGTCCCAAGGGCGACGCGGACGCTGTCCTCACCACCACGCTGACCTTCGTCAAGTGGCGAGGCGCCGGAACGCCGCGGAGTTCTCTGGCCGAGGTTATTGCCTCGGAGACGAGTCGTCATCAGTTCGCTCTCATTGAGAGGTCCCAACGACGCAGACTCTTCTGTTTGGTGCTGCATGTGAATTTGGCATGAACTGGAAACATTGAAACTGCCGGCAGATGCCACCAGAGACCTGCCTTGGGACGAATGAACCGGGCTATGGAAGCTGACGTCCTATGGAAAGCCGCGATGAAGCCGCGCCTTCCCACAGGACTTGGAAAACGCCGATGAAGCCGGCGTTTCCCACGCTCCCACAGCCCCCACTGCTAGAAAAGAAAATCGAGGAGGATGAGTCCAAAACCAGAAGGACCGACACTGGTTCGCGAACATCGTCTCGCCGGGCGCCCCCCTCACGCGGTGCCCTCCGCCCGGCCACCCTCTCTGAACAATGCTACTTCGAATCCGGTGAAGGATGTTCCGACGATAGTGATCAGGGGCAGGATGGGCTTCCCCCGAGGAGCCCGCTGTCGGTATCACGCGGTGCCTTTCCTGAGGGCATCGGCCTCCCGAATCCAGTCGAGAAAAAGGTTCGAACTCACTACGGTAAGGTCTACCAACCCCAGTGCCGCTCTCTTGCGGCCCGTTGCTCGGTAAGCTGTCCGGCTCACAAGCGGACTCACACATCGAGGCGTCAACGCCGCTGTTTAAGTCCGCAGCGTGTGGCGGTCCTTCTTGCCGGCGCCTAGGTATGTCGCAAATCGCGAGGATGCTGCTCAGCGACCGGCGTACGAAGGCGTGCCCCACTTTTCTACTTCCTGATGGTGGTCGCGGCGATGGGTTTCGCTTCCTGCAATCGACACGCGCGACGGGGAGCTACGCGGCTGCATACCCGAAGATTCGACGGTGTGCTGGAACGCTGGCGACGTAATAATTACGGCGAGACGGCAATATTGATATGAGGTATGATCTTGTAAGTAAAAAACGAAAGAAGGAGAGTGAATGACCGCAGCGGCACCCATCTCGTGCAACTTTCCGTTTCAGACCGGCGACCAGATCTTCCTCAAGGCGGCGAATCAGCTGTATCTCAGCGTGATCGAGCGAGGGGGGATCTACCCGCTCGAAGCAGCAAAAGCGAACGTTGATGTTTATTGTCAAATGACGGTCACCGTTGTGAACTCATGGACGATCACGCTGCAGATCGCCAACCGCTACCTCAGCGTGATCGCTCGCGACGGCCAGTTCCCGATCGAGGGAGGCGCGAAGACGACGCCGGATCCGTTCTGCCTCTTCCAAGTGGTGCAGCTTTGCACCGGGCCGAATCAACCGTTTATCGCGTTGCGTGGAAGTAACGGCTTGTACCTCAGCGAGATCGCCATCAACGGCTTGAACCCCATTTGGGCGGCGAAATCGGGGATCGATGTGTACAGTCAGTTCTCCGTGTCGACGATCACATAGGTTTCCGGCCTCTTCGCGCATCGCCCCGGCGGGCGGTGCGCGAAAACGTCGTCGATCTGGGCTAGCAGGATTGTGTGGCACAGACACTCTTGTCTGTGCTTTGGCAAGGGGCAGCGTCTGATATTGCGAACCGGGCCACTGTCGACAGCGACTACGCAATTTCTTCGCAGACTCTCTGGGTGGCGTCGCATGCGGTGCCATTAGAAACGAGAAGGTGCCCGTCGCATCGCGGCGTCCAGAGGTTCGTCGCGGTGGTAGATGTCGGGCGCAAACTGGAGCGCGCCCGACTGATCGACGAAGGCGGTCCAGTACAGCACGTGGACCGGCAGCGGCTTCGGGACCGGAATCGTCCTTTCGATGCCTCGCTGTGATTCCTGAACGATCCGGTCGCGAGGCCATTCGGGGCGATCGCGCAGCAGCCATTCGGCCAGATCGACCGGCTTCAATGCGCATGCAGCCGTGACTGAAAGCGCGTGTGCTCGATTCGAACAAGCTCTTCGCTGGCGTGTCGTGGAGATAGACGCCGTATTTGTTCGGGATGTTGAACTTGATCAGACCGAGCGAGTTCCAGGGGCCGGGCGTCTGCCGCAGTTTGCCGCCGCGCAGCACCTCGATGTGCTCGCCTGCCAGGTACCCCGGCGTGCGATGTTCCTTCGGCCACAACTCTTTGTTGGCGATGCTGTCGGGCACGTTCCAGTAAGGGCTGAGGACGACCTGCGTGATGTTGCCGCTGAAGATGGGCGTCCGCAGATAGTCCTTGCCGACGACGATCCGCATCGACATCACGGTGCGGCCGTGCTCCGTCAACACGAGCGAGAAGGCCGGAATGTTGATGAGGGCGTGCGGATCGCCGAGGTCCGCCGGGAGCCAGCGCCAGCGCTCGAGATTCAGCTCGATCTGCCGGACGCGCGCGGCCGGTTCTATGTTGAGCTCCGCGCGCGTGCGCGATCCCACGACGCCATCGGGCTCGAGCCCCTGGAGCGACTGGAATCGCCGCACGGCACGATCGAGATCGGCATCAAATTCGTCACTCGCCTTCGGAAGGTCTCCGCTGGCGGCGAGACGTGCGGCGAGCTGCGCGACCGGCGGTCCTCGGTCGCCGAGGCGGAGCGATTTCTTCGCGTCGACTTTCGGCCATCCGCCTGCGGCGTCGATGCACCGGTACGCCGCAAGCCAACGGCGCAGTGCCGCGTATTCGGGATGCGCCGGCGGCATGCGCATGATGGCCGCTCGCACTTCATGCAGTTCGAGCGCGGTCTCCAGCGCTGCGACGAGATCGTTCGCGCGCGGCGTCAGGCACCACGTCGGCTCGATCGATTCCGGATCGACGCGGCCCGACAGAAGGTGCGAGGCGAGCAGAAAGAAGGCGTCGGTGAGCAGAATGTCGCGCTGCTGCGCATCGGACGTGCGCTCGATGGAGGCCAGGTGATAGTCAGCCGGATCGAGACCATCGCTCTTCGCATCGCGAATTGCGGCGAGCAGATCGTCGCGATTGCGCGCGCTCCACGCCGGCGCAAACTGCCGGCGGCTGTAGAAAAGGGGAAGGGGACGCGACGCGCAGATCGGATCGCCCTCCACGATGACGATGCGCCCGCGACTCAGCGAGTCGACTACCGACCGGATCGTGACCGTCTCGCCATGCAGCGGGATCGCGAGAGTCAGCGCAACTGCGACGGCCAATCGGAGCACGAAAGGATGGTCGTCATTCCTCGCTCGCGCTGCTGCCATGGCGCGCACGTGACCGGGTGATCGGAGTCACGGGAGCGCCGACCACGTCACCGAGCCGGGTCGCGGCGTACGTCGATTACATACGTGGCGACCGGTTCGCGGGCGTTGCCGCGGAGGCCGTAGGCGGTTACCTCGTACGTTCCGTCCGGCAGGATGCGGGAGGGGATCTCGACGTAGAAGCTGCGGCTGGTCATCATGCGCAGTGGCTTGCTGGTCCAGAGGATCTGTTGCGAATCGTTCCTGACCAGTTCGAGGCGATAGGAGTCGTAGTCGAGCGATCCGAGCGGTGTTACGGTGAGGAAGACCGAATCACCGGTTGGCTTGATCCTCGTCGCCGTCTTTCCCGGGCCGCGGCCGCCGCTGGGGGTCATTTCGGCGGGCTCGGGGAGGACGTGTGGAAGCAGCCGTTCGCGATGCTCCTGCCACAGCAGTCCGCCGAAGGCGATGGCCACGGTTGCGGCGATGGCCGCGAATCCGCGCCAGAACTGCAGGACGCGTCCGCCCGGACGTTCCGTGTTCGCGGCGCGGAATGCGTTCCACTGCCGGTCGATGACGTCGTCGGCAAGCGCACCGTCATCGTCGGAAGGGAACGGCGTCGCGTAGGCACGGGCGAGCTCGGGATAGGCGACGAGGAGTTGCTGCACGCGCTCGGCTTCCTGTTTGGAGAGCTCGCCGCGCTCGTAGGCGAGGAGCTCGTCGGCGGTCGGTGGGGCGCCGAGTTTCGCGCGGTCGTCGGCGATGAAGGAATCGCGAACGGCCTGCCAGTCAGATCGGTTCATCATGATTTTTCTCCCAGCTGCTCGCGAAGGGTTCTCGTAGCGTCGCGCAGCCGCGATTTGACGGCATCGAGGGAGATGCCGAGGGTTTTGGCGATTTCTTCGTACGTAAGTCCTTGCATGCGGAGGCGGAGGCACTCGCGTTGGCCGGGCGGCAGCGACTCAATCGCGGCGCGCAACCGCATTTGCCGCGCCTCTTCCGCTTTCCTATCCGCGTAGTCGAGCTCCTCCGGTGCAGGAGGTTCGGCAAAGATCAGATCGGGATCGTCGATCTCGACCATCCGCGCGTTGCGCTTCTGCGTCTGGCGCGCGCGAACGCGATTGAGGAGGATCGTCTTGGCGATCGTGGCCAGCAGCGGCCACGCATCCTCGTTGCGAATTTGATCCACCTTCTCATAAAGCCGCTTGAATGTATCTTGTGCGAGATCGTGCGACTCGTCGTCCGAAATGCTGTTGACGCGGAAGTAGCGCCACGCGCGCGCGTAATGCGCCCGGTAAATGGCCTCGAAATGATCGTGACTCATGATCGGCCACTTTCGCGCGTCATTGCGTATAGTCCTTCATCGTGAAAGCCATCCACGTTTTCTATGCCGCGTTGCTGCTGCTCGCCAGTGCTTGCCATCATCAGGAAGACACCGCTGACGGCGGCGTGTGGGGGCGAACGGTCGAGCCGCGATTGTCGACGATGCGCTCCTGGCACTCGTGCACGCCTAAAGTATCGCAGGGGCACGTCGTGGCAGACGCCCAATGTGCGGTAGTGCCGCCGGCGCCGTTTGGCCGTTGCGACGAACCGGTCAATACGCTGGCAGAGGCAGACCGGCTGCTGGTGACCCTTCCACAATGCACGAACGAGGCGATCGCCTGGCTGGAGAAATTCTCGCTGGCGGACGCGGCGGCCCTGAGCGATCTCGCCGGCGCGTATTACGTCCGCGCGCAGAGAAACGATAAGGCGGAGGATCTGCTCCGCGCGCTCGACAATGCGCAGCGCGCCGTGGCGCTCGATCCGCGGCCGATCGGGGCGGAGTTCAATCTGGCGCTGATCCTCGAGGCGCTGGCTCTGAATGACGACGCGATGGACGCATGGCAGCGTGCGGCGGCGTCGGAACAGGGGCCATGGGCGGACGAGGCGCGCATGCACCGCGCCAAGCTGCTCCGTGCGAAAGAGGAGGACGGCGAACACCAGTGGCCGCGAGTGCGCACGCAGATCGACGCGGCGCTGGATGCGCACAACGTGAGCGAGACGCGGCGGCTGATCGCGGCGTTTCCGGCGACCGCCCAGACGCATTTCGAAGAGAAGGTGTTGCGCCAATGGGCGGACTCGCCGTCGCCTGCGCAACTCGCGCGCGTAACGACGTTCGCCGAGGCGCTGTCGCTGTTTTTCAACGATCGCTATTTCAATGATGTGGCGGGAGCGATTGTGAACGCACGTTCCCCTGCGACGATTGAACAATTGAGGGCGGGCCACCGTCAATTTGCCGACGGACGTGCGGCGGAACGCGAGTTAGGTCCGGAGGGTGCCGTACCACTCTATGCCGAAGCGGCAAAGCTGTTGCAGCAGGCAGGAAGCCCACAATGGCTGCTTGCGCGTATCGCTCACGCCGGACAAATACCCTTGCTGCCGGCAAGCGGGTACATGGCATCGCTCAAAGAGCTTGATGGGATGGCGGCCGAAGCGCATCAGCGCGGCTATCCTACCGTCAATACGCGTGTCGCTCTTGGACAGATCACCGCGTACCAGTACCTCGATCGTTACACCGAATTGTTTGCTTCTTATGAAGCGGCTAAGAATGCGTTCGAACGCACCGGCGATTGGGAAGATCACTTGTCCGCGGACGCGCGCGGAATCAGCGCCATGTCGATCTTTGGTCTCAAGGACGCGGCGTGGCGCGATGCGCTGGTCGCTGTGCGGCGCGCTCCAGACGTATTGAATTTAAAGACATGGTACCTACTCATGGGCGTTACGGCCACGGCGGCGCTCAACCTCGGTCACCCTGAAGTTGCGCTGCGCTATCACGATGCAGCCGTCAAACGCGCGACCAACGCAGCGCCAGGATATCTGGCCATCGCCCTTCGAAAACGTGCACCGGTAGAGCTCCAGCTGGAGCGATACGCCGACGCGCAAAGAGACATCGATAAGGTGGTCTCTCTAGAGAATCAAATTGACCCCGCCGTTCGCCACGCACTGGAAGCGCGGGTTAAAGAAGTCGAAGGGGAAGCCGCGCTGCACGTCGATCCCGCACGTGCTGTCGAAATGCTCAGCAAAGCCATCAACCTTGCGTCAACGAGCGAATACGCAACCTTCCGCTCCATGCTTTTCGCCCAGCGCGCCGATGCGTTTCGCCGCCTCGGCCAGCCTTCGAAAGCAGAAGCCGATATGGCCGCAGCGTTGAAGCAGTTGCATGCTGAAGAAGAGCGATTGTTGCGCGAGGGCCGGCCGCTGCAGGAGGACCTCTGGAACTCCTATTTCTCTCGTTTCCCGGAAACGTACGACCTCCTCATCCGTCAGTTGATCGACGAAAAGCGCGACGAGGACGCCTTCCGCTATGCCGATCGCGCCCGCGCCTTCGAGCCGCTGGACCTCGTGCGCAAGCTGCCGTCGGCACCGGCCGCGTTTCGCGCGCTCGCCGCAAATCCGGACACGCTCGACATCACGAAGCTGCGGGCGTATCTGCCGCCGGACACGTACGTCATCGAGTATCGCGTTCTCGACGATAAGACCTACGCCTGGATCCTGAGCCGCGACGCGTTCATCGTGCAGACGCTTCCCGCGCGGCGGCGCGACGTGCAACGCTGGAGCGCGGCGATTCAGGACGCCGTGCCCAACGGCGATGCGTCCGCGTTCGAGGCCGGCCTCTACGCGCCGTACGACGCGCTGCTGAAACAGCCGCTCGATTTCATCAATGCACGATCCAGAGCCGCGAATCTCGTCATCGTGCCGGACCGCGAGCTGCGCGGTCTGCCGTTCGCCGCGTTGCGCGATCCGGAGACGAAGCATTACGTCATCGAAGATCACGCCGTGTCCTCGTCGGGCAGCGCACTTTTGTACGTCTTCGCCGTCCTTCGCGATCGCGCCCTTCGCCGCGGCGACGCATCCGCGCTTCTGATCGGCGATCCCGCATTCGACGCGGACCTGACGCTCGCGCGCGGCCTGCAGCGGCTGAAGGGGGCGCAGTCGGAGGTCGACCAAATCCGTCCGCTTTATCCGCGCTCCGATGTCTTGGTCGACAAGGCGGCGACCGTGCCGCAATTCCTGCGGATGGCGAATGGCCACGCCGTCATCCACATCGCCGCGCACGCCATCGTCAACGGCGATGCGCCGTCGCAATCATTTCTGCTGTTCACGCCGTCGGGAGCCGAGCGTGGGGTGCTCAGCGCGGCAACGCTTATCAAGGATCTGCATGCCGATACCACGCGGCTCGTCGTCCTCGGCGCCTGCAGCAGCGCGGGAGGATTGCCGGTCGGCGCGGAAGGCATCGCGCCGCTCGTGCGGCCGATCGTCGGCGCCGGTGTTCCCGGCGTGATCGGCGCGGTGTGGGACATCGAGGACGCCACAGCAGCCGAGCTTCTCGTGTCTTTTCATCGTCACTATCAACAGGGCGACGATGCGGCGACGGCACTCAGGAAGGCGCAACTCCAATTCCTCCGAGGCAACACGCCGAGCCTGAGGTCGGGACTCAAATGGGCGCCGTTTCAGGCCATCGGGTACGCCTCGTCACCGTCCGCGTCGATAGGAGATATCAAAAAGGAGAAACCACCTTGACGAGCTTCATTCTCAAGATTCTGTTCAGCGGTCTCATGGTCTTCACCCCCAGCCAGGACGGCAAAGAAATGACCGTCCTCCTCCTCGCGGCCGGCCACAATCATCACCTCTCGGACGGCAGCGCACTCCAGCGGCACAATCCGATGTTCATCGCACGCGCCGGCGCGTGCAGCGGCGATTGCCCGACGAACGACGCCGCCGTGGCGCACGCCGCCTTCAACGATCAACCGTCGTCGACGGCGCAGGAATCGCTCGAAGCCGCGGTCGGCGGCGGCGCGGCCTGGATGCTTTCCGGCTCCGACCTCTCGCTGCAAAAAGCGGCCAGCAGCGATCCCGATCTGCCGGCGCTCTCGTTCACATCCAACGCGCGTACATTCAACAACGGTCAGCCGTCGTTGATCCCGTCGACCTCGGCCGAGCGGGAGGACGTCAGCTGGATCGCCGATCTCAAACAGATCTGCGGTTCCGGCTGCGCGCTCGACTCGTCCGTGTTCGATTCGCAGCCGCCGTCGACCATCGTGGCGCGCTTTCATCTGCGCAGCGGGCGCGTGTTCACGCAGTCGATCGCCCGGATCGGCTCGAATGTGACGCCGGTTCATTTCTCGCGTCTCGACGGCTCCGGCAACCCTGCGTCGTACTCGCAGGCGGTGGCCACGTGGGTCGGCGCGGAGATCGAGATCTCCGGCAGCGGCATCGAGATCGTGGAGAGCAAATTCAACGGCGATCCGGGACGCTCGATGACCCTGACGCCTGATGAGAACAACTCCGTGGAGATCGCTGTGCTCAATCTCCCGCCGTTCGTTCCTCCCGCCTCGGCCACGAACGCTGCGCCGCAGGTCGGCAAACACTTCGAGGCCTACTACGACCTGATGACGACGCCGCCCGCGGCCGAGGCTCGCCTCGTGCCGCTCGCCGGCGCGTTGAGCGGCGCAACGGTTCCGACGGTCGGTTGGTCGACGGTGCATCCGCAGACGGCGGTCTATTCGCCGCTGCTCAATTCACTGCGGCTCGACATCGGACGCGCGGCCTACGACCGCGTGCTCTGTCCTCCCGGCTACATCGATTTTCCATAACGTTCCTGAACGGTTCGCCGCATGCGCGGCGAACCGTTTCTTTCGTCGAACAGGCGGAGAGCGAAATGAACATCATTCGAGGCATCGGGCTGGCGCTGCTCCTCGGCGCGACCGTTTGCAAGCCGCAGCAGCCGCCGTCTCCGCGCGAGCACCGCATCGCAGCCGCGGCGTTGTTCACGCGGCGCTGCGCGGCCTCGCGCCTGGCGCGGTGGAACATTCGAGGCATTGCCGCCGGCGGCGATTGCGGCATCCTCATCGTCGACACATCGATGGTTCTCGATGACTCACTGACCGAAGCGATTCACTACGGCACCGGCGCGTACGCGGTGGTCGACGGCGGCGTGCGCCATTTCACGCAGGACCGCTCCTTTCGCGGCGTCGCGTATCGCGACCGAACGGGCCGCGTGCGGCCGTACGGCGAGCTCACGCAAGCCGAGGCGGAGGAGCTGCAGCCATGCCGCTGAAACGTGGCATCGACATGCGCTACGCTCGCTTCCTGCCGTCGATCATCCTTGCGTTCTTCGCGTCATTCGCGGCCGCGGCACCGCATCGATCCGCGCTCCTCATCGGCATCAACGACTACACGGCGTCGCAGTTGCCGTCGACCGGTGCCGCCGCGCCGGACCGCGACTGGCCCAACCTCTCCGGCGCGGTGAGCGACTCCGCGGCAATGCGGGAGCTCCTTCTGCTGCTGCATGGTTTCGACGCGCGCGACATCGTCATGCTGAACGACCAGTCGGCGACGCGCAACGCGATTCTCGCCGCGGCGAACCGGCTCGCTGCCGCGGCGTCGAAGGACGACGTCGTCTTCTTCTATTTCGCGGGCCACGGCTCGCAGGTGAAGAACTCGCGTTCCGACGAACCGGACAAGCTCGACGAGTCGATCGTTCCCGCCGACTCCCGCCGCGGCGCGCCCGACATTCGCGACAAGGAACTCCGCCGCATCTTCAACGCGATCCTCGATCGCGGCGCGCGCCTGACCGTCATGATCGACGCGTGCCACAGCGGCTCGGCGGCGCGCGGACTTCTCACGCTCGCGGCGCGGCGCGGCATCCGCCCCGATCTGCGCGACGTGCTCGACGGCCGCGACTACGGCCCGCGCCCGGAGAATCGCGGCGCGCTGGTCATCAGCGCGTCGCACGATGATGAAGAGGCGCGCGAGACGCGCGACCGCGGCACGACGCATGGCGCATTCACCTGGGCGTGGATGCGCGCGATGCGCGACGCGGCGCCCGACGAATCGGCGATGGAGACGTTCGCGCGCGCACAGGCGCGGCTCCGCGCGGAGATGCCGTTCCAGAGCCCGGTCATCGCCGGCAACGCGCGCGAGTGCCGCACGCCGTTCCTCGGCGCGGGCGCGCCGGCGCGTGGCGCGGCGATGACGTTCGCGGTCGAGCGCGTTCGCGGCGACGGCATCGCGGTGATCGCCGGCGGCTGGGCGCATGGGATCACCGAGGGGAGCGAGCTTCGCGTGGCTGGCGACCGGTTGCAGCCGCCGCTCGTCGTCACCGCGCTCCTCGCCCTCGGACGCTGCGAGGCGCGCGTTCCGCCGGCAGCGCACATCCGCAGCGGAATGCTGCTGGAACTTTCGGGCTGGGCCGCAATACCGCCGCGCCCGCTCCGCATCGCGATTCCCCGCAGCGACGGTGACATCGCGGGATTCGCCAGACGCGCCGCGGCGATCGCGGCGGAGCGACGAATCGACTGGATCAACGATCCGACCGTGCGCTCGCCCGATCACGTGGTGCGCCGCAACGGTGCGCGATGGGAGATCCTCGATGCCGCAGGTCGCGCGCGGACATTCGTATCCGAGGGCGAAGCGCTGCACGCGATCGCACAGTTGCATGGCTCCGTTTTCGTGCAACTTCCCGCGCCCGCAATGCTCGCCGCGCAAATCGCCGGACCGGCCGTGCTCGAGGTGGTCGACAGCGCCGACGATGCCGATTACATCCTCGCCGGCCGCTTTATCCATCACCACGTCGAGTACGCGTGGGTGCGTCCCGACGCGCGGCGCAGCGACCGGAGCGCGTCGGGCCTGCCGGTGCGGACGACATGGATAGCGGACACCGGCGATATCGCTCTCGTCCTCCGCCATCGCGCGCTGCGGCTGCACAAGATCGAGGCGTGGACTCTGCTCGAGTCGCCGCCCGACGGCCGCTGGCCGTATCACCTGGCGCTGCGCGGTCAGCAACTCGTCGGCGACGGCGGCCGCGTCGAAGGCAACGAAACGTATTCGCTCGAGCTCCGCGGCACGTCGCGCGTTGCCGGGCGGCGTCACGTGTACGTCTTCACCATCGACAGCTACGGCCAGAGCACGCTCATTTTTCCGGTGAGCGGATCGGTGGAGAATCATTTCCCGCTCGATGCAAACGCCGCGGCGCCGCCGTCGATCCCCCTCGGCGCGCAATTCCGGATCGCGCCGCCGTACGGCGTCGATACATACTTTCTGCTCGCGACCGACGAGCCGCTCGCCGACCCTTCGATCCTGCAATGGGACGGCGTCCGCGGCCCGATGCCGCACACGAAAACCGCACTCGAACGCCTCCTCGCGCTGACCGGCTCGACGCAGCGCGGCGGCAGCGTGCTCACGCCCGCGACCTGGTCAATCGAGCGGATCGTGATCGAGTCTCTTCGTCCGCGCCACAAAACGCGCCGCAACCGTGTCTCTGCCTGACGCGACCTCCTCGTGACGACGGCGCGTGCACTGGCACGCATTCGCCGCGCGTTACGACGGAGGTTCGCACTCGTTTGTCGCGGAGGACGAAATGGGCTTCTATCTTCGCAAGAGCGTCGCGGTCGGACCGTTCCGCTTCAATCTCTCCGGCTCCGGAGTGGGGATGTCAGTCGGCGTCCGCGGAATGCGCGTCGGCACCGGACCGCGCGGCAATTACGTTCGTATCGGCCGCGGCGGCATCTGCTACCAGCAGACGTTTCACGCACCCTCGACGCCGGCCCGCGTCGTCGTGCCGCAACCCGTGATTCCGGGCGGGACGCATGCGCCGCTGCAGGAGATCGCTTCGGCGGACGCGGCGCAGATTGCCGACTCTTCGTCCGAACAGCTGCTGGCCGAGCTACGCGAGAAACGCGCGGCGACGCCGCTCATGCCATTCGTCATCGTCGGATCGATACTCCTGCTTCTGTTCGCGCTCGCGCTTCCGGGATGGGCATTGCTGCTGCTCGCCATCGCGGCGGTAGTCGCGATCGTTGCGGCGCGCCGTCGCGACGTGTTGCGCAAGACGACCGTGATCCTCTACGACTTCGCGGCCGAGGTCGAGGAATCCTTCCGCACGTTCGCGCAGTGGACGGATAGCCTGGTGTCCTGCAGCCGCACGTGGCATGTCGCGGCCGAGGGGCGCGTGTACGATCCGAAGTATCACGCCGGCGCGACGTCGCTCCTGCAGCGCAGTGCGACGACATTGCGCAATGCCGCGCCGCCGTTCGTCCGCACCAATGTGCCGGTATTCAGCGTCGCCGCCGGCCGCCGGACGCTCTACTTCCTGCCCGATCATCTGCTGGTCTACGACGGTCCGAACATCGGCGCCGTCAGCTACCGCAGCGTCGACCTCACGGTCGTCCGGCAGCGCTTCATCGAGGATGGCGGACTTCCGGGCGACGCCACGGTCGTCGACTACACGTGGCGGTACGTGAACAAGAACGGCGGCCCGGACCGCCGCTTCAACAACAATCCGCGCATCCCCATTTGCCTGTACGACGAGTTACACATCCGCACCGCGTCCGGTCTGAACGAAGTGTTGCAGCTCTCGCGCTCCGGAATCGGCGAAGGATTCGCGGCCGCCGTGCGGCATCTTGGGATGATCGTTACGTGAGCGCGTCGTAGCGTTTCATCAGCGTTTCGAGGATGCCGCGGTCGATCTGCGTGAGCGTGTTGCCGGCGATGAGGGAGCGAAGATCTCGGGCGACGTCGCTGGCTACGGTCAGGCGCGGAGCGAGGGCGTCGCTGATCGTGCGGCGGAGCGGGGCGGCGTCGGAGGCGGCGAGGCGTTTCGCAGCGGCGAGATGGGAGTCGCCGAGGTTCGCGGTGCTGATGCCGAGGGCGTGGCAGAGAAGCACCTGCTCGTAGGCGTTGCGGACGACGCCGGAGACGGCGAGGTCGACCGGCAGAAGATCGGGAAACGCGTCGGCCTCCGGTTTCGCGGCGGCCTCGTACTGCATGCGCATGTAGTCGAGCTGGCCGATGATGTACGCCGGGAAGTGCAGTGCGCGCGTCATGACGTGGACGCGCAGCGCGTCGGGCGAGGTCTTCACCTGCGCGTCGGGGATCCGCTCCTGGAGTTGATGCAGCCAGCGCACGTCGCGCTCGTCGACCCACAGCGTGGCATCGCGCTGCAAGGCTTTCTGCACCTCCACGTCGTCGTCGCGCAGCTCGATCAGCGGCGCGGCGAGATCGGCGAATTGCCGGAGGCGCCGCGCGAGGTTTTCGCTCGTCGTCACCTGCGCAGCCGCAGTTGCCGCGGTCAGGCCGCGGAACGATGCGAAGGCCGACGACGCATACGCGGCGACCCGCTCGCGCAGTTCGTCGAGCGCCATGTGGCGCGAGGCCGCGCGGCTGATCGGGAAATCGCGCGCCAGTGGCTTGCGATCGTCCGCGGTCCGTTCGTACCAGGCGTCGACTTCCGATTCGTCGATGATGGAGATCGTCAATCCGCCGGCCGTCAACGGAGCCGCGGACGTTGCGGCGGCGAGTTGCCGCAGCTCTTCGCGGCGCGTGCGCAAGGCGTCCGCGGTCTCCTTCGCCGCTTCGCGGACGCGGCGCAGCACGCCGAGGGTGGCGCGGCGCTGCGCCATGTCGTGCTCGAATTGCAGCTCGTCGTTGTACGCGGCGTTCTTCGCCTTGTCGGTGGCGTCGATCTGCGCGATCAGGCGCGCGAGCGTCTCTCGTGCGTTGCGTACGCGAGGAGCGATCAACGTCGCGTACTTGAACGCGGCGAACGCGCCGAAGACGAGGAGGAAGATCGCGGCGGTCCACGTGACCTGCCGCAGGTTCGGCCGGAGAACATCGAATGCGTACGCGATGGCGTAGATCGCGGTCACACCGGCGGCGGCCCACGCCAGCTGGCGCCAGAGCCAGGCGCGCCGCTCCTCGAGCGCTTCGCGCAACGTGTGCTCCGCGCGCGGCTTCTGCTCGAACAGATCGCGCAGTTGCTGTTCCTTCGTTTCGCTCTCCGCCGCCAGCCGTGCCTGCTCCGTCTCCCGCGCCGCCGATCGCGCAGCGTTGTTCTCCGCTTCCTCGGCGAACACCAGCTCCGGAAGCTGCCGCAGGAGCGATTCGCGTTCTTTCTCGAGCTCCGCGAGCTGCTCTGCCGCGCCGTCCGCAGCAACCGTCTCGGCGACGAGTTTCTGATCGCGAAGCATGGCCGACAGCTCGCGGACGCGCTTGTGCGCAGCGTCGCTCGCGGCGGTGTTGGGAATGAAGCGGACGCGCGCGTCGAGCGCTGCGGTGGCAGCGCGAAGCTCGGTGACGAGGTTGCGCGGCGAGGTGTCGGCATCGTCGCGGACGTCGGGCAGCGGATCGATCAGCGCGTCGGCCAGCGCGATCGCGGAGTCGTAGCCGGTGCGGTCGAGCGTCTCATCGATTACACGCGACAACAGTGCGACTTCGCCGTTCGCCGTCGTCTCGCGCTGCTCGTCGAGCGTCCGAAGATTTTTCAGATGAACGGAATCGCGGTGCTGACGCGAACACATCGAGCTGCGCTTCGTGCTCGTCCTTCCCCATCGAGACGAAGAAGACGTACGTGCCGTTGACGCGGTCGAGGCTCGCCGAGATCGGCACCGGATCGGCGATGCCGCGCACGTCCTCCTTGCCGTCGGTGAAGAGAACGACGGCCTGCACCCGCGTTTTGTCGTCGCCGGCGTGCAGCGCGGACGCGCGCGCGAGTCCCTTCTGAATGGCGAGGCCGAGGTGCGTGCGATTGCCGTTCGCCTCGAGCGCGTCGATGATGGTGACCAGATCGTCGCGCGCCGCACCGCGGATTTCCGTCGACGCATGCAGGCGCACGTCGGAGTCGAAGGTGAAGATCGTCACCGAGTCGCCGTCGCTGGCCTCGCGCACGAACGAGGCGATGCTGGCTTTGACGTCGGGGAAGATGTTCTTTCCGCCGATGCCGCGCATCGACTTGGACGTGTCGACGAGAAAAACCCAATCGACGGCGCCGCGCGGCTGCGCGCGGGCGATGACGGTGATGAGAAGGAGTACGGCCGCTGGCACGATTCGGCGTCTCATGAGGCTCCCTTTTTGATGAACCGAGGGGAAGACACGGAGACGTTGCGTTTGTGGCGCGGCCCACAAAAATTTCTCTTCGGTGTCATCCTCACCGCGTGAAACGCTGGAAGCCGCTGGCCCTCGGAGCCGTCCTCCTCGGCGTCGCCACGGCGACGGTCGTGGTGCCATTCGCGCTGCGCGGTTCACGCTCGGTGCGCCTGCTGACCGGCGCGCCGGGGAGCGCCAGCACACAATTCGATCGCCGGCAGTCGGCGGGGTTGTTCGTCGGCGTGAGCTGCTTCACCAGCGGTGCGATCGAAGGAGTTCCGTTCGCGTCCGACGATGCCGTCGATCTCGCCTACGTCTTCGCGTTCGAGCGGCGCGTTCGTCTCGTGCCGCCGCGGCGGGTGATGCTGGTACTTTCCGGCGATCCCGTGAAGCCGGAGTCGAGGGAACACCTGCGCGTTTTGCGCGATGCCGGCGCCGAAGTGCGCTACCGCGCGGATGCGCCGGACATCCTCGCGTCACTGCGCGAACAGGCGGCGGCCGCGGGCCGTGACGGAATGCTCATCGTCTCCCTCGCCACGCACGGCTTTCTGCGCGATGGAAACGGCTACATCCTCGGCGCGCGATCGGTCGTCCACGATCCAGCCACGATGCTCGGCGTCGCGGATGTCTTCGAGACGATCGCGTCCTCATCGGCACAGCGCTCGCTCGTCTTCGTCGACGCCTGCCGCGAACGCATGCTGAAAGGAAGACGCTCGGTGATCGCGAGCGCGATGAGCGGAGCGCCGCCGCTGGAACGCCGGAGAGCGCGTACGCGCGGCCAGGCGGTTTTCTACGCCGCGGCGGCCGGCGAATCGGCCTACGACGACTTCACGGCGCGCAACGGCGTGTTTACGAAGGCGGTCATCGAAGGCGTCAAATGCGGTGCGGCGAAATCGGGCGGCTTCGTCACCGCTGACACGCTGGCGAGCTTCGTCGGCCGCACCGTGCAAACCTGGATTCGCGACAATCGCGATCCGAACGTCGGCTCCGCCACGCAGTCGGTCATCGATGGCGAAGCGCGCAACATGCCGCTGGCGCAATGTTGGGGTGGGCCGCTCGCCCCCTTGCGCGTCGGTGCCATCGGGTCGGAGATCCGTGCGTTTTCTGACAAAAACGAGGAGCTCTGGCAGCGCGGCGCCGGCGCCGCCGTCACGCGCTTCGAAGCGCTCGACCTCGATGCCGACGGCCGGCGGGAGGTCGTCTTTTCGACACCCGACACGATCGCCGCGCTGGACGACACCGGCAAACCGCTCTGGTCGGCGCGCGAGCCGATGACGCTGACGACGTTCGTCACCGGCGATCTGTTCCACCAGCACACGAACCAGGTGGTCGCGCTCTGGAACGGAGAGCAGGCGTCGTGCCTCGCGGTCTACGATTCCGCCGGCGCGCGCATCGGCTTTTTCGACGACGGCCGCCGCATCGACCGCGTCACGATCGGCTGCCCAACCACCCGGCACACCCCGAAGATCATCGCCACCTCGGGCAACACCATCCTCGTTTTCAGCGCAAAGAAAATCGCCGCCGGCAAACCCCTCTGGACCGGCCGCCTCTCCAGCCCCATCGCCTCCCTCGACATCACCGACGCCAACGCCGACGGCAAGAGTGACATCGTCCTGACGACCGCCAGCCACGCCAAAGTAATCCTCGATTTCAACGGCCACCCCATCAACCCCCAATCGGAAGCGCATTTCGAACGCCTGCGCGCCCGATCGCTACGCAGCTCAACCCGATCGCACCTTCACTAACAGTTTCGGTGTCGTCTCTGCGACAGCCTTCGTCCACGATCCCCATGTTTCGAACGAAGGTGATGAGATGCATATCTCATGAGAGCCTGTGAAGAAATCGCGTAGCCGCTGTCGACAGAGGCCGGGTTCTCAACATCAGACGCTGCCCCTGGCCAAAGCACAGACAAGAGTGTCTGTGCCACACAATCCTGCATTGCTTGCGAAAGATGCTCTTACCGGCACAGCCGGTGTGGCACAGACACTCCTGTCTGTGCTGCTGATGCTCGGGACGCGTGTGAAATCGACGGCGTCACCGACTTCTTCACGCCCTCTGAGAGGAATGGGATTCAAGATCACGCTAACGAAAGCGCAGGTGCGATGAGCATAACCGGCGGACCACGAGCATCGCGCTCCTCAGCCGCGATGCACGATGGCGTCGGCGATGGCAGCAGTCACTCGGTCGACGACTCCTTCATCCTTTGAAGTCAGTCCCTGACGCTCGCCGGCAGCTGTGGCGAGCATGACGTTGTAGGTCGGGTGAAGAGACTTCAGCCAGATGATGCCGATGATCAGCAGCACGAGCGACATGCTGAAGACAGTCCATTGTCCATCACCGCTTTTCCCGAGTGCCATCGTCAGGCCTCCGAGGACGCTCAGCCCACTGAAGCCGACCAAAACGATCGCACAACCGTTATTCGCCGGGGCGACGTGCTTGCGTACCGAGGTGATGTTCGCCGTCGCGTACGTCGTGCCGTGGATTACTACACGCGTGTTCGATACGTAAACGCCGCTGTCGTTGAGAAACGAGCATTCTTCACCCATGAGTTCGCTCCCTTGGTGCTCGTTAGACACTGCGGGCGAGGATTTGTGGGGGAGGACATTCTCTGGATCCGAAAGCGTTGTCGATTCATCGGGAGTGGTGAATTCTCCGCACCGAACGAGCGCCCGGTGTCGCCAATCACGCCCAAGGCATTCGCGCATCACCGTCTCCGCGCGCCCGGAGCGCGACGATGTAGGGCGAAGGAGACTCTGATGCTCGCACTCAACGAAGGAGTCCTCGATCGGACCATTCGTATCGTCATCGGGGCGATTCTGGTGCTGATCGCGATCACGATTCGCGGTGCAGGGTGGGCGTATCTCGGCCTGATCCCGCTCGCTACCGGCACGATCGGCGTCTGTCCGCTCTACGCGCTGCTCGGCATGAGCACGCACGAGAGATCGGAGGCCACATCATGAACACAAGTCTCTTCGGACGCATCCTCGTCCCGACGGACATGAGCGCATTCAGCGATCTGGCGCTCCGCTACGCGCTGCACTTCAACGACCGCCTCGGCTCGAAGATCACGCTGCTGCATGCCGAGGAGATCTCGTGGCTCGCTGCGGACCATCCGATCGGCTACTACTTCGAGAACGTTCCCGAAGCGAAGACCGCGCTGACGAAGCAGCTTCGCGAATACGCCGCATCCCACGTTCCGGCCGCGGCCGGCGCGACGACGTTGTTCGAAGATGAAGCGCCGGAGCTGGCGATCCTGCGCATCGCCCGCGACATCGATGCGGATCTCATCATCATGGGTACGCACGGACGGCGCGGCATCCGGCGCGCGATTCTCGGCTCGGTCACCGAGTACGTGCTGCGCGAGACGAACATCCCGGTGATCACCGTGAACCCGGCGCTGTTCGCGCCAGAGGGAGCGATCGGCATTCGCACGGTGCTCTGTCCGGTGAACTTCACCGCCATCGCCCGCGAGGCACTGGCGCAGGCGAGCGCCATCGCCGAGTCGTTCGCGGCGCAGCTCGTGGTCATGCACGTGTGCGAAGGTGGCGAGCCGCAGCTCTTCTCCGACGTTCAGAACCAGTTCGGCATCTGGGTCGACCCGCAGGTGCGTGCGAACACGCGCTACAAAGAGATCGTCGTCCACGGCCACGCCGCGGAGCAGGTGCTCGCGGTGGCCGATCAGATCGATGCGGATCTCGTCGTCATCGGCGCGCAGCACAAACGCTTCGCCGACGCCACGGTCATCGGATCGACGACGGAGAAGATCTCGCGATTCGCGAAGCGGGCGGTGATGACGGTCATCCGCAAGCCGCTTGCGTCTCAGGCCACGGTGGCCGCGTAAGCGGGGATGACGAACGAGAACAACGATCCCGTTCCGACCTCGCTCGTCACCTCGACCGTTCCCTGGTGCGCTTCGACGAACCCTTTGACGATGGCCAGCCCGAGGCCTGCGCCGCCGCGGCGGCTGGCGCGAACCTGCCAGAAGCGGTCGAAGAGATGCGGCAGCTCGGCGGCGGGAATGCCGGGACCCGTGTCGGCGACGGAGAAGCGCGCTTTGTCGCGATCGCCCTCCACGATCAGGCGCACGGTTCCGCTGTCGGTGACGCGCAGGGCATTGCTGATGAGGTTCGAGAGGATCTGGATCAGCCGGTTGCGGTCGGCATAGAGCGGAGGAACGCTGTCGAACGCTTCGACCTCGAAGCGCAACCCTTTCGCCGCCGCGGCCGATTCGAACATGCGCCGCATTTCCTCCATGACGTCCGCGGCCTCCACGCGCGTGCGCTCGACTGTAAATCCTCCGCTCTCGATCCGCGCCACGTCGAGCAGGTCGTTGACCAGCAACTGCATCTGGCCGCACGCGTTCAGGATCATCGACAGCAACTCCTGCTGCTTTTCGTCCGCGCCCGTTTGAAGGAGCGCGGCGCTGCTCTTGATGATCGTCAGCGGATTTCGAAGATCGTGCGCGACGATGGCCAGAACCTCATCCCTCGATCGAATCCCTTTTTCCAGAGTAGCGATGGATTCGGCAGACGCTGCGGCGGCTTCGAGACGAATGTCCTGCGCGGAAGGGATCAACTCTTTTCGAATCGGGATCGTTGCTGCGATTGAGGACATTTGGACACCGCCGTACTGGAAGCAGGATCGACCGTCGCGTTGTGCGCGTCAGTGAGCGGCAGGGTTCCAGCGCTGTGACGCGCCGCACATGCGGGTGTTTGCCGTACATTCGAGCGCCTCTGCCGCGTATCGAAGCCGTCACATGAACCTGTGCCGCATGCCGCGGCACTCATCCGGGCAGCGACGCATCTTTTTTCATCATGATGAACGTTCGCGATGCAATGACTCCCGATCCGGCCACGTGCGATCCGACGACGACGCTGCGCCTCGTGGCCATGCTGATGCTCGATCAGGACTGCGCCGCCGTTCCGATCGTCAGTGGCGGCAAAGTCGTCGGGATCGTCACCGACCGCGACATCGCCTGCCGCGCCGTCGCCCAGGGGTGGAACGCCGCGGAGCTTCCCGCTGCGGCGGTCATGTCGTGCCCGCTCGTCGCCATCAGTCCCGACGACACCTTCGACGACGCCATTCAGGTGATGCGCGAAAACCGCGTCCATCACCTTCCGGTCGTCGCCGACGATGGCCGCCTGGTCGGCATCGTCGCGCAATCCGACCTCGGGCGGCGGATGACGAACCTCGAGCTCGGACAGCTCACGCGCGCGACGTCGATTCGGGGAGCGCGCCAGTGGCCGTCGAAGCTGGTGCGCAGCAACGCATGACGGATGTCCCGAGGAGGTATCCCATGAGATCAGCAGGTTCCCGATTTCTAACGACGGCCGCAACGATTGCCACCGGCACGGCCGCGCTGACTTACGTCGCGTATCGCAATGAAATCGAAGATGCGAAACGGCGAATCGAGACGGAAACGCAGAGCATCGCCTACGGAGACGGGACGATCGAATTCGCGGAATCGGGAAACGGACCGGCGGTCCTTCTCATCCACGGCGCGGGCGGCGGTTTCGATCAGGGACTGGAGCTCGGACGCGCCTTCGCCGGCGACCGCTATCGCATCGTCGCGCCGTCGCGCTTCGGTTACCTCGGCACTCCGCTCCGCGCCGATTCCTCGCCGGAAGCGCAGGCCGATGCGCATTTGCGACTGCTCGACGCACTGCAGCTCGACCGCGTTCCGGTGATCGGCGTTTCCGCCGGCGCTCCTTCCGCCATGCAACTTTGCCTCGCGCATCCCGAACGCTGCTCGGCGCTCGTGCTGGTCGTTCCGATGGCCTGGACGCCGCAACACGCAGCCGCCGCCCCGTCGCCGTTGTTCGAGGCCGTTTTAAGTGCGATTGCGGCGTCCGACGTTCTCTTCTGGACCGCGACGAAGGTTGCCCGGATGACGCTTCTCAAGACGATCCTCGGCACTCCGGTGGAGGTTTACTGGAAGGCAACGAAGGAGGAGCGCCGGAGCGTCGACCGGATGCTGCGCAGCATTCTCCCCATCAGCCGCCGTGCCGCGGGGATCTGGAACGACAGCGTCGTTTCATCGAATCTCACGCGCTACCCGCTCGAAGACATTCGCGTTCCGACACTGATCATCAGCGCCGCGGATGATCTCTACGGCACCTACGAGAGCAGCTTCTACACCGCGGAAGAGATCGACGACGCGCAGTTCGTCGGCTTCGCCACCGGCGGTCATCTCTTGATCGGCCACGAGACCGAAGTGCGCTCGCAGATCGGCAGCTTCCTCGGCGGCGCCGCGGCTGCGGAAAGAGAAGTGCTGGCGATTTGAGCATCGCGAGAGTTGCGCGCCGCGGCAATCGTCAGCGTCGCACGGTTGCGCGCGAAGGCGCGCTCGACAATCCAGCCCCGCGCTTTGCGCGGCGAAAACGAGGGTGAAGGCCGCGGAGGCGGCCACCACAAATGCTCGCGCATCGTGAGATTTTGTAGCGGCCGCCTCCGCGGCCGCACGCGACCGGGCCACGCCACGCCCCGCGCAGAGCGCGGGGCTGGATTGCCGAGCGCGCCTCCGCGCGCGACGCGCGCACGGCCCACTATCCGATCACATCGTCAGGACCGACGTCCCCACCAACCGCCCCTCCCGCAGATCCGCGAGCGCTTCGTTGGCGCGATCGAGCGGATAGATGGTTCGCCGGCTCTCGATCCGCAGCGATGCGATGAGGTTGAAGAAACGCTAGTCGTCGAGATACTCATCAAACTCAGTCTCTCGAAAGAATCTCCAGCTCGTGAGGTCGAAGAACGATTTCTCCCACTCCTTGCCGATGCGGTACAGCTTCCCGTATTTGACCTGCACGTCTCGGTACACGATTTCCGCGCTAACGCGACGACGAAGTACCAGGTCGACCTCGTCCACATCGAGAAATCGGGAGTATGGGTTCCATCCTTGTTCGAAGAACTCAAACTTCGCATACGTCTCGCCGAGAATTTCGTAGTGTCCCGCGCGACGTCGGATCTCAGCACTCAGCCCTTCTTCGTCCACAACTGAGCATGCTATCAACGTGAGTGCTCTTATCAGCAAGACACTCAGCGGCACGAAGAAGTACTCTCGGAACCCCTCACCGCGACATGCTCAGAAGCGTCGCTTCCAGTTCGACCGGGAGGCCCCAGTGGTAGCCCTGGCCGTGGTCGACGCCGATGGCGCGGAGGGCGTCGGCGTGGGCTTCGCTTTCCACGCCCTCGGCGATTACTTCTTTGCCGAGGATTCGGGCGACCGTGTTGACGGCTTGTACCAGGGCGCGGTTTGTGGCGTTGGTGTCGAGGTCGCGTACGAACGTGCGATCGAGCTTGATGTAGTCGACGGCCAGGGCGCGCAGGTATCCGAAGGATGAAAAGCCGACGCCGAAATCGTCGAGGGCGATCAGGCATCCTAAGTCTTTGAGGCGGCGGATCCAGTTGCGTGCGCTGCCGAGGTCGGAGATGGCCGCGGTCTCGGTGATCTCGAACGAGATCCGGCCCGGCTCGATGTTGCTGGCGCGCAGGCGTTCCTCGATGTAGGTCAGCAGCGGTTCGTCGTTGAGACTTCGCGCGGAGAGGTTCATGAAAATGCGCAGCGTCCGCTCGGACTCGAGGATGTTCATCACTTCGTCGAAGACCCATCGGTCGATCTGCGGCATCAGTCCGTAACGCTCGGCGGCGGGGAGAAACTTGTCGGGCGGGATGATCGCTCCATCCTCGCCGCGCATGCGGATCAGCGCCTCGAAGTGCAGCGGTTCGCCATTTCCGAGCTGAATGATCGGCTGGAAGGTCAGTGTGAAACCGCCGTCGCGCAGAGCGGAACGGACTCTGGCCAGCCAACGGGTGACTTCGTGTACGACCTCGCCGCTGGCCAGCGGATAGCTGGCCACGCGATTCTTGCCGTGCTCTTTCGCGGAGTACATCGCCGTGTCCGCATGCGCGACGAGCGTTTTCGGATCGTCGTCGGCGCCCAGCATGGCGATTCCGACGCTGATGGTGACGGTGTAGACGATGCCTTCGTGCTCGAACCACATCGCTTCGACGGCGGAGCGGAGGCGCTCGGCGATGTCACGGGCAAGATCCTTCTCCACGTTCTGAAGGAGCACGACGAATTCGTCACCGCCGAGGCGGGCCAGGAAATCGCCGGGGCGGAGCTGTGCCTGGAGAAGGGACGTGATCTCGATGAGCAACTCGTCGCCGACGGGATGTCCTGCCGTGTCATTGACCAGCTTGAACTCGTCGACGTCGAGAACGAGGATGGCGGCATTGCGGCTGGCGCGCGCATCGTGGGTGAATCGCGCCAGCTTCGCTTCGAATGCGCGCCGGTTGGGGAGCGACGTGAGCGCGTCGTGAAGCGCCAGAAAGCGGATCTGCTCCTCCTGCTGCTTCCGTTCGCTGATGTCCTGTTTGATGGCCACGAAGTGCGCGATCCTGCCGCTCTCGTCGCGCACCGGCGTGATGGTTTGCTCCTCGGGATAGATCATCCCGTCCTTGCGGCGATTGAACATCTCACCGCGCCAGATCTCGCCGGCATTCAGTTGCTGCCACATGCGCGCGTAAAACGTGCGGCTGTGATTGCCGGAGCGGAGAATGCGCGGCGTATCGCCGATCGCTTCCTCGGCTGTCCAGCCGGTGAGCGTGGTGAAGGCCGGATTGACCCACTCGATGACGCCGTTCGTGTCGGTGATGACGATGGCGTTCGCCGCCGACTGGAGCGCGACGCGCTGCAGACGGATCTTGTCCTGCCCCATGCCGGCGATGATCGACAGCGCGATCTCGTCGGCGAAGCTGCCCAACTCGTCGTTCATGTCCTCGGTGAAGGCGTCTTTCGATGTTGAAAAGAGCGTCAGCGCTCCCAACACCTGGCCATGAGCGGCGAGCGGAAGGGAGACGGACGATTTGAGGCCGTGCTCCGCGGCTTTGCTTCTCCATCGCTCGAAATTCGGGTCGGATTCGATGTCGCAAATCTGCACGCGTCCTTCCCGGATTGCGCGTCCGGTCGGGCCGAGCGACTCGGCTCCCTGATCCCAGCGGACGTCGATGCCATCCAGGAACGCCGATGCAGCGCCGGCCGATCCGCGAATGGAAATGCGGCCGCCGCGCTGTTTGATGCTGATCTGCACGAGCGCGTAGCCATTGAGCTCGACGAGCTGCGAGCAGATGAACTCCAGGATGGATTCGGATCGCTGACCGCGCAGGATCGCGCCGTCGATCTCGTGGATGATCGACTGCAACAGCTCGCGGCGGCGCCGGTGCGCGAGATCGCGCGCCACGCAGAGCACGAGCGGCTCGCCGCGAACGTCGGCGCGTACGGCGCTGACTTCGAGAGGGAGAAGCGATCCGTCCGTGCGGCGATGCACGCATTCGCAGGTGCGCGGCTCTCCCGATTCGAGCGTTCGCTGAATCGCGCAGCGCTCGCCGCTGTAGCAGAGGGCTGCCACCGGCATCCCGACGAGCTCCGCGGCCGGGACTCGATAGGCCGCGGCGGCCGCGGCATTGACTTCGACGATCCGTCCACTGCCATCGATGAAGATGGCCAGGTCGTGCATCGTTTCGGCGAGGAGCCGGTACTTGCCAAGGATTAAATCGGGAGTCTGAACCGCTGCATCCATCGTCACGTCGCGAATCGTGGACGGAGCATGCCCGCGGAAGCATGATGGCGCTCACGTGCAGGTGTGACGAGGTTGATGGAGCTCGACCGCCGACTGTCGACAGAGGCCGGTTCGCAAACATCAGACGCTGCCTCTTGCCAAAGCACAGACAAGAGTGTCTGTGCCACACAATCCTGCATTGCTTGCGAAGATGCTCTTACCGGCACAGCCGGTGTGGCACAGACACTCCTGTCTGTGCTGCTGATGCTCGGGACGCGTGTGAAATCGGCGGCGTCACCGACTTCTTCACACCCTCTGAGGGCTGTACATCCATCTGTGCGAGTGAAGCGTAGGTCTGGCAACACAAACATTAAGGAGGGCTGTCATGCCAGCTACGTCACTCGTACCAATCCCTGCACCAGTGCTCTATTCGCTTCTCAAGGCGATCGATCCCGCGAAAGCGCTCAACGGTAAGTTCAAGGCGGAGAAAGGCGCGAAGGTAAGCGCCGGCGCAAAACGTTCCTTGACCGAGGCGCTCGAAGCCGCGAATCAGGCGAAGTCGGCGAAGCAGTTTGCAAGTCTGATGAAGAACGGAGCCGTAAGTTCTCTCACCGCAGGATGCGGTTCCATCACGACGCTGACCGTAGAGTACTCAAAGAGTGGCTACACGACCGTTACTGTGAAATTCGAGAACTACCAGAACCCGGGTTGCGGCTCGATTATCTCGACGTTTCCCACCACCTGAGATCCGAAACAATCGATCCGCAGATGGCGCACGTCATCTGCGGATCGATCCCCTCCAAACCGAACTCAGGCGTGAAGCTCGCATTCCATCCTCTGAATGCCTGACCGTCTCATCGAAGCTCTCCTCGAAGCGAGTCCTGATCCGGTTTGGATCGTGAGTGAAAACGGAGAGGTCATCGCGTCCAACAAGGCATTTGCGCGATGGCGTTTGACGGTTCAGGAAGACGGGGCGATCTCGTCGTGGGCGGACGCGCAGCGGCGGGCGCTCGACGGACGTGCGGTAGTGATGGACGTTCATCTCGTCACTTCCGGGATCGAGCGGAGCTTCGCGGTCCATGGCTATCCGGTGAGGGACCGGCGCTGTGCGGTGATGATGGCGCGCGAGATCACGGGCAGCGAGCGGCCGGCCGCGGACATCTCCATCGAGCTCGCGCTGAACCGGCTTTTCGCGTCCGAGGAAACGTTGAGCGAGTTGCTGCCGCGCGCGCTGGAGTTTCTGTGCACGGCGGAGCAGTGGGAGGCGGCCATCGTCTGGCTGGTGTACGACGATGAAGCCGTCCTTCGCGCCGCCGGCTCGTGGTTCGCCAGCGACGACACGGCGGAGCGGTTGCGGCCGCGCATTGCGGGTCTGACCATTCCGCATGGGCGGGGAGTGCCGGGGCGCGCGTGGGCGCAGGAGGACGTCGTCTGGATCGCCGACATCCTCGACGAGAGTACGTTGCATCGCGGAGAGCTGGCCGCGGCGGCGGGCCTGCACTGCGTCGTCGCCGTCCCTTTGCGTGACGGCGAGCGTGTCAGCGGCGTGATGGAACTGTTTTCGCGCGCCGTCCGCCCGTTGAGCGAGCGCCGCAAGCATATTCTGCTGCGCACCGGACAGGCTCTGGCCCGTCTCCTCGACCGGCGGCGCGCCGAAGACGAGCGCCGTCACCTTCTGACGTTGATCGAGCGCAGAGGCGTCGAGTGGATGATGACGTTCGACTCGATCGAGCTGCCGATTTTTCTGATCACGCTCAACGGTTTGATCGCGCGGCTCAATCGCGCGGCGCGCAACCTCACCGGCGGCGGGTACGACGACCTGGTCGGCCGCTCCATGCGCAGCTTCGGCGATTTCGAGCCGTGGACGACGATCGACGACATCGTCACCGCGGTGCGCGACAGCGGCGTCTCCTGCACCGCGCAGATCTCGCGCGATGGCCGGATGTGGGACGTCGCCGCCAGCCTTCTGGCCGCAACGGAGGCCGAGGAGCGGCGCGTGATCGTGGTGTTGCGCGAGATTACGGAGATCGTGCAGCTTCAGGAATCCGTCCGCCGCGGCGAGCAGCTCGCGGCCCTCGGCGAATTGGTGGCGGGCGTCGCCCACGAGGTGCGCAACCCCATTTTCGGGATGGGACTGACCGTCGATCTTCTTCGCGAGCGCATTCAAGGCGATACGGCGGCGGAAGAAATGGCATCTGACCTGCAAAAGTGGCTATTCCGCCTTAACGGACTGATGGAAAAATTGTTAGAGTACGGAAAAACATGGACCATCGATCTTCAGCCAGGCCGTTTGGAGGACGTCGTGAAGCAGGCCGTTGATGCGTGCGCGTCGCGCGCTACGGATGCGGGCGTAACGATCGAGATGCCCGCCGGCGGCGATGATCGCGTGGCCCTCATGGACAGCGCGCGTCTCGTGCAGGTATTCGAGAACCTTCTCATGAACGCCGTACAGCACTCCCAGCCCGGCGGCTGTGTCACAATCTCTTTTGCGTCTGATGCAAATGAGGTCGAGTACTCCGTCCGCGACCGCGGCCCCGGCTTTCGCCAGGAGGATCTGCCGCGGGTCTTCCAGCCGTTTTTCACCCGGAGGCGAGGGGGCACGGGACTGGGCCTGGCCATCGTGCAGCGAATCGCCGATGAACACGGTGGCACCGTTGCCGCAGAGAACCATGCAGACGGTGGCGCAGTAGTGCGCGTCAAACTTCCCCTTTATCGGACAGCGGAGATCGCATCGTGATGAGTCAGCAGCAGACCACGGCGGAGCCGGAACGGATCCTCATCGTCGACGACGAAGACCTCATCGTCGGCGCGATGCGGCGCTATTTTCAGGGCCTCGGCTACGTCGTCGACTCGGCCTACGAGCTGGAGGAAGCGCAGGCGCTGCTGGCGAATTACCAGTACGACCTGGTCATCGCCGATCTTCGCCTCACCGGAATCGGCGGCGTGGAAGGGCTGCAGATCGTGGCCGACGTGCATCAGAAATGCGTCGACACGCGCGTCATTCTGCTCAGCGCATTCGGTACGCCGGAGATCGAGCGCGAGTCGTACAACCGCGGCGCGGACGCCTTCCTGCACAAGCCGAAAGCGATGATGGAGATCGCGCAGGTGGCGAAGTCGCTTCTGGAGCAATGAATCCGCGGGCATGCAAGAACACAGAGCGCTGAACTCGATCCTGGCTCCAGGCGGAATCACACCGATGTATCAGCCGATCTGCGCCGTCGACGGGACGCTGCCTCCGCAACTGGCCGGATTCGAATGTCTTTCCCGCGGGCCGATAGGGACGAATTTCGAAGCGGCGAATGTGCTCTTCGATTACGTCCGTCTGAAGCGTGAGGAGTCGCTCGTCGACCGCGCCTGCGTCTCCGCCGCGCTCACCCGCGCGCCGCGCCAGGAAAATATCCGGCTATCGGTGAACGTGCACGCATCGACGCTCGGCCGCGACCGCGATTTCGTTCCGTTCTTCATCGCCGCGGCGGACAACAACGACATTCCGCTCAATCGTCTGACCATCGAGATCGTCGAACACGCTCCGCCGTGGGACAACGTCAGCTTTCTTACGGCGCTTGCGAAGCTGCGCGAAAACGGCGTGAAGATCGCGCTCGACGACGTCGGCCTCGGGCAGTCGAATTTCAAGATGATGATCGACGTCTGTCCCGACTATCTGAAAATCGACCGCTACTTCATCGAGCGCTGCGACACCGATCCAAACCGGCGCGCCGTCATCGAGGCGCTGCGGTCGCTCGCGTCGCGTTTCGGCGCACAGCTCGTGGCCGAAGGCGTCTCCACCGCCGAGATGGTCGAGACCTTGCGAAGCCTCGGCGTTTCGCTGATGCAGGGCTATCTCTTCGCCAAGCCGCTGACGGCCGAAGACGCAGCGCGGTATGCGGTCGCGAGCGACCAGCGGGCGGCCCGGCCGATCATGTCGCCGCTCGACATCACCGTCTGATCACGCCGAGAGTTAGTGGCGTAATTAAAACTCGGTCGCGATCCTATTCGCGCGATACTGCCTTAATCAATTAGAACGCGGAGGAGCCTATGCTGCCGCAGCAGATCGCGCATGCTGTCGAAACGGGACGCTTGATGGTGCTTGCCGGTGCCGGCATCTCGAAAGATGCTCCGAGCAGGTTGCCTGACTGGATGGGGTTCAATCGATCGATACTCGACGCGATACGCGGCGCCGCGCTGGAGTTGCTGCCTGATTGCGGCGACGCCATCGCGAAGCTTGAAATCACGTCGATTCCGGTGGCAGCGTTCTCGGACGCGATCGTCCGGACGTTCGCAGGCGACAGCTACTTTCCGGTTTTGCGCGTGCTAGAGAGCCATGCGCCGAACCGCAATCACGAAGGGCTGGCGGAGCTCGCGCGGAGAGGGGGGCTGGCGGCAATATTCACCACGAACTTCGACACGCTGATTGAGCAGGCCTTCGCCGCGAAGGGCGTCGAGCTGCGGTTATTCGTCGACCGCTCCGACTTCACCGGCGTTCGTGTCGCGCCGCCATGCGCGCTGTTCAAGCTGCACGGTTCGGTCAAGCAGACGACGACGCTCATCGACACCGTGACGCAGAAGCTGCGCGGACTTCCTCCCTACGTCCGCTATGCACTCTCCCATCTCGATCAGAGGTTCCCTTTGTTGGTGATCGGCTTTTCCGGAACCGATCTCGAGTTCGATGACGACTACATTCCGCTCCTCGACCGCGGCCGGCACGTCACTTGGGTAGTGAACCCGGGGCGGCCGGCGTCGGCACACGTTCGGGCTAAGCTTGACGAGATCGGCGGCACGATCATCGAGGCGGCGCTGCCGCAGGTGTTCGCAGAGGTCGGAATCGTGCAGGCGGAGCCGCCCGAGATGGAAGCGGACGAGGATGCGGACGCCGCAATTCGGAAGGTCATCGATGCATGGGTGCGGCTGGAACATATCGGTCCGCTCACCTGCGCCGCGGTCTGCGCGGAGTTGCTGCATGCCATCGGCGAGGATACCGCGGCTCGTTCGATCGCGGCGAAGCTCGACGCGATGCTGCGCGAGGCGAAAGAACTGCCGCTCACTGCCGCGAAGGTCCTCCGCGTCCTGGGCAGTCTCGCTCTCGATGCGGGCGACACCGACGGGGCGATCTTCTGGTACCAACGGGAGTACGACTTCCATGACTCGCTTTACGCGCTCGCGACACCCGGGGCGCCAGCCAGCGCAAGTTCTGAGCGGATCCACAACCAGGCTGCGACGCTCGTCAATCTGGGCGTCGCGCTCCGGCAAAAGAAGGAACTGGAGTCGGCGCGGGCCATGTTCGAGCGGGCACGCGCCGGCGCGATCGAGATTGCGTCGCCTTATCTGCTGGCGCGGATCGAGTTCAATCTCGCTGAGATCGCGGATGACGCCGGCGCCGACTCCGACGTAGTCCTCGCGCATGCGCGCAACTCGGCGCGTCATGCCAGGGAAGCGGGGCATGCCGCGGCTGTGACGGAAGCGCACCTGCTCGCGGCGCGCACGCTCCTTCCCCTCGGCGAATATCACGCAGCGGAGCAGGAACTCGATGAAGCACGCGCCGTCATGAACTTGAACAGCGACCGCGTGTACCAAATCGAGATCACCCGTTGCCGTGCCGAGCTGGCCGCACGGCGTGGAGAGGACGCGGAGGCGCTGGCAGAGTTTCAGAACGCCTACGGCTTGTGCGGCGAGCGCGAGCGGGCGCGCAAGGCGGTGATCTCCAGTGCTGCCTTTTCCCTGGCCCACTCCGCGCAGGCGCGTCCCTGGCTCGCGAGCCTCCTCGATGGGAAGCTGGAGGTCTGGCCGGAGCGGCCTCTCTTCTTCGCCCAAAAGGCGCGCGGGGCTCGTCCTGACATTCGGCAGGCGTTAATCGTCTCGGAACATCGGCAGGATGCAACCGCGCGTGTACATCTGCTCGTCCTCCTGCTGCGCGAGGACGCGATTTATCAGAGGCCGCGACGGATGCGCGATGTCGCCTTGGCGTTGCTGAATGCGTCGCAGAATAGTGGCGATCTCTTTGCGTGGGACGCGTGGAACGGCCTCGGCATCGCCGCAGACCAGCTCGGCGAGTTCGATGAGGCCGTGGATGCGTATCGACACGCCATCGCGGCGGCGCCCGCCCCGCGCGACCGCGCGCTTACGACGTTGAATCTGGCGCTGATCGTGTCACGGAACGGAACCGCTGCGGAAGCGGAGGCGCTCTTCATCGAGGCGCAGAAGGAGCTCGAAACCGGACCGGCCGGCGACCGCACGCGCCTCTACCTGAACTGGGCGAGACACCGGCTCCGGACGGATCAGGAAGGAGCGCTGGAGCTGGCGCGAAAAGGGCGCGAGTCTGCGGCGAACGTCGATCATCCCGGCGCGGTGTTCGCGGCCGATCAGCTGATCGAGGAAATCGAAGGCGCCTCGTCCGCGCCGCCTGCCGAAGACTCGGCGTCCGATCTCGGGAACGCCGGTCTGGAGCTGCTGGAAGATGGAAAGGTTCAGGAGGCACGGCGGCTGATCGAGAAGGCGATGGCGCTCTATGAGGTGGACGGCGATGAGTTGGGCGTCTCGCGCTGTCTCAACAATCTGGCTGATTGCGCGAGCGCCGAGGGGAAGATCGAGGATGCCATCGGGTTGGCGACGCGCGCACTCGAAATCCGGCATCGGCTCGGCGATGTGGCTGGCGAGGCGCTGACGAGGGCGACCCTTGCGTGGTGGCTCATTGAGACCAAAAAGGCCGAGGAGGCCCTCGATCATGCGCGCCGCGCGCGTTTGCTGCTCCAAGGCGAACCCATCTCGCGCGTAACGGCGATGGCGGAGGCGGCGTTCGGCGTCGCACTCGGGTTGCTCGGCCACGGGATTGAAGCGCGTGCCTCCGCGAAACACGCGATGACCCTCATTGCCGCTAGTGACGATCCCTCCTTGCGCGGACTGGTAGCGCTCCTGCTGCCGCTTGCGCAAGATCCGCCGGCAGAGAAGGCCGGCGATCCGGCCCGACCGCCATCGGCAATCGAGGCGATGCTCCGTGAGTCGGAGCGGCTGAAGCGCATCAGCCAGTTCGATAGCGCGCTCGATCTGCTGAGCGAGGCGGCAGCGCGGCCCGACGCGACTCCCGAGGATCTGGGCAGGATCGCAGGCGATCGCGCGAACGTGCTACAGGATGCGGGCCGCGATCTCGAGGCGGCCGATCAGTACCGCATCGCAGCCGATCTGTTGCGTGCGATCGGGAACGTGCAGCTCGCGCAGATGGCGATCACGCAGGGCGCCGTAAGTCTGCGGCGCGCGGGCGAGATCGGGCGATCGGAGCAGTGGCTGCGCGATGTCCTCGCCGAGCCGGCACTCGAGCCGATCGCGTCGCAGGCACGTCTCGCGCTTGCCAAGTCGGTGGCGCTGCCCTTCCTCACCCGGGAGGAGGCGTTCGACGCGACCGATCCTCGTTGCGCAGAGGCACTGAAGCTCGTTGGCGATGCACTGACCGCGAACCCGAACGATGGACACGCGCTGCTGACGTCGGCGCAGTTCAACATCCTGCAGAACCGGACCGTTGACGCAGAGCTGGAGCTGGAGCAGGCCCGAACCGCATTCCTGCGTATCAATTCGCCGCACGTGGAGTTGGTGGAAGTACAATTGGCGCAGTTGCGCGGAGAAGGGGTTGAAGACGCGCCGTGACCGGTGATTGAGCTCAGGGGCTGATCACGCCACCACAAACCGCGCGCGTCCCTGCCGCTTCGCCTCGTACAGCGCGCGGTCGGCGCGCTCCTTCAGCGATTCGGGCGATTCGCCGTCGGCGATGGAGACGATGCCGCATGACGCGCTGAGCGGACGCGTGGCGCCGTCGTACCGCAGCGGCGTGGCCGCCAGGCGGTCGAAGATGCGCTGCACCTCGGCTTGCGCATCGGCGACCGGCAGGCGCGGAAAGAGGATCGCGAACTCGTCGCCGCCGAGGCGGGCGAGAACGTCGCCGGGGCGAAGCTCGCTGCGGATGATGTTCGCGAACGTGATCAGCGCCGCGTCGCCCGCGGCGTGTCCCAGCTCGTCGTTGATCGGTTTGAAGTGATCGAGATCGATCATCGCCAGCGCTCCGCCGGCGGCATCGCGGGCACTTTCGATGTGCTGCGGCAGCACCTCGGAAAAATAGCGGACGTTGTACGTGCCCGTCAGCGCATCGTGCATGGCCAGCCGTTGCAGCTCCACTTCTTCCGCGACATTGTGCAGCGTCAGGATCGTCGAGGCGCTCGTCTCGCCCGCGAAGCGGAAGACGACGCTCGTGGCTTCGTGCGGCTGATTTTCGATGACGATCCGCTCGGCCGCGTAGCGCGACGTCGTGCGCAGCCACCAGCGCGGCGCGAGCGAATCGCGGTCGAGAATCAGCTCGGCATCCATGCCGAAATAGAGCGTGCCGAACAACTCCTCGGCGCGCCGGTTCGCGTAGAGCAGGCGCTGATCGGCGCCGATCACCAGCACCGCATCGGGAATCGCGTCGAAGGCGGCCTTGAGATAGTGCTGTTCGGTTACGTCCTCGATGACGACGAATGCGTACGACGCGCCTTCGTGCTCGACCGTGTAGCAGCGGACGTTCGCTACGCGGTCGACGCCGCCGGCATGGTAGACGGCGTACCACGCCGTGCCGGAGCCGCGCGCGAGGAGCTGCTCGATCCGCGCGGGCAGCGAGAAATCGATCACGTTCGTCAGCGGCTGTTCGACGGGAAATGACGCGCCATCGAGAAAGGCGCGCGCGAAGGACGAACTGCCGTCGATGAGGTGACCGGTGGTGCGGTCGACGATCGCGCCGGGATGCGGGGACGCGCGCAGCACCGCCTGGAAGAGCGACTCGGCGCGCCGTTTGTCGCGCCGCTGCGCCGCCTGATCGAGCTCGCGCTCGATCGCTGCAGCCAGACGTGTCAGGCGATCCTTCAACAGGTAGTCGTGCGCGCCTTCGCGCATCATCCCAACCGCGACGTCTTCGCCGATGGCGCCGGAAACGACGATGAACGGCACGTCGAGCGCGCGCTTCTTCACGATCGACAACGCCTCGGGTGCGCTGAAGCGGGGGAGGTGATAGTCGCTGACGACGATGTCCCACGGACCGGCGTCGAGCGCGGCGCCGAGCTCCTCGGCCGTCTCCACGCGCGTCATGTCCGGCGTCCAGCCGCCGCGTTTCAACTCCATCGCGATGTGCGCGGCATCGCGGTCGGAATCCTCGATCAGGATGAGCCGGAGCGGCCGAGCCATTTACATCACCTCACGTGCGGACGAGCCGGTGGTGAACCAGATCGTCGCGCCCTTGTCCGGCTCGCCCTCGGCCCATGCGCGGCCGCCGTGTTTCTGGATGATCTTCTGCACCGTCGCCAGGCCGATGCCGGTCCCTTCGAACTCCCGCGTTGAATGCAGGCGCTGGAACGGGCGGAACATCTTCGCGGCATGAGCGGGATCGAATCCCGCGCCGTTGTCGCGGACAAAGTACGCGGGCCATCCGTTGTCGTTGCGCATGCCGATCTCGATGCGCGCGTGCGGCCGTTTGCTGGTGAACTTCCACGCGTTCGTGATCAGGTTTTCGAGCACCGCACGCAGCAACCGCTCGTCGCCGTTTGCGACCACACCGTCGTAAATTGCGAAGTCGACGTCGCGATCGGGATTCGATCGCTGCAGCGACGACGCGATGCTTCGCGCCATGTCGCTGAGATCGACCTCCTCGCGCTGCATCTCGGCGCGCGTCAGCCGCGTCATCTGCAGGAGCCCGTCGATCAGCCGTTGCATCTGCTCGCAGCCGTCGCGAATCCAGTGCACGCAATCGCGGGCGTCGTCGGTCAGCTCCGCGGTGAAGTCCTGCTCCAGCGCCTGCGCGAATCCGCTGACGGCGCCGAGGGGACCGCGAAGATCGTGCGAGACCATGTGGGCGAACGCCTCGAGATCCTTGTTGACCGACTCGAGCTCCGCGGTGCGGCGCCGCAGCGTCACCTCGCGCGTCTGCATCTGCTCGAGCAGCTCGTTGAGCGACTGCGTGAGCGGGCCGAGCTCGCCGCGCGGGATCGGCAACCGGGTGGAGAGCGTTTCGTCGCGAGTCGCGGCGTGGACGCCATCGCGAAGAGCGCGGAAGCGCCGCCGGATGCTGCCCACGAGTGCCGCGGAAAAAAGGATGGCGATGGCGATTGCAACTGCCGCGGCGGCGATCGCGTCGCGAGCGAACGCGCGTGCAGGCGATGGCGTCGCGATCGCTGCCGGCTCGACGCAAAGAGTGTTGCCTCCGGCGATCGATCGGCACACCAGTTCACCGCCGTCCGATGAGCCGGACGAAACGAGCGTGCGGCCGTCGTGGCCAAAAATGGTGGCCGAACGAATCTGTCCGGCCGCGGTGAAGGCGTCGAGCAGCGGCTGCGGCGCATTTCCTTTTTCAATCGATGCGGCCACCGCGTCGGCGACGCTGCCGGTCGACGATGCCTCCGCAGTCTTTGCGCCTCGCGCGAAATAGGCGATGATCCCGGCAGTGGCGAGAGCGGTGAGCAGAGCGGTCGCGAGCAACACCACCATCACCCGGCGCTCGATCGACTGCTGTGCTCGCATACGGCCCGTAGTTTGCAGCGGACTGTGCAAGAACCTCTCCACTGGGTTTCCCATTCGGATGCGACGATGAGAACGGTTTGGTGCGCGATTCTTTGCGCGTGCGGTTTGTTGATGGCCGCATCCTGCCAGGACTCCGACAACGCCTCGGCCTCGCAGCCGCCGCGCATCGAAATCAAAGGCGCCGTCGCACCGATCGACTCCGTCACCGTCTCCGCACCGATCGAGGGACGTGTGGCGAAAGTGAACGCCGCCGAGGGCGCGGCAGTGAAAGCGGGCGACGTGCTGATCGTGCTCACGAATCCGGCAGTCGATCGCGATCTGGCCTACGCCCGCGCGCAGATCGCTTCGGCCGAATTGAAGTTGCGCGGCACTACCGCCATCCCTCCTGCCGTCTCGGCGGAAGGGGAGAAGAGCGCCGCCGCGATCATGAGAGCGAAAGAAGAGAAGGCGGCCCGCTATCGCGCACTGCTCGCCTCGGGCGACGTATCGAAGCAGGAAGTCGCGGACGCGGAAACCGAATACGCGATGGCGCGGCGCGACTGGCTGGCCGAACGCGAGCGGCGCACCGCCACGGCGCCTGCGGCCGATCCGGGACTCGCGCGCGCGGAGCTCGATCGTGCGCGGGCCGACCTCGCCTTCGCCGAGCACCGCCAGACGCTGCTGACCATCACGGCTCCGGCGTCCGGCACCCTGGCGCGGCTTCGCGTGCGTGCAGGGGACGACGTCTACACGCGCGATCCGCTCGCCGACGTCGCCGATCCCTCCTCTGTTCGCGTCCAGGCGCAGCTTGCGCCGGAGCTCGTTCGTTTCGTGCGCGCGGGCGCTTCCGCCGACGTGCGCGTTCTCACCATTCCGCCGCATCGTTTTCGCGAGCCAATCGCGCGCGTGATCGCGGCCGGCGCTGAGGGCGGGCCGGCCATCATCGTCAACGTTCCGAATCCCGATCGGATGATGCAGCCGGGAACGCCGGCAATCATCACGCTGCAATGAAACGTGCCTTCGCGTTCGCTGCGCTGTTGCTGGCCGCATCGGCGCGTGCGGCTGATGTGCTGACGTTCGACGAAGTGCTGGCGCGCGCGACGCGGGCTCGCGCGTTGCCGTCATCCGCGGTCGACGCCATCACGGCACTCGATCGCGACACCATCCGCGATTTCCCCACCGTCCGCGCCGAGACCTCGGTCAGCAGCGCCGACAATCTCGATCTCTTCACGCAGAACGTTCTGCGCTTCAACGCCTTCACCGCGCTCGTCAGCGTCGACTATCCGCTGCTCGACGGCGGCGTCCGCGCGTTGCAGCGCCAGTCGGCACGCATCGAGGCGCTCACGTTTCGCGAGCGGATGCGCGCGATGTCGGACGATCTCTTTCGCGAGACGGTCGATGCTGTGGCGCGCCTCTACACCGTGCAGGAGCGCCTTCGCCTTCTCAACAGCGGCATGCAGCACGCCCTCGACCTCGGCGATCGCGCCAAAAAGATGCTCGACGTCCGCGAGATTTCGAACGTCACCGCGGCCCAGTGGGAAGACGAGGCTCTGGCCGCCGAGGGGCAGCGCCTCGATCTCGAGTCGCAGCGGATCGAAGCGGAGACGCACGTCAAGCAACTGATCGCCGATACGTCTTCGGAGCCGATCGAAGTCACGATCGACGTCGACAGGGCGCCGGAAGCAGCGCCGCAACGCGCGAGTGACAGCGTCGCCAGTCTTCTCTTTCAGCGCCGCGAGCTGGCTGCCGAGGAAGCGGAAGCCGCGCGCCGGCCGCAGGTGCTGCTTTCCGGTTTTGGCGGCGTTGCCGCGGTGGGAGGCGACCGGCAGTACGGACTTTACGGAGTGCGCATGAGCATCGGTCTGCCGATGTTCGACGCCTCCGCGCGGCGCCGCGCCGCCGGGGCGCGGCTGGAGGCTGAGCAATCGCGGATCGAGCGCGACGTCGCTGACGCGCAGGCGCGCCGTCAGCGCGACGCGCTGGCGATGGACGCGGCCGCGCTGCGGAAACGGATCGCATTGCTGACGCAGGCGGTCGACGTCTCGCGTCAGCGCGAAGAGTCGACCGCGCGGCTCGTCTCGGCCGGACTTCGCTCCGCCGCCGAAGCCGCGCGCGCGGCGGCCGATCGGACGCGGCGCGAGAGCGACCTGCTCGCGGCGCGCGTCGATCTCTGGAAAATCGCGCAGCTCATGCGACGGGAGGGAAGCGGCGGCCCCGCGGTTGCCGGCACGCCGACGCGATGAGCGACATCTCCGTCCTCATGACTACCGAAGGCACGTACCCGTACGGTGCGGGCGGCGTGAGCACGTGGTGCGATGCGTTGCTGCGAAAAACGCCCGACGTCCGCTACACGCTTCTGCCGATCATGATGAACCCGCACATCGAATCGAAGTTCGATCCGCCGGCGAACGTGCAGGGCATCATCAACGTACCGTTGTGGGGCATCGAAGAGCCGGCCGAATTCACCGCCGACGCGCCCTTCGCCGAGTTGTACGAACGAAAACGCCGCACCTCGGACGCGCAGATCGAAGCCGAGTTCGTCCCGATCTTTCGCCGCTTCCTCGATTTCGTGAACGGCGGCGCCGACCCGGAAGGTTTCGGTCAGGTGCTCGTGGAGATGGAGGACTTCTTCGCCGTCTGCGACTACAACGAGACGATGAAGTCGCGGCCGGTGTGGCGCGCCTTCTGCGACGTCATGCAGGCGTTCAGCCGCCGCGCCGCCGAGGCGCTGCCGGAAGCCGCGCGCATCCATCAGCAGCCGACGCTCTTCGATCTCACCGAGAGCCTTCGCTGGCTCTATCGTTTTCTCATCGTCCTCACCGTGGCGCCGCCCGAGGCCGACGTCACGCACACCACCGCCGCGGCGTTTTGCGGGATTCCGTGCATCACCGCGAAGGTGCGCTACGGCACGCCGATGATCGTCACCGAGCACGGCGTCTATCTGCGCGAGCAGAACCTCTTTCTCTCCCGCTTTCGCCGTCTTTTCTTCTGCAAACAGTTCCTGCTGAATCTCATCACCGCCGTCGTGCGCGCGAACTACTTTCACGCGGACGTCGTGGCGCCTGTATGCCACTACAACACGCGCTGGGAGCTGGCGCACGGAACGCCGCCGCACAAGATCCGCGTCATCTACAACGGCGTCGATCCCGAGCTGTTCGCGCCCGCGGCGAAGAAGGATGGCGCGCTGCACGTCGTCGCCACCGCGCGCATCGATCCGTTGAAAGACATCGAAACGTTTCTTCGCGTCGCCGCACGCGTGCGCGAGACGCATGGCGACGTCCGCTTCACCGTCCACGGATCGGTCGCCGATAACGAGTACTACGAACGCTGTCTGCAACTCCGCCGCGAGTTGAAGCTGGATGAAATCGTGACGATGGGGAGCGCGGTGAGCGACGTTGCCGGCGCGTACGCCGATGCGGACGTCGTCCTTCTCACCAGCATCTCCGAGGCCTTTCCGTACTCGGTGATCGAAGCGATGTCGTGCGAGCGGGCGGTGGTGGCCAGCGACGTCGGCGGCGTTCATGAAGCGCTGGAGGATTGCGGGATCCTGGTGAAGCCGCGCGACGTCGACGGTTTCGCCGCCGCGGTAACGCAGCTTCTCGACGATCGCGCGCTGCGCATCCGCCTCGGCCGCCGCGCGCGGCAGCGCGTGCTCGAAGAGTTCCGTCTCGACCACTGCGTCGCGTCGTATCTCGACCTCTATCAGACGCTGGCGCGGCAGAAGGCGGCGGCATGACCGCGGACGCGCTCGGCCAGCAGGTCATCGATCGGATCGGCATTCCGAAGGATGCGTGGGAAATCGCCGCGCAACTCGAGGTGCTCGGTCTTCGCGACGACGACGCCCGCAGCATCCACGGTGCACGCGATCTCTTCGATCTCGCGCGCGGAATCGAACGGCGCTTTCGCGCGGGGCAGTACGCATTCGTGGTCGAAGGCGAAGATCCCGTCCGCTACGTCAATCCCTTATTGCGCTTCGTCCGGCGGTACTTCGCCGGCATCGTGTTCGCCATGCCGATGGCGCTGCAGGCGGCGACGATGCTGATCTGGGGCTACGGCATCTGGGGCGCGATCGATCTCGAGCTCGCGCAGGGGAGCGCGATCGCCCTCGGCTTCATCGCCAGCTACATCGTGGCCGGTGGCTTCTCGCAATCGATCGTCCGCCGCGGCCTTTTCTATCTCTATCAGAAGGAAGAAGTGCTGGCGCGCTGGACGGCACTGCGCGGCTGGTGGATCGCGCTGCGCGCCATGCTGGCGCTGCTCATCCCCGCGCTGCTGGCGAATGCGATTTTTCGCATCCTGCCGTGGTCGATGGTGATCGTCGCCGCCGCGTTTTACGTCGGTCTCGGGATTCTCTGGCTGAACTGGTCGCTCATCTACCTCGTGCGGAAGTCGCACTGGTTCCTGGTCGTGACCGCGCTGTCGCTCGGCGCCGTGTTGGTCGCGGCGAAGGTGCTGCATCTCGCGCCGATCGCGGCCAACGCGGTGGGCGTGACGGTCGCGGACGTTCTCAGTCTCGGCGCGGCATCGTGGCAGCTCCGCCGCCTTGCGCGCGGACGCGCGGAGCCGGTGAATCCGCCGCGGCTGGTGGTCCTCGTCTACGCCACCTCGCGCTATTTCGTGTACGGACTGTTGTTCAACGCGTTCCTGTTCGCCGACCGCGTGATCGCGTGGACGACGCCGGTCGGCCGTCTCGACTTTCCGCCGTATCCGTTCTGGCTGAGCGTTCGCTACGAACTGGCGCTCGATCTCGCGCTGGTCGTGGCCATCGTGATGAGCGGCATGGTGGAAGTGGCGATCGAGAAATTTTCCGAGGAGCTGATCCCGATGGAGAAGGGGATCCGGAGCGATGCCGCGGCGGACTTCATCGATGCGAATCGCGCCGCCTATCGCCGCCGCGGCTACGGACTGGCGCTCTCCGCAATCATCGCGCTCGCGGTGGCCGCGGGCGTGTTCATGGCGCTGCAGCGCGTCTCGAATCCCGTCCTGCATGAGGCGCTGATGGCGCGCGTGACGATGAGCGTCTTCGCCGCCGCGGCGATCGGCTACGTCTTCTTCATGTTCGCGGTGCGCCATCTCCTGATGCTGTTGACGACGTCGCGGGTCGACGATGCGGTGCGCAGCGTGGCCATCGCGCTTGCGGTCAACATCGCCGTCGGCTTCATCTGCAGCAGGTTTTTCAACTACGCGGCGGCGGTGGCCGGACTGGTCGCCGGCGCTGCCGTGATGACGCTCGTGGCCGGCCGCGCGGTGCGGCGGACTCTCGACGATCTCGACTATCACTATTTCGCGGCCTTCTGACATGTACTGGCTACTCGGCATCGACACGGTTTTGCGCATCGCTGCGGCGATGGTGCTGCTGTTCGTGATCGTGCCGGCGCTGGCCTGGCGGCGGCCCGCGTCCTTCGGGCGGATGGAGTGGTTCTGGTGGAACCTCGGCATTGGCCTGACGCTGTTGACGCTGGCGGGGCAGCTCTTCACGCTGCTGAACATCGCCGGCTCGCTGACGTACGCGATCCTGCTCGCCGCGATCGTGATTTTCGGACGCGCGCGCAGCCGCGGCGTCGGGCCGCTGCAATTGATCGCCGGAGGCTATCGCGCCGCCGTTCTCTTCGGGCTGAACGTCGTCGATGGCCGTCTCGATCTTCGCGCGCGGCTGACGAACGCGATGCGCGAGATTGCGCATCGCGCCGCGGCACAACTGCGCGATCGATCGCTTGCCGTCTGGGCCGCGATCGCCGCGATTGCCGCCGTCACTCGCTTCTATCGTCCCTTCGCAACCGCGAACCTCGGCTTTTCCGACACCTACGTTCACCTCTATCTGATGCGCCTTCTCGACGCGGGACGGCAGGTCGATCCGGCCTGGGGACCATATCCGCGCGGCATGCACTTTCTGCTGTTGGCCATCGAAGGACTGACGAACGTCGACGCCATCCTGCTGCTCAACTTCTTCGGCGCGTTCAGCGGCGTGCTGATCACGCTCTCCGTCGCCTACGCCGCGCGCCGCGTCGCGCGCAGCAATGTCGCCGCGCTGGTGGCGGGTCTGGCCTTCGCCACGATGATCGGCGGGCCGCATCAGTACTTCATCGCCGGCGGCAGCGTTTCGTCGGCTGACCGCGGCGTTGCGCGCTCGATCCTGCAACGCTCATACGGCGAGATGGATGCAGCGACCGAGGGCGAGTTCGACGTGCTGCTCACCGCCTTTCAGCGGCAGACCTCGACGTTGCCGCAGGAACTGGCCATCGCGCTGCTCTTTCCCGCCGCGCTCTTTCTTTTCGACTGGCTTCCCACGCGCGACCGCTGGCGGCTGGCAGGGTTTGCCGGCTGCGCCTCGGCCATCGCCGCCATTCACTCCGGCGTCGTGGTGCCGCTGGTGCTCCTATGCGCCGCCGTGGCGATCGCGGTGCTGATCGAGCGAAGCGCGAGCGTACGCGAGATCGTTCGCGCCGCGCTGATCGGCGGCGGAGCGGTGGCGATCGGATCAACCTGGATTCTCGGTTTCATCCGTTACCACAGAGCAGCGGTGAGCGCGGACAGCCATGTCGGATCCACCGCGCTCTACTACTTCCCCTTCCTCCGCCCGTTCGCCAGCGGCAACGCCGAGGAACCGTCGGCGGAAATCGCGTACATGACGCTGACGCCGTTCCTGATGGTGATCGTGATCGTCGCCGTGATCCTGCTGTTGCGCGCAGCGCGTGCGCGCGACGGCGCGACGATCTGGCTCGCACTGGCAGTGATTCTCTTCACGCTGACGCACGCGGCGTCCGCGATCGGGATTCCGGAAATCGTGGAAGTGCGCCGCAACGCCACCTGGCTGGCCATGGCCGTCGCCGCAATCCTCGGCGTCGCCGTCTCCGCCATCACCGAACTCGTGCCGCGGCGGCGATGGGCGTCCGCCGTTCCTGCGATCGCGCTCGCCGCGTGGGCGTTCACGATGCCGAATCTTTTCGGCGCCGCCATGCGCGGCAAGCTGCTCGATTACTCCGGCTACGGCGAGACAGCTCTGGCCGTGGTGAAGCTCTCCCACGATTACGAGCCGTTCACCTGGACTCTCGTCACCTACGGGCAGGAGTACCCGATGGTGCTCGGCCGCGGCTTTCACGTCACCGCCGCCGATTTTCTGGAGCGCTTCGATCCGGCCGAGTCGACGCTGCCGATTCCGACGCCGCTCGTCTTCATCGCCGTCGAAAAGAAGCCGCATCGTTTTCAGATCAACACTTGGTCGGCGCGATTCGACCGGGGAGCGATCGAGGAGCGGCTGCAGACGTGGTGCACACTGTACCGGATGACGCACAAGGACATGGGCATCTGGCTGGAGGATGGCAACGTCCGCATCTACGCCATTCGCCGGCCGCCGCGCGAGATGGCGCGCCTCGCGGACGGGAGGGGAGAGTGAGCGTCATGCCGCGCCTTCCGCTGAAGCGCCGCCCCAGCGTGCACGCGGCCGCGGTCGTTCCCGCGTTCAACGTGGAGAAGGAGCTCGGGTCGGTGCTGCGCGCGATGCCGCCGATCTTCACCACGATCGTCGTGGTCGACGACGCCTCGACCGACCATACCGGCGAGCTGGCCGACCGCTACGCGCAGCTCGATCCGCGCGTGATCGTCGTACATCACGAAACGAATCGCGGCGTCGGCGGCGCGATGATCACCGGCTTCCGCACCGCCGTCGACGCCGGCGCCGACGTGATCGTGAAAATCGACGGCGACGGCCAGATGCCGCTCTGGCTCGTGCCGCAACTGATCGAGCCGCTCGTGCGCGGCGAAGCGGATTACGTCAAAGGCAACCGCTTCCGCGACTTCGCGGCCATCCGGGCCATGCCGATGGCGCGGCGCATCGGCAACGTCGTTCTCAGTTTTCTGGCCAAGGCCGCCACCGGCTACTGGCGCAGCTTCGATCCGACCAACGGCTTTCTGGCCATTCGCGCCGACGTCCTCTCGCAGTTGCCGCTGCACAAGATTGATCAAACGTATTTTTTCGAGATCTCGATGCTCAGCCACCTCTATCTAATCGGCGCCGTGGTGAAGGAAGTGCCGATGCCCGCGCGCTACGCCGGCGAGACCTCCAACCTCTCCATCGGCCGCGTGATGCGCCAGTTCCCCGCAAAACTGATCTGGTCGCTGATGCGCCGCATCGCGCTGCGCAACTACGTCTACGACTTCAATCTCGAATCGATCGACCTCGCCGCCGGCATTCCGCTCCTGCTCTTCGGCATCATCTTCGGCGCGGTGAAGTGGATCTGGTTCGCCTCGCATCGTCTCCCGGCGCCCACCGGAACGGTCATGCTGGCCGCGCTGTCGGTGATGCTCGGAGTCCAACTGCTGCTCTCCGCCGCGCATCTCGACCTCGACAAAGTGCCGCGCGATCCGATCAACGGCGGTTCGATCGAAGTCCCGGCTCGGGAGGAATCGGACGTAGGTGCGGCGCGATGAACGTCCGCGCCAGCGCCTCGAATCGTATGGGTTCTTGCGCGTTCGTCACATCGAGAGTCCTTCTCCCCCGCGGTTTTTTTGCGGGGGAGAAGGTGCCGAAGGCGGTTGAGGGGGCGGCGCTTGCGAGATCGAGCCTCGTAAACGCCCCTCACCCGCACTTCGTGTCTCCCTCTCCCCGCAAGAAGACGCGGGGAGAGGGACTCTCGATGGGAAAGATGTTTTGGTTGCGGCTACGTCGCGCTGTGCATTCCAGAAGAAGACCCGAAAGACACGGCAAGGGCCTGATGCTTTGGCGATCAGCGTAGCCGCTTCTCGATGAACGGCCGCGCCAGCGCCTCGAACCGTTCATAGGGGAATCGGAATCGCCGCTCGTAATAGAGCGGACCGGCGTGGGGTCGCGATTGCACGCGCGCCGCGCTGGCCTCGTGCGCATGCTCGCGCCATGTGGTGAGGATTCCGGGCAACAATCCAAGCCACGTTCGGCGCTGCGATCGAAAGAAGCGCACAAGCGCTGCGTTCGCGAGCACCTCGCGCAATTTCAATCGCCGCGAGGTCCATCCGTCGCCGATCGGATAACACACGCGAAAGAACGGTCCGATGCGGCGGAAGCCGGTGTAGAGCGGCACTTCGAAACATCGCGCGCCGTGCTGTTGCGCGAACGCCAGCGCGACGAGATGCGAGGCGTCGTGATCGTGATGGCCGCCTTCCCACGCCAGAGTCCAGACTTCGTCCGCGCGATCGAAACGAGCCGACAGCGACGCCAGCGCGCGGTCGAGGTTCTCGATCAGCGCACCGTCCGCGATTCGATTCTCCGACCCGATGAAGGCGGCCTCGAACACGCCGAGCGAGGCCAACGCCCGGCGCGATTCCTCATCGCGCACGATCGGCTTTTTCCCATCCGTGAGAAACGCGCAGGCAATCTCATCGCCCGCAGCGACGGCGCGCCGGATGCGCGGAGCGGCCGCGATCTCGTCATCCTGATGCGCGAAAACGAAGACGATCCGCATCAGAGATGGTCCGTGTCCGCCCACATCACGCGCCAGCGTTTGGACGCGTACGGCGCCGGATGAACGAGCAGCCGGAACCAATGCGGCCCCGGCAGAAAGCCGCGCGCCAGGAGCATCCGAAATGCCGGATGCGATCGCGAGACCAGCGCCGCGATGAGCCGGCATCCTCGCGCCTTCCCCTCAGCAATCGCATCGCGCACGAGCATCCGCGCCGCTCGCGCATCGCGCCAGGCAAGGTCGGCGATGGCAAACGTGTCCTGACCTTTCAACGTGGTCCGCCGCGCCACGAGGTACGCGTCATCGCCGAACGCGGTGACGCGGTATCGCCAATGCGGATTGTCGAAAAGCCGCCACGCCAGCCACTCGGCCGTCCGCGCGACCGACGCGCCATCGCGCGGCATCGCCGCGGCGATCGAGGCCATGAGCGGCGAATCCGCACGGCTCAGTTCGCGGATTCCGCTGGGACGCCGAAACGCAAGGAACGCTGGCCGAATCAGCACCGGCACCTTCGTCGCCACCGTCCAGCCGCCGCGAAGCATCGCGCCGAGAACTGACGAACGAATCTGGTAGGCGGTGGAGAGGGCGAAGTCATCGCTCGTCGCCTCCATCGCATGCGTGACGACCTTCGTGAAAAGACCGCGGCCGCGCGACTCGGGAGCCGTCATCGCATCGACGGCAAGTCCGCCGCGCACGATCTGGCCATCGATCCGGTATGGCGTCGGCACGATCGCGATGTGCGTCGTCGCGGCATCGTCGACGAAACATCGCCCGCGTCCGAACTCCCAGTCCCAGAACGCGGGATCGAGTTTCTCGCGGTCGACGTCGCCGAAACAACGCGCACGAAGCGCGAGGATCGCGTCGCGGTCAGCAGGCGTCGTTTCGCGGAACATGCCGTCTAGTTTGTCTGAATTCGTACGGTGCCGCGCGCGAACCGCCGCCAAGCCGTTCCGATTTCGCGATGAATCGGCGTCAGCGGCTTCCCGAAATCGCGAAAGTAGTCGTCGATGAAAATCGGCGTAATCGCAGGCAGCGCCGCGAACGCATCCATGTCGTAGAGCCGCGCGATGGCGATCACGCGCGCGGCATCTTCCGCGTTCGTCACGTAATTGAGATGAACGAAGCGAACGCGCGGATACCGCTTGCGCACCGGCGCGATGAGATGGCGCATCAGGTAATCGATGCTGTTCCATCGATCGTGCGGATCGTTCCACGGCCGAAACGCTCCGTGCAGCGTAATGAGACTTTCCGAGACATCGACGTCGACGTAGGGGAGGATGTCGCTGGCCGCGCGATAACCCTGATTGGTGATGATCACGCCGCCCCGCAACTCGCGCCGCAGATTGCGCAGGAAGCGCGCGAACGCCGCGTCATACCGTTCCTTATGCCGCGCCTTGAACGCCGCCAGCGCATCAGGATGCACGCTTTCGGCCGTGGTCGTGTCGAGAAAGACGCCGTCGTACCCAACGGCGCGCAAGCGTGCCGCGATCGCCGCCGGCCGCTCCTCGGCATGCTCGCGCGTAGCCGGATCGTAGTAAAACGCATCCGCGTCGGCCGCGCCGAGCCCGCCGCGAAGCGGACGATCGTTCAGCAGCCCGCGCCCGCGCGTCCGCAGCGACGCCTCCCAGCTGCCCGGCTTCGCCAACGATCCATAGAACGCCACCGCCCATTCGTACAGCGCCAACCGCGTCCCGCGCCGATGCAACGCCGCCACCTGCACCGCCGGCAGCGGATCATGCGTAACGAGAACATCAAACCGCCCGCACCACTCAAGCTGCGCCGCCGTAAGCGCCCCGCCGTAGTGAAAGGCCACGCTCCCGCGCCGCTCCGCCGCATACGCCGGCGTGACAAGACACAGCGCGACCGTCAACAACTGCTGCACGTTCATAGTCCGAAGAGGAACGAACTGCTGATCAAAAAGGGCCAACTGCCGCCCGCATTTTTACACGCGTAATTGCAGAGTGAGTATTCAAGCAGTAATGCCTGAAACGTAGGAGTCCTCGCACCGATCGTAGATGCCTCTGCTATCACCGGAGATGGTCACGCCTCTGCCCTGAGCTTGGTGGTAAAGCTCCTCGTGGGATTCGTGAGCATTCGCTGACCGCTGGGAACATCAGGCCTTTGGGCCGCGCGCAATCCCAGTTCCAGGGATTAGCCGGACTACCTTCTGGACGCACTACAGCAACGCGCTGCCGCTGACCCAGCTATGCCGATCCCACGGGGCGCCGGCGGACATTCTTTACGCACTATCCTTCCCGCAAGCTTGGATCTGCGCCTATTCTCAAAGCCGGGGGGCAATCCTACGAGAGGCAAGGCTTGATGAGGACTTGACCGGTGAATGGCTTGGTGGCATTGGTCGCGTGCAGGTAGTACGTCATCGTGAAGGGTTTCAGTGGCTCCGGGATCGTGAGGTAGATCACGCCGAGGTCACGGTCGTACGTGTGGCGGAGTCGTCGCACCCACCACGAGACCTCGTGCTCGTCAATGTCTGGCCCGGTCTGCTGCGGATTCAGGTCAGGCAATGGATTGTAGCGTTGGATGGGAAAGCCCGGTGGATTGGTGATTCGCTCCATGATCTCGCGCTGCAGGAGAGCGTTGTTTCGTGGTGGTGTTGGTGCTGTTGGCGGTCGGGGAACGCTTGGCGCGTGTGACCGAAGGGTGAGGGTTGGTGGAAAAGTAATAGAGATCCTGGTGTCCTCCGCGGGTTTGCCACCTGTGTTGTGGAGGGTGATCGCGAGTTTAATAGTTCGTGATCGTTCTTTGGTTCCATCGTACCTCCCGCCAAGGTAGGTCCGGTAGTCGGCTTCGTAGCGGTCGCAATCGCTTTGGTAACGTTGGTATTCGCTAGACGGGATGGCGTTCGGGTCGGGCATGCCGAGCGCGTCGAGGCTCAGGAGTCGCCGGCCGTTAACTGTGACGATGCCTTCTGGGTCCTCCGTGCCTGGGTTAGCGAACCGTGAGAGTTTCTCGCGTGCGGTGCGTGCCTCGGCGCGCATCTGTTCCTCGTCGACTGGTGCTGGCGCGGCGATGAGTGTTGTGGCGCCGACGGTCTTGGTTTCGCCGTTGATCGCAAGGTGGAGGGTTGGTGCGGCGGCGCGTAGTTCGTGGAGTTCGCGGCGCAGTCGCTCGTTTTCTTGTTCGGTCTCGTCTTTTGTTGGCGGGAGCTTGTCCTCTTCGGGGAGTTCTTTGGCGATGATCCCGAGTCGGGCCGCGGTGAGCCGTGGTCCAACATCGTGCGCATAGAGGACGAGTCCGTCGCTTGGGTTCTCGGTTCTTGCCTGGATAACGCTCGCGATGATCCGGTCGTCAGCATGCGACGGGTCGAGACGGTGGACTGCGTAGTCGATGTTTGCTGGCTTGTCGTCAATGGCGAGGCTGACCCCGGGCCGTAGTCCGGAACTCGTAAGGCTTCTCTCGATGCGCTGGAGTGCTCGTCTGGCGCGTTCGCGGAGAGTTTTCTTGGGGTGTTGGTCCTTGTGTCGGTCCAGTTCTCGGATGTTTGTTTCGGTGATGATGATCGTTACTGGAGTGGCTTCGTGGGTTTCCCAGGCGATCTCCTGCAGCGGTTTGGCGTGGAGGAGGATGTTGGTGTCGATATAAACGCGCGTCATGTTGGTTGGTGGCGGGTTTGTAATTCTAGGTTCTCTCGGGCTTCTCGCTTGGCGTCACGTCTAGATTCTAAAGTACCCAAGACTGATGTCGCCTCGGCGGCAGGACAGGCGTCGGCCCTTTAGACTCCTCATCGGCCGCCAGAACTCAATCGAGTGAGATCACGTGGGTCACACCGTCGCACTTTGCTCACCCCCATTTCGGCTTCGCTTCGACGAGTGACGGCGGCCGCCGGTGCGCGGGTACAATTGCGGCTGGTCCGCCACAATCTTGTCTACTCCTCCAATCGACCGCCTCGGCGATAGGCCGGCTGATGATCAGTCGATCATCGGGCGGAGGCTCGGGCATTACCGCGTCGATGCTGCGCTCGGGTCGGGCGGGATGGGGGATGTTTATCGGGCGCACGATACGAGGCTGGCGAGGGACGTCGCGCTCAAGGTGCTGCCGGCGGAGATGTCGGCCAGTTCCGAGAGGCTGGAGCGTTTTCAACGGGAAGCGAAGGCGCTGGCGGCTCTCGATCATCCCGGCATCGTGGGCGTTTATTCGGTCGAGGAGTCGGAGGGCTTTCATTTTCTGACGATGCAGCTCGTCGAGGGGGAGCCGCTCGACAGGCTCATTCCTCGGGACGGGTTGCCCTGCGCTCGCCTTCTGTCCATCGCGACCTCGCTCACGGACGCGCTTTCGGCGGCGCACGAAAAAGGGATCGTTCATCGCGATCTCAAACCGGCCAACGTGATGCTCACGGCGGATGGCCACGTCAAGGTGCTCGACTTCGGGCTCGCGAAAATGACGGTGCCGAATGGGAACGCCGGCGTCGATTCAGCCACCGACATGAGGACGCAGGCCGGCGTGGTCATGGGAACGCTGCCGTACATGTCGCCGGAGCAGGTACAGGGCCTCGCCGTCGATCATCGATCCGACATCTTCTCGCTCGGCGTCATTCTTTATGAGCTGGCCACGGGACAACGTCCGTTTCAGGGGCGCTCGACGGCGGAGCTGGCGTCGGTGATTCTGCGCGACGATGCGAAGTCTCTCAGTGAGATTCGTCCCGATCTTCCGAAGCCGTTCGCGCTCCTGGTCGAACGCTGCCTCAGGAAAAGCGTCGCCGATCGTTTCGCGTCGGCGCGCGAGGTTCGCGCGGCACTGAACGCGATCCCGCTGACTTCCTCCGCCGATGTAGAAGCGGTCGGAGACAGGCGTATCGGGCGGCGACGCATCACCCTCGTCGCAGCCATCGCACTGATTGCGATCGTCGCGGTTGTCACTTGGCGTGTGCAACGCCGCGAGTCCTCTCCGCAGATGCAGCAAGCATCCGAGATGACCCTCGCCGTTCTTCCGATCGAAAACCTCGGCAAGGATTCGTCGCTGGAGTATCTGGCCGACGGCATGACCGGCGAGCTCGCCGGTGCGCTGAAACGAGTGCCGGGACTGCAGGTCTCCGGCGATCTTTCGACGTTCCGATTCAAAGGCGCGCACGTCGATCCCGCGGAAATTGCGCGGCAGCTTGGCGTGCGAATGCTCCTCACCGGCAGACTGCAACCCGGAGTCGATCGGGTGCGCCTGCAGATGCAGTTGAGCAATCCGGATGGACGGCTGCTCTGGTCGAATACGTACGACCGGCAGAGGCGCGACACGTTCGCCATGCAGGACGAGATCACGGCGGCGGTGGCGTCGGAGCTGCGCCTCGTGCTCTCGCCGAAAACGGTCGCCGGGACGCGTGCGGGGCGGACGATCAATGCCGAGGCCCATGACTTGTTTCTTCGCGGACAGTTCGAGAAGAACAAGCTGTCGCCGGAAGGACTGGCGCGTGCGCTCGGCTACTTCCAGCGCGCCCTCGCGCTCGATCCGCACTACGCGCAGGCGCATGCCGGCGTGGCGTTCGTCTACGACATGCAAGCCGACGTCTATGCGCCGTCGCACGAGTATCACAGCCTCGCTCTGGCTGCCGCGCGGCGCGCGCTCGAGAGTGATGACCAGCTCCCGGAAGCGCACGCGTTAGTCGGCTACGAGATGATTGCGGCGAACTGGGATTTCCCGGGCGGGAAAGCGGAAATGGCGCGGGGGCTCGCTCTGAATCCCAACTCGTCGGACGCCCTCTTCATGGCGGGTATATTCGCCTGGGTGACAGGCGATGAGGCGCAGGCGGTGAGCATTGCCGATCGCTTGTTGAAAATCGATCCGCTGTCCGCACTGGCGGCGCGTCTGCGGGCGGAAGCGCTGCAGTGGGGAGGACGAAACGAGGAGGCGTTGCGCCAGCACCAGATCGCGAACAGCCTCGATCCGACCGTGATCCTGACCGAGGCGACGGACGCGAATGCGCTGCGCGACCTCGGCCGTTACGACGAATCGATCCAGTCCTTCCTGAATTACGAGAAGACGTTCAATCAGCCTTCGTGGGGTCTGGCTGTCACATACGGCCGGATGGGGCGGCACGAGGATGCGCTGCGAGCGATCCATGCGGTGGAAGCGCGCGAGCGGAAGCAATGGGTCGACCCTGATTTCATCGCCATCGCGTACGCTGCGAACGGCGATCGCGACAACGCCATGCGCTGGCTCAACAAGGCGTGGGAGGTGAAGTCGTGGTGCCTGCGCGCCTTCCTGAACGTAGATAGCCCGTGGCTGCGCGAGCTTCATAGCGATCCGCGATACATCGAGTTGCGCAAGCGCGTCCTCTCCACGCGATGGTCCTCGTAGTCGAGGTCTGTTACCGGCGGCGCATGTGATTTTCGTCATACCGGCTGGTGACTCGCTCCACATCCCGCCGTGGCCTCGGCCGCTACCATCGTCTGGAAAAATCTGGCGATCGGGAGATCAACCAATGGCTTTCGTCATCACCGACAACTGCATCAAAGACGCGCTGTGTGTGGATGCTTGTCCGGTCGACTGCATTCATCCGCGGATGGATGAGGCTTCGTTCGACGGGGTTACGCAGATGTACGTCGACCCGTCGGAATGCATCGACTGCGGTGCGTGCATCCCGGCCTGCACCTCGGACGCGATCTTCGCGCTCGATGACGTGCCGGCGGACAAGCTGCAGTTCATCGCCGCGAACGCCGCGCATTTCGCATAGCTTTTGGTCGTCGCTGCTCGTGCGCGGCCATCATCAAGGCCTGATCGCGATGGGCGCCAGGTTGTCGTCCGGCGCCACGTCGATCAGCAGATGTCGCGGGTCGATGCCCGCGGTGGCGGGGCGTTGCGGGACGGTGATCGTGATCGTTTGCGGGCCGGTGCGGATGCGTTGCATGGCGCGGTAGAGCGGTTGATCGCCATTGGGGCCGAAAACGCCGATCTCGATGAGGTCGTTCATGGCCAGGTTCGTCTCGACGCCCGCCTTGTCGACCGCCACCTTCCGTGCTTCGACGTCGAGGGTGACACGCCAGGCTCCGGTAGCGATCTGCTGTGCGGTCGCTTTCTTCGTTTTCAGCTCCCAGAAGGTGTTGCGCTCGAGGAGATCGCCTAGGAGCGGGCGCAGTGAAGCGGGGGTCACCGCCTGGAGCTCGCGCAGCAGGTCGAGCGAGGTCGCGAACGGCGGCTGATGCGACGCGTGCTGCTCGCGCAGCCGGCGCCAGGCGAGGTCGACGTTGTTCTGCCCCACGTACTCGCGCAACGCGAACATCGCGAACGGCCCTTTGCGGTAGGCGAGGAACTTGTCGGAGGCGCGCAGCAGCGGAACGTCGGCGCGGGAGCGCGGAGTCAGGTAGTCGCGGCGCATGAAATCAAGGAAGCGGGAGAGGTGCGCGGTGCCGTACTCCTGTTCGATGACGCTCATCGCCGCGTACCAGGCGAAACTCTCGCTGAGCAGCGCCGCTCCCTCGACGCGCGCCGGCGCCACCTGAAACTGATGCGCGGTCTCATGCGCGATGACGGCGAACGGCAGATCGAATCCGCGCTCGTCGTGCGCGGGATCCATCAGCGGGAAGACTTCCGAATACCAGATGGTGGCGTGCGCCGCATGCGCGCCGCCGTCTTTCCGAACGTATTCGACCAGCCGGAAAACCTTGTAGGGATACGGTCCGAATCGCTGCGTGTACTGGGCGAGCGAGCGCTGCATGCTCCGGATCATCCGATCGACGTTGCCTGTATGCGCGGGAGTGTGGACAACTTCGATGGCGATGTCGCCGGCGCGCGCGCGGCGCACTGCGTAATCGGCGGAGAAAATGGCGTAGCCATAGCCGATCGCGGGCGAGGTGTAATGAAAATAGCGCCGGCCGTTGCGCATCCACGTGCCGAGGAGCTCGCCGGGGGCGACGGCGGTCTGGTTGGCGGCGGTACCGACGGTGACGTCGAGGTCGAACAACTCCTGTCCGGTCGGATCGCGTCGGGCGGCGACGTTATCGAGCGAGTAGACGTCGACCTGCGGCGGTAATCCGTGCCGCTTCCGCTCCTCCGGCTCGCTGAGCTCGCGCCGCGACTGGTAGCCGATGAGCGGCATCCAGTCCGGCATGTCGATGAACGTGCCGTTCGTGACGACGGCGGTGTGGATGCCGCGGGCGGTGAAGCCGCGCGGGTGATGGCTGACCTGCCAGCTCATTCGAACCGACTGACCCGGTCGCAGCGGCTCCTTCAGCACGTAGCTGCGGTGGCCGAAGGCGTCGTCGAGGACTGCCGCGTGCGCGGCGCGGTCGAAATCGATCGCGCCGGTTTTGAACGCGAACGGGACGGCGACATGGATCGTGTCGATCGTCTGCGGCGTTCGATTCACGAGCGTGTAGACGCCGCGGACGTCGGCGCTGTGCTGCTCGGGGTAGATCTCGACGTCCACCTTCATGCTCTCGGGCTGCGGCTGCGGCGCGGTGTCGTAACGGTGATACCGCCGCTCATACTCGGCCTGCCGTTCCGCGTCGTCGGCGCTGCTGCGGTACTCGTTGCGAATGTTGGTGTTGTAGAAAATGAATCCGCCGACGAGAACCACGAGGCTCAGCACCGAGGCGGTGGCAACGACAATGCGGCCGGAAAAACGGCTGCCGGCGATGCGCAGGCGTTCACGCATCCCGGGCTGGACGCCGCGCACCCAGAAAACGCGCGCCGCAAAGGCGAGGAGCAGCGTCCACCCCGCCCAATAGACCATGAACCAGAGGTACGGCGCGACGAAGGGATCGAAGCCGCTGATCGCTGACCAGCGCCAGCCGGGCAACGTCATCGGCAGCAGCAGCGGGTGCTCGATTGCGAACTCCTCCGCCAGCATGCTCCCGGCCATGAGGAGCGCGATCACGGTGGCGTGCCCGACATGCTTCTGGTTCACCAGCGTGTGAATCGAGAAGACGAAAACGGCAAACACCATCGGCGCCACGAGCCGGAGTCCGAAGAGGACCTTGACGTACAGCGGCAGGTCGAAGTCATGCCAGCCGAACCACAACTGGATGCCGATTCCCGACAGCATCAGCAACGCGTGCCACGCGAGGATCACCAGCCACATGCCGAGGATCTTGCCGGCGAAGCGCACCCAGTCGGGAACCGGCGCGGCATCGGAAAGCGCCTGGATGTTCGCGTCGCGCTCGCGCCACACCAACTCGCCGGCGAAGAGGACGCTGAAGAAAAAGATGAAGTCGGCGATGGGTGGCGGCATCTCGCTGAACGCGGCGAGAACACGTCCGGTCGTCGCCAGAAGCGGCGTGCCTCGCACCGTCATCTCTTCCACGGCGAGGAAGGCTTGCATTCCGAGTAACGGCAGCAGGAGGAGGCTCCAGGGCGTGGCCAGCTCCATGATCGAATCGTGCGCCGTGGCCAGCAGCTGCCGTATGCGGCCGACGGAGGCGAATGTTCGAGGGACGTCGAGGATCGTGATCGGCGCGCGGTCGGCGATCGCGATGTCCGGCTCCTGCGTGCGCCGGCGCGCGCCGCGTTGCCACCATCGAGCAGCGCGATCGTTCGCGCCGTAGCGAAATTTCGCGTACGTGAATCCGAGTGCACCGCACGCAAGCGCGAGCCACAACAGCCGGTTCCAAAGCAGCCCGCCGCTCAATCCGACGAGGCGCGCGTTCAGGTCGATCGGCGACCACGAGTCGGCCATCACCCGCAGCGGAGTAAGTCCGGCAGGATCGAACAGTTTCGCCAAATCCCAGCGCCCCATCGATTTGCCGGAGATCATCAAGCTCAGAAGCGACGCCGAGAAAACGAGCGCCGCGGCTGCGTAGCTTCCGACCGTGTGCCGCACTTTCGTGGCAGCCGCGAAGAGGAACGCGCTGGCCACAAATGCATTCGGCAGCAGCAGGAGAAAATACGTCTGCACGAATGCCTCGGCTCTGATCGGGCCGCTGGCCGCGGCGCCGAGGAAGACCCGCGCGAGGATCAGAGCCAGAGGGATCGCGAGCATCACCAGCGCATTGAGAATGAACGCGGCGGTGAAGCGCCCGCCGAGGTACGCGAGGCGGCCGATGGGGGAGGCGTGCATCAGCGGCTCGATCCGCGTCTCCACGTCGCGCGTCGCTGCATCGCCGGCGATCGCCGCCATCGTCAACAAGGCGAAGAGGCCCATCGGAACGGCGGTCTTGGCGATGAAAAGAGGGGAGTAGAACAGCAACGCGTGCTGGGTTGCCGACATGACCTGGCCGTTCGTCTGGCCGAAAAGCATGAGCGCGAAGATCGCGAAGAAGAACCACGTCGGCAGCCGGCGGAGCTGATAGGTGAGCTCGAACCGCACGATCTCCAGCCACTTGAACGTCGCGGCGCGCTTCATGCCTGCGCTGCTCCGCGAGCAGGGTCCGCGCGCCGGCCGTAGTGGCCTGCCATGGTGCTGAAGTAGACGTCCTCGAGATCGGCCGCCACCGCTTCAAACTCCGCGCCGGGCGACGCGTCGCTGTGAACGTGGACGACCGTGCGTCCGCCGAGGAGCTTCGTCGAGATGACCTTGTGCTCCCGCTCGACCTCCGCCAGCGCGCCGCGTTCGATCACCCGGCGCCAGATCCGTCCCTTCAATTCGTTGACGGCGCGCAACGGCTCGCCCTCGAGCAGGATCTCTCCGCGGTCGATGATCGCCATCCGCGTACACAACTCGGAGACGTCCTCGACGATGTGCGTGGAGAGGATGACCACGCTATTTTCTCCCAGCTCGCTCAGCAGATTCAGAAACCGCACGCGCTCGGCGGGGTCGAGACCGGCCGTCGGTTCGTCGACGATCATCAGCTTCGGATTTCCGAGCAGCGCCACCGCGACGCCGAAGCGCTGCCGCATGCCGCCCGAGTAGCCGCCCAGCTTCTGCTTGCGTACTTCCCACAGATTGGTCTGGCGAAGGAGCGTCTCGACGACTTCCTTCCGCGCGCGGCGCTGGATCATCCCCTTGAGAATCGCGAAGTGATCCAGCAGCGCCTCGGCGCTCACTCGCCCGTAGACGCCGAACTCCTGCGGCAGGTATCCGAGCGTCTCGCGGACGTCGTCCTTGCGATGCAGCACGTCGATGTCATCGAGGCGAATGCTTCCTTCATCCGGCTCCTGCAGCGTGGCGAGGATGCGCATGAGCGTCGACTTGCCGGCACCGTTCGGGCCGAGCAATCCGTACATTCCAGCGGGGATGGCGAGGGTGACGTCTTTCAGCGCCTGGACGCCGTTCGGGTAGGTCTTCGATACGTTGCGAATCTGTAGTTCCATGGGCTCCCTGTTGTGTGCGGCCGCGGCTTTGCAGTGCAAAGCGCTTCACGGGCAAGTGTCCGCCGCGCGCAGGGAGAGTACGGATGGATGAGCGTACGGTTTCCGGAATTGGGGGTTGACCTTGTTCAGCGCTGTGGATTGAAGGTCTGGCCCGTGCGTGTCTTCGGGCGTCGAACGCGTGCTTCGTCCCCGGAGGGGACCGTACGAGTCCCCTCCGGGGACGAATGCGAATCGACCGCGACTGCGACGGGAGGCTTCGCCTCAGTGCGAGGATGTCGCGGGAGGCGGCGTCGCGGATGGTGCAGCCGCCGGTGCTTCGATCTTGAACGAGTCGAAAATCTGCGCGACCGCCGGCGCCGCGCGTTGCGCTTCGGAGCGTCCGACGTAGAGAACGTCGTACAGGCGGTCGCCGTCGACGGTCAGCCGCGAGCGGAGAAAAGCCGCCGTTCCGCTGTGGAAAAGAAGCCGCCGCGCGGGGGCGTCACCGGGGAGCGTGTCTTCGTTCTCCAGCGTCCCGTTGACGCTCTTGAGCAGCGAGTCGCGCGTGCTGTCCATCAGCTTCGCCGGGTCGCTGATTTTTGCGGGCATCTTGCTGATCGAAATGACCAGCGCCTCGCCGGTGGCCGGCACTTTCGAGAGCCAGGTCGTGGTCTCGATGCCTCCTTTGTTCGTGCTCGATTTCACCGGCGCGGTGAACCCGTCCGGCAGCGCGATGCGGAACCCGTCGCCGTTGAAATCGGCGGCATTGCATATCCCTGCGATCAGAAACGCCGCGGCACTCAGGCGCAGCAGCTTTTGAAGCGATCCATTCATGCGTTTGGTCTCCCTGGAAATGGCATCCGATGCATTGATATCAAAGTAATCGGCCGCCGTGCCAGTGATCCGATCATCTTGCGTGCGGCACCGGGTGTACGATTTTCGGACCATCGGCGGCGCCATTTCACGCTTCAACATGCGTCTTCAGTGCCGGCGTTTCGCGCTGGTGCTGCTCCTCCTCTTTCTCGCGAGCGGCGCGTTTGCGCTCGATCCGGGCCGAGCGCTGACGCAGTCGCGGCTTTCGGTCTGGACGAGTGAGTCGGGGCTGCCGCAGGCCACCATCGACGCGATGGTGCAGACGGCGGACGGCTACTTGTGGATCGGCACCGAGGAGGGGCTGGTCCGGTTCGATGGGATGAGGTTCGTGGTCAGCGATCGGCAGAACGCGCCGGCGCTGCGCAGCCCTTTCATCTCGTCGCTCTATGAGTCGCCCGACAAGACTCTGTGGATCGGCACGTACGGCGGCGGCATCGCCCGATTGCGCAATGGGCGGATCGAAGCCTTTCATCCGGAGCTGCTCGGATCAGATCGCATTCGCGAATTTCGTACGGCGCATGACGGAGCGATCTTCGTCGCCACGGCCGGCGGCGGGCTGCTCCGCATCGACGGCGAAAAGGTCACTCGCTTCACGACGCGCGAGGGGCTGCCGACCGATCGCATCTGGACGATCGCCGACGACGGCGAAGGCGGCTTGTGGGTGGCCACGCACGGCGGCGGAGTGGTGCGCTGGCGCGACGGCCGCGTGCAGCAGCGGATCACCACGCGCGAGGGCTTGCCGAATGATTTTGCGCGCGCGCTTCTGCGCGATCCCGACGGCACGCTCTGGATCGGAACCGACGGCGGCGGTCTGGCAGCGTGGCGCGCGGGCGCAATCGTCCGGACCGTGACCGCTCGCGACGGGCTGCCGAACGTTTTCGTGCGCACGATCCGGCGCAGTCGCGACGGCAGCCTCTGGATCGGAACCGATGGCGGCCTGGCGCGCCTGCGAGGAGACCGCGTCGAATCGATGGGCGTCGCGGACGGGCTGCCCAGCCCGGGCATCCGTTCGATGATCGAAGATCGGGAAGGAAGTCTCTGGGTTGGAACGACCAGCGGCCTCGTCCGACTCAGCGATACGCGCGTTCTTTCGTTTACGCGGAAGGAGGGGCTGCCGGTCGACGCGGTCCGCGCCGTTTTCGAGGCGCGCAACGGCGATGTCTGGGTTGGGACGGAAGGCGGGGGATTGTGCCGAATCCTCCCGGCTCCGATCCGATGCTACGCGGCGGCCGACGGCCTTCCGCACGGCACGGTGTACGCGCTGATCGAGAGCCGCGACGGCAGTTTGTGGGTCGGAACCGACGGCGGCGGCGTCGCTCGCTTTCGCGGCGGCAAGTTCGTGGAGACGATCGATGCGCGCACTGCCGGCCTGCCGAACGACCGCGTGCGCGCGCTCATCGAGACCGCGAACGGCGACCTCTGGGTCAGCACCGCGGCCGGTCTCGCGCTCGTTCATGGCGGTCACGCAACCCGCATCAAAGAATTCGAGGATCGCCAGCTTCGCCCGCTGCTGGCGCTGCCCGATGGCAGTCTCCTCGTCGGAACGGACGGCGCCGGATTGTGGCGCGTGAACGGCGATGGGTCGCACGCGAACGTCGTGGCCAGTCTCGGCCACGGCCTTCAAAGCGATCGCGTCTTCACACTGGCCATGGACGCCGAGCGCCGAGGTGTGTGGATCGGAACGTCGGGCGGCGGCCTCGCGCATCTCGATCTCGCCAACAACTCCGTGCGATCGCTGGCCCGGCGCGACGGCATGCACGACGACGTCGTCTTCGAAGTCGTCGACGCCGGCCTCGGCGCGGACCTCTGGCTGACCAGCAATCGCGGCGTCTATCGCGTGAAGCGCGATCGCGTGCTCGAAGCGATGCAGGGACGGAAAACGGATCTGTCGGGAATCGTTTACGGAACGATCGATGGAATGCCGTCCAACGAATGCACCGGCGCCTTTCCCGGCGCGATGCGATCGCGCGACGGCCGCATCTGGATCGCTACGTCGCGCGGCCTGGCCGTGATCGACCCGAACGCGAACATTCGCAATGACGTCCCGCCTACCGTGCGCGTGGAGGAAGCGCTGATCGACGGCGTGAACGCCGCCGAAGGCTCGTTGCGCGTTCCCGCCGGCACCGGCCGCCTCGAGTTGCGCTACACGGCGCTCAGCCTTCGCGCGCCGGAGCTGGTGACCTTTCGCTACATGCTCGAAGGCTACGACCGAGGTTGGGTCGACGCGGGGACGAACCGCGTGGCGACGTACACGAAGCTGGCGCCGGGCAGTTACACGTTCCGCGTCATGGCCACGAACGAAGATGGCGTGCGGAGCAGCAGCGAGGCGCGTCTGCCGGTGGCCGTCGATCCGCGATGGTTCGAGACGTGGTGGGCGCAGCTGCTGGCGCTCCTGCTTCTCGCCGCCGCCGTCTGGGGAATCGTGCGGCTGCGCGTTGCGACGCTCCACGCGCGCCAAGCCGAGCTCGAAGCGCTCGTGGCCGAACGGACGAGAGGCCTCGCCATCGCCAACGAACGCCTCCGCGGGTTGTCGTATCTGGACGGACTGACCGGCGTCGCCAATCGCCGCCGCTTCGACGAGGCGCTGGAAGAGGAATGCAACCGCGCCGCGCCGATCTCACTCATCCTGATCGACCTCGATCACTTCAAGAAACTCAACGACTCACAAGGACATCAGGAAGGAGACGAGGCCTTGCGTTCCGTGGCCGCGTGCCTCGCCGAGCGAACGGAATCGCGCGGCGGCCTGGCCGCCCGTTTCGGCGGCGAGGAGTTCGCTTGGCTTCTGCCCGGCGTGACGCTGGAAGAGTCGATGGCGGAAGCAGAAACGCTCCGGCTCCGAATCCGCGACGCCAGAATCCGCCACACCACCGCTGCCGACGGCATCGTCACCGCCAGCCTCGGCGTCGCCGCCGGCTCCGGCGTTACGCCGTCACAACTCGTAGCCGCCGCCGACGCCGCGTTGTATCGCGCCAAGTCAGGAGGGCGCGATCGTGTGGAAGCGGAGCGGATCGAGCCTCATCACGAAGTGCTGTGACGGCGGATGCAAAGTCGCCGTCGCGAAGGGAGCATCGTTAGGTTATGGGTTTGATCACTGTGTCGTTTCCGGGTGGCGTTGCCGTCGATGCGACGTTTGGAAGTCACACCGTCCACACCGATCAGCCGCGGTCTTCCGGCGGGATGGATGCGGCGATGTCGCCGTTCGATCTCTTCCTTGCGTCCATCGGAACCTGCATGGGCTTCTACGCGCTGCGCTTCTGCCAGGAGCGTGACCTTTCTACCGAGGGGTTGGGACTGACGGTAGAGCCACTGCGCGAGGGCGACGGGAAGCGTATGACTGCGCTGCGAATCGCCGTCGCACTTCCGAAAGATTGCCCCGAAAAGTATCGCGACGCCATCGAACGCGCCATCGATCACTGCGCAGTGAAAAGCCAGATCGTGAATCCGCCCCGCTTCGAGTTGCATCTCAGCGGCGGCGAGCCGGCGAAGTGAATCACAGGAATCGACGCCTCAATCCGCGCGCCGGAGCTGGTGACGTTTCGCTACATGCTCGAAGGTTACGACCGAGGTTGAGCCGACGCGGGGACGAACCGCGGGTCGAAGGCGAGGGCAGGCTCAGCAATGCAGGAAGCGCGTCGTATACCTTGTCATGATCAGGACGTTCACGCTCCTCACACTCATCGCGCTGGCCGGTTGCGCGTCGTCGCCACCCTTCGTCGGCGTGTGGCACACCATGCCGCCGAAGTTCAACATCGTGCCGGCGAAAACCGTGGCCGTGATCGGCGCCGCGGAGAATGCCGAGGAACAGAAAAATGAAGACCCTTTCATCGGCCTCATCCTCACCAGACTGCTGTACGAGCAGTACGTCGTAAAAGACGAGCGCGAGCTCGCCTACGGCATCACGAAGGGGCGTGGCTTCTTCGAAGAAAAGGATTGGCAGCAGTATCTGCATGAAACGGCGGGCGACGTGATCGTGATGGTGGGCGTGCCAAACGAGGACTGCGGGGCGTCCGAGACGACGCGCGACGACGGCAGCGAAGACGCGAACGAGGTTGTGAGCTGGGATGCCGAGTGCCGTGAGAGGCTCGACCTCTACAAGCCCCGCACCGGCGAACGGATCGGAAGCGTGAATGCGGACGGACACGGATCCGCTGACGACGAGATCACGGCTTTGGCCGACGCCATGAAGGACGCGGCGGACCAGATCATCGGCGGCTTCGCGCCGCTGCCGGTGGCGGAGATGGTTCTGCTGGACGAGGACGCGCCGCTGGTCCACGAAGGCATGGTCAAGTTCGACAAGAGCGATTACGCGGGCGTGCGCTGGCTCTGGGAAAACGCTCTTGTGATCTCCCCCAGCTCGGCGCCGCTTCTCTACAACCTCGGCGCGCTCTGTGAGGCGCTGAACGATACGGAAGCGGCGCGCGCGTACTACTCGAAAGCGATCGCCATCGCGCCGCAAGTGCAGCGTTATCAGAATGCGCTGGCGCAACTGGAACTGCGTCAGGCCGATGCGCAGAGAGCGGCCATCAACCCCGCGGAGGAAGATGCCCGGCCGGGCGCCGCGGCAAAAGAGCGGGCTACGGAGCGGATTGGACAAACGACTATCCGGACGCCGCCATGACCGATCCCACCGGCCCCGCGGAAGGCGAAAAACACGTCGTGCGCGGCGGTTCATGGGCGACTACGGCGATGGGCGCCCTCCCCTAATCCCTCATCCGGTACCAAACCATCATGCCTACCTTCACCACTCCGGCGGTGGCGACGATTGCGAAGAGGTCCCAGCGGATGACGTTGTGGGAGAGGTTGTAGAAGAAAAAGATGCCTGTCAGCAGGACGGCGGACAGGCCGCCGATGCTTGTGGAGCGGAGGCGGTGGGTGAGGAAGCGTTCGTCGATGGTGCCGAGGATGGGGAGCTTCATTTCTTCTCCTCCAGCTGGAAGATTTCGTCGGTGGCGTAGCCGAAGACGCGGGCGAAGGTCAGGGCCAACGCAAGGCTCGGTTCGTAGCGCTGGCGCTCGATCGAGTTGATGCTCTGGCGCGAGACGCCGACGGCATCGGCGAGCTGTTGTTGCGTCCAGCCGAGGGCCGTGCGGAGTTCTTTGACGCGGTTCTGGACGGTGTGGGCCATGTCAAGTGCGCTTCACATTCTAATCCGGTTAGACTTTCGGTGCTTTTCGGGAGGCAAGGTGTCCATTCGCTTCTGGTCGTGTGTCTTTCTGGCGATCCCGCTGTCGCTTTCGGCGCAGAACTATCGGGTCGACACGGTGGCCGGTTTCGGAACGTTCGGCGGCGACGGTGGACCGGCTACCGCGGCGTTGATCAGTCCCAGCGCGCTGGCCGTCGATGCGAACGGCATCATCTATGTGTCGGATCCGGGGAACAACCGCATCCGCAGGATCGACAACAGCGGCACGATCACGACGCTGATCGGCAGAGGATACGGAACGTTCCGCGGCGACTACGGCCCGGGCGGGTTAGCGGGGATGTCGGCCGCGAACAGCCTGGCGCTGGACCGCTCCGGCAATCTCTATTTCACCGACGATAGCAATCAGCGAATCCGCGAGATCACGACGAGCGGCCTGGTGTTCACCATCGCCGGCAGCGGCAACTGCGGGACGACGAACGCCGGCGTGAAAGCGACGCAGGCGCCGTTGTGCGACGTCGAAAGCGTGGCGGTCGATGCGCAGGGCCGCGTTTTCTTTGCCTCCGAAGCGCAGGTGTGGATGATCGCGGCGGACGGCACGCTCGTTCTCGTCGCCGGTACGGGCGGCTTCGCGAACAGTGGCGATAACGGTTCGGCCCTCGCGGCACAGATCGGATATCCCGGAAGCCTTGCGATCGATCCGAATGGCAACGTCTACATCGCCGACCAGTTCAACTTCGTCATCCGCGAAGTGACGACGGACAAGGTCATTCACACGGTGGTCACGATCAGCGACGTTAGCGCGACCACGGTCACGCTGGCGATGGACCCATCGGGCATTCTGTATTACGCGACCGGCACGAAGCAGATCTCCAAGCTCGTTTCCGGCCTGCCCGTTGGCGTGGCCACGCTGACCGGCGTGAACGACGCGAGCTACCTGGCGGTTGATGCGTCCGGCGCGGTTTACGTTTCCTCGATCACGAACCAGCGCGTTTTGAAGGTCACGAACGGCAGTGCCTCGGTCATCGCCGGCGCGTATCCGTACGACCTCGATCCGCTGCCCGACCAGGCCACGCATGTACGTCTGCATCTGAATCCGCTGCTCATCGGTCTCGCGGTTGACGGGGCAGGCAACATCTACTTCCCGGAGCTCGACGGCGATCTTTCCCAGCGCATCGACAAGGTCACACCCGGCGGCACGATGTCGGCGCTGAGCGCGCCGGCGAAACTGCCGACCAACGGCGATTTCACAGTTCAGGCCGTGGCCATCGGCCCCGGCAACGCCATCTACTTCAGCACCTTCACGCAGGTGTACCGGCTGGAATCCAACGGCAGCGTGACGCTCATCGCGGGCGCGCCGGGATTTCCATCCGCGGTCGGCGACGGCGGTCCGGCCATCGCGGCGCGACTGAGCAATCCATCCAGTCTGGCGTTTGACGCCGCCGGGAACCTCTACATCACCGAGCCGTTCGACAGCCGTGTGCGCAAGGTCACGCCGCAGGGCAACATCAGCACCTTCGCCGGCACCGGGCACGCCGGCTACAGTGGAGACGGCGGACCGGCGTTCAGCGCGCTGCTTTTCACGCCCGTCGACGTGAAAACCGACAGCAGCGGGAACGTCTTCATCGCCGATCTGACGGCATCGGTGGTGCGCAAGGTTTCGGCGGGCGGAATCATCAGCACCGTAGCCGGCACGGGGACGAAAGGCTTCAGCGGCGACGGCGGACCGGCGACCCAGGCGACGATGAGCGGCGCGGCGGCGATCGCTATCGACCCGGCGGGAAATCTCTTCATCGCCGACCGTCCTTCTGCGGCCTCCACGATCTCGCCGGCCACCGACAACAACCGGATCCGCATGGTGAACACTGCGGGAATCATCAGCACGATCGCCGGTCCGCAGCCGGGCTACAACGGCGAAGGGATCGCGTCGACGTCGGCGGCCCTCGGCGGTCCGGTCGCGCTGGCGACGGATGCGCAGGGCAACCTCTACGTCAATGAGTCATCGACGCAGCGCATCCGCAAGTTCACGAAAGTCTCCGGCCCGATTCCGGCGCGGCGGCGTGGCGTGTTGTAGAACGGGTTCACGCGGAGACGCGGAGTCGCGGAGAAGAGCGAAGTGACTGTTCACGTTTTCTTAGGCGCGATTGCTGATTTGTTCAATCCGCTGCTGGCGATCGTCGCTCTGGCTGTCCCTTTTCTGCGCAGGCCGCGGACGATGCGAGCGATCGTCGCGTACTACCTTTCAATCGGCACAGCGATTGGCATCGTGTACCTCGCGCGGTTCATCGACGATCGCAACCAGCTCTGGGCGTCGTTCGGACTCGACTACAGCACGCACTCGGCGTTTGCGGCGTCGCTGGCGGCATCGATCGGCGCGTTCGATCGCCGATGGGCGATTCCTCTTGCGATCGCGGTCGTCCTCTACTTCGCGCTGGAGATTTTCATGCGCTACCACGGCGTCATGGACATCGTGTCGTCGGCGGTGCCGGCAGCGATCGCGGCACTCCTGCTTCATAACTCGTCGCGAGTTAGAACGGACAGTCCGCGCAGCCCGAACCGCAACACGTAGGCTCGAAGGCGGCACGGATTTCAGGCCGCGGCGTTTCATCGGGCAATGGGGAATCGCACGCGGGTTCCGCGCGCGGCGTCTCGTCGGGAGGGAGTTCCGGCTCGTTCAATCGTGGACGATTTCCGACCAGGGGAGCTTGCGGACCTGGAGCACTTTTTCGTCGATCTGCTGCTGCGTGGCGCGATCGCCCAGAACGCGTCGAAGGTAATCGACCTCGGGCGATACGAGCTTGTTGTGATTCGGCAGCAGACGGAGTGCGGCGCTTTGCAGGTTGCGTTCGGACACGGTGACGGTCTTGGAAGCTTTCGTGGCCTTTTCGCTCATGGAGAGCGCAACGACGGCTTTGACCGAAGTAATCCTTCGGTCGCGCTTACCGTTTCCGGCCGATCCGCGCGGTGCGGATCGGGAGCGCGCTGCGGAACACGAGCGACTCCTGCACCACCGCCGGCCGCTCCGAGCTGCAACGGCACAACGCGCAGTGAACGCCGTCGACATGCGCCGCACGCGAATGACCGCAGATGTCGCAAAGCCGCTTTTCCATCACACCCTTCCTTCTCAAGGTTCGTGCCGGAAATTGTGCGGGAGGGGAGGCGGAATCGAACGAAACTCTGCAATAGGTGGAGCTGTCATTCCGAGCCGGCGTCGCCCCGGATGGGGCAGAGCGCGGCGAGGAATCCCCGGCTGCAACCCGGACAGGGAGGGGGAAGTGCATCTACGCGAGGCGTTCGTCTCCGCCGCTCGTCCCGGGTTATCAGCCGGGGATTCCTCGCCGCGCTCACCGCTACCGCGGTACCGCCGGCTCGGAATGACAGTCAGCCGGACCAGCCCGCGGAGAGGTCATTCCATTCAGGATTTGTGGTCGCGATGAGTGCTTCCTTCTTGGCGCGCGACCAGCCTTTGATCTGTTTCTCGCGCGCGATAGCGTCGCGAATGTCCTGCGACCATTCGAAATAGACGAGGCGATGGCAGTTGTATCGAGCAGCGAAGGCTGGACCGCGCGAGTTTCGATGCTCCCAAAGCCGTCTCTGCAGGTCATTCGTAACGCCCGTGTAAAGCACCTCAAACGACTTGTTCGTCATCATGTAGACATAGAAGTTGTACGCTAGCCGCACGATTAGTAACGTACCTCGGGCTCTCCCGAACGACAGCGAACTCTTCATGGAGTAGATCGCAGAAAACCAGCCTTCCGGGAAACGTCTGGAACGATCATTCGTCGGAATCGACATGCGCAAGCTCGCCATCCTTCTCGCCGTCACTGCTTCCACAAACTTGTATGCCGCGATTTCCGGCACGATCCTCGACCCCGAGGCGAGGCCGGTTGCCGGCGCGACGATCCGGGCGTATGCCGCGGAAAACGCGTCGGTCATGCGGGCCAGGATCCTCGCGGGGAAGATCGATCGCGAGCCGATCGCCAGCGCGCAGTCGGGGGAGAACGGGACGTTCTCGCTCGATGTGAAAGGTGCCGTCGCGGTCGACGTCGTCATCGACTCTCCGTCGCGCACGCACAACGCCATCGCCGCCGTCGACGGCGACGACCTCGGCGCGCTCGTTCTCGCGCCGCCGGCGGCGCGGAAGCTGCGCGTCACCAGCAGCGGCAAGCCTGTGGCGAACGCGATCGTCGTCTCCGGCATCGACGTTTCGCGGACGGACGCCGCGGGCGAGGTGCCGGCTCCGTTCAGCACGACCGCGTATGTCGTTCATCCCGACTATGCGATCAGCAAACACACCGGGAACAACGGGCTGGAAGTGAAACTGTCGCGCGGCGTGGCCGTGCGCGGACGCGTCGTCGACGCGAAGGGTCCCGTTGCGCACGCGAGCGTTTCGATCAACGGCTGGCCGCTGGCGCAGACGGGCGACGACGGCACGTTCGCCATCGCGCATGCGCCGGACGGCTGGCAGTCGATCGCGGCCGTGCGCGGCAGCGACGCGGGGACGGCCACGCGGCCCAAAACCGGAGCGCTCGAAATCCGCATCGCGCCCGGCGCCACGTTCACCGGCACTCTTCGCGACTCCAGCCGCGGCGGTGCCGTGGCCGGCGCGCGGATGACCATCAGCAATACCGACGATGACTCGATCGTGTCCGTGACCGACGCCAAGGGCAGCTTCACGGCGGGACCTCTGCTTCCGCGCGCCTACCAGATCGCCGGTATGCACCCGGCGTTCTCGATCGAATCGGCATCGGTGACCTTGCCCGCCACGCGCACGCGCTCATTCGCGGCGCAGGCGTTCGCGCGCGCGAAAGGACGCGTGATCGACGAAGAGCGCAAGCCGGTGGCCACGGCATTCGTGTCGTCTAATAGCGCGGCCTCGTCGCGGGCGCACACCTCCGTGACGAATGCGAACGGCGAATTCACGGTGCGCGTCATCCCCTCGCCGCAGTTTCCGACGCCGCTCCTGGCGAATAAGCGCGACTACGTCACGGTCTCGACGGCGGCGCAGAGCTGGAAGGCGGGCGAAGTCAAAGACAACATCGTCATCACGCTGCCGCACGGTTTCGTGGCCCAGGTGCGCGTGGTCGATAAGCAGCGGCAGCCGGTTCCGAACGCGATGGTGAATGTTTCCAGAACGGGCGAGGGGATACGTCGCTCACTCGCGGTGGGCTGCGCCGATCCATCCAAACCCGATTGTCACCGCACCGGCGCGGACGGCCTGATGACCGTGCGCACCACTGAAGGGAAGCATGAGGTCATGGTGTACGGCGACGACGTGTCGCCGATCCGGCTGCAGAATCAGATGCTCACCGCAAAGGCGGCAACGATCGTCGTGACCGTCGATCGCGGCATCGAGATCAGCGGCCGCGTTGTCCGTCCGGACGGTACTCCCGCTGCCGACGCGATGGTCGAGACGCCGACCGGCATCATGCCGCGCTCCGCGCAGACGGCCGCCGACGGTACGTTCAAACTGACCGGCATCGCCTCCGGTCCCGCCGTGCTGACCGCGCATTCGAGCGACGGCATTCTTTCTTCGCCGCCGCTGACGGTCACCGCGCCGGCAAAGAACGTCACCCTCACCATTCCTCGGGGCGCGCGCATCGAAGGGCGCGTGCTCGACCGCGCCACACAGCAGCCGGTCACCGATTTCACGGTCGGGTTGCCGACCCGCAGCCAGCGCATGGTCCCCGCCGAACCGCGCGCGGAAAAAACGATTCATGCCGACGACGGCAGCTACGCCATCGACAACGTTCCTCCCGGCGCCGTCGACCTGGTTGTCCGCGCCGCCGGATATGTGTCGGGCACGCGCGGCGATATCACCGCCGAGGATGGGAAGACGGTGACGGGGATCGACATTCAGCTCGATCGCGGCGCCACGATCTCCGGACGCGTCACCGCCGGCGGTACACCGGTCGCCGGCGTGGATGTGCGGCCGGCTTCGCAACGGATGGCGCCGATGATGTCGCAGCTGCTTTCTGCCAGCGGTGCGGGCGCTGCGACCGATGGCGACGGTTTCTACAAACTCGACGGCATTGCCGAAGGCGACCGCCTCATCGAGTTCCATAAACAGGGCTTCGTCACCGCGCAGAAGCCGGTCGAGGTGAAGGCCGGCAACGACGTTCGCCTCGACGTCGAGCTCGATCCCGGCAAGGAATTGCGGGGACAGGTCGTCGATCGTTCCGGTCGCGGCATCGCCGGCGCGAACATCTCAGCCTCGGCTGCCGGCGAGCGGCGCGCCGGGCCGATGGCCGTGACCGACGGCGATGGGATGTTCGTGCTGACCGGCCTCACCGACGGCAAGTACCAGGTCAGTGCGCGCAAGGAGGGAATGGTCAGCAGCGATGCCACCGACGTCGATCTGCCGCAGACGCGGCCGCTCACGTTGACGCTCGATACCGGCGCGACCATCAACGGCCGCGTGAGCGGCGTTTCCGCCGAGCAGCTCCCGCAAGTCGTCATCACCGCTTCCGGAGGGACATCACGCAATCAGACCACCGCCGATTCGAGCGGCAACTTCACGCTGCCCGGCTTTCCCGATGGCCAGGTGCGCATCGACGCGATTCTTACGACGGCCGGACAGCGCCGCATGGCGCCGACGAAAACGATCGTCATCGAAAACGGCGCCGCGCCAGCGGTGGAACTGAATTTTCAGGAAGGGATTACCGTCAGCGGACGCGTAACGAAGGGCGGCGCGCCGGTTTCGAACGGAAGCGTCAGTTTCATCCCCACCGGCGGCCGGCCCGTCCGATCTGCGCCCGACGTCACCGGCGATACGTCGGCGTCGGCACGCCAGTTCGTCAACACGATGATCTCCTCCGACGGCACGTACACGGCCGCGGGCCTTTCCTCCGGCGATTACTCCGTGCGCGTCAGCACGTCGGGGATGACGATGTATCAGACGAGGTACACCGCTGCCGCCAGCGGCACCTTCGACATCGACATCCACGGTGCCACGCTGCACGGCCGTGTCGTCGACGCGAAATCCAACGCGCCGCTGTCCGATGCGCGCGTGATGCTGACGTCGCGTTTGCCGGCCAATGGCTCCGCGGTTAGCGACTCCGATGGCCGCTTCGTCATCGACGCGCTGCCCGACGCCAGCTACGACCTGCAGGTCAACCGCGAGCAGTACGCGACCGCGGCGCAAAAAGTCGTGATCGCAAACGGTTCCGTGGCCGACGTCGAAGTGCGCATGGAGCAGACGCCGGCGATCACGATCCGCGTCACCGACTCCGCCACCGGCCAGCCGGTCGACGCGAACGTGATGATTCAGGAGGCCTCGGGCAGCTATCGCGGCCAAGCCACGCGCGTCGAGAGCGGAGTGTTCCGGGCCTGGTTGCAGCCGGGAAGCTACAGCGCCGCCGTCAACGCACGCGGCTACGTCCTCAAGACGCAGAATTTCACCACTCCCGCCGACGTGACCGTCACGCTCGTCCGCGCCGGCGCCCTCCTGATCCGCGCCCGCACGCCGCAACGCGCCCGGCTCGATCTCCCCGGCGGCGGCACGCAGCGCGGCTTGGGCATGCTCCACCCCGGAGCGAACGGACCGTTCGAAATGGTCCCCCCCGGCTCCTACATGCTGACGCTGATGGGCACCGACGGAAAGGTGACGCAGACCATCCCCGTCGTTATCAACGGAGGCGAAACGACGACGGTCGATACGCCGTGATGTGAGTTACCAGGCTCTCACCCGCTCCTTCGGCGCGAGGTACAGCTTCTCGCCCGGCTGCACGTTGAACGCCGTGTACCACTCGTCGATGTTGCGGACCGTGTCGGCGCGGAACTCGCCCGGCGCGTGGCCGTTGGTCATCAGCGACGTGCGCAGCGCCTCGGGGCGGTACTTCGTGCGCCATACCTGCGCGAAGGCGAGGAAGAAGCGCTGGTCGCCGGTGAGGCCGTCCGCGGACGGCGCTTGTTTTCCAGAATACGCGCGGCGGTAGCCGTCGTATGCCGCGGAGAGACCGGCCACATCGGCGATGTTTTCGCCCAGCGTCAGCTTGCCGTTCACGTGCATTCCGGGCAGCGGCTCGTACTTGTCGAACTCCGCGGCCAGGCTTTCGGCCGCAGCGCTGAAATGCGCGAAATCCTCTTTCGTCCACCAGTTCCGCAGTCGTCCCTCGGCGTCGAACTGGCTGCCCTGATCGTCGAAACTGTGGCTGATCTCGTGGCCGATCACGGTGCCGATGCCGCCGTAGTTCACCACCGGATCCGCGGTTCCGTCGAAGAACGGCGGATTGAGAATTGCGGCCGGAAAATTGAGCGCATTCTGAATCGGCACGTTGAGCGCGTTCACCGTCTGCGGCGTCAGCCACCACTCCGTCTTGTCCACCGGCTTGCCGAGCTTGGCGAGGCTGGCGTGGTAGTCGAAGAGCTGCGAACGAATGGCGTTGCCGAGGGCATCGTCGCGCTTGATCGTGAGGCCGTCGTAGCTGCGCCAGTGTTCGGGATAACCGATGCCGACGTAGAGCGTGCTCAGTTTCGCCTTCGCTTTCGTCTTCGTCGCGGGCGACATCCAGGCCAGGTTGTCGATGCGGTGACCGAACGCGGTGATGATGTTTTTCACCATCGCCTGCGCGGCCGCTTTCGATGCGGGCGGGAAGTAGTGCTTCACGTATAGCTTGCCGACGGCATCGCCGAGTGCGCCGTTCGTCGCGCTGATGCCGCGCTTCCAGCGCGCGCGTTGCTGCGGCGCGCCCGAAAGCGTCGTCCCGTAGAACTTGAAGCGCTCGTCGGCAAACGCCTTCGGCAGCAGATACGACGCGCGGTCGATGGCGTGAAACGTCAGGTAATCCTTCCATACCGCGAGCGGCTCGCTGGCGGTGAGTGCCGAGATCCCCGTGACTGCGGACGGCTGCCAGACCATGATGATCGGCTGCGCGGAAAGGTCAGCGGCCTTGAAGTACGCGGCCCAGTCGAGGCCGGGCGCCTTGACCGCGAACTGCTGCAGCTTCCACGGATTGTTCGCCTTGTGCACATCCTCGGAATCGACGCGGCTGACGTGCGCCTCGGCGATCTTGTGTTCGAGCGCGTAGATCTGCGCGGCGCGTTCTGCGGCATTCGCGACGTGGGCGAGCTCGAGGATGGCCGCGATATGCGCGCGATACTTCGTCTGCAGTTCGACGTCCTTCGGATCCTTGCTCAGGTAGTTCTCGCGATCGGGCATCCCGAGGCCGCCCTGCAGCAGATAGCCGACGTTGCGGGTTGGGTTGTCGAAATCGGGCGAGACCCAGAGTCCGAAAAGCCGGTCCGTATAGAAATTCGTGTTGTTGAGCGCATCGACGTCGGCGCGCAACTCGCTGCCGAGGATGCGAGCGAGCGATGACTTATCGGAAATCGCCGCGATCTGATCGAGCTCCGGTTGGAGCGCTTTCAGCCCGCGCGCCTCGATCGCCTTCTCATCCATGAACGCCGCGTAGAAATCGCCGATCTTGCGCTCCTCGGAATTGGACGCGGCCTTCGATTTGTCCGCGTCCTGAATGAGCTTCGACGTCCGCTCGTTCGCTTTCTCCTCGAGCAGCGTGAAGACGCCGAGCACTGCGCGGTCGGGCGGCATCGGCGTGTTCTTCGTCCACGTGCCGTTCGCGTACGCGTAGAAGTCGTCGCCGGGCTTCACGCTTTTGTCCATGCCGGCGGGATCGAGGCCGTGATTCGGCGCGGCGGCGGTGACGGCGAACGCGGTGAGCAGAACTGCGGCGAAGGCGATTTTCCGAGAGGTCATTGCGCTATCGTAACTCGCTGCTGATGCTCGCATTTCTGGCCCTTTGTGCCGTTCTTGTCGACGATCCCCAAACATCGCCGCCGGCCGCGTCGGAGACGATCGTGGTGACCGCGACGCAGACGAAGACGCGGCTCAGCGACACGCCGGCGAGCGTGGTGGTGATCACGCGCGAAGCGATGCAGACCACCGCCGCGTCGACGACCGACGACGCGCTGCGCCAGGTCCCCGGCTTCACGCTCTTCCGCCGCTCCGGAAGCCGCAGCGCGAACCCGACGTCGCAGGGCGTGTCGTTGCGCGGCGTCGGCGCCAGCGGCGCATCGCGGGCGCTCGTGCTCGACGACGGCATCCCGCTCAACGATCCGTTCGGCGGCTGGATTTACTGGGGCCGTGTGCCGCGCATCGCCATCGATCGCATCGAAGTCGTGCGCGGCGGCGCGTCCGATCTGTACGGCAGCGGCGCGATGGGCGGCGTCGTGCAGTTCATCCGTCGCAGTGATGACGACGTTGCGTTCGAGACGAGCGCCGGAAATGAAGGGACGCAAACCGCGTCGCTGTTCGCGGCAATGAAGCGCGGCGAATGGAACGGCAGCGTCGACGGCGACTTTTTTAAGACATCAGGTTACATCCTCGTTCAACCTTCGCAGCGCGGAAGCGTCGACGTCGAAGCGGACGTGCGCCACACGACGCTCGATGGCGTCATCCGGCACTCCAGCTCGTTTCTGCGACTCTCGCATTACTCCGAGTCGCGCAACAACGGAACGCCGCTGCAGATCAACGACACTGCCATTCGCCAGCTCGCCGCGGGAACCGACATTCAAACCGGCGGAGGTTCGCTCGTGCTGCGCGGCTACGGCAGCGATCAGGATTACCACCAGACCTTTTCCGCGATCGCGCCCGACCGCAACAGCGAACGGTTGACCGTCGATCAGCGCGTGCCGTCATCCGGCCGCGGCGGATCGCTGCAATGGTTTTCGACGATCGGCCGCAACGTCATCGTGGCCGGCGGCGACGCGCGACAGGTCAGCGGCGCCAGCGACGAGCTGCAGTTCGCGGCCGTCAACGGCAAGATCACGCACGCCGACGTCTCCGGCCGCCAGCGCAACGCCGCCGCGTACGTCGAAGACGTGGCCACGCTTTCGCCACACGTCACGCTGAGCGCCGGAATCCGTTTTGATGCCTGGCGCAATTTCGACGCGCAACGAAACGGCGCGCCGCTCGCCGACCGCAGCGACGACGCCTGGAGCCCGCGCGTGACGCTGCTCGTTCGCGCTTCGGAACGTCTCGCCTTCACCGCCGCCGCGTACCAATCCTTCCGCGCGCCGACGCTCAACGAGCTCTATCGCAACTTCCGCGTCGGCAACGTGCAGACGCTGGCCAACGAATCGCTCGGCGCCGAACATCTATCCGCGATCGAATTCGGCGTTCGCAGCGGGCCGATGCGTTTGACGATGTTCTCGATGTCGACCGACGACACGATCGCCAACGTCACTCTCGCCTCGACGCCTGCCCTCATCACCCGCCAACGCCAGAACCTCGGCAGCAGCCGCTCCCGCGGCGCCGAGCTCGATTTTGAAAAGCGTTTGGCCAGCGTCTGGCGCCTCTCCGCCGGCTACCTCTTCTGCGATGCCACCGTCACCAGCGGCGACCTCGCCGGCAAACGCCTCCCGCAAGTCCCGCGCAACACCGCCACGCTGCAACTCGCCTTCACCCCATCGCGCGGCAGCGCCGGCATCCAGGCCCGCTGGTCGTCGATGCAGTTCGACGACGACGTCAACCAGTTCCCCCTCCGCAGCTATGCCGTCGCCGACCTCTTCGCGTCCTATCCAATCGCGTCTCGCTTTGACGCCACGATCGCCATCGAAAACGCCACCAACCGCCGCATCGAAGTCAGCGCGACACCGGTTCTCACCCTCGGCACGCCAAGAACGTTCCGGATGGGCGTGCGATTTGGAATGCCTGCACACCGATAGGTGTACACTCCGCCGGTGAAACGTCGCGATCTCGAACGGCGACTAACAGACTGCGGATGGCGGTTTCTGAGAAGCGGTGGCCGCCACGACGTCTGGAGTGACGGCCAGAGCGAGGAAGCGATTCCGCGTCACAACGAGATCAACGAAATTCTGGCGCGCGCGATCCTTCGGCGTGCTTGCAAGGAGCGCAAATGAGATTCGAAGGCAAACTGATTCGTGACGGCCGTTTCTGGCTCGCCGAAATTCGGCTGCTCGATGCGATGACCCAGGGACGCACGCGCAAAGAAGCGTTGGAGATGATCGGCGACTGGCTGGAGACGATGATCGATCGTCCTGGCTTCAGTGCGAGTATTCATCCGCGCGGAAGCCGCGAGTTCGAAGTATCAGGAAGTGACGCCGGCGCAATGACCGCCCTTCTGCTGCGGCGCCGCCGCGAAGCGAGCGGCGCATCCCTCCGCGAAATGGCATCCCGCCTCGGCGAATCATCTCGGAATGCATACGCGCGCTACGAACGCGGCGACGCCGTCCCGACTCTCGCGAAACTTGATGCATTGCTCAAAGCGGCATCGCCGGGTGGCGATTTTGTCATTCGCGAATCGGGCGGATGAGAATCTCGCAACTGGGTTGCCTCCTACGCGATCGCGTGTGGCACAGACACTCTTGTCTGTGCTTTTGCAAGATGCAGTGGCTGATATTTTTCAGTCGTCCCGAGACTCACCAGCACAGACAAGAGTGTCTGTGCCACACGAAGGCCGCCGACGATTTCGTGCCCCAACCCGCCGCATATAATCCGCCCGCTGGCGACCGAGTCGCCACGCATCGGAGGAAGCATGGACGAGCAGACGGGCGGAGCGGCTGAGGCGAGTTCCGCGATTGCCGAGGCGGAGAGCCACAACGAGCCGAAGGTCGGGGAGAAGGACAAGCTCGAAGAGCTTTGCGTCAACACTATCCGCTTCCTCGCCATCGATGGCGTCGAGAAGGCCCAATCGGGACATCCCGGCGCGCCGATGGGCATGGCCGACATGGCCTTCGTCCTCTGGACCGACTTCATGCGCCACGATCCGAAGGCGCCGTCGTGGCAGGATCGCGATCGCTTCGTTCTCTCGGCCGGCCACGCGTCGATGCTGCTCTATTCGCTGCTGCATCTCACCGGCTACCCGGAGATGACGCTCGAGCAGCTGCAGAATTTTCGGCAGTGGGGATCGAAGACCGCCGGCCATCCCGAGTACGGCGATGCGCCCGGAATCGAAGTCACCACCGGTCCACTCGGCCAGGGCTTCGCGAACGGCGTCGGGATGGGCATCGCCTCGAAGATGATGGCCGCGCGTTTCAACAGCGAGGACGCGTTCAAGCCCGTTCAGAACTGGATTTACGTCATCTGCTCCGACGGCGATCTCGAGGAAGGCATCAGTTCCGAGGCCGCGTCGCTGGCCGGCCACCTCGGGCTTGGCAATCTCATCTATCTGTACGACGACAACGACGTCACGCTCGACGGCGACAAGCGCCTATCGATGTCCGAGGACGTGAAGAAGCGATTCGAGGCCGCGCACTGGCACGTGCAGAAGATCGACGGACACGATCGCGACGCCGTGCGCAAAGCCATTCGGAAGGCGCAGAAGGTCACCGACAAACCGTCGATGATCATGGCCAAGACCGTGATCGGGCAGGGGAGTCCGAAGTTTCACGGGACGTCACGCGCGCACGGCGAACCGCTCGGCGCCGAGGAAGCCGCGGCGACGAAGGTGGCCCTCGGGTGGCCGGCCGAGCCAACGTTCTACGTGCCCGACGAAGTCCGTTCCGAGTTTGCGCGCAAGGTGAAGAAGCTCGCCCGCGCCCGCAAGCAGTGGGAGAAGGGGATGGCCGAGTGGCGCGCGCGCAATCCTGAACTTGCCGCGCAGTGGGACGCGTATTGGTCGCATTCGCTGCCGGACGGTTACGAACTGCAACTCGTCGAGTCGGGCAAGACCGACAAAGCGATCGCGACGCGCGAGTTGTCGAATCAGGTCATCCAGAAGATCGGCGAGATCGCCCCATTCGTCGTCGGCGGCGCAGCCGACCTGGCCTCATCGACGAAAACGAATTTCAAAAACGGCGGTTCGATCGAACGGCTGAAGGATGACGTCAACGATCCACCTCCGTTCGACCTGTTCAAAGGAAAGAACCTCCACTTTGGAATCCGCGAGCACGCAATGGGAGCAGCGATCAACGGGATGACGCTGTACGGCCCGCTGCGCGTGCACGGCTCGACGTTCCTGATCTTCTCCGACTACATGCGCCCGGCCATCCGTCTCGCCGCGCTGATGAAGATCCCGTCGATCTTCGTCTACACGCACGACTCGGTCTTCCTCGGCGAAGACGGTCCAACGCATCAATCCGTCGAGCAACTTTTCTCGCTGCGCCTGATTCCGAACATGACGCTGTTCCGTCCCGCCGACGCCGCCGAAACCGGAATGGCCTGGGCGTACGCGATCGGCAGCAAACACGATGGTCCGACGCTGATCGTCCTGACGCGGCAAAAGGTAGACATCATCCCGCACGGACCCGCCTTCGACCCCCACGACGTCTGGCGCGGCGCCTACGTCCTCGACGGCTACGCCGACGGCGACATCACCTTCATCGCCACCGGCTCCGAAGTCTCACTGGCCGTCCGCACCGCCGAGTTGCTGCGCGGCGAAGGCATCCGCGCCCGCGTAGTATCCGCCCCGTCCCTCGATCTCTTCGATCGTCAACCTGTTGACTATCAGAACGAAATCCTCGGCGACCGCAGCCGCATCATCGCCCTCGAAGCCGGCCGCTCCTCCGGCTGGTACAAATACGTCAACCACGACGCCCTAGTAATCGGCATCGACCGCTTCGGCGCGTCCGCCCCACTTGCGGATATCGAGAAGCACTTCGGATTCACGCCGGAGGCGGTGGCGGAGAAGGTGCGAGGGTGGCGGCGGTAGTCAGAGTCCGCGTCGAATCCGTCGCCACAGCTCTTTGGCGTCATCCTGAAGATCGGAGAGACGTTCTTCGACCTCGGCGACGACAGACTCCGGAACGATTTTGAGCAACCGCCCGACGTCCCACGCGTCCTGCGCGCCCGCAGCGGCGAGCTTCAGCAGAATGAGATCGGAGGTCGTGACGGTCGGAAGATAGCCTGCCGCTGACTGAATCCACTCCGCGCGTTCGACCACGCGCTGCTCCCACTTCCACTTGCCGACCACAACGTCGATCGGACGTTCCTGCTCCGGGCGAATCCACACAACTCCTTTGAGCGGATCGAACTGGTCTCCTCGACGAACCTCAACATACGCGAACTCACGAATCGGCTGCCAGATCTCATTATCGAGGACACGTTTGTCGACCGTGAGTAGATCGACGTCGTACGTCGAACGCGGCAGTCCGCGGGCCGCCACTGCCGAAGCGCCGATCAGTGCGAACGGAATCTGCTGTTCGTCGAAAAGCTCGGCGACGCGTTCAACGAGAGTCACGTCAGCCACCGGCTTTGCTGCGTGAGTAGCGGCGACCGCTTTGGCGTTCGACGCGAATCCGCGCGAGTGCCTCTTCCCGGGTAAGCCCATTGGCCGCGCAGTAGAGAATCAGATCCTGTTCGCCGATCGCGAATGCAAGCTCAATTCGTTCGGCGGGCGTCATGGCCAGCGTCCGTCGATCGAGTTCCTGTCGCGTCTCTTCCGCAACTTTGCTTCGCATCGCATCCGAGTATACGACCGCTACAATTCGTCCATGCGCATCCGATTTGCTGTTGTTCTTCTTTTCATCGCCACCTCAGCCTTCGCGAACTTTCGCGAGTTCAGCGACCTCCCGAAGAATCCGGCGTTGGAACTGGTGCTGCGGCATGCGGCGGAGCAGACGTTGAAGGATTTTCCGAAGCTGACGGCGGACAATCTGGCGCTCAGCATCGTCGACGTCACCAAGCCGGCCACGATCGATCGCGGCGACTGGCATGGCGACGTTCCCTTTTATCCGGCCTCGGTGGTGAAGCTGTACATCATGGCCGAGGTGTTTCATCAGAAGCTGGAGACGGATCCGGAAGTGGCGCGGGCGCTGGGGGAGATGATCCGGCTTTCGGATAATGACGCAACCGCGTTCCTGCTCGATCTCGTCAGCGACACCTGTCCCGGTCCGAATCTCGAGGGGCGCGCGCTGGCGAAGTTCATCGACAAGCGGCGCGTGGTGAACAAGTGGTTCGCGTCGATGGGATACGACATCAGCGCCATGGCCAAGCCGTGGAGCTTCGGGCCGTTCGGACGGGAGAAACAGCTCCTCGGCGGCGACGCGCGTCCGAATCGCAATCGATCGAGCGCGAATTCGTTTGCGTCGCTGCTGCTGTGGATCGTGCGGCATCGCGCGATTTCGGGCGCCGACAGCGATGCCATGCTGGCGTTACTCGAGCGTCCGCTGAATCCGCCGCGTGCGGACGAAAATCAGGTCAAGGAGTTCATCGGCGAGTCGTTGCCGCCGGGATCGCGCGAATGGTCGAAGGCGGGTTGGACGTCGGAAGTTCGTCACGATGCTGCGTACATCGAGCTGCCCGGCGGACGAAAGATCATCCTGGTGATCATGACGCGCGGCGCGGCGGATGACGTGAAGCTGATTCCGGCCATCGCAAAGAGCGTGCTGAGCGAGTTGCAGTAGCAGACGTGCTAGTCTGATTCCTCACAAAAATGGATTGGTGGGTCTGGGTTCTCATCGCCTTTCTGCTGCTCACGATCGAGTTTTTCGCGACGACGGCGCATATCGGATTTTTCGCGGTCGGCGCGTTTCTCGTGGCAATCATCGTCGGCGTCGGCATCCCGATGCCGTTATGGGGACAACTCCTCACCTTTTCGATCTCGTCGGTGATCCTGCTGATCTTCGTGCGGCCGTACGTCGTCAGGAAACTCGGCCTCAGTGTCACGCATGTAGTCGACTCGCTGGTCGGCGAGCAGGCCACGGCGATCTCCGATATGCCGGTCTCAGCCGAAGGAAAAGCGGAGATGCGGGGAAGTAGCTGGACCGCGCGCAATGTTGGAGAGACACCGCTAACAAAGGGCCAACGCTGCGTCGTTACAGAGGTCGTCGGGCTGACGATCCACGTACGCGCGTCGTAAACAACCATCCGGAGGAACGTCATGTCCAGTCTTCTCGTCGCCGTGGTCGTCGTCATCTTCGCCATGATCATGATCAGCCGCATCGCCCGCGTGGTGCCGCAGCAGAACGCGTGGATCGTTGAGCGCCTCGGCAAGTATTCGGCCACGCTCAACGCCGGCTTCCACATCCTGGTGCCGTTCCTCGACACGGTCCGCTACAAGCATTCGCTGAAGGAAGTGGCGCTCGACGTTCCCGAGCAGGTCTGCATTACGCGCGACAACGTGCAGGTCGCGGTCGACGGCGTGCTGTACTTCAAAGTCCTCGATCCGGCGCGTGCGTCGTACGGCATCTCCGACTACACGTACGCCATCTCGCAGCTCGCGCAGACGAACCTCCGCAGCGAGATCGGCAAGATCGAGCTCGACCGCACGTTCGAAGAGCGGACGAACATCAATCTCATGGTCGTCAGCGAAGTGGACAAGGCCTCGGAAGCGTGGGGCGTGAAGGTGCTGCGCTACGAGATCAAGAACATCAACCCGCCGCAGGACGTGCTCGCGGCGATGGAGAAGCAGATGCGCGCCGAGCGCGAGAAGCGCGCCACGATTCTGCAGTCGGAAGGGCAGCGCGACGCGGCCATCAACGCCGCCGACGGCGACAAGCAGCAGGTCATCAAGGCCTCGGAAGCGAAGAAGCAGCAGGCCATCAACGAGGCCGAAGGGCAGTCCGCCGCCATCCAGTCGGTCGCGATTGCGACCGCGAACGGCATCAAGCAGATCGCCGACGCCATCAAGACGCCGGGCGGCTACGAGGCGATGCAGCTGCGACTCGCCGAGGAGTACATCAAGCAGTTCGGTCAGCTCGCGAAGAGCGGCAACTCGATGATCATCCCGGCGAACCTGAGCGACGTCAGCTCCGTCATCGCCATGGCCACGAGCGTGTTCAAGCAGACGCAGAACGCGACCGACGCGAAGATCCCGGTGCGCGTTTCGCCGCAGGCGTAAACGAAAGTGGATTAGTGGATTAGTCGATTAGTAGATCAGTGGCCCTAACGCCCGATCTACTAATCCACTAATCTACTAATCTACTTCTTCTCCACCACGCGTACGCCGGCAAACCGGCCGCGAGAATCGCGAAGCCGATCAGGCTGTTTTTCGGCGATTTTGCGATCGTGGCGATGACCACGATCCAGCACGAGATCGTGAAGATCGCGGTCGTGATCGGATGGCCCGGCGTGCGGAATCCTGCCGGCGGCTGGCGGCGGCGGAAGATGAAGAGCGCCAGGCCGGTCAGCCCGAAGAAGATGAAATCGGTCGAGACGACATAGCTGAGGATTTGTTCGTAGGTGCCGGAGAGCGTGATCACGATCGCCACGATTCCCTGCAGCGCGATCGCGACCACCGGCACTTGCGTCTTCGCGCTGATGCGGCCGACGCTGCGGAAGAAAAGGCCGTCCGCGGCCATGGCGTAGTAGACGCGCGGCGCGGTGAGCATGCTCTGGCTGAGAAAGCCGAGCGTGGAGATGGCGATGCCGGCGGCGATGAGTTGCGCGCCGCGTTCGCCGAGGGCTAGGCGCATCACGGCGGAAGCGGGCGTTGGCGAGTGCGCCAGTCCGTCTGCGCCGAGCGCGCGGACGCAGATGTAGGTCACGCCGACGTAGATGGCGATCACGCCGACGATTCCGGCCAAAAGTCCGATCGGCAGGTCGCGCCGCGGCCGCGCCAGCTCGCCGGAGACGAAGCTCGCCGTCTGCCAGCCGCCGTAAGCGAACATCACCGGCGTCATGGCCGCGCCGAAGCGGATGAAAAGATCGGACGAGAGCGGCGCGTCGAGCATCGCGCGCGCGGACGCGTGCGGTGCGGCGATCGTCGCGCCGGCGATGACCAGCATCGCGATCGCCGCCAGCTTCAGAAGCATCAGCGCCGTCTGCGTGTTGCTGCCGCTGCGCACGCCGAGGCAGTTGATGAGCGTGAGTAGGAGCAGCGTGACGACGGCGAGCAGCGAGTCGGGGATGGCGACGCCGGTGAGCGTGACCACGTATTTCGCGAACGTCGCCGCGACCGCTGCCATCCCGCCGCTCTGCACGATCAACAGCAACGCCCATCCGTACAAAAACGCGACCGAGGGATGGTAAGCGTCGCGAAGATAGGCGTACTGTCCGCCGACCTCGGGTCGCAACGCGGCCAGCTCCGCATACGCGAACGCGCCGAGCAGCGCGATGACGCCGCCGGCCACCCACGCGCCGACGATGAGCGCCGGTGTGTGAACCGACTGCGCCACGACGTACGGGTTGATGAAGATGCCCGAGCCGATGATGCCGCCCATGACGATCATGGTGGCGTCGAACGCGCCCAGGCGGCGGGCGAGCGTGGGAGTGGTCGCGCTCACGCGGCGCCGCCGGCAGCGGCCACCGGAACATCGCATCGCACCGTGGCCACGACTTCGCTACCCGTCCCTCGGTATTCGATCGACGAAAAGCTGACGTGCCGCGCCATGATGATTCCGCGGCCGTGCCGGTCGAAGGCTCGCCGCGGATCGATCTCGAGATAGCGCGTCCATTCGAATCCGTTGCCGCGGTCGCGGATGGTGAAGCGCAGCTCGTCGTCGCCGCGCGAGAATTCGACGTCGACCCGTTTGGCCCGGTTCTCGGGCAGCTCCAGCCGGCGCGCAACTTCATCCATCCACGCGCCATTCGCGAGCAGCTCGCTCTTGTCGTCGTACGTGATGCCAAGGTTTCCGTGCTCGACCGCATTCACCAGCAACTCCGTCAGCCCGATCACCGTGGCCTCGGCATCGGGACAGGCGCGCGCGAGAACGGCGGCAAGTCCGCGCGCTTCCTCGATGGTGCGATAGGTGAAGTGCGCTTCCTCGAGAAGCTGCAGCACCTGCATGCCGCGCTTCACACGATTCTGCAGGTCGCGCGCGGCCGCGCTGTCGGCCGCCGCGGTCCTGACCACACTGAGCAACATCTCGGCGTCGTACGGCTTGGTGAGGTAGTAGTACGCGCCGGCCTTGATGCCCTCGATCACTTCCTCGCGGCTGGCGAGCGCACTCTGAAAAATCACCGGCAGGATCAGAAATCGATGATCGCCTTTGATCTTCCGCAGAAGCGCCATGCCATCCATCCGCGGCATGGTGCGATCGAGGAGAACGAGGTCATACCGGTCCGGATTCGCATCGAGCATTGCCCACCCGTCGACGCCATCGCCGGCCGAATCGGTGTCGAAGCCGTCATTCCCCAGATGCGCCTCCAGCAACGCCCGATCAGCGTCGTTGTCTTCAACGATCAGGACATGCGCCCGCTCAGCCATGACGGAATGGCGAGGATGATAAGGCAAAAGGGGAGAGGCTTGCGGTTCGGGACCTACGGCCAGTGGCTGTTCGAGCAGTTCGCGTCGACTTCCAGGGGCGAGGCGGTCACAATCCTCTTAGTCTTCGCGGGCTTTGGCGCACGTTTGATGGAAGCCGCGGTTTGTTTTTTCGTGAGCAGGCACTCGCCGGTGCTCGCAGCGCAGGGTGGTCCATCGGTGGGAACGGCAGTGCAGTTGCTGCTGCCCACACCCATCAGGTAGTAGGCGAGAAAGTGTGGATCGCCGGTGGTTGTTTGCATCGAGTTCAGGATGCTGAACTGCGCGCCTGGTTTGAAAACCACGTTGAAGGAACTGCCTCCAGCGGTGCCGGTGACTGTGATGCCGCTCGAGTCCATGGTGTGCATGGTCACCCAAGTGTCAGTTCGACCGTTTGTTACGGTCATCGCCTGGGCAATTCCTCGGTCTACGAAGATGTGCGCTGCCAGCTTCTTCGTTGCCTTGGGGTCCTTATAGGTTGCCAATATGTCGGTCATCGAAGGACAACAACAGCGAAGGTGAGGCATTGCGCCGCTCACGTCTGGGGCCGTTGGATCAACAGCTCCGGTGAATGTAATCGTCTCCACGTCGATCGGTGCACAGCGAAGCGAGTTGTTCGGTCCACATGCGGCGATTCCAGGCCATGTGGCGCTCGATACCTGATCTGGCGCATATTGGATTGCCGAGAAGTGATCGGCGAATTGCGTTCCCGGAAAATGAGGAAGGAGGATGTGTAATCCCGCGCTTCCGTTGAGCATGATTACAAAAAGGCCGATGAACTGAATGCTTGTTACAGACATTACTGACTCCTTGTTACTCCCGAGCGCTTCTCCTCGTTTGAGTAGCCAAGGAGTTCGACCGGCGCCCAGGTGGACGGATGACGAAGCTGGATGTCCGTACTGTGGGCAAACGCTTCCTGGGTTTTTCGGAGTGCCTCTGCCGGCGGTAAGCCACTACGCAGCTCTTCGTGCAGGCGACGGAACAATGGCGCCGTTGCCTTGTCGTCGACATCCCACAGCGTGCCGATGACGTTTCGCGCGCCCGCTGCGAGAAAGGCGCGGGCAATACTCGGCATGCCTTCCACGTGAGATGGCTCGCCCCGCATCGTCCCGCATGCAGCAAGGATCACGAGAGGAGAATTGCGAAGCTTGAGGGCTGCAATGACATTCGAATCGAGGTCGCCCGAGGCGTGAGCGTTGTCGCCAGCAAGATGAATCGCGCCGAGGGTGTCGGTCACGTCGCTTTCAGCATGGCCGGCGAAATGAATGAGGCCACTGTGTTGTGCCGCTGCGATAAAACGCGCGCGAGTTGCATCTTCGCCCGCGAGCAGCGTAGACGACTCGTACATCGCAGCGATCGCCACGGCCTCGCCAGCCGCTTCGGTAAGCTCTGGCGCCCCTTCTTCATGAGGATCGCCAACTACCAGAACCGGCTTTAGTTCTTCCTTGAAAGCCGGCCTGAGGATCGCCCCTGCGCTGGGTGTGACGGAAACAGAGAAGTCGTCGACGACATACCGCCCGCGACGACCGTCGTAAAGAGCAGCAAAGGGAACGGCGTGCAATTCTCGATCGGGCACGACGATGAGCGTTTGCGTTCCACGGAGCATCTGAGCGACAGGCGCGACGAGAAGTTTCTCTAGTGACGCAGCGATCTGTTGTACGTAACCCACGTCTCTGCGAGTCCGCAACGCGTCAGAGCAACGTTCCACAAGCGCCCGCACCGCAGTTGGCTCCGCCTTGATTTCGACAACGCCAGAATGGTCCGGCGTGACATAGAAGATGGCCAGGGAGTGGCGGAGCAGCGCGTATTCAAGAAGTGCCGTGTTCGGAGCAAGCGCACGCTGCACTCTGTCAGTCGTGATTTCGGGCGCGTGGGGGCCGCGGCCCGATGTGCGCTCATAAATGCTTCGCGCGCGAGCGACGTCGGCGAAATGAAAGGCCTGCTGGACGTCGCGAAGTCGTAGCAGCAGCGATATCGTGTCGGAAAACAGTTCGGGCTCGGTGTCGTAGAACGTGCCGCGTAAGTCTTTATTGAGAATCGCCTCGCGCTGCGCTTCGACTTCATGCAATCCTGATTCGAAGTCGGAGAGGGCGGCGCCGTCATCGCCGAGGCGAACGTGAGTTCGTCCGCGCTCGAGGTATGCCTTCGGCAGCCAGGTGCTGGCGTGGCCCGACTGATAAAACTGGATCGCTGAATTAACCAACTGAAGTGAGGATCGAGGATTTGTGTTACGGACAACTGCCGCTTCCGCGACGTCGATCGCAGCCTGGGCGTTGCGTTGCAATTGTTCATCGCGTGCTGAGGCTGCAAATTTTCGAGCACGAGCGATAGCACTCGTTGCGTCATTGGAGTCGCCGATGGCTGCAAATGACTCGGCGCGCGCTGCCTCGGCAATGGCGAGACTTGCTGGCTGATTCGTAGTTCTTAGGTCGTCAAGAGCAACGTGGCCGAGGGCAAGCGACGACTCGACCTCGCCGCCGGCGGCCTCCGCATTCATTGCGGAGATCAACGAAACTTGAATCCGGTCTGACGACCCCGCCCGGCTCAACACGGGAAAGGCTGCGATTCGTGCTTTCCATGCTGCAGCAGGTTGCGACGTATGACTGAGATCACCCGCCAGAAGAACGTCCATTTCTCCGCGGTTGGCGATCTCTCCCATCCGCGAGAATGTCGTGCGAGAGTCGCCAGCCTGTCGGATAGCTGCATCCCATTCGCCCATGGCGGCGTCGCAGACGGACTGCTCCCATCCGATCTCGGCTCTAAGGCCCGGATACCGACTCGTATCGAACTGCGATGCAATCGCATTGAGTGCGAGCAGTGCCTCCGCCGGCCGATTGCTGTCATAAAGACAACTGGCCAGGTAGTAGTCGGTAATCAAAACCATGGGACTGTTTCCTCGCACAAACAGCTGTCGTGCGGTCTGCAGCTTGTTTTCGGCGTCGGCGATACGGCGTTGGCTATAGAGAATCCTTCCGTCGCGGTATGAGGCGTGGCCTTCGGCCAGAATGCGTTGGTGCTCGTCGTCCGCATGGTCAATGGTGGCGACGATGTCGGCCACGGAGCGCACGTGGTTGAAGTCCGCCAATGCCGCGCCGAGGGTGCGGACGACCGTCAACGCTTCCGCAGCGGTTTTCGTGTCGCCTTTGTGGAAGGCATCGGCCCATTTGGCGAGGAGGGGGCCTTCGCTCCAGGTGCGCGCTTCCTGCGGATAGTTTCGGGCGAGGGCGATGAGCGGGGCGGTATTGGGGAGGGCGCGGGTGGCGAGGGCGAGGCGGTTCTGGAACTCGTCGCGCGTTGTCACCACGCGCAGACTGCCGAGGTGGTGCATCGCCTCGGTCGACCAATGGGAAGACGGATCGGCGGCCGCGTAGCGTTGCCAGGCGCGGCGGGCTGCTTCGCTGATGCCGAGGGCTTCGATGATCAGGGCGCGATTGAAGAGGGCGTCGTGGAGTTTCGGATCGAGACGTAGGGCGTGGTCGGCATCGGCCAGCGCTTGCGGCAGCTCGTGCGGACGCTTCTCATTGACCGCCAGCGTGTAGCGGGCAGCGGCCAGGTCGCTCCAGTACGCGGCGTTGTTGGGCGACTGGCGGACGGCGGATTCGAGTGCGTCGATGGCATCGCGGTCGCGATCGATCAGAAGGTAGGCGGCGCCCGATTCGTGGCGTGCGCGCGCCGAGGAGTCGTTGAGCTGGGATTGGATCACGGTGCTGGCGGCTCCGGCGAGGTCGAGGCGGGCCGGATCGAGTAGGTTGCCGTGCGTGGCGCGCTGGACCCGGGCGGCCGGAAATTCGAAGCCCGTCAAACGCGCCTCGATCGGACGGGAGAGCGGCGCCAGCGCCAGCAAGCGTTCAGTCGGCGATTCCGTTCGCCGGCAGGCGTAGAGCGATGCCAGCGCGATAATCGCAACCGCTGTTCGGAATCTACGGCTCATAGCCACGTTCCCCGCCTCGGACCCAAATCCGCCAGACGAGCCTTGTGTAATTGGTTAGAGGGACTCACTCGCCGATTTTTCGGTCGACGTTGATAAATCGCCCTCGGGCTAAACTGCCGGACACCGATGCGACTTCTGATCGAGGTTCTGGTCGCGCTGCTGATCCTGGGCGCGATCGCGCTCGTGGTCGGCAAACGGCACGCGCGCCGATTTCAGCGCCGGCGCCGCATTCATGTCGATCGCTTCAAGCTCAAGCGGCGTCATGCCGACATTGAGCTGGAAGTCTTCGGCAATCGCGACGTGGTCGACGCCATCCGCGGCTACGCGAAAGAGCATCACACGTCGATCGAGGATGCCACGCGCCAGGCGCGAACGTATCTGCGCGAGATCGTCCCGAAGTTCAATCTCCTCGCTTACTACCGCCTCGGCGCGCCGCTGGCGCGGGCCATCATGCATTTTCTCTATCGGCCGGTCGTCGAGCACAAGACGCTGCGCGATTTCAACGCCACCGCGCCGAAGAACGCGGTCGTCGTCTATCTGATCAACCATCGCTCGAATGCCGACTACGTCCTCGTCGCGCACATGCTTTTCAAGTTCGTGTCGCTGTCGTATGCGGTGGGCGAGTGGGCGCGCGTCTGGCCGCTCAATCACCTCTTCAAATGGTTCGGCGGCTACTTCATCCGCCGGCGGTATCGCGAGCCGCTGTACCACGCGGTGCTGTCGACGTTCGTCAGCACGATCACGAAGAACGGCGTGACGCAGGGCGTGTTCATCGAGGGCGGCCTGACGCGCGACGGCGCCTTTCAGAAGCCGAAGCTGGGGATGCTCGACTACATCGTGGCCGGCAAGCGCGATCCGGGATTCAGCGCGCCGCTGTTTCTGATTCCGACCGCGATCAATTACGACCGCGTGCTGGAGGACCGCAATCTCACCGAGGAGCTGGTGGGAAAGGAAGACCGGCGGACGAAGACCGACAAGCTGCAGACGACGATCGATTTTCTCTTCCGCAATCTGCTGCGCAGCATCCTGAAACGCTTCAAGCGCTATGGCTACGCGGTGGTCACGTTCGGGACGCCGATCGCGGTCGACGAATTCGTGAGCGAGCATCCGGCCATCCTGGCGCCGGTGTACGACGACCGGAAGGCTGCGCTGACGGAACTGGCGGAGCGGGTAATGCAGGAGATTTCGAACGCGCTGCCGGTCACGCCGGTCACGCTGCTGGCACGGATTTTCGCCGATGCCGGCGAGCCGATCACCGAGGTCGAGATCGTCGAGGCCATCGATCGCTATCGGGAGACGTGGCGTGATCGCGTCTGGCTGCTGCGCGAGAGAACGGGCGAAGCCATCTGGCGCGCGGCGCGGCCGGTGGTCGAGCTGCGGCATCTCATCGAGCCGGCGGAACGATGGCGATCCGATCTCTTCGAAGGGAGCGGCGTGCCGGTGATCGAGGAAGCGTGGCGGTGGAATCCGCGCGAGACGCTGCTGCGCGACTACTACGCGAACTCGCTGATGCCGTTCGATGAGGTGAGGCGGCGCGGTTGGCCGGAGCGGAAGAGCCAGCAGCCGGCGTGAGCCTATTCGGTGGACTCTACTTTGTCCTGCAGCAGATGGACGGCGCAGCGCCTGTCGTTGTAGACCCAAACCGTCGCGCCCGGCCCTCGGGTCTCTTCTTCGCTCACGATGCGATCGGGTTCACCCATTTTCGCGCGGAGATCGGCGGTGCGCGTCCCAGGGTCGAGGATTCGGCATCCGGCGGCGGGTTCCGTACCGGCCGCAGCGCTCGATGCCGGGTAAAACAGTCGTAGCCACAAGATGGCACTGCCGATCATGGCCACGATCGTGAGCACCTCGACGATCCAGCCCCGCCGCCGTGGTCGGATGATGCTGATCAGGAGCAATACGCAGCAGATCACGAGCGCGATGAGCAGTGGCAGCGCGCTCGGCGCGAGTGAGTAGCCGTGAACCCGGAGCAGCTTGTCCATCAATGCCCCCGTCCGTTTCCAAATGTGCCGCCCTGGAGACGCCTCGGCGCCTCGTCGATCACTTTCTTCATCAATTGTTGGCCCGACAGCTCGTAGAGGATGGGAGGCGGGTTCTGAAAGACGCGCCGTTCGCTGCGTCCCCACTGGCGAAAGTTTGCGTCGACGGTTGCCGTCGGCGTGCCGGTGAGCGACTGCAATGCCTCGTCGGTCGTCGCTCCGGCCGCGAAAGAGGCCAGCAATTGTTTGATGCCTCGATCGCCGTAGATCGACTGCAGGTAGCGGATGAACGTCTGCGACACGATGTAGGCATCGGCGATCATTCCCGGATCCTGCGCGTGGGTCAGCACCGGATCGAGCACGGAGATCGCGAACAGCTTGCTGTCGTCGTAGGTGTTGAACGCATTCGACGAGTACTCCACCATCTCCACCCTCTGCGCCAGCCCTTCATGAAACCAGTGCGGCGCCTGATCGTGCGTGGCCTCGCGATCATGGCGTGACAGAGCTCGTGCGTGACGATGGCCGTGACCGCGGGCTCCAGTTGCTGGATGTCCGCGAGCGGTACGGTGATCGCGCGATCGTAAAAGCCGAGGATGTCGCCGCCGCCGGCGTAGATCGCGCGGAACTCTCCCCACGGGACGATGTTCACCACTACCGGCTTGAAGTTGTCCACCGGTACCCACTGCTGCAGGCGCCGCAGCTCAGCCTCCAGGATCTGGGCGACGGCGATGGCGTTGATGGACACCTCCGCGGCGGGGTAATGCACGTGAAAGTGTGGCGAGTCGTAGACGCTGTAATTTTTCGCCAGCGTCCGGTTCATCACCACCTGCTCGATCCGGACCGCGTCGACCGGATGTGCTGTTTGTAATGCGTTGGCTTTCGAGAACATGGCCAGGGCGGCGTCGAACTCGTCATACGACGCCAGCGCCTCGCCCAGAGCCTCGAACGCCATCGGATCTTTGCGCCGTTCAACGATCGAGTTTCGAGCCAGCGCTACCACGAGCTGCTTGCCTTCCGTCTCGCGCGCCAGACGGCGCAGCGATTCCGCGCGCAGCAGCACCAGGCCCGCGTCGATGAATTGCCATTTCGGGTTGACTCCCGCGGTCAGTGCGGCCAGATCCGTCCATCGGTTCCGGTTGTAAAGCGACTGAGCCGCCTTCGCGATCCGGCCGCGCAGAACCGGCTGCATGTAGGCGCCCGGCTGCGCGGCATCGCGCATCAAATCCGGGAGTTTGGCGAGTGCCTGCTCTTCGCCGATTCGCTCCCAGGCTCCGGCGTCGACGACCGTGACGTTCGTCGGCGCCATGGCCGCTCCTCCCGGAACGAGCAGCGTGGCGTCGCCGGCCTGGACCTCGAACAGCTGGCCGGAGACGCGTGCGATTGCGGTTGGCGGCAAAACGATCGGTCGCGTCGACACGCCGGCGTCGGCGAATGTCGCCTCGCCGGGCGTGCTGAGGCTGACCAGCGCCCCTTCCTTCTGCCGCAGGATCATCGACAGCAGGCCGGTGCCGACGAGTTGCCGCCGCTCGGCCGGAAGCAGAGTCCATGCTTTCTTGAACTGCGCCTCGGAGTTTTCGAGCTGCTCTTTCGAGAGCGCTTCCACCGCCTGGCTATAGTAGACGACCGCGTTTCGGGTGCCGCTGTCGCCGGCGCGGTGCAGCATGGCCGTGCCAAGGTCGTCGTCGCCGCCGTTGAAGAATGCGCCGGCCGCTTCGATCCACAGTCCGTCGCGGCCTGGACCCATGTTGATCGCGTTCTGATACGCGACCACTGCCTGGTCTGGATCGTTCTGCACCAGCGCCAGCCGTGCGCGCAGCAGCTCGACCATCGGGACATTCGACGGGTGCGGATATTTGTCGAGAGTCTTCTTCACGTCGTCGAGGCGCATCTGCACGAAATCGCCCTGCGCTTTCCACAGCGCCGCGACGTTTGCCGCCTCGCCGGTGGAAGGCGCCCACGGCAGCGCTTCGCCGCCGCCCGCAGCGATCGCGCGCCGCAGTCCGACGAGCGATGCCAGCCCGCGCTTTTGCGCGGCCTTGCCGGGTGCCGGCGGCGCCGTGTCGGCCGTAAGCAGATTCGCCGACCAGATCGCGACCGCGAATGCGGCGCATCCCGTGAGCAGGCCGGCAGCCAACACGATTCGGCCCGCAATCGGCGCGCGGAACATCAGATAGATGCCGAAAAGCACCAGCACGGCGCTGCCAACCACTCCTCGGGTCGCCGCGGTGAGTCCGTCTCGCGATTGGTGGTCGGGCGCCGGAGTCGTCGCGTGAGCGGCCGGAGCCGCAAAGAGCGGCGCGACGTTGGCCGGGTCCGCGAGCGTACGAACGTTCTCGATGCGGACGTTGTTGCCCTCGCTGGTGAGATCGAGAAACACGTTGTCGTCGATACCCGACGGGAACGCCACCGTGAATGCGGCGCACTTGTCTTTCAGCGCCGGAACGACTGTCTGAAGTTCCCATCGGCTTCCCGCCGGAGGTCCCATCCGCGCCTCAACCTCGGCCAGCGCATCGGTGGGCGGAAGTTTGCGCAGGGGAGAGGTCGACGCGAGTTGATCGATCACGGCCTGAGGGCCGCGAGTGAGATAGTCGGCGATCACCGACACCGCCGCCCGCTCGGCATCCGACGGCTGGCGAACCTCCGCGCCGACGACCGCGTTCGCCGCGAGCAAAAAAACTGCGAGGACGGTCATTCGCGCACGACGGCGCACTCCGACCTGTTCGGAAACCTTTTCACGCATTGGTGGGTGGACCTCTCTACCCTTGGAGTGTTCTGGAGCGGTTTTATCCTACCCGGCTTGATGTGATTTTTCGCGAATTTGTGTCAAGTTGGTTTGACACGTCGCCATCTATTCGCTTATCGTGCTTGTCAAGGAGGCTTTACATGAAAAAACTATTGATTGCGGCGCTGGTGCTGGTGGGTTGCGCGCATGCGCCGGTTTCTAGTCCGGTGACGACACCGAATGGATCGATCTACGTCAATGACGGAGGCAGCGGCGGATTGCCGGTGGTTTTCATCCACGGCAACGGAGCGGATTCGACGAATTGGGAGGCGCAACTTTCACACCTCCGCCCGACGCGCCGCGCGGTGGCGATCGATCTTCCGGGAATGGGCCGCTCCGCACCGGCGGCGAATGGCGATTACTCGCCGAAGGCCAACGCCGCGGCCGTCGATGCGGCGGTGACGGCGATCGGGCTGAAGCGATTCGTCCTGGTCGGCCACAGCTACGGCGGCGCGGTAGCCGCCACGTACGCCGCGGCGCATCCGGAGAAAGTGGCGGCGGTGATCTACGCTGATTCCGCCGCGAGCGTTCCGGCCATGTCGCCGCCGATGCAGAAGTTCATCGACGCTCTCCGCGCCGACCGGATGAAAGTCACGCGGATGTGGTTCGCGCCGATGCTGAAGCCGTCGTCGCAAGCCGTTCAGGATCGCGTATACGCGACGGTGGAGAAGTCGACTGTCGACGCCTTCGCCGGCGCGTTGGAAAAGCTGGCGGGTTACGACGCGAAGTCGGTCGTCAACGCCTATCCGGGTCCGAAGTTCGTGATCTACGCAGCGGATATCGAGTCGCCGGCGTCGTTCCGTCCGCAGTTCCCCGAGCTACCCGCGGAGAAGATCACCGGAACCGGTCACTGGCTGATGCTCGACAAGCCGGACGAGTTCAACGCTGCGCTCGACAAGTTTTTAGCCGAGGTCCGTTAGTCCCACACCGTCTCACACCAGCCATTGAGCCGCCGTGCATCGTCGACGCACGCAAGGCGTTCCTTCCGGCTATTTAGATGTCCCATAATGCGCGAGCGGTCGGAGGTGCCGGAACCGCGTAAGGCGGAGAGACGATGAATGAACCTGTCGGCTTCATGAGCTACGTTCGTTTCGACGATGAGCACGAGAATGGACGTCTGACTGAATTCTGCAAAAGGCTCAGCGGGGAAGTGCGGGTGCAGACGGGCGAGAAGTTCCACATTTTTCAGGACCGGAACGACATCGCGTGGGGTCAGCAGTGGAAGGAGCGGATCGATGACTCACTCGATGCCGTCACCTTTCTCATCCCGATCGTTACGCCCACCTTTCTGAAAAGCCCGGCGTGCCGCGAGGAGTTTGAACGGTTCATCCATCGCGAAAAAGAACTCGGCCGATCGGATCTAATCCTGCCTGTGTATTACGTCAACTGTCCAATCGTCAATGACGAGGCGAAGTGGCAGGCAGACCCCGTGGCAAAGATCATCGCCAGTCGGCAATATGCGGATTGGCGGGAACTGCGCTTCGAGCCACTGACAGCGCCGGAGGCGGGCAAGATGATGGCGAGGATGGCGGTTCAAATCGTCGAAGCATTAGATCGCCAAAAGCCTGCCGCGAAACAAGCTTCGGACTCTCACCCTGTCGGGTCTCGAAAGAGAAGGCGACGCCCTATTCAAACCGCCGTGACAAGCTACGCTGGTGCCGCGACGACAGTAACGATGCCGCGCAGAGCATCGTCGAAGACAGAGCCGCCAACCCGCGTGGTCGACGCACTTCACCGCGGCGACTATTCCACTCTGAACGATGCGCTACGCGAGGCGAAGCCAGGCGATCGGATACTCGTGCGGCCGGGGCTATATAAAGAGGCGGTCGTGATCGATAAGCCTGTTGAGATCATCGGAGATGGAGAATTAGGCGAAGTCGTCCTCGAAGCGACGGGTGCGCCTACGGTTTCATTCCGGGCGAGCATGGGACGGATTGCAAACCTGACGATCCGTCAAGCCGGAGGAGGCGGAAAGTCTTATTGCATCGATATTGCCCAGGGCCGACTCGATATTGAGGGATGCGACATCTCAAGCCAAGGTTTGTCTTGCATTGGAATCCATGGTGGTGCTGACCCTCGACTTCGTCGGAATCGTATCCACGACGGGCAATCGAGCGGCGTGTACGTTTATGACAACGGTTTGGGTACGTTTGAAGACAACGAGATTTTTGGCAACGCGTTTTCCGGCGTCGAGGTGAAGGGTGGCGGAAATCCGACGTTGCGGCGAAATCGCATTCACGACGGAAAGTCCGCCGGCGTTCTGGTATACGACAATGCTCAAGGGACCATCGAAGACAACGAGATCTCCGACAACGCGTTTTCAGGTGTTCAGATCCGTGCCGGCGGCAATCCCACGCTGCGGCGGAATCGGATCCACGATGAAAAGGGCGGCGGCGTCATGGTCTACGAGGACGGTCTAGGTCTCCTTGAAGACAACGAGATTACTTCCAATGCGTTGACGGGCGTAGAGGTCAAAACTGGAGGCAACCCCACTCTACGGCGCAACCGGATTAACAAGAACGGGTTCGAAGCGATCTATATACATGACGGCGGCCTGGGTACTTTTGAGGCGAACGATCTACGCGGCAATGCGGCCGGGGCCTGGGATGTATCGCCTGATTGTATGGAGAAGATAACCCGCGCAGGAAACATCGAATAGAGGCAGCTGACGGACCGCGATGAACGGCCGCGGTGCCGTGGCTGGGGAGGGAGGATTCGAACCTCCGAATGGCGGCTCCAAAGGCCGCTGCCTTACCGCTTGGCGACTCCCCATCACGGTGACGCGGAATCGTAAACGAAATCGGGATTTGGTCATTCCGTGAGTTCAACGTTGTCATCCTGAGTCGCTCCTGAGTGGCCGGAGCCGAGGAGCGCGAAGCGCGCCCGGCGAAGGAGGCGTCGATCGATCTCCAACCTGATAACCCGGGAGGGCGGCGGTAAATCACGATGCAAGCATGCAGGGGGTCCTTCGATCGTCCTCCGCTGGTTCGGCTTCGCCTCCGCAGCTCCGGCGGCTCAGGATGACAGCTTGAACAACTGCCTCCGTTTGTTCATCCGGTCCGTTGCGCCCCAGGCGTACTTGTACTCCTCGGCGCCGCGGAGGAAATCGAAGGTCGTGGCGCCGTCGCGAACGGCTTGTTCGACGGCGTGGGCGACGAGGAGCGTGCCGATGCTGAGTTTCTCGAGGGCGGGGTCGTAGCCGCTGAGGTAGTAGTAGACGATGCCGTTGAGGGCGAAGCCGTAGAAGACGGCGGCGATGCGATCGTCGATGCGGGTGGCGTACATGCGCAGCATCCCGGCGTTCAGCATGCGGCGGGCGGCGTCGCGGTGGAACTGTTGCGTGGCGTCGTCGGAAAGGACGCCGGGGAGATCACGTTTTTTCCAGCGGGCGGCGTGGAGGTCGAAGAAGACGGTGAGGAGATCGTCGAGCGTTTCGGCCGTCGGCATTTCGACGCGCACGTCGCCGCTGCGTTCGAGCTGGCGGCGGTAGTAGCGGAGCTTTTTCTGAAAGTGCGTCGATCCGAGTTGACCGCCTAGCGCGAGGACCGGGCAGGCTTCCTGATCTTCGACGTTTTCGGAGAAGCCGTCCGGCAGTGGAACGTTCAGCATCGACGATGACGGCTGGAGTTGCTGGAGGTCCCAGAGCTGGCAATTGAGTTTCGACATTTCGCCGATGACGCGTGAGGCGTCGCCGATGACGTCGAGGTAGTCGCTGATGCCGGTGCCGAGGAAGAGGCCGAGCGATTCGTCGGAGTCGTCGTCGCGGAGGATGTAGAGCGGGGCGATGGCGTCGATGTTCTCGCCGTCGCGCGAGACGATTACCGACAGGTCATTCGATCCGAAATGGCGCCACCAGGGGAGGAGCCACATCGGGGTCTGGAAGGGAGTTTTGCAGAGGGCGAACCAGGCTGGCGACAACGCCTCGAGTTTTTCCGGATCGGTGATGACTTCGATGGACATGAGCGGCGGATTGTACGAAAGAGTGAAGGGTGAAGAGTGAAGAGTGAAAAACACAGCTTTCTTTTTCACTCTTCACCCTTCACTCTTCACCCTTCAATGGATCTGGTTACCATCAACACACCGCATCTCTCCATCGAAGGGCAATCGCGCGCGGGACACGAGACGTGGTTTCGCGTTCGCGAGTTGAATGCGGCCTTCGATATCGGGCGCTGTCCCGATCAACTCATCGGGACCTCGGACATCTTCGTCACGCATGCGCATCTCGATCATGCGGTCGGGATTCCGTTTTATGCGGGCCAGCGGCAGTTGCATCGGATGACGGGCGGGCGCGTCTACGTGCCGGCGGATGCGGCCGAGGGGATGCGCGAGATCATGACCATCTACGAGCGGATCACCGGGGCCACGTTCGACGAGGTCGAGGTCATCGGACTTGCGCCCGGCGACGTTGTGCGGCTGGGACGGACACACGAGATTCGGGTGCATCAGGCTACGCATCGTGTCGCGGCAAATGCGTACGAAGTGATCGAGCTGCGGCATCGGCTGCGCGATGAATTCGACGGGCGCAGTGAGCACGAAATCGTGGAGTTGCGGGCCAGCGGTGTGAACATCACCGAGGAGTGGCGGAGGTCGATGCTGTTTTATACGGGCGATACCGATCGCGGGATTCTCGAGCAGAACGAGGCGCTGTTTAAATCCGAGGTGCTGATGATCGAGTGCTCGTTCATCACGACGGGGCATGAGGAACGGGCGGCCAAGTACCGGCACATTCACTTCGACGACATCGCCGCGTTCTCGGACCGTTTCGAAAACGAAACGATCATACTGACGCACTTCAGCCGGCGCTACTCCCGAAGCCAGATTCGTGATGAGATTCGCCGCCGCTGCCCGGCGGTGTTGCGCGATCGGATCCGGCTGGCGTTGCCGGAGCCGTATCAGCGGTTGTGATTTGCGGTTTCGACGCACGGCGCGCGGCGTGCAATCAACGACAATTGACGACGACAACGCGGGCTGGTGCTCGCAATTGAGAAAGGTTTCTCGCATTCGATGACGGTTCGGTCCACGCGATTGGTAGCACTCGCGCTCCTTTTGATTCTGCTCAGTCCCATCGCCGGCGCCGCGAAGCGGCGGACGAGAAAGTCGCGCGCGCGCCGGGCCGCGCCGGCCGCTCCTGCCGACGCCGCGTCGGGCAACACGCTGGCCGAGCGCATCAACTCGCTGATGAACGGGCGGGTCGCGAACAGCTCCAGCGCCAGTCTGCAGGTGGTCGAAGTCGACAGCGGCACCGTCGTCGCCGAGCGCAGTCCGCATACACCGCTCGCTCCGGCGTCGAACATGAAACTCTTCACCACCGCGGCTGCGATCGATCTCCTTCATCCCGATTTCCAGCTCACTACCACCGTCTTCATGCGCGGCGCGGTCGATGCCGCCGGCACGCTGACCGGCGACGTGAAAGTGGTCGGCCACGGCGATCCGACCATCGGAGGACGCTTTCACGACGGCCACGCCACCGCCGTCATCGATGAATGGGCCACCGATCTGAAGCGCGCCGGCGTGAAGACCATCCGCGGCAATCTGATCTTCGAGTACGGCTACATGGACATCGAGTACATCCATCCCACCTGGCCGGTCGATCAGCTCGTGAACTGGTACGAGGCGCCGGTGTCGGCGTTCTCGATGCAGGAAAATTGTGTGCAGGTGCGCGTGACGCCGTCGCGGCCGGGGAAAGCGTGCGTCGTCCAGTTCGAGCCGCCGACGTCGTATCTCGAGCTGCAGTCGTCGTGCATCACCGGACGCGGACTTCCGTTCATCACGCGCTACCGCAACACGAACACGATTCTCGTGCGCGGCGGCACTCCCGCGCGCACCGGCATCACCGAGATTTTCGTGACGATCGAGAATCCGGTGCAGTACTTCGCGTCGGTCACGCACGAGACCTTCGTGCGCAACGGCATCAACGTGCAGGGACAGATCATCGTCACGCCGCGCGACGAGCGGCCCGACTGGAAGGCGGTCTCGCAGCACACGACGCCGCTCAACGTGGTCGTCTACGTCATCAACAAGAAGAGCCAGAATCACTACGCCGAGGAGCTGGTGAAGATCATCGGCGCGGAGAAAAAGCAGGCCGGGACGTGGCCCGCGGGCACGGGCGCGGTGACGGAGTGGCTGACGGGCAAGCTGGAAGTGCCGTCGAACGAGTTCCACCAGGCCGACGGCTCCGGCATGTCGCGAGAGAACCGCGCCTCGGCCAACGCGTTCATCCACCTGCTGCGCTACATGTGGAAGAGCCCGTACCGCGAGGATTTCGTCAGCTCGCTGCCGTACTCCGGCGATCCCGATGCGAAATTCGGCCACCGCCTTCGCGCCGCGCCGTACGCGCGTCAGGTGTACGCGAAGACCGGCTACATCGTCGGCGTGGTCGGTTTGTCGGGCTACGTTCACGGCGCCAGCGGCAAGGTCTACGCGTTTTCATTCGTCTTCAACGGCTACCATGTCGGCGTGTACGCGATCTACCAGCTCCAGGACAGCATGCTGAAAGAGCTCATCACGCACGGATGAAACGAGAAACGATCATCTTCACCGCCTGCGGTTTTCTCCTCGGGCTGACCCTCGGCAGTTTCGTGATCGGACCGAAGATCGCGTCGTCGAAGCTGGCCGGCGCGCCGGTGGTCGCCGAGTCTGCACCCGTCGAAACGTCGTCGGCGCCAGTGACTGCGACCGGCAATCCGATGGGCGCGGTGATGCAGCAACTCGCGTCGCTCAAGGAAGCGGTGGCGAAGAATCCGAAGGATGCCGACGCGCTCGCGCAACTGGGCGACATGTACATGCAGGCCGCAAAGTTCCCGCAGGCTGCCGAATATCTGGAGAGAGCGCTCGCGGTCAGAGATGACGCAGCGCTCCGTATGGACCTCGGCATCTGCTACAAGCAAACGAATCAGCCGCAGAAGGCATTGACGGAGTTCCAGCGCTCTGCGTCGATGGCGCCCGATCAATGGCAGCCGCTTTTCTACGAGGCGGTCACGCTCATGGAAATGCAACGGATGGACGAGGCGCGCGCGATCGCAGCGAAAGTCCAGAAAATGCGGCCGGATGATTCGGACGTGCAGAAGCTGGTGGCGACGCTGAACGCGAAGTAGCCGTCAGGACGGCAGCGGCGCGAACTTCTGGCTCGACGGCGCTACCTGCAGCGTGTACACGCCGTCGGTGTTGCGCACGGTCGCGACCGCCTGGAAGCCGGGGAACTTCAGGATGTCGCCGATGATCTCTCCGCGATGTTCGCTCGCGAACCCCTGGATCGCTTCCGGCGCCGACTCCGCCTCGATCGAGTGAAACGAAACTGCCGCGGCCGCGCTCGATACGGGACGTCCGTTGGGATCGGTGAGATGGCGTTGCTCGATGTTGAATCGCATGGGCACGGCGTTGCGGCATGCAATTACGGTGCACTCAACCGCTGTTCTATACTCACTCAAAGGGGCCCCGCATGAGCGACGAACGTGTACTCAAAGACATGCCTGTCATCGGCCGCATCGACCTTCACGAGATCGAGCGACGCGACCCGCTGCCGTCCGAACGCTTCGCCGAATCGATCGAAGTCGGCCTCACGTTCGACGACGTTCTGCTCCGCCCCGCCAAATCCGACATCCATCCCAACTTCGTCGAAGTCGGCACGCGGCTCACGCGCGACATCTACCTGAACATCCCCATCATCTCCTCGGCCATGGACACCGTGACCGAAGCGCGGCTGGCAATCGCCATGGCGCAGCAGGGCGGGCTCGGCATCGTGCACAAGAACATGCCCATCGATGCGCAGGCCGAGGAAGTGGACAAGGTCAAGCGGTCGGAAGCGGGGATGATCGTCGATCCCGTCACCATGCGGCCGTGGCAGACCATCACCGAGGCGCTGCAGGTGATGGCCAAGTACAAGATTTCCGGCGTGCCGGTGACGGATGCGAACGGAAAGCTTGTCGGTATCCTCACCAACCGCGATCTCCGTTTCGAAACGCGCTTCGATCTCCCGATCGCCGAGCGCATGACGAAAGAGAACCTGATCACCGCTCCGGTCGGCACGACGCTGGAGCAGGCACGCGAAGTTCTTCACCAGCATCGCATCGAGAAGCTGCTCGTCGTCGACACGCATGGCGATCTGAAGGGCCTGATCACCGTCAAGGACATTCAGAAAAAACTGCGCTATCCGAACGCGGCCAAAGACTCCCTCGGCCGTCTGCGCGTCGGCGCCGCGATCGGCGTCGGCAAGGAAGGTCTTGACCGCGCCCGCGCGCTGATCGATGCGAAAGTGGACGTGGTCGTGATCGACTCCGCCCACGCGCATTCGAACGGCGTGATGGAAGTGATCCGGCAGTTCAAGAAACTCTTCCCCGACACGCCGCTCATTGCCGGCAACGTGGCGACGTACGAAGGCGCGAGCGATCTCATCTCACTTGGCGTCGACGCGATCAAAGTCGGCATCGGACCGGGATCGATCTGCACGACGCGCGTCGTGGCCGGAGCCGGCGTGCCGCAGATCAGCGCGGTCATGGAGTGCGCGCGCGCGGCGGAGAAGTTCGACGTCCCCATCATCAGCGACGGCGGCATCAAGTTCTCCGGCGACATCACCAAGGCCATCGCCGCCGGCGCGCATTGCGTGATGATCGGCTCGCTCTTCGCCGGCACCGACGAGGCGCCCGGCGAGACGATCCTGTACCAGGGCCGCACGTTCAAGGCCTACCGCGGCATGGGCTCGATCGGCGCGATGCAGGCCGGCTCGAAGGACCGCTACTTCCAGGAAGACGCCGACGAGGTGTCGAAGCTGGTGCCCGAGGGGATCGAGGGGAAGGTGCCGTACAAGGGATCGTTGAGCGCGATGATCCCGCAGCTCGTCGGTGGACTTCGCTCCGGAATGGGCCTGACGGGTTCAAAGACGATCGAAGACCTTCGCACGAAGGCGCAGTTCGTCCGCATCACGGCGGCGGGCTTGCGCGAGTCGCATGCACACGATGTGGTCATTACGAAAGAAGCGCCAAACTACAGGATCGAATCCAACGACTGATGCGCTCCCGGGCCATTCTTCTCTGCACATTCTTCCTGTTCGTCGCGGCATTTGTTTCCGCGGAAACGATCCGCTTCGATCCCCCCAATCCGACCGGCAGCCGATCGGTTGACGCCATCATTACCGGCGTCTGGCCGAATGCGTGTCTGCCGATCGTGAGGAGCGTGGTCATTGCCCCGGCGACCATCACGCTCCATCTCGATGCCACTCCGCCGCCGGGCGTCCTCTGCGCGCAGTCGACCGGCCCGTACACGCGGACGTTTCACCTCGGCATTCTGCCTCCGGCCGGCTACACGGTCATTCTCGTCGCCGATGCGGGGACGACGTCGACGGAGCTGGCGCGCGCGCCGCTGATCGTGCGCGACGCGGAGAGGCTCAGCATCTTCCCGTACGCGGTGCCGACCACCGGCGGACAGATCGGATTGGCGAATCCGTTTTTTCTGGCCGGCGCGACGCTGACCATCGGCGGTGTGACGGTTCCGGCGGAATCCAACATCGACGGCCTGCTCTTCGCCAACGCGCCGCCGCACGCTCCAGGGGTAGTCGACGTCACGGTGAATTCGGCGTCGGGAACGATCACGTCGAAAGCGGCGCTGATCTACTACGACCCCGCTGCTGCCGATCCGGCCGTCTTCGAACCGATTCTCTTCCCGGTCTCGTTTCAAGGTCCCGGCGCGCTCGGATCGCAATGGGTGACCGAAAGCTTCATCTACGCAAGCGGACCGACGGCGTTCTTCCGCGATCCGCTGCCGTGCACGGGATGTTCGAATGTGCCGGGCAGCGGCACGAGGCAATTGGTCAACGACGGCAACCCGTGGGGCCACGTGCTCTACGCGCTGCGCGGCACGACTGGCTCGCTCGCTTTCGCCTCGCGCATCCGCGACACCTCGCGCCAGTCGCAGACCGCGGGCACCGAGGTGCCGGTCGTGCGCGAAGGCGACTTTCACAATCAGCTACGATTCCTGAACATCCCGGTCGATGCGCGATATCGCGTAACGCTGCGTCTCTGGTCGCTGAGCGACGATGGCCTGTTCATCGCCACCGTCGATTCAACGCCGGCGCAATTCCAGGGTCTGACGCTTGCCAAAATCCCCGGTACATCGATGAGTTTCGGCTCGATGGATGTGACCTCGCTGCTGACGAAGGCCAACAACAATCCGACCAACCTCTCCGTGATGAGTCCCTCGAATGTGCCGTTCCCGCCTGCCATATGGGGAATGCTGAGCATCACCAACAACGACACGCAACAGGTCACGATCGTCTCCCCGCACTAAGAAGATGGATTTCGATCTCGACGGCGCACTGCGCGTCACCGACTTTTATCTGACGCTCGACGAAGCGGACGAAGGCGGCCTGCACATCGCCATGATGAGCCGCACCCGCGGCCACCTGGCCGGCTTCCCCGCCTGGGATCATGCCGACCGTGACCTCCGCCACTTCACCCACGACGACATTCCCCTCGGCATCGACGACGAGCCATTCGAAGACGCCGACGAAGCGTGGCGCATCGTCATCCTCGCGCAAGGCAACGACGTCTTCATTCTCGAAGGCGACGCGCCCCACGGCAAATTAACCCGCCGCTACCGCGTCCCGCGCGACCAGTATCTCGCCGCCTGGGACGCCCTGATCCGCGAATACCACCCCGCTCGCTCGCTGGAAGACGTCCTCGGTGACGGCGACGATCAGCCGGACGCGTAAATCTCGGTTATCCTCCGTCGACACACGATGAACAGCCGCGTCAACATCCTGATGATCGCCGCCGCGATTCTCCTCGCGGCGCTGCTGCCGGTCATCTTCGTCGCGACGCTCCTGTTCCTCGTCGCGCCGTCGCTCCTCATCACCCGACGCGCAACATTCGAAGTCTCCCTCGCGCAGCCGCTCGCCCTCCGCAACCTCTCCCTCTTCCGCGCCCCTCCCGCCTCCTGCGTCTGAGCTCTCCCTCATTCGCCGTAGTCCGCGGGAGGAATCGTGTCCTTGAAAAAGCTTCTTGGAAAAGTGCTGCTGTTGGCGTTTCTGCAGGTCGGTGCGCTCAGCGGCGTGCCGATGAGCCCTCAACAAATCGAAGAGCTCATGGAAGTCATGAACCGAACGCAGATCGTGCAGGTCGTCAAGAAGGATGATCAGTAGGTCGACACGCGATCGACGCTAGTGATGTCCCAATGCTTTTTCGACCGCCTTCGGATTTTCGTCGGCAATCTTGAGGAGTGCTCGCGCCGGACCGTGAGGCTGCCGGCGGCCCTGTTCCCAGTTGCGCAGCGTGGCCACGCTTACGCCAATCATCAGCGCAAACTCTTCCTGCGATTTCCTGAGGCGTTTCCGAATCGCCTGAACGTCTTCCGGAGTGAACGAAAACTCCCGGCTCGGTTTTGTTTCGCCACGAAGAATCCGGCCACCTTCACGGACGCTCTCGAGCAATTCATCAAAATCTTTTTGTTTCATTCGATCTCCTGTCGAACTACCTGCGCGAACAACCGCCGTTGCTCGGCGGTGAGATCACCTTGTTCATTCTTCTGGTACAGAAACAACATCAGGAAGATCTGTCGCGTCGCGTACCAGTAGTAGATGACTCGAAGCGATCCGCGCTTCCCTCGGCCTTGTTGTGCCCACCGCAGCTTTCGAACACCGCCTGTCTCTTTGATCACGTCGCCTTGCGTTGGCCGGCGGAGGAGAGCTTCCTGAAGCCGCCGATATTCGTCGTCACTCAAGGTGCCACTGAGGCGGCGCGTAAAAATCGCCGTTTCGATGAACTTCACGAATGCACATACTACGCCATTGGCGCAGCGACGCGCAATGGGTTTGATCACTTAGCTGTCATCGCCCGAACCCTCCGCTCCTTCACAACCTCTCCGTTCTTCATCACGAACGGCACGTCGTGGAGGAGATGGATGTTGCGCAATGGATCGCCGTCGACGGCGATGATGTCGGCGTAGGCGCCGGGGGTAAGCGAGCCGATGTCGCCCGATGCGTCGAGCATTTCGGCGGCGCGGGAGGTGGCGGAGCGGATGGCGTCCATCGGGGTCATGCCGAGGGCGACCATTTTGTCGAACTCCTGGGCGATCGGTTCGGTCCAGGAGAAGCCGCCGACGTCGGTGCCGAAGACGATTTTCACGCCGGCCTTCAGCGCCTTGCGGAACGACGCCTCGTGCAGCGAGACGCGCTTGGCGTCGCGGCGGCCGGCGGGGGTGTCGGGCGGCGCATTGTGGTCGTAGTAGACGGCCAGCGTCGGCACGTACCACGTGCCCTGTTTGATCATTTGTTCGATGTTGTCGTCGGTGAGCTCGAGGCCGTGCTCGATCGAATCGCAGCCGCCGTCGAGCGCGCGGCGCAGGCCCTCGCCGTTGTAGGCGTGGCAGGCCACCTTGCGCTTCCAGCCGTGCGCCTCGTCGACGATCGCGCGCAGCTCGTCGACGGTCAGCGTCGGCTGCGAGACGAGGTTGCCCTGCTTGTCGAGCCACGACCGATGCGTCATGTAGACCTTGATCCAGTCCGCGCCGTGATCGAGCTGCTCGCGCGCTGCCTTGCGCGCCTCGACCGGGCCGTCAACGATCTGCACGCCCTTCGGCACCGTGATCTCCGGCGCGTATCCCTCCAGGTTGTAGCCGCCGGTCGTGGAGATGCCGCGCGTCGAGACGAACATGCGCGGGCCGGAGATCCGTCCTTCGTCAATGGCCTGCTTGATGCCGATGTCGCCGTATCCCGCTCCCTCGGTCTCGACGTCGCGGATGGTGGTGAATCCCTGCTCCAGCGCGCGCTTGGCGGAAACGGTGGCCCGCGCCGCGCGATAGGCGAGGCTGTACTTCAAGAGCTGCGCGTCGTATCCCCCCTCGGCCGGATCTTCTCCCTGAAGAAAAATGTGCGTATGCGAATCGATCAGTCCCGGCATAACGGTCATGCCGGTGAGGTCGAGGACGCGCGCTCCGTCCGGAATGGCGATCCCCGCACCGACGCTCTCGATGCGATTGCCGCGGATGACGATGACCTGATTCTCTTTCGGCGCATCGGAGCGTCCGTCGATGAGGGAGCTGGTTTTGACGTACGTGACCTGCGCCGAGGCGAAAGTCGCCGCGAAGGCGAAGAGGATGAAGAGTTTGATTCGCATGAGGGGGAGTTTAGCTCTTAGCTGTTAGCTGTTAGCTCTTAGGAAAAGCGCGCTCGGGCGGCGATGACGTCTCTCTAAGAGCTAAGAGCTAAGAGCTAACAGCTAAGAGCTAACAGCTAAGAGCTAACAGCTATCATCCACCGCCATGATTTACGACGAATCCATGCGCGCTCTTGCGCACCAGACTATCGATGCGCTCTTCGATCATGTCGAAGGCATCGCCGGACGGCGCGTGGTCGATTGGCAGACCTCGGACGAATTGCGCGCGCGCGTGCGCATCGACGACCGAGGAGGCGCGGATGGGATGGGGCTGATTTCTCTTCTCAAAGACAACGCCATTCAGCTGCACCATCCCGCGTACATGGGGCATCAGGTCTGCCCGCCGTTTCCGACGGCCGTCATCGCCGATCTGGTGATCTCGACGATGAACCAGTCGACGGCGGTGTGGGAGATGAGCCCGATCGGGACGGTGATCGAGCAGGAGGTGGTCCGCTGGCTGGCCGATCGCATCGGCTATCCCGCCAACGCCCTCGGCACGGCCGTCTCCGGCGGCTCGGCGGCGAACCTCACCGCATTGCTCGCCGCTCGCGCGCGATGGAACGACAGCGGTCGCGCGGGGAAGCGTCCCGTCATTCTCTGCTCCGCCGACGCGCACTACTCGACCGCGCGGGCGGCGTCGATCATGGGGATCGACGTCGTCAAGGTCGCAACGGATGCTGAACATCGGCTGGACCTTGATGCGCTCGACGCAGCGCTTCGCGAGAACGAGGTCATGGCCATCGTGGCCACGTCCGGCTCGACGGCAACCGGCGCATTCGACGATCTCCGCGCGATCGCGGCGCTGCGTGACAAATACGACACGTGGCTGCACGTCGATGCCGCACATGGCGCGTCGGTAGTTCTGAGCGAACGACTGCGTCCGCTGGTCGATGGTCTCGACATCGCCGACTCGCTCGCCTGGGATCCGCACAAAATGCTCTGGATGTCGCTGTCGCTCGGCGTTCTTCTCGTGCGCGACGGACGCTGGCTGCGCCGCGCCTTCGAAGCCGATGCGCCGTACCTTTTCAACGCCGAGCGCGCCGGCGACAACATCGGCGAGATGACCATCCAGTGTTCCAAGCGCGCCGACGCGATCAAGCTCTGGCTGACGCTGCAGATGTTCGGAACGCAGCCGTTCGTTTCGGCGATGGAGCACGTGACAGACCTGACTCGCTATCTGTACGACGTCGTCTCCGCGTCGTCCGATTTCGAGGCGATGCACGTTCCGCTGTTCAACATCTTCTGCTTCCGTCACCGCAGCGACGATGCAACCAATGCCGCGCTGCGCGAACGTCTGATCCGATCGGGACAGGCGTGGATTACGTCGACGGTGCTGAAAGGGCAGCGCGTGCTGCGCGTGACGATGATCAATCCGCGCACGGAGCGGGGGGATGTCGACCGGATGCTGGCGGCGCTGCGAAGGTTCGCTCCGTCCGCGCGTGAATGAACGGGGATACGGGTTCACGCGGAGACGCGGAGGAGCGGAGAAAAGAAGCTCCGCGCTCTTCGCGGCTCCGCGTGAAATGGTTCCCTTGGAGCCACTGCCACGCGGCGGGATAAACTCGACGAGGCCATGCCCTTACGTATCGTTCTCGTCGAGCCGCGCGAAGCGGGGAACGTTGGTGCCGCCGCGCGCGTGATGAAGAACTTCGGATTCGATGATCTCTGGATCGTCGGAAAACATCCGAATCTGCGTCCGCTCGCCGGATGGTGGGCGAGTGGAGCGGACGACGTCGTCGAGCACGCCCACTTCGCGCCGACCTTGCATCACGCCGTCGCCGATGCGCACATCACCGTCGCCACGACCTCGGATCGCGAGCGGACAACTCCGGTCGATCTGACGCCGGTCGAGGTCGCACAGAAATTCGCGGCCATCGGCGAACAGACATTGGCGCTCGTCTTCGGCCGCGAGGACAAGGGTCTGACGCGCGAGGAGGTCGTGCAGTGCCAGCACACGGCGGTCATCCCGACCGATCCGAAGTTTCCGACCATGAACCTCGCGCAGTCGGTCGGCGTTTTCTGCTACGAACTGTCGACCACGTCGCGCGAAACCGAACCTCGCGAGCTGGCGACGGCGGCGCGGATCGAGCGGTTGCATGAGCGCGTCCAGGCGCTGCTCGTCGAAGTCGGATTTCTGCACGGCGACAATCCGTATCGCGTCTACGACGAGTTGCGCGCCATCTCCGCGCGCGCCAATCTCGACGGCCGCGAGGCCACCATCCTCCTCGGCATCATCCGGCAGATCGAGTGGAAGCTCGCTCAGGCGGGCGGCAGCAAGCCGTGACCGTCGTGCGATCCTTCGAGACACTCGCCGATCATCTCGATGAACTTCTCGAGGTCGAACGGTTTGAGGATGGAGTTGCAGACGGCGTTCGGCGGGATCTTTTCGACGCCGCGCTTGCCGGCCGCGGTGAAGACGATGATGTGCGGCCGCTGATCGGGGTAATCCTGCGTGACGCGATCGATGAATTCGTAGCCATTCACGCGCGGCATCATCAGATCGAGGAGAATCAGATCGTACGAGCCGTCATGCTTCAACTTGTCCAGCCCGACCTGCCCGTCTTCCGCCAGCTCCACGGTGAACTTCATCCGCTTGAGCACCGCCTGCAGGAGGACGCGAATGGCAAGGTCGTCGTCGATGACCAATATCCGTCGGCCGCTACCGTCGATTTTTCCAGTCATGAAGTTGTGGCGATACCCGGTTTCACAAGGTCATTATGCGAAACGCATACCGGCCTCAGGCTTAGTGGTTTCAATAGATTACGGCATCACCCCTCGGCTGGCAATGACTGTCGTCTCTGAGATTTACGCGTTCCGGCCGTGGGTGCGCCGGGCGGGCCTGTCGATCGTCCTCGTTGCGGCGGGCGTAACGGCGGCGATCGCGATTGCGCTGATCGCAAATCCTGCCGCGCGCTACGGCTGGATCGGCGAGCGCGCGGTCTGGGCGTACATCGCCACGCTCTGGATCGGCGGCCTGAAGGTGTGGCTCGGCACGCGGCGGGCGGTTGCCGAGGTGGGGGAGGAGACGCTGACGCTGCGGCCGCTGCATCAGTTCCGATCGCGAACGTTGCGCTGGAACGACATCAGCGGCACGGAACAGATGATCGGCGGCGACCGGATGATCGTCTACTACGACACCGCTCGCGGGATGCGCTTCGTGGCCATGAACCTGAACCTGATCAAAGGCCGGCGCATGTTTCTGGCGACGATCGACGGACGTCTGCGCTCGATGGGATTCGTGGAGAAAATCGTGGAGAGGTCGCGGTATCTTTCCAGGCCGCAATGACGCCGAAGAAAGAGATCGAGAAACTGCGCGCGGAGCTGGAGCGGCACAACCGGCTTTACTACGTCGAGGCATCGCCGGAGATCAGCGACTTCGAGTTCGATCAGCGGCTGAAGCGGTTGCAGGAGTTGGAGGCGGCGCATCCGGAGTTTGCCGATCCGAACTCGCCCACGCAGCGCGTTGGCGGCGCGCCGATGACCGGCGATTTTGCGACCGTCATCCACGAGCCGCCGATGTTATCGATCGAGAACGCATACACGATCGAGGAGCTGCACGAGTGGGATGCGCGCGTGAAGAAGGGACTCGGCGTCGAGGAAGTCGAGTACGAAGCGGAGCTGAAGATCGATGGCGTCTCGATCGATCTCCTCTACGAAAACGGCGCGCTGGCTCGTGCTGCGACCCGAGGCGACGGCGTGCGCGGCGACGACGTGACGGTGAACGTGCGCACGGTCCGCGCGCTGCCGCTGAAAATCGAGACGAAGTTCAAGCGCGTCGAAGTGCGCGGGGAGATCTACATTTCCGCGGCCGACTTCGCCATCCTCAATACGCAGCTCGAAGAAGCCGGCCAGCCGGTGCTCGCCAATCCGCGCAATGCCGCGGCGGGATCGCTGCGGCAGAAGGATCCGAAACTCGTTGCGGCGCGGCGGCTCAGCGCGTTCGTTTATCACCTCGTCGCGGCCGACGATGTTCGCGTGACGTCGCAATCCGAGGCGTATGAGCTGCTGGCGAAAATGGGGTTCCCGCTGAATCCGAAGCGCGGCGTTTTTCCGAGCCTCACTGCCGTCGAAGCCTTCATCGAAACGATTCGCGAGCAGCGCCACGATCTCACCTTCGACATCGACGGCATCGTCATCAAGGTCAATCGGCGCGCGCAGCAGCAGGAAGTCGGTGCGACGTCGAAAGCGCCGCGCTGGGCCATCGCGTTCAAGTACCCGCCCGAGGCGGCCGAGACGGTCGTGCGCGCGATCAATCTGTATGTGGGACGCACTGGCGCCGTCACGCCGGTCGCGGAGTTCGATCCGGTGCATATCGGCGGGACGAAAGTCGTCAACGCGTCGCTGCACAACTTCGACGAAGTGGCGCGGAAGGACGTGCGCGTGGGCGATCACATCGTCGTCGAAAAGGGCGGCGACATCATCCCGAAAGTCGTCGACGTACTGATCGCGAAACGTCCCGAGGGAACCGAGCCCGTGCAACTGCCGACGGAGTGTCCGGCCTGTCGCGAGCCGCTGCATCGCTTCGAGGGCGAAGTGGCGATCCGCTGCATCAATCAGGGTTGCCCCGCCATCGTACGCGAGTCGCTCTTCCACTTCGGCGCGCGCAAGGCGATGGACATCGAAGGCCTCGGCTATCAAACCATCACGCAGCTCCTCGACGCGAACCTGATCACCGACTACGCGTCGCTCTACGAGCTGCGCGAAGAGGACGTGGCGAAGCTGCCCGGCAAAGGCGAGTTGTCCGCGCGCAAGTTGCACGAGGGGATCGAGAAGTCGAAGGCGGCGGAGTTGTCGCGCCTGATCTTCGCCATCGGAATCCGCATGGTCGGCGAACGCGCCGCGAAGCTGCTGGCCGACCGCTTCGGCTCGATCGAAGCGCTGATGAATGCGACGACCGAGGAGTTGGTAGAAGTCGCGGAGATCGGACCGAAGGTGGCCGAGGCGATTACGTTCTACTTCTCCGTTCCGGCCAATCGCGAGCGGATCGAGAAGATGCTGCGCCTCGGCGTCGCGCCGCGGCACGTGTCCGCTGTGACCGGCGATCGCTTAGCGGGCAAGACGCTCGTCGTCACCGGCACGCTGGCGCGTTTCTCGCGCGACGAGATCCACAAGCTGATCGAGCGCGAGGGCGGCAAGCCGTCGGGATCGGTCTCGGCGAAGACGTCGTATCTCGTCGCCGGCGAAGCGGCCGGCTCGAAGCTCGAAAAGGCGAAGTCGCTCAACGTGCCGGTGCTGACGGAGGACGAGTTCCTGGCGCTGATCGGTGATGCGTAAGGCGCTGGCGATCATCGCCGCCGTTTCCGCCGCGCAATTGTGGCTGGCCTGGCGCTACTACGGATTCCTGACCGGCGACGACGTCGAAGTGCTCTCCGAGGCATTCCGCCGCGCGCGAGGGCTGGCGTACACGCCGTGGGACATCCGCAATTTGTTCGTGCCCGATGTGGTGGTTGCGCCGGTGGTGTTTCTCGCGCGCGACGTTTCCACGCGAATCACGATCTTCCTCGCAACGCTGCCGTTCATCGCGCTGTCGTCTTTGACCATCTGGCTCGTTTATCGCCTCGCATTGCGCTGGTGCGACGAACGCGCGGCGATCGTCGCGGCACTGCTCTTCGCCACGCATTGGATCCCGCTGAGTTTCGGAAGCACGGTGTACCCGCGGACGCTGGCCGCGGCCTGCGTCGTTGCCGCGGCGTTGATCGTCGATCGATGGCCGTTCGCTGCGGGGCTGCTGATCGGGCTCGCCTTTGCGGATCGTTTCAGCGAGATCGTGTTTCTTGCACCGGTTCTGCTCGTCCTCCCAATGCACAGACAAGAGTGTCTGTGCCACATTGGCCGCTCGCGAGAATGTCCAGTTCATGCGCAGGCTGGTGTGGCACAGACACTCTTGTCTGTGCGGCTGATGCAGGCACTGAAGGTGATGCTCGGAGCAGCAGTCGCAATCGCGATCACCGTAGGCGTCTACGACTGGCTGACCTGGGGCACTCCCTTCTCCAGCATCATCAAATTCGCGCACCTCACACTCGTCGTGCCCGATTTTGCATCGCGCGTGAAGTACCAGGCGCCGTGGTGGTACTTCGCGAACATCGTCCGCTGGTGCTCGCCGGCGCTGCTGCCGCTGCTCTGGTACGCGCGCCGCAGCCGCGCCATCTGGTTCATCGTCATCCCGCTCATCGCGTTTTCGGCGATCAAGCACAAGGAGCTGCGCTATCTGCAGGTGATGATTCCGTTTCTCTGCATCGCGGCAGCGATCGGATTCGCATCGATGCGCAATCGCCGCATCGCCATCGCGCTCGTGGCGATTTCGATCGTGTGGGACCTGCACGGACTGCGCTACCTCGCGCGAAAATCGCAGCCGTCCGTGATGGCGGCGCAGTGGATCGCGTCAAATCACTCGATTAACTCCATCGCCGCCTCCCAGCTCTGGTCTTACGGCGCCAAGCTCTACCTCGGCGACACGATGGCGATGTCGGACGTCGGCACGCCGCCGGAGAAATTGTCCGAGGTGAACGCCGATGCGGTGGCGTTGTATGAAACGGATCTCGATGTCCCGTCGCGCGCCGACGCGCTGCGCGCGAACGGCTATGCGCCGGTGCGCACGTTCCGCGACGATCCCGCGCGGGCGGTGGTGGTGTTCATGAAATGACGAAAGAGCGCCAGCGAGCCGCTGGCGGTCCAGCCGCCGAGCCGGCGGCGCTACGTCGCTACGCGCGCTACATCTCTTTGCGGTACTTCGGATCGAGGGCGTCGATGAGGCCGTCGCCGAGGAAGTTGAGGCCCATGACGGCGAGCATGATGGCGACGCCGGGCCAGATGGCGAGGTGGTTCGCGAGGCCGAGATAACGTCGGCCGGAGGTCAGCATCGCGCCCCACGATGGCGTCGGAGGTTGAACGCCGAGGCCGAGGAATGAGAGCGCGGCTTCGGAGAGAATCGCGCCCGCGAGGCCGAGGGTGGCCATCACGATCACGGGGTTGATCACGTTCGGCAGGACGTGCAGAACGATCACGCGCGGCGATCTTGCGCCGAGCGCTTTGGCGGCGGTGACGTACTCCATCTCGCGCACTTTCAGGACCTGGCCGCGCACGAGGCGCGCGTAACCGACCCATCCGATCGTCGCCAGCGCGAGGACGACGTTGTTGAGGCTGGGTCCGAGCACAGCCACCAGGGCGATGGCGAGGAGGATGCCGGGGAAGGCGAGCAGGATGTCGGTGATGCGCATGATGAGCGTGTCGAGCCAGCCGCCGAAGTAGCCGGCCATCGCGCCGAGGGTGATGCCGACCAGCGAGGCGAGGATGACCACGCTGAAGCCGACGCGCAGCGAAACGCGCGCGCCCCAGAGGATGCGCGAGAGAACGTCGCGCCCGAGGTCGTCGAGACCGAGGAGATGACTGTGCGACGGCGCTTCGAGACGACGGATGGTGTCCTGCGCATTCGGATCGAACGGCGCCAGCAGCGGCGCGGCGATGGCCACGAGCACGAGCGCCACGGTCAGCAGCAGACCGGCGGTGAAGGCGAAGTTTTTCAGAAGGCGTTTCATTGGGTGTCAGCTGTCGGGTGTCGGGTGTCGGGTGTCGGGTGTCGGGAACTTTTCAGCCCCGACGGCCGACAGCCGACAGCCCTCATTCCAGTTTGATTCTCGGGTCTACCACTCCATACAGCAGATCGCTGGCAAAGTTCACGAGGATGTACGTCAACGCGATGACGAGGATCGAAGCCTGGACCTGCGGGTAGTCGCGCGTCGAGATCGACGTCAGCAGCAGGCGGCCTAGCCCAGGCCACGAGAAAATCTGCTCGGTGATGATGGCGCCGGTGAGCAGCGATCCGAACTGCAGCGCGAGCACGGTGATGACCGGGATCAGCGCGTTTTTCAGGGCGTGGCGGAAGATGGCCCGCGCGCGCGTGACGCCTTTGGCGACGGCGGTGGTGACGTAGAGCTGCGTCAGTTCGTCGGCGAGCGAGACGCGGATCATGCGCGTGAGGATTGCCGACAACGCCAGCCCCATCGTCAGCGACGGCAGGACGAGCGATTTCAATCCTTCCTCGCGGCCGGAGACGGGGAACCATTCGTGGTTGATGGCCAAGGCGATGATGAGCAGTGGTCCGAACCAGAAGCTCGGCATGGAGACGCCGATGAGCGCGAAGAATCGCGCCACGTTGTCGATCCAGGAGTTTCGATAGATGGCGGAGATGATGCCGAGCGGAAAGGCGACCAGCAGCGCGACGAGCATCGATCCCATGGCCAGTTCGATCGTGGCCGGATAGCGCTGCTTGATCTGGTCGGCCACGCTGAGGTTCGTCTGGAACGACGTCCCGAAATCGCCGCGGATCACGTGCGTGACGTAGTGAACGTACTGCGTCCAGAGCGGCTGATCGAGCCCCAGCGCCTTCCGCACCGCCGCTACATCCTCGGGGCGCGCCCCTTCGCCCGCGATCTGCACGGCCGGATCGCCCGGGATCATGTGGATGAGCGAAAAGACGAGCGTCAGGATCCCGAAGGTAATCGGAATCATCTGCAGGAATCGGCGAAGGATGTACTGAGACATGAAACGTCAGATGTTGCGGAGCGAGGGTTGTGCCAGTGGCGGAATCAACAGCGAAATGTTGAATGGTGAATGTTGAATGTTCAATGTTGAATGAGAGGACGACGGCGGCGGGCCGGTCTGCCTCTCCCCGGTTTCATTCAACATTCAACATTCAACATTCAACATTGAACATTCAACATTGGCCTTTCACGTTTTCTCCTGCTTCCCCGTAAAGTTCCATCCCGCAATCTTCAGAACCGGCGCGATCGTACCGCCGAAGTGGTTGTACCAAGTGGCGACGCGGCGGCGTTCGCGGGTCAGCCCTTCGATTCGTGAGAACGCCTCGACGATCGACTGCGTCCAGCGCAGGTTCGGGAGGCGGGCCACGACCTCGCCGTCGCGGATCAGGAAGGTGCCGTCGCGCGTGGTGCCGGTCATCAACGCGGTCTTCGGCTCGAGCAGGCCGTTCACGTAGTTGAAACGCGTCACCCAGATGCCGTGCCTCGTGGAGCGGATCAGCTCTTCGCGCGTGGCGTCGCCGCCGTCGATCGACAGATGAAACGCGGAGCCGTGCTCGGCGCCGCCGAGGTTCCAGCAGGTGGCGGTGGGGGGGAAGTGGAGGCGGTCGGCGTAGACCTTGTCGATCGCCGGCGTGCGCACGATGCCGCGCTCGATCAGCGCCACGCGGCGTTTCGGGAGGCCTTCGAGGTCGAACGGAAAGGGGAGGAAATCGGGATCGAGCGCGTCGTCGGCGAGCGTGAAGTTCGTGCCGACGACCTGTTTGCCGACGTTATTGACGAAGAACGACGAGCCGTCGTCGTAGGCGGAGCCGCTGAGCGTGATCATGTTCATCCAGTCGACTACCTCGGCGGTTGCCGGCGGTTCGAGGATGACGTCGTACGCGCCGGGCTCGATGTCCTCGACGCGGTCGGCACACAACGTCGCCTTGTACGTCGCTTCGTCGCCGAGGGCGACGACGTCGACATTGGAGCGATCAAGCGCGGTGGCGTAGCCGGAGCCGCTCGCGCCGATGGCGATGACGGTGGCGTCGGACGACGTGACCGTGCAGTAGCGTCGGATGCCGTGCGAGTTGGCGACGGCGATCGACGACGCGCCGGTGCCGTATGCGCCGGCGAACTGGATGCTCGATTTCGCGCCGCGGTCGAACATCTCCCGCAGCGCGCGCGCCTTCGCCGCCGGCGCGATCGCGGCCGTGGCCTCATCGAAGGTGCGAACGTCCGGCAGCGGCTCGTTGGCCCGATACAGCCCGCTGAAGTTCTGCAGCGCGTCGGAGTGCTTGGCCGCCTCGCGCGCCAGCGCGGCCGTGCGCGCGATTTCATCGGTATCAAAGACCGTCGTCGACGCCACGCCCATCGCGTCATCGACGATCACGCGCAACGTCAACTCCGCGCTGACCTCGGACATGTTCTGGTGCAGATTCGAATTCGCGAACCGGCTGATGTTCTGATCTGTCGACTCGAACACCGCATCGGCCTCGGACGCACCAGCGGCCTTCGCGGCGTTCAGCGCGGCGTCGAGGATGGCGAACGAGTCAGGATTGGAGCGCATGTAGGAAGGGCGAATGTTGAATGTTCAATGTTGAATGTTCATGTCGAATGGGGCTGCGCTCAGTTCGATCTCTCGGTTTTCATTCAACATTCAACATTGAACACTCAACATTCAACATTTCGTTTTTGACTTTCACCCCATCTCCACGTTCCGAAACCGCGCCGCCGGCGCGCCGTGCGCCACGCGCATCGTCTGCAGCGGATCGCCCTTCCCGCAATTCGGCAGGCCCCAGACCTGCCAGCTGGCGCGGTCAGCCACGGCGTCGCACGAACGCCAGAACTCGGGCGTGTTGCCGGTGTAGAGCGGATTTTTCAGCATCCTGCCGAGGCGGCCGTTCTCGATTTCGTAAGCCACTTCGCAGCCGAACTGGAAGTTGAGACGCAGATCGTCGATCGACCACGACTTGTTCGTCTCCACGAAAATGCCGCGCTTCGTGCCGGCGATGATGTCCGCCAGCGGCGTCGTGCCCGGCTCAAGATTGATGTTGGTCATGCGGATGATCGGGATGCGCGCCGCCGTCTCCGCGCGAACGGTGCCGTTCGATTTGCGGCCGATGGCCGGCGCCGTGTCGCGGCTGGTCAGGTATCCGACGAACATCCCTTTGTCGATCAGGTGAAAACGCTGCGCGGGAACGCCGTCGTCGTCGAAGCCGAACGAGCCGATCGAGCCGGGGATGGTGGCGTCGCCGACGATGTTGACGAGCTCGGAGCCGTAGCGGAAGTTGCCGAGCATCGACGGCTGCAGGAACGAGCCGCCGGCCAGCGAAATCTCCAGCCCCATGGCCCGATCGAGCTCGGTCGGATGGCCGCACGACTCGTGAACCTGCAGCGCGAGCTGCGCCGATCCGATGATGAGATCCGTGCGCCCGGCCGGAGCCTTCGGCGCCGTCAGCAGCGCCAGCGCTTCGTCGCGGATGTCGAGCGCTTTCTTCGGCAGATCGAGCCGCTGAATGAACTCCCACCCCGCGGCCTGAAAGTCGCCGCCGAACGGATTCGGATACGTCCGCCGCTGAAACTCGCTGCCGTCGATGGCCACCGCCTCCACGCCGCCGCCCATCTCGGTCGTGGTCTGCTCGATGTAGCTGCCCGCCGTCGACGCGAAGATTTTCTCCTGGCGGTAGCAGGAGATGTCGCCGGAGACCTGATGGATGCGGTCATCGCCGCGCATCGGATCGGTCGAGGCCTGCAGATGCTCGATTTTCTTTTCGATCGGGATCGACCACGGATCGATCTCGTAGGTAGACGCCCACGTCGCCACATGCGGCTCGACGTCGCTCAACACGACGCGCTGCGTGGAGGCGATGTTGCTGGCCGCCGCCACCTCGACCGCCCGCCGCGCCGTCCTCCGGATCGACTCTTCGGACGTATCGCTGTTCGCCGCGAATCCCCACCCATCGCCGACCAGCACACGCACGCCGATAGCCCGGTCGATGGTCGACGACAACGTCTCCACCTCGCCATTGCGAACGCGCACATGCTGCTCATGCGTTGCCGTCCAGCGAATGTCCGCATAGCGCAGCCCCGGATCGCCGAGCGAATCGAGGACATCTTCCAGTTGAGAACGAGTGGGCTTCATCGAGGGCGCGCGATTATAGCGGCGCACCCGCATCTGACGGCAGCATGCTGCCAAGTCGGCCGATCACGATCCCGACAAGTTGGAGATCGGTCTCTTCATCGATCTCAATTGGCGCATAGCGCTCATTCCGGCTGATCAGGCGAATGCGACCGGCGCGTAAATCAAGCTGTTTGACGAGGGTAACGTCAGCGACGCGGCAGACGATGATGTGTTTCGCCGCCTCTCGAATCGCGCGCGTGGGAACCACAAAGAGAAAGTCGCCGTCGACGATTCCCGCATCGATCATGGAATTATCGATCGCTTGAAAGACCAGTCTCGCTCCCCGGAGGTGGTAAGGGCGAGGCACATCCACAGCACGTTTGAGAACAGCGTTGGGGGTGGGCTGCCCGTCGATCGCGGGCGGCATGCGGATGGCCGCGTTGAGATAGTTGACTACGCGCCGCACTTCCGCTCGCTGCTCGCCGTCAAGGAAGAAGGCTGGTTCATCAAGTAACGTTCCGACACTCTCTCCGACTGCATGCGCGATGCGAACAACGGTTTCGAAGGCCGGCTGTGCATGCACGCCGCTTAGCACGCGGCTGAGGGTTTCCGGTGATACGCCCGCCGACGCCGCGATTGCGTTTTGTGTACGCCCGCTCGCATCGATAGCGACGCGCAGCCGTTCACGCCAACTCACGATCGGAACCCACTCACGAGCTGAACGTACTGAATCAGGATTCGTCATTGGTGCTACCTGCCACCGAGGTTCCCTCGGGCAGCAGCTTCCGTAACGTGGAGAAGGCTTCCTCTACGATCTGATCGGCTTCTGATCTAGAGATCACCGAATCAGGTCCCACCGTTCTCTCTCCCGTTTGTAGAGAACGTCAACGGAGGGACGGCTTCTTTATTCAGCCACTCAGGACCTCATGGCTAGCGCAAATCGAAGAGTCTCAGATAGCGGATTGCTTGTAGCGCGGCCGTCAGCGAAGGAGCTGGTAGGAAAATTTCCCTTGTGTGTCTCTCCTAATCGAAAAGTCCCTCATCAAATGGCTTACGACTCCAGAGAGAACCTGGAAACAGGCATCGTTCAATACCTTATGCACTGCTATTGCGAGCGGACTGCGGCCCGCGCTACTGAGCTGGCGACCTTTCTGGCTATCAGTCACCGGCGACTGACGCGATTGTGCAGCCGCCTTCTCGGTGCGGGTCCGAAAGCTTCTATGCGTCACCGCCAACTCGCTTATGCGGTAAGCCTGCTTCGTGAAGGCTTGGTTCCCGTCGATGAGATCGCGCTGATGGCCGGCTTCGGGGACCGACGAACTTTCTATCGTGCCATTCGCCGGGAGTTCGGCTGTTCGCCCTTGCTCCTACGTAATGCCGTCCTAAATTGCCCCTAGACAGCGAAGCAAAATGAGTTTACCTTCCATCCATCAACCCATACTTCATCAAGGAGAAAACATGCGCAAGTCAATCCTGGCTCTGATACTCCTTCTTCTATCGACTGCGACGTACGCAGCCCGGCCGGTAACCGATGGACCGTTGCCGCCCGCCGACGACTACACGGTACTCGCAGGGAAGGTCACGATCACCACGATCAACGAGCACATGATCGGCGTGATCGTCGACGACGGTGGGCCTTATCGTCATCTGTTCCGGTTCTGGACGAATGCTGCGGTCAAGACGTTCCGATCATCGAGCCAGAGTGCGAGCGTCGAGTTCCGGGGTGACGAGTTGATCGTCATGGCGTCGGATGAACAGTGGTTTTATGCGCTTGAGACAAACACCGGAGACCTCCACACGCCTCGGCAGCCGATGGGGTTCACCGCTTCACGCTATGTCGGGTACGGTCTGAATCACGAGATTCGGCCTGTCGCGGCGCAGGCGGGCGGAAAAGGGCGGCACATCGTTGCGCTCGACTTGTGCGGCGACGATGACACTTGCGTGTTCAACCTCGATACCGACGTCGGCGGATCAGGCGGTGGATCGTGTGATTCCGGCGGTCCCGGATCGACTTCCTGCTCGACCTCAAATTCGCGCGGTTCCTGCTCGGTAACCTGCAATTACGGATATGCCTGCTGTACGAATGCAACGAGCACCAGCGCCGCGAACTGTCGCTGCAAGTTTTAGCCTGTCGCCATCGGGCGCGTGATGGTTTACCCTTCGCGCGCCCCCATGGCTACCCGCAAATCGAAAGAACAGACTTCCTTCACACCTCCGCCGCCTACCATCCCCGAGGTCGAACATCAGGCTGTGGCCGACTTCGCGCGGAAGGCGTACCTCGACTATTCGATGTACGTCATCCTCGACCGCGCCCTGCCGCACGTCGCCGACGGTCTCAAGCCCGTCCAGCGCCGCATCGTCTACGCGATGTCGGAGCTCGGGCTCGGTCCGAACGCGAAGCCGAAGAAATCGGCGCGCACGGTCGGCGACGTCATCGGCAAGTTTCATCCGCACGGCGATACGGCCTGCTACGACGCCATGGTGTTGATGGCGCAGCCGTTTTCGATGCGCTATCCGCTCGTGGAAGGGCAGGGCAACTTCGGTTCGCCCGACGAACCGAAAGAGTTCGCGGCGATGCGGTATACCGAGGCCAAGCTGTCGAAGTTCGCGCAGTCGCTGCTGTCGGAGCTGGAGCAGGGCACCGTCGACTGGGGACAGAACTTCGACGGGACGCTGCGCGAGCCGAAGCTGCTGCCGTCGCGGCTTCCGCACGTGCTGCTCAACGGCGCGTCGGGCATCGCGGTCGGCATGGCAACGGACATTCCGTCGCACAACGTTCGCGAGGTGGTCGGCGCATGCCTGGAGTTGCTCGACAATCCCGACGCCACGATCGCGCAGCTCACGAAGCACATCAAAGGTCCGGACTTTCCGACTGAGGCCGAGATCATCACGCCGGTCGCTGAGATCCGGGAGATGTACAAGACCGGCAACGGCTCGATCCGCCAGCGCGCGAAGTGGGAGATCGAGAACGGCGACATCGTCATCAGCGCGCTGCCGTTCATGGTCTCCGGCAACAAGGTGCAGCAGCAGATCGCGGCGCAGATGAACGCGAAGAAGCTGCCGATGATCGAGGCGCTGAACGATGAGTCGGATCACGAGGATCCGACGCGCATCGTGCTCGTGCCGCGCTCGAACCGCGTCGACCTCGACGAGGTGATGGCGCACCTTTTCGCCACGACGGACCTCGAGCGCACGTATCGCGTGAACATGAACATGATCGGCCTCAACGGCCGGCCGCGGCTCTTCGCGCTCAAGGATCTGCTGAGCGAGTGGCTGGAGTTCCGGATCGAGACGGTGCGCCGCCGCCTGCAGCATCGCTACGATCACGTCAACGCGCGCATCCACATCCTCGACGGCTATCTGGTCGCCTATCTCAACGTCGATGAAGTGATCCGCATCATCCGCCGCGAGGACGAGCCGAAGCCGGTGCTGATGGCGCGCTTCAAACTTTCCGACCTGCAGGCCGAGGCCATTCTCGAACTGAAGCTGCGATTCCTGAACAAGCTGCAGGAGGTGGAGATCCGCGGCGAGCAGGCCAAGCTCCAGGCCGAGCGCGCGGACCTCGAGAAAATCCTCGGCTCGAAGGCGCGGCTGCGCAAACAGGTCCGCGACGAGCTGGAAAAAGATGGCGCCGAATTCGGAGACCGCCGCCGCTCGCCGATCGTGGAACGCACGGCCGCGAAGGCGCTCGACGCCGCGGCGCTGATTCCGTCCGAGGCGGTGACGGTGGTGTTGTCGGAGCGGGGTTGGGTTCGGTCGGGGAAGGGACACGACCTCGATCCGACTACGCTGCAGTACAAGTCGGGCGATGCCTTCCTGCACGCCGCGCGCGGACGCAGCAATCAGCTCGCGGTGTTCATCGACTCGATGGGGCGCACGTACTCGCTGCCAGCGCACGAGTTGCCGTCGGCGAAAGGGCACGGCGAGCCGCTGACGGCCTTCACGTCGCCCGCGCCCGGTGCGACGTTCGTCTCGGTAATGATGGGCGACGCCGAAGATTTGTGGCTGCTGGCCACGGACGACGGCTACGGATTCGTGGCGCGTCTCGAAGATTTGCAAACGGATCGCAAAGCGGGGAAGGCCGTCGTCAACGTCAACGACGGCGCGACCGTGCTCCGTCCGCAGCGCGTGACGACGATCGAAACCGATCGCGTCGCCGCGGCGACGACGAGCGGCAAGCTGCTCCTCTTCGATGCAGTCGAGCTCCCTTTGCTCGCCCGCGGCAAAGGCGTGCAGACGATCAAGCTGCACAAGACGGAGCTCTTCCCGGAGAAGGTGGTCGGCGTCGCCGTCGTCGCCGCGGACGGAACTCTGGTGGTGCAGGCGGGCAAGCGCCACACGAATCTGAAGGGCGCCGATCTGGAGCCGTACATCGGCAAACGCGCGCAGAGAGGGCTGAAGCTGCCGCGCGGATTTCAGAACGTGAGCGTGATTCGCCCGTGGTCGGATCGGGAAGCGAGGACGCCAGATCTAGTGATGTAACTTGTTCACGCGGAGACGCGGAGCCGCGGAGAACTGCCTCTCTCCGCGTCCCCGCGGCTCCGCGTGAAAAAAATCGATGACTACCCGCCGCCGTCTAATCCTCCTCGCGATCATCGCACTCACCATCGTCCTCGACCAGGGCGCGAAGGCGCTCGTGCGCCGAACGCTGATGAACTCGTATCCGATTCGCGCGGGAATCCTCACCCTCCTGCACACCGAGAACGCCGGCGCTTTCCTTTCCCTCGGCGCCGATCTTCCGCCGAACGTTCGCCACCTGATCTTCGACGGACTGGTGTCGATCGGCTTGATCGCCGCGGCATTCGTCCTCTTCACCGGCCGCATGCAGCCTGGATCGGACGACATCGCCATCGCCTTCATCATCGGCGGCGGCGTCGGCAATCTCATCGATCGCTTCCGCCTCGGCGGGCGCGTCACCGACTTCATCTACCTCGCGGCCGGCCCGTTGCACACCGGCGTCTTCAACGTCGCCGACATGGCCATCACCGGCGGGGTACTCTGGCTGGCGATCTCGTGGATGTTCCGAAAGAAAGCCGCATGAGCGACGCTTCGCCGTATCTCACCTTCGATCGCGACGCATGGGCCGCGCTGCGCGGCGGCACGCCGATGACGCTGACGCCCGACGACGTGGCGGAGCTGAGCGGCATCAACGAAGAGTTGTCGATGACGGAGGTGGAAGAGGTTTATCTGCCGTTATCGCGGCTGGTGAATCTCCACGTCAGCGCCGTCCGCCAGCTTCACCGCGTCTCGTCGCAGTTTCTGAACACGCACGAAGCGAAGGTCCCGTACGTCGTGGCCATCGGCGGCAGCGTGTCGGCGGGAAAAAGCACCACCGCACGCGTTCTGCGCACGCTGCTCGCGCGCGGCGCCGATCATCCGCGCGTCGACCTGGTTACGACCGACGGCTTTCTCTTTCCCAACGCGGTCCTCGAAGAGCGCGGCATCATGCAGCGCAAGGGCTTTCCCGAAAGTTACGACCGCGCCCGGCTCATCGAATTCGTGTCGAATCTGAAGTCAGGCCTCTCTCCGCTGGAAGTTCCGGTCTACTCGCACTTCGAGTACGACATCATCGCCGAGCGCCAGACCATCGATCATCCCGACATCGTCATCCTCGAAGGGCTGAACGTGCTGCAGACCGGCTCGATCCACGCGGTCTTCGTCTCCGACTTTGTCGATTTCTCGATCTACGTCGACGCCTCGGAAGCCGATCTCCTGACCTGGTTCCTGGAGCGTTTCCGCAAACTACGCGAGACCGCCTTCCGCGATCCTGCCTCGTTCTTTCACCAGTTCGCAGCGATGCCGGAAGAGGAAGCGATGACGCTAGCGAAATCGATCTGGGAGCGGATCAACCTGGCCAACCTGCGCGAGAACATCCTTCCGACGCGGGAACGCGCGAAATTGATCCTTGGTAAGGGCGCGAGCCACGTCGTCGAGCGCGTTCTGCTTCGACGGACGTAGTGCGGACGTCTCGTCTGCATCCGCCGGGCGTCTCGCCCGGCGGGGGTTTTCGTGATGCTTGCCCAGCCGTCGAGGAATCTCAGAAACCACCGTCGGGCGAGACGCCACGACGGATGCAGGCGAGACGCCCGCACTACGCAGTCCGATTCGCGAAGTACCGCTTCAACCAGGCCGACAATCCATCCAGCCCCGGAAACAGCACCCGCTCGGTGATGTTGGCCTGATCGAGTTTGTCGCGCACTTCCCACTTCAGCGATGCGGGGATGATGATGCGGCGATAGGTAGCCTCGCGGCGCTTGAGCAGGTCTTCGAGCTGCAGATCGGGCGATGACGGCAGCGAGAAGAGCGCGAACTGATTGACGATCCGGTCGTCGAGCGACGGCGGCTCGAAGAAGAGGACGAAGTCGCGCTTCGACAAGGCATCGAATGCTGCCACCGACGGCGCCACGCGATTGAGCAATTCGGCGGTGAAGATGTTGACGTCTTCATCCGCGAGCAGTTTGCGCAGCGGACGCGGAAGGAGCGCATTCGTGCGGCCGTAATCGACGCACCAGATCGCGGCATCCTCGTCGTAATCCTTCAGCGTCGCGAAGTGCATGGCCACGAACGGCGAATAGCTCCAGTCGAGCAATCGCGTGGGCAGGCCGTGATGCTTGGCCAGCGACATCCAGTTCCAGACCCAGTCGCCATGCACGGCGTTGCGCAGCGCGTACTTGCGGAAGCTGCTCAGCAGATGGCGTTCGTGCGGAACGTAGCCGCCGGTCTGCAGGCTCGTATGCAGCGAATCCGACTCGCGTGACACACCGCGAAAAACGAATCCCGAGCGAAAGCGATTGATCCCTTCGCGATACGAGTCGGCGAAGACGGCTTCCTGCAGCTCGGTCCAGGTTTTCACTCGCACATCCATGCGGTTTGGCGTTTTGCAAAAGTAGTGCTCCGCTACAATCCGGCCATGCGTAAGTTGTTGACGTTCCTTCTTTTCACCCTCACCACCGCCGCGCTCGCCGCTCCTCCTCCTCCCTTCGCGCCCGACCGGCACGAAGTGAAGGACGGGATTCTGTACGACGCGCGGAAGCCGCTTCACGATGTCGAAGTGATGGTGCAAAACGCGAAAGCGGCCGAGGTGAAGAAGTGAAGAAGATTGTGATGGTTTGTCTGCTGGTTTTCGCCGCCTGCGGGCGCGAGGAGACGTCGAATACGGCCACTACTGCCGCGCCGCCGTCACCAGTTCCTACAACTTCGATTCCTGCTCCGACAACCGCGGCTGGTCCGCGCTCCGTCAATCGATCCACTCCGCAGAAATGCGCGGGCGACGGAAGCTACGAACAGGCCCTCGACTGCTTTCGCATGAGCAGCGGATTCCATTTCACATTCGACGGCCTTCGCGGCGAGATGACCCGTCCCACGCTCGGCCTCGAGCGCGTGCAGTTCAAAGCCGCGGACGGCGTCACCTGGATTGGGGAAGCGAAACATCAGGGCGTGGTCTGGAGCCGCAACGGCGCGCACGAGCTGTCGCCGCCCGACGTCGCCAACCAACTCTGGCAGCGCACGACGATGGTCCTCGATCCGCAGAAAACCGAAGGATCGCCGCAGCTCGCCGGTTCCGAATCGATCTCCGGCGAACCAACGAACCACTACCACTTCACCAACGCCAACACCGGCGACGCGAACGACGTCTGGGTCAGCACCCGCGACGGCCGCATCGTGAAGTGGAAGGTGGGGAAGTCGGTGTTGGAGATGCGTTGATGGTCTGGGTCGCGGTGATTCTCTTCACCGCCGTGGGGATCATTTTCATCGTCCGGCGCACTGATCTGGCCCGCGCGCAGTCGCTCGTCGCCGGAGGCCGGCTCGGCGCAGGATGCGCGATCGCCGAGGGGATTTTGTTTCTGTTGATGGCGCTGGCGGCCGTGGTGATGCATCGCTATGGTTGGTTCGACTGACGGGTGCTTACAATCGCGCAGCATGACTGGCTACTCGGGAACACCACTGACGAAGAAACTCGGCATCAATGCGGATGCCAGGGTTTTCGCAGACGGTGCGCCAGCCGACTACGTGTCGCTCCTCGCTCCGCTGCCGAACGGCGTGACATTCGTCAACAAGTTGACTAATTCTGTCGACGTCGTTCATCTCTTCACCAAATTCGCATCCGAACTGGACGCGAAACTCCGCCGTTGGCGCAAAGCGATCAAGCCCGACGCCGCCATCTGGATTTCCTGGCCGAAGAAAGCATCGAAGGTTCCGACCGACATCACCGAGGACGTCATCCGCGAGATCGCGCTGCCGATGGGATTCGTCGATGTGAAAGTCTGCGCGGTGGATGAGACGTGGTCGGGATTGAAGCTGGTGATTCGGAAGGAATTGAGAGTGTAGTGCGGACGTCTCGTCTGCATCCGTCGCGGCGTCCCGCCCGACGGGGGTTTCTGTGACTTCAAACTAGCGCGAGCATCGCAGACATCACCGCCGGGCGAGACGCCCAGCGGATGCAGGCGAGACGCCCGCACTACGGCCGACGCAACACCCTCCCGCCCAGCCGCCCGGTCATCTCGCCGTCCTGCAGCACCGGCACTCCGTTCACGATCACGTTCGAGATCCCCTCGGAGAAGTGGTGCGGATCTTCGTACGTCGACACGTCGCGGATCGTGGCGGGATTGAAGACGACGACATCCGCGCGCATGCCGGCGCGCAGCGTTCCTCGGTCGGCGAACTTCGCACGCGACGCGGCCAGCGACGTCATCTTGCGCACCGCTTCTTCGAGCGTGAAGAGGTGCTCGTCGCGAACGTAGTGGCCGAGGATGCGCGGGAACGTGCCGTAGGCGCGAGGGTGCGCGCCGAACTGGCGCATCGGACCGACCACCGCGCCGGAGTCGGAGCCGACTGCAACCCACGGCTGCTTCATGGCCAGTTTCAGATCGTCCTCGCTCAGTCCGAAAAAGATCGCGATCGGCGATGAGTTGCTCGCTTCGAAAATCCGCAGCGCGGCCTCGGCGGGGTCGGTGTTCATGCTCTTCGCGATCTCGTCGAGGCGCTTGCGCTCGAACGCTTTGATCTTCGGATCGGTTGACTGGATGCCGCGCACGAGGATGCCGTTGCCGCCCTGGCTGATGTAGCTGCCGCTGCGCATCTCGGTGGCGATGCGCGCGCGCGTGCCCGGATCCTTCAGCCGCGCCACGAATTGCAGATAGCCGCCGTCGAGCGCCCATGCGGAAACTACCGAGGTGAGGTCGGTGGAGGTGGCCGTGTACGGATAAATCTGCGACGCCACATCGAGTCCGCTCGCGCGCGCCGCCTCGATCTTGGCGATGATCTCCGACATGTGCCCGCGCATCTTGCCGCCGGCCTTCAGATGAAAGATGTTGACCGGTATCTTTGCTTCACGGCCGATGCGGAATGCTTCGTCGAGCGCGGGCATGATGCGGTCCGACTCGTTGCGCAGGTGAGTCCAGTAGCTGCCGTGGTACTTGCTGACCACCTTGCCCATCGCGATCAATTCATCGGTCGTAGCAAACCGCCCCGGCGGATAAATGAGCGCCGTCGACATTCCGACCGCACCCGCACGCATCGACTCATCGACGAGCGTCTCCATCTTCGCCAGTTCCGCTGCCGTCGGCGCGCGATCGGCCGTGCCGAGGACGATTTCGCGCGGATTCGCGGCTCCGACGTAGAACGCGAAGTTGATCGCCGAGCCGCGCTTCTCGACCACGCGCATGAAGTCGTCGAGCGATCGCCACGTCGCATCGGGATAGCCGGGCAGCCGCGTGCGATTGATCTCCGCCGCCATCGCATCGTTGATCGGCCCCGGCGAATGCCCTTCGCCCGTGACCTCGGTGGTCACGCCCTGCCGAATCTTCCCCTCGAGCTCCGGATCGAGCAGCTCGGATCCCTCGGAATGCCCGAGGAGATCGATGAACCCCGGCGTGACGACCTGATTCGTGGCGTCGATGGTGATGGCGGAAGTGGCGTTGGACAGATCGCCGACCGCCGCAATCGCATCGCCGCGGATTCCGACGTCGGCGCGATATCGCGCCTTGCCCGTGCCGTCGATAACGTCACCGTGGAGGATGCGGATGTCGTAGGTGACGTCGCTTCGTTTCGGTGTGACGGACGAAGTCGTTCCCGCGGAAGTGCAGGTGAGGGCGAGGAGAACGGCGAAGACCGAGCGCATTTGCAATTGATGTGCGTGCGTCTGGCGCCAGCGAGCCGCTGGCGGTCCAGCCGCCGAGCCGGCGGCGCTACGAGCTACTGCGGATAAACGAAGAAAAGCTCGTTCTTGCGTACGAACGCGTTCCGCAGCAGGAAGACGTACGGCCGCTGGCTCTTGTACGTCATCAGCACGTCGGTCTTCGTCTTCTGCACGGCGGTGGTCAGGCCGTACGTCGCCCACGAAAACGCCTGCATGCGCGCGGGCGGAAGGAGCGCGCGCGTCGGCATCTTCACGAACGCCGTGCGGATGCGGCTGCCGGTCGTGTGCACGAGGTAACCGAGGCGTTGCGGATGGAGTTGCAGCTCGTCGAGGGCCACGTCGGTGATCTCCGCGGCGGCGCTGTGATCAGGATGCAGATCGAACGGCACCGGCGCGATGACCGTGGTCGGCTGCACCTGTTTGATCACCTTCTCGATGTCGCTCATCAGGCTGAAATAGCTGTACTCGGCGCGCGGCGACACCGCGTCCGCGTACGGCACGCTGCTCTCGCGCGTCGCCCTCGAACGAACGATGGCGCCGGGATTGTTGACCATCGTGCGCAGGCCGCCGTCGGGATAGCCGAGGACGAAGTAGTGATCGCGCGGAATGCCGAGGAGGTGCATGGCCGCGCGCGCCTCGCTGATGCGGGCGTTGCCGACGCCGAGGTAGTTGGAGGCGGTCGGCCCGAGCGTTTTGTACATCAGCCGCGCCGAGAAACGATTGCAATCGCCGGCAGTGAGGAAGACGACGTAGACGTCCGCGCCGTTGGCCAGCGCGTCGATGGCATAGCCGCCCGCGCCGATCGACTCATCGTCGATATGCGGGGCGATGATGAGAACGCGGTCCTTCCGCGCCGCCGCATGGAGGCGCGGATACTGCTGGATTTTCGCGTCGTGGGTGCGCGCAGGATTGAGCAATAGCATCGTTGCGAAGGCTACAAACGTGACAAACATGGGGAACCGGTCGCGGATTATACGGTGAGATTGGATTTGTCATCCTGAGGCTGCCGGAGGCGTTGGAGCGCGAAGCGCGGAACGCCGCAGGACGGCGAAGGATCTCAAGATGCGCAACTCGTGCTGAACCGCTGGGATTCAACGCAGCTTGGGAAGCTTGAGATCCTTCGCCGTCCTACGCCATCTCCGCGCTTCGCGCTCCGTGGCTTCGGCAGCCTCAGGATGACAGCAACAGCACCTCAAAACCCGTAGCGCACTTCCGCCGTCACCGACCGCCCATCCGTGTTCGGACTGAATCCCGATTGCTGCGCAGCCGTGCGCGATCCCGTCACCTGCGCGAACTCCGCGCCAAGGCGGACGTGGGGAGTGAGATCGTGCATCCACGCCAGCACCCACGAGTGCCCATGCTCCGAATTGTCCTCGGCCACATGGTCGCGGTCGGTCGCGGAGAAGGTGTCGAAGCGGATCGAGTAGCGATCGCGGCCGCGCTTGTACGACGTCAGCACGTACCACGTGGCGAAATCCATCTGCACGAAATGCGGCGGATGCCCCATCCCGGTCGCGCCCCAGCAATACTCCGCGGCGACGGTGGCGGGGGAGGTGAGCCCCACCTGCGCCGCCGCGATGTTGAAGTGCGTCTGCCACGCATACTCGCCGCGATACAGCTCGCGATCGCCGCGATTGTCGACGCGCGTGAGCTGCATCATGGCCCGCTCGGGAAGTTGCAGACGAACGCGCGCGGAAACGCCGGTCCGCCCGTCGAGATCCTTCTCAAAGGGTACAGTTCCATCATGTCGCTGCCCCGCGAAATCAGTCGGCAGCGAAAACAGCGGAGGCAGCGGGAGGACTTCGTTGTACACGCTCAGCCGATTTCCCACCGACCACCCGCGCCAAGCCAGCAACGCCCCCATCGAGTCGTTGTTCCGAAACGCGGTTGCCCCCGCCGTGACGTAGAAATTCGGACGCCACACCAGATCGACGCCGACCGGCCGGAACTCTTCCCCGATCCACGAATTCAGCGGCGAAAAGCTGACGGTGTATGGCGACGTCCAAAGCGGATCGACGTTCTCGCGCGACGTCCCCAGAAAAAACTGACCGGCGCGAACCTGGAAATGCTCCGAATGCAGATCGACGTACGCCTCGACGATCCCCGCTCGCTTCCCTCCCGCTCCCGACTGATCCCGCCGCGCTACCCCATGGGCATGCAGATCAATCCACGACGCCGGCGCCCACTCCGCCCCGATCTGCGCGACACCCAGCGCCAGCGTGCGATGCTCGTTCACATCCGCCGCGCCGGTATCCAATCGCCCGAACCCGCCCTGCAACCAGGAGGGCTGCCCGCTGGTGTAGATGCCGCGGGCGGACACGAAGCCGTGAAGTTGAAACGACGACTGCGCCAGGGCGGGGGCGGTGAGGGCGAGGGTGAGAAGCGTGAAGCGAAGCGAACGCATGGCGCGATTGTAGGGGGAGACCGGTTCACGCGGAGACGCGGAGACGCGGAGAGAGGCGAGAGAAGCTTCTCCGCGTCTCCGCGTGAACCGGTCCCTTTTACAAACTCACGAGCTCCAGGTGCTCGATCTCCCTCTCCAAAAACTCCCCCGCAATCCTGCGAAACCGTTCCTCGGCATCAGTGACGAGGAACGTGTGTTTCGCGGCGCCGTTTGAGGATGAGCCGATCGCCGCGAGGACGGAGGCGGCGGTGGTTTCGGCGCTGTCGACGATCGTCAATTTGTCGCCGACTATCTGTTCGATCGTGCCGCGGAGGATGGGGTAGTGGGTGCAGCCGAGGACTAACGTGTCGATGTTGGCGTCCAACAGCGGGGAGAGATAGATCTCGGCGACTTCGCGGGCGACGTGCGTGTTCGCCCATCCCTCCTCGGCCAGCGAGACGAAGAGGGGGGCCGCGGATTCGATCACTTCGATGTTCGGATTGAGGTTGTGGATCGCTCGCGTGTACGCCTTTGAGCGCACCGTCCCCTCGGTGGCGATGACGCCGACTCGTCCGCGCGTTCGTTCGACCGCGGCGCGGGCGCCGGGCTCGACGACGCCGATGACCGGGATCGTCAGCGATGATTGCAGCGACGGGAGGGCGGCGGCGGTGGCGGTGTTGCAGGCCACGACCAGCATGCCGATGCCGCGGTCGAGGAGATGCGATGCCGCCTGGAGCGTGTAGCGCGTCACGGTCTCGGCGGACTTGGTTCCGTACGGCACGCGGGCGGAGTCGCCGAGGTAGATGAGCGGGTGGTGTGGAAGGGCGCGGGCGATCTCGCGGAAGACTGTGAGTCCGCCGACTCCGGAGTCGAAGATGCCGATTGGTGAGGCAGGGGGTGAAGCAGGGACGAGGGACGAGGGACGAGGGGAACTTCGGCGCGTGCCCATCAATGAGTCCCCGGGTTAGTAGGGGCAGGCGCTGCAACTTGCGAAAGCACAGACAGGAGTGTCTGTGCCACACCGGCTTTCGCCGGCATCAACATGCGGGCAGGTTCGGCGGGGGTTGTGTGGCACAGACACTCTTGTCTGTGCTGGTGAGGCTCGGAAGGACTGAGAAGATCGACGCGCCGGCGAGCCGCCGGCGGTCCAGCCGCCGAGCCGGCGGCGCTCCGTGGCTCAGGACTTGTCCCTCGTCCCTCGTCCCTCATCCCTGCTTCATCCCCCTGCTTCACTCGGACCGTCCGCAGCTGCCATCGCGCCGCCGCCTTCGCGTTTGATGTTGTATTGCTCGATCTTCTTGTACAGGTTCGAGCGCGGCGTATCGATGGCCTCGGCGGTCTTGGAAACATTCCAGCCGTTCTCGCGGAGCTTGGCGAGGATGAAGGCTTTCTCCGCTTCGTCCTTGAAATCCTGCAGTGTGGCCAGGCGCATGGCCGAGGAGATGATGTCGGCGGCGGCGCGGAAGAATTCGGCGGGGAGGTCGGTGATGTCGATCGTGTCGGACGGCACCATGATCACCAGCCGCTCGATCATGTTGCGCAGCTCGCGCACGTTGCCGCGCCAGGCCGCGTCCTGTAGCGCTTTTTGTGCGGCCGTTGCGAACTTCTTCGCCGGGCGGTTGTACTGCGCGGAAAAGAGCGTCGCGAAGTGCTGGGCGAGCAGCGGGATGTCGTCCTTCCGCTCGCGCAGCGGCGGCGTGCGGACGGGGATGACGTTGAGCCGGTAGAAGAGATCCTCGCGGAAACGGCCGGCGCGGATTTCTTCGGTGAGGTCCTTGTTCGTCGCGGCGATCACGCGCACGTCGACTTTGATGACGGTGGCCGAGCCGACCGGCTCGACTTCCCCTTCCTGCAGCACGCGCAGCACCTTGGCCTGCGTGCGCAGCGACATGTCGCCGATCTCGTCGAGGAAGATCGTGCCGCCATCCGCCGCCACGAACTTGCCGGTCTGCTTGCGGACCGCGCCGGTGAACGATCCCTTTTCATGTCCGAACAGCTCCGACTCGATCAGCTCCTCGGGGATGGCCGCGCAGTTGACCTGGATGAACGGCTGCGCGGCGCGCGAGGAGCGGCGATGGATCTCGCGCGCCACGAGCTCCTTGCCGGTGCCCGACTCGCCGGTGATGAGGACCGTCGCTTTGGTCGGTGCGGCCAGCTCGATCTGCGACTTGAGCTCCTTCATCGAAGCCGACTCGCCGACGAGCTGGTAGTCGCGCGCTTCGCGTTCGCGCAGTTCGCCGACTTCTTCTTCGAGCTTTTGCTGACGGACGGCGTTGCGGACGGAGAGCAAGAGCTTGTCGCGATTCAGCGGCTTCTCGAGGAAATCGAACGCGCCGCGCTTGGTGCACTCGACGGCCGTGGAGATGTCGCCGTGTCCCGAGACCATGATCACCGGCGACGGCACGTTCTGCTCTTTCAGGTTCTCGAGGACTTCGATGCCGTCGAGCACCGGCATCTTGATGTCGAGGAGGATGGCGTCGTACGGCGCCGCGGTGCGCGTGGCCTTGTCGATGCCGTCCTGGCCGGATCGCGCCTCATCGATGCGATAGCCCTCGTACTCCAGCGTCATCCGGATCGCTTCGCGGATCGCAGTTTCATCATCGATGACAAGAATTCGGAACGCCATTCAAGTACCTCGCTCGTGCATGAGTCCGGCCAATTGTATGGGGGGCGTAGTGCGGGCGTCTCGCCTGCATCCGCTGGGCGTCCTCGCCCATCGGGGGTTTTTGTGGTGCTTGCGCAGCCGTTTTATATGTTCACAGAAACCACCGTCGGGCGAGACGCCACGACGGATGCAGGCGAGACGCCCGCACTCCGCTACAATCCGCGCCGCTATGGACGTCACGATTACTCGGGAACCGAAGGTTGCGAAGGCGGATCATCTTTTTGTGCTGATCGCCGAGGGAAGTAAGCCGGATGTTGCGGTCGCGGCGAAGGCGATGCAGGCGATTGCGGCGGCGGGATTTGCTGGACGCGCGGACGAAACGCTGAGCACCGTCGCGGGCGAGCCGAAGAAGATCACGCTCGTCGGCGTCGGCAAAGCGGAGTCGTTCACGATTCGCGGACTGCGCACGGCGATTTACAGCATCGCCAAGATGGCGAAGAAAGGGCGCGACGGAAACATCATCGTCGTCCTGCCGATCGCCGTTCCGAAACTCGGTGCCGAGGAAACCACGCGCGTCGCTGCGGAAGCGCTGGCCGCGTCCGACTACAAATACGACGTCTACATCACGAAGTCCGACGACAAGCCGATGCCGATCCGCGCGTCGCTCGTTCCGCCGGACTCCATCGATGCGAAGCGCGCGAAACAGCTCGATGATGAAGCGAAAGCGATCGCTACCGGCGTGCGCACCGTGCGTGACCTCGGCAACGGTCCCGGCAATCTCGTCACGCCCACCTTCATCGGCCAGCGGGCCGAGGAAGTGGCGAAGGGCGCGGGGATCAAGTGCACCGTTTATGGGCGGCGCGAGATCGAGAAGATGAAGATGGGCGGGCTGCTGGCCGTCAATCGCGGGTCGATCGAAGAGCCGCGTTTCATCGTCCTCGAATACGCGCCGCGCAAAGCGAAAAAGCACGTGGCGCTCGTCGGCAAAGGGATCACCTTCGACTCCGGCGGCATCTCCATCAAGCCGTCCGAGAAGATGGAGGAGATGAAGTTCGACATGTGCGGCGCGGCGGCCGTGATCGGCACGATTCAGGCCGCGGCGATGCTGGCGCTGCCGGTGCGCGTGACGGGCATCGTCGCGTCGACCGACAACCTGCCCAGCGGCAGTGCGTACAAGCCGGGCGACATCATCACCACCAGCAGCGGCAAGACGGTCGAAGTCGTGAATACTGATGCCGAGGGGCGCATGATTCTGAGCGACGCGCTGCATTACGCGTCGGAATTGAAGCCCGATCACATCATCGATTACGCCACGCTCACCGGCGCATGTGTCGTCGCGCTCGGCAGCGAGGCGGCGGGGCTTTTCTCGAACAATGACGAGCTGGCTCAGAAGTTGATTGAGTGTGGGGAGCGCGTCGGCGAGCGCCTCTGGAGACTGCCCGAGTGGGACGATTACAAGGAACTGATCCGCAGCGACTGGGCGGACATGAAAAACTCGGGCGGCCGTTGGGGCGGCGCGATCACGGCGGCATTGTTTCTGAAGGAGTTCGTCAATTGTCCATCGTGGGCGCATCTGGATATCGCCGGCACGGCGTACGCGGAGCACGAAACGGCGCGCGAGGCGCGTGGAGCGACCGGCGCGGGCGTGCGCGTGACCATCGCCTTTCTGGAATCGCTCTCGCGTTCCTGATCGCGACTCTGGCCGCGTGCGACGGCAAGCGTCCGGCGCAGGTGCGGATCGCGCCGCCGCCGCGCAATGAGGTCAACTTCGCGACCGTCGATTCGCCGAGCCTGCAGTTTCTGCCGCGCCAGCAGGAAGCGCAGATCTGGAAGCTGGACGAAGATCCGATCGTCATCCCCGGCGATCACCTGAACACGTACCTCGGCCCGGTCGACGCGCCGCAGTTCGCGCGCTACGAGACGCTCGATCTCGCCATCGGCAAATACAGCACGCCCGGCGGCAACGGTTTCGCGACGGTGGAAATCTACCGCTTCCCCGATTTCGTGAAGGCGTTCGGGGCGTACTCGAAACAGAAAAACGGCAATCTGCGCTTTCTCGACATCCCCAACGAATCGTTCGCGAAGGCGCATTCGGTACACGTCTGGCGCGGTCCGTTTTACGTGCGCATCACCGGTGCGAGCGACGGCGACAAAGTGCTGCGCCTGGCCACGTTCGTCGCGGACAAGATGCCGCCCGCGCCGAGCAAGCCTGCGGTGTTCGCGTTCCTGCCGGACAAGCAGCGCGTTCCCGGCAGCGAGCGCTACTCCGCCGATTCGGCGTTCGGCCAGCGGTTCCTGGCGAATTCGTTTCAGTCGACGTTCAATGTTGACAACGATCTGATCGACGGCATCGTCATTCCGGCCGCGAACAAGCAGGCGGCCAGCAACATCCTCGATCAGTACAAGATGCTCTATCTCCACAACGGGAAGCTGCTCGACCCGATCCCGAACCTCGGCGAGGACAATTTCACGGCCGAGGATCGCTACCTCGGCCGCGTGGTTGCGTTTCGCATCGATCGATTCGTGATCGCGTTCAATGGCTACCGCGACCGCCAGCACCTCGTCGACCTCGCCACCGCCGCCGATCAGCGCATCCTCGGCACGATCCGCAAGCAACTCGTCACCGCGGATAAGCAGGCCGAGAACGCGGAGAACGGCAACACGTCAACCGTGCCGGCCTGGATGCAGAACAAGCATTGATCACGCGATCCGCACGACGACGAGCGTGACGTCATCTTCCTGCGGCTCGCTGCCGCGGAACGATTCGACGTCGCGTAGCACGGCGTCGCGGACTTCTTCGGCGGTTCCATCGCATGCGGCGACGATGCGGGCGAGGCGATCGAGTCCATATTCGTCGCCGGATGCGTTCACCGTTTCGTAGATGCCGTCGCTGTGCAGGACGAAGGTGTCGCCGCTTGCGAACGGGACGATGCGCTGCGGAACGGTCGCGCCGAGGCGGGCACCGAGCGGAGGCGCGAAGATCTCGATCAGTTGCGTTTCGCGCGAGTCTCCTCGGACGTGGAGGAGCGGCGGATGACCGGCCGAGGCGATCGTGGCCTGATGCGTCTCGTGATCGAGGAGCAGCACCGAAATCGTGACCATCATTCGCCGCCGGCTACTGTGCGTGACTACTTCCTGCAGACGGTCGAGCACGCGCGCCGGATCGAGCAGTTGATCGCGCAACAGCGTGAAGCCGCTGCGCAGCGCGGAGAGCGTGATGCCGCTGGCCAGTCCGTGGCCGGCGACGTCGCCGCAGATGATGGCCAGACGTCCATCGACGACGTAGTAGTCGTAGTAGTCGCCGCCGACTTCGCTGGCCGGCAGCGAGATTCCGGCGATGTCTGCCCACGGAAGCAGCGGCGGCGCTTCCGGCAACATGCTGATCTGGACCTCACGTGCGAAGCGGAGCTCGTCGCGGATGCGCAATTGTTCTCGCGCTTCATCGCGACTGCGCAAACCGTCTTCGATCGAGCTTCTCCGCAGATTGCGGCTGGTGAGCGCGCCGACCGCGAAGCAGAAGGCGTTGACGGTGACGAGTGAGACGTAGAGAGCGGTGGGGTATTTGCCCTTGCGGGGTGTCGGCGCGATCAGTACGGCGGCGACGACGATGCCGAGCATCACGACGTTGAGAACGATCCGCTGCCGCAGCAGTAGCCGCAGTGCCATCGTCGAGGCCGGAAAAAGAAGCGCCCAGGCGATCCAGCCTCCATTGTCGGCCAGCGCGAAGTAGATGAGCGTGGCGAACTTGACGATGTACGTCGTCACCAGCCAACCGGCGAGGTTGCGGCCCACGATCCGCGCGTATGCGCGTGGTTCCCGTCCCGTCCGCCGCCGCGCGCGCCGCAGCTCCGTCATCGCAGCGATCATGAAAATCGTCAGCGCGGCGTCCGCGAGCGCCATACAGATGTGCACGGCCGGCAGCAGCTTGGCCATGAACGAGAACGGAATGAGAAGAAACGACGTGAATGCGAAGAGCCAGCAGACGACGTAGGCCCAGCCGAGATTCTGCTCGTCGAAGCGCGCCCGCACCATCTGCGTCTCGGTGGTCTGGGCGAGTTGTTCGAGGGAGACGCGTTCCATCGGCGGCATTGTCGCCGATGGATACGAAAGATGGTTGCCGAGGTTCAAAACGCCGGCACGATCGAAGTGCGATCGTGCCGGCGTCGTGAGATCGGTTTAATGAGGAACGGTGACGAGCACGCTCTTCGTGGTCGTGTGGCCGCCGCCGTCGGTGCAGGTGATGGTGATGGTGTAAACGCGGCCAATGTCTGTGCCGCCACGTTCGGCGCGCAGGTTGACGTGACGCATCGACGATCGTCCAGTCGGGCGAGGCGTCGCCGTCGCCGAGGCCGTCGATCGGCTCATTGCTGGTGACGGACGTGATCGAGCAGACGCCCGTGCCGCAGCCGCCGGTGATGCTGTAGGCGACGGTGACCGGGATCATCTTGTGGTTCGGCGGCCAGAGCGAATTCGGATTCGCCGTTCCGCCGGTGATGACGAGCGGCGGCGCGGTGACGGTGATGGTCTGCGTGTCGCTGGCGCTGTTGTTGGCGGCGTCGGTGGCCGTCCAGGTGATCGTGGTCGTGCCGAGCGGGAACGGCGCGCCGAGCGGCTGGCCGTCGCTGCGAACGGTGGTGACGGTGACGCCGGTACACGGTCCCGAGGTAACCGGCGAGCCGGGATCGACGACTGCCGTGCAGCTCGCGCCGGCGGTGACGGTGATGTCGTCCGGCGCAGTGATCGCGGGCGGATTGCTGTCCGTCACGGTCACATGCTGGATGGCAGCGGCGCTGTTGCCGTGTCCGTCGTTCGCGGTGTAGGTGACGTTCGTCGTGCCGACCGGAAAGACGTTGCCGGCCGGGACGCCGCTGCGTGTGATGACGACGCAACTGCTGCAGTTGTCGGTTGCGGTGGCGTGCCCGAGCTGCGCGTCGGTGACGACGGCGTTGCACGACGGGCCGGCGGCGACGGTCACATTCGCTGGCGCCGTGACGACGGGCGCGGTGGTATCGGACGCGCCGGCGGTGAGGAGCACGCTGGTGAACGCTGTGTTCATGTTCGGCACGATCAGATCGGCGGCGCCGTCGCAATTGAGATCGACGGCGGCGATGGCGTTCGGCTGCCAGTGCGAGTTGAGACAGGTCGGACCGTAGCCGACGCTGATCGGCAGAATCGCGCCGAAGGTTCCGTCGCCGTTGCCGGGACGCGCGCTGAGGTTGCTGCCGTCCGGCGTGCAGCCGGACTGGTTCGCGGTGACGATGTCGATGTTGCCGTCGCCGTCGAGGTCTGCGAGCGCGACGAAGACTGGATTCGTGACGACGCTGTTGATCTGGAAGCGAGTGCGCGTGAACGTGGCGTCGCCGTTGTTGCGCAGCACCGTGACGCCGCGCAGCCAGTTGCCCGCGGTCGTGACGACGTCGATGTCGCCGTCGTGGTCGATGTCGGCAGCCGCGAGATGCGCGGCGCCGTCCGCGCCTTCAACCGGATCGGGATAAAGAATGTAGCTCGGCGCGCCGAACGTGCCGTTGCCGGCGCCGAGGAAGATCGCGGTCGCATCGCCGGCGGCGACGGCGAGATCGAGGTGATGATCGCCATTCAGATCGACGGCGACGACCGCGAGCGGCGAATGCGTGTCGGTGGCGATGACCGTGGCCGCGGCGAAGTGGCCGGTGCCGTCGCCGAGGTAAAGGCGGACGCCGTTCGGGAAGGTGTTGGAGTCGACGGCGAGGAGATCGAGATTGCCGTCTTCGTTCACGTCCGCGGCGACGAGGCGCGACACGAAGCCGTTGCTGGCGGGACTGTTGGCGGTCGGCACGGCCGTGAAGGTGCCGGTGCCGTTGTTGTTGTTCAGCAGGATGGAAATGATGTGGCCGACCGGGTCGACGCTGAATCCGGCGGTGTTGCCGACGGCCAGATCGGGCGCGCCGTCGTTGTTGAAGTCGCCCGCCACGATGGCCTGCGGCGAGACGAAGCCGTTGATCGTGGCCAGCGTCGGGAACGAGCCGCCGCCGCTTCCGAACCGGACGGTGACGCTGCTCCCGAACTGATCGGCGGTGGCGAAATCCTCGGCGCAGTCGTTGTTGAAATCCGCGACCGCGATCGCGAATGGCCCCGAGCCACCGGTGAGGATGGTCGGAGGAGGATAGGAAATCGCCGCGACGAGCGGCGCGCAAATGAGAAGGGCGCAGAGAGCGACCATTGATCGGTGCATGGGGTCTCCTTTTTTGTTAAGCCGCTCCTGCCGAGGAAGCGGCGGTGTCGGATGAGAGAGAGTGGGGAATCTATGTTCCCGTCGCGACGCGCGGTGTGACGGGACGCACGTCGTCACGCGGAGGCGCGGAGACGCGGAGATGAGACCAGAAGTTGAGGGAGTGGTAGGTGACTGTTTGCGCATATGTCTGTTCTGACATATGCTGATCGGCTGATGACAGTGTCGAAGACGCTGGTCTGGCTGCGTGGCGAGATTAAGACGCCGCCGTTTTCACGCAGTGCACGCGTCGAAGCCGGCTTTCTGCTCCGCCGCCTGCAGGACGGCGAGTTGTTGGGGATGCCCGCGTCGCGACCGCTCACGGAGATCGGCGCGAACTGCCATGAGTTGCGTGTCGTCGATCGCGATGTGACGTGGCGCATCGTTTACCACGTCGCGGACGACGCGATCGTTTTGCTCGATGTCTTCAGCAAAAAAACGCGGACGCTGCCCGGAAGAGTTGCTGCCGCCGCCAAACGGCGATTGAAAGAGTACCTGCGAATTACTCGGGAGGATTGAATGAAGCCACTGAAAAAGAAGAGGCTCGAAGCGGCTGGCTGGACTGTTGGCGATGCGCGCGAGTTTCTCGAGCTAACGGCGGATGAAGCGGAGTTCGTCGAGATCAAACTCGCGCTCGCGCGGCGGCTGCGCGCGCTACGGGAGCAACGTCATTGGACGCAGGCGGAGCTGGCGAAACATGTCGGGTCGAGCCAATCGCGGGTGGCGAAGATGGAGGCGGCCGACCGGACGGTGAGCGTCGATCTCCTCGTCCGCTCCCTGCTCGCCGCGGGAGCAAACCGTCGTGACCTTGGGCGCGTGGTGGGGGAGAAGAGTCGTTAGTACGCCGCCATCGACAACTTCCCACCCTCCCACACCCGCCCGAATTCGGTCGTGACCGCGGCGGCGTCTTTCTTTTGGGCGCGGAGAGCGGCGGCGAGGGCGAAGAGGGAGCGGGGGTTGTGGGGGTTGCGGGTCAGGTCGGCGCGGAGCACTTTTTCTGCCTCGGCGGGGCGGTGGGCGCGGAGCAGGGCGGCGCCGAGGGTTTCGCGGGTGGGGTAGAACCAGTCGGTGGGCTCGTCGTAGTCGAGGGTGTCTTCCTGCGCGACAGCTTTCGTGTAGTCGGCGATCGCCTCGGACATTTTGCCGCGGGCCTCGGCGATGCGGCCGGCCAGGACGTGAGCGGCCACTTCGGCGACGGCTTTCTCCGAATTCTGGAAGAGGCCGGGATCGTCGGGGACGTTGGCGCGAGCGGCTTCGAACGCTTTCTGTTCCGACTCGGCGCCGGCTACGTTGCCCAACTTTGCGAACGCCGAGCCGCGGGCGAAATGGGAGAAGGTCGTCGATAGCGGTCCCACGTCGACCGGCTTCACTTTCAGGACGTCGTTCCAGCGGCCGAAGCGGACCAGCAGCAGGAGCGTGCTGGCGGCGGCGTATTCGGCGGGCGGCATCTCCTTCGCCATCATCGTCGCGTTCGACGCGAACTCGTCGGCCATCGTTTTCGCTTCATGGAAGCGGCCGGACATAGCGTACGACGCGAGGCCGAACTGGAGGTTGTGGTTGTAGTACATCGCCGCGTAGATGCCTTCGCCGCCGTGATTCTTGATGAAGATGCGATCGGTGGCGGCGGCGTTCGCGTTGGCGCGCGCGGCGCCGGCGTAGTTGCCGGTGCGCTGGTAGATGTGCGCGGGCATATGCACGAGGTGGCCGGACATCGGCGCGAGCGTCTTCAGGCGATTGGCGCTGGCGAGGGCGCGCTCGGGATGCGGCGACGCTTCGATGGCGTGGACGTAGTAGTGATTCGCGCCGAGGTGGTTCGGATTGCGGCGCAGGACCGATTCGAGCGTGGAGACGATCTCCGTCGTCCCTTCGTTCGGCTTGCCGTCGTGCGACCAGAACTTCCACGGATGGAGATCCATGAGGCTTTCGGCGTAGAGCGTGGCGACGTCGAGATCGTCGGGATATTTTTTGGTGAGCGACTTCATGGCCACGCTGTAATCGCGGCCGAGGGCCTTCAGATCCGCTTTCGGATCGTTGCTGTATCTCTTTGCCAGCGCTGCGATGAGGGCTCGCTCTTTCGGCGACGCGTGCGACTCATGCGCCATCGCGGTATGGACGCTTTCGTAGGCCTGCTTCTCGCGATCGGGATCGACGTCCATGTTGATGTTCGGCCCGAGCGCGAGGGCGGCGCCCCAGTAACCGATGGCCAGGTTTGGATCGAGTCGCGTGGCCTCGTTGAACGATGCGACGGCCGATTCGTGATTGAAGCCGTAGAGGTACTTCATCCCCTGATCGAAAAAGCGCTGCGCTTGCGCGTTCTTCGTCGAGACGGGCCAGTGGAAATTGCCGAGGCCGGACTCGAGGACGACAGGCTTCGCGGTCGGCGACATGTCGTGCTGTGCGAATGCCGAGGCGGCGAGGGATGAGGTGACGAGGAGCAGACGGAAGATGCGCACGGTGGCCTCCATACGTTCGAGAGCTACGGGGGCAATGACGGAGCGGATTGGCGGATCATACAAAGAAAAACGGCGGCTTGCGCCGCCGTCGTTCGAATGCTCGATGAGTCGCGATTATGCGTTCGTCGTCTTCTGCGTGAATCCTTCCGTCGAATCGCCCGGCTTGTAGAGCGAGTAGCCGCGGCGGACGCGTTTCGGATCCAGGCGGTTGCCGAGTTTTTCGTTCAGGCGGTTCTCGAATCCCTTGACTCCATTCTGGTCGGTGCCGCTGAGGATGGCCACAAACTCCCCGGCGCGGTTGTGACAGACCACGTCTTCCTGACGGCAGAGTTGCGCGAGGGAGCGATTGAGTTCGGGATCGTCGTCGTTCGCCTTGAGCCAGTAGAGTGCGAAGGGCTGATCGAACTTCGAGACCGTGTCGACGTTGCGCTGCAGGCGCTCGTTGAATTCGGGATCGAACTGGACTCGGTCTTCGCCGGTGGCCTGCATGATCGGACCTTTGCGCGCCGGCGATGCCTCGCTTGCGTTCATGAGCGACGACATCTCCTCGGGGCTGACCGCGGCCATGTGCGAGTCGCGAAGATTGAGTCGCCGTCCGCTGCGGCGGATGAGCGCATCGACGCGCGCGCGCAGCTCGGCAGGCGTGAACGGCTCGGTGATGAAGTCGTCGGCGCCGGCACGGAGGTAGAGGACTTTGTCCGCCTGGCGATTGCCAGACGGCGAGAGGAAGGCGATCGAGGAGCTCGCGTTGCGCGCCAGATCGAGGATCGCGCTGACCGAGCCAAGGGCGCGGGACGGCGAGACGAGGACGAGGCCGGGCTTCTCGCGCGTGGCGCGTTCGACGCCGGCTTTCAGATCGGACTCGGCCTGGACTTGATACTCGGATCCCAGCGCTTCCTTCACGCGGCGGATCGTCTCCGGCTGCGCGCCGAGGAGCAGAACCGTGCGGCTGACGGGCGCGGTTTCTTCCCACGGCCTGGTGACGTCGGCGACCTTCTCGCCTTCGCCGCGATAGTTGATCAGGCCGCGTCCGTTGAGGATGCGGTAGTGCGCCGAGAGGTTGTCGTTGCTGGCGTAGCTCAGTTTCGAGAGGCGCATCAGCCGTCCGCCGGTGGCCTGGTCCTGCGAGAGATCGATGACGCCGAACGCGTTCTGCTCGAGCTGGCGCGTGATCGGATTCAATTCGGCATTCTCATCGTGCGAGGCGACCAGCAGCGTCGTCACCGGCAAATCTTCGAGCGCGTTGATCAGCGACTGCGTGATCGAAAGGGCGAAGTGGCTGGAGTACGACGTGTTGATGAGCGTGAAGACGGGATCGATGACCAGACGCCGCGCGCCGATCTTCTTGATGTAATCGCCGAGCTCTTCGACGATGGCCATGACGTCGGCCGGACTCTCGACCAGCTCGAAGTAGCGCTGACTCGGATTGAGAATGGCGAGCTGTCCGCGGCGAACCGATTCTTCGATGGCGAAGCCGATCGAGTGAGCCTGCGTCAGGACGTTCTCCGGCTTCTGATCGGTGATCAGCACGCCCGGCTCCTGTAGTTCGAGGCCGCGGGTGAGATACTGCAGCCCGAGGAGCGACTTGCCGACGCCGGTGCCGCCTTTGATCAGGTAGACCTTGTGCGGCATGAGCCCGCCGGCGCCGTAATCGAGCAGATCGATGCCGCTGATCATTCGGTCTCCACGATTGGCGGTGTTGCCGCCGGCGCTTTCGCGCGCAGTCGTACCCGAAACTTCCTGGGCCGGCGTGTCGAGTGGGAGGGGAGTGTCTGTCTTGGAACTGCGGGAGGGGTTGTTCGAGGTAGTGCTGTTCGACCGAACGTCCGTCGATCCGTTCATATGGGGGTCCTCTTCTCTCAATGAGGCTGAAGCGTCAACAGCAGCGGCGGCCGCATGCGGGCCTGCCGGACGGGAGAGATAGCAACCTCCGTTCCACCGACAAGAGTGTCGGTGCCACATCACCCCGCGGCCGGTTGCGTGGCGCCGTCGTAGAGGATTTCGTAGCGCAGTTCGGTGGCGCCGATGCGGATCATGTCGCCGTTGTGCAGCAGCGCGTGAAAGGTGCGCGCGCTGTTGAGCCACGTCCCGTTCCTGCTCTTCAGATCTTCGATCGCATATCCCTCGGGGCCGCGATAGATGCGGACGTGATGGCCGGAGACGCCGAGGTCGGCGAGCGGAATCTGGTTGTCGCGCTGCCTTCCGATCAGGTACTCGGCCTCGGTGAGCGGAAACATGAGGCCGGTGTCGTCGCCGCTGGTAATGGTGAGCTGGGCGATGGTCGGCTTGACGACGTCCTTGTAAGAGAGTTTGGCTTCGACGGAGACGAGCAGGTTGGTGTCGTCGCTGACTTCGCGAACGGTGGAGTCAGCGCTGAACGTGGCCGGCTTCTGCCGCATCGTGCTATCGAGAACCTCGGTGACGGGAACGCTGCCACTGCCTGTGTCATCAGGCAATGTTTTGCGGCTCACGGCTTCGATCAGCTTGTTGCCGTAAAGGCCGTAGACGACGCGATAGACCTGCAGCGGAGAGTCCGTCGAATCATCGACAAGGTCGCCGAGCGAACGTCTGCCGTTGATGAGGAAAAGGATCCGCCACTCGTCAAGCGTAAGCGTGATCTTCTCGGCGTCGGGATTGGAGACGACGCGAAACACGACGCTGCTGTCGGGAAGCAGTCGCTCGCATTCTTCCCATTCCGCGATGCGCCGCGCGCCTTCCATGATCAGGTTGGCGAGATCGACGGAGATCGTGACGGCGTACGGCGGAACGGTGGTGCCGTCGATGAAGGTGAACTCGCCGCCGGGCCAGACGAAGCAGTCGTAGATGATCTCGGAGACCTGCACTTTGAGAAAGTCGCGGAGCTGTTCGTCGGTGAGCAATCCCTGCTGCACTGCGAGCTGGCCGAATCGTCCGCCCTCGGCCTTCATCAATGCGTCGATAGCGTCGCGCTGCGTGGCAGAGATGTGTTTCTTTCGCAGCAGGACGGCGCCGAGGCGGAGCGTTTCCTGATTCGAGCCGGCGAAGATGACGGCGCCGTCGTCGAAGTAGACGATGGCTTCGTTCGATCCGTTCGTGAGCGTGAGCGTGCCGCTTTTTCTCGCCGAGGAGACGAAGGAGAGGACGTCCGGCAGCCGGAAGGATGCGAGGCTGCCGCGTAGGGACGGCTCGGTCATCAGTGCGCGGATTGTAGCGCGCGGCTACAATCGCCCGCCGCATGCAATCGAACTCGCGCCACGCCGTCGCCGCCGGATTTCTGGGATGGACGCTCGACGCGTTCGACTTTTTCGTCGTCGTTTTCCTGCTCGACACGCTGGTCGCGCAGTTCGGCGTTCCGAAGTCGAAGATCATCATCACGCTGACGGCGACGCTGGCGCTGCGTCCGGTCGGCGCGATCATTTTCGGGATGCTGGCTGACCGCTACGGGCGGCGCATTCCGCTGATGGCGAACGTCATCTACTTTTCGCTGATCGAACTGCTGTCCGGCTTTTCGACGACGTTCACCCAGTTCCTGATCCTGCGCGCACTGTTCGGGATCGGGATGGGAGGGGAGTGGGGCGTCGGCGCGTCGCTGGCGCTCGAAAACGCGCCGCGAAAATGGCGCGGCGTGTTGTCCGGCGTCCTGCAGAGCGGCTATTCGATCGGCTACCTGCTCGCGGCGATCGCGTCGCGCGCCGTGCTGCCGCATTACAGCTGGCGCTGGATGTTCTGGCTCGGTGCGCTGCCGGCGCTGCTCGCGCTCTACATCCGCACGAAGGTTCCGGAGTCGGCAGCGTGGAAGGAGCATCGCGTCGGCAGTTTTGGCGAGATGCTGCGCGCGGTTCGCGGCCAGACGCGCGGCTTCCTCTACCTAGTGTTGCTGATGACGTTCATGATGTTTCTCTCGCACGGAACGCAGGATCTCTATCCCGATTTTCTCAAGCATGCGCACGGGATTCCGGCGACGACGGTGCCGTACGTGGCCATGCTCTACAACGTCGGCGCGGTGATCGGCGCGATCATCTTCGGCCAGCTCTCGCAGAAAATCGGACGGCGCTACAGCATGATCGCGGCGCTGGTGGTGTCGCTGCTGGTGATTCCGATGTGGGCCTTCGGCGGCTCGCTGGTCATCCTCGCGGCCGGCGCGTTTCTGATGCAGGTCGGCGTGCAGGGCGCGTGGGGCATCATCCCGATTCACCTCAACGAGCTGGCGCCCGACGCCGTTCGCGGATTGATGCCGGGCCTCGCGTACCAGTTCGGAATCCTCTTCGCCTCGCCGACGAACACGATCGAAGACGCGTTACGCGACCGTTTCGGCTACTCGTGGGCGCTGGCCGGCTTCGAGCTTTTCGTCATGGTCAGCCTCACGATCATCCTCCTCCTCGGCCGCGAGAATCACGGACGCTCCTTCCATTCGGGCGATCTGCTGATCGAGAAGGAGTAACGTGTGAGGGCGCATCGCCCTGCCGACGCGACGCTCTTTACGCGGAGTAATCGCGCGGTCAAAGTCGTTACGCTGCTCCATGATCGAAAGCTTTTCCCACCTCGAACAGCTCGCTGCCGGACGCGACCTTGCGGATGTTTTTCTGGAGAGCGACGAGCAGGAGCATGCCGTTCCCGCGGATCAGATCCTCGAAGCGTTGCGCCGCCGGCGCGCGGTGATGCGCGATTGCGTCGAGCGCGGGAAGGGCGGCGGGACGTCGATGGGGAAGCTGGTCGGCAATGAGGCCAAACTTCTCAATGACGCCTTCCTCGCCGGCCGCACGTTCCTCGATCCTCTGACGGTGAAGGCGGAGATTTACGCGCTGTCGGTGATGGGGGAGAACTCGCGCATGGGCGTCATCGTCGCCGCGCCGACCGCGGGCGCCGGCGGCGTCGTGCCGGGCATGCTGCTGGCGCTGGAAGAGGAGCGCCATATCGATCCCGAGAAGACCGTGCGCGCGCTGGTGGTCGCGGGCGGGATCGGCTCGATCATCGCGCTGTCGGCGAACATCTCCGGCGCCGCGGGCGGATGCCAGAACGAAGTCGGCGTCGCTGCCGCGATGGGCGCGGCTGCCGTCGCGTACATGATGGACGGCTCGCCGCGCCAGTCGATCCACGCCGCCGCGATCGCGCTGAAGAACACGCTCGGCCTGGTCTGCGACCCGGTCGGAGGACTGGTCGAAGTGCCCTGTGTCAAACGCAACGCGCTCTTCGCCGTGCACGGGCTGACCGCCGCGCAACTCGCGCTCGCCGGAGTCGAGTCGGTGATCCCGATGGACGAGATCGTCGAAGCGATGGTACGCATCGGCCGCGCTCTCCCCCGCGGACTTCGCGAAACCGCCGAGGGCGGATTGGCGACGACGCTGACCGGATGCTCGATCGGCGATCGCCTGAAGCAGGAAGCGAATCAGCGTCGCGCCGAACGCGCCGCGGAACGCGAGCGCACCGCGCAGGAGCGGAAGGAATCGGTGCAGTAGAACGATTCCCACCACAAAACACAGCGCGGAGTAGCCGCAACCAAACATCTTTTCAATCGAGAGTCCCTCTCCCCGCGTCTTCTTTGCGGGGAGAGGGAGACACGAAGTGCGGGTGAGGGGCGTTTTACGAGGCTGGATCTGCCAAGCTCGCCCCCTCATCCGCCTTCGGCACCTTCTCCCCCGCAAAAACCCGCGGGGGAGAAGGACTCTCGATGGACGAATGCGTGAGGACCATCAAAAGAAAATCTTCGTGGCGCGCGCAGAATCTAAGGGCTAGTAATACAAAGGACACAAAGAGATTTGCTTCGTCTTCTTTGCGTCCTGGTGAAACGCTTCTGGCTTACGGGTAATACCCCCGGATCGTCTTCGCCTTCCCGTCGCTCACCTGCACATCGACACTCCGCCACTTCGTGCCGGGCTTGACGCCCTCGGGCGGATAGAAGCCGAGGATGTATTGGGAGCGGAGCTCGTTCTGGATGTCGGTGTAGATGCGGCCCAGCTCTGACGCAGTCTCGATGTAGTACGCGTTGCCGCCGGTCTCGCTGCAGAACTTGCTCAGCTTGTAGCGCGTGTCCACTTCGCTCATGCGGATGCCGATGCCGATCGCGTAGATCGGGACGGCGGCGCGGCGGGAGTACTCGATGGCCTGATCGAAGGAGAACTTCGACGACGTGTCCTTGCCGTCGGTTACCAGCACGAGCGCGCGTTGACCTTTCACGCCGAGGAAGTTGTAGAGCGAGTAGACGATCGCGTCGTAGAGCGAGGTCGACTCCTCGGCGCGCAACTTCGCCAGGCCCGCGTTCATGTCGGCCAGGCGCGGCGACCAGCGCTGGATCAACTGCGGCTGCGAATCGAACGACACCAGGAACGCGCGATCGCCTTTGCGCATTACATTCGTGAAGAACTGCGAGGCGGCTTTCTGCGCCTCCGACATCCGCGGCTGCATCGACGCCGAGGTGTCGATGGCCAGGCCGAGGGAGAGCGGGAGATTGTTCACGTGCTCGAACTTCGCGACTTTGACTGGCTTCCCTTCGTCGATGACCTTGAACGCGTTCTCGGTGAGGTCATTGATCGGATGTCCGTTGCGGAGCACCGTGGTCGGCAGTTCGACGAGGTGAACGTTCACCTCCTCCATGAACTGCGGCGTGTTGATCATCACCAGATCTTCGACGGGCGGCTGCGGATCTTCTTTGAGCGAGGCGACTGCGCGGATGTAACCGACGCCTTCCTGCGCCGGGATGTCGATGGTCTGGACATACGGAGGACCAAACAGCGAGGCCATCTTCGTGTCGTTGAGGAAGAGATCGACGTGGTCGAGCTTCTTCCCCTCGGGGACATTCACCGACATCTCCACGCGCGTGCGGCCGTGCAGTTTGAACGCGATCCGCGGCGAGATGATGCGCACGCGGAATGGATCGTTGCCGGTGTTGAGCATGATCTCGTCGCCCGTGATCGGCTCGTTGTTGGCGTTCAGCGCCACGGCGCGCACGCGGCGCACCTGCGGCACGTTGCCGAAATCGAGGTCGAGCGTGTACGGCGGCTGCCGTTTGGTCATCACCTTCTTGCCGTCGAGATAAAACTCGACTGCCTTGATGTCTTCGCCGAAGGCGATGGTCTCGATGTGCTGGATGCCGCTGAGCAGATCGTCGGTGAGCGGCACGATGCGCAGGCGCGTGGTGTTCGACTCGATGTCGTCCTTGAGCTGCGACAGCGCGGTGGTCGCGCTTTCTTTCGCCTTCTGCTGCTCGGGCGTGTCGAACAGCTCCGGCACGGTGATCGGCTTCTCCACGATGGCCTCGGCGCCGGAGTTGATGTCCTGCACGCGCACGCGAGCCATGTAATCGGCGGGACGCAGGAAGCGGTCGATGACCACGGCCACTTTGTCGTCCTTGATGTCGCCGGGATAGTCGAAGCGGTAGCGGTAGTTTTCGAAGAGCTGATCGTCTTTCAGCACTTCCCCGGTAACGTCGAGGCTGTACAGCTTCGTGTTGTTGACTTCCTTCACCGTGAGCTGCGAGCGCGGGACGAGGATGGTGATCTCGGCGTCGGTGCGGCTGCCTTGTTTGGCGGGATACTTCACGCTCACTTCGTTGGAAAGCTTCGGCGCGTTCGGCGTGGCCAGGACGACCGAGCGGAGGATTTTGTGGACGTCCTCCTCGTTCACCTGCGGCGGCTCGAAGACGCGCAGCAACTCGTACTTGTTCATCTGCGACTGGTACATCGCGCGCAGATATTCGTCGCCGTTCATGCAGCGCAGCTCGAGGTTGGTCATGGTCGTGCTCGGACCGGCCGGTCCGAAAACGCGCGCCACCGTGCTGGTTCCGGTGATGTCGGTCCCCATCTCGTCCTGCGAAACGAGGTCCTTGACCTCGTCCGGATTCATGGCCTGAAAAAGTTTGTAGTCGATGCCGTTGCGCGCTTTGTAAAAAAGGAAGCGGACGTTGTGGCCCATGCCGGGGACGAACAGGTACTTCCAGATTTCGGCCGGCTGCAGGAGGCGGCAATCGATCTTGATGCGCTCGTCCGGCTGGCCGTGGATCAGGAAGATGCGGCCGCGGTCGGAGGAGGCATTCGTGAACTCCTCCTTCACCGTCTCCAGCCGCTCGTAGTACTGCTCGCGAAAGGCCTGGTTGGTGGTGCCGTGGGCGACGTCGCGGCGGCGCCAGAATTCGGTGATGTAGATGTCGCGCTGCGGATCGGTCTCGAGGACGAGAAACGTATCCAACTCGGCCGGATTCATGATCGGATCGACGTCGTTGAGGAACTGGCGGTATTTGTCGCCGAGGTTCTTGATGCGATCTTTGCGCTCGCGGCGGGAGAGTTTGCGCACGCCTTGATCGGGTTTCGCCTTCGCGTCTGGCGGCGGCGCGGGCGCGGCTTGCGCCGGCTGCGGATCGGGCGTCGCGGGAGGCGTCTGCGCGAACGCGAAACAGGCGACCATCGCAGAAATCAGAAGGGCAACGATCTTATTCATCGGGGAAACCTCGCGCGAACCGAAGGACAATAGGCGAACGCATGCGAATCTACCTCGACAACAACGCGACCACGCCTCTGCATCCAGCGGTGCTGGAAGCTGTGGAGACGTCGCTGCGGGATGTCTTTGGCAACGCATCGAGCATTCATAAAGAAGGCCAGACCGCGCGTCGCGGGATCGAGGATGCCCGCGAGTCGGTGGCGAAGCTGATCGCCGCGGAAGCGCGGGACGTCATCTTTACGAGCGGCGGCACGGAGTCGAACAATGCGGCCATCTTCGGCGCGACCGGCTCCGATGTCCGTCAACACATTGTCACAACCGCGATCGAGCATCCCTCGGTGGTGGAGCCGATTGCCGAGCTGGAGCGCCGCGGACATGCGGTCACGATCGTTCCGCCGTCGCGCAGCGGCGTAGTCGGTGCGGATGCAGTAATCGCGGCGCTGCGTCCCGAAACGCGGCTCGTTTCGATGATGCTGGCGAACAATGAAACGGGTGTGATGCAGCCGGTCGCGGACGTGGCGCGCGTCTGCCGCGAGCGATCGATTCACATGCACTGCGACGCGGTGCAGGGCGCGGGCAAGATCGACGTCGACGTGAACGCGCTCGGCGTCGACACGCTCGCGCTCTCCGCGCACAAGCTGCACGCGCCGAAAGGCATCGGCGCGCTCTACGTCCGCCGCGGCCTTTCGCTGTCGCGCCACATCCTCGGCGGCGCGCAGGAACGCCGCCGCCGCGCCGGAACCGAGAACGTGCCGCTGGCGGTGGCATTCGGCGTGGCAGCGGAGATCGCGCGCGATCGGGCGGACGTCGGCGCGTTGCGCGATGCACTCGAACGCGGCCTCGGCTCCTTCGACGTCGTCATCAACGGCGCGGATGTCCCGCGGATCCCGAACACGAGCAGCGTCACCTTCCGCGGCGCCGATGCCGAAGGAATCGTGATCGGATTGGATCTTGCGGGTGTGGCCGTTTCGACCGGCGCCGCATGTTCCTCGGGCCGCGTCGAGCCAAGCCACGTCCTCCTGGCGATGGGTCTCACCCCCGACGAAGCGCGCAGCACGATCCGCTTCTCCCTCAGCCGCTTTACGACGATGCTGGAGATCGAACAGACCATCGCGCTGCTGCGAGACATCGTCCCGCGATGCATCCGATCGTAGATGGTGTGGCACAGACACTCTTGTCTGTGCTGGTGAGGCTCGCGGAAATTGGCAAGTTCACAAGGCTCAGTCGCTGCACCTAGCACGAGCACAGACAAGAGTGTCTGTGCCACATGAATAAACCCTTGCCCCGTCGCGGTTTGTTTGGCACAGTTGCGGCCGGTCCTAAGTCCTGATGCCTAAGAATCACATCCTCGAGGGCGATCTCTCGCGCATTCAACTGCCGGACGTCCTCAGTTTCCTCTCCATGATCCGCGGCACCGGCAAGCTGGTGCTGGAACACGAGCGCATGGAGCGCTCCATCTACTGGAAGGACGGCGAGATCGTCTTCGCTTCCTCCAACTCCCCCGAGCACTCCCTCGGCATGTTCCTGCTGCGCAACGGCAAGATCACGCAACAGCAGTACGACGAGTCGAAGCGCCGCGTCACCGCCACCACGCGCCACGGCAAACTGCTGGTGCAGATGGGCGCCATCTCTCCGAAGGATCTCTGGTGGGGCGTGAAGAATCAGGCGCTGGAGATCATCTACTCACTCTTCAGCTGGAAAGACGGACATTTCCTCTTCGGCGACACCGCCGACGAACTGGTGAACGAGCGCATCGTGCTCTCGATCAATACGTCGACCGTGATCATGGAAGGAATCCGCCGCCTCGACGAGTCGGCCATGATCCGCGAAAAAATCACCAGCCTGGACATGGTCTTCATGAAGGTGCCGGGCGCGGAGCCGGACTTCGGATCGCTCGACATGAGCGAACATGAAGTCGCGCTCTACAACACGCTCGACGGCAAGCGCTCGATCCGCGCGCTCATCGGCGGCTCGGAGATGACGGAGTTCGAAGTCACGCGCATCGTTTTCCAACTGCTCTCGGCGCGGCTGATCGAAGTGGTCGCCGACACGCGCTCGTTCCGTCCCGTTTTCCTTGATGTGGAAGACTCGCCGGAGCTCCTGCGCGTGATCTCGACCTACAACGATATGTTTGGCCGCCTCTACGCCGCGCTGCTGAACGCGGTGGGGGAGGAGCCGGCCCGCGATATCGTGACCACCGCGATGCAGAACGCCGAAAGCGACGAGCTCTGGAGCGGCGTCTTCTTCGATCAGTACGGCCGCTTCGACGAGAACATGCTCATCGCCAACATCTCCGAGCTCCCGTTCGAACGCCGCAAAGCGGTGCTCGACGAAGGGTTGAACACGCTGCTGTCGGTCCAGCTTTTCGAGGTCTCGCAACATCTCGACTCGGCCGGCAAGGTCGACGTCTTCCGCTTCATCAGCGACCAGAAAGCCGGCCTCGACTCGATCCTGACGTGAGCGAGCGGATAGACTGAGCCGCAATGTATCCAACGCTCATCAAACTCGGCTCGTTCGAGATCACTACCTTCGGCTTGATGATGTTCGCGGCGTTCATCGTCGGCGGCTGGGTCCTGACGCGGCAGTTTCGCCGTTACGGACTCTCCGACGACGCCGCATCGTCGATCGTCATGGCCGCCGCCCTCGGCGGAATCGCCGGCGCCAAGATTTACTACGCGATCCTCTTCCGCGACTGGCACCTTCTCCTCGATCGCGCCGGCCTGGTCTGGTACGGCGGCCTGATCGGCGGCTTCCTCGGATGCAGCGCCTATCTCCTGTTGAAGAAAATCGATTACTTCACTGCCGCCGACGCCGCCGCACCCGCCCTCGCCATCGGCTACGCCCTCGGCCGCATCGGATGCTTCCTCGTCGGCGACGACTACGGCCGCCCAACCGATTCGTGGATCGGCATCGCCTTCCCCAAAGGCTCCCCGCCGACCACTGCCGAATCCCTCCGCCAGTTCGGCGTCCACGTCGATCCGTCCATCCCTCCCGATCAGGTACTGCGCGTCCACCCCACACAGATCTACGAATCTGTCTCCGCCTTCGTGATGTTCGCGATCCTGATGTACGCGTCGAAACGCCCACACGCGAAAGGGCGGATCTTCGGACTGTTCCTGGTTTTGATGGGGATCGAACGATTTCTCGTGGAGATCGTTCGCGCGAAAGATGATCGTTTCCTCGGGCCATTCACCGTGGCTCAGCTGATCAGCGTTCTTATCTTCGTGATTGGTGTGGTTTTAATCCTGAACCGTCGCGAAGCGAGGGTTCAGGATCTCCGGTAAGGCCGCGCGGGTGGAAGCCTATGTCTACATCCTGAGTAACAAGAGTCGTACGTTGTATATCGGCTCGACCACTGATCTCGTGCGCCGTGTTGCCGAGCACCGCAACAAGAAATACGTCACCTCGTTCACGGCGCGATACCACTTCGATCGCCTTGTGTATTACGAAGTGACGCCTGACCATCCAACGGCCCTAGCGCGCGAGCTGGCGATGAAGCAGTGGCGTCGCGACCGCAAGATGAAATTGATCCTGAGCGGTAATCCGTATTGGATTGATCTGACCTGGCGGCTAACGGATTTGTCGTTTCTGCGATAGAGCCTTGGCTCATCCTGAACTTTCGCGCAGCGAAGGTCAGGATCTCCGGTAAGGCCGCGCGTCTGTTTAACGATGAGCAGTTCCAGCATCAAGCTTCGCGGTCTTACCCGAGATCCTGACGTCTCGCTTCGCGATCCGCAGGATTAGTACTGAGAGATTCGCGACACGTAGTTTTCGAAGTTCGCACGCATCTCCCGCAGCGAATCGCCGCCGAACTTCTCCCGCATCGCATCCGCCAGCGTAATCGCCAGCATCGCTTCGCAGACGACGCCGCAGGCGGGGACGGCGGTGACGTCGCTGCGCTCCCATTGCGAGCGGTGCGGCTCGCGCGTCTCGATGTCGACCGAGGGGAGGCCGCGGCGGAGCGTGGAGATCGGCTTCATGTAGGCGCGGACGACGACGTCCTGTCCATTCGTTACGCCCCCTTCCAGTCCGCCGGCGCGGTTGGTCGTGCGGTGATAGCGGCGCTCGTCGTCGAAGTAGATCGGGTCATGCACTTCGGAACCGACGCGTTGCGCTGCCGCGACACCGTCGCCGATCGCGACCGCTTTCACAGCGTGAATCGAAAGGATCGCCTGCGCGATGCGGCCGTCGAGCTTCTCGCTCCACTGCACGTACGACCCGAGGCCGATCGGGACGTTGTGCGCGGCCACGACGATTGTGCCGCCGAGCGTTTCGCCCGCTTCGCGCGCTTTGTCGACTTCCGCGACCATCGTCGCTTCCGCATCCTTGTTCACAGCGCGCAGCGGCGAGTCATCGTCGACTGCTGCCAGCTCGTCCCACGTCGCCGCGTAATTCGGATCGCCCGCAGCGCCGAGAGAAACGACGCCAGAACGAAACTCGATGCCGAAATTGCGCAGCAGCTCTTTCGCGATCGCTCCGGCCGCAACGCGAGACGCGGTCTCGCGCGCCGAGGCGCGTTCGAGGACGTCGCGAAGATCGCGGCGGTCGTACTTCATCCCGCCGATCAGATCGACGTGTCCCGGACGCGGTGCGTGCACCCGACGTTTCTCCGCTTCGGCAGCGTCGACGTCCCACACGCCCATGGCGCCTTCCCAGTTTTTGAAGTCGTCGTTGCGAATCACGATTGCGATCGGAGATCCGAGGGTCTCGCCCCCGCGAACGCCGCCGGCGATCTCGGCTTCATCGTGCTCGATCTTCATCCGCCCGCCACGTCCGTAACCGTGCTGCCGGCGAGCCATATCGCGATTGATCCGCTCGCGATCCAGCCGCACACCGGCCGGCATGCCGGTAACGATGACCGTCAATTGCGGCCCATGCGACTCGCCGGCGGAGAGAAAAGTGAAACGCGACATGGTGCGGAAGTCTACTGTCATCCAGAGCCGCCGCAGCCGCGCAGCGAAGCGAGCAGCGGAGGACGGCGAAGGATCCCCGCCTGAAACCGCGGAAGGGAGGGGGCGTAAGTGCGCCACCGCCCGCCCGTTGTTATCAGCCGGGGATCCTTCGCCGTCCTCCGGCGCTCCGCCTGACGGCTATGCGCCTCCGGCGGCTCTGGATGACAGGTACACTCCTCTTCGATGGACAAATCCTCCCTGCGCGAGCTCTTCCCGGTCACGAAGAATCTCGTGTACTTCAATCACGCCGCGCTCGGCCCGTTGTCGACGCGCGCGTACGATGCCATGGAGAACTTCGTACGCGATCAGCGCGACTTCGGCGCGTTGCATTGGAAGGAGTGGTACGCCGAGTACGCGCATCTGCGCGCATCGGCGGCGAAGCTGATCGGCGCAGAGGCGAGCGAGATCGCCATCCTCAAGAACACGTCCGAGGGTTTGTCGTTCGTCGCGGAGGGGTTTCGGTGGAAAGCGGGCGACAACGTCGTCACCACCGATCTCGAGTTTCCTTCCAACTCCACACCGTGGAGAAAACTTGACAGGCGAGGGGTGGAAGTGCGTGTGGTGCAGAGCCACGACGGCGCATTCAACATTGATGATGTTGAGCGCTGCATCGACGATCGGACGCGCATCGTCACTGTCTCGGCGGTCGCGTTCCACAATGGCTTTGCGGCGGACCTTGATGCCATCGGCGAACTGTGCGCCGCGCGGGACATCCTCTTCTGCGTCGATGCGATCCAGGCCGTCGGCGTTCTGCCGATCGACGTGAAGCGATCGAAGATCGCCTTCCTAGCCGCGGACGGGCATAAGTGGATGTGCGCGTCCGAGGGGGCGGCGGTTTTCTATGTCGCAGCGGAGCATCGCGACAAACTGGAAGTGCTCGAATACGGCTGGACGAACATCGAGCGCAAGGGGAAATTCATCGATTGCCCGATCGACCTGCTTCCTGACGCTCGGCGCTTCGAGGCCGGATCGCTGAACAGCAGCGGCATCTACGGACTGCGTGCGGCCATCGATCTGCTGCTCGAGATTGGGATTGCGGACATCAGCGAAGAAACCACCCGCATCGCCGCACTGCTCGCCGACCGCCTCGACGACGTCGGCTTTCGCGTCGCCTCGCCGCGTCCGATCCGCTCCGGCATCGTCGGCGCCATTCCGCCTCCCGGCGATACGACGCTTCTCAAATGGCATCGCCTGCTCGAGGAAAACGGCGTCGTCTGTGCGCCGCGCGAAGGGATGCTTCGCTTCTCGCCGCATTTCTACAATACGGAGAGTGAAGTCGACCGGATCATCGACGTCCTGAGGGGCGCCGCCCTACACGCTTGACCGCCTGCGGTCAACACCTCATCATCCGTTCATGCCGGTCATGACGATTCTTCTCAGCGTAATCGCGCTGCTCATCGGCGCGATTGTGGGGTGGGTGGTTGCAAGCGCGAGAAAAACGGGAGCGATCCAGCGCGCGCTGGCCGAGCGCGATCTCGCGCGCGCGGAACGCGAACGCGCCGAGGCGGTTGCCGTCGAAGCGCGGCGCGTCGCGAACGCGGAATCGCAAGCCCGCGTTGCCGCTCAAACGCAATCCGCTTTCCTCGGCGATGCCCGCAAGCAGATGGAGGAGGCGTTCGCCGCCACCGCGCAGAAAACGCTCGCCACCATCAGCTCCTCCTTCCTCGAATTGAACAAAGCGCACCTCGACGGCTCGAAAGGGGAGATCGTGGCGTCGCTCGACACGAAGAAGGCCGAGATCGACACGATGCTCCAGCCGCTGCGCGACATGCTCGACCGCTATGCCGGCGAGCTGACCAAGAGTGAGCATCAGCGCAACGCCGCATACGGCGGATTGCAGGAGCAGATCCGATCGCTGTTGGCAGCTCAGGAATTGTCGCAGCGCGAAGCAGCGCGCCTCGCCAACGCGCTCGACTCGCCGGCCGTGCGCGGCTCATGGGGCGAAAACTCGCTGAAACGCTGCATCGAAATGGCCGGCATGAGCGAGCTGTGCGACTTCGATGCGCAGCAGACGTTTTTGACCGAGGAGGGAAGGCGTCTCCGTCCGGATGTCGTCATCCATCTGCCGAACAAACGCGTCATCGCCGTCGATGCGAAAGTTCCGCTCACCGACTACAGCGTCGCCGCCAACGAGACCGACGAGTCGCGCAAACGCGAGGCGCTCACGCTCCACGCGCGCACGCTGCGCCGCCACATCGAGTCGCTCAGCCGCAGGGACTACCAGGCCAGCGTCGGTGAGAGTCTCGACTTCACGGTCATGTTTCTTCCCGGCGAGCACTTCCTCTCCGCCGCCCTCGTCACCGACCCGATGCTCTTCGAGTACGCGGTCGAGAAGAAGATCTACCTCGCCTCGCCGACCGTCCTTCTGCCGCTGTTGCGCGCCGTCGCCGCCGGATGGAAAGCGGAACGCACGGAAGAAAACGCGAAGAAGATGCACGACGCGGGCGTGGAGCTGTTCAACCGCTTCGTCAAAGTCATGGACCTCATCGCCGACATCGGCGGCGCGCTGGCGAAAACGGTTGATCAGTACAACAAAGCGATCCGCTCCATCGACACGCGCCTCTGGCCGAAAGGCCAGGAGATGCAGCGCATGGCCGGCAGCGGCAAAGAGCTGGAGAACCTGTCGCAGGTCGACACTGTCCCGCTCGAATCATCAAAACTCCGCCTGACCATGCAGAGCGAAGAGCCGGCGGAAGTGCTGCCGTTCCGGGAGTGACGCGCGTTTCTCGGTCGGCGAAGCCGGCCTGAGAACCGTAGCCCACGGTTTCAACCGTGGGTCAGCCGGTCGCGTTTCGATTTGGGAGCCCGCTTGAGCGGGCGAAAGAAAGCTTTCTCTCGCCCGCTCAAGCGGGCTCCCAAGAGTCAACGAAACGCTGTTCCCCCACGTGAACGTGGGGGCTACGGTTCTCACGCCGGCTTCGCCGACGCCGCAGCGAACATTCAACATTCAACATTGATCATGCTATCCTCCGCCGCCATGAACGCCCCCACCCGCGAGGTAAACGAGTCGACGGTTTGTCCGGTCGGCTCGTCGCTTTGGCTGTAGCCGCCCGTCCATAACCTCGCCTCGATGGTGTAGCGCCTGATCCCGTCTCTTCCGCGCGCGACGTTCAGGAGCTTCCCATGATCACCGTTGTCGATAACTACGACTCCTTCACCTACAACCTGGTCCAGCAGATCGAGCGCATTTCCGCGTTCGAGCTGCAGGTCGTTCGCAACGATCGCTTCGACGTCGACGCGCTCCTCGATCAGGAGCCGGAAGCGATCGTGATCTCGCCCGGCCCTGGGACGCCGGCGCGCGCGGGGCGCATCCTCGAACTGATCCGCACCAACGATTCCATCCCGCTCCTCGGCATCTGTCTCGGCCATCAGGCCATCGGCGAAGCGTTCGGCGCGCGCATCGTGCGCGGCCGCGTTCCGGTGCATGGAAAGCTGAGCGACGTGCTGCACGAAAAGCGCGGCCTCTTCACTGGCTGCCCGACGCCGATGCAGACCGCGCGCTATCACTCGCTGGTCGTCGATCGCGAGTCGATGCCCGACGACCTGCGCATCGACGCCGAAACCGACGACGGCGTAGTCATGGCCATCGCCCATCGCGACCGGCCGATTTACGGAATCCAGTTCCACCCCGAGTCGTACGGGACGGAAGGCGGCGACAAATTGATCGCGAACTTCCTGGCGGAGGTGCGCCAGTGATCGAGATTGCCATTCGCCGCATCGTCGACGGCCAGGACCTAGGGCGCGACGAAATGCACGAAGTCTTCGGCGAGGTCATGGACGGCCGAGCCTCCGACGTGCAGAAAAGCTCGCTGCTGATCGCGCTGCGGATGAAAGGCGAAACAGCAGATGAGATCACCGGCGCCGCATTGGCGATGCGCGAGCGCGTGACGCCGCTGACCGTCGACCGCGATCGCATCATCGATACCTGCGGCACCGGCGGCGACGGACGCGGCACGTTCAATGTGTCGACGGTGGCCGCGCTCGTCGCCGCCGGCGCCGGCGCCTCGGTGGCCAAGCACGGAAATCGCGCGGTGTCGTCATCGTGCGGCAGCGCCGACGTCCTGGCCGCCCTCGGCGTCAACATCGACCTCGATGCCGCGCGGATGAGCGAGGTGCTAGAGCGAACAGGAATCTCATTTCTCTTCGCTCCGAAGCTCCATCCGGCGATGGGCGCCGTCGCTGCGATCCGCCGCGAGCTCGGCGTGCGCACGATCTTCAACGTCCTCGGCCCGCTGACCAACCCCGCCTTCGCACGGCGCCAGGTGCTCGGCGTCTATTCGCTCCATCTCGTCGATCTACTCGCACGCGTCCTCCTCGCCCTCGGCGCGGACCACGCCATGGTCGTGCACAGCCGCGACGGCCTCGACGAAATCTCCATCTCCGCTCCCACGCACGTCTGCGAAGTGATCGACGGCGAAGTGCGCAGCTATGAGCTGACGCCGGAAGAAATCGGACTCCAGCGTTACTCGCTCTCTGACCTTGCTGGCGGCGATGCCCGCGAAAACGCCCGCATCGCGCGCGAAATCCTCGCCGGCTGCAACGGCGCGCGAACCGAAATCGTCGCCGCCAACGCCGGCGCCGCCCTCTACATCTCCGGCGCCGCGGACTCGGTCCGCGAAGGCGTAGCGATGGCGCGCGAAGCGATCGCCACCGGCGCCGCGATGGCCAAACTGCAGGAGCTCGTGGCGGTGACGAATGAGTAGCCGCCTGGGAACGCGGGCGTCTCGCCCGCAACGGCGCGCAGCGCCCGGAACGCTGGCGTCTCGCCGGCTGGCCGGGCGGAGCCTGCCCAGAGCGCAGCCGAAGGGTCTCGCTGCCAGGTTTTGCGAAGGTTGCGCGGCATGACCATCCTCGACGACATCGTCGCGCACACCCGCGCGCGCCTCGGCAGCGAACCTCCGCCCGACCGCGCCGCCGCGGAGATTGCCGCGCGCAATCGTCCGCCGTACGCGCTGACTTCCGCGCTGCGCCGTGACCGGATCAACGTCATCGCAGAAATCAAATCAGCCTCGCCCTCGGCCGGAACGATCGTGGAGAATCCCGACGTCGAGGCGATCGCGGCGACTTACAAACAAGGCGGCGCCGCGGCCATCTCCATCGTCACCGAACCCGATTTCTTTCGCGGATCGCGTGAATGGATCGCTAGAACAGCCGGCGAGCTTCCGGTTCTGATGAAAGATTTCATCGTCGAAGAATCGCAACTGATTCGCGGCATCGCCGCCGGCGCGAGCGCAATCCTCTTGCTCGCATCGCTGCTGGATGCGAGTCAGATCCGCGATTTCATCCGCTGCCTCGATCAGTACTCCTGCGACGCGCTCGTCGAAGTCCACGATGAAAGAGAGCTCGAGCGCGCCATCGACGGCGGTGCACGAATCATCGGCATCAACAATCGCAACCTGCGCGATTTCTCCGTCGACCTCGACGCCTCCGAGCGGCTTGCGCAGCAGATTCCGGACGGCGTCCTTCGCGTCGCCGAAAGCGGGATCAAAACGCGCGCGGACGTCGATCGCCTTCGCACTGCCGGCTTCGATGCCTTCCTCGTCGGCGAATCGTTGCTACGTCAGAAAGACCGCGCCGCCGCCGTGCGGCAACTGGTGTTCGGATCATGACCAAAATCAAAATCTGCGGCATCACCAACGAAGCGGACGCGCTCTTTTGCGCGGAAGCCGGCGCCGACTTTCTCGGATTCATTTTCGTGCCGTCGTCGCCGAGGCATGTCGAGCCGGAGAAAGCGGGGGAGATCGCGAAGCGGGTGAGGGAGCTGCCGAATCCGCCGAAGATCGTCGGCGTTTTTCAGGACGCATCGGCCGATTACATCCGCGAAATCAGCAAGGTCGTTTCGCTCGACCTCGTGCAACTGCACGGAAGCGAAAGCGACGACGAAATCGGCGCGCTCGGCATCCCGGCGATCAAAACGCTGCACGTCGGCGGCGTGCTGCCGGATACGCACGCAACGCCGAACGCCGCCTGGCTGCTGTTCGACACGTTCGACGAACGGCGCAGCGGCGGCACCGGCCGGCGATTCGACTGGTCGCTGCTGGCGACGTTCGAACGTTCCAAACCGTTCTTCCTTTCCGGCGGACTGACGCCCGACAACGTCGTGGCCGCGGTGAGCATGGTCCGGCCCGATGCCATCGACGTCGCCAGCGGCGTCGAAGCGTCGCCGGGAATCAAAGATCACGACAAAGTGGCGCGTCTGTTCGAGCGCGTGAGGAGAGCATGAAGACGGCCACCGTGCCGGATCGCCGTGGCTATTACGGCGAATTCGGCGGCAAGTACGTACCCGAAACATTGATGGCCGCGCTCGACGAATTCGAGTCGGCTTACAAGAAGCTCCGCCGCGATCGCCAGTTTCGCGCGGAGCTCGACGACGTCCTGCGCGATTTTGTCGGCCGCCCGACGGCGCTCACCGAAGCGAAGCGATTCGCCGAGTTGTGCGGCGGGATGCGGCTCTTTCTGAAGCGCGAAGACCTCAACCACACCGGCGCGCACAAGATCAACAACGCAATCGGCCAGGCGCTCATCGCCAAACGCATGGGCAAGAAGCGGATCATCGCCGAGACCGGCGCCGGCCAGCACGGCGTGGCCACCGCCACCGCCTGCTCGCTCCTCGGCCTCGACTGCGTCGTCTACATGGGCGAGGTGGACATGGCGCGGCAGGAGCTGAACGTTTTCCGCATGCGCCTCCTCGGCGCGGAAGTCGTGCCGGTGTCGAGCGGCAGCCGCACGCTGAAAGACGCCATCAACGAAGCGATCCGCGACTGGGTCACGAACGTGCGCACGACGCACTACATCATCGGCTCCGTCCTCGGCCCGCATCCCTATCCGCTGGTCGTGCGCGATTTCCAATCAGTCATCGGACGCGAAGCGTTAGGCCAATTGCAAAAACGCACCGGCGCTTTGCCCGACGTCGCCATCGCCTGCGTCGGCGGCGGCTCGAACGCGATCGGACTTTTCTACGAGATGCTGAAACATGAATCGATCCGCTTCATCGGCGTCGAAGCCGGCGGGCGCGGACGCAACCTCGGCGAACACGCCGCGCGCTTCAGCGGCGGCGCGCTCGGCGTTCTCCACGGAACGCGTTCGATGGTGCTGCAGGACGAGTTCGGACAGATCGCCGAAACGCATTCGATTTCCGCCGGTCTCGATTACCCGTCTATCGGTCCCGAGCACGCATACCTGCAGCAGATCGGCCGCGTCGAGTACTACGACTGCAGCGACGACCTCGCGCTGGAGGCGTTCCACAAACTCAGCGAATGCGAAGGCATCATCCCCGCCCTCGAATCCTCCCACGCCCTCGGCTGGCTCCTGCGCAACGGCGCCTCGATCGGCCGCGAGAAGATCGTAGTGGTCAACCTCAGCGGCCGCGGCGACAAAGATGTCCCGCAGATCGCGGCGCTGGAGGGGAAATGATGGCCGCCCCAAGCATTAGCAGCACAGACAAGAGTGTCTGTGCCACATGGATCGTGCTCTACTCGAACAAATGCTGGTGCACGGGAGAACGAGTGTGGCACAGACACTCTTGTCTGTGCTTTGGCAAGGTGGCGCGGCTCGACCTGCAAACCAGGACGGCCGCATGAACCGCACCACCAAACTCTTTCGCCGCTTGAAATCCGAACACCGCTGCGGCCTCATCGCCTACGTCACCTGCGGCGACGGTCCCACCGTCGACATCATCCGCGCGCTCGAAGAAGCGGGCGCGGATGCCATCGAGCTCGGCGTCCCCTTTTCCGATCCAATCGCGGACGGTCCCGTCATCCAGGCCGCGGCGGGGCGTGCGCTACAGAACGGAACGAAGATCAGCGACATCTTCACCATCGCGCGCTCCGTTCGCGAGCAGAGCGAGATTCCGCTCATCGCGTTTTCGTATTTGAATCCCGTCCTGCGCTACGGCATCGATCGATTCGCGGACGACACGAAAAATGCCGGCATCGACTCGGTTCTCTTGACTGACCTGCCGGCGGAAGCAGCAAACGAAGTGAAGCCGGCGTTCAAGGCGAGAGGATTGGGATCGATCTTCCTCCTCGCGCCGACGTCCAGTAGCGCCCGCATCGCCGCCGTCAATCGCGCCAGCGACGACTTCGTCTACTACGTCTCCACCACCGGCGTCACCGGCGCGCGCAGCGAGCTCGATCCGGCATTGCTGACGCGTCTCGATGAAGTCCGTGCGAAGGTCACAAAGCCGCTCGCCGTCGGCTTCGGTATATCGAAACACGAACATTACGAAGCGCTCAAAGACCGCTGCGATGCGATCGTGGTTGGCAGCGCTATCGTCCGCTCGGTCGCTGATGGAGATCGAGATGGTGCCCCGAAGCGGGCAGCGGCGGTGGTGGCGCGTGTTCTGCGCGGTGATTCGATTTCTACCTCTGTTACCATCCGTCACTAAATCGGTCCAAAACAAGTAGATGGAGGTCCCCAATGATTCCGAAAGTGACTCTGCTGGCGGTCATGGTGTGCGCGTCGGTCGTTCCCATTGCGAAGGCACAAAACAACACGAACCCGTGGCCTGCAAGTGGAAATGTTGGGATCGGTACTACCAGTCCCGACGCGAAACTGCAGGTGGCCAATGGCTCGGCATTCGTCTCCGGTGATTCCGGCGCGCTTACCACAACTGCCGGTGCAGGCCTTGTGTTGAAGTACAACGGCGGCAACGCACTCATCTTCGGCTATGACTACAGCAACTCCGTCTTTAAGAATCTCTCTCTTCAGTCTCCCGGGGGAAGCGTCAGTATCGGTATGATCGGTCCCCTCACAAACACCAACGCGCGGCTGATCGTTGCCCAGGGAGACAATGCCACGGGTCTGGCCATTGGCAACAATTCCGGAGTCGGAAGATTTGCCTTGAACGGCAACGGAGACGGATCGTGGACTGCGTACGACAATGCGACCGGAAATTGGTCAGCTGGAATCACTCAGAAGGCTGGAAATGTCGGAATTGGTACTACCGGTCCCGACGCGAAACTGCAGGTGGCCAATGGTTCAGTGTTCGTCGCCGGCGATTCCGGCGCGCTTTCCGCTAGTGCCGGTGCCGGCCTTGCGTTGAAGTACTCCAGCGGCAACGGCGGCAACGCACTCATCTTCGGCTATGACTACGGCAACTCCATCTCTAAGGACCTCTCTCTCCAGTCTACTGGGGGAAGCGTCAGTATCGGTATGATCGGTCCTATTACAAACACCAACGCACGGTTGATCGTTGCCCAGGGAGACGGTGTCACGGGGCTGGCCATTGGCAACAACTCCGGCGTCGGAAGACTCGCCTTGAACGGCAACGGAGACGGATCCTGGACTGCGTACGACAATGCGACCGGAAATTGGTCGCTTGGAATCACTCAAAAAGCGGGACGTGTCGGAATCGGTATGAGTCCCGGTACTGGGTATTCGCTCGACGTCGCAGGATCAATTCACGCCACGCAAGTTATTGGAGCCACATACCAGGACGTCGCCGAATGGGTTCCCGCCACTGCGAAGATGTCGCCGGGCACAGTCGTTGTCGTGCAGCGGGGAGCGAAGAATACCGTCATGCCGTCGGCCAGCGAGTATGCCACCAGCGTCGCCGGCGTCGTCTCTGAAAAGCCGGGCGTAATCCTTGGCGAATCGAGTGAATCGAAAGCGATGATCGCCACGACCGGTCGGGTGAGAGTTCACGTCGATGCGAGCAGCGGCGCGATCGAGGCCGGCGACTTGCTCGTTACTAGCAGTAAGCCCGGGATGGCCATGAAGTCTCAGCCCGTCGACCTCGGAGGAGTGAAGATTCACCGCCCGGGAACACTGATCGGCAAAGCTCTCGAATCGCTACCCAGCGGTGAAGGGGACATCCTCGTGCTGCTGTCCCTGCAGTGATTCGGGCGGCCCGGGTGGCGTTTCGCCTGGGGGAAGAGCACTGGCCGGCTCGATCATCGCGCGCTGCACTTCGAGCGCGCGCGAGCAGATGCGACCGTAGACCTCGCGCGCGCGGCGCTTGCGAAGCGAGAAACGCATCACCGCTTTCGACCGGCGGCCGAAGACGCTGACGAAGTCGACTCTCGTCGCCACCCGCACGGCGCAGGCGATGAAGAACGTCAGCGCGAGGATGCTGAAGAAAATCGCCACGCCTTCCACGCTCCGGCTGAAGAACGCAACGCCGGCGAAGGTGACGGTGAGCGCCGCCGTCAGCGTCACGTAAAGCACGCCCAGTTCCCGGTGGATGGTGACGAGGAGGATTTCCTCGAACAGCACGCGCTTCCGCGTCACGTCGTAGCCTTCGCGCGACTCCGTTTCGATCGCGTCCACCGTCTCGAAAACCGTTTCGCGCGTCATCGTCCCGACGTTGCGGCCGAGGCGCTTGCGTTTGCCCGGAGTCATTTCTTCGTCACCTTCGTCAGGCTGACGATCATCAACGCGATGAGTGCGATGCCGGCGAGGATCTCGAACAGCGCCATGATGATGACGACGATCAGGCCGATCTTCGAGCGATCTTCGTCGCGCAGTTGTTTGAACGCCTTGCGCGAGTAGTAAAGCGACACCAGGGCGAAGGGGATGCCGAGGAGCATGAAGGAGAAAAAGAGGCCAGCGATCATGGCGATGCGCGCCATCGACGCGTAATCACGATAGCGCGTCGCCGCAGGCGCCAGTGCGTCGTCGGCGCGCAGGCGGTCGAAACACGACGGGCAGTGCGGCCCGGTGCCGACGTCCATGTTGCAGAGCGCGCAGATGAAGAGTCCGCAGCGGACGCAGTTGGTGACGGCGGCGTTGCGCTCGTGGTTCGCGCATGCATTCGCCCCCTCGGGCGTCAGCGCGGCGGCGACGCTGACCACCTCCAGCCGTCGCTGCGGAGGGCGGAAGGCGGTGGCCTCGAACGGCTTGTTGCAATCGGGACAGATGACGATCCCGCTGTGAATCCAGTCCGCCGTCAGCCGCGCGCGGCAGCGCGGACACGACGGCCCATCATAGGCGTGCGCGTGCAGCGGGGCGGGGTCGGCCATCGCAGGTCAGTGACTCAGACGTGGTTCACCACGCGCGTATGCGCGAGCATGTCGTGAATCCCTTTGCGCTCATTGTTGAACAACGCCACGAACTGCGCGAACGGAATCATCTTGCCCAGCGCCCGTCCCCATGCCTGTCCCGTCGTCACGTCGGCGCCGGTCTCGGAAACGACCTTGATCCGGAGCGCTCTCTTGCCCAACGTCTGGCCGGTGCTGGCGATGAGAACCGCGTCGTACGTAATGCTGGTCACGAGGCTGATCAGAATGCTGACGCAGCCGAGGAAGGGCGAACCGCCGGCCTTAATCGCGACGCCGACTGCGAATCCGATGGCCGTGTTGAAGATGTAGAGAATGATGCCGTCGATGAGCACCGCCCAGAACCGGCGCCCGATCGTTGCGAGATCGAGCAGCCCGCTGACGCCCGATCGAACGTCGAGCAATTGCTCGGTCTTGCACGTCGCGCAGTACGGATGCCCGCCAATTTCGACGAGGCAATCGCGGCAGAACGTCGATCCGCACCGGCTGCACCGGCGCACCCCCTCCGACACATCGACATGATTCCGACAGATCATCGCAACCTCGGGCTAAGGTGGATTTTGGATTTTGGAAGCCGTAATCCTACCGTGAAAATCACTCCCGCGGAGGCAGCAACCGATCGCGATGGTACGGAACGTTGGTTTATAGGACGTGTCGTTTTGCTGGCAGTTCGTAGGTCGTGTCGATCAGCCTCATGTGCATGCGAGTCGCGACCTCAGACCACATTCGCTCCTCGGCGTCAGCGACGGAAATGTGAGCGGCAGGCGCGTTTTGCTCCAGCAGTTGTGCGAGATGACGCCGAACCGCCTCTTCCTCGCCGGCGGCGCGTGCACTCGACTGGAGCTCGCTGAACAGATCTTTGTTCAATTCCTTCTCTGCTGCCTCGCGTGTCGGCAGCAAACGCAGCGCCTCGTCGAGGCGTCCGCCTTCGATACCCTGCCGCGCAGCATCTGCATAGACATCCGCTTGCGGTTCGCCCTGCCGAATGCGTAGCGCAAGCTTCGCCAGCTTCGTATAGAGCGCAGCCGTCTTCATGTGAAAGTCGCGATTCGCGGCAGCTTCCGCCGCGATGTGGCTCTCTTCATCAGCGTTCAGTTCGATGTGATAAATGGTTTTCGCCTCCGCGATCCACTGACGCTTGACTCGTGTATTCAGCCGTTGCTGTTCGAGGTCGTGGCAACGCTCAGCGGCGATCGCCGGCCCGCAAGCGATAAAGCGATAGAGAATCGGGCCGGCGTCGCTGGTAACGACAACGCGATCCGGTGAAGGCTCCTGAGCGCATAGCATCAGGGGAAACAGTAGCGGCATCAGCCGGATGTGCCAGGACAAATGCATGATTCTTTCTTCCTGATTGGCGGACGACGCATCGTGCAGCAATCATGCCCTTGTGTAAGGCGGGCGGGCTAGGTCGACATCGTTCCGGCATTGGACTCTGCAGTTGATGTTCCGGTCCATCGTGCGGTTCATACAAGGTGTCAAGTTTCTTCTACCTTAAGCCGAGATCACTGCCGCGGAGGCAGCAGCCGATCGCGATCGTACGGCGCCTTTTCCTTCGGCGGCAAAGGCTCGCCAAAGTCGCGATGCCACTGCTCGCGATAATCATCGTCAGCGTAGTAACGGAGATAGATGTTGTTGTCCTCTTCGCTCCCGCTGCCGATCGGACTGAGGTGCCAGGTACCGCCGGCCATCGAGAGAATCGTTTCCTGAAGCAGCGCGTCGTCGACGAGGAACCGATACAACTCCGCATCGCTCAGATGATCCGTCGACTCCACCACCATCCCGATTTCGAACATCGCCTCGATGATCTCGAACAACTTCGCACGTAGCATCGGAGCGTTTGCCGGCGGCAACGCCGGGATGTCGATCCCGTTCGCGCGAAGAACCTGAAGCGGAATCTCGCCCGCCTCCTCGCCATCGAAGAACCTGTCCATCCGCTCCAACTCCGCAATCAGGTCGACCTCATCATGCTCAATCAAAGTCACGGCACACCTCCATGCCCGAGGCTCCCTCGGTTCCTACGAGGAGTCAATTTCTTCTACCAGGAGTGGAGAAAACGGGGGAGTGAGTCGGTGACAAATTGTCACCGACAGCTGCTGAGTATCAGTGACTGGCTGGCGGCGAATCGCGAGCGAATCGCGAGAGTTAATTCGCAGAGGTCGTTGCGAGTTGTCACGGAGAACCGTTTTCACGCGGAGACGCGGGGATCGCGGAGATAAGACTTTTTCTCCGCGTGCTCCGCGGCTCCGCGTGAGAACGGTTCTCTTTATGGGCGCTATCGCGGCTCCGGCGCGAAGAGTACCGCCGTAAGATCGCGCACGAGGTTTTCGCCGCTGATCTGCTCTTCTTCGATCGAGAGTTTGCGGCGGTAGTAGCGGGCTACGTCTTCCATCAGGTCGTAGCGGGCGGTTGCGGTGAGCTTGTCGGCGCGGAGGCACAGGCGGAGGAGGAATTCGCGTTCTTCGAGGGGGATGCGGTGGCGGATCAGGCGCAGCACGCGCGGGGTGCGCAGGGAGTTGTGGCGGCGTTCGGCGGCGAGCTGGCCGGTGTAGGCGAGTGGTTGCGCTTCGCGGATGACGAGGGTGCCGGCGACGATGTCGCCGAGGCGACGGCGGGCGGGATCGAAGAGGGAGACGGCGGCGCCGACTCCGTAGAACGCCGGCGCGAAATCGACGACGCGGACGATGTTGCGCGCCAGCGATTGATAGAGCGACACCGGCAGGCCGCGCGCGTCGACGACGCGTAGCGACAGCGCGCGCTTGCCGGGCGTGCGGCCGTGTCCGCGCGTTTCGAACCAGACGTGCCACGACCAGGTCAGCAGAAATGAGAGCGTGAGAAAAACCGCGGTGGCGATGCCGGCGGTCGTCATCGCGCGCACCACGCCGCTGATCGTCGACGCGATCGCGCTCGTGATCAGCGCATCGAGCAGCACCGCCAGGAATCGGCTGCCGGCGCCGGCCGGCTCCAGGCCGATCGGCACGTGCTCGGGCGTGGTGATCGTCAGCTCGTCCATGTCAGTCGGCGCTCACGCGGCGGAGGAAGAGGTACGTCATCAACGACACGAAGAGCAGCGCGGCCACGGCGATCTTCACTTCGTAGGGAAACGTGTGCGATGAGAATTGCGAGAACGATCCTTCGATGAGGCCGGCCAGGACGAGCGTGAGTGCGGTGCCGATGATGATGCGCCAAACCGATGGCAGCACGCGCCGCATCGACGCCGCACGCGAGAGGGTTCCGGGCATGAGCAGCGCGCGGCCGGCTACGAGTCCCGCCGCGCCGGCGAAGACGATCGACGGCAGCTCCAGCGCGCCGTGCGGGCCGACCCAGGCGAAGAAAAACATCGGCACGCCGTCGAGGATGTACATCATCGCCACCGCGCCGAGGATCACGCCGTTGTAGAAAAGCAGGAGGATGCCGCCGGCGATCGTGAGCGCGCCGAGCGAGAACGTCAGAAAGGCCACCTGGATGTTGTGCGTGTAGAGCGATGCGCCGAAGACGAGCGCCTTGTCGAGGTTGTCGATGCGCTCTTTGCCGCTCTCGATCTTCGCCACACGCTCGCGCGGACTTTCCGTGAAAAACATGCCGGGGATCAGGCGTGGTCCGTTGGCGGGATCGACGATGACGGCGAGGGCGCCGAAGAGCGTGCCGAGGATCATCGATGCCGCGGCGACGGCGATGGCGATCCGCTGGCGGCGGAACGCGGCCGGGATTTCTTGTGTAATCAGCGCTGCGAAGGCGCGGTGCACCGGAACGTCGTGCGCGGCCTGATAGATGAAGCGATAGGCGCGGCCGGTGAGCTGGTTCAAGTATCCGAGTACATCGGGATTGGCCGTGTATGAGCGCGCGCGATTGAGATCGGAGCAGGTGCGGCGATAGAGAGCCACGAGTTCCTGCAACTCATCGCGCGTGACGTCGGTCGACTCGGCGCGGACCAGGAGATCGTCCAACTGTTTCCAGATCGGCGTGCGGTCGGCGATGAAGCGCTCGATGTTCACAGCAGTTGTCTCCGTTTCACGTCGATGTAGGCGTTGATCGATTCGATGCCGGCATCTTCGGGCGTCGCTTCGACGACGAGCGCGCCGCGGGAGCGGAGCTCACGCATCAGTTCAACTCGGCCGAGCCAGAGATCGCGTGCGACGAGCGTGCGCGAGAGCTCGGCGCGATTCGATGGCAGCAGTTGCGCGGCCGCGCGCAGGTTGCGATCGGTGAGCGTGACGATGAGCGGGAGATGCTGCGGCGCGAGCATCTCCACGGCGCGCAGGAGGTCGAAGCGGTCTTCGCGTTCGGGGAGCACGGTCAGGATGAGCAGGAGTGTGCGGTGATGCAACCGTCGTCGCAACGCGCCGGCCAGCGCGAGGTAGCAGGTGTGTTCGTACGCGGCGTCGACGCCCGAGGTGTAGGCGGTGACGGCGCGAAGTTGCGCGGCGCCGCGGCCGAAGGCGACTCCGTTTTCGGCGGCGGCCGAGAACGACACGACGCCGAACTTGTCCTCCATCCGGTTGCAGACGTAGCTGATCAGCACCGCGGCGTTGACGGCGTGATCGAGCCGTGTGATCTGCTCGACGCGTGCGGCCATGCGGTGCCCGCGGTCGACGCAGAGGAGGATTTCCTGCGAGCGGTCGAGGCGAAACTCGCGAACGATGAGCCGGCCGTGGCGAGCCGAAGCATGCCAGGCCACGTCGCGCATGTCGTCGTCGACGACGTAATCGCGCAGGCGGTCGAAGTCGCGTCCTTTGCCGATTTTCGGCGCGGCGCGCGCGCCGAGGGAGCGCAGCGCGAAATCGTTGAGCCGTTTGTGCAGACGTTTGACGGCGCGCAGGTTCGGCAGCACGTGGACGATCGTTTCGCTGCCGGCGGGGACGATGCGTTCGGCCAATCCGAAGATCGTCGCGGCGATCGTTGACGGCTCGACCGATTGCGATCCGCGCGCGATGCCGCGAAGCGCGAAATCGATCGACAGCATTTCGCGCGGACGGCTGATCGCGTCGATCGTTTGCGAGCGCGGCGCGACGATCTCGGGCCAGCGCTGGCGGATGATGAGTTGCAGCGGCCGTCGCGACGTGGTGCGAATGCGAATCGTGGCGGTGTCCGCTTCGTCGAGCGGGAGCGCGACTTTCGGCGATCGTTCGACCTCGACCTTGATCCGCCGCAGCATGATCGCCTCGGCGATCGCGGCGATGACGAGCAGCGCGAATGCCGCGGCGAGCACTCTCGCAACCGGCACGAACACGGGCACCAGCAGCGCCAGCACGGCCAGCAGCAACGTCAGTCGGATCAGCAGTGGGCCGGGTCGCAGTTTTCGCTCCTCAGCGCGGCACTTCCACCTGTTCGTAAATGCGCGAAAGGATGTCGGACAGCGCCAGCCCTTCCATCTCCGCGTCGGGGCTGAGGGTGACGCGATGCGCGAGCACCGGCTCGACCAGCGCCTTCACGTCGTCGGGGGTGATGAAGCTGCGATTGCCGAGAGCGGCCACGGCGCGGCTGGCTTCGAGCAGCGCCAGCGACGCGCGCGGACCGGCGCCGATCTGCACCGCGTCATCGTGCCGCGTGCGCGCCACGATCTCCTGGATGTATTTGATGATGTGCGGCTCGACGCGCACGAGCGACGCGACCGTGATCCGCGCCTGCGCCAGCTCGGCGGCGCTGATCACCGGCTTCAGCGATTTCACGATCTGATCGTGCAGCCGCTCCCCGTTCGCATACGCGTTCAACATCTTCTCCTCATCCGCCGCCTCGGGGAAATCGATGCTGATCTTGAACAGGAATCGATCGCGCTGCGCTTCGGGCAGCGGATACGTGCCCTCGAATTCGACCGGATTCTGCGTGGCGAAAACGGTGAAGACCGGCGAGACGCTATAGCGGGTGCCGTCGAGCGTGACGGCGTTTTCCTGCATCGCCTCGAGCAGCGCGGCCTGCGTGCGCGGCGGCGTGCGGTTGATCTCGTCTGCCAGCAGGATGTCGGTGAAAACGGGCCCGGGACGGAAGGCGAACTCCTGCGATTTCTGGTTGAAGATGTTTGCGCCGAGGAGATCGGCGGGCATCAGATCGGGAGTGAACTGAATGCGCCGGAAGCGGCAGCCGAGCAGCCGCGCCAGCGCGAGCGAGAGCAGCGTCTTGCCCGTTCCCGGCGCGCCTTCGAGCAGCATGTGGCCGCCGGCGACGAGCGACGCGATGGTGAGCATCTTCACGCGCTCCTGGCCGATGATGACGCGGTCGAGCTCCTGCCGCAGCGCGGTGAATCGCGCCGCGACGTCAGCGATGGTTTGCATGTTGGCCTCCTCTGGCCGTGCGTTCCAGCGTGCGGAACGCGTCGTTGATTGCGTTGAGTTGGCGGTCGAATGCGTGCTTTTCATCGGCACCGGGCACCAGACCGTGCGTGAGATCGGCGACGCGTTTGTGCAGCGCGTCGCCGCGCAGACCGCTTTGCGCGGCGACCGTGCGCTCCAGCGCGGCGCGGTAAAGCGCGATGGCGTCGCTGTTCGACATTGATCGGCCGTATAGCGCGCCAAGGGACGCGACGAGATCGATGGCGTCGGATCGCGTGTCGCGCTCCTCGGCGTCGGGAGCTCCGATGCGCCGCGCGTTGCGCCAGAAGGTGAAGAGCGCGGCGATTCCGAGGAGGATCAGAAGCGGCCCGAGACGCCATTCGGTCATGAGCGCGAGGGCGCCGTCATCGGAGGCGACGCCGTGCGCGTATTCGTCGAAGTAGACGGGACGCCGCTCCGCGAGTGCCGTGAGCAACGCCAGATGATGGCCGGCGGCGATGTGCTGATTCTCGAACATCTCCGGAACGCTGATCACGATGACGTCGCCAGCGCCGATGAATTGCCGCGCCACGACCGACTCACCGTTCGCGGCGAAGAGCGTGTGCATTCCGCGCGGCAGCGAGCGGGGAGCGAAGCCGACGGTTTCCGGCAGCGAAATCGTGTCGACGCCTGTCCAGACCGGAAAGACTTTCGTTGCAGTTTTGCCGACGTCGTTGCGAGCGGGGATCGAAGAGAGGCCGGCGATGACCAGCCGGCCGCCGCCGCGCACGAACTCCTCCTCGGCAGACGTGATCAGCGGCGGCGGAGTCTTCACGGCCGTCTTTTTGTCCGAGGGATCGTAGTCGTCGATTGAAGAATCGTCGTCATCGAGGTCAAATCGGAAAATCACGGCGTTCGGCGGAACAACGGCACCTCGAAACGAAGTGGTCAACAGGTTGACTATTCCGCGATGGCCGAGATAGGCGTAGGCGAGCGACGTGCCCTCGGGCGAGGTGTTCAAGGCGGAGCCGGCCTCGAAGGTGTGGCTGGCGACGCGGCTGCTGTTGATCCAGATCGCTCCGGCGATGAAGAACGCGGCGACGGCGAGGAGCAGCGGAAGGGCGCGCCTCACGCGGCCTCCCTGTTCATCCGGCGGACTGCGGTGAGCACTTGGCGCGCGGTGGCGGTGCATTCATCGAGCGCGTCGCTGCTGCTGTCATCGGAGCCGTACCACTCGTTTTCAAAACGCTGCGTAAGCTCGACGAAGCGCGCGCGCCACGCATGCTCCGGACCGAGCGCGGCGACGTACTCCCAATTCGTCCGCCCTTTGCGGTAGTGCAGGATGTTCGCGCCGTAGAGCGTGACCAGCACGGCGTGATACCAGGCGCGGATGGCTTCGCGCAGGCGGCCGGCCGCGGCCAGTTGCGCGGCGTAGCGCTCCCACTCGTTCGCGCCGCGCGAGAGCGGATCGTCGTCGCGCGCCGACGTCAGCGGCGCGCTCTCTTCGACGACGTCCTTCGTGCGCTTGCGGCTGCGGCGAATGACTTCGAACGCGAGGACTGCCAGGACGAGCACGATCAGGCCGACCAGCGAGCCGACAGTCCAGCGCATCGCCGACGACGCGGGCGTCGTTTTCGGTTTGTCCTTCGGCCAGAAGCGCGATAGCCAGTCGACGAACTTCGTGATCTTGTCCACGATCCAGGTTGCGGCGTCGCGGATGGCGTTCACAACGCGGCGCAGCCACGGAACTCGCGGCTGCACGCCGCGAATGTCGCCTCCGCGCCGCAGTTCAGGGACGGTCTGATCTTTCTGTAAACGAAGCAGCAGCCGCTGATCGACCGCGGCAGATGCAGACGGTGCGGCGTTGCGCAGCGCGTCGATGGTCGCGTCGATCCGAGTTTCTACGCCGAGGTCGCGCGGTTTGGCGTTGGCGATTTCGGCGATGAGCGTCGTGTCCGTATGGAATCGCCCATTCGGCGAGACGACGTCGTCACCGGCCAGCGTCGTTCCCTCTGCGCGCGCGGTGACCACGTCGCCGGCGGCGACGAGATTGCGAATGCGCGCCAGCGTGGTGATGTATTGATCGAGCGTCAACGTCGCCGCGTGCAGCGGGAACGCCACAATGATGATCAGCAGTGCGCGCTTCATGACCGCTGCAACTCCTCGAACCAGACGCGAAGGTCATCGCCCGTTTCCGCCGCTCCCGATTTGCGCACGAGGAGCACGTTTGCGGCAATCCAGAAGGGTTGGATGACGAGCAGCGCGCCGGCAATGATGGTGAGGACGTAGCGGCGGTTGTGAAGGCTGAGCAGCACGTGCCAGCGCGCGGCGTCCCATCCACCCACCGTCGACGCGAGCGAGACGATGGCGCTGACGAGCGCGGCGACGTTGATCAGCGCCACGACCAATGCGCAGAGAAAGACGAGCGACAGCGAGGCGATGATGCGGCTGCTGCCGCTGTAGCGCGCCAGCCGCCGCAGCGGTCCGCGAATGCCCGGCTCGGTGTTCAGCTCCATCGTGCCGATGGCCAGACCGGAGAGCACGGCGCCGAACGCGATGCCGAGGCCGGTGACGAATAGGAGGTAGGTGACGGCTTCGGCGATCGAAGCGACGAACACGTAACTGGCGAACGCGACCAACGGAACGCGGAGCGCTTCGCGGCCGGGAGCGGCGCCCGATTCCGACGCCAGCCGACAGGCGCGCGCGAAGATGGCGCGCCCGCAAAGCGACACGAAAAACGCCGCGCAGGTGATGTCGGCGGTGGTCCGAAGAAGATCGCCATACTGCGATGCGTTGCTTCCCAGCTCGATCAGGCGATCGGCGAAGACGATCTGCATGAATCGATACGGAATCGACGTGGCCAGCAGCAGCGCCGCCCATGGCGACACGGTCGCGCGCACGACGGCGGCCGATTCATCGAGCACGCTCGTCGTCGACAGCGGCGCGTGGATCAACGGAGTCCCGCGAGCAGCACGCCGGTCCAGACCATGAAACGCGTGCCGAAAAAGAGAATGATGAGCGCGGCGGCGATCACGACGATCCATCCGCCCACACGCGATTTCGCCGCCGGCGCGCTTCGCCGCGACGCCAGGCACGCCGCGCAATACCAGATCCCGTCCCACTGCGTCGCGCACTCCTGGCAAAGCGTCTTCGCGCACTGCATGCAGACGGCGAACGCCGGCCGCTGCTGGTGAACCACACACCGCCGCGCCGCGGCCGGGTTGATTGCGTCATTCATTCGGGAGCGGAAGAGTTTATCAGGTAGGTTGGGTGTACAACGCAGCTCAGGCGAGTCGTTTTCATAGGAAGAGACCGTGGCGAGCCATCCAGCCTACGTTCGGTACACTGGCTCCGCGAAGCTTCAATGATCATTCTTCAAGACCGCGACGTTTTTGCCCAACTTGCTGAATTCGACCCGGATTCGAAGCGAATCGATCACCGCAGGCGGGCACCTGCAGAAGCCGTTCGGATGAGCGGATGGATCGGCCGCATCGGCGATGATGAAGTGCTCTTCTATAAACACGCGGGCGCGCTGTACCTATTCGTTCGGGGCAGTACGTTCTCCGCGAACGGGACCGAAGCACATCTGACGGCGCATGGGAAAACGCGGCAGTTCGAACTGAGGCGCGCGGGCGACTCAATCCTCGACGTCACGTATTCGGCGCCGACGATCTCGCCGCCAATCAATGACGTCCTCAGTCCCGGTGAGAGCGAAGAGCACTACGACTACGCGCTCTTTCTGAAGAACGTCCTGAACGATCCGGCGAGGATGGCGGTCTGCCTCGAAGCGTGGACGTGACTTGTCTTCAGCGATATCAGATCCTTAAGCATCGCGTTTGCGGCGGCTCGTTGCCCATCAACCGAGTCGTGCTGGCGGTGCACGGAGCCGGCAAGCGACTCGCGAACGTTGACACGCGCACCGTGCCGCCCTATCCTGTCGCGCACATGAATCACACCGCCCCGCGCTACGCGTACTACTACGGCTACTTCACGTAAGCGTGGGCACATTGCGCCCCGCGAGAAGGGGCGCCGACCGTCAGTCGATCCGAACCTCTTCCCGCGCGGGAAGAGGTTTTTTGTTTATGGATCGAAACGACGCAGAGAACGAGCTGTCCCGCTTGCGCGATGCCATCGACCGCGTCGATGAAGTGATCGTGCGATTGCTCAACCAGCGCGCAAAGTACGCGATCGAGATCGGCGAGGTGAAGCCGATCCTCGGCATGCCGATCTACGCGCCCGAACGCGAAAAGCAGGTGTTGCTGCACGTCGAGCAGACCTCGGGCGGTCCGCTGGACGGCGCCACGATCCGCAGGCTGTTCGAACGAATCATTGATGAGTCGAGGCGTGTGGAACGCCAGGCTGCGGCGCGCGAATAGGAGAAATTCATGGTCATCGTGATGCAGAAGAACGCCTCGGATACAGACATCGAGCACGTAGTCGCCGTCCTGAGCGAGCGCGGATTCGACGTGCATCGCTCCACCGGATCCGACCAGACGGTGCTCGGCGTCGTCGGCGACGTGGCGAGCGTGGATCCGCGCGAGTTCGAAGTGCTCAACGGCGTGCAGGAGGCGGTGCGCGTCAGCGAGCCGTACAAACTTTCCAGCCGTTCGTTCAAGCGATCGAAGACGATCGTGAAAACGCGCGGGATCGAGATCGGCGGCAGCGACGTCGTGGTCATGGCCGGTCCGTGCACGATCGAAAACGAGCGGCAGCTTTTCGAGACGGCGCGGCGCGTGGCGCGTGCGGGCGCGCGCATTCTGCGCGGCGGCGCGTACAAGCCGAGGACGTCGCCGTACGCGTTTCAGGGGATGGGCATCGAGGGATTGAAACTGCTGCGCGCGGCCGGCGACGAAAACAACATGGCCACGATTTCCGAGGTCATGGAGATCGGGCAGATCGAATCGATGCTGGAGTACGTGGACATCCTGCAGGTCGGCGCGCGCAACATGCAGAACTACAACCTGCTGTCGGCACTCGGCCAGGTTCGCAAACCGATCCTGCTCAAGCGCGGGATGTCGGCCACGATTCAGGAGTGGCTGCTGGCCTCGGAGTACATCCTCTCCGGCGGCAACTACGACGTAATCCTGTGCGAGCGCGGCATCCGCACGTTCGAAACGTACACGCGCAACACGCTCGACATCTCCGCGATCCCGGTGATCAACAAACTCTCGCACCTGCCGATCATCGCCGACCCGTCGCACGCCGTCGGACGGCGCGACAAGGTCATGCCGCTCGCGCGCGCGATCGTCGCCGCGGGGGCGGACGGCGTGCTGATCGAGGTGCATCACGAGCCGGAGAAGGCGGTCTGCGACGGTCCGCAGTCGCTGTATCCCGATCAGTTCGCGCGATTGATGGATGAGTTGCGGATCATCGTGCCGGCGGTGGGGAGGACGTTGTGATCCGCAGATGACGCAGATTGTTCGCAGATAGAATCCGCGTCTATGAAACGCGTCGTCATGCTCATCCTTCTCGCAGTTTCCGCATCCGCGGCGCCGCCGGCGCTTGATGCGAAGACGAAGCAGCTGGCGTTCGATATTTACAAACAGCTCATCGAGATCAATACGACGAACTCGGTTGGGAACAACACCGCGGCTGCGGAGGCGACGGCGGCGCGGTTGAAGGCCGCGGGATTTCCGGCGAGCGACGTTCAAGTGCTCGTCCCTTCGAATCCGAAGAAGGGAAATCTCGTGGCGCGGCTGCATGGGAAGGGGAAGGAGAAGCCGCTGCTGCTGCTCGCGCATCTCGACGTCGTCGAGGCGAAGCGCGAGGACTGGTCGATGGATCCGTTCGTCCTCACCGAGCAGGATGGCTATTACTACGGCCGCGGAACGAGCGACGACAAGGCTATGGCGGCGATCTGGATCGCGACGCTGATCCGTTTGAAGCAGGAGCACTTCGTTCCCGATCGCGACATCATCGTCGCTCTGACCTCGGACGAAGAGACCGGCGGCGAATTCAATGGCGTGGCGTGGTTGATCAAGGAGCATCGGCCGCTGATCGACGCCGCATTCGCGCTGAACGAAGGCGGCTCCGGGCGGCTGAAGGACGGGCGGCGTTTGTACAACGGCGTCGGCGCGAGCGAGAAGGTCTACGTTACGTTCGGTCTCACCACGCACAACAAGGGCGGCCACAGCTCCGCGCCGCGCAAGGACAATGCGATCTATGAACTTGCGAACGGACTGGTCCGTCTCGAGAAGTACCAGTTCCCGGTCGTACTCAACGAAGTGACGCGCACCTATTTCGAGCGCATGTCGAAAATCGAAGAAGGGCAGACGGCTGCGGATATGAAAGCCGTGGCGATGGGCGATGCCGCCGCGGCGGCGCGGCTTTCGGAGACACCGGCGTACAACAATCAGTTGCGCACCACGTGCGTGGCCACGCGGCTCGAGGGCGGACATGCGGACAACGCACTGCCGCAGATGGCCAAGGCGACCGTCAACTGCCGCGTGCTGCCGGGCGAATCGGCCGATGCAGTGCGCGACACGATCGCGAAAGTGCTCGACGATCCCGGCATCGAGATCTCGTGGATCGACAAGCCGAAGCCGAGCGCGCCGTCGCCATTGACGCCGTCGGTGATGACGCCGATCGCCGACGTCACGAACGAGTTCTGGCCCGGCACGCCGGTGATGCCGCTGATGGCTGCCGGCGCGAGCGACGGACTTTACTTGCGCAATGCCGGCATACCGACGTACGGCGTTTCCGGGCTGTTCGGCGAGTTGAGCGACAGCCGCGCGCACGGCAGAGACGAGCGTGTGCGCATCGACTCGTTTTACGACAGCGTGCAATTTCTCTACGTTCTGGTGAAGCGGTTGGCGTCGTGAAGCGTCGCCTCGCATTCGCGGCGTGCCTGCTTCTTGCCGCGTGCGGCGGTAATGCGCCCGCGCCGTCGCCGGCTCCCGAGCCGCGTTCGGCCGCGCCCGCGCCTGCGCCGGCATCGACGGAGGCGCATGCAACGGGCACGGTACAGGTCAACGTGAGCACGCTCAACATCCGCGCCGATGCATCGACCTCGTCGGAAATCGTCGGACATGCGCGGCGCGGCGAGCGGCTGACCGTGATCGGCGACTCCGGCTCCTGGCTGCACGTGAAACTCAGCGATGGCGCGACGGGATGGGTGGCCTCGCAACTCGTCGTGCGCGAAGGCGCTGCCGCGCGGCCGCGGCGCAGCGGCTGTCCGCCGGATGGCAATTACTCGTTCATCACGGCACCCAAGCCGTCGTTCTTTGAGCTGGGGCCGCACGGCATGGTCGTGATCGAAGCCAGCGTCGACACGAAAGGCATCGTCACGTCGACGCGCGTCGTTTCGAACGATACGAAAGACGACGCAATGGCAGCGATCGCCGAGCGCGAAATCCGCAATGCCCGCTTCGCGCCGCCGATCCGCAACTGCGCTCCGAAGGCGTTCGTCTTCACCTACAAGCGCGCGTTCTGAAGGGGTTCACAACGTCAGGCGCTGTAACTTGCCATAGCACAGACAAGAGTGTCTGTGCCACACAGGCTCCTTCTGCAGACAAAAAAAGCCGCGGCCGGAAAATCCGGCCGCGGCTTGTGAAGAAGCCTGCGATTTGCTTACGGTCTGACGGCCCGGCCACGGTTGTTGGCCGGGGCGGTAACGACCGCGTTGCCGTGACTGGTCTGCGAGACCGTTACGGTGACCGTGCTCAAGGTCGTGTTGCCGCTGGCGTCGGTCGTGGCGACTGTGATCGTGTAGACACGGTCGCCGCCGCTGTCGCGCTCCGCGCGGAGCTGAAGCGTCAGCATTCCGGTGATGATCCAGTCGGGCGATGTGGCTCCGTCGCCGTTGCTGTCATCGGCCTGATTCGAAGAGACAGAGACGATGTGGGAGATTGGCGCCGGATCGACCAGGTCGGTCGCAATCACCGTCACCGTCACGTTATTCATCTTGTGGTCAGGCGGCCAGAAATTGTTCGGTGATGCCGTGATCGAAACGACTGTCGGCGGTGTCGTGTCGCGAACGGTGATCGTGAAGGAGCCGGTGGCGATGTTGCCGTGTGCATCCGTGGCGCTGCACTGCACGGTCGTCGTACCGAGCGGGAACGTCGAGCCGGAGGGCGGAACGCACGTGACGGGTACCGGCCCGTCGAGGTTGTCGTTGGCGGTCGCCGTGTAGGTCACGACTGCGCCGTTCGGACCCGTTGCTTCGGCGGTGATGTCGGCCGGCAGTGAAAGCACCGGCGGAGTCACGTCTTCGGTGACGATCACCAAGAACCCGCCGCTGGCGGTATTGAGCGCGTTGTCGGTCGCACTGCAGGCCACCGACGTCGTACCGATCGGGAACAGAGAGCCTGACGGATGGTCGCAACCGGCGATCATGAAGCCGTCCACGAGGTCGGTGGCGGTCGCGCTATAGGTGACCACGGCGCCGGCCGGGCTCGTGGCGCCCGCATTGATCGTTCCGGGAAGCGAGAGCACCGGAGGACGCGTATCGACGACGTTCACATTGAACGAATCGGACGACGTTCCGCCCGCGGTCGTTGCCGCGCAGGTAACGGTGGTCGTACCGAGCGGGAACAGCGAGCCGGACGCCGGTGAACAGACGATCGTGGCGTTGTCCGTGGCCGTGGCCATGAATGCGACCGTGGTCCCGCCAGGGCCGGCGGCTTCCGCGGTGATGTCGCTCGGCACCGTGATGATCGGCGCGTTCACTCCGCCGGTGACCGTGACTTTGAACGAGCCGTAGCCGGTATTTTCGTGGGTGTCGGTGGCCGAACAGAGGACGGTCGTTGTCCCCGCGGCGAACGTCGATCCCGAGGCGGGCGAGCACTCGACCGGGACCGAACCGCTGACGGCATCGGTCGCGGTGACCGTGAAATTCACCACCGGCGTCGTGCTGATGATGTTCGCCGGCACGTTGACGATCGGTGCAACCGTGTCGGTCACTTCCACGAGGAAGGAGGCGGTCGCTGTGCCGACGCTGTCGGTGGCGGTGCAGGTAACCGTGGTATCGCCGAGCGGGAAGAACGACCCCGAAGCGTGATTGCAAATGACGGGCGGGGGAGTCGGATCGGCGTAGCTGAACGAGATGACCTCGAACGTCGGATGTCCGCCCGTGGCGCTGTCCGCTTCCGCAACCACGACCTCAGGATACGAGAGCACGGGCGGTAGGATGGTGCCGGGCCGCGGCACGACGTCGTAATAGACGGGACCGATGTGCCGCTCACCGGTGTCGTCGGTGGCCACGATCGTCACCGAGTAACGCCCCTCGACCTGCAGCGTCGAGTCGGGGATGGCGACGAAAATCGTGTCGTTGAGTGTATCGGGCTGGCGGAAGCCGCCGCTGATGTCCTCGGTGAACGGTCCCGTGGGACCGTCGATGAGCAGGTGAGTACTCAGGAAGATGTTGTCGGAATCGGGCGCGCCGTAGAAATCGCCGAACAGGTCGACGCCGGTGATCGTCGCGTTCTGCTCGAATTCGAACGAGTAGAACGACGTCGGCCCAAACGTACTGATCGAGCCTCGCGTCTGCGCGAACGCGGCCGCGGGAATGAGAACGATAAGACAGAGCAACCCCAGGGCTGCACGTTTCATGATGGACCTCCCTTTTTTCGGACGGGAAATTATGCGCTCCATCGGGCAGTCCTGTACAGGGCCTAACGTGGTTTTTTTGGCTATTCGTAACGGAGGGCTTCGATCGGATGGAGCGAGGCCGCTTTCCAGGCCGGATACGAGCCGAATCCGATGCCGATCGCGGAGCAGACCACCAGGCCGGTGATGGCCCAGAACCATGGGAAAACCATGTTCATGCTGAAGGCCAGCGCGATGCCGTTGCCGCCGAGGACACCGGTGAGGATTCCGGCCAGCCCGCCCAGTTCCGAGAGGAGCACGGCCTCGATCAGGAACTGTCGGACGATGTCGTTCTTGCGCGCGCCGATCGCTTTGCGCACGCCGATCTCGCGCGTTCGCTCGGTGACGCTGACCAGCATGATGTTCATGATGCCGATGCCGGCGGCCAGCAGCGCGATCACGCTGACCACGAAGGCGCCGGCGCGCACGGTGTCGGCGACCTGCGCGAATGCCGTGACCAGCGTGTCGTTCGAGTAGATGGCGAAATCGTTTTCCTGTCCCAGCTTCAGTCCGCGCGCGGCGCGCATGGCGCCGATGGCTTTGTCGAACGTCTCGTTGTAGGTGGCCTGCGAGGTCGACTGGATGGCCAGGTTGATCGTGCGGTTTTCGTGGCCGAAGTCGGAGAAGAACTTCGTGATCGGTACGAGCACGAGGTCGTCCTGCGAGTTTCCGAACGAGGAGCCCTTTTCATCGAGCACGCCGATGATCGTGTACGGCTTCGAATTGACCTTGATCGTTTTGCCGAGCGCCGTTTCGCTGGGGAAGAGCTTCTTCTGGATCGACGAGCCGACCACCGTCACCGGACGCCCGAGCTCGACGTCGTCCGGCGAGAGATTGCGGCCGTACGCGATCGAGTAGCTGTTCGCGGCGAGGAAGTATTCGTTCGTCCCGACCAGCGTCCGTCCCTGCAGCGTGACGTTGCCGAAGCTCACCGGCTTGCCGCCGTCGAAGACTTTCAGGGCGATGGCCTGCGCCTGTCCTTCCATCAGCCGCTTGAACTCATTGGCCTGGTCGAGCGAGATGTTGCGGCGGTTTGCAAACTTCTCCTGCGGATCGCTGGTGCTGATCACCGGGTACTTCGCGAACTGAAAGATGTTGCTGCCGAGGAAGCTGAGGCCCGACTCGATGGATCCCTGGATTGCGCTCAGCGCCGTCATGACCCCAATCACCGAAAAGACGCCGATGGCCACGCCGAGCATCGTCAGCGCGGAGCGCAGCCTGTTCGTGCGCAACGAACCGAGAGCCATGCGGAAGATTTCGGAAAGGAACATGAGTCAGTGGATTAGTAGATTAGTGATTAGAAGATTAGGAAATCGCTGTGCTCGTGGAAGTGACTTGTAGATGAGTGACCGAGGTACTACCTCTAATCGACTAATCCACTGATCGACTAATCCACTCACTCGTACCTCAACGCTTCGATCGGATCCAACCTCGACGCCGACAACGCCGGCGCGAAGCCGGAAAAGATGCCGGTCAGTGTCGAGACGATCATTCCGGTGATCACTAGGCCGGCGGAAAACTGCATCGGAAACGAGGGGAACGCCGCGGCCACGCCGGTGGTCATCAGGAACGACAGCAGCAGTCCGGCGCCGCCGCCGATCAGGCAGATCGAGACCGCCTCGACCAGGAACTGCAGCAGGATCGTGCGGCGCCGTGCGCCGACCGCCTTGCGCGTGCCGATCTCGCGCGTGCGCTCCTTCACGCTGACGTAGGTGATGTTCATGATGCCGATGGCGCCGACGAAGAGCGCCAGGCCGGTCACGAACAATCCCGCGATGGCGATGCCGGCCTTCACCGGTTCGATCGTGCTGCGCAGCCCTTCCTGCGCGTTGATTTCGAAGTCGTCTTTCTGTTCCGGACGTAACCCGCGCACGCGGCGCATGTCGCCGGTCAGCTCGTCGCGCGCGGCCGCGAGGCGGTTCTTGTCCTTCACCTTCACGCGGATCGACGCATTGAGGCGTCCGCTGAACGTCTTCATGAACGCCGACATTGGCACCACGACTTGGGTGTCGAAGCTGAACAGGCCGAGGAACGTGCCCATCTTGCTGTAGACGCCGATGACGCGGAACGGATTGCCGCCGATCATCACCGTCTTGTCGAGCGCCGACTCCTTCGGGAAGAGCGCGTCGGCCACGTCGTAGCCGAGGATGCAGACGTTGCGCGCGCCGCGCGATTCGATCGGCGTCAGGAAACGCCCTTCCTTGAATTGCGCCGTCGACGTGATCGGGAAGTCATCCGTCGTCCCCTGCGTGAAGACGCCGTTGACCTGGTTGTCGCCGTACTTGACGCTCTGGTTCGTATTCAGCGTCGGCACGGCGATGACGAGCTGCGAATTCGGTGTGCCGGCGATGAGGCGATTCAGAGAATCCGCGTACTGCGGCTCGATACGCCGGCGATTCCGGTAGTTCCACCAGTCATCGACGTGGTGCCACGGCCACTTCTCGACGTAGAGGATGTCGTCGCCGATCACGGAGAGGCTCCGCTCGAAGCCGACCTCGATGCCACTGATCGCCGATCCCATCAGCGTCACGGCGATGATGCCGATGATCACGCCGAGCGCAGTCAGGATCGAGCGCATCTTGTGTGCGCGGATCTGGGTGAAGGCGATCCGGAAACTTTCGGTGAGCTCGATGGCGAGGTCTCGCATGATGGCTGTCGGCTGTCGGCTGTCGGCTGTCGGCTGTCGGTGTCGGGTGTCGGGTGTCGGTGTCGGGTGTCGGATATCGGGTTTTTTCCCGACAGCCGACAGCCGACAGCCGTTTACGTCTTCGCTTTCTCGATCGCTACTTTCGCACCGTCCTTCAGCTTTCTGCTGATGACGGTGTAACTTCCCGAGACGACTTCGTCGCCCGGTTTGATGCCGTTCTTGATCTCGATGTACGTCGTGTCGGCGATGCCGGTCTCCACGCGCTGCATGCGCACCACGTCGCCGTTCTTGATGAAGACCACGCGCTGCAGTTTGTCGCGCTGCTCGCGCTCCTTCTGTTTCTCGAGCGTCTGATTCGTGACCTCGGCTTTGTTGTCGTCGTCCTTGCTCACGCTCTGCGCGGTCTGCTTCTCGCGCTCCTCGGGCGATAGCTTGCTGTCCGTGCTGCGCACCGTGACGCTCTGGATCGGCACCGCGATCGCGTTCTGCACCGTGGCCGTCTCGATGTCCGCGGTCGTGCTCATGCCCGGCCGCAGCTTGATGTTTTTGTCGACGACGCTGATCTTCACCTCGAAATTCGTGACCTGCTCCTGCGATCCGGCGTTGTTCGTCGTGGCGGTGCTGGCGATCTCGCGCACCACTCCGGGGATCTTGCGGTCGGGATAGGCATCGACGCTGATGCGGGCGACGTCGCCGATCTTCACGTTGACGATGTCGTTCTCGTTGACGTTGACGCGCGCCTCCATGTTGCTCAGATCGGCGATGCGCATGACTTCCGTGCCGGCGAACTGGCTCGTGCCGACGACGCGCTCGCCGAGGCGGCTGGTGAGGGAGCTGATGGAGCCGTCGGTCGGCGCGACGATGGTGGTCTTTGACAGCGCCTGGTTGATCTGCCGCAACGCTCCCTCGGCGCGCTGCACGTCGAACTGCGACGCGTTGAGCGCCGACTGCGCGATTTCATAGTTGGTCTGCGCCGACTTCCGGTCAGACTCGGGGATGAGCTTCGATTCGAAGAGTTTGTTCGCGCGCTGGTAATCCGCCTGCGCCTTCGCCAATTGCGACTTGTGCTGCGCGATCGCTGCCTGAGCGCCGCTCAACGCGGCCTGCTGCTCTTCGACCTGCGCGCGGTAGGTGTCCGGCTTGATGCGCAGCAGCAGATCGCCCTTGTGCACGACCTGCCCTTCCTTCACCGGCAGTTCGATGATCTCGCCCGAGACCTCGGGGGAGATCTTGACTTCGATCTCCGGCTGAATCTTGCCGGTGGCCGTGACGAGTTGCGTGATCGTCTTCCGGAACGCTTTGTCGGTCGTGACGAAGATCGGCTTCTCCCGTTTCCTGGCCATGCCGAAAGCGACGGCAGCGATGGCGATGACCAGGACGATGCCGATGATCCAGTACAACTTCTTGCGCGATTTCTTCGGCTTCGAGATTGACGACAAAGGGCCAGCAGTCATGAGGCGTTTCACTCCAGACGGGCGTCGAATAGAGCCCGGGCGTTGGGAATGTCAGATGTCAACGGATTTGGACCGCGAAAGTTGCAGCAGGGACCGCTTTCCGGCAACAGCGGAAGGGGAGGGTTCTATTCTGAATCGGGCGTTGAAAAAGAGACCGGTCGCGGAGGTCCGTCGATCTCCGCGTCTCCGCGTGTACGACTTTCGTCCTTATCGAACCGCGCGTCTCCTGGGACGCGAGCCGCCGACCGCGTAGAGGTGCGCGCCCGTTTGGGCGTAGACGCGCCCCTGCGCGTCGATGGCCACCGGCGTGTAGGCAGCGCCGCGCGGTCCGGCCATCGTGATCTTCTCCAGCAACACGCCTCCCTGGCCGATCGCGTACAAAATCCCATCCTCGGCATTCGCGTAGACGGTGCCGTTCGCGCCGATGGCGACCGCATTGACGCACCATTCGAATCCGAGTTCCTCTTCGGCGCAGTCGCCCTGGAAGCAGACCTTCCCCGAGGGATTGCGGTACTCCCACTGTTTCGTGAGGTTCGGATCGAGCTGCACGATGAACTCGCCCGGATCGGGGCGGAGGTCGACGATCTCGTAGTTGTTGTGCTTCGTGACGATCGAGAACGTGCCGTTGTGCGGCCAGACCGCGGGCGTCGTATCCCAGCCGAACGGGTACGCGCCGAGGTAGGCGCCGGCGGCGGTGAAATGCATCAGGTGGCCTTCGCCGTCGTTGTAGCCGGTGTACGCGCCGTAGACGATGGTCGTGTCGGGCAGCACCACGGGCGACGAGGTGGAAAAGTCGGTGACCTCGCCGGAGCCGTCAAGGTTGTCGGTCGGATCGACGCCGGTATGCGCGCCGGCCGAACACGTTCCCGGCGGGAGGAGGACGTTGCATCCATCGTTGAAACGATTTCGCAGCGAGACGTTCCACTTCGGCGTCAGGTCGGAATTGACGGCGACGAGATATCCCCATCGTGAATTGAGCTGCGCTCGGGTGACGATGTAGATCGTGCCGTCGGCGGCGACGGCCGGCGCGATGTTGAGTCCCGGCCGCTGCGAACCGCAGACGGTGGTCGGCGCCACCGCGGTGGGCGATGGCGGCAGGTGCAGCGAACCGCCCGGGAAGCGCGACGTGCATTGCGAGGACGCGCTCGGCGCATTCGATACGAGCGGTGCCAGCGGAACCGCGGTGGCCGTGCCGTCGGTAGTGACGCGTACCAGCCAGGCGGCGGTGACGTCGGTCGTCCATGGCGCGCTCACGTTCAGACGGAAGGCCCCATAAACAATGTTGCCGGCGGCGTCGGCGGTCGGCGGACCGGACAGGAACGTGGAGGTATCGACGCTTGCGAACGGATTGATCCTTGCGATGACGGCGCCCGTGTTTCGATCGAGCTTGAGCAGGGTGCCTCCGCTCGCGGGAAGGTAAATGAACCCGTTCGCCAGCACCGGCTGCATCGAAGGTTCCCATCCGGAATTCGGAACCGGTGCCCAGTCCGTTGCTGACACCCACTTCTGGACGAGATTGCCGTTTTCCCACCGGAAGCGCTTGACGCCCCAGTTGGCAACGCCCTCGAAGGGACCGATGATCAAATCCTCTTTGTAGGCCATGAAGACGTCGTCGCCGTCGAGGAGCGGAACCGCGTAGTGAATCGCTTCGGGCGACGACTCCAGGAACGGGTCATAAAAGATGTCCGCCATGACGCGCCCGAGCGGTTGCGCGAGCGTGTCGGCGTTGCCGGTGTGCCTGGGATTCGCGGCGAACTGCGACCACTGCGCGTTCGCGGCGGCCGCAACAGCGAGCGCGAACGTCACCGCAAATAAACGATTTCGCATCGGCGGAGGGTAAGCGATTTCCGGACGCCGGTCGATGCCCGTTTTCGCGGACGCACTGTCCTCGATCGAGGAGCGAATGCGTCGAGCGCCGGCATGGTTTGCTCTCACGAAGTCCGATACGCCCGCTGGCTCAGCTGTCGCATGCGCGAGGGCGTGTTGCAACCTAACCCAATGAGGGAGACTCCTATGAAACGCCGCATCATCCAAGCAGTCGCAGCGCTGTTTCTCGTACTCGTCGCCGCGCCGCTGTTCGCCGTGCAGCGTAATGCCGTCGACGAAGTGATCCGCATGACCCGGGCCGGCGTGGCCGAGGACACCATCCTCGACTACATCGAAAGAACGGATGCACGCATCATCGTCACCGGCGACGACGTCATCGCCATGAACGACGCGCACGTATCGAAAGCGGTCATCAAGGCCGTCGTCGATGCCGCCGACTCGCGCCGCAACGATCGCAGCTACCGCGACCGCAGCTACGTCGCGCCGCGCGTCGTCGTGGCCGCGCCGTATTACTACGACCCGTACTACTACTACGATCCGTTCTGGTACCGCCCGAGCTTCTCGCTCAGCTTCGGCTTCGGCGGATTCGGATATCGCGGATACCGCGGCGGCCATTTCGGCGGCGGATTCCACGGTCACGGTCATCGGTAGTCGATCAACCGCGTCAACGCGGGTCAGTCATTAAGCAATGGGTCATGTTTCCACCGGGGGAACATGGCCCATTGGCTTTTTTGCTGACCCTCGTGCGACGGCACTTGCTCGCATTTTCAACGACTTACGAAGAATCTGGCGGCGGCATCGCCCGTGCTCTTGGAAGCGGCCCAAGGAGAAACGGGAAATCATGAAGAAAGTCCTGGTCGTACTTGCGTCAATTACTCTCGTCGCCGCGTCCGCCTTCGCTCAGAACGCCAACGATCTGAATCCGCTGGCCGGACATCACGCCACCAACCCCGCCAATGGCAACAACGGCAACGGTGGCGATAACAACGGAAACAGCGACCCCTCCAACCGGGCCACCCCCGGCGGCAGCGGGAACCTGGTCAACCACGGCGGCCCCGTGATGAACAACCCGAAGGTCGTCTGCATCTTCTGGGGATCGATCCCGAGCTCGTATTCGTCGAACATGCAGTCGTTCCGCACCAGCTCGTCCGGCATCGTCGCGCACACCTGGATGCTGACGCAGTACGGCGTCACCGCGACCAACCTGGTCGGTACGCACGCGGACGTCTTCGACCCGGTTCCGCCGTCGTCGACGCGCGTCACAGACGCCATGGTGCAGACTGAAGTCGCGCACACGGTCGGCTTCAACCCCGCCAACACGAACACGGTCTACGAAGTCTTCATCCCGAGCGGCTACTACTCCTACGACGGCGGCTCGACCTCCTGCGGCGGTCCAAACCTCGCGTACTGCGCGTACCACAGCAGCGGCGACGGCACGCACCTCGCCACCAACGTCAAGTATTCGATCGAACCGTGGCCGAGCTGCAGCGGTTGCGCCGTCTCCGGCTGGACCACGAACCAGAACGCGAATCACTTCATGATCCACGAGAGCCGCGAAGCCTTCACCGATCCTTACGGCACGACCTGGTGGGACGCGGCCGGCTACGAAGCCGACGACAAGTGCGCCTGGCAGGGCCTCTTCCTCTCCGCCGGCTTCGGCTTCCAGCCGGAGTACTCGAACTCGACGCGCACCTGCGTGAATTAACGTCGACCATCGCGACTCTTCGAGGCCCGGACCGCGAGGTCCGGGCCTTTTCATTTCTGCGCGCCTCCTTCCGTTACACTCGCCGTCTACGAATGCTCCGCCGCCGGCTGCTGATTTTCGTCGCGTTTCAGGCGCTTCCGCTGGTCGCGCAGACATCGCCACCGATCACGATTGAAACCGCGACGCAGGCCGCACTGAGACAGGCCACCGCGTATCAGCAAGCGCTCATCGACGAACAGACCGCGGCGCTCGATCTCACGCAATCGCGCGCGGCGTTGCTGCCGCGGCTGCGCAGCTCGTCGACCGGGACGTTCAACAAGCCGCTGCATCCTGGATCGACCGATCCATCCTTCATCGCCGCCAACGCCACGCGCGAATACCAGGAGCTCCTCGGCGTCGAAGGTTCCCTCGACTTCGGCATGCGCGCGGCCGTCGCGCGCAGCCGCGCCTTGCTCGCCGCCGCGCATGCGGGGACGGAGATCGCGCGGCGCGCGCTCGTACGCGGCGTGCGCGAGGCCTACTTCGGCCTCGGCCTGGCCACCGCGAAGCGCCGCAGCGCGGAGGAGACTTTGTCCGCAGCAGAAGAGTTCGAGCGCGTCACGGCGTTGCAGCAGACCGGCGGCGAGCTGGCCGAGGTCGACGTCATTCGCGCGCGGTTGCAGACGGCACAGCGGCGCGACGACGTCGAACAGGCGCGCCTTCAGGAAGCCGAGGCGCTGGCTGCGATGCGCGTGCTGACCGGCATCCGCGCACCCGAGCCGCTGACGGTTTCTGACTTGAATCCGCAACCGACGGTGATGGATATCGAGCGCTTTACAAACTCCGCATCACGTCCCGAACTGACGCAAGCGGAGCAGCAGTTGCGCGCCGCGCGATCGGACATCGGCGTCGCGCGCGCGAGCAGGTTGCCGTCGCTGTTGTATGCAATCGATCAGGGTTTCGATTCGCCATCTTTGCGTTCCTCGGACATTCGCGAGCATCGCGGCTATCTCGCCACCGCCACGCTCGACATCCCCATTTTCGATTGGGGCGTCGGACGCGCGAAACAGCGCCAGGCGGAGTTGAAAGCGCAGGCGGCGGAGAATCAGCTGAACATCACCCGGCGCGAGGTCGCGACGCAGTTTGCCGCCGCGCGCGAAGAAGCACTGACCGCGATTCGTCGCGTCGACAATGCGCGCGCCGCCGTCGCTGATGCCAAACGCAACGTCGACATCTCCATCGCCCGCTACCGCGCCGGCGAAGCGCCGATCCTCGAAGTCACCGACGCGCTCACTACGCTCGCGCAGCAGCGAGCGAATTACCAGCAGGCGTCGTTCGACTTCGAGATCGCCCGCGCCCATCTGCAGGAGGCTGCCGGAGAATGAGCGAAGTGGAAGTCGTCGAAGAGCAACCGATCTGGAAACGACGCCGCGTGCAGGTCGGCGCCGGCGTCGGACTGCTCATTCTCATCATCGCCGGCTGGTGCTGGCATCGCCGCGCTGCCTCGGACGAAGAAGCCGCACAACCCATCGTCAGCGTGCGCCTTGCGAAAGCGGAGATCGGTCCGATCGCGCAGCCGCTCGAACTGGCCGGCACGATCAGCGCGCGCCAGGAGGCGACGCTCAGCGCGAAAGTAAGTGGCCAGATCGCGCAGATGGGATTGCTCAAGAATCGCGTCGTTCATCGCGGCGACGTCCTCGCGGTTCTCGAATCGCGCGACCTCAACGCGCAGCAGGCCGAGGCCGCCGCGGCATTGCGCGAGGCGGAGATCGGAGTTGCGAATACCAGCAGCGGCGCGATTCCACTGACCAACGCGCAGGACGTCAAAGCCGTTCGCGACGCGCAGGGCACGCTCGATAACGCCCGCAAAACGTACGAGCGGCGCAAGACGCTGTTTGAGCAGGGCGGCATTTCGAAGAAGGATCTCGAAGCGTCGCAGCTCGACGTCGCGAAAGCCGAGGATGATTTGCGGCTGGCGGAAAAATCGGCGTCGCTGCATCAGGGGACGACCAATCCTTCCGATCTCGCTGCCGCGCGCAGCAAAGCGCAGCAGGCGGCGGCGCATCTCGCGTCGCTGCAGGCGCAGGCCGGTTACGCCACGATCCGCGCGCCGTTCGACGGCGTTATCGGCGACCAGTTTCTCTTTCAGGGCGACTTCGCCAACGCCGGCGCGAAGATGCTCACCATCGCCGACACCTCCACGGTCATCGTCAAAGCGCCGTTGTCGGTCGATGCGTCGATGCGCGTTCATGCCGGCGACGCCGCAACGATCCAGCCCGACTCGCTGCCCGGTGTCACGCTGCAGGGAACGGTGAGCCTCGTCGGCAGCGCGGCGGATCCGCAGAGCCGCGCCGTCGAGCTGTGGATCGCGCTGCCGAATGCCGACGGCCGTCTGCGTACGAACAGCACCGCCCGCGTGACCGTCAATAGCGGCGGTGTTGCGAACGCCGTAGTCGTTCCCACGGCGGCCGTCACGCTCGACGCCACGAACGCGAATGCCGGCACCGTGATGGTCGTCGATGCGCAATCGATCGCGCACGAAGTGAAAGTCACCACCGGCGCGCACAGCCGCGAGCGGACGCAGATCACGTCCGGTCTGCGCGGCGGCGAGACGATCGTCATTGAGGGCAACTACGGCCTGCCCGACGGAACGAAGGTTCAAAACGCGGACGCCGTTCCCAAACCCGCCCCAGCGGAAAAGGACTGATGAACCTCGGCGCGATCGTTTCGAACCAGAAGCGCGCGGTGCTGCTCGTCATCGCGCTGCTCTCGATCGGCGGCCTCATCGCGCTGGCGCGCATTCCGCGCGCGCTCTTTCCGCAGACCGACTTCCCGCGCATCATCATCGTCGCCGAAAACGGCGTCGCCCCCGCGCAGCAGACGCTCGTCTCCGTCACCAGGCCAATTGAAGAGGCGATGAGCGGCATCCCCGGAATCGCGCGCATCAAGTCGACCACGGCGCGCGGCTCGGCCGAGATCGATCTCTTCTTCGACTGGCGCACCGACGTCGTGCAGACGCTGCAGGTCGTGCAGGCGCGCGTGTCGCAGCTGGCAGCATCGCTGCCGCCGGGCGCGTCGTTCGAGCGCACCGAGCGGCTCACCTTCGCCGTCTTCCCGATCATCGGCTACAGCATCACCTCGCCGAAACGCGATCCCGGCACGCTGCGCAATCTCGCCGAGGTCACGCTGCGTCCGCCGCTGGCGCGGATCGACGGCGTGGCCACGGTGCAGGTCGCGGGCGGACAACTGCGCGAGTATCACGTGCTCGTCGATCGCGCGCGGCTCGAAGCGCGCGGCGTCTCACTGCAGCAGGTTTCGGACGCGGTCAAGAACGCGAACGTGATCACCTCGCCGGGTCTGATCAACGAAAATCATCAGCTCGAGCTCGCGCTCGTCAGCGGACAGGCGACGTCGATCGACGATCTCGCCGCGATCGTCGTCACGACCGTCAACAACGTTCCGGTGCGCATCGGCGACGTCGCGAGCGTCACGCCCGGTCTCGAGCCGCGCTTCACGATCGTCACCGCCGACGGCCGTCCCGCCGTCCTGCTCAACGTCCTGCGGCAGCCGAACGCGAACATCCTTTCGGTCGCGGATGGAGTGAAAGCGGAAGTGGAGCGACTGAAAAAACAGCTCCCGCGCGACGTCGAAGTCCGTCCGTACTACGACCAGTCGCTGCTGGTCAGCAGTTCCGTCAGCTCCGTCCGCGACGCCATCCTCATCGGCCTCATTCTCTCCGTCGCCATCCTCTACGGCTTTCTGCGCAACTGGGGGACGACGCTCGTGGCCACGCTGGTCATTCCGATCACCGTGCTCGTGACGTTCGTCGCCATGTGGATTGTCGGCCTCAGTTTCGACCTCATGACCCTCGGCGGTGTTGCCGCGGCCATCGGCCTCGTGATCGACGATGCCATCGTCGTCGTCGAGAACATCTACACGCACATGTCCCGCGGCGAGTCGCGCGCGAACGCCGTGCACAACGCCATCGGCGAAATCGCCGGACCGATCATCGGTTCCACCATCACGCCGGTCGTCGTCTTCCTGCCGCTGGCACTGCTCACCGGCATCACCGGCGTCTTCTTCCGATCGCTCGCGCTGACGATGAGCGTGGCGCTGCTCACGTCGCTCTTTCTCGCGCTGACGTTCACGCCGGTCCTTGCCGAGCGATTCATCCGCATCAAACCGGGCGCCCACGAATCGGAAGAAGGTCCGCTGCTCACGCGCCTCATCAACGCCTACGAATGGCTGCTCGCGCACGCGCTGGCGCGACGGCGCCTGGTGCTGATCGTCATCGGTGCGCTGGCGGTGCTCACCTTCTTCATCTACAAAGGCCTCGGCTCGGAGTTTCTCCCCGAGTTCGAAGAGCACGGCTTCATCCTCGATTACGTCGCGCCCCCGGGCGCTTCGCTCGACGAGACCGATCGCATGCTGCGCCACGTCGAGACGATGCTGAAGGAGACTCCAGAAGTCGACGGCTATTCGCGACGCACTGGATTGCAACTCGGGCTGGCCGGCGTCACCGAGCCGAACACCGGCGACTTCGCCGTGAAGTTGAAAGACTCCGCGTCGACCGAGGAGGTCACGAGCACGCTGCGGCACAAGATCGAGTCGACTGAGCCCGCGCTGCGCGTCGAATTCCTCGGCATCCTCTCCGATCTCATCGGCGATCTGGTCAGCTCGCCCGAGCCGATCGAGATTCGCGTCTTCAGCGAGGACGCCGCGGCGCTTCATCGCGCGGCCGCGGAAATCGCCGGAGTGATCGGGAAAATCGACGGCGTCGTCGACGTCTTCAACGGCATCGTCGTCAGCGGTCCCGCCGTCACCTTCCAGATCGATCCGCAACGCGCGGCGCTGTACGGCGTCACCGCCGCCGACGTGAACGAAGCGATGACGACCGCCCTCGGCGGCGAGGTGGTCTCGAACGTGATCGAGCATGGACGCGCCACCGGCGTGCGCGTTCTCCTCGGCGGACCGCGTCCGCAACTCGACGATCTGCGCGCGCTGCCGATCAAGGCGCCGTCGTCGAACAGCTACGTGCGCATCGATCAGATTGCGGCCGTCAACTACGATCCCGGCCAGACCGAGATCAATCGCGAAGGCCTGCGGCAGGCCGTCTCCGTCACCGCGCGTCTCGAAGGCCGCGACCTCGGCTCCGCGATTGCGGACATCAAATCGCAGCTCGCGAGCAAGGTCCATCTTCCCGCCGGCACGACCATCGAATTCGGCGGCCTCTATCAGGAGCAGCAGGCGTCGTTCCGCGAACTCCTCGTCGCCCTCGGTCTGGCCATCGCGCTCGTGTTCCTCGTGCTCGTCGTCGAGTTCCGGTCGTTCGCGCATCCCGCCGCCATCGTCGCCGGCGCCGTGCTCGCGCTCTCCGGCAGCCTGGCCGCGCTGCTCATCACGCGCACCACGCTCAACGTCGTCTCGATGATGGGTCTGATCATGATCGTCGGCATCGTCTCGAAAAACGGCATCCTGATGCTCGACACCGTCGAAGACCACCTCCGCGCCGGCGAAGATTTGACCACCGCTCTCCGCCGCTCCGGCCGCCGCCGCTTCCGCCCGGTGCTGATGACGTCCCTCGCGGCGATGCTCGGCATGCTGCCACTCGCGCTGGCCCTAGGCTCCGGCTCCGAACTGCTGCAGCCATTAGCCATCTGCGTCATCGGCGGCTTGCTCTTCGCGCTGATGCTATCGCTCGTCGTGACGCCAACGATTTACGCGATGATCCGCCGGGATTGATTGCGAAGCTCTACGCGGAGGAGAGTTACCAGCGGCGGGTGCTACTGGCGCAAGCCAGTGTGGCACAGACACTCTTGTCTGTGCTTGTGCAAGATGAAATGTCTACACCTGAAACCCTCTACTGCCAGTAGAAGATTGACATGCTGAAGAAACTCCGAGGGAGACTTTCGCCATGCAAAGTCCGCTCGCTCTCAGAGGCTTCTACAGACGCAACCTGCCGCATATAGTGAGAGCCGACCGCCCGCTCTTCATCACCTTCACAACAAAGGATCGCTGGGTTCTCCCGCCCGGAGCACGAACGATCGCTCTTCGCCACGCGTTGCACGAACACCTGACGAAGATCTACATGCGAGTGGCAATGGTGATGCCCGACCACGTACATCTAATCTTCACACTGCTCCATGACCGCAACGACGTTCCATACTCGCTCGCGGAGGTGATGAAGGGCATCAAGGGTGTATCGGCAAGAAGAATCAATCAGCTCGTTGGCCGGCGCGGGACACTATGGCTCGACGAAGGCTTCGATCATGTCGTGCGAAATGCTGAGTGCAGTCAGGCGAAGTTGGAGTACACCTGCAATAACCCCGTTCGTGCAGGGCTCGTGAAATCTGCTGATGAATATCCCTGGCTGTGGCGAGTATGGGTCGAAGGCCGTGCCGACGCAGACATGCAGTGATTTCTAAACTCTGCCGAGCCTCACAAGCACAGACAGGAGTGTCTGTGCCACACCATCCTGCCGTAGTCGGCGTTCGTTGGTGTCGGCAGATTGCGCGAAGGCTCCTGGAAAGGAATGCTCTCTCTACCGGCGAGAGCCAGTGTGGCACAGACACTCCTGTCTGTGCTTTTGCAAGGTGAGAAGTCTGAACCTGAAACCCTCAAGGCGCATCCGCGGGTTTGCCGAACAAATATCCCTGTCCGAACTTGATGCCGAGGTCTCGCGCGGCGGACTCGGAGGACGCGTCCTCGATGCCTTCGATGATGACGTCGCAGGCGAACTCGTCGCCGAGGGCGACGATGTTGCGGATGATCTTCAGCTTGGTCGGATCGGATTCGAATTGCGTCCCGAAGAGCTGGCTGATTTTCAAATACGACGGACGGATTTTCTCGATCAGCGGCAAATGCGAGTACGCGACGCCGACGTCGTCGAAGGCGAAGCGGACGCCGAGCGCGCGAAGCTGCTCGATGGCCGTGAAGAGGGAAGGAGTGTGGCGAAGCTCCTGCTGCTCGGTGATTTCGAGGACGACGCGGGCGAGATCGATGCCGCTTTGACGCGCCGACGCCGTCAGCGTCGCGGCGATGCCGATGTCGTCGAGCGCGGCGGGATGAATGTTGAGAAATAGCCAGATCGATTCCGGAAACGTCGCCGCCGTGCGCATGGTCGTTTCGATGCATGCCGCTTCGAGTTTCGCTACCTCGCGTCGCCGCGTGGCGTATTCGAACAGCAGGTCGGGACGATTGAACGGCTCACTGCCGCGAAACCGCGCCAGCGACTCGACGCCGTGAATCGATCGATCGGCCAGCGTCACGATCGGCTGAAAGCGCGGCCGGAAATCGCCGCCGATGACTTCATCGAGCGTCGGCACGATGGCCAGCGACGGCGCTTCGTCACCAGACGCTTCGTTCAGCAGCGGCTCCAGCGCGTCGGTGCCGAACGGTTTCGCCAACACGGCATCCGCGCCGCGCCGCTCCGCCTCGGCCACCAACTCATCGGAACTATGGCCCGTCATCAGGATCACGCGCGCCGAGGGAGCAACGTTCATGATCTCGGTGATGAACTCCAACCCTTCGAAACGGAACGGGCCGGAGAGCTTGACGTCGGTGACGATGTCCGTGACCGGTTCGGCGGCGAGGATGATCTGCGCCGATTCGAGGTCCCGGCAGACGATGATGCGCCGTCCATTGCGCTCAAGCGCAATCGCGAGCCCGAGTCCAATGGTCGGATCGTCATCGACGATGAGGATGGTCTGCATTTTTGGACAACGCGCGCCAGCGTCAGCCGTCCCGAGCCTCACCAGCACAGACAAGAGTGTCTGTGCCACATCGGCCCTGCCGCTCTCACCAAATGCGATTACTGGCGACGGCCAGTGTGGCACAGACACTCTTGTCTGTGCTTTGGCAAGATGGAGAGCCTGATGTTGAATCCGGGCGGCGGCCGGAGCCGCCGTCCCGTTACTTCGCGTTCTTCTTCTTTTCGGCGGGATGTTGCGCCGGCGACGCTTTGAGCTCGGCGCGCTTGGCGCGATCCTTCTCGCGCTGTGCGGCGCGGCGGCGCGACTCGATCGAGGCGCGCGCTTTTTCTCCATTGATCTTTGACATGAAATCCTCCGCGCGCACCTTACCAGCTATTTCTTCGCTTGCAGAGCGTCGAGATCGGCCAGCACCTCGTCGCTGTGCGCGGCCGGCTTCACTTTCAGGTAGACCTTGCGGATCACGCCGTTCGGATCGATGAGGAACGTGTTGCGCGCCGCGAGCGTGTTTCCGTTGTACTGCATCACCGAACCGTAGGTCGTGGCGACGTTGTGGTCGGCCGTGTCGGCGAGCACCTTGAAGCTCAGTCCCTCTTTCGTGCAGAAGCCCTTGTGCGATTCGACGTCGTCTTCGCTGACGCCGACGATGACCGCATTCTTCGCCTCGTACTTGGCCAGGTCGCGCTGGAAGTTGTGCGCTTCGAGCGTGCAACCCGAGGTGAAATCCTTCGGGTAAAAGTAGAGGACGACCCACTTGCCCTTGAACTGGTCGAGGGAGACGGACGGCGAATCCTGACTGGGCAGTTTGAATTTCGGAGCCGCGGTTCCCTCGGCCGGCGGAGCGGGCGCGGGGACGTCGGCGGCAAAAGCGGATGCGGCGAGCAGCAATGCAGCGGCGAGATTGGCAATCGTTTTCATGCGTAAGTAGCTCCTTCGAGCGTTTTAGCACATCAACTACGCCTCCGCCGAAACCGCTACAGTAATGTCATGAATCGTCCCGACTACGGCGTCGATGCGCCCGGCGTGATCCGTAATCTGCTGCTGGTCACCGCGGCCGGATTTCTGATCTGGATCACGGCGCGGCTCGGCTGGTGGTCCGGCAACCTCGGCGGCGGCGGCGTGATCCTGCCGCTCTCGCACATCGCGCCGTGGCCCGCGGCCAGTTGCTTCGTGATGGCGATCTGGATGCTGTACGACAGCAAGATCGGCAAGATGCGCACGCGCGAGCAACTGCTCGACAACCATCGCTGGACGGGAAGCGAACGCGTGCTCGACGTCGGCTGTGGCCGCGGCCTGATGCTGGTCGGCGCGGCGAAGCGCCTCACCACGGGCACCGCCTCGGGGATCGATCTCTGGCAAGCAGAGGATCTGTCGGGCAATCGTCCCGAGGCGACGATGCAGAATGCGGAGGCGGAGGGCGTGGCCGATCGCGTCGACGTGCAGACCGCGGACATGCGCAAGATCCCGTTCCCCGACGCGACCTTCGACGTGATCGTCTCCTGCTCGGCCATCCACAACGTCTACGACGCGGCCGGACGGCTCCAGGCCATCGGCGAGATCGCGCGCGTCCTCAAACCGGGAGGCGAGGCGATCATCGACGACATTCGCCACGGCCGCGAGTACGCGGAGAGTTTTGCCGCGCACGGCTGCACGTCGAAGTCAGTCAGTTCGGCGATCGCTTCGATTTTCCTGGCGTTCGTGACGTTCGGATCACTGCGGCCGGCCACCCTCGTGGTGCGCAAGAGCGCCTGACTCTATCTTGTCCTCGATGCGCCGATCGGGCGCGAGCCAGATCAGCGCGACGGTGACGAAGATGGCCCACGAGATCGATCGGTGCACGAATGCCAGAGGAACGGCGGCCACGTACAGCGCCATCGAGATCATTCCTTTTTTGTCGTCGCCGATCGCCGCGCGCAGTTTCGAATGCGCTCCCTGATGGGCGATGATGACCTGCACCAGGATCGTGTACGAGATCGCCGCCAGCAGCAGCACGGCTCCGTACAACGCGGTCGGCAGCGACGCGAAATCGTTCTCGCCCATCCATCCGGTGGCGAATGGCACCAGCGACAACCAGAACAAGAGGTGCATGTTCGCCCACAGAATCCGCCCGTTGACGCGGTCGACGGTGTGGAACATGTGGTGATGGTTGTTCCAGTAGATCGCCAGAAAGACGAAGCTCATGGCATAGCTGAGCAGCAGCGGAACGAGCGGCCGCAGCGAGCTCCAGTCCGCCCCATGCGGCACGCGCAACTCGAGCACCATGATCGTGATCAGGATGGCGATCACGCCGTCGCTGAAGGTTTCGAGCCGCGCTTTGGACATGTTTTGCGAAGCCTATCCGCAGATGACGCAGATGTCCCGCAGATGATGCTTCGATCTGCGTTCCATCTGCGTCATCTGCGGATCGATTGCTTACGTGCTCAGGAAGATGGGCTGTCCCACCGCCAGCCGGCCGATGCGCGTGACCGTGCCGTAGACGCCGGCGGTGTTCTGATGGATGCGCACGACCGTCTTCATCATTTCCGGCGCGGGACTGGCCGTGTCGGGATCGTAGTTCAGCATCGCGCAGCGAATGTCGCGCATGGTGACGCTGATGGACGGCGCGTCATCCCCATCGCCGAACGAGAGCGCACCGCCGACCCACTCGTCTTCCTGGAAGGGAGCTGGCCGCAGCAGACGGACAAGGACGTTCGGACGAAAGCGACGCACGTCCGGAGTCTGATTGGCGAGCCGCATGATCTCGTCGATCGTGTCGAGCGCGATTACGGAGACCGCCCCGTCGTCGAAAATGCCGTGCTTCAAATGCATCATCTGCACGGGAGCGCCGTGACGGCGTCCGATCTCCGCACCCAGCTCTTCCCCGAACGCCGGTAACAAATCGCCCTCGGGCGTGCGCACGTGCGTCGGAAGGTCAGCGCCGTTTTCACGATGCGGAACGAACCGCAGCAGGGCGGGAAGCTTGCCCGCCGTCAGAAACGGGAACCCGGTCGGGTCGTTGACCTTCCGGATCGCCAGACGCCGGTCGCCTTCGAGGCCGTGCCACCCCAATTCGGCGGACTCGAGCCGTTCGCCGGCCATCGACTTCACGGGATAGCGGAAGAGCGCCTCGATCTGTCCGATTTCTGTAAGCACGATCGGATTCTACGGGGGTGCGAATCGAAGCGTTGGGCGACGTGCCGCCGAGCCGGCGGCGGTCCAGCCGGCCGCCGGCGCTACGATCGCTGCGCTGTCTCGCGGGGACGGTATTCAATCATCTGCGCGTAGAGAGGCGTGAGCGTGTCGATTTCGCACGACGTTCCCACGAAGCGGTACGTCGTTTCAAAGTCTTCGTAGCTGCGTGCGCGCCAGAGCCGGCCAGCCGTATCGACCACCAGCGAATGCCCCACCCCTCCTCGGAAGATCGACGAGCCGTCGGTGCCGATGTAGAGGCGGCACGTCCACGGCCGTTCCTCGGGATGTTGTGTCATGAACTCTTCAATCTCGCGAACGAGCCGGCCGAAGAGCTCCGCGCGTTCAGCAGGCGGAGTGTCTAGTGTGCGTGCGATGGCGTCGCTCAGCATGCCGTCGGCAGGCGAGGTGACCACGCCGGATTGAAGCGGCTGTTCCGCGATCGTCGACACTGGACTCGCGCGATTGTAGTTGCTACGCGCGATTCTCCAGAGGCACGCCGCTCCGGCACAGCGGACACTCATCCGGCAGCCAAGTCTGGAAATCGCGTCTCTCCAGCGTCACGACCGGTACGTTCATCGATGCAAAGTACTCCGTCGCCTTCGTGCCGAGGATGAGCAATGATCCGATGACGACCGTCGTCGCGCCGACGCCTTCCAGTTCCGATACGACCGCGCGAACGGACGACCCGGCGCTAATGACGTCATCGACCACCGCAAACCGTTCCTTCGACGCATGCTCCCGCAGTCCCGCCGGCAACCCATACCTCGCGCCAAATAAAGCGGACGACGAATCGTTTGCGCCCCTCTCGCAGTAGTAAAAGCGGACGCCGAGCCTCGTCGCCACCGCCTGCGCGAGAAACGCGCCGCCGAGGAGCGGTCCGCAGATCGCCGATACGTCGTGCGGACGAATGAGCGCGGCGAGCGCATCGACTTGCGGAGCGATCGCCGCCGGACCGATGAACAGCGCGTCGAGATAGAACCACGTATCGGCGTGATAGCCGGATTCGAGGAGGAAGTGGCCAGCGCGGCCAGCGGTGCACAGTTAGTCGCCGCCTTCTAACGATTCGTTTTTCGCGATTTTTTGATCGAGTGCTTCCAGTAGGGCTGGACCCACTTGCGCGGCCCATGCCGCACCTCTTGGATCGACTTCAGCGCCATGTACAGCAGCATTTAGTAGCTTCGTGAGGCGTTCTAAGACGAACTCCTCCTCCTGGGTAAGGACATTCCGATGCCTCAGCGTTGAGAGAAGCCATCCAATGCCATAGCGACTTGTCTCAATTCTATGGTTGCGCGCTAGTGCTGCGAGACGTCTTTCGATTTCAATTCTGAGGCCTGCGAGGGCTAGGTTTGGATCTAACGTTTGTATCATCGCAAAAGGATTAGGTTGAGGAGTAGCGCCGTTTAGCGACGTCGAAACGGACGCTTTCGCCAATAACCCCGCACTCTCAACCTCTTGTTTTGCCTGTTCAAGCTCCTGAAACTCAATCTTTACGACGCCTGGAAGCTCGATCGATTTAAATAAGGGCGCTAGCCATGGGAGCGTAGCAATTGTGATCAGAGCGACCGTGACAGCGTCAATCTTCAGGTTCGGCCAAAGAAGGTGAACAATGGCAACGATAACCGCACTCAAGGTAATTGAGGACTGAAGCTTTTTCGCTCTGGTCATTCTGCTTCTACTCTGATGGACATGATATGGCTACTCGCTAGAGTAGTTGGATGCTGGCTACCTCAACCCCTCAAAAAGCCCCACATACACCTCGATCCCATCCCATAAATTCTGAAGCCGGATGTTCTCATTCGCTGCGTGCTGGTTGTCGTCGTGATTGGCGATCGGGAGGATGAGCACTGGCGTGTTGTTGGGTTGCTGGAAGAGGTACATCGGGATGCTGCCGCCGAGGGTGGGGACGCGGACGGGTGGGTGTCCGGCGGTCGTCATCAGAGCGGCGATCTGTTGCGAGAGCGGGAGGTCGAGCAGGGTTCGCGCGGGCGGGTAGCCGGCGCCCCAGGTGAGTTTGGCGAGTTTCGGATGCGCCAGGCGCGTGGCGGCGTCGGGGGTGTCTCTGAGAACAACATATCCCTGTGATTCGATGTGCTGTTCGACGAGCTTCTTGATCGACTCCGGTGTCTCCGACGGCACGAGGCGGAAGTCGAGCGACGCCGTCGCCTCGGTATGGATCGTGTTTGAGGCTTGTGCCCCGATGTGGCCGGACTGGATACCGCGCACGTTCAGGGCGGGGAGCATAAGCGATTCGTTGAGGTTGTCGCTTTCGGTCGCGGCGATTCCGAATTCGCGTTTGAGGTCGGATTCGACCGGCGGCATTTTGGCGATCGCGTCGTGTTCGGCGGCCGAGGAGGGTTTTACGTCGTCGTAGAAATTGTTGATGAGGATGTGGCCGGTCTCGTCGCGCATCGAGTCGATGAGGTGCGTGAGGCGGATGATCGGGTTGGGAACCCAGTTGCCGTAGTGGCCGTCGTGCAGGCCTTTGACGGGACCGTAGACCGTCAGCTCCGCGTCGACGACGCCGCGCGCGCCGAAGACGAGTTGCATGCGGCGGCTTTGATGGACGGGACCATCGCAGAGGATCCAGGCGTCGGGGCGGAGGACGTCGGGATACTTGGCGAGGTAGTCGCCGAGGTGAGGGGAGCCGGCTTCTTCTTCCCCTTCGAAGATGAAGCGGAGGTTCACGTTCGGCGCGCGGCCGGAATTGCGCAACGCGTCGAGCGCGGCGGCCATGGCGATGATGGGAGCCTTGTCGTCGCCGGAAGAGCGGGCGTAGAGGCGCCATTCGGGATCGATCGCCGAGGCGTTGCGCCAGTCGACGTCGTGGCCGGCGGCGTCGCGCATGACCGGCGTCCACGGCGGCGTTTGCCACTGCTTCGGATCGACCGGTTGGCCGTCGTAGTGCGCGTAGAAGGCGATGGTCTTCTTCGCGCCGGGAGCGGGGATGTCGACGACGACGATGGGCGGCGCGTTGTCGAGCGTGAGCAGTTTCGTTTTCACGCCGCGCTTTTCGAACATTGCCTGAATCGCGGCGGCATTGCGGGCGATGTTCGGCGCATCGGAGGCGAGGTTGGGGATGGCCAGGAAGTCGTTGAACTCGGTGAGGATGGCGCGTTGATCGGCAAGCGAGATGAGGAGCAGTAGAAGTCTCAGCACGCCGCTACGATAAAACGTTTAACCACCGAGGCACAGAAAGAAGCTCTCCGTGCCTCTGTGGTTCGCCGACCTCAGTGCGCTTTGTGGTTGCGGAAGATCTGCACGCCTTCGCCGACGGCGGCACCGACGAGCGCGCCTTTCAGCGGCTGATGGTGATCGATGGCTGCGCCCGCCACGGCGCCGATGACGGCTCCGCGCGCCTGGCTGTAGTGGTGGCGATGGTGACGGTAGTGATGATGATGCGTCGCCGCGAAGGTGCTTCCGGCAGGCAGAAGGAGCGAAACGCTCAACAATGCCGCCTGGAGTTTCTTGCTTGCCATGTGGTTTACCTCCGGCCTCGCTATATTGCGAGATCGGTGCCGGTAAACTCAGCAGTTTGAATAAGTTGAGATGAAATAAAGGGGCGCCGAAGCGCCCCTTTTTCACTACTGCGCGGGCACGTATGTCGGGTCCTGCGTCTGCATGTCGATGACGGATCCGTACGCTGTGATGCGGCCGTCGCCGTCGATGACTTTGATGCTGATTCTCGCGTTGTACGCCGTTCCGACGCCGAGTTGCTGGAGGACGCGGAACTGGCGGTACTCGTTCGCGGCGAGGGGGATGGTGACCTTCGGCGCGACTTTGGAGTCGGGGAGGAAGACGGAGACTTCGACGGTGGCCGGTTTGCCGCTGACTTCCGCGATGCCGAGGTTGGTGCGGTAACGCGACGAGTCTTCGACCTGCAGGACGTTCAGCGTGCGGGTGCCTTTGCCGACGGCGTCGGCGGGCGTGACCGCGGCGATGAACTGGCCGTAGGTGCCGCCGCCGTCGACCTGGTTGTAGGTGCGTCCGGTGACGACGAGGTTCGCATCGGTGAGCGTGTCGACGTGCATCGCGCCGCCTGCGTTGGTGGTGCCGAAGCGTGAGGCCAGAACGTTGTCGAGGACGGTGACTTCGCCTGGATTGACGGTGAGCGAGCGCGCGATCGTGGCGCCGGTGGCGTCGTTGAGCGGGTAGAGCGTCATGGTCACGTATTGCGGATCGGCGCCGGCGTTGAAGATGCGCAGGTCGGTGCGCCAGTTCGCCAGGCCGTTGCTGATGTCGGCCACGCCGGGCATGACGAACGTCTTCGCCGGCGTCTGCAGGAGCGGGACGCCGCTGACGAGAAGCGGATCGGTGGTCTTGTTGTCGACGACGGAGGCGTACGCGGTGATCTTGCCGTCGCCGCCGGTGACTTTCACTTCCACGCGGCCGTCGGTGAGCGTGATGTTCTTCGCCGCGAGGAAGGAGTTGAGCTGCTGCTGCTCGCCCGCCTTCAGATCGAGAGGGAGGTCGAGCAGATTCTTGCCCGTGGTGTCGAAGACGCTGACGAGGACGGAGACCGGCTTGCCGGCCGCCTCGACGATGCCGAGGTTGGTGCGATAGCTGGGCGATTGTGCGATCTGCTGCAGGCTGAGGATCCCGGCGCGGGAATCTCCGGTCACCTTGCCGACGAAGTTGGCGAAGGGGATGGCCGGGATGTACTGGCCGAGGGTGCCGCCAGCGGATTGATTGAACGTCCGGCTCGAGGCCACGGTCACCGTCGACACACTCACATCCTCGGACACCGGCGTTCCTTTGCCGCTGGTGTTGAGCGGGCGGACTTCGAGGACGCCGTTGGCGGCATCGCCGAGCGCGCCGACGCCGTACCAGTTCTTGACGATGTCATCGAGGGCCATGGTGTCGTTCGCGGCGATCGAGATCTGCGTTTGTTTGACCGAGGAGGGATCGCCGCCGGCTGGCGTGAAGCGCAGCAGGTAGTTGAGTTTCTGCGCGGCGGTGTTGGTGATGCGGACGTCGGAGCGCCACTGCGAGTTGATGCCGTCGAGGTGACCGACCGAGGGGATGATCAGCGAGTTCGCGGAAGGGGTGGAAATCGTCGTCGGCGAGACCGGCGTGACGACGCTGACGGAGACAGGGACGGTGACCGGCGGCTTGGTGTCGAGCGTGCCGATCTTGCCGCCGATGGCGTCGGGGAAGGTGACGATGATCGTGGCTGTGAAGGTGCCGTTGGGGAGGTCGGCCGGATCGGCGGAGACGGTGAGCGTGAGTCCGGCCGCGGGCAGGAAGCCGCTGGATGGAGTGACCGTCAGCCACGGTTCGTCGGCCGACGCGGTGAACGGAATGACCGCGCCCTGGCCAGGGATGAAGACGCTCTGAATGACGACGTGCTTGTTGTTGATGTCGACCGTGGCGCTCGGGCTTTGAGCGTTGATGGGCGTGACCGGGACGACGACGACGCGCTGCGAAGTCGAGTACGGACCGGGTCCCTGGCCGCAGGCGGAGAGGGCGCGGACGCGATAGAAGAACGCGGTGGCCGTCGTCGCCGATTTGGTGAAAGCGCGCGAAGTGCCATTGACCTGGAACGTGGTCGGGTTGTCGAACGCTTCGGTCGCCGCTTCCTGCAGTTCGTAGCTGGACGTGCCGGCGTCGCTCCATTGCACGGTGTAGCTCTGGCCGGAGCTGGAGGTGCCGACGACCGACAGCAACGGTGCGCTGCCGTCGCCGCAGGCGGTGAAGGTGCGGGTGGCGGAGACGAGGTTGCTGCAGTTGTCGATGCCGAGCGCCTGCACGAACCACGTCACACTGCCGCCGGCGACGGGAAGGGTGATGGAGGTGTTGCTGGTCGAGCCGATCTCCTGCGTCGACGCGCCGCCGACGGAGGCGAAGACTTTGTAGCTCGTGGCGCCGGCGACGGCGGACCAGGAGAAGGTGACCGGCGAGGAGACGGTGGCGCCGCTGGCCGGCGCGATGAGCGTTGGCGGCTGCGCGCCGCACGTGCTGGCGCCGATGGTGGTCGTGGCGCTGGCGCTGTCGTTGGTGGAGATCGGATCGAAGCTCGATCCCGAAACGAGCGCGGTGTTGGTCACCGAGCCGGAGGTGGCGGTGACGGTGTACGAGGCGGTGATGGTGACGCTTTGTCCGGCGGTAAGGGTGCCGAGCGCGCAGGGGAAGCCGGTGATGCAGGGCGGCGTGGCGACGCTGAACGTAAGCCCGGCCGGCGCGGGATCGTTGAGGACGACGTTCGTGGCCGTTGCAGGACCGTTGTTGACGACGGTGATGGTGTAGGCGGCAGTGGAGCCGTTCGCGGCCGTCGAGGGGCCGCTCTTGGTGACGGCGAGATCGGCGCTGGCGGCGCCGAAGGCGGTGGTGGCGGTGGCGCTGTTGTTCGCGGCGCTCGGATCGGGCGTCGTAGAGCTCGAGACCGTGACCGTGTTGGCGACGCTCGTGCCGGTGAAGTTCGCCGGCGTGGTGAAGGTGCTGGTGATGCTCTTGGTCTGGCCGGGCGTCATCGTGCCGAGCGAGCAGGGGAAGGGCGTGATGCAGGCGCCGTTGTTGGAGACGAAGCTGGTGCCGGCGGGCGTGGGATCGGCGACGGAGACGGCGGCGGCGTCGGACGGGCCGTTGTTCGTGACGGTGATCGTGTACACGAGCGGCGAGCCGGCGGAGGATGACGCCGGACCGCTCTTGGTGATCGACAGGTCGGCGCTGGCGGTGACGGTGGTGGTCTTCGTGCCGCTGTTGTTTCCGGCGGCAGGATCGGCGGTGGTCGACGAAACGGTGGCCGTATTCGTGATGCTGCCGGTTGAACTCGGGGAGGTCGAATAGGTCGAGGTAATCGTCACTGTCTGCCCATTCGTCATCGTGCCGAGGGCGCAGGGATAGGCCGAGGTGCAGCCGCCGCTGTTGGAAACGAAGGTCAGGCCGCCCGGCGTTGGATCGGCGACGTTGACCGCGGACGCGGACGACGGACCGTTGTTCGTGACGGTGACGGTGTAGACGACGTTCTGGCCGGCGATGACCGAGGCGGGACCGGTCTTGGCGATGGTCACGTCGGACTGCGCGGTAACCGCGACCGATTGCGAGGCGCTGTTGTTGCCGTTGTTCGGATCGGAAGTGGCGGCGGAGACCGTTGCGCTGTCGACCGCGGGACCGCTGGCCGGAGCGTTCACGGTCAGGGTGAGCGTCGGCGCGGAGCTGGCGTTCGCGATCGACGTCGCATTCGTGCAGGTGGCAGTGCTTCCGGAAAGAGCTCCGCAGTTCCAGCCGGCGCCGGAGAAGGTGAACGACGTCACACCGGCGGGGAAGGTGTTCGTGACCGTGAGCGCACCGCTGCCGTCGGGACCGCCGTTGGTGACGTTGATCGCGAAGGAGAGCGAGCTGCCGGCATTGACCGGATTGCCCGAGGCGGTGTTGGTGATCGAGAGATCGGCGGAGGGCAGAACGGTGGTGAAGGCGTTGCCGGTGTTGTTGTTGGCGGTGTTCGGATCGAACTCGGTGGCGGTGACCGAGGCGCTGTTCGAGATCGTGACGAGATTCGGCGCGCTCAGTTGCAGCGTGACGTTGACCGACTGATTCGCGGCCAGCGATCCGAGATTGCACGTCACCGTCGAGCCGGACGGCGTGCACGGACCGACCGACGTCGCGCTGATGAAGTTTGCGTTGGCGAAGGTGTCGGTGACGACCACGTTGGTGACCGGCGTCGGGCCGTTGGTGACGGTCAGCGTCCAGGTGCCGGTCTGGTTGTGCAGTAGCGTCGTCGGCGCGGACTGGCCGATCATCAGATCGGAGGCGGTGACGACGGCGGTGAGGCGCAGAACGTTCGGGGTGCCGGAGACGAAGGCGTTCTGCAGGCTGCCGCCGCCGGCGAAGGTCGGGAGGTTGTAGGTTCCGAAGTCGCCGCTGCGGGTGTTGAAGCGGAGGACGTCGAACGTGTTGCCGCTGGACGGGACGAAGGCGTTGAAGAGGGACACGGCCAATGTGCCGCCGAGCGTGACGCCTGATGCCGAGGCGTCGACGATGTCGTAGTTCGACGTGCCGCCGAGCTTGAGGTTCATCCCGGCGTTGACGCCCTGCGAGTAGGCGCCGGTGATGGTGAGCGTACCCGCCGTGGAGGGGTTGCCGGGAGCGACGATGCCGTTCGTGTTGTTTACGGCGGCAGAGACGGTGCCGTTGCCGGTCAGCGTGCCGCCGGAAAGAGCGATCGTCGAGGGCGACGAGATCGAGCCGCCGAGAAGGTTCGTCGAGCCCGCGGTTTGCGTCAGCCCGCCGTTGAAGGCCAGCGTGCCGAGGTTGGCGTTGATGGTGCCGGTATTGGTGACGGCGGGGCTGATGCCGATCGTGCCGTTCGCGTTCCGCTGCAGCAGGCCGTTGTTGGCGATGACGTTGTTGATGCCGCTGATGCCGATGGCGAGAGTGGCTGCGAGGTCCAGAACACCGCTCGAAGCGTTCGTAATGATCGCGCCGTTGGCCAGCGTCAGCCCGTTCGTGGAGTCGACATAGGAAAGCACTCCGTTATTGACGATTGTACGGCCGTCGAGAGTCATTGGGCCGCTGAAGCCCATCATCGAGAAATTCGTGTTGACGGTCATTGTGCCGGTGCCGGTGATCGTTCCGCCGCTCCACTGTCCCTGGCTGATCGTAAGCGCACCCGTTCCGCTGAGGGCGCCATTTCCTTCTTCCCGAAAGAAGGAAATCGTCGCCGGCGTATTCATGGCTACGACCGCGGAGTTGAAAACATCGAGCTCGCCGACATTGACGGTTCCGCTGTTCACCGTGCATGTACAGACGAAACTGATCTGGCCGGCGCCAGTGAGAGAACTGGAGGCATTGAATGTGTTCGTGCCCAAAAATTGAATCGTTGAAGTGGACGCGACCGGAACGGAAAAGCTGCCGTTGTGCGTTCCGTTGACCGCATTGCTGAAATTGAGAGAACCAGTGTTGCTGACGACAGCTCCGTCGTTGTTGAAAGTTACGTTATTAATGGTGCTGCTGGAACTCGCACCGGCAGATTTCTGAAAGGTGCCGCCAGAGATGTTATGAAACGTCGAGGGGCTGAAGGTGTTGCCGGTGATCTGGCCATCCCCCTGCCAGTCGAACAATCCACTGTTGTTGAAGGGACCTGCAATTCGAAGATTGCCGGATCCGGCCTGATAATTTAGGGTGCCATTGTTGTTGAAGGTGCGATTTGTCAGCAGCGTATTTGAACTGTTCGACATCGTCAGCGTGCCGTTGTTCGTCGTGGTGCCGAAGTCGGTCATCGTCCCGCCGCCCCAGGCATTGCTGCCGGTGAGGGTGAGCGTGGCGCTGCCGTCGATTTGTCCCGAGTTGAGCGCGAAGTCAGAAACGGAGAACGGCGCGGAGAAGGTGACGTCGCCGCCGGTGACCCAGAAGCCGCCGCCGCTGCCGCCCCACGTTCCGCCGGTGATGGTGAAGGTCGATCCGACGCCGAAGTTGACCGCGCCGGGCGATACGGCGTCGAGCGTACCGCTGCTCGTGCCGGCCATGAGCGTCATCATGCCGCCGAATGCTTTGATCAATCCCGACGCATTGTTCGTGATCGTCGGTGCGACGCTGGAGGAGCCGGAGGTCTGGAACGTACCGCTGTTGACGATGCTCGTTCCGCCGCCGCTCTGCAGGAAGGCGGAGTTGTCGGTGACGCTGATGACGCCTCCGCTCTGATTCGTGATCGAGGCGGTGCCGAAGAGCGTGAGCTGGTTGCTCGTGCCGCCGGTCAGAGGGTGGTAGATGATTTGTCCGCTGTTTTTGATCGTTTTCGACAAGAGCGTCAGCGGCTGGGACGAAGTACCGGGGACGAGAAGGTTTCCGCCGCTGGCGATGACGAGCTGGCCGGTGCCGCTCATCGAGCCGCCATTCCAGGTGTAGGTGCCGCCGCTGGGAATGGTCAGGTTGGCCGATCCCTGCAGCGTGCCGGAGTTGTGGACGAAGTTCGTGGCCGAGTTGGCGACGTTGATGCCCACGGCTGCACCGCTGCCGTTGAGCCGCAGCGCGCCCGGCTGACCGTTGTTCAACGAGCCGCCGTTCACGTTGAACGTGCCGTTGAAGAAGTCGACGAAGTTCGTCGACGACGTTGCCTGCAGCGCGCCGCCGCTCAGCGTTCCGCCGTTGTTGAAGATGATCGTGCTGCCGGACGTCGGCGAATTCGCGTCGGTCGTGCCGGCGGACTGGGTGTACTGCACGTCGAAGCGGAATCCCGATCCGCCCGCGCTCTTCTTCACCGTCCCTGTGTTGGTGAAGAGATTGATGCCGACGCCGTCGGTGAGCATCGAGCCGTCGCTCTGGATGTCCAGCGTACCGGTGTTGTTGAAGACCGAGCTGCTGTTGAGACTGATCGGCTGCGTGAGCGCGGACATGGTGGCGTTGCCGGCGTTGTCGATGGCGTGCGTGGTCATCGAGCGCGCGCCGAACTCGCTCAGCATGTCGAAGGTCGTCCCCGACGTGATGATGGTGTGGCCGGCGCCGGCCAGGATGCCGTCCGTCCATTTGAACGAGGCCGGATTGCTGATGGTGAACGAGGCATTGTTCATGAACGTGCCGCCGTTCAACTCGAGGTTGGTGCTGGTGAGAGTCATCGGCGTGCTGTTGGCCACGGTTCCGTTGTCGATCGTGACTTTGCCGCCGCTGAAGGTCGTTCCGCTCGCCCACGTGTACGTCGTGGCAAACGGCGTCGGGAACCACACCTCGGTTCCCGGCGACAGGTTCCACGCCGCGGTGCTCGTGCCATCGCTGTCGATGGCCAGCACGCCGCCGGTGACGGAGACGCCGCTGCCGGCGTTGTTGAACGTCGGCTTGACGATGAACGTCCCGCTGGAGGTCTTGGTGAACTGGTTGTTGTTCGAGAACGAGACCGCGGAGCCGTCGGTGTCGATCATGCCGGAGCCGGCGGCGGTGAACGAGCCGCTGTTGACGATCGATGCGGAGTTCTTGAGCGTCAGGTTGTTGGTGCTCGAGCTGTAGAGGATCGTGTTGCTGTTCGTCAGCGTGCGGCCGTCGAGAGTCATCGCGCCGGTCGCGCCGGTGATGGTCAGCACGCCGGAACCGCCGACCGTCAGCGTGCCGCTCCCGGTGATCGTGCCGCCGGACCAGGTCGGCGTAGCCGTCAGCGAGACGGCTCCCGTGCCGCCGAGCGTGCCGCCGCTGATGTTGAGGCTGGGGACGCTGTTGAAGGTCGTGGCCGTGTTGATGTTCAGCGTTCCGCCGGCGACGTTGAAGGTTCCGGAACCGAAAACGGCACCGTTGTCGTCGAACGTGCCGTTGGTGAAGTTGATGATGTTGCCGGAGCTCGTCACGCTCAGCGTGCCGGTCGACTTGCCGCCGGCGGCGATGTTGAGAGGTCCCGTGGCGTTGTTGGTGACCACGCCGCCGGCGTTGTCGAGATAGGCGAGGATCGACGAACCGGACGTACCGGCCGATTTGAAGAGCTGCGCCGAAGCGCCGTTGATGCGCAGCGTGCCTGCGCCCGAGGGAACGGCCTGGACGTCGTAATCTCCGGCGATCGTAAAGCTGCCCGAGGACGAAGTCTCCAGCTTCGCGGAGACGCCGTTGATCGTGAGTGCGTTCGGCGTGGCGGCGTATGTCATCGTGCCGCTGTTGTTGATGACGCCCGTCAGGATCATCCCGCTGCTGCTGCCGTCGAGTGACGACGTGCCGGAAATGTTGAATGGTCCGGTGCCGGCGATCGTGCCTCCGGCCCACTTGATGCCGCCGCTGGCGGTCACCGCGGCGTTGAAGGTCTGCGTGCCGCTGACGAACTTCACCGGCGCCGTGCCGCTGAACGACGTGCCGCTGTTGAAGGTGTTGCTGCCGCTGAAGCCGATCGACGTCGTACTGCCGGAGACGAACGAGCCGCTGTGCGTGCCGCTGCCGGCCAGGCCGATCGATGCGCTTCCGGCACTCACGCTGCCGCTGTTGTTCAGCGGCACGTTGATGGTGCTGATGGTGCCGCCGGTCTTCGCCAGCGTGCCGAGGTTGTTGAACAGCGGCGAGGCGACGTTGTCGGTATTGATCGGCGCATCGCCGAAGAGGCCGAAGGCGCCGCTCGCTTCGTTTTTGATGATCGCGCCGTTGTTGATGGCAAGCGCATTCGACGTGGAGGTCAAGGTAATCGAGCCGAAGTTGTCGATGGTCGTGCCGCCGGTGAGCGTCATCGTGCCGGTCGTGCCGGCAAACGTCATCGCTCCGCCGGAGGGGATGGTGATCGTTCCGCCGCCCTGAATCGTGCCGCCGTTCACGGTCAGTTGTGAGCCGTTGATGAAGGTGATGGAGCCGGCAGAGTTGAACGTTCCGCCGTTGAGATTGACCGGACTCTGCCAGCCGGAAAGATTCGTGGCCAGCTCGACGCCCATCGTGCCGCCGCTGGCGACCGTGAACGTGTTGTTGCTCGTGGCGGTGCTGGACGTCTCCAGCGTCAACGTCCCGCCGCTGGCTACCTGGATCGGGATCGAGCTCCCGCTCCCGCTGATCTGCAGGATGACCGGATTGGCGAACGTGTTGACGTTGAGGGTGAAGCTGCCGAGCGTGACGACCGCCGTATCGCCCGCAGCCGACTGTCCCGGAAATCCTCCGGCGCAACCGCTCCACTTGGTGGTGTCGCTCCAGTTCGTGACGGGCGCAGTGCTGGTGAGCGTGCAGGTGTTGGCAGCGCTGGCATCGACCGGCGCGAACGCCATGGCCGCGAAGAGCAGCAGCGTCGTGATGAGCGTTGCGCCGAGCGAGACGCCGACGATGCGGCGGCTCCTCTGCCTGGTTTCATCGGTTGCGTTGACGGGGACGGCAGAGAAATCCTGATTCGGTGTCGGCATAGCGGCACGAAGCTCCTGTAGCTTTTCCTGGGTATACGGCCGGACCTTGGCCGCTACAAATAACGGAATGGGCGAATTGTAGGGCATATCATCGCCGCTCCCAGCGAACGCGTCCGTGACGTACCGCACGGAGTTGCCATGAGCGCAGATCTCGCCGAATCGCAATGCCCCGGCTGCGGCCTGGTGATGCCGGCCGGGAATTCCATCCCGTACGACGGCTACTTCAATGCCTCGGATGAGTGCTGGAGTCTGTTCACCGAGGTGATTGGGCGGGAGTTCAGCAACGCCGTGCTGTTCGGGCAGGTGCACCACCTCACCGTCGAGGCGTATTCGGTGCAGCATCCCGGCGGACTGCATCCCGACAAATCGATCGACATCCATCTGGCTGGGCTCTATCTGATGATCGAGCGCAACGTCGCGCCATCAGACGTCGCCCCGCACATGCAGAAGCTGGCCGAACGCGTCCGCGACTGGCCGCATCTCGGTCCGCCACCATCCGACGGCTGGAAGCAGACCATCTTCGACGTGGCCATGGCCGACGATCATGTCGCCGCGGTCCGCGAATGGAGCGCGGGCGTGTGGGCGGCGTGGTCAACGCAGCGCGATCGCGTCACGGCGCTGCTGCGCGCTCTGGATTAATCTACGTTCGTGGCGTGGCGCATCGACAAGCAGGCAAACGGCAAGTTCGCCATCTACTCCAGCCGCATCGACGACTACATCGTCATCGATGCCGACGAAGCCGAGATCGAGCGCATCTACAAAGAGAAGGGGATCAAGGTGTACCTCGCTTCGGCAAGAGCGCAGATGACGACGCGGATGCGTGCGGCGTCCGCGGAAGGGGAGGAGAAGATTGCTTCCAGTCGTTTGCGCGGAACGCCGAAGGAGGGCTCGGTTCCAATCGGCGTTACGGGTTTCACCCTGGACGACGAATGTTGAATGTTCAATGTTGAATGTTGAATGTTGAATGGAAAGGCCGGCTCTCCGTCCCTCTCATTCAACATTGAACATTCAACATTCACCATTCAACATTCGCTTTCCCATCGCCCACGCGGATTCACATTGAATCCGAAGCCGGTAAACGCGCACCATTACCCCCGATGCCCGACTTCTCCCCAGTCGCCGTCACCTTCCAGGCCATCGGCACCCTTCTGCTCGTTCTCGTCCTCGGGCAGATCGCGCGGACCTTCCTCTGGCGCTACGCGCGCAGCTGGGCGTGGGCCTGGGCGGCGATGTTCGTGGCCATCACCGCCATCCGCATCTACATCGCCACCGGCAGTCCATGGCCGTGGTGGCTGGTCTACCTGCTCGCGCAGTGGATGTTCCTGGTGCTGCTCTTCGCCGGCTGCCGCGACCTCGTCGACGATCCGCTGCCTCTCAAACTCCTCGGCTACGCCACGCCGCTGGCGCTCGCGCTGGCGATTCTGATCGTGATCGCCGCGCCCGATTTCAACGCGCTCTTCATGGTCGAAGCGGCCATCGTTACCGTCGTCATCGTGGCCTGCTACCTCATCCTCGGCCGCATCACACAGCACACGGTGGGGTGGCACATGATGCGGATTCCGCTGGCGCTGATGGCGATCCTCTACTTCGCCTACGTGCCGCTTTACGCATTCCAGCGTCGCGGCATCGTCATCCCATATCTCGATTCATCCTCCCTCGCCGATCTCCTCGCGGCCGTGCTGCTCGGATACGGAATGGTTCTCATCGCCGCCGAAGCCGCGCATCGCGAATTGACGGACGCCGTCGCCGCGCTGCAGGTCGCGCGCGATCAACTGGCCATCAAAGCGAATACCGATCCACTCACGAACGCGCTGTCGCGCCACGCCTTCCACGCCATGCCGCGCGAGATGCACGGCGTCGTGGTGATGGCCGACGTCGATCGCCTCAAGCGGATCAACGACGCCGAGGGACATGAAGCGGGCGACGAAGCAATCCGCAGCGTGGCCAACGCGATCCGCAAACGGATCCGCGCGGACGATCTCCTCTTCCGCTGGGGCGGCGACGAATTTCTTGTGGTGATGCCGCAGTCGCCGCTGGATCTGGTCACGCAACGCTTTTCGTCGCTCGATGACGGGATCACCACCGCGAGCGGAATCACCTGCACGGTGTCGTGGGGCGCGGCGTACTTTCCGAACGCCGATGAACTCGATGACGCGATACGCGAAGCGGACCGGATGATGTATTCGCGGAAGGCTAGGGTGCGCGCGACGGCGGGGTAGTCGAAGTCGGGTCTTTGTTCGTCGTCCGGGATCGCGGCAGCGTTGCGTCTGTTGCGCTGCCATTCGTGCTGCCGTTAAGTCGCCCCTGGATTCCAGGGGTTTTCCTTGAGCCAACCCACGATGAGCGTGACCTCATCGCCGAACGTCAGACGCCTTGAATTGAGTTGCAGTTTCTCGCAACCACCCGGCAAGGCGATGCGAAACTGCTTGTACCTTCCAGCGATGACTGAGCCACTGGGGATAACCGTTCCTTGGGCCGGGGGAGTTGTCGATAGCCAGTTGCGGACGATCTCGATGGCAGTCGCCACCTTTCCTGAATGTGCGCGAATGTCCTGACCAGCGATGTCGGAGCAGAAGCTTTGGTATCGGAATTGGTCGTTATCGAGAACGACGCAGCGCTTTAGTTGATTGTTGGCATCACCGAACGCCCTCGCGCCCAGGAACAGGCCCAACTCCAAAGGCATGTTGAAGCGTGGAAGACTTGTTCTGGAGTCGAGCTCGACGCGGGAAATGTCGTGGACCGCATAGGGAGACTCACCGATGATTCGAATGATCTTCTGTACGCGCACTTCGCCGGAGTCTTCAACTTCCAACGCCGAGCGTGCTATGAATCCGCAATCATGAACAGCGAAGACAAGTCCACGTAAGAGCGGGCGATACCTGGCGTCGAACGGACAGTTAATGAAAACGTCCTTCTCGTGCGTCATCGCGCTTTGGGAATAGGTTTCAGTTTCGAGCCGACACGACGTTGCCTACCGGCGCTGGTCACGAACTCTCCCAATTTGTGGCCAACCATGTCTCCGGAAATGTGCACCAGGACAGTCTTTCGCCCGGTATCGACACGTAGGGTCCAGCCAACCATCTCGGTGGTTACGGCCGTTCCGCGGGTGACCCATAGCACGACGCCCTTCTTCAGAAAATTCGGAGTCGAGTCACGGCTGAGCTCGCGGAATGCTGAGCGGGCCTCGGCGAGCGTGACGTGCTTCCCTTCCTGGTAAGGGTTTGCGATCGAGCGTACTCTTGCCACGCAAATAGATTAACACGCCGGAATCCGCAGTTACACCCGCGTCCGCGCTCTCGCCGCCACCCGTTCCGTTTCCACCCACGGCTCGATTCCTGGCACGCTGCAGCGCGGGATTTTTTCGCCGAGGACTTCTTCGATCTGGCGGACCATCGGCAGATCCTGCCACGACGCGATCGTCGACACGATCCCGAGCGCGGCTCCGCGCGCGGTGCGGCCGGCGCGATGGACGTAGTCATCGACGTTCTCCGGAATGTCGAAGTTGATGACGTGCTCGATTCCCGGCACATCAATCCCTCGGCCTGCGATGTCCGTCGCCACGAGGATGCGATGCTGTCCCTGGCGAAATCCCGCCAGCGCTTCCACGCGCCGTCCCTGCGAACGGTCGGCGTGAATGCGCGAGACCGGATGTCCGCGGCGCTGGAGGATGTGGTACAGCCACTCGGCGTCGATCTTCCGGCGCACGAAGACGAGCGTGCTCCCGAGCTCCTCGGTGAGCAGCGCCAGCAGGCAGTTGCGCTTGTCCTCTTCCTTTACGACGTAAAGCCGATGCGTGATTCCGGTTGCCGCGCCGCCCTCGGGCGTAATGTCGATGCGCACCGGATCGCGCATGAACTCCTTCGCGATCATCTCGATCGAGTCGGGCATCGTGGCCGAGAACATCATCGTGCGGCGGTTGCGCGGAAGCAGGCGCAGGATCTCGCGCATCTGCGGGAGAAATCCGAGGTCGAGCATGTGATCGGCTTCGTCGAGGACGAGTTCTTCGATCTCATCGAGCTTCACGTGACGTTGCCGGACGTGATCGAGCAAACGTCCCGGCGTGGCCACGATGATGTCCGGCTGTTTGCGCAGCGCCTCGGTCTGCGGGTTCATCTTCACGCCGCCGATGACGCAAGCGGTGTTGAGGTCGTGATTGACGCCGAAGACGTCGAGGAACGCTTTCGTCTGCAGCGCGATCTCGCGCGTCGGCGAGAGAATCAGGCCGCGCACGCCGCGGCCATGCGTGAGCCGCTCGGCCAGCGGCAGCGAGAACGCCGCCGTCTTGCCGGAGCCGGTCTGCGCAAGGCCGATGATGTCTTTGCCTTCGAGCGCGAGCGGAATGACTTCGGCCTGGATCGGAGTCGGATTCTGAAATCCGATCTTCTCGATGATGCCGAGGATCGGGGCGCTCAGGCCGAGGGATGAGAATGGCTTGTCGGTCGTGGAGACCGGGTGTTGCGGGATCGCTAAAAAATCCATTCAGTAAAACACTTTCCTGTATACCGCGACGTTGATCGCGATGACGAATGCGGCGATGGCGAATTCCATCCCGCGGGTGAGGCCGTTCGGGTAAATCACGCGGAAGATGTGATGCGCGACGAAGCCGTCATCATACCCAGCCGCGCCCGCTCTGCGCAGAAGCACGTTCTCGAGGATGGTGAGCGGACAGATCCAACCGCCAATCTCGATGAGCGCTCCCCACAACGCGGCGGGGAGGTGAATCCACTTCAACACCGGCCAGCGCAGCACCAGAAATCCCCCCGCGATCACGAAGACGATGAACGCAAAGTGGATGACGGCGACCGCGGTGGCGAGGGTTTGGTAAAGCATTTGTCTGTTCACTGTCATCCTGAGCCGCCGGAGGCACGGAGCCGAAGGCGGAGTGCCGTAGGACGGCGAAGGATCCCCGGCTGCTAACCCGGGTGGGCGGCGGCTGAACACTCCCGCCCAACCGTTGTTATCAGCCGGGGATCCTTCGACCGTCCTGCGCGACTCCGCGCTTCGCGCTACGTCGCTCCGGCGGCTCAGGATGACAGCAACCTATACTTTCGCGCCATGAAACGGCTCCTTCCCTTCGTTCTCTTCCTCGCCGCCGTTGCCGCGCACGCTGCCGATCCGCAGCCGGTGCATGTTTTCGTCGTCGGCACGACCGATCTGCACGGCTCGTACGACAGCCATCATGAATCGAAGACGGCTCCCGCGTACGGCGGCCTGCCGCTCATCGCGGGATATCTCAATGTGCTGCGTGCGAATCATGGACGTGTGATCCTCGTCGACTCGGGCGACCTGTTTCAGGGATCGCTGGAGTCGAACTTCTTCGAGGGCGAACCGGTGGTGAAAGGGTACAACGCCCTCGGCTACGACGCCGCGGCAGTCGGCAATCACGAGTTCGACTACGGTCCCGTCGGTCCCGATTCCGTCGCGCGCACGCATGACGAAGATCCGCTCGGAGCGCTGAAGAAAAATGCGAAAGCGGCCAAGTTCCCGTTTCTTTCCGCGAACCTGACGGAGAAGGCCACCGGCAAAACGCCGTCGTGGGCGAAGCGCTACACGATGATCGAGGCGAACGGCGTGAAGGTGGGCATCATCGGTTTGTCGACGCCCGACACGCCGGCGACGACGATGGCCGCGAACGTGGCCACGTTCAATTTTGGCGATCCGGTCGCCGCCACCGTCACCGCGGCGAAGGAACTGCGCAAGGCTGGCGCCTCGGCCATCGTCGTCATCGCGCACATGGGCGGGCGCTGCAAGAACATCGAGATGAATCCCGAGGATTCGTCGAGCTGCGAAACGGACCAGGAGGCGATGCGGTATCTGAAGGCGCTGCCGAAAGGAACGATCGACGCCTACTTCGCCGGCCACACGCATTCGAACATTCGCCACTACATCGAAGGCGTGGCCACGCTGCAGCCGTCGCCGTACGGACGCGAGATCGCCATCCTTGACATGACCGTCGATCCGTCGCAGCACAAGGTGACGAAGACGGAGATGGCGCCGCTGACGATGGTCTGTGCGCAGGTGTTCGAACACACGGAAACGTGCGATCCGAAAAAAGCGCCGGCCGGCGCGACGCTCGTTCCGAAGAAGCTGGAAGGGAAGCCGGTAGCCGAGGTGGCGGAAGTCGCGGACATCTTCAAGCCGTACCTCGAGCAGGTTGCCGTGAAAAAGAATCAGGACCTCGGCATCCGCACGACGGAGCGATTCAAACGCGCCTACTACCGCGAGTCGCCGCTCGGCGATCTGCTGACCGACGCGATGCGCACGTACATGAAGGCCGACGTCGCCTTTCTCAACTCCGGCGGCATCCGCACCGATCTGCCGGCGGGGACGATCCTCTACCTGCACATGTTCGACGTCTCGCCCTTCGACAATTTCCCGGCCATCGTCACGCTCACCGGCGCGCAGCTGAAACGGATGCTGGAGATCACCTCGATCGGCGGCGGACGCGGCATCCTGCAGACCAGCGGCCTGCGCTACACGTTCGATGAGTCGCGCGATTCCGACAAACCTGCAGCTCAGCGCAATCGGCTGCTGTCCGTGACGCTCGCCGATGGCAAGCCGCTCGATCCCGACGCGCTCTATCGCGTGGCCACGATCGATTTCCTGGTCACGGGCGAAGGGCTGGAGCCGTTGATGAAAACGATTCCTGCCGATCGGATCAAGATCGATTACTCGCGGCCGATCCGCGAGTTGCTGATCGACGCGCTGAAGGCGATGCCGCAGCCGTTGACGCCAAAGGTCGATGGGCGCGTGACGGTGGTCAATCCCGTGGGAAGCGGCGATTAAGAGGCAGACCGATTGCAGAACGCGCCCGCATGACTGTGATTGTTCTCTTTGGCGGGCGCAGCGATGAGCGCCATGTTTCGGTGGCCTCGGCGCAGAACGTCGTGCGCACGCTCGGCGCGCCGCTGGCCTGGTTCTGGGCGCCGAACGGTGCCGTGTATGACGTGAATCGCGAGGAACTGCTCGCGCATCCGAATCCGTTTACGAATGACTTTCAGCCGTCGCGGCCGGCCATCTGGCCCGATCTGGAGATGGCGCTCGATACGCTGCCGGTCGACGATCCGGTCTTTCTCCTTGCGCTCCACGGCGGAGAAGGGGAGGACGGAACGGTGCAGCGGATGATGGAAACGCGCGGCATCGCCTTCACCGGCTCCGGTTCCACTGCGAGCGCCGCGGCGTTCGACAAAGGACGGGCGAAGGAGATCGTCAAGGATCGCGTGCGCATCGCGGAGTCGCGCATCGTGCAGGACGTCCGCAACATCGATCAGACGATCGCCGACATGCTGCAGCGTCACGAGAAGCTCGTCCTCAAGCCGCTGGCCGGCGGTTCCTCGCGCGGCCTGTTTTTCCTCGAACGCGGTGAGGAGATTCCGGAACTCGCCGGCATCCCGTACATCGTCGAGCAGTTCATCGCCGGACGCGAGCTGACCGTCGGCGTGATCGAAGGCGGCGATGGTCCGTTTCCGCTGCCGGTCATCGAAATCGAAACCGATCCCGGCGCGAGGTTCGACTACGAAGGCAAGTACCTCGGCAAAGGAACGCGCGAGATCTGTCCCGCGAAGATCCCCGACGCGATGCGCGATGAAGCGCAGCAGATGGCGCTCGCCGCGCACATCGCCCTCGGGTGCCAGGGTTACTCGCGCAGCGATCTGATCGCTAGCTCCGAGGGCGTGTACTTTCTCGAGCTCAATACGCTGCCGGGACTCACAACCAGTTCGCTCGTGCCGCAGCAGTTGCACGAAAAGGGGATTTCGTTTCGCGATTTTCTGGAACAGCAGGTCGCGATTGCGAAAGAGAGGCTTTCACGCGGAGACGCGGAGACGCGGAGAAAACCCGATTCTCCTCCGCGACTCCGCGGCTCCGCGTGAAACCGTTCTCTGTAAGGTCAGTACTTCCCTCCGCACTCCGGACAGAACTTCGGAGTCCCCTCGGCTTCATGTCCGCAGCTGCCGCATTTCTTTTTTGCGTTGTACGCGGTGCCGCATTCGGGACAGAACTTTCCGCCCTGCGATTTCGCGCCGCAGGATCCGCAAACGGCACCGGAGACCTGATCGATCCTGCGCGACTTCGTCCAATCGACCTCGCGCGCTTTTGTTTGAATCTGTTCCCTCGCTGCCTCGGCTTGCGCGGCGGCCATCTCTTCGTCGAGATCGGGCGCGCAGGTCTCGCAGAGGCCGGCCTTCTTGTTCCAGCAGATCGGCTCGCAGACCCAGTTGCCGCAGCGCGTGCACTGCTTGAAGATCGGCGAGATTTCGTTGACGGCATCCTTCAGCGCGCTGTCATGTGCGGGACCACCGACGGCGCGCTGCACTTCGTACGAGCTATCGGCCACGCTTCCGAAGACGCCGCCGAAGAGATTGCCCGCGACGCGCGCGGCCGATCCGAGGACGCCCATCGTCGAGGTTTTGAAGGTGGACATGTAGCCGTTGTTGCACTTCTCACAGAAAAACTTGAACTGATAACCGCGATCGGTGGACAGGTCGTCGTAGTTTCCGGTGAAGCGGATGGCAACCATTTGGTTCTCCTTGGATGTCGTTGCCACGAGTTTATCGCGACCCGCGCCGCGCTTTTGCTAGGATCACGCGCGGTTTCGAAATCGAAAGGAGTTTTCCATGCGCAAGGTCATTGCGATCTGTTCTCTTCTGTTCCCTGCAGTCCTCGCGGCCCAGACGGCCGCGCCGGCACTCAAACTGCCGCGCGTTTCGCAGCACATGGTCACCACGGCCACCGTCGGTCTGACCGACATCACCGTGGACTACAGCCGTCCGGCGGTGAAGGGACGCGCCATCTGGGGCGGCCTCGTGCCGTACGACCAGGTCTGGCGCACCGGCGCGAACGAGGCCACGCAGATCTCGTTCAGCGATGACGTCACCATCAACGGCCAGCCGCTGCCGAAGGGGACGTATTCGCTGCACACGATTCCGGGGAAGGATTCGTGGACGATCATCTTCAACAAGACCGCGAAGCAGTGGGGCTCGTTCAACTACAAGCAGGCTGACGACGCCCTGCGCGTGACGGCGAAGCCGGAGAAGGCGCCGTTCCACGAGCTGATGACGATCGAGTTCCCGCAGGTCACGAATGACGCAGCCACGGTTGCCATCCGTTGGGAGAATGTCTCGGTTCCGTTCACGGTCGGCACGAACACGACCGCGAAGGTGATGGCCGACGCGAACGCCGCCGTCGCCGGCGCCGCGGCCACCGACTTCCAGACGCCGCTCCGCGCGGCCTCGTTTGCGTTCGATGCCGGCAACACCGCGCAGGCCGCGACGTGGGTCGATCAGTCGCTGAAGGTGAAGCAAACGATGGGGAACCTTTACCTGAAAGCGCGCATCCAGGCGAAGAACGGCGACAAGGCCGGCGCGATCGCCACGGGCGAGTCGGCGCTGAAATTGGCCGGCCCGAACGACAAAGAGCTGGCCGGCGAGATTCAGAGCTCGATCAACGACTGGAAGAAGTGAAACAGGGACGAGGGAGATGAAGCAGGGACGAGGGACTAGGGTCCGGTGATTGCGCCGGACCCGTTTTCCATCCCAAGTCTCTGCCTCTTTTCCCCTCGTCCCTCGTCCCTAATCCCTGCCTCACCTCCCTGCTGTTCAGGCACGAATCGCTGCACGATCAGCGCGGCGACGACGCCGACTACGCAGCCGATGACGTTCCACCAGAGCCAGGCCAAGTCGGTGGCGACGGCGCACCAGACTACGGCGGCTTCTCCGATCAGCGCGCCGAGGAAGGCGGCGGTGCCGCTGACCCGCTTGGTGTAGAAGGCCAGGAGAAAGATCGCTAGGATCGTTCCGTAAAAGAGCGAGCCGAGTTTGTTGACCGCTTCGATAAGCGATCCGAGGCGGTTGGCGAATTCGGCGAAGGCGATGGCGAAGAGTCCCCAGGCGATCGTTGCGAGTTTCGAAAGGCGCACGCATTCGGCGTCGGTCGCGTGCGGCTTGCCGAGGCGGCGGAAGATGTCGACGACGGTGGTCGAGGCGAGGGAGTTGAGGCCGGACGACGTCGCCGACATCGCCGCGCAGAAGATTGCCGCCAGCACGAGTCCGACGACGCCGGCGGGGAGGTAGTCGATGACGAAGGTCAGGAAGATGTAGTTCGTGTCGCTGTTGTCGGCGCCGGGCTGGGTGCGATTGATGAGCGACGCGGCGGCGGTGCGGGTGGCGGTCTCGCGCTCCTGCACGTTGCGCAGTGCGGCGGTTGCGACGGCGGTGGCGGCATCATCGTGCGCGCGCATCGCGGTCAGCAGCCGCTGAACGTCGGCGCGCTTTTCCGTGAACTGCGTCTGATGCTGCGCTTCGAGTTTCTCGTATTCGGCCGCGTACTGGCTCGTGCTGACTTTCGCGCGCTGGACGGTGTTGAAGAAGAGCGGCGGAGCTACGAATTGATAAAACACGAAGACCATCGCTCCGACGAAGAGGATGAAGAACTGCATCGGCACTTTCACCATGCCGTTGATGAGCAGTCCGAGGCGGCTTTCGGCGATCGACGATCCGGTGAGGTAGCGCTGCACTTGCGATTGATCCGTTCCAAAGTACGACAGCGCCAGGAACGCGCCGCCGATCAGGCCCGACCAGAAGTTGTATTGCGTCTTCGGATCAAAGCGGAAGTCGATGGCGTTGAGGCGGCCCATGCGTCCGGCCACGCGGAACGCTTCGACGAGCGTGACGTCCTGCGGCAGCGAGTGGATGGCGATGATGAGCGCGATCGCCATCCCGCCGAGGGCGATCATGAGTTGATGGACCTGCGTGCGGCTGACCGCTTTCGTCCCGCCGGACGCGGTGTAGATCACCACGAGCAGTCCGACCACGACGTTGGTGACGTGAATGTTCCAGCCGAGGATCACCGAGACGATGAGCGCCGGCGCGTAGAGTGTGATGCCGGTGGAGAGGCCGCGCTGAATCAGAAACAACAGCGACGTGAGCGTGCGCGTGCCGACGCCGAATCGCGTTTCGAGATATTCGTACGCGGTGAAGATTTTCAGGCGATGGTAGATCGGAACAGCGGTGATGGAGAGGATCACCATCGCGATCGGCAGGCCGAGGTAGAACTGCACGAAGCGCATGCCGTCGGTGTAAGCCTGGCCGGGCGTCGACAGAAACGTGATCGCGCTGGCCTGCGTGGCCATGATCGAGAGCGCGATGGTCGGCCACTTGAGTTCACGTCCAGCCAGGAGATAGCCGTGCAGATCTTTCTTGTGCCGCCCTTTCCAGGTGCCGTACGCGACGATGGCCGCGAGCGTGCCGATGAGGACGACCCAGTCGATCGTCCTCATGCGAACGCTTTCGTGAAGGCGTAGAAGATGACGATGAGGAGCGCGAGCTCGGCCAGGACCGCGGCGTACAGCCGCGGCCAGTTCACTTTGCTCTCGCTGCTCATTGACTCATTTGAACGGATGACGCGGCGCGAAGTTCGTTACTTCGCGGAAACGAGATTGACAAACATCTTGTACGCGCCCGGCACACCGGCCGGCAGCTGACGGAACCAGGCGTAGCTCGTATAGATGAATGTCCCTTTGCCGTAGTGCGCGTAAAGCTCGCCGCCTTCTTTCTCCGGCTCGCCGGGATCGTTCGACGCGAGAACGGTCTGGTATTGCGGATCCCAATCCCTGACGAAGTTGAGGCCGCGCTCCTGCACCCAGCCGCTGAAATCGGCCTGCGTGATTTTGTTCGGGAGGTTGAGCAGCGGCGAGTCGGGATGGACGAAACGGACCGGCGCCTCTTCGACCGTGACGCGATCCGTGCTGACTTTGAACGGATACGGTCCGGGCACGTCGACGAGCAGCGGCTGCGGATTGGTGCTGTTGTACTGCACGACGAGCGTGCCGCCGTTTTTCACGTACTCCATCAGCTTCGGATGCGCGAGACGCATGCGCGGCCGCGCGTTGTAGGCGCGCACGCCGGTGACGATGGCGTCGTACTTCGCAAAATCGCCGCGATCGAGATCGTCGTCGGTCAGCAGAGTGACGTCGTAACCGACCTGGCGCAGCGCCGTCGGGACTTCATCGCCGGCGCCCATGACGTAGCCGACGCGCGTCCCGCGCTTTTTGATGTCGGCCCGGACCAGCTTTGCGACCGCGTCGCTGAAGACGCGTTGTGCGGGGATGTGGGGGTAGTCGATGTTCGTGACGCCGACGTCCACCTTCTTTCCATCCACCGTTTCGGCTTCGGCATGCACCAACGCGTTTGACTCGCCGGCCGGCGGCTTGATCTGAAACGTGGCGCGCGCCTCCTCACCCTTTTTCGCGAAGCTGACGGAGGTCGATGCAGGATTGGAAGTCCAGCCGTCCGGAACGCGAAGCCGCACGGTGACCGGACCGGTGGCGTTGACGTTGCGCACGAGCACGGTGACCGGTTTCGCCTGCACGTCGGGAAAAACGTAGACCGGCGCGGCGAGGTTCGCAGTCACGGACGGCACGACGTCAACCGATCGCGTGCGCTCGCCCTGCACCGCATCGGTCCAGCGATAGACAGCCGGAACTTCGAAGATGATCGTGTGCATGGCGTTGTCGGTCAGCGTGACGATGATCGGAATGGCCGGCGCGTTTTCGGGGATTCCGATCAGCCGCTGGTCGTCGACGACGTACGACCCTTTGTTCGGCGGCTTCTGCAACCAGTACGGCTGCGAGATCGGAAAGTCGGCCGGAACCTTGATCGACAGATCCGTCTTGATCGGGACATTGTTGGCCAGCGGCGCGTTCACGCCCTTGCTCGGATCAGCGTAACGCGAGGCGACCATGGAAAGGGTGAAGGGATAGTCGGAACGATTGACGACGCTGACGCTGACCGGGATGGTGCTTCCGGCGGTGACGGACGAATCGCCGGCGGCGACGTCGATGGAGATTCCGGCGCAGGCGCGGATGGCGTTCAGCAGATCGCGCTGCTTTACATCAGCCCACGGCGTCGACGCCCAAGGTCCACCGGCGCGAAGTCGGTCGAGAAGGTCATACGCCTGGAGCAGCAGCGGGATGGTTTTGGCGGGTTTCTTTGGATCGAAGGAATCGGAGGCTTGCTGCAGGAGTTTGCCGATGGCCTCGCCGCCGGGATAGCGCGACCAGGAAGTATCGATCCCTTCGAAAAGATCGGACTTGGCGGGATCGCCGGCGAGCTGGTCGAAGTAGTTGAAGAACGTCCCGCGCCGCTCGGCCGCGCCGAAGCCCTGGCTCTTGTGCATGCTCCGGCTTTCCGCGGCGATCTCGGTGTACGAGCGCCCGAGAAGCGGATTGAAGGCGCCCATGTCGACGCGAAGCGAATTGGCGACCGAGGGATCGTCCGGCTTGACCGGCTGGAACCCAAACCGATTAAAGAACAGTCTCCGCGGCTGCCACACGCCGACGTACTTCAGCTGCTCCGGAAACTTGCTCGGATCGGCAGCGGCGGTGAACGCCTCGCCGGCGAGAATCGCGGATGCGGTGTGGTGTCCGTGGCCGCCTTCGCCGGTGGTCGGAAAGCGGGTGATGATCACGTCCGGCTGAAAGCGGCGAATGTTCCAGACGACGTCGGCCAGGATCAGGTCGTGATCCCAGATGGCCAGCGTTTCCTTCGGACCTTTCGAGAATCCGAAGTCGAGCGCGCGCGTGAAAAATTGTTCGCTGCCGTCGGTGCGCCGCGCGGCCAGCAGCTCCTGCGTGCGGATGACGCCGAGCAGTTCCCCTTTTTCGTCGCCGAGGAGGTTCTGTCCGCCGTCGCCGCGCGTCATCGATAGGTAGCCGGTGCGATAGAGCCGCTCGTTGCCGAGGTAGGCGATGAGGGCGGTGTTTTCGTCGTCGGGATGCGCGGCCACGTAAAGCGCGCTGCCGACGACGGTGAGCTTCTTGAGCGCGAGCTGAATCTGCGCGGCATCGAGCGGCTTCTGCGCGAAGAGCGCGGCGGGAACTACGAGCAGCGTGGCAAGGAGGGCGAAGGTTCTGCGAAGCATGGCGGCGAATGGTAGCGGGTTCGCTACTAGAATCGTGTTTCGGTGTTGTCACGCGGAGGCGGTGTGCGCGGGGAATATGACGTAGCCGTGATTGGAGCAGGCGCCGCAGGCCTCATGGCCGCGATCGCCGCTGCTCGTGCCGGCGCGCGCGTCGTAGCCATCGATGGCGCGAAGAAGATCGGCGCGAAGATCCTCATCTCCGGAGGCGGCCGCTGCAACGTCACGAATGAGGTGGTGCGCGCGGGGGATTTCAACGGCAGCCGGAACGCGATCGCGAAGGTGCTGCGGACGTTCGACGTCGCCGCGACGATCGCGTTCTTCGAGGAGTTGGGCGTCCCGTTGAAGCGCGAAGAGACGGGCAAGCTTTTCCCGGTCAGCAATCGGGCACGCGACATCGTCGACGCGCTGCTGCGCGCGGCGGAAGGCGTCGAGATCATCACCAACATGCGCGTGGAGTCGATCGAGCGCGGCTTCATGATCAATGGTGAGATTCGCGCCGAGCGGGTCATCCTCGCCGCCGGCGGGCGATCGGTACCGAAGACCGGCAGCGATGGATCGGGATATGAACTGGCTCGCGCGCTTGGGCACACGGTCACGCCAACGTTTCCCGCGCTCGTGCCTTTGGTCGTAGAAAAAGGCCACTGGATCACGGAGCTCAGCGGGATTTCGGTCGATGCGGAGCTGGCCGTGAAATCACCGACCGGACGGATTCTGCAGCGCCATCGCGGCTCGATGCTCTTCACGCATTTCGGGCTGAGCGGGCCGGTGGTGCTCGACATCAGCCGCCACTGGATCGCGCATCAGCCGGCGACGTTGTCCGCGAACTTTCTGCCGGGCAAGACGTTCGAGTCGGTCGATGCGTCGCTGATCGCGGCGGCGAAGCGCAATCCGCACGCGACCATCGGCAGCGTGGTGCGCCTTCCTGATCGGCTACTATCCCGGCTCGCGTCGGAGACGGCTCTTGGCCGATTATCGAAAGACGATCGGCGCCGGATCGTGCGCGATCTCGTCGATTACACGTTGCCGGTCGTTCGCGATCGCGGATTCGAGTATGCCGAGGTGACGGCGGGCGGCGTGCCGTTAGATGAGGTGAATGTAGCGACGATGGAGTCGCGGATTTGCCCGAACTTCTACCTCTGCGGCGAAATCCTCGACGTCGACGGCCGCATCGGCGGATTCAATTTTCAGTGGGCGTGGGCGAGCGGGCGATTGGCGGGGATTTCATCCGCAGATATCGCAGATGTGCACAGATAAAAATCTGCGTCAATCTGCGTCATCTGCGGATCGTCACTCCTTGTAAATCAAAACGTGCGGCACGCCATCCGCGCCGATCCATCCGCGATACATTCCCTCGCTGTTGAACGGCATCGCGAAGTTGCCTTTGCGGTCGAGGATGATCGCGCCGCCGTCGCCGCCGACCGGCTCCAGCTTCTTATGGATCACTTCATCGCCGGCCTGTTGCACGGTCATGCCTTTGTATTGATAGAGCGCGGCGATGTCGTGCGCAACCGTCCAGCGGATGAAAAATTCGCCGGTACCGGTGCAGGAGACCGCCACCGAATCGTTGTCTGCGTACGTTCCGGCGCCGATGATCGGCGAGTCGCCGACGCGGCCGTACTGCTTGTTCGTCGTGCCACCGGTCGACGTCCCCGCGGCCAGATTGCCGGCCGCGTCGAGCGCCACTGCGCCGACCGTGCCGTGGCGCGTTTCATCATCTGACTTGATCGACGCGTGCGGATTGGCCTGGCGCTGCTGTTCTTTCAGAAGCTCCTGCTGCAATCCCTTCCAGCGTCGCTCCGTCCAAAAGTACGACGGGTCGACGATCTCCAGTCCCATCTTCGTGGCGAACAGCTCCGCGCCGCGGCCGACCATCATCACGTGTGGCGACTTCTCCATCACCGCGCGCGCCGCCGTGATCGGATTGCGGATGATGGTCACGCCCGCCACCGCGCCGGCCTTCTTCGTCTTGCCGTCCATGATCGACGAGTCGAGCTCGTTCTTTCCCTCGTGCGTGAAGACCGCGCCCTTGCCGGCGTTGAAGAGCGGCGAGTCTTCCAGGATGCGGATGCTCGCTTCGACCGCGTCGATGCTCGAGCCGCCTTTCGTCAACACGCCTTGTCCCGTTTTCAGCGCTTCCTCCAGCTTGTCGCGGTACTGCTTTTCCATCTCCGAGGTCATACTTCCGCGCGTGATCGTTCCGGCTCCTCCGTGCATGACCAGCATGATGTGCGGCTTCTCCTGAGCGTTGATCGTGACGGCGATGAGCGTGGCGAGCACGATGGCGATTCGTTTCATGGGGCGCATTTTTGCATGATCGGCCGCCTCGCGTTGGTCTCGTTTTTCGTCGCCGCAACGCTTTGCGCGCAGGCGCCGCATGACGATTGGCGGACCATCGCCACGCCGCATTTTCGCGTGCACTATCCGGCTGCGTACGAAGCGTGGGCCACGCGCGCGGCGGCGCGATTGGAGTCGGTGCGCACTGCCGTCGTCGCGGAAGTCGGCTTCGCGCCGGAGACGGTCACCGACGTGCTGATCGAGAATCCGAGCGCGGACGCGAACGGCATCACCATCGCCCTGCTCGACACGCCGCGCATCGTGCTTTACGCCGAGCCGCCCGAGCCGGAGACGCAGATCGGCGAGTACTCGAACTGGATCGATCTGCTCACCGTTCACGAGACCGCGCATCTGGTTCATTTACTCAGACCATCGCGCAATCCATTCGATCGCGCCCTCGCGCATCTCCTCCCGCTGAATCCGATCACGCTCCATGCGCCGCGCTGGGTACTGGAGGGCTATGCGACGCTGATCGAAGGACGCATCACCGGCAGCGGCCGTCCGTCAGGCGCGATGCGCGCCGCGGTGCTGCGCACGTGGGCGATGAACGGCCAGCTTCCGACCTACGCTCAACTCGACTCCGGCCGCCGATTCCTCGGCATGTCGATGGCCTACCTGACCGGATCGGCATTTCTCGAATGGCTCGTCGAGAAAAACGGACCCGATTCGCTTCGCAACCTCTGGGCGCGCATGACAGCGCGCCAGCGCCGCAGTTTCGATGTCGCCTTCGCCGGCGTTTTCGGCGATTCGCCGCAACGTCTCTACGGACAGTTCACGGCGGAGCTCTCGTCGAACGCGATGACCGTTGCCCGCGCCGGCGGCTGGAAGGAGGGCGAGCTTTGGCAGGAGACGTCGCGCGGCAGCGGCGATCCCGCGGTGTCGCGCGACGGAACGAAATTGGCCATGGTGCTCCGCAACGCAAAAGGGGAGGCCACGCTGGTCGTCTATTCGACCGGTGCGAACGAGGAGGAGGCAAAGAACGCGAAGCGCATCGCCGAGATGTTGCGCCGCGATCCGCAGGACGTCGCGCCCGTTCGCGCGAAGCCATTCCCTCGCAAGCCGCTACATTCGTACAAACCGCCCGACGGCGGCGACATCGACAATCCGCGCTGGACGCGCGACGGCACATCGATCATCTACACGCACAAGCAGCCCGACGCCGACGGCTTCCTTCATCACGATCTCTTCCGCTGGACTCCGGCCACGGGACAATCCGATCGCCTCACGCATCGCGCCGACGTGAAGGACGCCGATCCGATCGACGCCCCGCACGCCGTCGCCGTCCGCAGCCGCTTCGGCGAATCGCAGATCGTGATCGTCGACCTCACGACCGGCGCGGTCACGCCGCGAACGGAGCCCTCGCTCGACGTCGTCTACTCGCATCCGCGCGCTGCGGCGGACGGACGCATCGCCTGGGCCGAGCACGCGAACGGCGAGTGGCGCGTGGTCGTCGACGGCAAGCCGCTTCCGGTCGCCGGAGCCTTCGCGCCGGAGTGGGGACCAAACGGCACGCTCTTCGCCGCCGTCGCCGGCCGCGGCTTCATCGACGTCGCGCGCATTGATCCATCCGCCGCGACGTTCGTTACGCGCAGCGCCGGCATGGCCCTCTCGCCGGCTCCGTCACCCGATGGCTCGCTCTACTTCATGTCGCTCGATCCCAACGGCTTCGTCGTTCGCCGTATCTCCGATCCAACGCCGCTGCCGCCGCAAGCACTCACCTTCGATCGCTCCCTCATCCCCGCCCTTCCGCCGCCGCCCGCCACGCCGGTCGCGTTGCGCGACGATCCCGTCACGCCGCATCCCTACGGCCTCGGACGCCAGGAATGGTCGACGACCTTCGGCGGCCAATACACCCCCTTCGGCACCACCACCGAATTCGGCCTCCGCCTCGGCGACGTCGTCGGCCGCCTCGACACGCTCATCCTCGGCGCAATCGGCACCCGCGAAATGCCGCGCGGATTCGCCATCGCCTCGGTGTATCGCGGCCTGCCGATTTCGATCGCCGCGCACGCATTCGACACGCGCGAAACACGCGGCCTCGAACTACGCGCCACCCGCGACGCCGTCTTCCCGCTGTCGCGCATCGCGATTAGCGCCGGCGCCCTCGTCGCCCAACACCGCAACAGAGCGTTCGTCGACGCGCACTACGCCACCCACCAACGCCGCATCGCCTCCGAACGGATCGACATCGCCGCCGACTCCGCCAACCACCTCCACGCCACCGCCCGCGCCGTGCTTCGCGTCGGAGTCCTGACCCTCGGCGCCGCCCTCTCCACCGGCCGCCACCTCACCCTCGGCGGCACCACCTCCTCGATCGAACCCGACTCCCTCAATCTCGATCGCATCCTCGACCCCGCGTTCGAACGCGGAAGTCTGACGTCCGCCACCTACCGCGGCGAACGCCTCTCCCTCGCACTCGGCGCCCTAACCGTCTTCTGGCAACGCCACCACCTCGGCACCAACATCGATCTCCTCGGCCTCGAAACGAACTTCTCCGTCCCACCAATGCCGCTAGTCAAAACGTCCGGACTCCAACTCACCACGGGCGTCGCGCAAGTGCGCCTCACGCACAAAGTACGAGGGTGGGTGGGTGTGTGGTGGCGACCGTAGCGATTATTTTTCTTGTGGCGGGTAGGTGCTTGTCTCGGTGGCGACACTCCTAGTGAAAAGGGGATTCGTCATTCGTTGTGATCCTGCCGGAAAGATCGTATGAACGACAACGAAAAATGGTCGCCTGCAGTCGTCACGGCAATCGTTGGAGGCCTCGCGACCGTGGTGTGTGCGATCTTGCAGTTCATCGTCGCTCCGATGGTTCTAAGCAGCCATCGCGACGTCTCCTCGCCACTTACGCCAGGGCTTCAAATGTCGTTGCAACCGCCGACAACAAGCGTAGGCACGCCTAAGGAAGTGCATGCAAGCGTTATTGCCGTGCCTCCTCGAATCGATCAGATGCTGGCCAGCGATCCGTCCGGGATGCTCAAGATTGATGAGAGCCTGGTGACCCGGCTCGGAACGGAACGGCTAACGGCCTCAGATGTCGAGGCGCTGACCTGCTGGCAATTACGAGTTCTCCGTAATATTCGACCTGCTATCCACGGACACCAATTCAAAGACCTCACGTTGGCGAATCTGTTCAAGGCACAGCCCTGGTATCAACGAAACTCAGAAACCGCTTTGAACGCGATCGAAGACGCAAACATAACTGTCATTCGAAGGGTTGAAACGCTGAAAGGCTGCTTAAACGGTTCCTAGCTACGGATGCGGAATCGTCCGGTGAATCTTGGGCGGCACGTAGGTTCCCGCGAGCGCGCTGCCTAATGGTCCGTAAACGCGGAACAGAAGGCTGAAGTGTCCTTTCGGGACGGGTAGCCAGTTGGCGGTGTTCTTTTTCGGCTTATCGGCCTGGACGTAGATCGTTACGGAGCCGTCTTCCGCGGTCACGAGGCCTTCCGTGTAGGAGGCCACCACGTATTTGTTGGCTTCGTTCGGGACGAGCTCGATGTATTCGGGGGTGTAGGCGGTCATCGACCAGAAGCGCTTGTATTCGGGCAGCTCGTCTTTTGTGAATTGGATTGTGTAGGCGAAGCTGCCGCCGTCGAGCGGCAGGCCGCTGTCGTCGACGAAGGCGTTCGCGTAGTAGGCAGCTTTGCGGTCGTTGCCGACCTGGATGTACTCGGTGAGCGCGGCGCGGTCGAGGTAGTTCTCGCCCCAATGGCCGACGTTGTCGAAGTGGATCCAGTTCGTCGGTCCGCGGTGCGACTGCCAGCGATTGATGATGGCCGCGTATGCCGCCTGCGCGCCGCGGATGATCGCGGTGAGCGGACCGGAATCGTGATCGACGACGCTCTTAGCTACCGCGAACGATGTATTGAAGCGCTGTATGAGGGCGCGGTCGTCATCCGTGAGTGGTTGCGTGGCCGGCGCTGCCATCGCCTCCTGCAGCGTCGTCAGGAACGACTCCGGCCACTTGGCGAGACCTTCATCGGCCATCAGTTTTACCGATGGCGAGAAGAAGAAAAGAGGCAGCACGAGCGTCCGTCCGGCCTTGCTGTCGGTCGGGTCGTAGTTCGCAAGAGTCTGCATCTGGAGAGTGGAACGGAACACGTTCGCGGCCTCGATGTGGGGCGTGCCTGACGACGAGTACTTGTCGGTGCGGATGGCGATCGTGGTGAAGGGGTACGGCAGCTCGACGCGGGTCACGCCGTCCGGCAGATTCTCGAACGAGCCGCGTTGGACGAACCCATAGACGCCTCCGCCGGACGGCGGATTCGCGGAAAGCTCGGTCGAGAAGATGTTGCCGTACACGTCGAGCTGCAGAATCGAATAGCTGTTCGGGTATGCCGGAATGGTGAGGATCACCGGGCCATCCGACACGTCGACGAACGCCTCGGCGTAAATCGTGTCGTCGTTGATGGCGACGACCACCTTGTATTCCGGCCCCATGCCGAGGGGACCGGTGAGGCGATTCTCGTAGTTTTGGCCGCCCTGACTCTTGCTGTTTTCGCGGTTGATGTTGAACTGTACCCAGGTGAAATAGCGCGGGTAGAAACGCACCGTGTATTCGTACGCGACGTCGAAGCCTTCGTGATTGCTCATCGCCAGTTCTCTCCTGCTGCGCTTTTTGGTTGGAAGGACGGCTGGATTCTCTTACGTCTGCGCGCCTCAATGCAACAGCCCGCTTCAAACGTCCGCTATCATCCGCGCCGATGATTCACTTCCACAACGGCGACGTCGCCGCGTCGCTCGCCAGACGAGCGGGCGTTCCGGGACGGCACGTGCCGTTTCGCGAGTCGCTGGTCGGCGGCCCGGTGCGGCCGAATCTGCCGTTGCACGAGTGGGTCGAGGAGCGTGCTCTCTTTCTCGCTGAGCATCACGGCGAAAGCCTGCTGCGCGTGCGGAACGAACTGCTCGAGCAGGAGACGAATCTCGACAAGGCTCGCGAAGAAGAGGAAGTCGTGCTCTGGTTCGAGCATGACCTCTTCTGTCTCGTGCATCTGCTTTATCTGTTGACGCGGCTCTCCAAGTGCCGGCGCATCACGCTGATCTGGTGTCCGCAGCCGCTCGGACTGCAGTCGGAGGAAGAGCTCTTCAACCTCTTCCAGTCGCGCGCGGCGGTGCTGCCGGCCATGATGACCGCCGCGTCGCTGGCGTGGCGCGCCTACACCTCGGACGATCCAACGTCGCTCAACCGCTTTCTCGATCACGACGTCGCCGATTTTCCGTTCCTTCGCGACGGCCTTCGACTGCACGCTTCGCGCTTTCCGTCGAAGCGCAACGGGCTGGGTGAAGTGGAACGCCGCGCCGTGGAAGGGATCGACGCCGGTCTCACCGACTTCGTCTCGCTCTTCGTGCAGTTCGATCGAAACGCGCCGCGCTTCGGATTCGGCGACGGCGAGTTTCTCCGCCACCTGAAGCATCTGGCCAGCGTGGCCGTGCCGGTCATCACCATCATCGGCGAGGAGAAAGCGAATCCGCCGAAGGCGCTCTTCTCCATCACGCCGGCGGGGCGGAACGTGATCGATGGAACGGTCGACTTCATCGAGATCAACAACGCCAACTTCTGGCTCGGCGGCGCGCACCTGACGCGCGAAAGGATGTGGCGATGGGACGCCGATCTGCGGCAGATCGTGCCGAGCCAGCCTGCCGCCTCGTAAGGTTCGAAGCGGCGGATGGCGTCGCGCTGGCGGGGCTGTTGTACGAGCCGCCGCGCCGATCGAAACGCGCCATCATCTGGCTTCACGGCGGCGGCGGAGCTTCTGTTTACGAATCGCGGCGCACGAATCTGCTGGCGTCGGTTTTCATCGCGCAGGGGATTGCATTTTTTCCGTTCAACAACCGCGGCTCCGGCATCGTCCGCCGCGCCAGCGATGACTTCGGCGGCTCCGCATTCGAACGAATCCGCGACTGCGTGGCCGATATTGACGCCGCCATTCGCGAGTTATGGCGGCGCGGCTATCGCGACATCACGCTGGCCGGCCACTCCACCGGCGCGAACAAGATCGCCGTCTACGATCATTACAAGCCGCGCAACCGTGTGAAGCGCTACGTGCTCCTCGCCGGCGGCGACGACACCGGCCTGCTTTACGCGCAGGTTGGGCCGCGGAAGTTCAACGCCCTGCTGACGAAGTCCAAATTGATGTTGAAAGCGCGGCGCGGCGGCGAGCTCGCACCGCCCATCGCCGGCCAATCGATGCTCAGCTGGCGCGCGCTGTATGACGTCGCCAATCCCGACGGCGACTACAACGTCTTCCCGTTTTTCGAAGCGATGACCAGGACCAGACTCTCGCGCCGTCCGCGATTCCGATACATCCGCGCCATCAGCAAACCCTCGCTCTACATCTACGGCGATCGCGATCAGTTCTGTTTCGACGACGTCCTGCGGTGCGTCTCCATCCTCGCGCAACACGTCGGCGACCGCGCGGAGATCGTGGTCATGCACGATGCCGATCACGGCTTCAGCGGTAGGGAAGAGGAGCTTGGCGTACTGATCGCGAACTGGATTTGATCCATCGGCTCCAAGCAGTTATTGTGTGCAAGAACGCCCTTGGTCCATGACCCGAAAACTTCTTCCCCTTCTGCTCGTTCTCGTCGCCCTTCCCGCCGCCGCCTCGGTCGATTACTTCCTGAGCGTCAATAGTCCCTTCGTCACTTACGATCCGGGCGCGCGGGCGCGCATCACCGCGTCCGTGGTGCCGGTCTGCTGCCGGACGAATGATCCGACGCAGGCCACGGTCACGATTCCACTGCCGCCGGGATCGACGAACATCAGCGCGCCGGGCGAGTTCGGCGGATGGGCCTGCAGCGTCGACGGTACGACCGTTACCTGCACCACCTTTCTCGCCGCCACTCCGCCGTTTCCCGGCATCGCAGTCGACTTCAACGTGCCGTCAACGCTCGACGGAATCGACTTTCTCGCTAAGGCCACGCTCCGGACGGCGGTCACCGACGACGTGCCCGCCAACAATGAGGACCGCGTTTCCGTCAGCGTCTATCGAGTCGTGCAGGTCACGACGGCTGACGACTTCGGCGTCGGTTCGCTGCGCGACGCCATCGACCGGGTAAATGCCGGGGGGTGCCTCGCGGTCTCCTGCAAAGTGACGTTCGCGGGGCCGATGACGATCGAGCCGACGTCGCCCCTCCCGGCGATCACCAGCCGGGTGGTCATCGATGGAGGCCTCGCGCCCGGCACGCCGTCCGATGCGCCGCGTCCTGTCGAAATCAGCGGCGTGAAGGCCGGTCTGGCCAACGGTCTCGAGATCCGGTCGCGCACCGGTGGGACGTTGCGCGGAGTGACCGTGAACGGCTTCGAAGGAAACGGCGTCGTCCTCGCGGAACCGCCGTCGATCGAGCCCTTTGGCCAGGAGTTGATCACGGTCGAAGAATGCTTCATCGGCACGAACACGACAGCAAGCGAGGCGCGGCCGAACGGCATGCGCGGCATCTCCGTCGAAACGGCGTTCACGCCTGCGGACATTCGGAACTGCACGATCAGCGGCAACCGGTACAGCGGCGTCGCGGTCTGGGCCTCGAGATCGGTAAGAATTTCGAACTGCCGCATCGGCGCCGGCCGCGAAGGCAAACCGCTCGGCAATGGAGCGAGCGGCGTTTACGTTGACGGCGGCTTCGTTGACGTCGGCGGCGGAGGAGCGATCGCCTACAACCACGACTTCGGTGTCGGCGTCGGTCCCCATGCTGCCGATGTCCACGTCCAGATGGAGTATCTGTTCGCGAATGGTTCTCAGGATTTCGATTGGGGCCTCGACGGGCCTACTCACGTCGATCCGTCAGGCCGCATGCCTGCATCTCCGGTGCTTTTCTCCGGCATCTACGATGCGGCGCGTAACGTGACTGTGGTGCTCGGTATCCTTCCGCGTCCGGAGAATCTGCCGGCCAACAGATTTCTGCAGGTGCTGATTTTCGAAAAAACGGGGAGCGGATATCGACGCCGCGCCGATGCGTTCGTGTCGACTCTGACTCCCGGCGACGTTCAGTTCACGATCAACGTTCCCGGCGACATGCGCGGCCACACGCTGCTCGCGCAGACCGAGAGCTATTTGTATCTCGATTACCCGCCGGTCGACTCCTCAGAGCTGAGCGAGCCGCTCTTTGTGATCCCCTGGCTCAACCCGCATTGGCGCCGATGAGCACGTACTCCGCGAAGGCGGTCGACTCCGGAATGGTGCAGCGTCATCGGCCGGCAGTTTACGTACAATCCGCGCAAGCATGTGGGCAATTGAGCAGACTGAGATCGGCCGCATCGTCGTTCCGCCGGAGTTGCCGGAGGGATTTGGGCTTTTCTACACGACCGTTGATTTCGAAGGCCGTTTAACCGCAGACGCTCCGACGCGGCTGATGAAAATCATCCGCGACCGATTCGGGATCGATGCGACGCTTGCGACGTGTACTCAGGTTCACGGAAAGAATGTCGTGCGCGCACAGACGGACCGCGAATGCGATTCATGCGACGGACTTTGGTCCTCCGACCGCGGTACCGCCCTCGGCATCAAAGTCGCGGATTGCTTGCCCGTTACGATCGCGGACATGCAGCGCGAAGTCATCGCCAACGTGCATTCCGGCTGGCGCGGCGCGGTGCAGAAGATTTCGGCGGAAGCGATCGATGCCATTGGCGGCGTAAGTCCGTCCGCGCAGGCGTGGCTCGGGCCATCCATTCGGGTCTGCTGTTTCGAAGTGGGCGAGGAAGTCGTCGACCAGTTTCGCGATGCGTATGCCGAGGCGGATTTGTTCGTTGATCGCGGCGGCGCGAAGCCGCATATCGATCTGCCGCGGCTCACGACCGCGCTCCTGACCGAGCGCGGAATCGCGCCGCAGAACATTCACGACTCCGGCCTTTGCACCCGCTGCGACGGATCGATCTTCCACTCCTACCGGCGCGACGGCGGCCGAGGTGGACGAAACCTTGCAATTGCGGCGCATTAAGTTGGCCACGTTCAAAGCACGTCTCCCTCGCCGCCGCACCGTCTTCAAGGTGATCTCGATCTCCGTCGTGGTCGTGATCGCGCTGATCGCGGCTCTGGCGCTCTACGTTTACAAACAGTCGGTCGGAAAGTTCGAGATCCGACGCCTCTCGCTGCCGACGCGCATCTTCACCGACTTCACTCCGCTCCACGGCGGCGTAGTCCTCGGTCCCGACGATCTCGCCGAAAAACTCAATCGCCTCGGATACCGCCAGGTCTCCGCGCTGTCGCAGGCCGGCGACTACGTTCCCGGATCGTCGCAAATCGACATCTACACGCGCACATTCACGCATCCCACCGGGCAGTATCCGTCGCAGCCGGTGCGTGTCGCCTTCAAATCCGGCAGCATCGCCTCGGTGGTCTCGCTCAAAGGTGCAGCGCCGATCGACAACGCCGCGCTCGAGCCGGAGTTGTTGACGTCGATCCTCAGCGACCAGCTCGAAAACCGGCGCCCGGTGACGCTCGATCAAGTGCCGAAGAGTTTGCAGGATGCGGTCGTCGCGACCGAGGACGTGCGTTTCTGGCATCACCCCGGCGTCGATCCGATCGGGCTGTTTCGCGCGCTCTTCCGTAACGTTCGCGCGGGCGGCGTCACCGAGGGCGGCTCGACGCTTACGCAGCAACTCGTGAAGAACTACTACCTCACCGGCGAGCGCACCTACAAACGCAAGGTGACGGAAGCGTTCATGGCGGTGATCCTCGACGCGAAGTATTCGAAGCGCGAGATCCTCGAGGCGTACCTCAACGACATCTACCTCGGCCGCAATCGTTCGATCTCGATCCTCGGCGTCGGCGAAGCGGCGCGCTTTTACTTCGGCAAGCCGGTTTCGGAGATCTCGCTCCCCGAGGCCGCGCTGCTCGCAGGCATGATCCGTGGCCCCAACAATTACTCGCCTTTCACGCACCCGGACATGGCCATGCAGCGGCGCAGCACCGTCCTCGGCTTGATGCTCAATCAGAAAAAGATTACGCGCGCGGAGTACGACGCGGCGATGGCTACGCCACTTCCGCCGAAGCCGTTCCGTCAACGCAGCGGACTTTCGTCGATTCCGTACTACGTCGACCGCGTGCTGCAGGAGATGGCGCACGACTACGGCATCAAGGACGTGAAGGGCCGCGGCCTGCAGATTTACACCGCGATCGATCTCAACGCGCAGGACACGGCGGCGCGCACGATCGAAGCGGGACTCAGCTCGTTGGAAAAGGGAAGCAGCCGTCTCCGTCGTCCCGGCCAGCCGCTGCAGGGCGCGATCATCAACGTCGACGTGCCGACGGGCGAGATCCGCGCGCTGATCGGTGGCCGCAACTACGACCTCAATCAATTCAATCGCGCGCTCAACTCGAAGCGTCAGATCGGATCGCTGGTCAAGCCGTTCGTCTACGCGACCGCGTTCGAGCCGAGTCTTTCGAACCAGAACATCACCCCGGCCACGCTGGTCAGCGATACGCGCTTCGTTCTCAAGCGCAAATTCTCCGCCGATTGGTCGCCGCGCAATTATGAGGACGTCTACCACCAGACGGTGACCGTAGCCGAGGCGCTGGAGCAGTCGCTCAACTCCGCCTCGGTGCGCATCGGGCTGGCGTGCGGTCTCGATCCGATCTCACGCACCGCGCACACGCTCGGCGTCGTCTCCGACATCGACACGAAGAATCCGGCCATGCTCCTCGGCGCGGTCGATCTGGCGCCGATCGAGATGGCCGACGCATACTCGACGATCGCGCGCCTCGGCTCGCGCGTGCCGCTGCACGCGGTCAAATTCGTCACCGACGACAAAGGCCGCAAGGTTTCCGCGGGCGATGAGATCAATCCGGTTCAGGTGTTTCCGGCGCGCGACACGTACATGCTCGTCACCGTGATGAAGGGTGTGGTCGATCGCGGCACCGCGGGCGTCACGCGCTCGATGGGCTTCCGCCTCGTCGCCGCGGGCAAGACCGGCACGACGAACGACAAGCGCGATGCGTGGTTCATCGGCTTCACGCCGAAAGCGCTCACGCTCACGTGGCTCGGCTTCGACGATAACGCGCCGACCGGCCTTTCGGGCGGCACGGGCGCCGTTCCGATCTGGACGCGCTTCATGCAGGCGACGATGGCGGGCCAGCCGAACGTCGACTTCGCGCCGCCCGAGGGTGTGGTCATGGCGCAGATCGACGAAACCAGCGGCGGTCTGGCCGTCCCGAACTGTCCGCAGCGCTCGGTCGTCACCGAGGCATTCAAAGCGGGAACGCAGCCGGGCAATCCGTGTCCGTTGCACAGTCCGCAGGCCGCTCCCGCGCCGGCGCTGGATCAGTTCGGAAATCCGATCGCGCTCGATACGGCCGGCATGCCGATCGTGCCCGAGACGACCACCACTGATACCCTCCCGCCGATTACGCCGGAACCGGGCGACACGACGCTGACCGGCGGCTTCTTCCGAACGGACACGGCGCCGCCGACGACAACGACGACAACCTCGACTTCGGAACCGCCGCGCCGCGAGCGCGACCTCGGCCGCGATCGCTCCGACCAGCCCCCGCCAAGCACGAATACGAGCGAGCCAACGCCGTCGACGAACACGAGCAGCACGACAAGCACCACGAGCACTTCGCCTCCGCCGCCGAGGTAGAATTCCGGCATGGGACTTACCGTGCTCAATGTCGACATCGCAAACGTTGCCCGTCCTGATGACACGCGTTCCGTCGAGTTTCTGATCGACTCGGGCGCCATCTACAGCGTCGTGCCTTCCGCGATCCTCGACGACCTCGGCGTTCAGCCGATCAAGACGGAAGACTTCCGGCTTGCCGACGGCTCGAAGATTTCGCGGCGCAAAGGTGTGGCTCTCTTTCGCTTCAAGGATCTCATCGGCGGCGCGGACGTGATCTTTGGCGAACCGGGCGACAGCAATCTCCTCGGCGCGTTCACTCTGGAAGCTCTCGGATTGGCACTCGATCCGCTTCGCCGCGAACTGCATCCGCTGCCGATGATTCTGGCGGGATGGCGGAGCGAGCCGTCATGATTTGAACATCAGATCGAGTGACTTCTCTCCGTTCCTTTCTCAACTTTTTTTGCCTTCGAGGGTAGGGACTGCCGCCTTTCCGTCACTCCTAAGTCAGGAGACGTTGATTGGTGATGGGCAACTCTGCCGCAAACGGTGCTGAAGAGCGCTTCCGGAAGTTGAAAGGGAAACCCTCTTCCGTCATCACGCGATGCGGCAGCAACCGTCGCCGTCTAGCGGCCGCGCGGCTGCAGGTAGGTTATTTTTCTGGAAGATCCGCGAAGAGCGCACACTTGTGGTGGGCGACGGTGACGAACGATCAGTCCGAATTCTCGACTGCGCATCCTCTCGATGCCGTGTATCGCGAGCACGAGAGCTTGCTGCGTTCGATCGCGCAATATCGCTTCCGCGTCCCGCCCTGCGACGCCGAAGCGCTGGTCCACGATATCTTCGCCTCCTTCCTCGAACGGCAGCCCGACGCCTACGACGTCAAAGCCTTCCTCATCGGCTCGATCAACAACGCCTGCCGCCACTACTGGCGGAAGCGGCAGCACGAAGAACCGCTGCTGCCGCATCACGAACTGACGCCGAGCGACGACGAGGCGGCGAAGCTGGAGCGATGGGCGCTCCGCCTCAGCCTCGGCGCGACGCTGGCCCGCCTCGGCGGCAAATGCAGCGAGACGCTGCGCCGCTATTACCTCCGCGACGAGAGCGCGGAATCGATCGCCCAGGAGCTTGACACGTCTCCTGCATATGTCTGGCAACTGTTGTCGTCGTGCCGCAAACGCGCGCGCCAGATCTATAGCGCCATCACCCGTTCAAGATCATGAGTCATTACACCGAAGACGAGTTGTCTGCCTACGCGTTACGCCCCGATGCCATCGATGACCGCGAAGGAGTCGAGCAGCATGTGGCCGCATGCGGCGACTGCCGCAGCACGCTCGACGTCATCGAAGCCTTTGACATCGCACTCCAGGATCCGCTTCCGTGGGAGATGGCCGAGTCGATGCCGGTCCGCCGCGACGCGCCGCCCGCGCTCCTCGATCACGCCCGCGCCATCGCCGCCGCCGACGCCCGCGCCCGCGAGCTGGTCATGCCGCTGGTCGATTCGGCGATCCGCTTCCGCGCCGCCCGTATCGACGACGACCCGCGCTTCTACACGCTGGCCGTGATCCGGCTTCTCTCGAAAGTCGCGAACGGCATGCACGAACGCCAGCCGCAGTTCGGCCTCGTCCTCGCCGACACGGCGCTGAACATCGCCGACAAACTCCCGGCGAATCTGCAGGCGCAGTCGGCCTGGTATGTCGGCACGGCCTGGAAAGAACGCGCGAACGCGTTGCGCTACCTCGGCCGCTTCAAAGAAGCCGACGAAGCGCTCGACCGCGCCGAGGAAGCGTTCGAGTCGGATGATCACGTGGAGCCGTTCGATCTGGCCATCGTGCAGTACGTTCGCGCGACGCTGTACTGCCAGATGGAGCGGTTTGAAGAAGTCGTGGCGCTCGGCCAGTCCGCGGCCGAGACTTTCCATCTCTACGGCGACACGCGCCGCTATCTTTCGGCGCTGCTCGTCGAAGGGCTCGGTTACTTCAACGCGGATCGCGATCGCGAATCGGTCGAAATCATGGAACGCGTGGCGGTCCTGGCGCGCTCCGCTTCTGAAATCGATCTCGTCGGACGCGCACTCCTGAACGCGGCGAACAGCTACACACGGATGCGCAATTACAGCAAAGCAACGTCGTGCTACGCGCAGGCGATCGGCGTCATGGAAGACCTCGACCTCCCGACGGAGAGTGCTCGCCTGAATTGGTCTTTGGCGACACTGAAAGTTGAACAGGGCGACTACGACGAAGGCATCGTCGGTCTCGAACATTCGCGCGTGAAGCTGCAGCAGCTGGGCATGGCGAACGATGCCGCTCTGGCGACGCTCGACCTCGTGGCCGGTCTCCTCGCCGCGGAACAGCCCGAGCGCGTCCCGGAACTCTGCCGTGCAATTACGCTTACGTTCTCATCGGAAGGAATGATGAGGAACGCGAAAAAAGCCCTTGCCTACCTGACCGAGGCGGTCACATCCGGCGACGCGACGCCCGAAGCGGTTCGCCATGTTCGCGCCTTCCTCGAGCATCTGCCTGAGCACCCGAACGAAGAATTTCAGCAGATCCAATAAAAAAGACTCAGGATTGTTTCTCCGGCGTCACTCTATTGGCAGGGCGCCCTTCTTGATCCGGTTTTAGAACCGACACGAGGAGGGTTTATGCAAAGTCAGGTCAAAAAGTTCGTTTTCGCAGTTTCCGTGGCTGGAATGCTGTCCATGACGGTGCCGGCGATGGCAGCGCCACGCACCAACGGCCCCGATCCGGGCTTCTTCGCGCGCGTCAAAAGCGTGATCGCGCACATTCTGGACATCGTCGAAATCAGGGGCTCCGTGCCTCCGGGCTGATTCCCGCACATCGACGGCTGCATCGTCCGCGGGGGTCGCGTTACCATCCGCATCGATGCGCACGATCGTCGTCACCGTCTCGCTTCTCATCGCCTCGAACGTCTTCATGACGTTCGCCTGGTATGCCCATCTGCGCAACTTGTCGTCGCGTCCGTGGTACGTGGCGGCATTTGCGAGCTGGGGCATTGCGCTCTTTGAGTATCTGCTGCAGGTGCCGGCGAATCGCATCGGATTTCATCAGCTCTCGCTGGCGCAACTGAAGATCGTGCAGGAGGTCGTGACGCTCTCGGTGTTCGTTCCGTTCGCCGTCTTCTACATGCGGCAGCCGATCAACCTCAATTTCCTGTGGGCGGGTCTCTGCCTTCTCGGCGCGGTTTTCTTCATCTTCCGGTAACCCATGCGTCTCTGGTCGCTCCATCCGCAGTATCTCGACGCCAAAGGTCTGGTCGCGCTCTGGCGTGAAGGATTGCTCGCGCAGGCGGTGCTGGCGGGGCAGACCCGCGGCTATCGCAATCATCCGCAGCTCGAACGTTTTCGCGACGACGCCGGCGCGATTGCGATCTATCTGCACCACGTCGTCGACGAAGCCGAGTCGCGCGGATACAACTTCGATCGTTCGAAATTGCCTCGAAGAAAATCCGCGCCGCCGATCGAAGTCGCCGATGGACAACTCCGATTCGAGTGGCAGCATCTGACCGCGAAGTTACGCGATCGCGATCCCGATCACCTTGCCCGCTTCGCAAAAATCACGAAGCCGCTGCCGCATCCGTTTTTCGTCGTTGTTCGCGGTTCTGTTGCCGCATGGGAAAAGGTTCACGTCTGAGCGGGCTACAATTTCCGCTTCATGCGCATCCTTGCCGACGTTGCCGTCGTCATCGTGGCCGTGCTGCACCTCGGCTTCCTGGTTCTGGAGATGTTCCTCTGGACGAAGCCCTTCGGCATGCGCACCTTCCGTCTCTCGCCGGAAATCGCGCAGGCCTCTGCCGGACTCGCCGCGAATCAGGGCCTCTACAACGGATTTCTCGCCGCCGGCTTGTTGTGGGGTTTATGGAGAGGCGATTTCGCAACCACTCTCTTCTTCCTCGGCTGCGTGATCGTGGCCGGCATCTTCGGCGCCTTCACCGCTAAGCGGTCGATTCTCTGGATTCAGGCTTTCCCCGCTCTGCTCGCGCTCATCGCCGTCATCGCCGCGCATCGAGTCTGACGCCATGGAACTTCTCCTCTGGCGTTGGAGCACGACCGCGCAAATCACCTCGGAGCTGATGATCGCGGTCTTCTTCGTCGTGCTGGCGCGATCGGTTCGACGCGTCGAGATGCGGCCGTGGATTCAGGCCTGGCTCTGGAACATCGCCGCGCTGTTCGTCACGATCGTCTTCTGGTTCGCGCAGCCGAAATCGCGCATCGCGTTCATGATCACGGTCTTCGGCTACACGTTGTCGAAGACGATCTTTTCGGTGCTACTGGTTGCCGGCACATGGAACTTCGTTCGGCGCCGGCCAGGTCTGGCGATGCGGCGCGTGGTGATGTTCTCCGTGATCGCCTACGCGATCGTCGCCGCATTGACGTTCGACCACATCGACAAACTCGGCACCGCGCAATCCGCGGTCATCGCACTGATCCTCGGCTTTGGCGCAGTGCTCCTTCTCATCACGCGGACGCCGGGCGCGGGATGGCTGACCGCGGGCTTGTCGATCCGAACCCTCCTTGCAATCAGCGAGACGCTCGCGCACGGCGCGCATCTGTTTCCGCAGCACTTCGTGTCGGAATCGGCGATCGGCATCTTCCTGGCGTCGTACTCCTCGTTCGACACCGGCGCGGAGTGGCTGATCGCGCTCGGCTGCGTGCTCATTCTTTACCGCACCATTCAACAGGAGCTGACGCAGTCGAACGTCGACCTCCTCGCCGCTCAGGAAGTGCTGCAGGAACTAGTCGACCGCGATCCGCTCACCGGACTCGCCAACCGCCGCGCTCTTCCTGACGTTCTTCGCAGCGTCTTCCGCACTGGGGCCACGATTCTCTTCTTCGATCTCAACGACTTCAAAGGCATCAACGACCGTCACGGCCACCAAACTGGTGACGATTGCCTCAAGCGCTTCGCGCGCGTGCTGCAAGCCAGCTTCCGCCCCGAGGATCACGTGATCCGCTACGCCGGCGACGAATTCGTCGTCATCGCGCCCTCCGCGGATCCGGAACAGATCCTCGCGCGCGTCGAGAACGTCCGCGAACGGCTGAAGTTCGAGCGACCGCCGATCAAGTTCTCCGTCGGCCACGCGACTCTTCCCGTCAATGGCGATGCCGAGGCCGCATTGCGGCAAGCCGATGAAGCGATGTATCGCCAGAAAGGCGCGGCCGGCGGGCGTTAGATTCCTCGGCTACGAAGCTTTCCGTCGCGTTTTGACAGGAGGCCGGGGCTCGCGCGTCACCAAGCGGTCGGCCAGTTCTGCTTCCACCTCGCGCAGGTGGCGCGCATAGCCTTCTGCGCCACCGTACCGCTCCAGAAGTTTTGTCCGCGTTTCGTGAATCTCTTCAACGAGCGGATCTCTGAAGTCTTTCATAGGATTTCTCCGAGTAATTCATACGGCGTGCAGATGAGCGGTGGTTCATAGCCACTCTCCCGACACGTGTCGTAGACAAGGGGTAATGTAACAGCGTTCGCGATGTGTTTGCAGTTCCACGTCGCCAGAAAATCCATTCCGTGAACTGTAGCGATGGCGATGTGCAAGGCATCGGTAGCGGCTTTCGCCGGAAGCTCGGATCGGCGGAGCAACTCGTCTTTCAACGCATGCGACGCGTCGGTCACGCGCAGAAGCGAAACGTCCTGAAGAAACCGCAGCCGTTCTGCCGCGAGAGACGGATCTCCTTCTCTCGCCTCGTCGACGACCGCGGCGGAAGCAAACAAAACAAAGTCGCCTCTACGTGATGTCCACCAGCGGCGAGTGAGCTCCTGATGCGCCGCAACTTGGAGATCGTTTCGATTCAGCCAGCCAACGAGGTAGCTGATCACGCTCGTCTCGATGTAAACGCTTGGCTTCACGGGCATCAGCTTACCGCTTCGGCCAACAAAGTCAGCGAGTTGTCGCGGGCTTCGATGGTAATCTGCCTCATCACGAATTGGAGGCAGTCATGACCGGTGTGATCGAACTTCTCGACGGCGAAATCAGCCAGCGCCATATGCTCAATCATCCGTTTTACCAGCGCTGGAACGCGGGCGAGCTGACGCGCGGCGAGCTCGAAGAGTATTCGCGGCAGTACTACCCGTACACGGTCGCGTTCCCGACGTTTCTCAGCGCGATGCATGCACACACCGACGACGTCGCCATCCGCCAGTACCTGCTCGAGAACTTGATCGAGGAGGAGCGCGGCTCCGAAAACCATCCCGAGCTCTGGCTCCGCTTCTGCGACGCCCTCGGCGTCGACCGTGCCGACGCCAAGTCGACGACGCCGAACGCCGCGACGTCCGACCTCATCGCCACGATGCGCAATCTCGCCCGCAGCGAGAAACTGCACGAAGGTCTGGCCGCGCTCTACGCGTACGAGTCGCAGATTCCGGCCGTTTCGAAGACCAAGATCGACGGCCTCGCTGCGTGGTACGGAATCACCGAGCCGCGCGACATCTCATTCTTCGCTGTGCACATGGAAGCCGACGTTCACCACTCGCAGACCGCGCGCGAACTTCTCGAAACGCTCTGCGACACGCCCGAGAAGTGCGAGGAAGCGCGTGCCGCGGCGACCGAGACCGTGAATGCGTTGTATCGATTCCTTGACGCTGTGAACTAGCTTCCGCCGCATTCCGCGCGAGACGGCGGCCCATTTAGTGTTCCAATAGGCCCAATGGGAACGCGTGGGCCGGCGTTTCTCCTTGCTTTTTTGCTGCTTTCGTTCGCTGACGCGTCGCGCGCGCAGGTGATGACGTACGTCTACCATGCGCCCGAGTCGTCGCTCGACGTTCGCTATCTGTATCACTGGGAGATTCTGAAGACGGCGCTCGAACGCACCACGCCGAAGTGGGGCGCGTATCGCATGGTGCCGTCCGGATTCATGACCGAGCGCCGGCAGGCGTTCGAGTTGAAAAACGCGACCGGCAAGCTGAGCGTGATGTATCTCAGCACCACTCCTGATTTCGAGCAGCACCTGATCCCGATCCGCATTCCGGTCGACAAAAACCTCGGCGGGTACTGCGTGTTTCTCATTCGCAAGGACGAGCAGCAGCGGTTTGCGTCGGTCCACTCGATCGAGGACCTTCGCCGGTTCACCTACGGACTGGGACTGGGATGGATCGACGTCGACATCCTGAAATCGAACGGCCTCAAGGTCGTCACGGGATCGAGTTACGACGGTCTGTTCGAAATGCTGGTCAACAGACGCTTCGATGTCTTCCTGCGCGCAGCCACCGAGGTGCTCGACGAATATGCGCAGCGAAAGAAATCGTTGCCGGCGCTCGCGATCGAGGACAGCATCATTCTTTATTACCCGCTGCCGATGTACTTCTGGTTTCCGAAGACGGAGGAAGGACGCCGGCTGGCCGCGCGGGCGGAGGAGGGGATGCGCATGATGATCGCCGACGGCACGTACGACCGGATCTTCGACGCCTACCAGCGGCGGAAGATCGAACAGCTGCGGTTGAAAGAGCGGCGCATTTTCAGAATCGCCAACCCATTCGTCGGTCCTGAGACGCCGTTTGCCGACAAGCGGCTGTGGTTCGATCCGCAAACGTGGAAGTGATGGGTCGCCGAAAACTCTCCGTCGCCGTCATCGTCGCCGCCACGCTCGTGACGGTGACGACGCTCCTGTTCGGCGTGCTGGCAGTGATCGGGTACGTCTCCGGAAATGCACGTGAAGTGGCGCGGCTGCGAATGGGCGTGGCAGCGCAGGCCGAAGAGCTGGCCGCCGCATTGGCGTTGCCGGTCTGGAACATCGACCGCGCGCAGATCGACAAAATCCTCGACAGTCAGGCCAGGACGCCGCAAGTCGAGGCGGTCGTCGTCGAAGCCGCGGGAAAAATCCAGGCGCGTGCCCGCGATGGCGCCGGCAACTTCGTCGCATCGGACGGCAACGTTTCTCGGACCGGATTGATGCTCGCGGAGCAACCGATCATTTTCTCCGGCGAGCGTGTTGGCAACGTGCGGCTTTTCGCCACGCCGCGCTACATTCACGAGCAGCTACAGAGCTCGCTCGTTTCGATGGCGCTGACCACGCTGGCCATCAATCTGCTCTTGATTCTCGCCGTCTACCTCGTCCTCTGGCGCGCGGTGGTGCGGCCGTTGACCGGCATCGAACAGTACGCGGCCGCGGTCAGCGGCGGTTCCGGCGATGCACCGGTCAGTCTCGCGCCGGTTTTTCCGAAGGAGCTTGCGAACGTTCAGTCGTCGATCGCGACGATGGTGCGGCTGCTCGAAGAGCGCTATCGGCAGTTGCAGGAGAGCGGGGAGCGCTTCCATTCGATCTTCGACGCCGTCAACGATGCCATCGTCATCAATGACATCGACAGCGGCGCCATCCTCGACGCCAATGCCGCGATGTGCGCAATGGTCGGCTATTCGGTGGAAGAGCTGCGCAGCATCGGCATCGGTGGGGTGAGCGCGGGCGATGCGTCGTTCACGGCCGCCGACGCGTTGGCGCGCATTCGCAAGGCGGCGGCGGGCGAAACGCAACTCTTCGAATGGCATTCGAAGCACAAAGACGGGCATCTCTTCTGGACCGAGGTCAACCTGCACGTGGCTACGATCGGCGGCATCAGGCGAAGCATCGTCGTCATTCGCGACATCACGCAGCGCAAGCAGATGGAAGAGGCGCTGAAGGAAGAAAAGGACTTGACCGACACTGCGGTCAACGCCATGACCGGCATCTTCTTCGTGCTGAACCGCCAGGGGAAGTACGTCCGCTGGAACAACACAATGGAGCAGTTGGCCGCCCTCGACGGCCAGCAGGTCGCGAACCTGGAAGTCGGCAATCTCGTTCATCCGGGCGATCATGAGAGCGTCATGGGAAAGGTCGCCGAAGTCTTCGAACGCGGATACGCGGAAACGGAAGCGCGCGTCGTTTTTGGCGATGAGGTGCGCGACTTCCACCTCAACGGACGCAGGATGGACGTCAAGGGAGAAGCATTCCTCGTCGGAAGCGGCTTTGACGTCACCGAGCGGCGGCGAGCCGAGGCCGAGCAGAAACGGCTGCAAAGTGCGGTGGAGCGATCGGCGGCGGAGTGGCAGGAAACATTCGACGCCGTCACCACGCCGATTCTGATCATGGAACGGAGCGGCGCCGTCGTCCGCGTCAATCGCGCCGCGCTCGAGTTGAGCGGATTGACCGAAGAGGAGATGGCGGGGCGGCAGATCGGTGGCATCGCCGCCGGCGAGCCGTGGCAGACCGCAGCGCAGCTGGTCTCCTATATCGCCGGCAAACGGCAGGGGACGACGGCGGAAACGAAGGACGCCGGCGGCAGAACCTGGGACATCATCATCTCCCATCTGGCCACGCCCGGCGACGGAGCCGATCGATTCATCCTCGTGCTTTGGGAGATCACCGGCATCGTCGAGCTGCAGGAATCGCTGCGGCGCAGCGAGACCCTTTCGGCCATGGGCACGCTGGTGGCCGGTGTGGCGCATGAGGTGCGCAATCCGCTCTTCGGCATCTCGGCAACGCTCGACGCATTTCACGAAGAGATGAGCCAGCCGGGTTACGAGGAATGCGGCGCCACGCTGCGGCAGGAGGTCAACCGCCTCGTGCACCTCATGCAGGAGCTCCTGGAGTACGGCAAGCCGGCCGCGCTCTCCATCGAGCGCGGCGACTTGCGGGCTGTCGTCGGCGAGGCCATCGACAGCCGCCGCGCCGCGGCACAGGCGGCGGGCGTGTCCATTCGAAACGAGATGCCGGCCACGCTGCCTGCGTTGCTGATGGATCCGTCGCGGCTGCGGCAGGTGTTCGAAAATCTCATCGACAACGCCATCCAGTACTCCGATCCGGGCATGGCCGTGGACGTCTGCTGCAACGTCGTCGATCACGCCGGGCGGCAGTGGGTGGAGTGCCGCGTCGAGGATGAAGGTCCCGGCTTCGGGCCGGACGATTTCGAGCGCATCTTCGAGCCGTTTTTTTCGCAGCGCGAAGGTGGAACCGGACTCGGTCTCTCCATCGTGCAGCGCATCGTCGAAGAGCATTCCGGCAGAGTCGTGGCGTCGAATCGCCCCGAGGGTGGCGGAAGCATCCGCGTGCTTCTGCCGCTGCCCGAGCACACACCGGCCACCCGGAGCGGCGCACAATGAGCGGGATGACGCGCAACAAGGTGCTGATCGTGGACGACGAGCCGGCCATCCGCATGGCCATTCGCCGCTTTCTCACGACGGCGGGCTTTGAAGTGTTCGACGCCGAAAACCGGATTTCCGCATTAACGCAGGCGCGCAAGGAGCGGCCGGACGCGATCATCCTCGACTACAAGCTGCGCGATTGCACCGCGCTCGATCTGCTGCCGGAGTTCAAAGCCATCGATGCCGGCGTGGCCGTCATCGTCCTCACCGCGCACGGCAGCGTCGAGCTGGCGGTTAGCGCGATCAAGGAAGGGGCGGAGCAGTTTCTGACGAAGCCGGTCGAACTGCCGACGCTGCTGGTGATCCTGAACCGCACGCTCGACACGCAGCGCAGCCGCCAGGCCGATCAGGCGGATCGTAAGAAAGAATCGCGCGATGTGCTCGATCCCTTCAACGGCACCAGCGCCGCCATCAAACAGCTCGAAGCCGACATCAGCAGGGTCGTGGCCACCGATCGTCCGATCCTGATTCAGGGCGAGACTGGAACGGGTAAGGGCATTCTCGCGAACTGGCTGCATCGCAACGGCCGGCGGCGGCAGGAGCCGTTTGTCGATCTGAACTGCGCCGGACTTTCAAAAGACTTTCTGGAGTCGGAGCTCTTCGGCCACGAGCGCGGCGCGTTCACCGGCGCGATTACGGCGAAGCAGGGGCTCTTCGACCTCGCGCACCGAGGAACACTGTTTCTCGACGAGATCGGCGATGTTGACCTGCAGGTCCAGCCGAAGCTCCTCAAAGTTCTCGAGGACAAACGCTTTCGTCGCCTCGGCGACGTCAAGGATCGTTTCGCCGACGTGCGGCTCATCGCCGCCACGCATCACGACATGACCGTCCTCGTGCGCAGCCGGAAGTTTCGCGAGGATCTCTACTTCCGCATCAGCACGATCGTTCTTCGCCTGCCGGCGCTGCGCGAACGCGTCGAAGACATCCCCATCCTCGCCACCGACATCCTCAGCCGCACGGCGCACGAGCTGGGGCACGGCGGCGCGACATTCGCCGACAGCGCCATCCGCGCGATGCAGCAGTATCCCTGGCCGGGCAACATCCGCGAGTTGAAGAACGTGCTGGAGCGCTCGCTGCTGCTCAGCGACCGCAACGAGATCCGCCGCTCCGACCTCCGCTTCGAATCCCCATCCGGCGACGGCGCCGCCGACGACACGCGCCTGACGCTGACCGAGGTCGAGTCCCGCCACATCCTGCGCGTGCTGAAAGAGGAAGACGGCGTCATCGATCGCGCCGCCAAACGGCTCGGCATCACGCGCAACACGCTGTACTACAAGGTGCGCAAGCACCGGATCACACTGCGGAAAGAGAGCTAGCGAAGATCCTGCTTCGCCACCACCGCCGCGTTAGCGGCTTCAAGAGGATAGCGAGGGGTGCGAACAGCTTCATCCGAGCACCCCTCGAATGAGAGGCGAGAATGAAGTGTGCCGCGTCAGCGGCACCAGATGGAGTGTCACATTTTTCCAGTGCCGCTGACGCGGCACGAAATTCGTGGCGTGCCTCCTTTCGAGGGGTGTTCGCTTCGCTCTCACCCCTCGCTACCTTCTGAAGCCGCTCCGCGGCGGTTTCCAAATCCACTGCACAAAGATTCGAAATCCGTGTTTGAAAATTTGAAATCCTGCCCGATGCGCGAGGGCCTCATTTCGAGCTAAGTCGTTGCGACGATAGGGCTTGATCTATTTGGCACTTCGTGGTCCCGCCGTTGCGATGTTTGGCGGACATGACACACGCCGCACAGCATCGCCAGACATCGAGAATGCTCCTCGTCGAGGACGAGCGGGTCGTTCTTACAGCACTCAAGAAGTTTTTTACCCGCGAGGGGTTTCATGTCGATTGCGCGCGCGAGTTGGAGGAAGCGGAAGCGCTGATCGCCACCTCGCACTACGCCATCGTCATCGCCGACCTGCGTCTCTCCTGGAGCTATGCCGTCGAAGGGCTGGAGATCCTGCGCTTCGTGCGGCATCACTCGCGCGGCACGCGGGTGATCATCCTCACCGCGCATACCGCTCCTGAGATCCAGCGCAGCGCACGCGCCCTCGGCGCGGAAGCGTTCCTGGCCAAGCCGACGCCGCTGCCGGAGATCGCCGCAACGGTGCATCGCCTGATGGGAGCCGCATCATGAAGCGCCGCACGCTGCTTCACGACATCCTCTCGCCGGGCGGCCTTTCGATTCTCTTCCAGCCGATCTTCGAGATCGCCGGAGGCGAGACGGTGCTCTTCGCGCTCGAAGCGCTCGCGCGCGGGCCGAAAGACTCCAACGTCGAAGCGGCCAACGTGCTCTTCGAATACGTTCGCCGCAAAGGGAAGGAAGTCGAAGTCGACCGCGCCTGTCTGGCGCGCGCCATCGCCGCCGGTGCGGGAGTTCCGGGATCGCCCGCGATCTCCGTCAACGTCCACGCCTCGACTTTGGAGCGCGATCCGAACCTCGCGGACTTCCTCGTCGAGACCTGCAGCACGCACGACATGCCGGTGTCGCGGTTGATCCTGGAGATCGTCGAGCAGCAGAAGTTCTGGGACGAGCGCGCCTTCTTCGATGCGCTCAACGACGTCCGAGCCCTCGGCGTCCGCATCGCGCTCGACGACATCGGCATCGGCTACTCCAGCCATCGCATGCTGATCGAAGTGCGGCCGGATCTGTTCAAGATCGACCGCTACTTCATCACCGACTGCACCTCCAAGCCGTCGTCGCGCGCCGCGATCGAATCGATCGTCCTGCTGGCCTCGCGGCTGGGCGGGCGCGTGGTGGCCGAGGGGATCGAGACGCTGGCTGATTTCGACACCGTCACCTCGCTCGGCATCGACCTCGTGCAGGGCTTCTATTTCGCGCGTCCCGCTCTTCCGCTGACCGCCGGCGGCGGCAGTCCCATCGTCCATTCCGCAACTTACGAAACGAACAGACAGGAGCATGCCTAATGAACCGCAAAAAAATTCTTCTCGTCGATGACTCGAGCACCATTCTCATGATGGAGAAATTCATTCTCCGAAACGGTCCGTACGAAATCGTTACCGCAACCAACGGTGAGGAGGGAGTGCTGAAGGCGGCCGAGCACATGCCCGACCTCATCCTCCTCGACGTGATCATGCCCAAGATGGGCGGCTTCGAAGCGTGCCGCCTGCTGCGCACCACGCGCGCCACCAGCGAGATCCCGATCATCATGGTCACCACGCGCGGCGAGGCGGCTAACGTCGAAGCCGGCTGGGCAAACGGCTGCACCGACTACGTCACCAAGCCGATCAACGCCATCGAGCTGCTGGCCAAGGTCCGCAACTTTCTCGGCGACGAGGTGACCCAGTGATCAAGCCTGCCGAGGGGAAAGATCGCTCGTACATCACCGCCGTGCAGGAGGAGCTGCAGCAGTACACGCAGGGCCTGCTGCGCGAAAACGAAAAGTTGCGCGCGATGGCGACGACGCTGGAGAGCGCGAAGCGCCGGCTGGAGCTGGAAGTCATGGAGGCGCGCGTCGTCCTGGAGCAGAAGGACGAGCTGCGCCGCGCCGCCGAGGCATTCGAAACCGAGCGGATGGAAATGCGCATGCAGCTCGACCGCGCGCAGCACGAACGCGATGAGGCCACGCACGAGATCGAGCGGCTGCGCGCCCGCTTCGAAGACGTCGAACACGAGAACGAGACGTACGCAAAGCAGTACCACCAGATCGAGATCCAGAGCAGCAACCTGTCGAATCTTTACGTCGCTTCGTATCAGCTTCACGCCAGCGTCGAGCGCGAAACGGTGCTGACCACGATTCAGGAAATCGTCGTCAACCTGATCGGCTCCGAAGAAGTTGCCATCTTCGAGTTCGCCGACGATGCGAACGAATTCCGGCTGGCGTCGTCGTTCGGCGTCGATCTGTCGCGGCTGAAGAGCTTCAAAGCCGGCAGCGGACCGATCGGACAGAGACTCCTCGGCGGCGAGGTCTTCGTCAACGATGACGTTTCCGGCGGCGAGGACAAGTTGACGGCGTGCGTTCCGCTGCGCGTCGGCGAGCGCATCATCGGCGCGATCCTGGTCTTCCGCCTGCTCGAGCACAAACAAGGATTACAGCCGGTCGATCACGAGCTGTTCGAGCTCCTCGGCATCCACGCGTCGACGGCGCTCTACTGCGCGAATCTTCACGAACTCACAGCGGCGGCGGTGCGTTGATGACTGCGCCGAATCTGATGCGGGACGCGCGTGGCATCGACACTCTTGTCGGTGCGATCGATCCGTCCGAGAAACTGCGGACCGTCTATCTCTATCCCGGCCAGGTCTTCACCGCCAGCCAGCCGCTGCTCGTGTCGACGATCCTCGGTTCGTGCATCGCCGTCTGCCTTTGGGATGAGAAGGCGCTCCTGGCCGGCATCAATCACTACCTGCTTCCGAGCGATCCGCTGCGCGCGCAGACCGACCTTCGCTACGGCAACGTGGCCATCGAGCGATTGATCGACGAGATCGTTTCGGCCGGCGCGTCGACGCAGCGGCTCGTCGCGAAAATTGTCGGCGGCGCGTCGATCCTCGGCAGCGGCGGCTCGACGCGGCAATCGATCGGCGATCAGAACGCCGCCGTGGCGCGCCAGATCCTGCAAAAGCACGGAATCGCCACCATCGCCGAACAGACCGGCGGCCAGCGCGGCCGCAAGCTGCTCTTCCACACCGGCAACGGCTGCGCGTTCACGAAGGAGATCTGACGATGAGCGAATTCAGATTTGACGAGAACGATCGTCAGGAGCTCATCGACGCCTTCATCGGCGAGACGGAGGAGATCCTCGACCAGATCGAGCAGACGCTGCTCCGCCTCGAACAGACGCCGGAGAACGACGAGTTGCTGCACGACATTTTCCGCGGCGTGCACACGCTCAAGGGCAACGCCGCCTGCCTGCAGTTCGACGATCTGACGCAGGCCGCGCACGTCATCGAGGAGTTGCTGGACGGCATGCGCGAAGGGCGCATCGAAACCAGCGTGGCGCGCATCAGCCAACTGCTCGAAGCGGTGGACGTCCTGCGCGACGTCGCGGTCCGCTCCGTCAACGGCAACGGTGCGCTCACGGACGTTCAGAACGCCATCCTGCTTCGCCTCACCGGCGGCGCGATCACGACCGACATCTACGCGCAGCAGATCGCGCGGTCATCGCGTTCGGCGCGCACGCTGCGCGTCGGCATCGAGAAGCTCGACCGCATGCTCGATCTTGCCGGCGAGATCGCCACTGTTCGCGGCAACGTGCGCCAGATCGCCGAGGACAGCGGCGACGAGAAATTGCTCGACGCCATGCGCGAGCTCGATCGCCTCAGCTTCGATCTGCAGGAGGCCATCATGAACGTGCGCCTCGTGCCGGTGGGGCCGTCGCTGCGACATTTTCACCGCGTCGTGCGCGATCTGGCCGCGTCGCAGGGCAAGCGCGCCATGCTCGTGCTCGAAGGTGAGGACGTCGAAGTCGACACAACCGTCATCGAGCAGTTGAAGGATCCGATCACGCACATGATCCGCAACGCCGTCGATCACGGATTCGAATCGGCGGACGTTCGCGTGGCGCGCGGAAAGAACGCGGTCGGGACGATCCGCATCACCGCGCTGCATCAATCGGGCGGAATCGTGTTTCGCATCAACGATGACGGCGGCGGTTTGAACGAAACCGTCATCGCCGAGCGGACGCGCGAGATCGGCATCGATCCGGAGCGGCTCTCGCGGACGGAGTTGTGGAGCATGACTCTTCGGCCCGGCTTCTCGACGGCCTCCGAGGTCAGCGACATCTCCGGACGTGGAGTTGGGATGGACGTCGTGCGGCGCAACGTCGAGTCGCTGCGCGGCACGCTCAGCATCGACTCGCAGGCCGGCAGCGGTACGACGATCGACATCCGCCTGCCGTTGACCGTCGCCGTCATCGACGGATTCGCCGTCGGCGTCTGCGACGAAACGTACGTCATCCCGATCGACACGATCGTCGAATGCACGGAGATGACGGCTGACGCCGAGCGCGAAGTCGGCGTCATCAATCTGCGCGGCGAGCCGCTGCCGTTCGTGCGGCTGCGCAGCATCTTCGGCTTCGAGGCCGCGGACGACGCGCGCGAAAACGTCGTCGTCGTCGAGCACCAGCACGGCCGCGCCGGAATCGTGGTCGACCGCCTCTTCGGCAGCAGCCAGGTGGTCATGAAACCGATGGTGCGTTTCCTCAATCAAGTCCCGGGAGTGGCCGGTTCGTCAATCCTCGGAAACGGGCGCGTGGCCCTGATCCTCGATGTCCAGGAAATCATCCGCCGCGCCGCTGACAGCGCCGCTGCAACCAGAGGGAGTCAATCATGAACTTCAACATTCGCCGCCGGCTGATGGCCGGATTCTTCGCCGTCGTGCTGCTTGGCGCCGCCGTTTCCGTGGCCGTGCTGCAACTGCTCACCACCAGCATCCACCAGCTCGAAAACGTCGTCGGCGTCTCCGACACCATTCGCCAGCAGGGCCTCAAACTCCGCTTCGACATGATGACCATGAGCGACGGAATCCGCGGCTATCTCATCGATCCGTCCGACAAGAACGAGTTGAAGCGCAAGAAGGACGCGGACGACGAGTTTCTCAAGGACGTCACCAGGATTCAGCAGCTGGCCCCGGCCGGCGAAGTGCGCGACCTCATTCAGCGCGCCGCCGACATGGATTCAACCTCGGTCAACAAACTCGAAGACGAAGTGCTGCAACTGATCGGCGACGGCAAGGCGGAGCTGGCCAAGACCAAGTACGAGACCGAATATCTCCCGGTCCGCCATCAGCAGGAAGAGATCATCAAGCAGATGGAGCAGGCCACCGAGCGCCTCGCCGACCAGGCCTTCACCGCCGCGCAGAATCGATATCAGACGGTGCTCACGCTCACGTACACGCTGGTCGTTCTGCTGGTCATCCTCGGCGTCATCCTGTCGCTGGCGATCTCCGGGTCGATCGCGAAGCCGGTCGTGCGGATGGCCGAATCAGTTCGCCGCGCGGCGAAAGGCGACGTCAGCGACGAGCTCGAGTTCGATTCCCGCGGCGACGAGCTCGGCGAGTTGAGCGTTTCGATCAACTCGATGTACGCGTACCTCAAGGAGATGGTCGCGGCGGCCGAACGGATGGCCGGCGGCGATCTGAGCGTCGACGTCAAGCCGCGTTCCGATGCCGACAGTTTCGGCCAGGCATTCTCGAAAATGATCGCGCGCCTCGTCGAAGTCATCAGCCAGGTTCGCTCCGCCGCCGGCGCGCTGTCGTCCGCGGCCAGCCAGGTCTCGTCGACCGCGCAGTCGGTGTCCAGCGGCAACAGCCAGCAGGCCGCGGCGGTGCAGGAAACCACCAGCAGCCTCGAACAGATGAACGCCTCGATCGCCCAGAACGCGCAGAACAGCAAGCAGACGGAATCGATGGCCGTGAAAGGCGCGCGCGACGCCGAGGAGACGGGGGAGGCCGTGCGCGAAACGGTCGCGGCCATGAAGTCGATCGCCGACAAGGTCTCCATCATCGAAGAGATCGCGTATCAGACCAACCTGCTCGCGCTCAACGCCGCCATCGAAGCGGCGCGCGCCGGCGAGCACGGACGCGGCTTCGCGGTCGTTGCCACCGAGGTGCGCAAGCTCGCCGAGCGCAGCCAGGCATCGTCGCGGGAAATCGGCGCGCTGGCATCCAGCAGTGTCGTCGGCGCCGACCGCTCCGGCACGCTGCTGGGCGAGCTGGTTCCCGCGATCCGCATGACCGCCAGTCTCGTGCAGGAAGTGGCCGCGGCGTCGAACGAGCAGGCCACGGGCGTGTCGCAGATCAATCGCTCGCTCTCGCAGGTCGATCAGGTCACGCAGCGCAACGCCTCGGCGTCCGAAGAGCTCGCGGCAACCGCCGAGGAGATGGCGGCGCAGGCGGACGGGCTGCAGAGCCTCGTCGAGTTTTTCCGCACCGGCCACGAACAACAAATGCCTGTGAAAGTGGCGCCGGTTTCGGCGACGATTGCAAAGCCCGCGATTCACGTCCCCGGCAACGGCCGCGGACACTACGCAGACTTCGGGAGTTTCTAATGAAAACGCTGATGCAATTCTTTCGTCGCCTTTTCGGCAAAACGGTTCGGTCGCGCAAGCGCAAGCGGACGATGATGCTGCTCTCCGCATTGCTGCTCGCGCTGCCGATCGCACTGCCGACAATTGCCCAGAACCCGCCGCCGGAAGCCGAGTCGCAGATCCAGGACAACAGCTTCCTCATCGAGGAGGCCTACAACCAGGATCCCGGCGTCGTGCAGCACATCCAGACGTTTTCGCGCGCCACGCACGGCGGCGACTGGCTCTACACGTTCACGCAGGAGTGGCCGGCGCCGACGATCAAGCACCAGCTCAGTTACACGCTGGCGATGGCGAACGTCGATGGCGAGCAGGGAATCGGCGACGTCGCGCTGAACTATCGCTATCAGTGGATCGGCGACGCCGATGCAAAGGTCGCGGTCTCGCCGCGATTCAGCGTATTTCTCCCGACCGGCAATGAGCGCCGCGGCCTCGGCAGCGGCGGCACAGGTGTGCAGGTCATGCTGCCTGTAAGCACTGTGCTGACGCCGTCGATCGTCGCCCACTGGAACCTCTCCGCGACGACGATTCCGTCGAAACACACGCACAACATCACAGCCGGCAATAGTTTCGTCTGGCTCGTCAATCATCGCTTCAATGCCCTCGTCGAAACGCTCTGGTCGCGAACGTCGGACCGCAGCGGCCACGATTCACAGACCACTGTGAGTCCGGGGATCCGCTGGTCCTATGACTTTCCGAGCAAATTGCAGATCGTTCCGGGGCTCGCATTTCCGATTACCAATCACGGCGGAGGAAAGTCTGTCTTCCTCTATCTCAGTTTCGAACATCCCTTCGTAAAGCAGCCCTAATTCACCACACAGTCATTTCAATAACACTCGCCGGAAACGGCGAGTCAGGAGATCTCCATGTCAAATCGCATCCAAGTCTGTATGTTTACGCTGTTTCTGTCGGGATTTATCGGTACCGCATCGGCGTCCGATTGGCGCAATGAAGTCAACCAGAGTGCGGCGACGCTGCGCTCCGGTAATTACTCCAATTCTCTGAAAATCGCCGACCAGGTCCTTTCCTCGATGGTCGAGCACCTCGGTGCCGGCGGAGCCGATGACACCATGCTCGCCACCGCGCTTACGCATAAGGCGCTGGCGAACGCAGGTCTGGGAAAAATCAACGAAGCTCTCTGGTATTGGTACATCGCTCAGGAAATTTCGCCTGCTGTCGCGAAGAGCGATCTCTCGTCGTTCGGTGCGCCCGGCGAGTTTCTCAAGAGACACCCGTTCGCAGAAGTCGACTCACCCACCGGCCGCGTCACACCGGCGCGCATCGTCAAGCAGGTCGTGCCGAAGTTTCCCCCGGGCGCGTCAAAGTTCGGCATTGCCGGCGATCTCGTCGTTCAGATCGTGATCGATAAGAACGGCCAGCCGACGCTTCCGCGCATCGTTCGCGCCCTTCCTGCTCCGACTCTCTCCTTTGTGGCGCTCGAGGCGCTGAAGCACTGGCAATTCGAACCGGCGCGCCAGAACGGCGAGCCAGTCCCGATCGTTTTCGATCTCACTGTCCATTACAAACTTTGATTACAAAGGAAACGTCATGTTCAACAATATGAAAATCGGAAAGAGACTGGCGCTTGCGTTCGGAGTCAGCATTGTGTTGGTCGCCGTGGCCGGGCTGACCGGATTCTGGGGCTTGTCACAGACGGTAGAAACCACGTACGGAATCCTGCATCACGATGCGAAGCTGATGCAGGAAGCATCAGCAGCGCAGGTCAACGGCCTGGAGCTGAGGCGCTACGAGAAGGACTCGTTTCTCAATATCGGCGATCAGCAGAAATCGGCCGATTATTCGGACAAGTGGAAAGCGGAGCACGCCGAACTCGACGCCCATCTGAATACGCTCGAACAAACCACCACTCTTCCGGCCGACAAGGAGCTGGTGCGCGGCATCCGCAGCGACCTTTCCACGTACACGATCGGCTTTCAGTCAGTCCTGCAACAGATTTCCGAGAAGACGATCAAGACTCCCGCGGACGCCAACGCTGCGATGGTGCCGTTCAAGGACGACATCCGCCGCATGGATACCGCGCTCGAAGAATTCGCCACGAAAAACAACGAGCGCATGAACTCGAAAGAGAAGGTCGTGCTCGATTCCGCGGCCCGCACCCGCAGCACCATGTGGGCCGTCTTCATCGCCGGCATCCTCATCGTTCTCTTCATGACTGTCGCCGTGACGCGCAGCATCACGCGCCCGATCCTGGAGGTCGTCACCATCGCCGAGAAACTGGCGGAAGGGGAGTCGGACCTTCAGATCACGTCATCCAGCGGCGACGAGACAGGAATGCTCCTCGGCGCGATGAAGAAAATGATCGCCTCGAACAACGAGATGGTGGCCGCGGCCACCGGCATCGCCTCGGGCGACCTGCGCGTCCGCGTCACGCCGCGCTCCGATCGCGACGCGCTCGGCTCCGCGCTCGCCAACATGATCGAGCGCCTCACCGAGATCATCGGCGAAGTTCGAAGTGGCGCAGCGTCGCTGACCGTCGCGTCGTCGCAGATTTCCTCCAGCGCGCAATCGCTGTCGCAGGGCACCAGCGAGCAGGCATCCTCGGTCGAAGAGACGACGTCGAGCCTCCAGGAGATGAGCGCGTCCATCACGCAGAACGCCGAGAACAGCGGGCTGATGGAGCAGATGGCGGTGAAGGGAACCGCCGACGCCGACGAAAGCGCGCAGGCCGTCAAGCAGTCCGTCGAGGCGATGACGAAGATCGCGCAGAAGATTTCGATCATCGAGGAGATCGCCTACCAGACGAACCTTCTCGCCCTCAACGCGGCCATCGAAGCGGCGCGCGCCGGCGAGCATGGCCGCGGCTTCGCCGTGGTCGCCACCGAGGTGCGCAAGCTCGCCGAACGCAGCCAGGTCGCGGCGAAAGACATCGGCGGGCTGGCCACCTCCAGCGTCGACGTCGCGCAGCGCTCCGGCCGGCTGCTCACCGATCTCGTTCCCACGATCCGAAAGACTGCCGATCTCGTTCGCGAAGTCACGGCCGCATCGCTCGAGCAGTCGGGCGGTGTGTCGCAGATCAATCGCGCCATGACGCTCGTCGATCAGGTCACACAGCGCAACGCCTCGGCATCGGAAGAGCTGGCGTCGACGGCGGAGGAGATGTCCTCACAGGCCGAGGCGCTGCAGCAGACGATCGCGTACTTCAAGACGAACGGCGATCGCGAAGTCGCGCCGCCGCGCAGCACCGTCGCTCCCTTCCGTCCCGCGCACCCGCAACCCGCCGTCGCGCGTCCCGCTGCGCCGGCCGCCTTCGTCGACTACACGCATTTCTAGGAGAGGCCATGCAAGCGAACGATCAATACCTCACATTTTTTCTGGCCGGCGAGGAGTACGCCATCACCATCCTCCAGGTCACCGACATCATCGAATGCGGCGCCGTGACGCGCGTGCCGGGCACGCCGGCGTGGATTCGCGGAGTGCACAATCTTCGCGGCACCGTCGTTCCGGTCATCGACCTGGCCATCAAGTTCGGATTGCCGCCCACCGAGGTCACGCGCCGCACGTGCATCGTCATCGTCGAACTGAAGGCTGACGACGAGACGCTGATCATGGGCGTGATGGCCGACTCGGTCCATCAGGTCGTCGATTTCACCGCGGAGCAGATCCAGCCGGCGCCTGCATTCGGGCCGCGCGTTCACGTCGATTGCCTGCTCGGCATGGCCAGCAGCAACGGCAAGTTCGTTCTGCTGCTCGACATCGATCGCGTCTTCTCCTCGGACGAAATCGTCGTCGCCGGCTCGACCGTCGTTGCGGATGAAGTGACCGACGCCGCCGCGGTCATCGCAGGTTAGCCATGCACGACGCAACCGCCATCCGCCCGCTGTCCGACCGTGAGTTTCGCATGCTGCAGCAGTTCATTTATCGCGAGGCCGGCATTCATCTTTCCGAGGCCAAGAAGGCGCTCGTCAGCGGCCGCCTCGGGCGCCGCGTGCGCGCGCTCGGCTGCCGCGACTTCACCGCGTACTACGAGCACGTCGTGGCGGATGGCGCGGAGCGGACGGCGATGCTCGACTGCATCTCGACGAACGAGACGCGCTTTTTTCGCGAGCCGCAGCAGTTCCATTTTCTCGAGGAGTCGGTGCTGCCGCAGTGGCGGGCGGCGGGCGACGCAGGCCGGATCCCGAAACGGATCCGCGCCTGGAGCGCTGCCTGCTCGACCGGCGAAGAGCCGTACACGCTGGCGATGGTGCTGGCCTCGCACTTTCCGTCGACCGAGGGATGGTCCGTCGAGATTCTGGCGTCCGATCTCTCCACGCGCGTGCTCGCCGCCGCGCGCGACGGCGTGTGGCCGATCGAGCGCAGCAACGACATTCCGGAGCGGCTGCGCAAGGCCTACATGCTGCGCGGCGTGCGCAGCGAAGAAGGGCGCATGCGCGCGCATCCGTCGCTGCAGTCGATGATCGAGTTCCGCCGCATCAATCTGAACGATGACAACTATGGAATCCGCGGCACGTTCGATCTCCTCTTCTGCCGCAACGTTCTGATCTACTTCAATCGCGAGTCGAAAGAGCGCGTGATCCGGCGTCTCATCCACCATCTCTCGCCGGCCGGCCTTCTCTTCCTCGGCCACTCCGAGAGCCTGGCCGCCAGCAACTTCGGCATGGAGCACGCGGGCCCGACGGTCTATCGCCGCGCCGGCGTTTAACGCATGCAGAAAAATCCGCTCCGCCTGCTCGTCGTCGACGATTCGGCTGTCATGCGCCAGGCCATGATCGCCATCTTCCGCCGCATGCCGGAGATCGAGGTGAGCGTGGCGGCCGATCCGCTGATCGCGCTGACGAAAATGCGCGTGTCGAGGCCGGACGTGATCCTGCTCGACATCGAGATGCCGCGCATGGACGGCCTGACGTTCCTGCGCAAGCTGATGGCCGACGATCCATTGCCGGTGGTGATCTGCTCCGCTCTGGCCGGACGCGGAACAGAGATGGCGCTTCGTGCGCTGGAAGAGGGAGCGGTGGAGATCGTGGGCAAGCCGCGCATTGCGCTGCACGACTTTCTCACCGAGTCGACGGAGATGTTCATCGACGTGATCCGCGCCGCCGCGAAAGCGCGCACGCCGCGCCGGATGCGAATCGAGAAACGCCATTCGCCCGACGTGATCCTGCCGCCGGCGCGCCCTCGTTTGATGCGCACCACGCGCAAGGTCGTCGCGATTGGCGCGTCGACCGGCGGCACCGAGGCGCTGCGCGAAATCCTCGAAGCGCTTCCGCCCGATGCGCCGGGAATGGTCATCGTCCAGCACATGCCGGAAGTCTTCACCGCCGCATTCGCGCAACGTCTGAATCAAACGTGCCGCATCGCCGTGAAAGAAGCCGCAGAAGGCGACCGCATCATCGACGGCCGCGCGTTGATCGCCCCCGGCAACCGGCACCTGCTGGTCGTCCGCGACGGCGCCGAGTACCGCGTTCACCTTAACGACGGTCCGCTCGTCTCGCGCCACAAGCCGAGCGTGGACGTCCTCTTCCGCTCCGTCGCGCAATCCGCCGGCCCAAACGCCGTCGGCGTCATCCTCACCGGCATGGGAAACGACGGCGCCACGGGCCTCCACGAAATGCGCGCCGCCGGCGCCGCCACGATCGCCCAGGACGAAGCAACGTGCGCCGTCTTCGGCATGCCCCGCGAAGCGATCATCAAAGGCGGCGTGGGGACGGTGCACCCGCTCAATGCAATTGCGTCCGCGATTCTCTCGGCCAGCGCGCAACGCGGGTAGCGGCTGCGGATGGATACGCGAGCTTCATGACGCACTTATGCCTTCGGCATCCTTGCTGACGTCGATGTCGTCCCAGCGAATTGCACGACGCCAAGGTGGGATAACCCCTTCCAACTCGCGGATCTTGTAGCCGAGGAAGGTATCGCGAAGGTCGGAGTCGTCGGGTTTTTTGTTGATGGTACCGAGCAGAAGGCTTGCTTCGGCACGCTGAGTCGCCGGTGAGCGCGAGGCATTCCAGATCATCTCTCGCGCCCAGAAAGGTGTCGCCGCGTCGCTGCAAGCGACGAAAAGACGCCCCGCAGCCCATCGGCGTTCCGTGCGTCGTTCGGAAAGAAAGCGCGCCAGCCAATGTTGAGCCCAAAGCTCGCGGTCGAGGCGACGGATCGTTGCCTCACCGATCGTTTTCACCCAAGGGGATGGATCTTCGTCAAGAAGTCGAGCACGGAGGTCCGCGTCAGCCGGCAGCCACCCTGCAATGTATCTGGCCCGCGCGCGATCAAGCTCTTCCGCGCTTACGAGCATTTCATGAACGATGGATGTCAGACGTGCGACCGACTCGACCCGCGCAGCCAGTGCGATCTCAATCAGTTCCGAATCCGAACGAGTGTCTCGAATGAGATCGCGCAGTATTGTTCGTGCCGTATCGTCGTCGAGCTCCTGGTCATGAAGCTCACAAAGGGCTGAGTCCAGCCCGTGCTTGGTGAATCGCGTGCCCATCGCTTGGCCGCGGTGAAATGGATAAGCCAGTTCCCATAACTGCGCTGCCGCGGGATGCGCGGTCTCCAATGCATGCTCCACAACCGGCGCCAGCAGGCCACTGTGAAGAAGATGCGCATAGATCGGTGACGACAGGAGCAACCGCACCCACGCCTCAAACGCTTCGTGCGGGACCTCGCGCGCAAGACTTGTTGGAAACTGCTCCGACCTTCCAATCTGCGAGTTCGGCTCGGAGAGGTGATTCGTGATTTGCACGGCGAGCTGGTGCAGTCCTTCTCTCACTGCTGCTTCGTTTGAGAGATCGGCGGCTGCACCCTTCGCTCGTGCCGTCTGTGGTGCTGAGAGAGCATGAATGACACCCATCGCGGTCAGGCCCTCGAAGCCCAATTTGCGGCTCAGAAGAAATGCATCGTATTGACGCGCGATCTCGGCGAAATTGCGCGCCACTTCCGTGAGAGAAGCGACGGCGTCAGGCGAGGTTCCTGGCGCAAGCCGCGACTTCTGAAGTAGTTCCATCGCGATGCCATCGTCATTTGCGATATCAAGACTGAGGTGCTCGATATCTATGGCTGTCAGATCCATCCCGCCGATCCATACGAGAAGGCAGCGACTCCGCTTGCGCTGGCGAGAATCCCCCTGCGCACGAACGGCGGCGATCGCCAGCCTTCGCAAAGCGTCGTCATGACCAAGTGCGAGTGGCTTGTACAGGGTGTGCCACTCCGCTTCGAATGGATGAGCAAGAAGAAGACGCAAGCGCTGCAACGCAGATGATTGCGCAACGACACACGCGTAACCTCGCTCGAGCGCATGGTGCATTGTTTTTACCTTTGGTATCGCGTGTAGGACGCTGCGCAGGAGTCTTCGCCGCAGCGAAGGTTTCAAGACAGCTAGATGTCCTGCGAGCACCCACGACCACGTCGGGTCGCCTTCTTCAATGCGACGTGGAATGTCGGCGAACAGTGCACGCCAAATGCGAACTCCCGCTTTCGGTGCCCACGCCGCGAGGGAGATTTCGATATCGCGTAGATCGAGATCGTCACGCGATTGAAAGTCTCCTGCGTGAAGCTGGCGTGATCCGGCAAATCGCTCGATCGCAATCCTCGCGAATTTCGCCCGCCACGCCCTTGATGGCGCGGGGCACTCTGGATCGATGGCGAGATGCGCTGTCTTCTCTGCCTCGTCGAGCGTCTGTTTCCAGTCACCGCTTCGCCCAACTTTCGCGAGTTCCTCTCGTCCGAATCTCCACCGCAAGTCGGGCCAGTCTCTCTGCGGAAGTCGAGCCAGCAAATAAGCCAAGTCTTCGCGTTGCGTTACAAGGATTAGATCTCGAAGAACGGCGATGCGTCGGGCGTTCGGCTGTGCTGCCCACGCCTCGACTTCTCCCTCATACCACGCCACATCGCTCGCTGCGAGAGTCCTGCGGATTGCTAAGTATTCAGCTTCATCAAGATACCCGCCGACAGCATTGCGTGAAGCGAGGAGTGCAAGTGCGTCAAGTGGGCCAAGCAAATCAGGGCGCTCCCAAGCCAGCGAAAGACCGAGGCGTTGACGTTCGCGAACGGATTGTCCTGCGCTCCGGTCCGAAACACGCAGTTCGAGATCCTGGAGCGAAGGTTCGAAAGGAACACTCTCAATGTCAGGCGGCGTCGCGCCTTCGTCGCCGATGAACCAATGAGCTCCGGCAGGGACGATGCGACACCATTTCCGCACTGCGCGAGCGACCGCGGTCGGGTTGCGATCGATTCCCGCGCGGATAATCGGTTCTGCAACCGTCAGGATGTTTTTATGGAGCGGTTTGCTTGAGGACAGCAGTCGGAGTATCGACTCAAGAAGGAGAGGCACAAGGCTCCGAAGATCATCGAGATCATCCTTCGAGAAGTTGCGTGCCGACAGCCATTCCGCCACGAGGAAGTCGAGAACTTCTGGGCGTGTCGTCGCGTCATTCGCAACGGCTGAAGTCGCGACTGCGACGCGAAGCCAACGAACCTTCTCGTCATCGCTCCGATGTGGTTGCAGCAGTTCATCGAGCGCGCGAATGGACTGAGATTCATCGGTTCTCAAAACAGTGTTTCGAATGAGAAGTCCCATCCCAAACTCAAACTGCGAAGGGTTGAGCGTGAAAAGGCCGTTCTGTTTCGAGAGAACACCTCGCGAGACAATGCTCTCGACCGAGGCGTCGACATGCTGCGTTACCGCGCCCACCCGGCTGCGAATGGTTTTGAGATCGAGCCTTCTCTGGTTCAACCACTCCTCAGCGAGGCTGGTCAAAACCTCCTGCAAGGCTTCCGGCTTCAACTCCACGCCCGGCGAGCGCGGAATGACTTTTTCGCCCACGTCGAGAAAGCGGAGAACGTCCGCCGTTACGACACCGAAGAGTGGCAGCTGTTTCCAGAACCGAACGGCGAGGCCGAAGTAGCGAGGATGCCGCATGAGATCCCGCGCCGATTCGGCCCACTGCGCAATGTCATTCGCGGAAAGCGAACGGCGAGAAAGAGCTTCGTTAAACTCACGGTCGTTGAACGGTCCGAGATCGAAGCAGCGGTACGGACGGTTTTCCAGCCACCACCCGTTGTCGTCGAAGTCGTAACGACGGCAGGTGACGATGAGAGCAGCTTTCGCTTGACGCACCACGACCGGTACAGCCGTTGCGACAGCGATTCGAAATGGTGTCGGGTCGGTCGTGTACTCGTTCGCACCGTCGAGCACGATCACGCACCAAGGACGTGAACTTTCCTCGGCTGCGCGATGTTGTCGCTCAATCATCGCGTCGGCATGACCCGAAAACGATTGCATCGCACGGCGCACCTGCGCCTCAATCATCGTCGTCACATGCCCGTTGGCCGCTTTCACGTCATCGGACGAGAAGAAGAAAACTGGCAAGGTGAAACGAACTAGGTTTTCGGATAACCATCGATAGACGAGCCACGTTTTCCCGTCGTAGCGTTCGCCGACGACTACGCCGATCGGACAATGGTCTGTAGTTGCACATTCATCGAGCCACGTCGACAACTCCGATTTCAGCATCGCGAGCGATGGCCTCGGTTGGGTTGTATGGCGTTACGAAATTTGCTTGCGCATCTTGGACAATCTGCTCGTGCAAAATGGCGTTGTGCCTTCGGACGAAGTGACGCCAGGTCGGAAGGTCTCGCAGCGATATCTTGAGACGCTCTGTCCAGGCGTCAAACCCCGCCTCATCGCGAATTTCCTTCAGTTCTGCGCGGATCGCGTCTATGTTGGGCGATTCACGGCCTTGTTGCCACGATGGATCAGAAAGGATCGTCGTCGTCGCATCGACGTTGGTCGCTGCGAGCGCGACGATTTGGATCGTTTCGGGAAGCTTGGCTGGCGGCGACGCGTCCAAGAGCAAAATTCCGATGCCACGCTCTTCGCCAGCACGACGGAGGTCGTCGGCAGCTTGCGCTCCCACGGTGCAGGTTGCCGCAAGTACCCACAACTCCAACTCGCGGTACCTCAGGGCTGCGGTCGTCAAACCACCTAGCAACTCGCGCGTTGAAACATCGTTTTTGTGTCGCTTTACCTCCACCCCAAAAGGAACGTTTGCGATGGCATCTACGCCGCCCTGCGTTCCGGCCTGACAAAGCCGGACATCCTCGCCCGACAGGTCCATGAGCAAGCGTGAAACGAGCGCTTCGAGACTTTTTTCTCCACTCGCGCGAAGATTGCGCATCGCGTTAAGAGTGGGTGAGGGATGACGACCGGGGACAGATTTCATATCGTGGCGCGACAAGGATTCCGCATGTCTGCCGCCATTTCAAATCGTCATCGATGCACGCGCGGGGCGCGTGATTGAGAAATCACACTTCGCTCCTTCGGTGCTCGGGCGATCGACAATTCCACGTCGGATCGCAGCGGCGACCTACTCGTCCTCTTCCTCCAAGCCCTGACTGATCCGGAACACGTGCCCATCAGGATGCCGCACGTGCATCTCGCGCACGCCCCATGGCTCGTCGGTCGGCGGCCAGGTGATCTCGATTCCCTGTTCGATGCAGTGCTTGTGGATGGCGTCGACGTCATCGACCCAGATCGACATCCAGACTCCTTTGTTCTCGTCATCGTCGACACCGAATGTCGTGGGGATGTCGCTCTTGCCGCGGCCGCCCTGACCGTCCTGACAAAGGAAAATCTCGCATTTGCCGGAGCACACGCCGCCGAACGTCGGCGGATCGCCCCAATCCCACCCCTTATTCCAGCCGAGTCGTTCGAACCATTCGAAGCTCTCGACGAGGTTGGAGACGTTGAGAATGGGAGTGATCCGATGTGCGAGCATGCGCGTCATCCTTTCTGTAACTTTTCAATCCGCGCGGCGAGGCGCGGGTCGCCGATTTTTTCCGCGATCGATGCAAACGACCACGATGGAGCTTGCCACCGCAATTCGTCGACATCATTAAACAGCGGAGCGTTCGTCCGCAGCGTCGCCAGATCCTTGAACAGCAGCGCGAGCTCCCGCTTCTCGCCAAGCACCTCGGCGGGAAAGTCTTCGAGGCAGCCGTAGCGATTCAGAAGTTGCGCAGCGGTCTTCGACCCGATGCGCGGAATGCCGGGATAGCCGTCCGCGGCATCGCCGACCAGCGCGAGGTAGTCGGCGATCAGTTTCGGCGCGACGCCGAATTTCGCGCGGACGCCGGCGTCGTCGCGAATCTGTCCGCTCTTCCGATCGACCTGGACGACGCGATCAGCAACGACGCATTGCGCGAGATCTTTGTCCGGCGTCCAGATGCAGACTTTTTCCACCTCCGGATCCGCCGCCGCCAGAAACGCCGCCGAGGCCAGCGCGTCGTCCGCCTCCAACTCGACCATCGGCCAGGTGGCGACACCCATCGCCACGAGCGCTTCCTCGAGCGGATGAAACTGACGCCACAGCGCGTGATCGATCCCCGCGCCGGTTTTGTATCCCGGCCACAGATCGTTGCGAAACGACTCGATGACGTGATCCGTCGCCACCCCGATATGCGTCGCGCCTCCCTCGAGCATCTGCACGACCGTCCCGAGCACGCCCGCCACCGCCCCGAACGGCGGATCATCTTTGCGAAAACGCCGGATCCCGAAGAAGTGCCGGAACAGCTCGTACGTGCCGTCGATCAGGTGAACGATCATGTGGCGCGAACTTTACAGGGAACGGGTTCACGCGGAGGCGCGGAGACGCGGAGAAGCTCCGGTTTTCTCCGCTCATCCGCGCCTCCGCGTGAAACCGTTCCCTTTTGCCTACAGCACCGCCCCTCCACTTCGCACCACCTCCGCATAAAACTTCGCACTATCTTTCAAGGTCCGTTTGAGGCTAGCGAAATCCACATGCACGATGCCGAAGCGTTTGGTGTAGCCGAGGGACCATTCGAGGTTGTCGAGGAGGGACCAGACGAAGTAGCCGCGGACGTCGGCGCCTTTTGCGATCGCGTTCGCGACGGCGCGGATGTGCTCGCGGAGGTATTGGATTCGCAGCGGGTCGTTGACGACGCCGTCAGTTGCGGACGGAGGATCGTAGAAGGCCGCGCCGTTTTCGGTGACGTAGATCGGCGTCGGGCCGTAGCGGTCGCGGAACCAGAGCAGAACGTCGGTCAGCGCCGGCGCGTGAACTTCCCATCCCGTTTCGGTGTAGATCGACTGCGGCTGGCGCACGCGCGCGGCGCGTTCGACGACCTGCGCCGGATCGTTCTTCGTTACCGCGCGCAGGTAGTAGTTGATGCCGACGAAATCGAGCGGTTGTTTGATGAGATCGAAATCGGCGGCGGGAAACTCCGGCCACGCTTCGCCGAAAATGTCCTTCATCTCCTCGGGGTAGGCGCCGCGGAAGACCGGATCGAGATACTGCCGGTTCATGTACGCGTCGGCGCGGCGGGTGGCGGCGAGGTCGTCGTCGCTTTGCGAGTCGGGATACTTCGGCTCGATGTTCACCACGATGCCGATGGCGTGTTTGCCGACCGCGCGATACGCCTCGACCGCGCTGCCGTGCGCGCGCAGGAGATTGTGCGTGGCCAGCGGCGCTTCGAAAAGATTGCGATGTCCGGGCGCGAGCGCGCCGTGAAGATAGCCGCCGTCGGTGACCACCCACGGCTCGTTGAGCGTGGCCCACCATTCGATCTTGTCGTCCAGCGCGCGGAAGGCAACGTTCGCGTATTCGGCGAACCAGTTCGCGACGTCGCGATTCAGCCAGCCGCCGCGGTCGTCGAGTGCGGCGGGGAGGTCCCAGTGGTATAGCGTGGCCATCGGCAGGATGCCGGCCTCGCGCAGCGCGTCGACGAGGCGGCGATAGAAATCGAGACCTTTCTGATTCACGCGGCCGGTGCCGTCCGGAAGGATGCGGCTCCAGGAAATGCTGAAGCGGTACGCCTGCAGGCCGAGCGACTTCATGATCGCAACATCCTCGGCGAAGCGGTTGTAGTGATCGCAGGCGACGTCGCCGGTGTCGCCATTCGTCATGCGGCCGGGCGTGTGGCTGAAGCGGTGCCAGATGCTCGGGCCGGCGCCGTCCGCGAGCGGCGATCCTTCGATCTGATACGCGGCGGTTGCGGAGCCCCAGACGAAGCCGTCGGGGAAGCGGACATCGGTCATCGTTTCAATCTCCTCATTGACAGCACCAGAGAATGTGAGTAGCGTACCGCAAAATGTAACCGTTTACATCGCGAGCGACAAAACCAGATGCCGAGCAGGCCGCAAGTTCGCAACGTACGGCGCCGCCACAGCGCGGCCGCAGCGACGATTCATGACGTCGCCGCGCGCGCGGGCGTTTCCGTCGCAACCGTCTCGCGGGTTCTCAACGGCAAAGAGCTGGTGCGCGAGGAAACGTCGCGCCACGTTCGTGCCGCCGCCAAGTCGCTGCGTTACGTTCCCAACGTCGCCGCGCGGTCGCTCAGCATCCGCCGCAGCCAGACCATCGGCATCGTCCTGCCGGACGTGCACGGCGAATTTTTCTCCGAGGTCATTCGCGGGATCGATCTGGCGGCGCGGGCGCAGGGGTATCACATCCTCGTCTCCGGCTCGCACAGCGATCCGGCGCAGATGCTGAACGTCGTCGACACGATGCGCGGCCGCGTGGACGGGCTGGTGGTGATGGCGCCGGACGTGACGCTCGCGCCGCTCGACGAGCTGCGGTCGCGCGCGATGCCGGTCGTTCTGCTCAACTCCGCCACGCCGAACGGCGACGCCATCACCATCGACAACTACGGCGGCGCGCGGACGATGATGCGTCATCTGCAGGAGCTTGGACATGCGCGCATCGCATTCGTGCGCGGTCCGCAGCACAACGCCGACGCGCGCGAACGGCTGCGCGGCTACCGGCACGCCATGCGCGGGGTCGCCGCACCCAAGGCACTCGAATGCAACGGCGACTTCACCGAGGAGTCGGGATTTGCCGCTGGAAGCCGGCTGGCGGAATTGGAACCGCGGCCGACGGCTGTGTTTGCCGCGAACGACTCCATGGCTGTCGGCGTTCTGGCGTCGCTCTCCTCGGCTGGAATCAACGTGCCCGAGGAGATGAGCGTGGTCGGATTCGACGACATTCCGGTCGCGCGTTACGTCAACCCGCCGCTGACGACGATGCGCGTCGACATCGCCGAGATGGGACGCTGCGCGTTCGGCCTGCTCCTCAACGCCATCAGCAATCCTGGCGCGCACGCGCCGAAGCACGACCTCGTGGCCACCACGCTCGTCGTGCGCAAATCGTGCGGCGCTCCGAAACCGCAACCGAAACAAAACACGCAACCGCATCGTGCGGAACGCATTCTGAAGAATGGCCGAAAAAGGGTTCCCGAAAAAGGAGAGATGTCATGAGACGAACGTTTTTATTTTTTGCAGTGGCATTGCTGCTCGCCACGACCGTCTTCGCGCAGACGTCGACCACCGCGACGATTCGCGGGAAGGTGACGAATGACGCGGGGAGCGGCGTCGCGAATGCGGAGATCAACGCCGTGAATGCGGGCTCCGGTTTCGTGAAGACCGTGCATTCCGGTCCCGACGGTTCGTACACGCTGGCGGGTCTCTCGCCCGGCACGTACAACATCGTCGTGGCCGCGTCGGGCTTCGAGCCGAAGAGCCAGGACATCACGGTGCTGGTCGGCCAGTCGCTGGACATGGATCTCAAGGTGTCGACGACGGCAGTCCTGAAAGAGACGATTACCGTGGTCGGCAATCAGGCCGTGGAGACGCGCACGAGCGAGATCGCCACGAACGTGACCACGCAGCAGATCGAGAACCTTCCGCAGGACGACCGCAACTTTCTCAACTTCGCCGCGCTCGCACCAGGAATCCGCCTCTCGACGGATCCGCAGCGCAAGACGTTCGCCGGCGACGCGCAGGATCCGGAGCAGACCAACATCTTCATCGACGGCGTGAGCACGAAGAACGACGTGCTGCAGGGCGGAACGGTGGGGCAGGATTCCAGCCGCGGCAATCCGTTCCCGCAGAGCGCTGTGCAGGAGTTCCGCGTCATCACGCAGAACTACAGCGCGCAGTACGACCACGCCTCGAGCGCCATCATCACCGCCGTGACGAAGTCAGGCACGAATGACTTCAAGGGCGACGCGTTCGGCTTCTACCAGCCGAAGCAGTGGGTGGCGGCGACGAAGAAGAACTTCAAGTACTCGACGCTGACCGGCAATACGTCGTATCACCGCATCCAGCCGGGCATCAGCTTCGGCGGGCCGATCATCAAAGATCATCTGCAGTTCTTCGCCACGTACGAAGGCGACGACGAACAGGCTTCGAACGCGGTCGCGGTCACCATCCCCAAATATGCAGCGCAGTTCAGCAACTTCGCCGGCAGTTTCAGCAGCCCGTTCAAGTCGACGCTGGCCTTTGGAAAACTGAGCTGGCAGGCGGCCGCGAATCAGACGCTCGATTTCAGCGGCAATTACCGCCGCGAGCATGAGACGCGCGATTTCGGCGGCACGACCAGTTTCGAGTCGGCCACGAATTACAAGAACTGGGTCTATGGCGCGACGCTGCGCGATCAGATGATTTTCGGCAATGCACTGAACGAGGCCAGCGCCAGCCTGCAGACGTTCGGCTGGAATCCGGAGCCGCAGAATCCGGACCTGGTCGGCAAGCTCTATTTCGCGCCCGGCTTCGCCACGATCATCCGCACCGGCGGCAACAGCACGCTCCAGGATTTCGATCAGCGCCGCCTGGAATTGCGCGACAACTTCAATTTCGCGCCGATGGAAATGGCCGGCACGCACAGTTTCCAGATCGGCGGCAACGTCGATTTCATGCATTACAGCGTCAACAAGAGCCTCAATGGCATTCCGCTGTACAAGTTCATCGACGATCCGGCGAACGGCAATACGTTCGCGCAGCCGTTCGAGGTCGATTACGGCATCGGTAATCCGATTCTCAAGATCAGCAACAATGAGTACGGGATTTACGGCCAGGACTCCTGGGCCGTCAATCCGAAACTGACCCTCAACCTCGGGCTGCGCTGGGATTACGAGTCGCACATGCTCGACGAGAACTACGTCACGCCGGCGAACATCGTGGCCGCACTGAAAGGGAAGTCATTCCAGTTCGACGGACGGACGATCAGCATCCCGGACGAGTATTTCTCGACCGGCAGTGAGCGCAAGCCGTATAAGAGCGAATACCAGCCGCGGCTCGGATTTGCCTATGACCTCAACGCGAACGGCAAGTCGGTCCTTTTCGGCGGATGGGGCAAGTATTACGACCGTCTTTTCCTCAATGCCACGCTCGACGAACGTTTCCGTCAGCAGTTCCCCGTCTACCGCTTCGAATTTTCCCCGGACGGACGTCCGGGAACGATCAAGTGGCAGGATTCTTATGGAACGGCAGCCGGACTGCAGACGCTGATCGCGCAGGGCGCGACGCATCCGGAAATCTATCTGCTCAGCAACAACACCAAGCCGCCGTATTCGACACAGTACAATATCGGGTTCCGCCAGGCCATCGGCGACTGGCTCGGATCGGCGAGCTATAACGCCGTTCGCGGCAAGCGCGGCATCACGTACGTCGCTGCGTCGGGCACCTGCTGCGGCGCGTTCGCGCCGGGATACAACGCCGTCATCATCAATGATCCGGTGGGCAAGAGCTTCTGGTACGACGCCGAGAGCCTCGTGCTCGACCGTCCGTTTACGAACCAGACGCATTGGGGCGCGCGCTTCACGTACACCCACGCGAAGTCGCTGCAGAACGGAAACGATCTGTTCAGCCTCGACCTGCCGTCGGCCGCGGCGTATGCACGCCATCCGGTTCCGGGATCAGAGCCGAATCACTTCAATGCGACCGGCATCATCGGCATCCCGTGGGACATGCGTTTCAGCACGAGTATCACGTACGGCACCGGCGGCGCGACGCCGATCACCGATTTCTCGAAGGGCTTCAGTCTCGCCGGCCGCCTGCAGACGGGCGTCAAGCGGGGAGCGGTCTATCCCGACAATGGATACCGCAATGTCGATTTCCGCCTTTCGAAGGAGTTCGGCGCGGTGCGCGGCACCTCGGTGGCCGTCATCGCGGAAGTCTTCAATGCATTCAATTTCACCAACTATGGCTGTCTGAACGATTTCGTCGGCGACAACAATGACCGGACGACGCTCGGCGATCCGAATTGCGTCGTTTCGCTCGGACGCCGCGAGCAACTCGGCCTGCGCGTCAAGTTCTAAATTTGCATTCGGGGCGGGCACGCGCCCGCCCCGATTTTCTTCAATGCGAACCGCTACGGCGCTTCTCTGTCTGCTGCTCGCCGCCTGCGCGAATGCGCCGGTCACGCGGCAGCGCGCCGTCGTTCCGACCTCGGACGCTGCGCTGCTCGATGACGTCGAGCGCCGCAGTTTTCATTTTTTCTGGGACCTCGCCGATCCGAACACGCAGCTCGTTCCCGACCGCTGGCCGACGCCGTCGTTCTCCAGCATCGCCGCGGTCGGATTCGGATTGACTGCGTACGGCATCGGCGCGGAGCGCGGCTACGTCACGCGCGAGGCGGCCGCGGAGCGCACGCGGGCCACGCTGCAATCGCTTCTGGCGATGAAGCAAGGTCCCGAGGCGCGCGGCGTTTCGGGGCATCACGGTTTTTACTACCACTTCCTCGACATGAAGACGGGCCAGCGCTTCGAGACCGTCGAGTTGTCGACGATCGACACCGCGCTGCTCGTCGCCGGCGCGCTCTTCGCGCAGTCGTACTTCGATCGCGAGACGCCCGCAGAAACGCAGATCCGGCGCGATGCGGAAACGCTGTACGAGCGCGTCGAGTGGACGTGGGAGGAAGTGCGGCCGCATGCGGTGAGCATGGGGTGGACGCCGGAGAATGGGTTTCACACCTACGACTGGCGCGGCTACAACGAGGCCATGATCCTGGTCGTCCTCGCGCTCGGATCGCCGACGCATCCGGTCGAGCCGGAGGCGTGGCAGGCGTATCACGCGACTGACAAATGGGGGACGAGTTACGGCCAGCAGTTCGTGCAGTTCGCACCGCTGTTCGGGCATCAGTACTCCGAGGTCTGGATCGACTTTCGAGGGATCAAGGATCCGGTCATTTCGACGTACGGAATCGACTGGTTCGAGAATTCGCGGCGCGCGATGCTCGCGCAGCACGCGTACGCGGTTGCGAATCCGGGCGGCTGGCGCGATTACGGCGACCGCATCTGGGGTCTTTCCGCGTGCGACGGTCCGATGGATGCGGCGGTGACGATCGATGGACGGCTGCGCGAGTTTCATTCGTACACCGCGCGCGGCGTGGCGGAGAACGACATCCGCGACGATGGGACGATCGCCACGACAGCGGCGGCATCGTCGATCGCGTTCGCGCCGGAGCTTGCCATCCCGGCGATGCGCGAAATGTCGACGCGCTACGGCACGAATCTCTATTCGCAGTACGGCTTCCTCGACGCTTTCAACCCAACGCTGCGCACGACCGAGAAGCTGAAACACGGCCGCGTCGATCCCGCTCAGGGCTGGTTCGACATCGACTACCTCGGCATCGATGAAGGTCCGATCGTGGCGATGATCGAGAACTATCGCAGCGAGTTAGTGTGGAAGACGATGCGCTCTAATCCGCACATCATTCGCGGGCTCAAACGTGCGGGTTTCAGCGGGGGCTGGCTGGCCGGCAAGTAACGCAAATGTTGAATGTTGAATGTTCAATGTTGAATGTTGAATGCAGGCTAAAAGCCGCGGCTGAGCGCAGCCACATTCAACACTCAACATTCAACGTTCAACATTCAACATTTGCTTTTCTGATCGTCCTACTTCTCTTACGTTGTTCATCCCAGAGTAGCGACCACAGAGAACCCCTCGAATTCTGGGCTCTCGGTTCCGAGGGCGAGTTCGTGGCGAAGCTGATGCCGGAGTTCGAGCGGCGCAATCCGAACATTCACGTCATCGTCCAGCAGATTCCGTGGAACGCGGCGCACGAGAAACTGCTGACCGCGTATGTGGGGGAGTCGACGCCCGACGTTTCGCTGATGGGCAACACCTGGATGCCGGAGTTCGTGGCCATCCGCGCGCTCGACGACCTGCGAGCGATCGGAGTCCGGCAGAGCGACTATTTTCCCGGCATCTGGGCCACGAACATCGTCGGCGGGACGCTGTACGGAATCCCGTGGTACGTCGACACGCGCGTGCTTTTTTATCGCAGCGACATCCTGGGCGCGGTCGGATTTCCGCACGGCCCGCGTACGTGGGCGGAGTGGCGCGAGGCGATGACCCGCATTCGCGATCAGAAGAAAAGCCGGTGGGGGATTTTGTTGCCGACGAACCAGTACGAGGAGCTCACGGTGCTGGCGCTGTCGGCGCATTCGCCTTTGTTGAATGCCGACGGCACGCGCGGCGCGTTTTCGCAGCCGCAATTCGCCGACGCGTTCAACTTCTACGTCAGGCTGTTCCGCGACGGCTTCGCGCCGCGCGTGAGCAACAGCCAGATCGCGAATCTCTACCAGCAGTTCGGGCAGGGCGAGTTCGCGATGTACATCACCGGACCGTGGAACGTCGGCGAGTTTCGCCGCCGCCTGCCGCCGGAGATGCAGGACAAATGGGCCACGACGCCGCTGCCGGCGCATGACGCCAGTGAGCCGACCGGGATTTCGATGGCGGGCGGAGGAAGCCTGGTGGTCTTCCGCGCGTCGAAACATAAAGCAGCGGCTCGGAAGCTGATCGAGTTTCTGTCCGAGCCGCAGCAGCAGGTGCGGTTCTACGAATTGACCGGCGATCTCCCCGCGCGCCGCAGCGCGTGGCAGTCGCCGGTGCTGGCGAACGACGCGGCATTCGCGGCCTTCCGCATCCAGTTCGAGCGCGTCGCGCCGCTGCCGAAAGTGCCGGAGTGGGAGCAGATCGCGACCGCGATCTACGACCGCGGCGAAGCCGCCGCGCGCGGCACGATTCCGACGACGACGGCGCTCGCACAGCTCGATCGGCGCGCGGACGAGTTGCTGGAAAAACGCCGCTGGATGTTGAGAGGCAGGGACGAGGGACGAGGGACGAGGGAAGTTGCTGCGGTTCTCCCTCGTCCCTCGTCCCTCGTCCCTGCTACGCCATGAAAAACCGCGAATCCACCGCCGCCCTGCTTTTCCTCTCACCGGCCATCGTGATTCTGACGGTGTTTTTCTTCGCGCCGGTGATCGCCGGATTTGCGCTCAGCGTCACCGACTTTGATCTCTACACGCTCGGCGACGTGCACAACCTCCGCTTCGTCGCACTGCGCAATTACAGCGAGCTGCTGGCCAATCCCGTGTTCTGGACGGCGTTCGTCAACACGCTCTACTTCGCGCTGGTCGGCGGACCGCTGACGGTCGCTGTCTCGCTCGTCGCCGCGCTGCTGGTCAACGCGAAAGTGACGCGATGGAAGGCCGCCTTCCGGACCATCTACTTCGCGCCGGTCGTCACCACGCTCGTGGCGGTGGCGCTCGTCTTCAAGTACCTCTACCACCCGCGCTTCGGCCTGATCAACATCGCTCTCGGCGCGCTGCATCTTCCGCAGCCGGACTGGCTCGGCGATCCGCATTACGCGATGCCGGCCATCATCCTGCTCGCCGTCTGGAAGGGCTTCGGCTACACGATGATCATCTTCATCGCCGGCCTTCAGAATGTCCCCGAGGAGTTGTATGAGGCGGCGAAGCTGGATGGGGCGGGGCATTGGGGACAGTTCCGGCACGTCACGCTGCCGATGCTCGGGCCGACCTTCCTTTTCGTCGGCATCGTCGTGGCCATCGGGCAGTTGCAGATCTTCGCCGAGCCGTACGTCATGACGCAGGGCGGGCCGCTGAACAAGACGCTGACCATCGTCATGATGATGTACCAGCAGGGCTTCAAATTCTGGCGGATGGGTTACGCCGCGTCGGTGGCCTTCATCCTCTTCCTCGTCATCGGCGCGGCCACCTTGGTGCAGATGCGGATGGGGGAGAAGCGATGACGCGCCGCGCCAACTCGGCGATCGTGCACACGCTCCTCGTCGCCGGCGGATTGCTGACGCTTTTTCCGCTGCTGTGGATGCTCTCCGCGTCGTTCATGTCCAGCGGCGAAGCGACCACGTTTCCGCCGCATCTGATTCCGCATGCGCCGACGCTCGCGCAATACCGCGACCTCTTTCTGCGGCTGAACATCGTCCACGCCTTTCTGAGCAGCAGCATCGTGGCCATCCTGGTGACCGTCTTCTCCGTCCTCTTCGGATCGATGGCCGGCTACGCCTTCGCCAAACTGCGTTTCGGCGGACGCGAGCGGATGTTCGGCTTCCTCCTCACCGCCATCATCGTCCCGCCGCAGGTGGGGATGCTGCCGCTCTTCCTACTGATGAAGAAACTGCACCTGGTCAATACGTACTGGGGCGTGATCATCCCGTCGATGGTGACCGTGTTCGGGATTTTCCTGATCCGGCAATTCATGCTTTCCGTACCGCAGGAATTGCTCGAAGCGGCCCGCATCGATGGCGCAGGGGAGTTTCGCATCTACTGGTCGGTGGTCATGCCGCTGGCGCGGCCGATCCTGGCCACGCTGGCCACGTTCATGTTCATGTCCACCTGGAACGACTTCATGTGGCCGCTGATCATCCTCTCCAATCAGTCGCATCACACGCTGCCCGTCGCGCTGGCCAACCTCCTCGGCGAACACGTGCTCGACGTCGAGCTGATGATGGCCGGCGCGGTCATCACGGTGCTGCCCGTTCTGATCGTCTTCCTTGTCCTGCAGCGCTACTACATCGCCGGACTGATGGTGGGAAGTGTAAAGGGCTGAGGTAAATCCTGACAGCAGGCCTGAATCGTAAGCAGCGGGGCCGTGCTACGCTCGCCTCAAATAATCCTTCGTCTGCTGCCCAAGGAGTGTCTCCATGACGACTGTGGATCGCCTCAAACTTCGTACGATCCTCATTTCCTCCGCCGTCACGATCGCCGCCATCGCGTTGCTCGGCACCGCCACGGCGTTTGCGATCTGCGTCCCGACGGTCTACAACGTCACCTCTTCCGCGCCGCCGCCGATCGGCAACTGGACCGACACGAGCGGCGCGGTTTGGACGCCGGCCGGCGGATTTCCCGGATGCGCCCCCGGCGACGCCGCCCAGGACCTGAATGCCACCCCCACGACGCTGATCATCAACAGCGCCATCCCCAATCCCCTCATCAGTCTCAACCTCGGCTGTAATGGCTGCGTGATCGACATTCAACCCGGCGGCTCGCTGACGCTGGCCGGCCCGGCCTCGATCGCCAGCGGTGCGACCATGAAGGTGAGCGGCGGCACGCTCACGATCGCAAACGCCGGCACCATGAACCTGCAGCCCGGCTCGAATCTTCAGATCACCAGCGGCATGGTCGACATCCAGACCGGCGGACACGTCACCCTCAACAGCTTCAACACGTTGAGCGGCGGGACGCTCCAGCTGAGCGGCGGCACGCTGACCGTTCAGGCGAACCTGACGTTGCAGAGCGCAGCCACTTTGTCGCTGACCGGTGGCACGATCGATGGCATCGCACCGGTCAACAGCGGCGGCGCGATCAACTCCACCGGGACCACCACGGTCAGCACGCAGCTCAACACGCTGGCCGGATCCGCCGGAGCTCATGTCCTCGCCGGAACACTCAACCTCACCGGAGGCGGCACCGGCGATGCCCCGTTCGTCATCGATTCTTTCAGCGTGCTCAGCTTCCCCTCGGGCTCCTACACCATGACTACCGGCGGCGTCGTCTCCGGCGACGGTACGCTTTCCATCAACGGCGGCACGCTCAATATCGGCGGCGTCACCTCGCCGGGAACGTTCTCGCTCAGCTCCGGCACGCTCGATGGAGCCGGTTTCCTCTCGATCCGCAACACCTTCTTCTGGGACGGCGGCACGATCACGGGCAGCGGTGGAACCGAGCTGGCCGGAACGGGAACGGGCAGCCTGTCCGGTGCCAGCGGCGCGATGAATCTGACCAGCCGCACCTTCAACAACTACGGCTACATCCACTACGCTGTCGATCCCACCTCCGGCAACAGCCCTCTCTCATTGAACGGCAGCGCCGTCTTCAACACCTACGGCAACTTCGACTTCACCGCGGACGGCTCGATCACCGGCGGTCCGAGCAGCAGCTTCGGCGTGTTCCCGAATGGCTTCGTCGTGAAGAGCGGCGGCAGCGGTACGTCGACGATCGACGCGCCGACGACCAATGACGCCGTGATCGAGGCGTTCGTCGGCACGATCGCGCTGGCCGGCAACGGCACGCACCACGGCGCATTCATCCCCGACTCCGGCGCGACGATCGCCTTCGGCGCCAGCAACACGACGCTGAACAATGCCGCGGTGTTCGGCGGCGGCAATGTCGCCTTCCTCAACGGAAGCAGCTCCGACATCGACGCCTACTACGACATCGGCGGAACGACGTCGATCGCCGCCGCCTCGGTTACATTCGAGTCGGACGCCTACACGACCGATTTTCTTTTCAACGATGCCGGCTACCTCGGACTGATCGGCGACTTCATCGTGTACGGCAGCGGTACCTGGTCGGCGGGGACGATTCAGTACGACGACGGCGAATTCGTCGTGGCCGAGGGCGCGACGCTGACGATCGACTCCGCGAATGGAATCACCACGCTCGATAGCGCCGTCATCGAAAACCTCGGCACCATCAACTACACGGCCACTGGCAGCGTTCTGGCCGGCGCGGTGCGGAAGCCGGTCAAGGCACTTCTCAGCTCGGGCTACTACCTCGAGCTGAAAAACGACTCGGTGATCTTCAACGACGGCTTGTTCGACATCAAGACCGACGCGCCGATCGTCAGCACCTCGTTTGTCATCGGCGACTCCTTGAAACCGGGCCGGAAACGCTTCCGAGCTGCTGCGAAAACGGCGCTGCGGCCGATGGCAACGTCGCGCGGCCGCGTCATCACCCACCGCGCCCGCACGATGGGCGTCCATGCGTTCGAATGCGTCTGCAGCTTCGGAAACGACATCGAAAACTACGTGACGCTGCAGAAATCGGCCGCGGCCGGAACGACTGACTTTGGGCCCGAGTTCGGCAATCACGGCGCGATGAAGGCGCTCAGCGGCGTCCTCAACTTCCAGGGCGATTACTTCCAGGACGACGGCGCGACCACGCTCGCCGGCGGCAACATCCAGTCCGCCTTCGCGATGGACATCGAGGGCGGCATCATCGACGGCGCCGGCACCATCACCGGCGACGTCGACAACTACGGCGAGATCAAACCGGGAACGGCGACGACCGTCGGCACGATCAACATCACCGGCAACTTCGACATGGGGACGACGCCCCCCACCGGCGCGGTCACGATCAAGATCGCCGGTCCGTCTGCCGGCCAGTTCGATCAGCTCAACGTCACCGGCAGCGCCAACCTCGACGCGACCTTCAACGGCAGCTTCATCAACGGCTACGCGCCGGCAACCGGCTCGACCACCTGGCCGGTCATCACCTACGCGACCCATACCGGCGCGTTCACCACCGTCAATGTGCCGGCGTACCCCGGCGGCTCCGTCACGTACGCATACGACCCGACCTCGTTCGATTTGACCGCCGTCACGCCTGCCACCGCTGACGTCCAGGTCACCGACAACGGTCCGTCCAGCGCCAACGCCGGCGACACGCTGACCTACACCGTCAACGTCTCTAACCTCGGGCCCGATCCGACCAGCGGCGCCATCACCGTCATCGATTCGTCGACCGGCGGCGCGACCCCGATCGGAGGAACGGCTGCGAGCGGATGGACGTGCAGCATCGTCAGCGGCTCCATCCAGTGCACCACCACATCGACCGCGCTTGCGAACGGCGGCGCGCTGCCCACGCTCACCTTCACCTGGACCGCGCCCGCGTCGACGGCGACCGTCGTCAACACCGCCGCCGTCCAGCCGAACGCCGTCGCCGATCCGGTTGCATCGAACAATAGCGCCAGCGTCACCACCAGCGTGGGTCCGCAGGCCAACCTCGCCATCACCAAGACCGTCGTTTCGCCGGCGCCGCCGAATCCGGTCAATCCCGGCCAGAACATCACCTACTCGATCGTCGTGCAGAACAACGGACCGTCGACCGCGAATGGCGTGACCGTCTCCGATCCGACGCCGACCGGAATCGCCTTCCTCTCCGTCACCGGCTCGACCTGCACCTCCTTCCCGTGCTCGATCGGAACGCTCACTGCCGGCCAGTCGGTCACGCTGACCTCGATGTACAACGTGCCGGCGTCGTACTCCGGCGGCCCGATCGTCAACACCGCCAGCGTGTCGGCGACCGAGGGCGATCCGAACATTGCGGATAACCAGTCGACGACGACCACGAATGTGGGCGCGGCGGCGGACGTCGCGATTTCCAAGACCGGCCCGCCCGCCGTCACGCTCGGACAGAACATCACCTACACGATTTCCGTCGCGAACTTCGGTCCCGCCGGCGCCAGCGGCGTCACTGTCTCCGACACGACGCCGGCAGGTCTGACGCCCGTCTCCGTTACCGGCGGCGGTTGCTCGGCGTTTCCGTGCACCATCGGCGCGCTCGCCGTCGGACCTCCGGTCACCATCACCGCCACGTACAACGTGCCGGTCACCTACAGCGGGCCGTCGCCGATCCTCAACACCGCCACGGTCACCTCGGCCAGCGATCCGAATTCGGGCAACAACTCCGCGACCGCTTCGACCACCGTCGCCTCGCAGGCGGACCTCGGCATCACGAAAACCGGTCCGGCGTCCGTCGCCCTCGGATCGAACGTCACCTACACGATCAACGTCACCAACCCGGGCGCGCTGGCCGCGGCGAACACCTTCGTCTCCGATCCGACGCCGGCCGGCCTCACGCCGGTCTCGGTCAGCGGCGGCGGTTGCAGCGCCTTCCCGTGCGCCGTCGGCACGATCAATCCCGGCGGCTCGGTCCTCATCACCGCGATCTACAACGTGCCGCCCGGCTTCGGGTCGGCGTCGGTCACGAACACCGCCACGGTCAGCACTTCCTCGCCCGAATCGAATCTGGCCAACAACAGCGCGACGGCCGTGACGCCTGTCTCCGGAACCGGCGTCGCCGATCTGAGCGTGCTCAAGGCCGGTCCCACGCAGGCCGCGTTCAACGACCTCATCGACTTCACCGTCATCGTCACCAACAACGGACCGGGCACCGCAACCAACGTCGTCATCTCCGATCCGACGCCGTCGAACCTCGTATTCGTCAGCAATAGCGGCGGCTGCACGACGCCGTATCCGTGCGTCATCCCGTCGCTCGCAACCAACTCGCAGGTCTCCATCACGAGCCGCTACCGCGTCACCGCCGACACCGGCACGATCGTCAACACGTCGACGGTCAGCAGTTCGGCCAGCGATCCTGTACCGGGCAACAACTCCTCGTCGTCGACGGTCAAGATCGTCAAGCCTGCAACGTGTCCGCAGGCGCCGGCTCTGAACGCGCCGATTTCCGGAACCGTCAGCTCGCCGATCGCCTTCACCTGGACCAGCATTCCTGGCGCGACCTACACCGTCTCGATCACGAGCGGCAACACGACGCAGACCATTTCGACGAACACCAACTCCACAACCCAGAGCCTTCCGAACGGCGCGTACACGTGGAGCGTGCAGGCCAACGGTCCGAACGGCTGTCAGGCTACGAGCAGCTCGTCATCCTTCACTGTTTGCAACGCTCCCGGCACGCCCGTTCCGAGCGTCGTCGGCGTCACAACGACCGGCCAGACTTACAAAGTCGAGTGGACACCGACGGAAGGGACGACGCTGTACGAGCTGCAGGAAGCGGCGGATGCCGCGTTCACCAATCCGTTCGTGATCGCAGTGCCCGGCACCTTGCAGCCGTTCACGAAGAACGTGAATGCTCCGACCACGTTCTTCTACCGCGTTCGCGCCCTGGACGGCTGCAATCCGACCCCCGGCGCGTTCTCCAGCGCCGCTCCGATCGTCATCATCCCCACGCCGCCGCTCGGCACGCTCAACATCAACATCCCCGTGCCCGCCGGCAGCAAAACGCCGGTCTCGTTCCCGATTCACGTCCCCGGTCTGCCCAACATCACCACGTCGTTCATCGCCACCGTCGACAAGCCGTGGCTGAGCGTGACGCCGTCGAACGGGATCATGCCGCCCGAGGGACTCAACTTCACCATCTCCGCCGACCCGAGCTCGCTGTCGGACGGCACCTGGACCGGCACGGTCATCATCGTCTACGGCTCGAGCGGCGTGAGCGGCAAGCAGTCGCTCGACGTTGCGCCGAAGACGTCCATCCCAATCTCGATCAGCCTCACCTCGCCGGTCAGCCCCGGCACGCTCACCGGCCCCGCGGCGACGGCGGTGGTCATTCCCTCCGTCGGCCATCTGCCCGGCTTCAGCTCGCAGTGGCAGAGCGACATCCGCATCGCCAACGTCGCGTCTGCGTCGAAGAAGGTCCAGCTCACGTTCAGCTCCGGCAGCGCGACGTCGCTGGCGGTGAAGCAGACCACGGTCGGCATCGACGCCGGCGGAACGGTCGCCTTCGACGACATCGTCCGCAACTGGTTCGGCGTCGGCGCGATGAACGACTCCTCGAACGGCGTCCTGACCGTGCAGCCGCTCGATTCGACGGGCAAACCTGACCTGAGCGTTTCCAGGACCACGGTCGCCTCGAGCCGGACGTTCAACACCTCGGCCCTCGGCACGCTCGGCCAGTTCATCCCGGCCGTTCCGATCGCGAGCTTCATCAGCAAGGCGCCCGGATCGGCGTCCATCCTCGCGCTGCAGCAGATCGCGCAGACCGATACGTTCCACACGAACCTCGGCCTGGTCGAAGCGACCGGCAAGTCCGCATCCGTCCTGGTCAGCGTCTTCAACGGCGCGGGTAACAGGGTGCTCGACGTCCCGCTCACGCTCGCCGCCGGCGAACAGCGCCAGCTCAACGGCTTCCTCGGCAACGCCGGCCTCACGCTGACCAACGGCCACATCGAAGTGCAGGCCGTCAGCGGCGACGGCAAGGTCACCGCCTACGCTTCGGTCATCGACAACCGCACCACCGATCCGCTCCTCGTCTCCGGCGTCCCGCTCAACGGCCCGGGAGCCTCGCGCTTCGTCATCCCCGGCGTGGCCAGCCTCGACACCGGCGCTACCTGGCGCAGCGACGTCCGCATCTTCAACAGCAGCCCGTCCCCGCAGACGACGACCCTGACGCTCTACCCAACCGGCAACCCCTCGGCCAGCGTGTCGCAAACGGCGACCATCCAGCCCGGCGAAGTGAAAGCGCTCGACGACGTCGTCCACTCAACGTTCAATCTGACGAACACCGGCGGCGCCCTCCACGTTACGACCGCCACGACCGTGCCGCTGATCGTCACCGCCCGCACCTTCGACGACACCGCCGCCGGCACCCTCGGCCAGTTCCTGCAAGCCGTGACGCCCGCCGACGCCGTCGGCAACGGCGAACGCTCCCTCCAACTCCTGCAGATGGAAGACTCCCCCCGCTACCGCACCAACCTCGGCCTCGCCGAAGTAACCGGCAAACCGGCGACCGCCGAGGTAACCGTCGTCCTCCCCGATTCCAAGGTGGCCCCGAAAGTCCAAATCCCGCTAGCCGCCTTCGAATACCGCCAGTTCTCCATCATCAGCAGCCTCGGACTCGGCAACGTCTACAACGCCCGAATCAGCGTCCGCGTCATCGACGGACAAGGAAAAGTCACCGCCTACGGATCAGTCATCGACCAGAAAACGCAAGACCCGACCTTCGTGCCGGCGCAGTAATTTCAACATATGGAGTGCGCGTGGCAGAGCCACCGCTTTGGGCGGGGGAAGGGTGACTGTGTCACAGCTAACTTACAGCTCGCGCCCAACCTCAAAAAGCGATGGCCTTGCCACGCGCACTCCATAGCCTGATGGGCCCGACGCACCGTTGTTCAGCAGGCTCACAGTCGGCATAATTGGAAACCGTTCCGGCCTCCACAATCTGCATTCCAACGACGGAGAAGGAGAGAGCTCATGTCCAGGAAGAGAAGCTTCGTGTCCATTTTCGCGATCTGTTTTGTCCTCGCTTCGGCCGCGCCCGCGATCGCGGACGAAAAAGCGGATGAAAAATTTGCGGCCGGGCTGAAGTTTGGGCTGGAGAAGTATGTCGGCCAACTGGCCAGCATGGGTTACAACACCAACTGCAGAGCCAAGGACCTCGACTACAAATCCGACGACTCGTGGTACTGCGGCCTCTTCGCTACGCTGGCCGGCGACGAGAAGGAAAAAGAGTTCAAGGATCGGATGCTCCACAACATGGTCAAGATCCGCGGCAGCCTGGCCAACATCGAGACCGGGATCGCCCAGATCCAGGAACAACAGAGGCAGATCTATGACCTGAACAAGCTGATCCTGCTCAAGCTCGACGAAGTCGGGCCGGAAACGACGATCGGCAAGAACATCTCACACATCCGCACGGTGTACGACGAGCAGTTCGCGCGCATGTTCCGGAATCCCTTGGAGGGAAGCACGCAGCCTACATCACTCGATCCCGAGCGGATGCGCAGCTTCGCGCGCCAAGTCATTTTCAAAGACCGGATGGAAAACCTCCTCGGTGTCATCAACGACCAGCTGGTCCGCTCGCAGGTCGGCGGGAAGGAGCCGTTGCTGCGCGCGTACGCAAGGCGGGCCTTCGAGCAGATCAAGAACGATCCGGCGCACGGCCTCGAGCCGGCGTACGTCTATCTCGAGTCGACGGTGGACGGCCTCCTGGCCGACCAGCGCAAGGGTTACGTCCTTTACGTCTGGGCCGCGGAAACGCTGCAGTCGGACTGCGAAGTGGCCACGACCGAGGGAGCGGCAGGTAAGATCACCGCGGAGCAGGCCACCGCTCGATGCAAGTCGTTTCATGAGTTGCCGCATACCGCGATGGAGTACCGCGCCACCTTCGCCGATCACGTGCGCGCGCAACTCAATGAGCTGAACGCCGGCCTCGAGTACCAGGTGCTCGCTGCCAGCAACTCTCACGCGCGGCAGGCCAACTTCATCATCCCTGCCGCCGAACCGCTTTTCCGGCGCGTCGACCTCTTTACCGCCGGCAACGCCGGTGAAAGCCTCGGCATCCGTGGCCGCGTCATCACCATGGGAGATCGGTTCGATGGACGTCTCTTGATCGCAGGCGAACCGCACACGCCTTCCGGCGCCACGAATACCGTCACGAATCGGGAGGGACGCACCGACTGGTGGAAAGGGTCGAAGCGGGGCGTGTACGACCAGATCCATTTCAGCGACCAGTGGAAGATCTACCACTACCGCGTGCCGTCAGCGACCGCAGGGACGTACGCCATCGACACCTGGCTGCCGCACCGCCCCCAGATCTCGGTAGCCAACGTCACCCTCGGCACTGGCGACACGCAGACGACCGTTCCTTTCGGCAGCTTCACCGCGATCGAACGCGCCGGCGGCGGCTACGCGCTGCTCAGCGGCGAGTGGGACCACGTCAAGAAGGACGAGATCAAATGGGTCGGCGAACTGAAAGAAGGGCGCAACGACTTCTTCATGGACGCGGCGAACACGCGCGCCGGAATGCTCTACACCGGCGACCTCATTTGGGCGGCCTCGAGCGCTCCGAAGGACCAGTACATCGACGTCAACAAGTACTCGTATGCACGGAGCAAGAAGCTCATACGCAATCCGAAAGGCGGAGAGCTGACGCTCCACGCGAACTTCGGCGATACGCTGCAGAAAGTTTGCGGGGAGAGTGCCTGCGCGGAGTTCGAACACAACCAGGTGCTCAGCCGCCTTCTCAGTCTCTCCAAGCCGCTGTTCGGCGGCCGTTCCGCGGAAGTGAAGGTCCGCGCGGCGCTGGTAATCGACGACCACGGCGAATCGGGAAGCAACGGTATCGTGTGGGAGAAAAGCGGCAATACCGACTCGGGATTCTCGGATCGTCAGTCGGCGCGCACGGAATCGAAGCGCATCCGCCTCGACGACAGCGGCACGCACATCCACTTCGGCGGCGGCGTGAAGATGAACGCGCAGACGTCGACGACGAGCGACACGCGCTGGACGATGTTCGGGCTGATCTTCATCGACAACGCCTATCTGACCGAGTAATGACGCGAGCACGGGGGCGCCGGCCGAGGCCGGCGCCCCCGCATTTGTCTGTTGTCAATGGTCCCGAGCCTCGCCAGCACAGACAAGAGTGTCTGTGCCACACCGGCTCTGCCGGTGATGGCATTCACTCGAATACGGCAGGATCGATGTGGCACAGACACTCTTGTCTGTGCTTTGGCAAGATGCAGCGCCTGGTATTGCTAACCGGGCGATGGCCTTCAGCGCAAACTCTTCTCCGTCTCCGCATCGAAGAGGTGCATCGCGTCGATGTCGACCGACATCGAAATCGTCTCGCCGGCGCGCGGGGTGAGCGTCGGTTCGAAGATCGCGACCAGTTTTGAATCGCCTGCACTCGCGTAGACGATCGTTTCGTGTCCGATTGGTTCGACGACGTCGACGGTGGCGGTGATCGGGCCGTTCGTTGCGTGGTGGAGGTGTTCGGGGCGGATGCCGAGGAGGACGTGTTGGCCCTCGGAGACCTGGAACTTTGGGGGGAGCGGCAGGGAGAACGATGACGTTCGCAAGGTGCCGTTGGAGATCGTCGCGGCGATCAGGTTCATTGGAGGCGTTCCGATGAATTGCGCGACGAAGGCGTTTGCCGGTGATTCGTAGACTTCGCGCGGCGTGCCGACCTGCTGGATTTTTCCTTCGCGCATGACGGTGATGCGGTGGCCCATCGTCATCGCTTCGACCTGGTCGTGGGTGACGTAGACCGAGGTCGTGCCGAGGGTGGCCTGGAGTTTCGTGATCTCGGCGCGGGTCTGGACGCGGAGTTTCGCGTCGAGATTCGAGAGCGGCTCGTCGAAGAGAAATACGGCCGGCTGGCGGACGATGGCGCGGCCGACGGCGACGCGCTGGCGTTGGCCGCCGGAGAGATCCTTCGGCTTGCGTTCGAGCAAGTGGGACATGCCGAGGATTTCGGCGGCCGAGGCCACGCGCTTGGCGCGCTCGGGTGCGGGCACCTTGCGCATGCGCAGGCCGAACTCGAGGTTCTCGCGCACGCTCATGTGCGGGTAGAGCGCGTAACTTTGAAACACCATGGCGATGTCGCGATCCTTCGGCGCGAGGTCGTTGACCACGCGGCCGCCGATGGAGATCGTGCCGGCGCTCACGTCTTCCAAGCCGGCGATCATGCGCAACGCGGTCGACTTGCCGCATCCCGAGGGACCGACGAGAACCATCAGCTCATGGTCTTTGACGTCGAGGTTGAGGTGCTCGATGACGGAGACATCGCCGTACCGCTTGGCTACTTCGGTGAAGGTCACGCCGGACATGGCGTTAGGGTAGCGGAAATCGGCTGTCGGCTGTCGGGAGAGCAGAAACCCGACACCCGACGGCCGACAGCCGACAGCCGACGCCCAACATGGCAGGCCGCTCGCAGTAAACAGGCTCATGCTGTCCCGTCCGCGCAAACCGTTGCTCATCGTCCCGATCCGCGACCGGCGTCAACGCCGCCGCATCCTGACGATCCGGAACTGCGCGATTTCGATGCTGTCGGTGGCCGTGATCTTCGCGGCGATTTCGATTTACAACGAGGCCCGCCACGCGCCGGCGGGGGAGTACGGCCGCCTGTTCGGCAGCCAGGTGCCGGCGACAAATACGGCCATCTCGCGCAAAGTGGACGTCGTGCAGGAAGGTCCCGTCGATGATCAGCGCGCCGCCGATCCGATGCTGATCGCGCCGGCCGCGCGCGAGCAACTGCTGATGGCGAATACGAATGTCCCTGCCGCCACACCTGCGCCGCAGACGGTGACCGTGCCGGTTGCTGCGCCGGTTTCGGCGCCGTCCGCCATCGGAAACGTCAGCGGTCACGGAACGACGATCGTCGGCGATGGCAATGGAGTGTCGATCCTGCACTCGTCGGCGACGACGTCGACCGCCGCGCGGCCGGTGCTTTCGGGCGGGATCTTCAAGCAGCAGTAGCGCGTCAATCCTTCCCTTCCGCCTCCTCGCGCGGATTCCATTTGCCGTCGCGGCGGCCGGGGCTTGCAGGGGGCGGTTGGTCCGCGCCGAGGTTGTCGGAGCGGATGTCTGCCTTGACGAAGTTCTCGGGCGGAACGGGCGAGCCGGAGAGGCGGCGCAGCATGGCCAGCTGTCCGGCATGCGTCATCGCGTCGGAGAACGGGCCCTGGAGGATCGATTCCGGCGTCGCGCCGGCGAAGGTCTCGCCGGCCGCGAGCCGCGCGCCGAGGTCTTCGAGCATGGCGTGGAAGCGGGCGATCTCGCTCTGCATGTCGGGCAGCGGGTCCGCCTTGTACATGCCGCCGACGATAAACGTGCGCGCGTAGCCGAGGACGCTGGTCATGTGGCGCAGCAAATCCTTTGGCGTGCGCACGCCTTCGCCGGCGTAGAAATCGGCGAACGACTCGGGCGCATCGCGAAGCGCTTTCTGCGTGCGATAGGCGAGTGCGGCCAGGAAATGGCGAAGCAGATCGCGCGTCTTCGAATCCATCGAGAGATCGTACGACATGGCAGAATGCGCGCGCATGTCGCAGGCCATCACGTTCGGCACCGACGGCTGGCGCGCCGTCATCGCGGATGGATTCACGTTCGACAACGTGCGCCGCGTGAGCGACGCCATCGCCGTCGCCGCGCGGACGCTGCAGCCGCCGGACGGCATCGACCGCAACGCGCTCGTGGTCGGATTCGACCGGCGATTTCTCTCGCGCGAGTTCGCGTCGCTCGTCGCCGAAACGTTGAAAGCGAATGGCTTCCGCGTCGTTCTTTCGAACGCGCCGACGCCGTCGCAGACGATCTCCTTCACCGCGTGGCGCCGCAAACTCCTCGGCGGCGTCGTCGTCACCGCCAGCCACAATCCCGCCAAGTACAACGGCCTCAAATTCAAGGCGTGGTACGGCGGCTCGGGACTGCCAGAGATGTACGCCGCGATCGCGAATGCCCTCGGGCAATCGTCCCCGCGCGAAGGCGGTGCGATCGAAGAAGAAGATCTGCTCGATGACTACGTGGCCGCGTTGCGTGCGCAGGTGGCCGTGGCGAAAAGCGTTCGCATCCTCCACGACCCCATCCACGGCGTTTCCTCCGGCCTCCCATCGCGCATCCTCGGCCGCGACGTCGCCGCGATCCGCGGCGAGATCAACCCATCCTTCGGCGGCGTGAATCCCGAACCGATTGCCGAGAACCTCGGCGCGTCGATTTCTTTGATGAAGGGGAGTGGGGAGTGGGGAGTAGGGAGTGGGAAGTTGCACGATCGGGCCGGTGTGGCCGGCTTTGCTCCCACCCCCAACTCCCCACACCCCACTCCCTTCGACCTCGCCATCTGCAACGACGGCGACGCCGACCGCCTCGGCATCCTCGACGAAAAGGGTGCCTTCGTTTCGCCGCAGAAAATCATCGCCCTGCTCGCGCTCTACCTCGTGCGCGAGAAAAAACTGACCGGCGAAATCGTGAAGACGTTCTCGACGTCGCGCCTCGTGGAGAAGGTCGCTCGCGCGCTCGGCAGCGGGTTTACAGAGACGGCCATCGGCTTCAAGTACGTGGCCGACCTGATGCTCGCGCGCAACATCCTCATCGGCGGCGAGGAAAGCGGCGGCATTGGTTTCGGTCACTTTCTGCCGGAGCGCGATGGCATCCTCTCCGGCCTGCTCGTCGCCGAGTGCGTCGGCCATTACGGCAAGCCGCTGTCGGCGATCGTCGATGCGATGGATTCGGAGTTTGGCGCGCTGCACTACGACCGCCGCGATCTGAATCGTCCGATGGACGTCTGCGCGCGACTGATCGACCGCGTGAAAGCGGGCGATCTCGATACGGCATTCGGTCCCGGCTTTGCGAATCGCGAAGAAAAAGACGGCGTGAAAATGAACTTCGACGATGAGTCGTGGATCCTCTTCCGCAAGTCGGGGACGGAGCCGATGATCCGCGTCTATTGCGAGAGTCCGTCCGCGGCGCGAGTGGGGGAGATGCTCGATACTGCCGTAAGCGAGTTGGACAGGAGATGAACCCTGGGATCGCGGGCGTCTCGCCCGCTGCCGATGCTGGGGACCCTGCCGATTTTCGCAGCGGGCGAGACGCCCGCGTTCCCAGGGCCTGGCGCCGCGCGACCTTCGCGATCGTAATTGTCTGGATCGCGGCGATGGCGCGGCTCTTCATCGCCGACGTCTGGGATGAGACGAGCGCGCTGGTCGTCTTCGGCGATGCGCATCAGAGCGCGATGCAGATCGTGGCGATGATTCTCAAGACGCCGCTGCCGTTCTGGCGTCCGATTCCGACGATCTTCGCCGCGCTGACCATTCATGCGCTGCCGGCGAACGTGGCATGGCCGTTCCTGCGAATCGTCAACATGTTGATGATTCTCGGAGCGGTTGCGCTCCTGATTCGCGCGATCACGAATTGGGCGGGACGCGACGACCGCCGCGATTTTTTCTTCGTCCTCGCTACGCTCTTCTCCGCCGGCGCCGTCATCGTGGCCGGCTGGTTCGCGAACATCTTCGACGCCTCGGTGCTCCTCCTCGCTGCGTGGGGATTGCTCCTGGTCACGCGCCGCTGGTTCCTCGAAGCGGGCTTCGTTTTCGGCGTCGCGTTTTTCTTCAAGGAAACCGCGGCTATGGTGCTGCCGCTCCTCCTGATCCTTGTCGCCATCGATCGCATCAAACTGCGCGACGCGATCCGGATCGCCATTCCAACGATCGGTATCGGCATCCTCTACTTTGGCTTGCGCAGCCTGGTCGTGCCGTTCGGATCGGCCGCCGACACGCATCAATTTCAGATGTCGATGATTCTCCCGACCGCGAAGGGACTGATCGAAAGCTACTGGCGCGAAACGCTCTGGGGTTCGCCGGGCATCGTCGGCTACATCGTTTTCGCCTTCTCAATCGCCGCCATGCGCACCTGGCGCGCGCGGGCCGCGTTCGTCGCGTATGCCGGCGCGGCGGTCGTCCTGTATCTATCGATGTTCGCGTCGTACCAGGGACACGACCTCATTCACTATCTGATGTTCGTTCCGCGGCTCTACTTCATCCCGGTCACGCTCACGCTGTTCGTGTTCGCCGTCGACCGGCGCTGGTGGGCCGTCGCCATTCTCGCCATCCCATTGCTCATCGGCGCGATCGGTACGTACACGCGCTACGAGCGTTTCCAGCGCAGCTATCGCAATCTTTATCGTTATGCGGCGACGGCGGCGAAGCCGGTCAGGATCGACTACGCCATGAAGCCGCTGCACGATCCGCGGCGCGGCATCGAGATCGGCGATTTCCCCGATGCGCCGATGAAGCTCGATCCCGTGAACGGGCTGCTGGTTAAGAAGTAGCAGTCACTGCATCTTGCCAAAGCACAGACAGGAGTGTCTGTGCCACACCGGCTCTTCCACTAATCAGCATTTGTCCAAGAACGGCAGGATCGTGTGGCACAGACACTCTTGTCTGTGCCGGTGAGGCTCGGGAGTGTTGAGAAAATCAACGGGCTGTCAGGATAAACTTCGCGGCGCTTATGGCCACACCTGAACAGACCGAAACGATCCGCACGCAGTTCACGCGCGAGAGCATCATCGACGATTACCGCGTCGCGTGGCGTTCGCGGCAGGCCAGCCTGATCGGCCGCCGCGAAGTGCTGACCGGCAAGGCCAAGTTCGGCATCTTCGGCGACGGCAAAGAAGTCGCGCAGCTGGCCATGGCCCGCGCGTTCCGCAAGGGCGACTGGCGCAGCGGCTACTACCGCGATCAGACCTTCCTCTTCGCCTCGGGCATCGGCACGCTCGACGAATTTTTCGCGCAGCTCTACGCCGACGCCGACGTCGAGCACGAGCCGTGGTCGGGCGGCCGCTCGATGAATTGCCACTTCGCCTCGCGGCTGCTCAATCCCGACGGCTCGTTCCGCAATCAGACCGACACGTACAACACCTCCGCCGACGTTTCACCGACCGGCTCGCAGATGCCGCGTCTGGTCGGCCTCGCGTACGCCTCCAAGGTCTATCGCGAGATCGAAGAATTGAAAACGTCCACGCAGTTCTCGCGCAACGGCGACGAGATCGCGTGGGGCACGATCGGCAACGCCAGCTGTGCCGAGGGGATGTTCTGGGAGTCGATCAACGCGGCGGGGGTGCTGCAGGTGCCGATGCTCGTCTCCATCTGGGACGACAACTACGGCATTTCGGTGCCCAACGAATTCCAGATGACGAAGGGGCACATCTCGGAGCTGCTGAAAGGTTTCCAGCGCGATCCGAAGCAGCGCAGCGGCTACGACATCTACATCGTTCACGGATGGGACTACCCGGCGCTTTGCGAGACCTACATCGCCGCCGCGTCGATCGTGCGCATGGAGCACGTGCCGGCCATCATTCACGTCGACGAGATGACGCAGCCGCAGGGGCATTCGACCTCTGGCTCGCACGAGCGCTACAAGTCGAAAGAGCGGCTCGAATGGGAGACGGAGTTCGACTGCATCAAGAAGATGCGCGAGTGGATGATCGGCCACGGCATCGCCACCGCCGATGAGCTCGACGGTCTCGAAAAAGAAGACCTGCGCCTCGTGCGCGAAGCGCAGCGGCGCGCGTGGGAAACGTATCGCGGTCCGATCGATGCCGAGGTGAGAACAGTCCTCGGGTACATCGACGAACTGTCCGCGCTCGGCTCGAATCGCAACGAGCTCGATGCCATCAAATCCGAATTGCAGAAGACGCAGTCGCCATATCGCCGCGACGCCATGAAGGCGCTGACCAGCGCGCTGATCGCGGCCCGCGAATCACTCGCCGGCCACGAAGAGATCGTCAATCGCATCGCCGAGTGGCGGCGCGAACGCGAGTTCGCGATCGCCGCGCTGTACGACGATGAGCTGTACAGCAGCGGCATCGAGTCAGCGCTCAACGTCGACGAAGTCAAGCCGCAATACGCCGACGACGCGCCGGAGAAAAACGGCTCGGAGATCATCAACGCCTGTTTCGACGCCGCGTTCCAGCGCTATCCGAATCTGATCGCGCTCGGCGAAGACGTCGGCAAGCTCGGCGACGTCAATCAGGGCTGCATCGGCCTGCAGGAAAAGTACGGCCTCTACCGCGTCTCCGACACCGGCATCCGCGAATGCACCATCGTCGGCCAGGCCATCGGCATGGCCTTGCGCGGACTGAGGCCGATCGCGGAGATCCAGTACCTCGACTACATCCTCTACGCCATCCAGATCCTCTCCGACGACCTGGCCACCACGCGCTGGCGCACGCGCGGCGGCCAGAAGTGCCCGGTGATCATCCGCACGCGCGGCCACCGGCTCGAAGGCGTCTGGCATTCCGGCTCGCCGATGTCGGCCATCGTCAACCTCGTGCGCGGCTTGCGCGTCTGTGTTCCGCGCAACATGACCCAGGCCGCCGGCTTCTACAACACGCTGCTGCGCTCCGACGACCCGGCCATCGTCATCGAAGTGCTCAACGGCTATCGCATCAAGGAAAAGCTCCCTGCCAACATCGCCGACTTCACGCTCCCCCTCGGCGTCCCCGAGGTCATGCGGAAGGGGAGTGACGTCACGCTGGTCAGCTACGGCGCGACGTTGCGCATCGTGATGGAAGCCGCGGAGCTCCTCGCGCAGACAGGCATCGACGCCGAGGTAATCGACGTCCAGACGCTGCTGCCGTTCGATGTGCGCGGCGTGATCGTCGAATCGTTGAAAAAGACGAATCGCGTGGCCTTCATCGACGAAGACGTCCCCGGCGGCGCCACGGCGTACATGATGCAGAACGTCCTCGAGCGCGACCGCGGCTACGACTGGCTCGACTCCGAGCCGCGCACGCTCCCCGGCAAAGAGCACCGCCCCGCCTACGGCTCCGACGGCGATTACTGGTCGAAGCCGAACCGCGAAACAATCTTCGAGTGCGTCTACGAACTGATGCACGAAGCGATGCCGAGAAGGTACCCGCGGTTCTTGTAAATCGGACTTGTACGTCTCTCGGCCGAACCAGCGCGCCTACAATGTGCAAATGGGAATCGAGCAGATTCTGGCGGGCAAACGCGAAGAGATCCTGCGGATTGCCGCGAAGCACGGCGTGAGCAGCATTCGCGTCTTCGGTTCCGTCGCCCGCGGCGATGCCGGCCCGCACAGTGACATCGACTTTCTCATCGAGATCGGCGGAGATACTCCGCCATGGTTCCCCGGCGGCCTCATCGCCGATCTGGAGGAGCTTCTCGGCCGTCCCGTCGACGTCGTGGCTTCTTCCTGGCTGAACGAGATCATCAAAGCCGGCGTTCTCGCGGAGGCTGTGCCGTTGTGAAGTCCGACGCGCTTTACCTCGCGGACATCACGGAACGTATCCGTCGAATCCTTTCTTCGGCGGCCGCCGGGCGAGAGCTGTTTCTCGCGTCGACGGAAAAGCAGGATTCCATTCTGCACAACCTTCAACTTCTCGGCGAGTCGGTGCGGCGAGTTTCGGACGATCTGAAACGTCGCTATCCCGAGGTGCCGTGGCGCGATATCGCAGCCTTTCGCAATGTCGTCGTACACGACTACCTCAGCATCGAGCTCGGCCTCGTTTGGGGAATCGTCACGGAGCGCGTACCAGAGTTACAGAAGCAGATCGAGCGGATCGTCGACGAGGCTGGTGAGGATCTCCCATAGAGGTGCTGCGGTTTTTGTGACGGTGTACTCGCCGTGCGTCAGCGCCAGAAGTTCATCAGTCGTCATGCCCAAGGCGCAGCTCCGCGCATTCGGAGTACGAGTTTTTCGCGCGACACAAGTTCTTTTTCACCAAGTAAAGAACCTTGCCGTTCGTTTCGGACTCGACGTCGGTGCCCGAAGAAAATCAAGGCGATCTCTCAATTCGTGCTCGTGAACTCCGCAAAGCGCTATCCTTGTTGCAGCATACCTACGCCCCCTCCCGCTATCGGGCGGGCGTCGCGGCCGCCGGCTGGGTGAAGTGGTTCCGGATTCGATCTCAATGAATGGAGTTGTGCGCGCCTCTCCGCAGTGATAGCATCGCGGCGGTCCGTAAACAAACCATTCCGTTTTTCAACCTTGTCCGGAGGTTTCTGTGCGATTGGTGCACTGTCTCGGCGGGGGGAGGGGTCGCAGGTTGGCGGCGGCGTTGTCGATTCTTATGGCGCCGCTGGCATTTGGTGCGAACGCGCTGTTCCCGAAGCCGCTGCACCTCGTGCGCCGAGTCGACGATCCCATTTCGAAAACGACTGCGACCGTCGACGAATATTGTGCGGGAAATCGCGTCGTTACCGTGCGCGGCTCCAAAGTGGCCATTGCCGATTATGACGCGCAGCAGTTGACGGAGATCGATCACGCGGCGCAGACGTGGAGCGTGACCTCCTTTGCAGATATCGCCCGGTCGCGGACGGATCTCGACGCGCGCATTGGAAATAAGGCGCCGGCCGGCGAGGCGAAAATCACGGCACTGGGGCGAGCCGCGGCTGGCGATCGCTATGTGGTGGGCGGCGGGCATCGGCGGACGCAGGTTGCTTTCAATCGCAGCGTCGCATTGTCGCGCGCAGCTGCGGAGGTGCTGGTCGGCGCCGCCTATCCCAATGTCAGGAATTCGGAGGCGGACGGCATTCTGAGTGCGGCCGGCGGTCGTGAAGGCGTTTCGGCGATGAGTACCGGCAGCGCGGTCAACGCCACGTATGGCCTCCTCGTCGAGCGGACGCTGACGATCGAGGACGGCAACAACACGCTCATTTCCCACAATGAGGTCATTCGCATTGGCGATGAGATGCCGCCGGCGGCAATGATGATCATCGAGCCTGGGTCGAAGCGGGTGGAGTCGCGGCTGACCCGTTTGGCCCGCGAGCTGCGCGACGTCGACACCATCCCGTCCGCGAAAACGCAGCACTGAAATCCTCCATGAGCGGCCTTCGAAAGAGTCTCGGGGTATGGGCGGCGATCGTCTGTCTTGCCGGGAGCGCGCGCGGCGGCGATATCGATCATAAAGACCTGCTCATCACCGGATTGTCGCTGGAAGTCGATACCGCCACGGTCGTGGCCAATGTAGGAATTCCGGCGGCGGTGCAGACCAAATTCGGCGGACGCATGAACGATGATGCTCCGCCCGACAATGGGATGACCGCCATTGGCGATCTGACCGGGCCGGGCATCGATACTCCGATCCGCCTGGTCACAACGCCGGGGCATCTGTTCCAGCTGCCGGCGCTCAATGAAAAGGGCGACTACATCCTGCGCAATATCCGTCTCGTGTCGGTGGACGGGAACGTGCTGCAGATCGCCGTCCCTTCCTTTGCAAACATCACCGTGGCGCAGGTGCTCGATACGAAGCTGAGCGTGCATCAATTGACGCCGGACGAATTGCGCGCCCGAGGGATTACCGTCGACGCGAATAATTTCGATGTTTATGAATATACGTTCCTGTTCGCCATCAACGACCAGACCGTCACCGTGCCGTATCCGGTCATCATTGATAAGAGAAGTCACGAAGTGGTCAGTGCGCCGGCGGTCGATCCGTACCACATCCCGGCGCTGCCGCAACATACACAGCCGCCGCGGTTCCAGCCGCCGGTAACGATTCCGTTCAACCTGCTGGCTTTTGACGACGATCCCATCGCGCCGCAATCCGTCAGCGAGAACGAGCCGCAGCGAGGCATTCCCACAATCCCGGCGGCGCTGGTCATTCCGACCGGATTGGGAGTGTTGCACCAATTCTTCGCCGTCATTTTGAACGTTGGCAATTCCGCTCCCGCCGGCAGCGCCATTACGATCGATTCGATTACGGCCACTCTCGACGCGCCGCCGGGATTGCGTCTGGCTAAGACCACGCCCGCCGTCACCATTGGCCAGGCCGTGCCTGTCGTCGACGCCCAGACCGGCGCGAAATTTCTTGTGGCAGCGGCGCAGGGGAGCGCCGAATGGTCCTTGGAGGCGCTCAAGGCCGGCACGCATTCGGTGGCGGTTCATTTGCGCGCCACGTACAAGGCGCCGAACCAGCCCGACACGGCGCTCAAGGGCGATCTCTCCGCCTCGTTCGTGGTCAGCGATCCGCGCTTTCAGGTGAATTTCGTTCATCCGCAGACGATCCGGAGCGGCGAGGAGTACACCGCATACGCGTTCATCACCAACACATCGGCGGCCGCACAGACCATTCGCCTCGACGTCGGCCAGATCCCTGTCTGCAGCGGCGATTCCTCCTGGAGCAGTTTCAACGTCTGCTTCCCGCAGGCGATGGATCCGGTCGAGGCCACCATCGAGCGCGGCAAGACGCTGGCCGTTCCGTACCGCCTCAAGTCGCGGCTGAACGGAAACATCTTCGCCGCCGCCGGCGATGCGGACGACAACATCAAGGTGGGTGTCTCGCTGTCGCTCGGCGTCAGCGCCAGCGGCATTCCGCTGTCGCCGGCCACGCTATTGATGCCGTGGTACACGCGCTACGTCGATCCCGATTTCGTCGCCGCGCAGATGACGCTCCTCGGGCTCGGCTATAGCCTGGCCGTCGCGCCGCTCAGCGACCGCACTGCGCTCTTGCCGCGCGTGATTCCGGACGACGTCTTCCGCCGCGCGCAAGACGTGGCCCGGGCCGGCGAGCGGATGTTCATTCAGCGCGCTGCCGCCGACGTTGCCGAACCGGCGGCGGAGCGCGAGCCGTTCTTCGCTTTGAGTCTCGATCTTCTGGGCAACGTCGAACAGCTCGACCGGCTGCCGTTCACGCCTGACCTGAAGGAGTGGGACGAATTGCGGCGGTCGGAAGAGAGCGGACGGGCTGCCGCCGCGGCCATGGCGCGGCAGCTCGAGCGCGTCGGGCTGACGGCGGGAAAGAGTGCCAGCGATTTTGCGAACGACTTCGCCGCCGCGACCGCGCATCGCTCGCCGTACGCGCTGGCCATCGTCCACGGCGCGGCGGTCAACGGATCGGCGCGGCCGTACGCGATGACCGTGACCGGCAGGACGTCGCACGGAGCGTTGGCCGTTCCGTCTGAAGCAGCGGCACCCAGGACGAGGAGTTTGCCATTTGCGGAGCTGACGCAGTTTCATGTTGCGAACGAATACGGCGAGCTGGGCATGGTCGGGCGCTTCAGCGAGCCGTTGCAGGTCGACGTCGTCCCGGCCGCGACGGACTTTTCGGTCGAGTTGATCTACCCGGCAGCGGCGAACGGATCGGTGATGCGCGCGTCGTTCCGCATTACGAATGCGAGCAGCAATGGCGTCTCGTTCGTGATCGACCGCGGGCTGACGAACATCGTCGTCACCGGCGGAACGTATGTGCCGGGTACGGGGCCTTCGATCGTCGCGCCGCCTGCGCTGGCGATCGCCGGCGCTGCGCAGGACATGCACCTCAACGGTGAGGGGCGCACGGTCTCGCTGCTGTTCAACCGGCCGATCAGCGTCGCCGACGCATCGGCGGTGCGCGACCTGATCGCGCTGACCACCGACGTCGCCGCGATCGGCTATCACGCGCGACGCCGCAACACGTCCTCGCGCACCTACATCCCCGGCGCGGCGCTGCAGGCCGACGGACGGACGCTGGACGTCTACTTCGACAAGACGTTGTCGAAGAACGCCGCGTACACGATCGACCTCGATGTTTCGCTCCTTCCCGGAGGAACGATTTATCCGCGCATCGACATCGACGTCCCCTCCGGCTTGCTCTACGGGAAAGTGCTGCGCGGCGACAACACGCCGATCGCCGACGCGCCGGTAACGCTGCAGACGAACGACTTGCTGCAGTACGACCGCTCGCTGGACGGCAGCGTCACCGGCAACAGCGACGACAGCGGACGCTACCTCTTCGAGTACATCCCGCGCGACGACAACCGCTCGCTGCCGGGGACTTTTAGATTGAGCGCCCAGACCGCGAATGCATCCATCATCAGCGACGGCATCATCCGTTCGCCCGGCGAACTGCGCCAACTCAATCTCGTCTTTCTCGGGCGCGGCACGGTCACGGGATTCGCCACGTACAGCGACGGCCGCCCGCTCGCGCACGCGACGGTCGTGGCCGGAAGCGCCGGCTACAGCAATCCGCTCACGGCGGAGATGAAGAGCGGTATCACCGGCGCGGATGGCGCGTTCACCATTGGCGATCTTCCGGTCGGTCCGTTCACGCTCAGCGTCAGCGACGGCGCCGGCAACGTCAGCTACGCCGCGAATCAGATTCATGCGGCGGGCGAGGTGCTGCACCAGGATCTGGTCGTCCAGCTGCGGCCGTTTCCCGGCACCGGCACGGTGCGCGTGACCGTGCGCCGCTCGGACGTCAATGCCACCGATCCGCATTCGCTCGTGGCCGGGGCGCACGTCGGCGTCTTCAGCGAGGGATTCGGCCTCGTGGACGGTTTCACCGACGCCAACGGGCGCATCGATTTTGCGAAGATCCCTGCCGGAACGATCAGCATCCTGGCGGCCAATTTCGACATCGCGCGCGAGAGCGCCGGCGTCGAAGCGGATCTCCATGCCGACTCCACGCTCGACGAAGTGCTGACGCTGAACGTTCCGAACGCGGCCGACCTGGCCGCGCGGGCCACGCTCACCGGCACGGTCTTTCGCGACGATCCGTTCAATCCGGCCAACGTCACGCCGGTGCCCGCCGCGATCGTTACCGTGGCCGGCTTCGCTTCCGTCACCGCCGGCGCCGACGGCAAGTTCACCTACGAAGGGATCCCGCTGGCGCTGGCGGGGAAGAACGCCGTGCGCGTCTTCGATCCCGGCACCGGACGGCAGGGCGCGTTCTCGCTGCCGACGCCCCTCGTGCCCGGAGCGAATCCGGTCACCTTCGTTCTTTCCAGCACGCAGCCGAAAGGATACGGAACGTTTCGCGTGCGTCTGTTCGACGCCGCCGGCCAGCCGGTCCTGCACTACAAAGTTCTGATTCCGGGATTTCCTTCAACGCCATTCACGGAAGTGGTCACGACTCCGGGCCTCTACGAACTGGTCAACGTTGCCGTGCCGCACAGCGACAGCGTGATGGCGGTGCCGCAAGGCATCGACTCCGTCTACGGCGACCAGACCGCGACCGGTTCCGTGCGGCTCGATTTCAACGGACAGACCTCAACGCTCGATTTGAGACTTCCCGGACAAGGCAACGTCATCGCCCACCTCGGATGCGCTCCCGGCGTCACCGACTGCAATCTCGACGTCCACGCGCCGGTGATGATCTCGTACAAGGTCTGGAACGACGGCCAGCAGGAGATGACGCTGCAGGACCGCCGCGTCGATCCCGGCGCCGACGGCGTTTTGAAGATCGTCAAAGTTCCGGTCAATCAGAGCGCGACCGTGGCCACGCTGGACAATCCGCTCGGCTACGCCGCCGCGTCGGTGGAGCTGCAGTTTCAAGGGCAGCAGAAGGACGTCTTCCTGACGCTGACCTCCACGAGCACGATCTCCGGCCGCGTGTTGAACTGGGATCGCCAGACGCCGATCTCCGGCGCGCTCGTGCACCTCGACGGCGGCTTCTCCAGCCTCGGCAATTTCCCCACCGCCGCCGACGGCAGTTTCCGCATCTCCGGCGTGGCCGCCAATGCGCAGATTCGCGTCATCGCCGAGTATTCGATCGACGGCGTCTTCCGCACCGGATATGTCGACGCCCGTACGCCGCTGCATGGCGGACCGGTATCGAACCTCGTGGTCATCCTGCAGGAGCAGGCCGGCGTCGACGGCACGATCGTCGACGGCAACGGCGCGCCGGTTCCGCTGGCGCGCTACTGGGCTCGCGAGCTGTCGTGGCCGTACCAAACGCACGGCTCGTTCGGCGCGCCGTTGAGCGCCGACCGCAATGGGCACTTCGTCATCAGCAACGTCTTCGCCGGCGGCATTCACATCTCCGCGCAATCGCCGCAGTTCCAGGAGCAGCGCGGCGAGTTCGAGGGGACGATCGGCGGTGAGGCGAACAATCTCAGCGGCGTCCAGATCGTGGTCGGCGCGGGCGGAACGGGCACGGTAGCGGTCACGGTCTACGACGGCGCCACGCGCGTGGCCAACGCCGAAGTGACGCTGAATCGCAGCGGCGCTCCGTTCGACTTCGGACAGAGCGACGCCAACGGCATCGTCACGTTCGACAACGTGCCGGTTGGCAGCGGCTACGCGGTGCAGGTGATCTCGCGGGCGCGTGCGCGGACCGGCAGCAGCGGCGCGTTGACCGTGACGCAATCGGCCGTCACTTCCGTCGACGTCGGACTGAGCGTCCTCGGCGTCGTCAGCGGAACGCTCGTCGATGGCGAGAGCACGCCGGAGCGACTCATCGCCGGCGGGCACATCACGCTGACTTCGGGCAACACCGTGCTGCGCACCAGCACCGACGGCGCGGGCGCCTATCGATTCGATGGCGTTCCGGAAGGGCGCTTCACCATCTCCGGATTCGACTTCGACAGCGGGCGGAGCACGCTGCTGCCCTCGCAGGAGCTCACCCTCAGCAGCACCATTCAGGAGCTGACGAACGTCAAGCTCACGCTCGAGCCGACGGCATCGCTCGACGTGCACGTCTTCCTGCCCAACGACGCCGGCGGTCCTGGCGCCGCCGCGCCGCTGGTCGACGTGACGGTGGGGCAGGGCATCCGCTACAGCCGCGAGCAGCAGGGTCCGGGCAGCGGATTGACCTTCCCGAAACTCTTCGCCAAGGCGCCGTTCCATGTGAGTGCCACGGAACTCGGCGGCGAAGCGCGGACGACGCAAGGGGATGGCTCGTTCGCGAACGGAGCCACGACCGGCTCCATCTCATTGACCTTCCCGACCAGTGGAACGGTCCAGGTCACCGTGGCCTCCGACGATCCGAACGCGGCATCGCTGATCGCCTCGTCGACAGTAACGATCGTTACTACTGCGCAGGCGTTCACGCTCTTCCCCGACGCCAACGGCAACATCACCGTCACCGGCGTCGGATTGGGCATCGTCTCCGCCACGGCCGTGTCGCAGGGGCTTTCTGCATCGGCGAGCGGAACGCTCGGCAGCCGGAGCGTTCCGTTACACCTCACGCTCATGCTCGGGCGGCGGATCAGCATGGCCGGACATGTCGAAGCCGAAGCGGGAGTTGGCCAGCCGTCGGTGCATACGCGGGTCGTGGCCGGCGTGACCAGCAGTGCTGGCTCATTCACCATCGAGACGCGCAGCGACGCCGCGGGGAACTACAGCATCACCGGCGTGCCGGTCGGCAACACCAGCGTCCACTTCGACTTCTATGGAGCGGATGACGCAACGCGAGGCGCGCAGCGGACGGTCAGCGTTCCGGATGGCACGGTGAACAGCTATCCCGCGCCGAACGTCAAGCTCGACGCCACCGCCCCGCGTGTGGTGAGCATCGATCCGGCCAACAACGCCAACAGCGTCGCTCCGAACTCGCCGGTCACCATCACCTTCACCGAGGCGCTCGACGCCAGCGCGATCAACACGGCGCGCTTCCGCGTCATCGCCAGCGACGACTCCCTGGCCGCGCCCGTTTTGATTACGTCGGACACGCTTGCGGATGGCCGTTTCCGCGTCCACCTCACGCCGACGTCGCTGCTCAAGAGCAACATGATCTACACCGTCTCCATCAGCGACGCGGTCGTCGATCTCAACGGCAACAAGATGGCGCTGCCGGTGACGACGAACTTCACCACCGTCGACTACACCGAGCCGCGCATCGTCGGTACGACGCCGGCCGTCGACCAAACCGTTGGCGACGGCACCACCTTCTATCTGCACTTCAACAAAGCGATCGACGCCAGCGTGTTCGGCACCGGCGGCAGCGGATTACTGAAGCTCGAGCAGCTGGACCGCAATCACGGCACGCCTGCCGGATCGCCACTGCCGATCTCCGTCTTCATCGATCCGCAGAGCGCGTCCACGCTGGTCGTCGCGCCGGTGGGGGTGGCGCTGCAGCCGGCGTCGTTCTACCGCATCACCGAAAACGGCGCGCGCGACACGCTCGCGCCGCCGAACACGCAGATCACGCTGCAGACCTTCGACTTTTTCTCGGCCGATCACGTGAAACCGGTGGTGACCATCGACGCGCCCGCGGCGAGCGCCAAGCTCATCGCCGGCGTCGACTACGTGGCCACCGTTTCCATCGTCGACGAAGGAACCACGCCGCCGCATGCATCCACCGACGTCGCCTACGTGCAGTGGTTCGACGGCAGCGGCAAGGCGCTCACGCGCAGCAGCACCGCGCCGTACGGCTACGTGTTGCGCGCGGCCGCCGGCGCCACCAGCGTCACGTTGAAAGCGTCGGCGGTCGACCTCTCCGGCAACGCCAGCGACCTGGCCGCGCAGACGTGGGAGGTCACCGCCAACCTTCCGCCGCAGAACGTCGTCATCACCGTTCCGCCGTCGGCGTACGTGGCGCGGACGATCGCGCTGTCGGCCACCTTCGACGAGGACGGCCTGGCCGTGACCACCGCGCTGACCGTGACCGGCAAGCATCGCGACGGCACGCCGTACGCGCTCGACGCCACGCGCATTCATCGCCTCAGCGCCCAGCCGATCCGCCGCAACACCATCTCCGATGCGTGGACGCCGGTGCAATACACGATCGACCTTCCCGCCGATCTCAAGGAAAACGACGCGCTGCAGTTCGTGCTGACGGTGACCGATGCCGACCACCAATCGACGTCGAAGAATGCCAGCGTCGACATCCTGGCCGATGCCACGCCGCCGCACGTCACGGCCATGCTTCCGGCCGGCGAGACGCATTACAAATTCGGCGACCCGGCCCGCAATCACTACCGCGCCCAGGTCAGCGTCACCGACGCCGAGAGCGGCGTCGCGCACGTCACCTTCGTCATCGACGGTCGCACGACGGACGTCAGTGCCGGCTCGTACGCGAACGGCGTCTACACCTTCTTCACCGACGTCGACGTGGCCGCGAAGAACGTCGACACGCGCATCCACGTCACCGCCACCGCCTTCGACTACGACGGCAACCAGAGCGCGCAGACCGCCGACGTCATCTACGAGTCGGTGAACGACGGCACCGCGCCGACGGGCGCCTGGATCACGCCGCTCGACGGCGCGATGGTGGCCAAAGGGAGCGTCACGCTGCTGCTGCGCGTGCACGCGGTCGACGACGTCCACGTCGATACGGTCACCTTCGATTCGGCGCTCTTCAGCAGCGTCGCCGCCGACCGGCTGGCGAACGACGTCTTCGAGAAATCGGTCACCTTCGCCACGCCGGCCGACGGCTCTTCGTTTGTCGTCAATGCCACCATCAGCGACAGCGGCCATCAGACCGTGCTGCCGATCACGATCGATCCGGTCGCGGTCGACGTCGATCTCGCCACCGATTCGCAGATCAACAGCGGCAACGCGGCCACGTTCGCGAACAAGACGGTGCGCATCCATGGCGCCGGGAAGAAGCTCTACATCAGCGTGCCGGTGACGCTGCAGAACCTGATCGTGGCGGACGGCGCCATCGCCGGCAATCCGGACGGCACGAAGATCGATCTGACCGTCACCGATCGCCTCTACGTCGACGGCCTCTCAGCAATTGATACGACCGGAAAGGGATACCTCGGCGGATGGGCGTCGCACGAGTCGGGCGGCCAGAACGCTACGCCGAACGGCCTCACGCTCAACAACGCGCCCGGCGCAGCGCCGGCGACGACGGGATCGAACTTTGCCTCCGGTTCGTACGCCGGCTTGGCCGGTGTCGACTCCGGCGCAACCACGAACGCCACGTACGGTTCGATCACGAATCCGACCAACTTCGGCAGTGGCGGCTCCGGCTGCATCACCGTTTGCGCCGGCGGCAACGGCGGCGGTGCGGTCGTCATCGCCGGCGGAAGCGGCGCGAACGACAAGTCGCGCTTCGTCATCGCCGGCGCCATCCGCGCCGACGGCCAGAGCGGCGTCGGTATCGCCGGCGCCGGCTCGGGTGGATCGATCAACCTTCACGCGCGCGCTCTCATCGCCGGCTGGGCCGCGCGCATCACCGCGAACGGCGGCGACGACGATGCCGCTGCGAACACCTCGCGCGGCGGCGGCGGAGGCCGCATCGCCGCGGTGATCAGCGACCGCTGGGACGTTGAGCCGTCGCAGCCGGTTCTGCAGGCGAGAGGCGGCCGCAACGACAGCAACACCGAATCGCGCGTCTTCCTCGACGCCGGCGCCGGAACGCTGTTCGTGCAGAAGCCGGGCGAAGCGAATGGCGAGCTGGTTGTGTCGTCGTTCGACGATCGCCATGCCGGCTCGCTGCACCTGACGCGCGCGACGCCGCTGTCCGGAATTCTCAATTTCGATTCGATCGCCATCGGCACGCGCGCGCTGGCGCGCTTCGACGCCGATTTCACCGCGCCCAGCGTCACCGTCGATCCGACCGCGCTGCTGCTGCATCCCACCGATCTTCCGGCGGTCAACCTCGTCTCCGCGCCCACCGCCGGAACGGGACTCATTCAAGGTGCGACCCTGCAGCTCACGTACAACGCCCAGTCGACTGCCGGAGTCGGCGAAGTGCGCGCCACGCTCGCTCCGGCCGCCGATCTGGCGCTGCCGTCGTTCGACTATCCGGCCTCCATCGCCACGACGCTTGCGAACGTGAACGTTCCGAACAACGCCACACCGGGCCCAGCCACGCTGAAGCTACGCGTCACCGATCGCGCCGGCCGCACCGCCGAGACCTCGCCGATCAGCTACACCATCGTCGCCAATGCCGGACCGGCCATCACGCGCTTCGACGTCGCTCCGGCATCGCTGCAGACGTATGCAGGAAATCCGATCACCGTCACCGCCGCCGCCTCCGACGATCTGAACGTCACATCGCTCACGCTCACTTCGTCCACGGGCACGATTGCACCCGTCACGCCGGCGCCCGATCCGGCCACGCACGGACTTACCGCGACCTTCGTCGTCACCATCCCGCCGGCGACGCCGGCCGGCACCATCGTCGCGCTCACGCTCACCGCCACCGACGGCAGCGGCGTCACCGCTGCGCAGACGAAGAACGTCACCATCCAACACGACGCCAATCCGCCCGCGGCCTCCATCACCTCGCCGTCTGCCGGAACCGTCTTCGTGGAAGGTTCCTCGATCGGTATCTCCGCCACGATCATCGACGCCGAAGTGAGCGTGAAGCAGGCCTCCGCATCGATCGACGGCGTGAGCGCGGCGCTGACGCAGGACGCGCAACATCCCACCATCTGGACCGGCACGCTGGCCGCTCCCGACGTCGACGGCACCGCCGACGTGCCGAAGACGATCACCGTCACCGCCTCCGACTTCGAGAACAACGCGTCGGCACCGGCCACGGTCTCGATCAACGTCCGTCCGATCATCGACGCGCTCGCGCCGGCCGTCGCCTGGACCTGCGCCACGCCCGGCGCGATGTACCCGTCGGCTGCGATCGCGAAACTGCAGGTTCTGGCCACGCCGGCGTCCGGCGACTCCATCACCGCTGTGAACATGACCATCACCGACAGCGCCGGCACGCGCAGCGTTCCGATGACCTCCGCCGGCGGCGGCAACTACACCTACGATTACACGCTGCCCGCCGTGACGACGGACGCCACCGTCACCCTGCGCGCCGTGGCCACGACGCTGGCCGGCAAGAGCTCCGGCCTTCCCGGTTCGCTCACCATCATCGCGCCCGGCCCGAACGTCTTCACGCTCGCCGCGAATACCGTGATCGCCGCGGCCGACACGACCTACGACGGCAAGACCGTTCTGGTCACCGGCGGCAAGCTCACCATCATCGGCAAGCACACCTTCGCGCGGCTGGCCGTGCTGAACGGCGCCACGGTGGGGCAGATCGCCACCGACGCCACCACCATCAATCGTCTTGACTTCGCCGCGTCCGCACTGTTCGTCGCGTGCGGCGGATCGATCGACGTCACCGGCGCCGGCTTCCTCCCCGGCCGGACCTGGAACAACACTACCGCCGGAGCGAGCACCGGCTCGGCGGGCGGAAGCCACGGCGGATCGGCCGGTTTCGATTCCTTCAACACCTTCGTCGCCGTCCCTTACGGCTCGCTCTACGATCCCAATGAACCGGGCGGCGGAGGCGCGACGCCGAGCGTCGATGGCCGTAGCGGCGGCGGCATCATCCGCATCCAGGCGCCGTCGATCCAGGTCGACGGAAAAATCATCGCTACAGGCACCGGCGGAGTGTTCCTCGCCGGCGGTGCGGGCGGAAGCATCCGCATCGATACGAGCGCGATCTCTGGTTCGGGCGAAGTGCGCGCGGACGGCGGTACCTGCACCACCAACCTCGCAGGAGGCGGCGGCCGCGTGGCCATCTACTACACCGGCGCAACCGGGATGGCGCTCAGCCGCGCGCGCATCAGCGCGGCCGGCGGAGCGGGGCGCACGGGATCCGAGAACGGCACCGCGGGCACCGTCTACCTTCGACAGCTCGATGGCGCCGGCGCGAAAGTGACGGACGAATTAATCATCGACAACGGCAACGTTCCCCGCACCCTCTTCACTCCGCTCGTGGACCTCGGCGGCGGCACGATCACGGCGGTCAGCGGAAACGTGCTGACGCTTTCGGCCGCCGTTCCCGATTGGGTGGCCGGTTCGTCGATCGAAGTTCTCAGCGCCGGCGGCGCCGTCATCGCCACCTACGAAATCGCATCATCCACTGCCACCTCGGTCACCGTTATCGTGCCGAGCGGGCAGACGTTGAACGCGCCCGTCGGAAGTGCGTACCGAGGATCGTCGAAGATCGCCGCGATTACGGTTGGGGCGAACGCAACGCTCTCCACGACCGCGCTGCACGGCGACGACATGATGCTGACCGGCGAGATCGAGACCACCGAGGTCCGCGCACGGAATCTGACGCTGAAGAGCGCGGCGATTCGGCAGACGCCGACCACCGACACGGCGACGAACGCGCTGCGCATCATCACCACCGGTACGCTCACCGTCGACGCGGCCAGCGTCATCGACGCCGTTGGCCGCGGATATCTGCCCGGCCGTACGTTCGACAACACCACCACCGGCGGAAGCAGCGGTTCGGCGGCCGGAAGTCACGGTGGAACGGGAGGACTCGACGCGCCGAGCACCGCGGCGGTGCCGTACGGATCGCTTTACGATCCAAGAGAGCCGGGAAGCGGCGGAAGCGGTGGGGCCACGACGGGGAACGGCGGCGGCGTCATCGGAATTCAGGCGCCGTCAATCCTGCTCGACGGACAGATCCTCGCCACTGGCGGCGGCATTGCCGTGCAACTTCCCTCCTCCGGTGGCGGCGGCAGCATCCGCATCGACGCCGCCACAATCGCCGGCACCGGTCAGATTCACGCCGACGGCGGTCCGTCGAATTTCCTCAGTGGCGGTGGCGGACGGGTCGCGATCTACTACAGCGGTAGTACAGGCCTTGCGCTCGCGCGCACGCGAATCACAGCCGCGGGCGGCACGGGCACGAACGTCAACCGTTCCGGCGCGGCGGGCAGCGTCTATCTCAAGAGTAGCGATCAGGCGAACGGCGAACTGATCGTCGACAACGGCGCGACCGCCAGCATCCAGACAACGCCGCTCACCAGCGTTCGCAGCGGCGTCATCACCAGCGTTTCCTCGAGCAGCGGAGGCGCGGCCGACACGATCGCAGACAGCAGCGCCGCCTTCCCGAGTCCGAATCTCCTGACCGGCAATCGCGTCTATGTCAACGGCGACAAGAGTGTGCTCTGGCCGGCGCGCAGCAACACCGCCACTTCGCTGTTGCTCGACATCTCCGCGAACGCGCTCACGGCGCAGGTCGGTCAGTCGTATTCCGGCCTCTATCGCTTCGACACGCTGCGGCTGCGCAACGCCAAGCTCGTCTCTGCGGACGCCGTCGAGTCGTTGGCGCCGATCGACAAGGATGGCGTTTCGACGATCACCGCGATGCCGGGGAACTTCGCGGCATCGTCGATCTTGATGCCGGTGGTCTCGGAGCTTGCGTCGATTACGCTATCTCCTACAACTGTAGTAGGTGGTATCAACGCCAACGGCACCATCACGCTCACCGGTCCGGCGCCGAGCGGCGGCGCATCCGTTTCACTCAGCACCTCCAACGCATCGCTTGCGATTCCGCCGATGGTCGTGGTTGTGGCCGAGGGGGAGACGGAGGCGTCGTTTGTCGTGACGACGGCGGAAACGGAGCGCAGCAACAGCGTCACCATCACCGCGACCTACGGCATCACGCGATCGGCACTATTAACGATCACCCCGCGCAGTTCGACGGCTTCATTTGATTTCCGGCATGCGTGGCGGCCTGCGTCGGTCGTTCGAGGAGCGAGTCGATGAACGTGCGATCGCGGATTGCGGCATTGATCGTCGTCGCGCTGCTGCCGGCCGGCGCGCTGCACGCCGCCGACTCCTTCACCGTCCCGAGCGCACTGGCGTTGCAGGCAGTCTTCTCGTGCGGCGACATGTCGATCACCGGCGGCGGCACGATCGATTCGACCGGCATCGCCGCCAGCGGTCCGACGAACCACGGCACGGTGCGGTCGAACGGCAAGATTACGAATTCCTCCAGCACCATTAGCGGCGACGCCATTCCGGGTCCAGGAAAGATCGTTTCGATCTCTGGCTCCGGCGTCGTCACCGGCGCGACCACCGCTGCCACCTCGAGCGTTCCCTGCACTCCGATCAATCTGTCCACGCTGGCCACGTCGCTTGCGGCGTCGAACAACGACGCCACGATTCCGCTGACGGGGCAGGGGAAGAGCGTCCTCGCCGGCGCGTCGCACACCGAGTTCAACATGAGCGGCGGCGACACGCTGACGCTTCCCGCCGGCACGTACTACTTCACCAAGTTCACGATCTCCGGCGGATCGACGATCACCCTCGGCGGCGCGGTGCGCATCCTCGTCACCGGCAACGTCAACGTCAGCGGCGGAAGCTTCGTCAACAGCAACGCCTACGCCTTCCGCTTCTGGCACTCCGGTGCGACGTTCTCGCTCAGCAGCTCGACGTTCACCGGCATCGTCTACGCGCCGTCCGCGTCGCTGACCATCTCGTCGTCGCGGTTCATCGGAAGCGTTTTCGCGGAAGCCGTTACGGTCAGCGGTGGCACGTCGCACGTCACGCGCAGCATCGACGACGTCACGCCGAGCGTTGCGATCACCTCGCCGGCAAATGGCGCAGGAGTGTCCGATGCTTCGCAGGTGGTCGTGCGCGGAACGGTGTCCGACGCTCAGACCGATGTGACCGTCGCGGTGAACGGACAAGCGGCCACGATCGCCGCCGACGGGACATGGCAGGTCACGCTCAACCTGAGCGGCAGCGCATCGCCGGCGACCGTGAGCGCAGTGGCGACGGATGCCGCCGGAAACAGTTCCACCGCATCGATCGCAATCGTCACCGCCGCTCCTGCCATCTCGCTCATCGCTCCTCCGCCCGGCGCGCTGATCGCCACACGCATCGTGAAGCTGTCCGGCGCCGCGGGCACGGCCACGTCGGTGACCGTCAACGGAATCGCCGCCTCGATCACCGCCGGAACCTGGTCGATCAATGCGTTCGACCTCGGCGCCGACGGCAGCCACACGCTTACCATCATCGGCATCAACGGCGCGGGCGCGACGACGATCTCGCCGATCGTGACCAGCGACACCACGCAGCCGGTCATCAACGCAGCCGTCACGCCTTCGCCGAATGCGGCCGGATGGAACAAGAGCACGGCCACGGTCACCTTCACCTGCTCCGACGTCACGAGCGCGATTGCCTCCTGCCCGCCGCAGGTCGTCGTTTCGGCGGAAACTGCATCGCAGAACATCAGCGGCACCGCGACGGATGCCGCGGGCAATCACGCCGCGGCGTCGGTCACCGTGAAGCTGGACAAGACCGCGCCTTCGGTCACCATCACCTCGCCGGCGGCCAACACCACGGTGACGTCTGCCGGACTCACCATCAGCGGCACCGCCACCGACGCGCTTTCCGGCATCGCCTCGGTCACCTGCAACGGCACCGCGGGATCGGTGACCAACGGCGCATACACCTGCAGCGTCACTCTGAACGCGGGCGACAACGTCATCACCGTGATCGCCACCGACGCCGCCGGCAATCCGGCGACGGCCACCGTGGCGGTGACCTACAACCGCGATTCGCAACCGCCGGCCGTGGCCATCACCTCGCCGGTGAACGGCACCTTCACCAAGAACAACAGCGTCACGGTGAACGGCACGGCCAGCGATGACGTTGCCATCGCCGGCGTGACCGTGAACGGAACGCCAGCCGCGTTCGCGAACGGCGCGTGGTCGGCGACCATCACGCTGACTGCCGGTGACGGCGCGAAGACGATCACCGCGATCGCTACCGATACGAGCAACAAGCAGAGCAGCGCCAGCGTGACGATCACATTCGACACGACGCCGCCCAACGTCGCCATCACCGCGCCGGCGAACGGAGCGTCGACGACGTCCGCATCGCTTTCCGTGAGTGGCACTGTGAGCGATGCGCTCTCGCCGGCCACCGTGTCGTGCAACGGCGTCGCGGGAACCGTCAGCGGCGGCAACTTCTCCTGCGTCGTCGCGCTCGTTGCCGGCGACAACGCCATCACCGCCACTGCTACCGACAGCGCCGGCAATTCCGCGGCGGCCACGATTCACGCCACGTACGCTCCCGACGCCCAGGCGCCGACGGTGGCCGTTACCGCTCCGGTCAACGGCACCTTCACGAACGTCGCGAGCGTCGCCGTCACCGGCACCGCCAGCGATGACGTGGCCGTCGCCCACGTGACCGTCAACGACACGCCGGCGACACTCACGAACGGAACCTGGAGCGCCACGATCGCGCTGACCGGCGGCGACGGCGCCAAAACCATCACCGCCACCGCGACCGACACCACGAACAAATCGACGTCGGCCAGCGTGCAGATCACGCTCGATACGACGGCTCCCGTGCTGACCGTCGAGACGCCGGCCAGCGGCGCCGTCGTCGCCAATCCAATGCTCGCCATCAGCGGGACGGTCAGCGATGCGCTCACCGGCATCGCCAGCGTGACGTGCAACGGCGCGCCGGCGACGGTTTCGACTGGAACGGTCAGGTGCAGCGTCACGCTGACCGAGGGCAGCAACATTATTAATGTGGCTGCGGCCGACAATGCCGGTAACGTCACCACGAAATCGTTGACAGTCGCCCTCGACACGCGCGCTCCCGACCTCACCATCACTGCGCCCGCGCCGAACGCCTGCCTGAACGCGCCGCGGATCGCTGTCTCCGGCCGGAGCTTCGATCCGCACCTTTCCAGCGTCGCCGTCTCCCTTTCATCCGGACCTCCGGTCACCGCGACGGTCGCCGCCGACGGCACCTGGACGGCCGTTCTCACCGCGCCGGCAGACGGCCGTTACGTCATTGCCGCGGAGGGAAGCGACAGCGTCGCTCATCGCGTCACTGCCACGGAAGCGGTGACGGTCGATACGACCAAGCCGGTGGTGCTGGCAGGGGAGAGCGGCGGCATCGTCAATCATGCGATGGCCATCGCCTTCCGCGCCGTCGACGCGGATCCGGCAGCCGTCGCCACGGCCACGCTGAACAACCAGCCGTACGCCTCGGGGAGCGCGATCACCGCGGACGGCGACTACACGCTGCGCATCACCGCCCGCGACTGCGCGGGCAACACCTCGGACGTAAGCACGATCGCCTTCACCATCGACACCGTCGCGCCGTCGATCGTCTCGATGACGCCCGCGGACGGCGCGAGTATCGGCAGCGCATCGCAAAGTATCGCCGGAACCGTGAACAGCGACGACGTCGCCTCCGTCGTCATCAGCGGAACTCCGTACGCCGCGGCCATCACCGGCCGGACCTTTACGTTCACCGGCGTGGCGCTAAGCGAGGGTGTGAATCACTTCACGGTCGTCGCGACCGACCGCGCTGGTAACACGACGACGAAGAGCTACACGCTGACGGTGAAGTCGACGATTCCGGCCGTCGACATCTTGGAAAGCGGCGCGCCGATCGCGGCGGGGACGCTGTTCAATCGCCCGGTCGCGCCGGTCGTGCGCGTAACCGAAAGTACCGCATCGATCAGCGCAACGTTAAACGGCGCGCCATTCACCAGCGGCAACACGATTGCGACGGACGGCAACTACACGCTGCGCGCAACCGCCAGCGATGCCTTCGGCCATACATCAACGGAAGCGACGGCGACGTTCACCGTCGACACCACGCCGCCGGTTGTGAAGATCACGTCGCCTGCGAATAGTGCGATCGTTCACGCCGATCACGTCACGGTGAACGGAACCGTATCGGGCGGCGACATCGCCCGCGTCACAGTCGCCGGAATCGCCGTGACGCTTGCCGCCGACGGCACGTTCACGATCAGCATCCCGCTCGAGAACGGACCGAACGTCATCACCGCCACCGCGCTCGATCGCGCCGGCAACAGCGGCAGCGACACCGTCAGCATCACCAGCGACGCCGGGCGCGCGGGCATCATCCTCACGCTCCCGGTCGACCAGCTCCTCACCAATCGTACGACTACAGTTGTCGTAGGGCAGGTCCTGACGCCCGCCCTCGCCGCCAACGTCACGCTCAACGGCGCGCCCATCACCATCGACTCCCTAGGCGTCTTCCGCAACGACGCCTTCCCCCTGGTCGAAGGCGATAACAGCATCACCGCAACGGTCACCGACAAATCGGGAACCGCCAACTCCGTCACGGTCCATGTGCCCCTCGACTCCGCGCCCCCGCGCCTCCGCGTGAAAGCCAACGGCGACGACCTCACGCAAGGCGCAAAATTCGCGACCGCCCCAACCTTCACGATCGAAGCGACCGACGCCAACGACGTCGCCAGCACGACCCTCACCGTCGACGGAATTACAGTCACTCCACCCTTCACCCCAACGAACGGCGGCCATGCCCTCACCGCGGTCGCCAAAGACACCGCCGGCAACGAAACGCGAATCGACCGCACCTTCACGGTAGGCGACGCCAGCACCGGCGGCTGCCCGCCGACGAACTTCGATCCCCCCGACCGCACCTCCATCCTCGCCGATCACGTCACGCTCACCGGCCGCGCCGCCGCGGCCACGGTGCTCGTCGGAACCGCCGTCATTCCGGTCGTCGACGGTGCCTTCGCCACGTCAGTTGCCTTGACGACCGAAGGGGCGAACGCAATCTCCATCACCTGTGCCGACGCTTCCGGCCACGCGCTCGGCAGCGCCGCATCGCTCACGCTCTTCCGGTACACGAACGCGCCGTCGATCACGATCACCTCGCCCGCCACCGACTCCGAGCTCACCGCCGACAAAACGCAGGTTGCGATCACCGTCGGCCCCGGTGTGGCCTCCGGCGACGTCAACGGAATCGCCTTCACCGTCGCCGGCGATCCGTCCGTTTCGCACTCGCTCACCATCGACAACGTCCCGGTCACGAACGGTCTGAACATCATCACCGCCCACGCGCGCAACACCGCCGGCCGCACCGGTTTCGCCAGCATTCAGGTGCGCCGCTACGTCGGCGAGCCGCAGCTCACGATCACGTCGCCGCTTCCCGGCACGCAAACTGGCGCGAGCTCGGTGAGCGTGAGCGGCGCCTACGCGAACATCGATCCGGCCACGCTCGCAATCACCGCCGGCGCGTTGTCGTATCCCGTTCAGGTGCACGCGACGAGCGACACCACCGGCACCTTTGCCGCAGCCGCGGTTCCGATCGCGGCCGCGCAGACCACGACCGTCACCGCCATCGCGCGCAACCGCGCCAGCGGAACGCCGGTGACTGCGACCGTTGACATTCAAAACGTCGCCGGCGCGCCGTCGATCGTCATCACCACTCCGCCGGACAACAGCTACTTCCGATCGGACGCGCCGAAACCAACCGTCGCCGGCACCTTCGCCGCCGCGCCCGCCGCGACCGTGCAGGTCAACGGCGCCGTCGTCGCGCCGGCCGATACGAGCTTCTCCACCACCGTCGATTTCGCCGCCGGCAGCAGCGGCCTCACGCCGATCGTCGCGCGCGTCGCAAACGTCGACGGCACCAGCGCCACCGCCGCCGTCCGCGTCGTCCGCCTCGGCGCGCCGCTGGCGGTGACTGGCAGCTATCCGTCGCAGAACGCCACCGACGTCGATGCCGGCGTGCTGCTGCTGATCCTCTTCAACAATCCGATCGACAAAGCGTCGATCACCAGCGGCGCGTTGCGCCTCGCCGATGCGTCCGGCGCCGAAGTCACGGGCACCTTCTTTGTCGACCGTGACGCCGTCAGCTTCGCGCCGCGCATCCCGCTCGCACTCGGCACGCACTACACCTTCACGGTCTCGCCGACATTGAAAGACGTCGCCGGCGGCGCGCTCGCGTCGCCGTTCGTCCTCTCATTCACCACCGCATCGTCCGCGCCGTCGATCGGGCCCGCGATCACGCCCACCGACGTCACCGGCTGCTTCACCAGCTACACCATTCACGGCACCGCCAGCGCCAGCGGCGCGCGCATGCAACTATCGATCGATGGCCTGACGCAGCCAGCCACGGCCGCGAATGACAAGTCGTTCTCGTTCGTCATCGATCTCGCGCCCGGCGTGCACGTCGCCCGCGTGCGCGAGCTCGGCGCGGACGGCACGCTCTCTCCGGAAACCCCGGTCACCATTCACGTCACTTGTTCCGTGCTCCAGGTGCTCAGCGCTACGCTCGACCGCGCCGCGAAAACGGTCACCATCCGATTCTCGCGTCCGATGAAGCCGGAGTCGCTCACCGCGTCGCCGGCCGGCACGATCCTGGTCACGCCAGCCGGCGGCAGCGCCGTCACCGGAACGGTCGCCCTCAACGCGTCGGCCGACGTCGCCACCGTCACTACCACCGCCGATCTCTCCGCCGGCGACGTCGCGCTGGTCATCAAGAAAACTATTCAGGACACGACCGGCACCGGACTGACCACCGACTACACGCAACTTTTCTCCGCTAGCGGCGACACGCCGATCGAGGCCGGCAAGGGCTACGTCACCGGCGGCGTGTACGACGCCACCACCGGCCGTCCGCTCGCCAACGCCAACGTTTCCATCGCGTCCATCTGCGCCATCTGCGCATCAAGCTCTTCGGGCCGCTACACGCGATCGCTCCCGGAAGGCGCCTACACGATCGAAGTGAGCGCGCCCGGGTACACCACGGCCTGGCGCCAGGTCGTCGTCAAAGCGGGAGCCGGCGTCATCCCGATCGATATCCGCCTCACGCGCCGCGGCGCCGCGCAGACCATCAACGCAAATCCAGTCACGATCTCCGCCGCCGCCGACACCACCGTCACGCAAGCCGCCGAAGTGACCATTCCATCCGCCTCTGCGCTTGCATCGCACACGGTCGCGCTGACGCCGGTCGGCGCTCAATCGCTCGCCGGTCTGCTGCCGCTCGGCTGGTCGCCGCTCGCCGCCGCCGAAATCGCCGTCGACGGCAGCGCAGCACCGTCGCCGCTGGCAGGCGCGCAACTCACGTTCATCCTCACGCCGGCCGACGTCGCGGCGATCGCGTCCTTCAATCAAACGCTCTCCTTCGCCGAATACGACAGCAGCCGCGATGAATGGCGCGTCGTCGTCGCCGCCGTTCCACCGGCAATCAACAACCGCGTCACGTTCACGCTGGCCCGCTCCGGCAACTACGCGCTCGTCTATCCCGATCGCGGCGCCGGACTCGCCATCCCGCCGCCTGTTACCGCCGGCGCGGCGTTGCAGGGTGTCGCATCGTGCGCATCGTGCGCCATCACGAGCCTGGGATTCACGCTCGATCCGATCACGGTCCTGCCCAACGGTTCGACCACCGCCACGCTGCGCACCGATCCCGCGCCGGCGTATCCGAGCGGCACCGCCGTGCAGGCCTATGTCGACGAACAGCTCAATCTCGCCGACGGCCGCGTCATCCTCGATCCGCCGTTCGCCACCGACCTGCTGCTCTATCGCTCGCTCACCAACGACGCCGGCGTCGCGATTTTTCACATCGCTCCGACGCCGACGGCCGCCGTCGAAACGCTGCGCGACGGCGTCGATCACATTCGCATCGTCGACTATCCCGGCCGCGTCGATCGCGGCGCATTGATCGGTGCCGAAGGTGGGCGGGTGCCGGGCGATGGGGGAGTGACGGTCGAGATTCCGGCCGGCGCCGCGCCGCAACCGGTGCACGCCACGGTCACGAGTTTCGGCGCGAGCGATCTCGCCGCGATCGGAAGTATCGCCGGATTCCACGTCGCCGGCGGCTTCACCTTCTCGCTCGCCGACGCCAACGGCGCCGCCGTCGTCTCGCTTTTGAAGCCTGCGCGCGCGACGTTCGCCGTCGACGCCGCGAAATTCGCGAGTTCCAATCGCCAGGTCATCGTCGCCGAGCTGCTGCCGAACACGCCGTACGGCGCGATGCCGCGCCTGGCCGCGGTGACGACGATCATTCCGAGCGATGCCGCCACGCTCTTCACCACGCGCAACCTCTCCACCGCCGAGCTGCCGCTCGACGGAATCGTGCGTAGCGGCCGCTACGCCATCCTCACCGCCGACGCGCCGATCGCCTTCGCATTCGGACAAGTTCACGCCGGCGACGCCACCGCCCCCTCGGTGCCGAACGCGCGCGTCACCGCGCCGCCGCTCGGCGTCACCGACCTCACGCGCGCCGGCGGCGTCTTCGTCGTTCCGGTCGCCGCCGCGCCCACATCGCAATTCGCGCTCATCGCTCGGACCAACGGCACTGGCGACGGCGATCCGCTCCTCGGCACCGCCATTCCGGCTGCGGACGCATTCGTGAATTTCGGCGTCCTCCCGCTGCTCGCGCCGCCGCTGGCCATGCCCGTGCTCACGCCGGCGGACGGCGCTGTGCTGAATGCCGACGCTCCCTTCACGCCGCAGGCGCAATTCGCGACCACGATCGATTCGACCTCGGTCGCGAACGGCATCACCATCACCAATCTCACCAGCGGCCACGTCCTCGCCGGCACCACCACCGCGGCCGGTTCGACCGTCTCCTTCCACACGACCGAAACGCTCGACGCCGGCGCGCGTTACGTCCTCGCCGTCGCGCCGACGATCCGCTCCGCCGCCGGACGGCTCTTCGGCCGCACGTCCATCTCGCACTTCTCGACCGCCGCACTTCCTGCGTCGAACAGCAGCATCCATCCCGAGAAGATCCGCATCACCATCCCCGATGCGAACGGCATCTCCATCATCACCGGCGCTGCCGGCGCGCTGCCGTTCGGCGATCAGGCGCTGGCGGTGCGCCGAGGAGTGGCGTTTACGAATCCGCCGCAGGCGACGGTGACGAATTCCGACGGCTCGTTCAGCTTCAGCGCGGGCGATGTTTCGACCACCGACGCCATTGATCTCCAGGTCATCGACAAAGTCAGCCACGCCATCATCGCGATCATCCCGCTCACACCGTTCGTCACCGCCGACGGCACCGGTTTTATCGCGCCCGCTGGCGTCGCCACCACCTTCACCGCCGCGGCGCCGTTGAACGTCACGGTCACCGTTCCCGCGGGGGCGTTTTCGACGCCGACGCTTGTACAGCTCTCCGCCGGTTCGTCCGCCGAGTTCGCGAACATTCCGAACCTCGGCGCGGAACTGCATTTGAGCGCCGAGGTTCATGTCGACTTTGAAGGAGTTGCACAGAAGCCGTTGCAGCTCTCGATTCCGGCCCCGGCGGATGCAAGTGCATCGAAATCCTATTTGCTCGGCTTCCTCGGACATTCAACCCGAGGACCACGGATCGAGATCATCGACACGCTGCGATTGGCGGGCGGCAATTTCACGACGACACTCGAGTCCACCTCATCGCCGGTGCGCATCGCCTCGCTTGCGCGCGCGCAGGACACATTCGCATCGCCGGCCGACGTGAAACGCATCCTCGGCGGCGTCACGCGCCGCGCGGCGTTGGGCGTCGTCGACATGACGGTCGCAACAGGATGGGCCGCGGTCAGCGGCGCCGCCGAAGGTTCCGAACTTTTCTGGGACAGCATCCAGTCGCTCTTCGTTTCGTCCTACACGCTTTCGCGCAACGTTGGCCGCGCGCTCATCCCGGTTGCGGCGGACAAGCCGTTCAGCGTCGCCGGTATCGATGCCTCCACCGGCCTGCAGATGTATTCGAAGGCTTACGCCGGCGTCGCTCCCGGCGATCCGCTCGGCGCCGTCGTTCTCAATGCTTCCAGCGACAACGACAGCGGTCCGATTCCCGTCTTCGCGTCGCCGGCGCGCATCGAAATCGTCGACGTTCCCGACCCCGGTTTCACGCTCGCCTCGGTGCGCAACCTCAATCTCAAACTCGACAGAGGCTCCGTCACGATCTCCGCTGGCACGCCCGCACCGCCGGCCAAGACCGCGATCGACGTCTTCAATCCTGCGCGCAATCAGTTCCAGCGCGTTTCCGACATCGCGACCGATCAAGTCAAGATGACGGCGCAGACCGGCGATCGCCTGATCATCGCCATGTCCGAACAGGACGTCGACGCCGATTCGCCGGTGACGATCTCCTTCAACAAACGGATGTACGTCGGCGGCGCTACCGACGACGACAGCGTCACCGCGTATCTGAAAACTCTGATCACCGTCAAAATCGACGACGGCGACGTCGATTCGAAACCGGCCGATATCACCAGCCAGGTGAAATTCAGCGCCGACTCCGACAGCCATCGAATCACCTTGAACTTCGGCAGCTCACTCCACCTCGGCAAGCACTACACGATCATCCTTTCGAAGAATCTCGCCGACGCCTCGGGCAGCGACAACACGCCCGGACTGAAACTCGGCGAGTCGAAGGTCAACGGTCAGCCCACCGGGCCGCTGCCGTCCGACGTCGTCCTCTCCTTCTCTGTGCGCAAGCCTGGTGGCCGCATCGCAGCGTTGACGCTGGCCGATCAGGGAAGCGTCATCCACGACATGTCGCTGAACGGCAATCTCGCTTTCGTTGCCGCCGGCAACGGCGGACTGCAGGCGTACGACATCTCCGATCCGGCCAAACTCGACGGCTCGCAGCCTCCGCTTTCCGGCTTCATCGACTGCAGCTGGAACGGCAGCACGCAAGCCTTCGACCCATGCAGCTTCGCGTATTGGGCTGTGGCCAGCGATCACCACGGGCGCATCGTGACGACGGGAATGTCCGGTCTCTCCGGCTCGCTGCGCACGTTCCGCGTCGACGATTTCATCAAGCCGTCGACGCAGGACAACGTCCCGCCGCTGCCGCGATATGTTCCTTCAAGCAAGCAAATCGGCGCCACGGCCATCTCCTGGACGCCCGGCATCAACGCCCAGATGCCGCTCGGCAGCGAAATCCTGATCGGCGACAAGCCCGAAGCCATTCCGCGCCGCGTCCAGCTCCTGCTGAAGGACGACGAGGTCAAGATCACGCGCGCCAACCTGATCGCGAAGTACGCCGGCTCGAAAGTGGATCTGGCCAACGGCTATCAGAAGCTGACGCTGACCGTCACGCCCGATCAGCCGGCCTATCAATGGCAGTCGATCACCATCGAGAACCGCACGCTCAAGCTGCGCTGGTCGGTGGATGTGCCGCACAATGGGAGCGCGCATCTGGCCGGCGTGATCGCCGGCGCGAACGATGATCTCTACGTGATCGTGAACCGCACTACGTACGCAGTGGTGGCCCTCTTCGGCTTCGGCATCGGCGTCTACGACGTCAATGCCATCGAGTCGAACGACCGTCCGCTCGATGCGGGCTATCAACCGGTCGCTGAAATCGTGGCGCTGACGAAAGGGAATGACGACGACGTCTTCGATCCCACCTCGGTACCTCAATGCGATCAGGCGGCGCTCGCGGCCAGCGGCGTCGCGTGCGCGATCCGCGATCTGACCTTCGCCCCCGATGCGCTGCTCCGCTCCGGCAATTCGCCGAATCCGCAGGTGTTCGCGCTCGAGCAGCGCCGCGGCGTCTTCGACGGCCGACTCACGCCGCCAACGACGGCCGGCATGGCGCGCGGACGCATCGACGCCGGCGCCGGCCTGGCGCTGACCAGTCCGTATCAAAGTCCGGGCGGCTTCGACTCGCTCGATCAGCCGCGCCTGCGCACGCTCCGCAATCTCTACAAACAGGCCGGACGCATCGACGCGCAGGACGTCCGCCCCGTGGCGCGATATACGAACGTCGCCTACTACGCGCGCCCGCCTACCGCCGATGCCGCCGGCGCCGAGTACGCGCTGATCGCGTCGTTCCAATACGGACTGCTGGTGGTCAAGCTCGACGATGCGGCGCTCGATCCAACCGCACTGGCCGACGTGGTCTGGATTCCCGCCGGCGCGGCCTCGGTGCGCGTGATGCCGCGCGGCGATCTGGCCGTGGTCGTCGACGGCGCCGGCCGCGTCCTCCTGGTCGATCTGACGCGCATCGACGAGAGCAGCAAGGTGCCGCCGCTCACGCCCTGCAACAGCGCGGCGTGTGCGGACGCGCTCTTCCCGACCGCCGCTGCGTCGCTGTCCAAAGCCGCGCCGCCGCTTCCCGCCGACGCCGACTGGAGCGAGGTGGGCATCGACGATCCGCGCATCCTCTGGAAGTCCGATCCGCACCTCGTGCACGGCACGCTCGCGCCGCTGGTCGATCCCGATACCGGCATCGTCTTCACCGGCAGCAGCGATGCGTCCGGCACGCGCGCGGAGATCAACACGATCGCCGCCACCGATCCGCGCGTCCGCTTCATGGTCAACACCGGCGAGGCGGGCGGCTATCGCGAGACCGGCGGCATCGTGCCGCTCGGCATCGCGCCGCCGCCGAACGTTTCGCTGACCGGTCCCGATGCCTCGCTGGCGGCGTTCCGCGTGGAGCTCTGGCTGCCCGGCTCGATCACGGAAAAATTAAGCCAGTCCAACAACGAGCTGCGCATCGCCGTCGAGAGCGAACGCGTTCTCAACACGCCGTCCGAACAGACCGTTTCCCCGCTGCCGCCCGCGCACCTCCGCCACGCCGATGCGTTTGGCCACACAGATACGCGCGTCACGACGTTCAAACTGGAGCGCCTTGCGCCGTACGACGCGAACGATCCGGACATGAAGCCGATCCGCTATCAGGAAGGCTTCAACCATTTCGTCTCGCCTTGGGTGGTGGCCATCGCTGATCCAAGGGCGAGCATCGACTACAAGGTGAGCGAGTGGACGTCGCTGAGCGCCGCCGACAAGGCCAAGCTGGGATGCTCGGCGTGCAGCCGTCCGGCCTTCCTCGATCCATCGAAAACATCCAACGTTTTCGAGCTGCTCACCACGGGGCGTTTCATCAGCGCGCGCCCGGAGACGTCGCTGTTCAGCGGGACGGCGTACGCGTATCTCGGCAACGCCAGCCGTCTGCGCGGCCGCGTCTCCACGATCATGGCGGACACGGTCCGTCCGGCCACGGTGCTCACCGCCGCCGACGCGCCGCCCATCGCCGGCGGCGCGCTGCAGGCCACGACGTTCCTTCACAGCGGCGAGGTGTCGATCGCGGATCTCGATCTCGACGCCGGCGGCCGCGCGGGGTGGAACGTGGCCTTCGACCGCAGCTATCGGTCGCGCACGCTGCTCTCGAGCGCGATCGGCAACGGCTGGGAGTCGGCGCTCTTCGCCCGGCTGCGACCGCTTCCGAACAGCGACGTCGAATATCGCGACGGCAGCGGCGAGATCTGGCGCTTCGTCAAATCGGGATCCAGCTTCACCGCGCCGCAGGGTTTGTCGCTGAAGCTCGACGCCACGTCCTCCGGCTGGCGCATGCTCGATCAGAAGCTGCGCATCACGAACTTCGATCCACTCGGCCGGATGGTTTCTGAAAGCGACCAGTTCTTCGACGGCAACGGCGGCGGCAACGTGATCCGCTATTTCTACGACGACCACGGACGGCTGGGCACGGTCGTCGATCCGGTCGGCCGCATCTCGAAGCTGGCCTACTTTGACGATTGCGCCGGCGCGCAGGACTGCTTCGCCGGCCTGCTCCACGAGATCACCGACTGGCGCGACCGCAAGGTGACGTTCCACTACGACGGAAAGGGGAACCTGACCGCGGTCGACAAGCCGGAAGCGAAGAATCCGGAGTACGCAGCATTCTCACAAATTGCCAGCAACCGGCCCACCGTTCACTACACCTACAAGTCCGCGGGACTTTCACTACAGGACTTTGTCGATCTCGCCTCCGATCTGGAAACGATCCGCGATCCGGCCGATGCCGCGCCGCGCGTGACGTTCCAGTACGACGACAGCGGGTTGAAACGCGACTTCGTCAACAAGCAGGATTGGGGGACGGCCGATCGCCCGAGCGCGACGTTCAACTTTGACGTGGCCTCGCTGACGTCGTTGCCGTCGTCGGCGTCGGTCACCGACACGCGCAACCAGCGTCGCAGTTACACCTTCACCGCGACGACGCCGTCGGATTACAACTCCGAACGCGTTCACCTCCACGATCTCACCGAAGACAACGTCGTTACCTGGAATGGCTCCGCGTTCGGCGAGATCCCGACCACGGTCTCGAAGAACGACGTCGGGCACGTCGTCGCGACGAATCGCACCACCACCTTCGGCTACGAGAACGGCCGGCTGAAGAGCGCCTCCACGAACGGCGGCGGCTCGACCACGCTCGGCTACGAGAACGCGCGCGGCGGCGACCTCGGGCGGATGCTGCACACGATCACTTCGGCCGGCGGCGCGGGCGGTTCGAGCCAGACCATCAATCACGCGAATGATCTGGCCTTCGTCAGCAGCACGCAGGCCGACGGCGCCGACGCGCTGATGAGCGACGAGGCGCAGCGCGGACATCTGAATCCATCGGCCCTCAATGCCGGCGTCACCGGCAGCGCCGAGTACTTCGCCAACGGTCTGCCGCACGTCGCAACGTCGGCCGGCGACGGAGCAGGATCGCGGCAGAAGGTCGAGTACTACGCCTTCGACGACGCGAATCCCTTCAAGCGCTCGATGCCGTCCGACCTCAGCGCCGGCAACGACGACGTCAAATCGCACATCGACTATCCGACCGCCGATCAATCGATCGAGTACGCGCCGCGCGACGTGGTCACCACGACCGACTACGACGAAGTCGGACGTCCGATTCACATCCGCGCCTCCGGCAAGGAGCTGACGCCGGAGGAGTGGTTCGCCTACGACAGGAACGGGCGGGTGGCGCGGCACAAGCGGAAGCAGTCTGACAAGCAAATTGAGCAGCGCTTCGAGTACGACCTGATCGGGCGAGTGACCAAGCAGTCGCTCTTCGACGGCGGTACGGAAGTCGAGTCGACGACGACCGACTACTTCGTCGAGACTCCGAACGCGATCACGACGCATCTCCCCGGCGGCGGCACGGTCACGGAGACGATCGACCCGCTCGGCCGCCTGTCGAAGAGCGAGACCGATCCGCATCATGCGAACGCATCGGTCATCGTCGCGAGCACGCTCTACGACGTCGAAGACAACGCCGCCTACGTCACCGACGGCAAGGCCGCGACGGTGTCCGCATACGACAGCGTGCACCGCGCGCGCAAGACCCTCACCTCCGACGGCACGCTGACCGATCTGACCTCGGTCGATGGCCTCAACCGCACGCGCAGCGCGAGCGTGAAGAACGGCGCCGCGACGCTGAGCACGTTCGGCGCGAGCTACAACGGTCCGCAACTGCAGCACGTCGACGACAACGCCCGCAAGACCGACTTCACCTGGGACGGCGCCGGCCGCACGAAGAGCGCGGCGCTGACCGGCGCCGAACAGCCGCTCGCGTCGCACACGACTTACGACACGGCCGGACGCGTCGTCGAAAACAGGTTCGGCGAAGGCGACGCGGTATCGCTCACGCGCGAATGGAGCAAGACGTCGTTCGGCTACGGCGCCGTGAACACGGAACTGCCGGCGACCTCGACGTCGATCGAAGACACGCACGCGCAGAGCTGGAACCTCGATCACGACACGCTCGGCCAGCCGATCCACGCCGGCATCGACGGCGGCGCATTCAATTTCGATCACCACTTCGACGAGTCGGGCAACGTCACGTCGTCGACGACTCCGTCGCGCCGCGGCACGACCACCTACGACTACGACGCCCGCAGCTTCAACACGAACGAGCACCTGCCGTCCACTGCCAGTCCGAACAAGTACGAGCCCGATGCGAGTGGCGTTCTCAAGACTTACACCGATCCCACCGGCCAGCCCACCATCAGCACCAACGATGGCCTCGGCCGCCCGGTCCGCCGCGACTACGCCGACGGAACGTTCGAGGAGATCCACTACGACGGCGCCCGCACCGACACGGTCCGCGACCGGCAGGGGAGAGTGCAGAAGTTCAACTACGACGAAGCGGGACGCCTCTTCGAGATCACCAGCGCCGGCGTGGTCCTCGATCATCTCGATTTCGAGAACGGCCGCGTGATCCGCTGGAGGACCCGCGACGCTTCGACGGAGTTCTCCGACTTTGACGTCGACAATCATCCGCGCCAGATCACGCAGCACCGCCTCGACGCGAACGGCAACGAGATCGACACCTACACGATCACGCACAGCTGGAACGCGGCAGGGGAACTGACCCACACCGGCATGCCGTCGTATCAGGGGATGCCGGCAACCGGGCCGTGGGCCACATCGCTCGATTATCACTACGACGCGAACGGCAACGTCACGACGATCACGCGCAACGGATCGCCGCTGCTCGCTGCAACGTTCCGCGGCGCCGGACGCCCGCTCACGCGCAACCTGACGCTGACCGGCACGACGTTGAAGCGCGAGTACGACTACGACGATCAAACCGGCAGCATCGGACGGCTCTCCGGGATGCGGGTAACGGTCGGCAACACGCTCTTCGCCGGCTCATCGATCCTCTTCGAAGGGCTCCAGCGCAAACGCGAACAACTCCTCGGCCTCTCCGGCGGCGAGCGCTACACCCACTACGGCTACGACGATCGCGGCCGTGTCACGGGCTCGGTCGTAGCAACGCTTGATGCGAATGCGATCCCCGCGATCGGCATCCCGGGCGCTGCCACCGTCAATCTCACCGACGCCGACTTCCGCGGAGAACTCAGCCGCACGATCGTCAAACAGAACGATCCGCCATCAACGATCACCGCCGAGAGCAGGAACGGCCACAAAGCGGTAAGTCTCACGCGCGGTACCGCAACCGAATCGTTGCTGTACAAAGCAGCCGACGGCGCAGACGTCTCCGTACGCACCGACGACGCGCGCTATCACTACGACTTCGACGAAAAAGAACATCTCCGCACGATCACCGAGCAGCTGATCCCGAACGGAACGCAGTCGCGCCTGATGCGCGTCCGCTATTCGTACGACGGCTTCGGCCGCATCGTCGGACGCCGGGTCGAAGTCGCTCCCGTATCGAACGGCCAGCCGCCGCTCGAAGCCACCTGGACTCTTGCCACTCCAGACCTGGTCGCCACCCAGCCGCTCCCCGCCGCGACATCCTTCGTCTGGGATCCGATCACCGACAACCTTCTGGCCATCTTCCCCGAAGGCGCCAGCCGCACGAACGCGTCGCCGCTCCGCCAGTTCATCCACGGCAGCATGGCCATGGACGACCCGATCGAAGTGGTGACGCCAACCGCCCGCCTCTTCCCGATCTTCGACGAACCCGGCGCGAAAACCCTCCAAGCCGTCGTCAGCGAAACCGGCCAACTCCTCTCCCGAGGCCTGACCGGCGATCCCTACGCCGAACAGCAATACGCCATCACCGCTCCGGCAATCGATCATGTGAAGCTGGCTCAAAACGCCGATCACTCGGTCTTGATCACGCTCCACGCCACCGAACCGCTCAACCCAACCACGATCGCCGCCGGCTCGCGACTCGCTGCCCTGTCCTCGACCGGCACGTTGCTCCGCAACTCGTCCGCCACCGCGACGCAACCCGATCCCAACACCGTCGCCTGGACGCTAACCGCGGCCGACTGGACCGCGCTGACGACGAACGCCGCCTCCCTCTCCATCGCAGCCACATCCTCGCTCCGCTCGACCACCTACGGCCCCGAAGTCCCCATCCTTCCCGCCACGCCGGACATGCAATCCACCGGCACCATCTTCTCGTCGCTAACGCTGCCGATCGAAGTTCGCGAACCCATCGCCACCATCCAAACCCAATTCACGACCACCGGCAGCGACACCCCCTTCACCCTGCCGACCCTCCTAGCCAACGCCGCCGCCACCAGCGACACCACCACCTCCCTGATCCTCTCCCCCTTCCAGGCCCTCCCTTACGTCGAGCCAATCAACGGCCTCGTCTACGCCAGAAACCGCTTCTACGACCCGGCCACCGGCAACTTCCTAAGTGCAGATCCGATGGGCAATGTCGACAGCGCGAATTTGTACGCGTTCGGCGGAGGTGATCCGGTGAATGGCCGTGATCCGACTGGGCTGCTTTGTGAAACCTCGAATGCGTCGAGCGTATGGGACTGGCTGCAGCGCTGCAGGCAGGATGCGCTGAACGTCCAACGCGCGTTCAACGAGGGAGTACTTCTTCATCCAGCGAAGAGTGCCGGCCGAGCTCTGGCCGGTGCGGTCGGCACAGGAAAGATGATTGTTAAAACAATCGGCGGCGTTGGGGCGATGGTGATCGACCAGCAGCTCACTCAAGTAGGTGACGTGAGCGCGATGGTGCGCCAAAGTCAGCGCGTGATGGGAATGGCGCATGCGTTGCGACATCCGATCAATACAATCGTCGATGCGCACACGCAAGCGGCAAACAACATCCTTGCGGCCGAGCAGAGTGATCGCTGGTTTAGTGCATCAGTTGAAGCAGGCGAGATCGGCTCTTCGGACGCGGCGGCTGTTATTGGTGTTGCAGAAACAGGGATTAGTCTCGCGCGACTGGGTGGGCGCCTGCTGGCGGGCACTGGCGCGGCAGACGCGATCGCGGCACCTGACGTGGCCAGCCCAGCGGCACATTCGCTCGCTGGATGGACACCGGAAGAGGTTATCGCTCATGCGGAACGATTAGGTCTAGAAACGCCGCGTGACTCATTCATTGTCTGGTCGGGCCTGGGGCCGGGCGACACGGGCATCATTCGATCGCAGGCATATGCAGCGGAGCACGGGGGCATGACGCTGGAAATGACGCCAGGAGGTAGGTGGCTCGACAGCATGGATATCATCTACGGAGAAACGTCGCCGTTCACGCAGTTGGAAGCAAGAGCAATTTGGGCCTCAGTCTCGCGATCGGCGTCGGCACAGGCGGGCGGCCAAGTGCGTGCTTTGCTTGGGCAAGTGAGACCTTCAAGCACGTACCAAATGCATGAACTGCCAACGCTGCTTGATAATCCAAAGGTGCTTGGCATCGATCGGCTGTATATGAAGTCGCGATACCTCGGTACAGGTGGTCAATAAATGTTCACTTGGCTCAATAAGCAAGGGGTGAAGAGCGACCGCGGCTTTATCGTCCAGCGGACCGGTCGCTTTACCGCCGAATACCGAGATAAGGGGAAGGTGATTACTTTGGACGTGGAAGACGGAACAACCCTGAATGGTGAGCCGTGCATCATCGTAGGTCCCGACGTATTTGAGCACTGGGACGGCGAGATAGCGAGGATTTCGGCGGATGATCAGGTTCAAATGTTCCAGAACCTACGTGAGGCAGAGGAGTTCCAAGGATTGAAGCTAGCAATCGAGCGAGGGGTTGAGCCTAATGAGCGAGGGATGCTCCCGCCACGGCTCGTGAGGGACGGCGAATAGAGGAATTATGCTTGACCGCTGCTATTCACCTCGACCGACATCATTATGAGTAAGTTACAGAGTAAACCGGCCGTTCATGGCAATGTCTTTCCGGACACGGTATCGAGACCTTTGCATTCCTCCGGCCGTTAGGTTTTCATCAGGTCAGTGCGAACTCCCATAGCGTTCGCTACGAGTCCGTGCAGACGTATATTCTGATCTTCTATGAGGAGTATTCATTCGAAATCGGCTTGGCGGTAGGCTCTCTCATGGAGAGCAGTGCGCGTTTTCCGATGTCCGCAGTTATTCGACTTTCGAACCTGAAGAGGCGGATCGGTATAGGGATCACGCTGCGCAAACAGCCGAAGAAATCGAGCGGGGAGTCAGCAAATTGGCATCGCAGATCGCCCGTTATATGGATGCTGGCCTATTCGATGATCCTAAGTTGTTCGAACATTTGCGAAATATAACAGACCATTCAATACGACAGTACGCAAGAGAGGCCGACCTGTCTACCACCAGGCAGGAGCTGGATGTCGCGTGGCGTGAGAAGAACTATGCGAAAGTAGTCGATCTGTTGGAGCCTGTGCATGCAGAGCTGACGGGCAGCGAGCTTAAGAAGCTGGAGTTCTCAAAAAAAAGCTAATCTCTGGCTCTTCGGGGCGGTCGACCAACTGACATCCATCGTCAGATAGGTTTGCCTAGCGCAGGAGGGCCTCACCTCACCTTCGCGGGGCGCTAGTTTGTTACAGGGGAGTTTTCTGACTCGAGAAGTATCTAACGCCAGGACGATGCGCCACTTCGCATAGCCGTGAAGCGTACCACCTACGCGGTGGTGACCCTCTTCGGCATCGTCGTCTACGACGTCAACGCCATCGAGTCGAACGCCCATCCGCTTCATGCGCGGTATCGATTGATCGCCGAAATCGTGGCGCTGATGAAAGGGAACGACGACGTCGTCGTGCAACGATGAGAATCAGGCTCGAAGTATTCGGGAACCGGTGCGCCAAATGCGGCGAGGTGTTCCATACGATGCACCAGTCTCCGCACGATTATGAGGTCGCTGCTTTCGTGAGCGCGCGCGGTCGGGTGGCTGCCGCTGACTCCGATAGCGATCCCGTTTGGACGGAAGCGGCGGCACTGCTTAGATCTGCGACCGATCGTCCGCGAAATGATCACGAGACCGCGCGATGCTTTCCCTGTCTATTCGATCGCACCGTGGATCACGTAGACGGCGAACATCTCTACATGGGGGAAACGTCCCGTGCCCGCAATGTGGGAGCTTCGAAGACGCCGCGTCAGGGCCGATCGAACCGCCGGATTCGTCTATGTCGAAGCGGAGCCGGTCACTCATCACCGGGGGGCGAGGCTTTCAGCCGAGGAAAGCGGCGATAGGTAGTCGAGGCAATGAAGGAGTGCCGCGCGGAGATCTAGCGATTGATTGCGATGTCGATCAGCCTCCGCCGGAGCGGTTAGCGATTGTGTCCAACGGTCGTCATCGAGATTCTCGCATTTAACAAGCGGAAGACGAGGCGTTACGTGTCAAAGGTTGAAGAAGAACTGCTATCGAACGGTGTCATCACTGACGTTGAGCGAACCGGATGGTCGCTCAGCTGCCCGACCGGCGGCGAAATGGTTACGTACACAGTTCTCAATCTGACGGGCGGGGAGCCGTTCTTGTACTGTGATTGGTGTTCGAACTTTGTTCTTAGAAAAGAAGATGCAGATAGAGCGCGACGCGGTGCAGCTACTGGCTCTTACCCCAATGTTGCTCAAATGCGCGCGCTGTACGCTCGACTCGAAAGTCTACTTCCGCCGTGTCCGTGTGGAGGCCATTTTGCGATCTCATCGAGTGCGAAATGTGAAAGCGGTCACGAACTCGGGGTCCGGGCCACTAGCGTGGAAGAGGCTCGGTATTTTGAAGCGAAGGTCACCTGGGTTGCAGGTGCGATCGCATTCAGAGGCGCGTCAGAGCGGAGCAATCGCCTGCACGCTGTGCACGTCACATAGGTATCGGGACGTGAGTCGCCGCGACGGTTAGCATTCTGCTATTCTGATTTCTCACCCAGAAAGAAGGAAACCCATCCTGACGACGCTGCGCTTCGCCGCCGCTGTGCTCGCGCTCCTCGCGGCGCTGCCGCTGCTTGCGCAGGCGGCTGCGCCGCCGCCGGAGCGGGTGGTGGTCGGGGTTTATGTCACGCAGATCTATGACCTCGATCCGGCGGGCGGGTCGTTTACGGCGTCCTTCTGGCTTTGGACGCGGCATCGGGGCGGGGACATTCGGCCGCTCGATACGATCCATATCCTCGGGGCGAAGAAGGTGGAGAGTGAGCCGACCATTACGATGGTCAAGGCGGGGCAGGTGTGGGATCAGAAGTTCTTTCGGGCGGTGATCCCTTTCTCGTGGGAGCTGCGCGAGTATCCGTTCGATGAACACAACTTCGTGATCCGGTTCGAGGAGGGGGCGTTCGACAGCAGGACGATCACTTACGTTCCGGACCGCGCGCAGTCGGGGATCGATCCGGAGGCGATGGGATCGCGCTGGAACCTCGGCGCGTTCCGGTTCGATACGGAGCTTCGCAGGTCGCCGACGACGTATGGCGATCCGACGCTGCTGAAGCCGGAGAGCTTTTCGGCAAACGGAGTGGTGACCATCTACGCGGAGCGGCGGCAGACGGTCATCTTTTTCAAGCTGCTGATCGGCGCGTATGTGGCGCTGTTGCTGGCGCTGCTGTCGTATCGGATCAAGACCGATCAGCCGACGCTGTTTTCGGCGCGCCTCGGGCTCCTGGTCGGCTCGCTGTTCGCGACGGTGGTGAACCTGCGGTCGACGGAGGCGGTGCTCGGACGGACGGACGACTTCACGCTGGTCGACAAGATCCACATCACCATCTCGGTCTACATCTTCGTCGCGGCGGTGTCGGCGCTGATTTCGCGTCACCTCTGCGAGCGCGACCGGGTGATGCTCTCCCGCCGCGTCGACAACATCTCGCTGATCGTGACCGCGGCCATCCTGCTGGCCATGAACGTGGTCATGATTTCGAACGCAGTGATTTCGAAGTGAGCACTGCTTCGATGAGCTCGAGCGGCGCGTCGTGGGCGAGCTCCTCTTCCCTTTCGGCGGCGCCGCGGGCGAGGTCGATCGTCTCCTGATACGTGGCCAGGTAGGCGCGGCAGGAAGGGCAGACCAGGAGATGGCGATCGAAATCGGCGCGCGTATCGGCGTCGAGCTCGCCGTCGACATAAGCGTCGAGGAAGGCGATCAGTTCGATGCAGGTCACGTTGCTCACATCGCACCTCGCATGTGCGGGTCGAGCAGCGTGCGCAGCGCCTGGCGGGCGCGATGCAGTTTGACTTTGAGGTTGTCGCGCGTGATCTGCAGTTGTTCGGCGACGACGTCGGCGGGGAGTTGCTCGATGTCGCGCAGCACGAGGACGACGCGGTACGGCTCGGGGAGTTGATCGATGCACTGCCGCACCAGCGCGCACGACTGCTCGCGCTGCAGGATCTCCTCGGCGCTCTCGCTCCACCTGACGGACGAATGATCCTGATGACCGTCGGGCTGGAAATGCGGGAGGAGTGCGTCAACGTCTTGCTCGCGCCGGCGCTCGCGAACGCGCAATTTCATCAGCGCGCAGTTAACGGCGATTCGGTGTAACCAGGTTCCGACGCGGCTTTCGGACTGGAAGTTGTTGATGCCGCGGAAGGCGGCCACGAAGGTTTCCTGCACGGCGTCGCGCGCTTCTTCTTCGTCGCGCAGGATGCGGCGCGTGACGGCGAGCAGCGGCGCGGCGTGATGATCGACGAGCTCTTCGAAGGCGCTGTCGTCGCCGGTGCGCAAACGCTCGACGAGGTATCCGTCATCGGCCAGCATCGGCGACAGCGTAGCGCGTTCAATCGTCGAGCAGTGCATTGAACATGTGGCCGGATGCGACCAGGCGGTCGGCGGCCTCCTCGGAGAGCGGCTCGGAGAAGAGGTAGCCCTGCGCGTATTCGCATCCGAGCGCGGTCAGGCGCCGCAACTGGCTGACGGTCTCCACCCCCTCGGCCACCACTTCGATGCCGAGGTTGTGGGCGAGCGACATGATGGTCTTCACGAGCTCGCAGTGCCCGTCGCTCGAATCGAGCGTGGCCACGAAGGAGCGGTCGATCTTCAGCGCGTCGATCGGCAGCGTGACGAGATAGGCGAGCGACGAATAGCCGGTGCCGAAGTCGTCGATGCACAGCTCGATGCCGAGCTGCTGAACCCTCTCGAAAAACTCCGTGGCGCCGCGTTCGACCATGGCGCTTTCGGTGATCTCGAGACGGATCGATGCGCCTTCGACGTGCGCGGCTTTCAACGCGCGATCGAGCTCGTCGATCAGCGTCGGATCGAAGGTCTGGCGCAGCGAGACGTTGATGCTGGCGGTGAGCGGCGCGCCGGCCATGGTGTGCCAGCGGCGGAGCTGCGCGCAGACGCGCTTGAGCACCCACACGCCGATGGGGACGATCAGACCGTTCTCCTCGGCGATGGGGATGAAGTCGTTCGGCGCGATGGTGCCGCGCAGCGGATGATCCCAGCGCAGCAGCGCTTCGAATCCCGCCACCTCGCCGGAACGGAGCGAGATGATGGGCTGATAGACGATGCGGAACTCTTCGCGCTCGACGGCGCGGCGCAGGTCCATCTCCATCAGCATCCGCTCGACGGCCTGCACGTGCATGCGGCGGTCGAAGATCTCGTAGCGTCCCTTTCCGCGCTCCTTGGCGCGGTACATGGCGGTGTCGGCGTCGCGCAACACGGCGTCGGCGGTGCGGTAGCCGGTGGCGCTGACGGCGATGCCGATGCTGGCGGAGGTGAAGACTTCTTCGTCCGACACGGTGAACGGACGCGCCAGTTCGGCGGTGATGCGCTCGGCGATTCCGGTAGCCTCGCTGGCGTCGGAGATGTTCTCGATGAGGATGGCGAATTCGTCGCCGCCGATGCGGGCGACGAGATCGGAGGGACGGACGCATCCGATCAAACGATCGGCGGCGGCGCGAAGCAGCTCGTCGCCGGCGATGTGCCCGAGGGAATCGTTGACGAGCTTAAAGCGATCGAGGTCGAGGAAGAGAACGGCGAAGTCGTAGACGTGCTCGCGAGCATTCATGGCGATGGCGTGATCGAGGCGATTCAGGAACAGCATCCGGTTGGGGAGGCCGGTGACGCCGTCGTGCATGGCCTCGTGCGTCATCTGTTTTTCGCAGTGCTGGCGTGCGGCGATCTCACGCTGCAGCTCGGCGTTGACGCGCTGCAATTCCTCGCCGCGCTCCGCGTGCGCGGCGAGATCTTCGTGCGCGCGTTCCAGCGCGCGTGTGGCCTGCTGGCGCTGCAGTTCCGCCGAGGTGCGGCCGGCGACGATGAGGAGCGTGGAGCGAACGAGGGCTGCATCGGCCATCGGACGGCGGCTCATCACGCCGATCCATCCGAACGCAGCGCCCTCGGCATCGATGAGGGCGATGGCGGCGTAGCTTTCGATCGACTGTTCGGCCAGGCCGACGTCGCCCGGATAAAGCTTCGCGACGCCAGTGGGAATCCAGCAGAAGTGTTCGTGAACGACGTCGCCGCATGGCGTGCCGTCGAGGACATATTCAATGTTGGCGACGTGGGCGTTGTCGACGAAGCGAGCCACGGAACGCGCGCGCAGCGGTTCTTCGCCGGCGATTTCGGCGGCGAATGCGAACTCGGCGTCGAGCGTGCGCGCGAGTTCCTGCACGAGCGTCGAGAAGTATTCGGGCCCCGGGCTGCAGAGCGAAAGGCCTTCGAGCATTTCGCGAATCGGCTCGCGGAGACCGACCCGCCGTTCGGCTTCGCTCATCCACGTGTGGTCGTTCATCGGTATTGGTCCCTTCACAACGCTCCTTAGATGAGAATTCATGTAACCGGTTACATCAATCACGGAAACTTCAGGTGGAGTTCACATGCTGTTCACGAAAAAAGTGCGTGCAAACGGGTCAAGCGGCGAGCACGAGGGTGGGTGTGATGCTGACGAGTGGGTAGGGGAACGGAGGGGTCGCGGCTCTCCTGAGTATTCGGGTGTCGGGTGTCGGAGATATGCGCAACACCACTCGAGCCCCGACAGCCGACAGCCGACAGCCGACAGCCGACAGCCAAACAAACAAGGAGCATCGAATGAAGAACGCGTCATGCCGCGCCGGGATCCTCCTGTTCATGATCGTCTGGACGCCCTCGCTTTTCGCGTGGGGACAGACGGGGCATCAGATCGTGGCCACGGTCGCCTCGCGCGGACTCAGTCCGAAGGTGGCGAAAGAGGTCAGCGTCCTTCTCAACGGGCAGACGCTGGCGGACGTCGCGCCGCTTCCCGATCAGTGGCGCAAGACGGACACGTACGAGTCAGGCTGGCACTACGTGAACATTCCGAAGAGCGATACGGCCTACGACTCCACGCGCGACTGTCCGCCGCAGCAGAGCGAAGTGGGGAACGACTGCGCGGTGGCGGCCATCGAGCATTACAAGACGGTTCTGGCCGACACGACGCAGTCGAACGAGACGCGCGGTCAGGCGCTCACGTTCATCGTCCACTTCATCGGCGACATTCATCAGCCGCTCCACAACGCGAACAACAATGACGAAGGAGGCAACCAGGTTCCCGTGACCTGGTTCGGCGCGGCCACGCACACGTATTCTGGCGATTCGAAACCGGTCGCGTGGAATCTGCACGCGGTGTGGGATGACGCGATCATCGAGAAGAGCGGGATGAGCGTCGATGAATACGCGACGTATCTCCTCAAGCGTCCGCGGCCGGCGCATGCGACGAGCGGGACGACCGTCGATTGGACGAACGCCGCCTACCGGCTTGCGAAAACGAATTCGTATGTGATCCCGTCCGCGACACCGGCGCCGCTCGGCAAGAAGTACTACGCGAGGAATCTGCCGGTCGTGAACAAGCAGTTGCTGCTGGCGGGGTTGAGGCTGCGGTCGGTGATCGAGAGCGCGCTGGGCGGGAAACATCAGGTGATCCACAAAGCGCAGACGAGAGTGTCTGGGCCACGCCGGTTGAGCCGATAGGGCTCAGCTCACGACGACAGCCGTTCTCCTCCCGCGTAGACGTTGCAGCGTCCGTCGCGGACAAAGCCGAGGAGCGTAAGGCGGAATTCGTGTGCGAGCTCGATGGCGAGGGATGAGGGCGCACCGACGGCGGCGAGGATCGGGATTCGCGCCACCACGCACTTCTGCACGATCTCGAAGGACGTTCGTCCGCTGACGACGAGGATGTCGGCGGATGCGCCTTCGAGAAAGAGCGATCCGATCACCTTGTCGACGGCATTGTGGCGGCCGACGTCTTCGCGGACGCGCAGGAGCGCGCCATCGCGCGTGAAGGCAGCGGCGCCGTGAATGGCGCCCGTCGTTTCGAAGGCGGTCTGCTTGGCGCGCAGCGCATCGGGAAGCGACAGTAGGAGAGACGCCTCGACGCAGACGTCGTCGTCGAGCGGCTCAGCGTTCACCCGCAGCGCGTCGATCGATGCCTTGCCGCAGACGCCGCACGACGACGTCGAATAGAAATGACGCTGCAACCGCTGCAGGTCGACGCGCGCATCGCCGGCGAGCGCGACGCGGACGACGTTCGGCGAAGCCCAGTGGCGGATCGATTCGACGTCATCGCGATTGGCGATGATCGATTCGGTGAAGAGAAAACCGGCGGCGAGATCGAAGTCGTCGCCGGGCGTTCGCAAGGTCACCGACACCGGTTTGTCGCCGACGCGAATCTCCAGCGGCTCCTCGACGACGACGGCGTCGTCATCCGCGCCTCCCGGCATTCGGATGATGTCGACGCGCGCGGTCTTTGATTCCGGCATCGGTAGGACGATAGCAGACGGACTTCTCCAACGCCGGAGGTCGGAAAAGCAAATGTTGAATGTTGAATGTTGAATGTTCAATGTTGAATGGAGTGCACGGCCGTGGTTCTCCCTCATTCAACATTCAACATTGAACATTCGACATTCAACATTGGCTTTTGACTTTCAGGCGTGGTCTTCGAACGCAAGCGTCTCACAGCGTGTAGACTCCGCGGCAGCCATGTCGCAGTCCATCGGCGTTTACGGCGGACGGGAGATCGTCGCGCGGTTGCGCGAGAACGCTCCGAGCTATCTCTTCGTCGACGGCGAGGAGTGCGAGCGATGCCGCATCGTGGTCATCGACGTCGATGCCGCGGACGTCCTCAACGATCCGCCGCGCAAGAGCGTCGTTCGGATCGTGCTGTACGACGGCGCGATCGATGGCGATCGGCGCGCGGGAGACATTCGCGTGCCGCGCGCGGCGTTCATCGACAATCCGATGGAAACGCTGGCCGTCGCCGTCGACCTCGCGGGAACCGTCATTCATGCCGCGGGTCTGGAGACCGAGGTCGCGTATCTGACGCAGATTCATGAGCTGATGACGATCGCGGACGCGAACACCGTCTCCGAGCGCATCACGCGCACGATCCTCGACCTCCTCGGCCTCACGCGCGGCACGTTGTTCCTGCACGATCCGCGCGTGGAGCGATACGTCGTCAGCTACAGCTCCGATCCGATGGTGCGCGAGACGGGGGAGTTCCTGCCCGGCATTCCGCCCGACCTGCTGCAGCGCGCGCTGTCGTCGGGGCAGTCGTTCGCGGCGGACCGTGAGGCGGGGATGATCGTGATGCCGATGCAGGCGCAGCACGATCTGGTCGGCGTGATCCGCGTGGCGCTCGGCCCGCACGATCATTACGATGACGAAGCGGCCGCCAACGTCACCCGCTATCTCCGCTCGGTGGCCTCGGTGCTCAGCAACATCTATCAACTCACGCGCAGCCGCGATCTGGCCATGCGCGACGATCTGACGAAGGCGTTCAACCGGCGATTCTTCGAGTCGTATCTGGACGAGGAAATCGCGCGCGCGAAACGCTACAGCGCAACGTGCAGCATCATCTTTCTCGACCTCGACGATCTCAAGACGGTCAACAACGCGCACGGACATCTGGCGGGATCGCGCACGCTGCAGGAAGTGGCCAAGCGCATTCTCGCGGCGGTGCGCGGCATCGACAAAGTGGTGCGCTTCGGCGGCGACGAGTTCTGCATCATCCTTCCTCAGACCGATCAGGAGCAGGCCATCGCCGTCGCCCATCGCGTGCGCAAGGCCATGGTCTCCGCGCCGTTTCATCTGGGCGACAACATCGATACGTTCATCAGCGCCAGCTTCGGCATCGCCACGTATCCGACGCACGGCATCACGAAGGACGATCTCATTCGCCAGGCCGATGCCGCGATGTACCGCGTGAAGTCGACGACGAAGAACGCGGTCGGCGTGGCGATCGCGGGCGATGATCAGCGGCTGTCGCGGGCGTAGGTTTTCATTCTCAGTCGTCGCGAGCCTCACCAGCACAGACAGGAGTGTCTGTGCCACACCGGCTGTGCCGGTAGCTGCATTCATGCATCACGGCAGGATGGTGTGGCACAGACACTCTTGTCTGTGCTTTAGCGAGGTTCAGTGGCTGCACCTCGTCACGCGGATCTCACGATGACAGCGTTGCTTCTTCCGCCGGTTCCGCCAAGTGCTCTTCGATGAACGCCTCATCCCACCGTCGGCTGATGACGCAGGAGTTGATGCCGCCGACGCCCATGCTTAGTTTGCCGCTGTAGCCGTGGTCGAGGTTGCAGCCTTCGGCGGAGACGAATTTGGCGTCGTGGATTTTTACGTCCGCATGCAGGTCGCCCTCGGTCAGCGGAATCGGATAGAGGCGGCCTTTGGCCATGCCCAGATGTTGGGCAGTCAATTCCCACGCGCCGCCGACCGACATGCCGTGGCCGAAGGTTCCTTTGCGCGCGGTGAAGAGGACGTCGGGATGGAGCATCTCCAGCGAGTTTTCGATCTCGGTGGCGTCGCCAGGTGTGGCGGTGGCATGCATGTCCCACGTGGTGACGTCCGAGGCGCGCACGTCTTCCATCGCTTTCTTCATGGCCAACTGCGGGCCGCCTTTGGACGGCGTGATGATGTGATGCGCGTCGGACGAGGTCCCGACGCCGACGATTTCCATACCGAGCGGGCGGAAGCCCTGCGCCATCAGCTCCGCGGCGTCGCCGATGATCCAGACGCAGGAGCCGCCGGCGATGTGCGTTCCTTTGAGCGCGGTCAGCGGGCGCGAGACGTCGGCGTCGGCGGAGAGGACGTTGGCGTTGTAGAAGGCGGAAATCACCAGCGGGTGCGGAGGAGGATCGGTCATGCCGACGACGACGGCCTTGGCCTCGCCGAGGTTGATGGCGTCGACCGCCATCTTGAGCGCGACGCCGAAGGACGCGCATGCAGCCACCGGCGCGAAGGCCGGTCCGACGATGCGGCCGATCATCGACACCTGCGAGGCGGGGATGTTGGCGATGTTCCAAAGCAGGTTCGGCGAGACGGCGGCCCACGGTTCGTCGGGGCAACCCCACTTTTTGTTCAGCGCGCGGACTTTGTTCAGTTTCTGGCGGATGGTGCTGAGCTTCGCGGAACCGGACGACGGCGGCACGGGCTCGGACTGGATGTCGGCCGCTTCGGCGAGGTATTCGAGGAGCGCGTCGCTCTTGGCGGCCCAGAATTCTTCCCAGGCATGCTTGGCGTCGATCCACTCTTCGCAGCCGACGGTGAATTCGTCGGGATCTCGCGGCGCGGCGGGATCGTGCGCGCCGTCGGTATGCGCGCGCAACGCGGCGCAGCGTTCGGGCGCCGCCCAGAATTCGTTCCACTTGCGCAGGGCGCGGTCGTACGCAACCGCCTCCGTCGCGGTGACGGTGATCTCGCCGAGGCCGGTGCCGATGTAGACGTGGGCCTGGGTGCCGAGCGATTGCAGGTACTCTTCGATGCCGCGATTCTGCGTCAGCGACTGGATGAAGGCGCCGATGCACGAGAGCACCATCGGTCCCATCTTGTCTTTGAGCTGTTTGAATTTGGCGGGCGGGAAGCGCTCGTCGAACCAGTCGTGGTAGGTTTCGAAGTCGAATTCGGGGTAGCCGACCAGGAAATTTGACGGTCCGAACCCTCTGAATGGGGAAAGCCAGCTGTCGGCGCGCTCGAGGTTCCGTTCGAATGTGGCGATGTCTGGAGACTTCGGAGCGACGACGCCCCATCCGAAAATACCGATCCGCTTCCGCGCGTCCATCGGCGGCGCATTGTAGCGAATCCTGTCAGGTAAATTGCATGGTGGCGTGAATCCGGCTTTGATCACTCCCCTGATGAGAATGTCGATGAGGTGTCCGTGAAGAAAACAGCCACGCTGTCGCTCCTGATGATGCTGACGCTCGCGCTTGCCGCCGGCGGCTGCCGCGGCCGTAAGTCGTCATCAGCGACCGGAACCGCACAGAACACCCAGACCATCGCCCCCGCCGCCGCCCAACCCGCCGTCAACGGCGGCGACGCGGTGACCCAAACCGTGGACGTGGAAGACGGCCGCTCCGAAGAAGACGGCGGCGTGCTGACGAATCCGCAAACCGCGAAGACGCCCGCTACGACGACGGCGAAACCGGCGGTGAAACCGGCGGCGAAGAAGAAGCATTAGTCGCGCGCGGCGGCGCTACATGATTTCCAAATCGTCGAATGGGATTCCGAGCTCCGCGCAGAGTTCCTCCAATTCCTGACGAAACGTACGCGTCGCGTGGTGCTCCTCTTGGCGCTGCACGTACCGTTGCACGAATCGGATGCGATCGGGGCTGACCGAAAACGCGCCGAAGCCGCGTTGCCATCGGAAAATCGGAAGACGTTTGCGCATCCAGTCGCCTGACGATTTTTTGAGCTGACCGATGACGTCGGACAGCGCGCACGCCGGACCAAATCGTCCGACGAGATGAATGTGATCCTCGACGCCTCCGACATAGACATCGGCGAAGCCGAGGCTGCGCGCGATGCCGGCTATGTAGGCGTGGAGTTCAGGGCGCAGCGCGCGATCCAGAAACGGACAACGGCTCCACGTGGCGAAAATCACGTGAATGTAGATGACCGAGTATGTATGCATGGTTCGTTTGAACCATGCGAAAAGTCCCGGTGACATCGTACCTCGGTCTGAGTGTTTTGTGGCCGCCTCCGCGGCCGGGGCGCCTCCGCGCCGTGCTTGCAGCGGCCGCCTCCGCGGCCGCGAATTGGTCCCCGGCACGCTTACCCCGCGCCGAGCGCGGGGCTGGATTGTGAAGCGCGCCTCCGCGCGCGACGTACGCGCCTGACGGTGCGAATCAACAATCAAGAAATTCGCGGAAGTGCTGAACGAGAGAGGACGCTGCCGCAGAGCGGCACGAGCCGTCGCGGTACATCGGTGCACCGAACCTGGGTCGAATATCGGCGCGGCGGGTGTACGTCGCGCGCGGAGGCGCGCTCAAGAATGCAGCCCCGCGCTCGGCGCGGGGTCACGGGATACGCGAAGGCGCCGCGGCCGCGGAGGCGGTCGCTACAAACCGCGCGCGAAGGCGCGCGTCACATTCCGCGCGTTGGTACTCTACGCGCCGGCATGAACTACGAACCATTCATCGAACGCGACCTCGACGCGATTCCCGCCGCGGTCGCGGAGTTTCGGGGCACGCATTCGGCGGAGGAGACGTGGACTACCGTGACGCGGTTCGCGGTGCTGGCGTTTGCGCCGTCGCAGCATTCGATGCATGCCTTGCTGGCGTGTTTGTCGGTTTGGGATTTGCGCGACGATTTCGGCGATCGCTTTGATGATGCCATCGTGCAGTGCGCGATCTATGCGGCGGCGAGCCGGCAGCCGTGGAGCGAGCCGCCGATGCTCGATCCGCCGAAGATCGATGGGGATCAGCGTGGCGACATCGGGGAGTTGCGCGAGGCGATTGCGGCGTCGGATCGTCTTCGCGCGGAGCGCTGGCTGGCGAAGCGTTTACAGGATAACGACTTTGCATCCGACTACTTCGCCGTCGCGTCCGACGATTTCGAAGACCTCGGCCACAAGTTGATCGTCGCCTCCGCCGCGATGCGCCTCGCCGATCTCCTCGGCGAAAAGGGGAGATACGCGATGCTGCGCGTCGGCGTGTGGGAGATGGTTGCGGTTGGGGGTGGAGAGTTGGGAGTGGGCCGTGGGAGTTTGGATGTTGACTCGCTGGTCGCGAACGTCATCGCGAACGACGGCGACATCGTCAGCGCTCATGCGCTTTTTCTCTTCGACGCGGCGCTGCAAACGAACGATGATGCGGTGATCGCGCGCGTCAGCGCTCATCTAAAAACAGTGAAAGCACCGACACCCGATACCCGACACCCGACACCCGAACTCACCGTCTACCCCTTCGCCCGCGACTACGGAGCCTGCCTCAAAGCCCACGCGATCGCGAAGCGGCTGCGGCCTCGCTTTCCGAATGCCGATTTCGACGGCATGCTCGCGGCGATGCATCGCAATCGGGAGAAGTCGTTGGAGGAGATGACGTTTGCGTAGAGCGTTGCCACTGTTCGCCATCCTTTTCGCTGCGTGTGCGACCGCGCGTACGCAATCGTTGACGCGGCGTATCGACGACATCCGGCACCGGCCGCAACTCGCCGGCGCCATCTGGGGCATCGACGTCGTCGATGATGCCGGCCGCACGATCTATGCGCGTCACGAGACGACGCTGCTGATTCCGGCGTCGAATCGCAAGCTCTTCAACGCCGCAACCGTCGCATCGTGCGAAGGGCTCGATCGTCAGATTGCGACGGAGATGTGGCGCGACGGCGACGACGTCGTCATCCGCGGCGGCGGCGATCCGTCGCTCGGCGGACGATGGGCCTTCGATCGTGACGCGGTCTTCGCGCCGTTCGTGGCCGCGCTGCGTCAGCGAGGGATTGCCGAGGTGCGCGACGTGATCGCGGATGTCTCGCTGTTCGACCGCGTCACCATCCCCGGCACCTGGAAAGTCGGAAACCTCGGCAGCGACTACGCGGTCCCGACCGACGCGCTCGCGTACAACGAGAACGTCGTTGGCATCGTCGCCGATCACTGCGCGGCGCCGGTGGTCGTCACCGATCCCGCGTTCGTGCCCGCGAATGCGAATGTCGCATGTGGGCGGGGAGAGCCGAGCGTTCGTTCGGATAACGCCAACGCCATCGCGATGATCGGGAACATGCCGGAGCATTTTCAAACGCTGGCCGGTATCGGCGATCCGGCGCTCTACGCGGCGCAGGCACTGCGCGATGTGCTCGAACGCGCGGGCATTCGCGTCACCGGTAAGACCACCGTCAACGCGACGCCGCGAAGCTGGCAGGAACGGATCGCGGTCATCGAATCGCCGCCGCTGTGGCAATTGCTCTCGGTCGTGCTCAAGCCGAGCCAGAACCTCTACGCGGAGATGCTGTTCAAACGGTTATCGGCGCAACCGGCGTCGTATGAGTCATCAGAAGACATCGAGCGGCGGTTTCTGACGTCCGAGGTGGGCGTGGCGAACAGCGACTTCCGTTTTGTCGACGGCTCGGGCCTCTCGCCGGACGACCTTGTCACGCCGCGTGCGATCGTGACGTTGCTTCGCTGGATGAACGACCCGTCGCGGCGCGCAATCTGGTGGATGATGCTGGCGCGTCCCGGCGACGAGGGAACGCTGCGCCGCCGACTGCTGCCGTTCGCGGATCGCATGCGCGGCAAGACCGGCAGCATCAACGGAGTGAACGCGCTCGCCGGCATTCTCAACATGCCGGACGGCGGGCATCGCTACTTCTCGATCATCATCAATCACAACGCCGGCGATTCGTCGGAGGCGCTGAAAGCGATCGACGCGATCGTGGGGGAAATCGCGAAGTAGGCGGCCTGTCATCCTGAATCGCCGGAGCTGAGTAGCGCGAAGCGCGGATCGGCGCAGGACGATGAAGGATCCCCGGCTGATAACGCGGTTGGGTGGTGGCAACGCTGATGACCCCCGCCCTTTCCGGGTTACCAGCCGGGGATCCTTCAGCGCGCTTTACCCCTCCGGGGTGCCGCCGCCTCAGGATGACAGATCAAACCAGCGTCGAAAAGTCGCGCACCAGGTGGCGCAGCCGGTCGAGGTACTCCGGGTCGTCGGCGATGCGGCGTTTGAGGTCTTCGGCGAAGGGGAGGTCGCGGCGGCGCTCCTCGTCCGTGCCGTTCCACTCCAGAAACTCGATCCATTTCTGCGGGTCGCCGTCGAACATCGACAGAAACATGTGGACGCGCGCGAAGTTCGCTACCAGGGCAGAGAGGTTCGTCGTATCGATCCAGTCGTAGGTTTCCACAGCCATCGCCTGCACAAAAAATCTCCCACTCTAGGAGTGATGGAAATGAGGCGATCCCTACCCATGGCGACAAAAATAAAATTTATTTGTTGACGCCGGCGAGCTCGGCCGTCTGGCCGTTCCACGTTCCGTACGACAGGCAGCGCACGCACGTGAACGAGTACTCGGCCAGACTCGTGTCGGGATTCGCCGTCGACTCGATGACCAGCTCCGACTGGCAGCGATAGCAGAGGTTCGCGTCGCCGCGCTCGATGTTTTCGAGGAAGCCTTCAACCTGCTGACGATGAAACTCCATCTGTCGCGGACGCTGCGGAATGGTGATGGTCTCTTTGCCGCGCTGGCAGGTCAGGACGATGTGATCGGCGAACGTGGTCTGCACGAAGCTGCCGGTCATCGTCGCGCCGTGATGTTTCGGACAGGGAATCGGCTGCCCCGTCCAGAACGCCCGCGCCAGATCGCGAAGTTGTTGTACGTCGTTGGCCATGTTCGTCGAAGTTTAACCGAGCCCTAAGCTAAAGCGACTGTCATCCTGAGGCTGCCGGAGCCGGGAGCTGCGAAGCAGCGGAACGGCGCAGGACGCCGAAGGATCTCAAGCTTCCTAAGTTGCGTTGAATCCCAGCGGGTTTCAGGCGGAGTTGCGTAACTTGAGATCCTTCGACCGTCCTCCGCTGCTCCGGCTTTCGCCTACGCAGCTCCGGCGGCTCAGGATGACAACTTCCCTTTCTCAATCTCTCCGAACACCCGCAAAAAGTTTCCGCCGAGGACCTTCTCGACGTCACCCTCGGACATGCCTCGCTCCAGCAAACGGGCAGTCAGCAGCGGCAGGCCGGACGCGGTCTGCAATCCGTTCGGCAGCGCCGGGACGCCGTCGAAGTCGCTGCCGATGCCGACGTGATCGATGCCTGCGACTTCGGCGGCGTGAATCACGTGATCGGCGGCGTCGTCGAGCGTCGCTTGCGGGCAGCCTAGGGTGTTGAACCATTCGAGATAGAGATCCCAGTCGGTGGCGTCGTTCGGCATCTCCTCGGTACCGCCTGCCGACTCGCTCTTCACGCGCTTCTGCGAGTTGATGATGACCTCGGCCACGCGATCGTTCAGGAAGGCGGAGAAGAAGTTGATCATGCAGACGCCGCCGTTCTTGGCCAGATCGCGCAGCATGGCGTCCGTCATATTGCGGGGATGGCGGCAAATCGCGCGGCAGGACGAATGCGTGGCCACGACCGGCACGCGCGTTGTTTCGAGCGTCGCGTAATAAGCGGCGTCGGAGACGTGCGAGATGTCGACGATCATGCCGAGGTCGTTCATCGTGCGCACGACGTCGCGTCCGAAATCGGTGAGGCCGTTGTGCCGGCCGGCGTCGCCCGAGGAGTCGCACCAGTTGTTCGTGTTGACGTGCGTGAGGGTGAGGTAGCGCGCGCCGAGCGAGTAGAAATCGCGCAGGATCGACAGCGAGTCTTCGATGGCGTGGCCGCCTTCGACGCCGATCAGGATGGCCGCTTTGCCGTCGGCTTTGGCCTGGCGGATGCCGGCCGAGTCGTTGCAGAACGTGAGGACGTCTGGATTGCGGCGCACCTCGTCGTGAATGAGATCGATGACGCGATACGCGAATCGCGCGGCCCCTCGGCCGGCGTAGAACGGCGGCACGTACGCGGCGAAAAACGACGCGGTGATGCCGCCCTCGCGCATCGATTTCAGATCGAGCTGCGCCTCGGGATCGTGCTCGCCGAGGTGCAGGCTGTGGCGGAGCAGACGGTAGGGCGTGTCGCAGTGGCCGTCGACGATGATGGCGCGCGTGTGGACGGCAGGGGCGGCGGCGAGCGCCGGCTCATTCGTTGTTGAAGTACTCATCGACTCGATCGATCTCTCTCACCAGCTCCCCGACATCGTCGAAGAGAAACTCCGCCTTCGTCAACAGCTCGCGTTCGAAACCGCCCGACAGGACTGCCGCGATCGCCAGCGAGGCGCGATGCGAAGCGAGGATGTCGTAGGGCGTGTCGCCGACGGTGAGCGTGTTGCTTGCCTCGGTGCCGAGCTTTTCGAGCGCCGCCTGAAAAATCTCCGGCGACGGCTTGGAAAGATCGGCATCGCTCTTCGACGTCGAACCTTCCACAAGCTCGCCGACGCCGAGAAGCGCCGTATAGTACTTCACCTCATCCTGGTTCGAAGACGATCCGAGCGCGAGCGTGATGCCGCGTCCGTGCAGCGTTTCGAACAGCTCGCGGATCCGCGGAAACGGCTTGACGTTTTTCAGGTACTTGTCCTTGTAAAGCTTGGTCCGATACTTCTTCAGCTCCTCACCGAACTTGCGCATCTCGCGCGCGTTGAGCAGATCGGGAACGAGCAGATCGCCCCCTTTCCCGATCTGATTCCGGATGACGTCCCACTCGAAGTGCTTGCCGAAATGCTCGAACGCGTCGATCCAGCAGCGGGCATGAATGTCGTTGGAGTCGACGAGGGTGCCGTCGACGTCGAAGATGATCGCTTTGAGTTTCACGGGATGGGGGAAGAGCAAGATCGGTGCAGCTTTGTAGGGAGTGGGCTAGCGTGATCAGGCTCTGCATCTTGCCAAGCACAGACAAGAGTGTCTGTGCCACACTGGCTTTCGCCAGTAACGGCATTCACGACGACGGCAGGATGCATGTGGCACAGACACTCTTGTCTGTGCTGGTGAGGCTCGGGAGATCTGAGAACACCAACGGCAATTACACTACGCGCCGAATGAACCTCTCCCGCCAGATTGCGTGGCGTTATCTCCGCCGCCCCACCGATCGCCTCGTGTCCGCGGTTGGATTCGTATCCGTCCTCGGATTGGTCATCGGCGTGATGGCGCTAGTGATCTCGATGGCGCTCATGACCGGGTATCGCGGCGACCTGCAGCGCAAACTTCTTGGCGGAAACGCGGAGGTCTTCGTCTACTCGGTCGGCGGTCCGATCGAAAATACGGAGCAACTCGTCGGCGTCGTTCGAGCGACTCCGGGGGTAGCCGAGGCCGCGCCGGTGCTGTTCAAGAGCGCGCTGGTGACGACGGAGCGGAGCTCGACCGGCACCGAGACGATGCTCAAGGGCCTCGAGCCGTCGCGCGCGGCGGAGTCGCAGATGCTGGCGAAGATCATCGGGCCGCGGCACGCGTTCAACACGGCGGAAGGGGAGCGCGGCGTCGCGGTCGGACGTTATCTGGCCACGAAGCTCGGCGTGACGACGGGACAGTCGATCAGCATCACCGTTCCGGTCGAGGACAGCGGGAGCTTCCTGCCGCGCAGCGCGTCGTTCGTGGTCACGAACGTGTTCGACACCGGCTTCTACGAATTCGACGCGCGCTGGCTCTTCATCGATCTGCACGAAGCGGAGTCGCTACTCAACGCGCCGGGCGCGGCGAACCTGCTCGAAGTGAAGCTCGTCCCTGGCGCGGACCTCGACGCCGTTTCGCGCGCCATCGATGCGCGCACCGATCATCGCTACGCGGTCAGCGACTGGCGCGACATGAACCGGCAACTCTTCTCGATGCTCAAAATCCAGCAACTGGTGTTGTTCATCGTCATCGGCCTGATCGTGTTCGTCTCGACGTTCAACATCGTGTCGACGCTGATCATGACGGTGCACGAGAAGCGGAAGGAGATCGGGATCCTGTCGTCGATGGGGGCGGAGTCGGGCACGGTGAGCCGCATCTTCGTCTGGTACGGCACGATGGTTGGCATCCTCGGCACGGCCACCGGCATGTTTCTCGGCGTGGTGATCTGCTGGCTGATCACGCGCTATCACCTCGTGTCGTTCCCGCCGGAAATCGCGCAGGTCTACTTCGTGTCGTCGATTCCGTTCGTGACGCGGCCGATCGATCTGACGATCATCGCGGCATTCTCGCTGGCGGTGTCGTTCGGCGCGACGATCCTGCCGTCGCTGCGGGCGGCGCGGTTGAATCCGGTGGAGGCGCTGCGGCACGAGTGATGTGGCACAGACACTCTTGTCTGTGCTTGTGAAGCTACGTAACTTGCGAGTTTGCCGCGAGCCTCCCAGCCGCACAGACAAGAGTGTCTGTGCCACACCAGCCCGTATAATCCCGCCCCGATGCCCGCACGCCTCATTCTCGAAGATGGAACCGTTTACGACGGCGAAGGCTTTGGCGCCTCTGCCAACTCGATCGGCGAGGTCGTTTTCAATACTTCGCTGACCGGATACCAGGAGATCGCCACCGATCCTTCCTATCGATTTCAGATCGTGGTGATGACGTATCCCCACATCGGAAACTACGGGATCGAGAAAGCGGTCGCGCAGAACGAGCAGGCGCAGGTGGCCGGTTTCGTGGTGCGCGACGCGATCGCGGAGCCGTCGAACGCGCTGTCGGAGATGCCGCTTGCCGAATACTTCTCGGGCAATGGCATCTCCGCGATTCAGGGCGTCGACACCCGCGCACTCACACGCCACATCCGCAACCTCGGCGCGATGCGCGGCATGATCACGAGCGAGAACGAGCGCAGCGTCGAATCGATCGTGGAGGAAATCCGCCGCGCGCCGTCGATGAGCGGACTCGATCTCGTGCAGCGCGTGACGGCGCTTCGTCCGTACACGTTCGATGAGCCGCCGGCAAATCCGAAAAAACGGATCGCGCTCTACGACTTCGGCGTCAAGCGCGACATCCTCCGCCAGCTTTCGCAGCAAGGTTGCGAAGTCACCGTCTATCCCGCCACCACTCACGCCGATGAAATCCTGGCCCAGCGATTCGACGGCGTGATGCTGTCGAACGGACCGGGCGATCCGGAGCCTGTGACGTACGCGCAGGAAAACATCCGCCATCTCATCGGCAAGGTCCCGATCTTCGGCATCTGCCTCGGCCATCAACTCCTCGGCCTGGCGCTCGGCGGCCGGACGTACAAGCTGAAGTTCGGACATCGCGGCGGCAATCATCCGGTCAAGGATTTGCGCACGGGACGCGTGGAGATCACGGCGCAGAATCACGGCTTCGCGGTCGATCCCGACTCACTGAACGCGAACGAAGTCGAGCACACGCACATCAATCTCAACGACCAGACGCTGGAAGGTTTCCGTCACAAGAATGAGCCGGTGCTGGCCGTGCAGTATCACCCCGAGGCCGCGCCGGGGCCGCATGACTCGTTCCATCTGTTCGGCGAGTTCATGAACATGATCGACGAGTGGAAGTGATGCTCGCGTTTCTCCTTGCGTTGCTTTCGGTCGCGGTCCCGCCGAGACCGGCCACGTACGTGACGGACAAGGCCGGCGTTCTCGATGCGGCGAAAGTTCACGCGGTCAACGAGAAGCTGGCGCAGTTCGAGCGCGACACGTCGAATCAGATCCTCGTCTACGTCGATCGCACGCTTCCGACGGATACGACGATCGAACAGTTCGCGAACGACGCGATGCACACGTGGGGCGTCGGCCAGAAGGGGAAGGACAACGGCGCCGTTCTTTTTCTCTTCACCGGCGATCGCAAGATGCGCATTGAAGTCGGCTACGGCCTCGAAGGCGTGCTGACCGATGCGAAGTCGAAGGAGATCACGAGCACGATCATCAAGCCGCGCCTGCGCGCCGCCGACTACGACGCTGCGGTGGAGCAGGGCGTCGACGCGATGTTGGCGACAGTTCGCGGCGAAGGGTTGAAGGGAACGGGTCAGACTGCGCACGAGGCGAAGCAGGTACGGCGCGGCAGCGGGTTCCTGAAATTCATTCCGTTCATCTTCATCCTGTTGATCGGTCTCGTCATCGTGATCGCGCGCGCGGTGCGGAAGGCCGGACCGCGGACGAGCGGTTGGACGCCGTCGACGGGCAACGATTCGTCGTTGTGGACGTCTTCCTCATCATCCTCATCGGATTCGTTCTCCGACTCGTCGTCCTCGGATTCGAGTTTCGACGGAGGCGGCGGCGATTCCGGCGGCGGCGGCGCGAGCGACTCTTGGTGAAAGGTGTTTCACCACAAAGGCACAGCGCGGCATAGCCGCAACCAAAATCTTTCCGGTCGAGAGTCCCTCTCCCCGAGTTTCTTCCGGGGAGAGGGAGACACGCAGCGAAGCGGAGTGCGGGTGAGGGGCGGCGCCTGAAACCGCAGGTCGCGCAAGCTCCGCCCCCTCATCCGCCTTCGGCACCTTCTCCCCCGGCAAAAAGACGCCGGGGGAGAAGGACTCTCGATGGAACGAACGCGCGAGAACCGTCAAAGAAAATCTTCACGGCGCGCACAGAATCTAATGGGTTAGTAGTACAAAGGACGCGAGAAAGGCGTTACGCGTTCATCCAAGCTGGCGCTAGCTCGACGTCGCGCGGCGCCGGCTGCAGGCGCGAGATCCACTGGAGCACGTTGGCCATGTCGGCCTCCGCTTCCATGCGCTGACGGACCTCGTTGTCGGCCTCGTCGATGGTGCGCTCCAGGACTGCGTCTACTAACTCGCTCATCTCTCGACGGCACGTTTCAGCAATCGTCGTGCCGGACGAAAATCAGTCGAGGGCGATGATGCCGTCACGCCAGAGCTTGTAGAAAATCAGCATCGCATCGGGCTCGCGGATCGGACTGATCTTGATGAGCGAGCCGAGGTCCCACTGGCCGTTGATGCGCGAGAGCATGAAGCCCTCGTTCGGCGTGAAATTCATTTGCGTGATTTCGTCCAACGGTTTGGCGACGCGCGGCACTTTTGAATCGTGCAAACCCTGGCCGCGAAGATCGGAAAGGATGGCGGACTCGGCGCCTTTGATCGCGCTGCGGACGCGCTGATGATTCGGATCGAGGTTCTCCGCCGCTTTCAGCAGGCGCTGCGCTTTCTCGTACTCGCGTCCGCGCAGCGACTGCTGCGCGCGCGCGATCAGCGAGACGATCTCGTCGTCCTCGGTGAAATCGTCGACCGTCGCCGGCTCCTCGTCCGGCTTCGGCGTCGGAAGCACGACCAGCGTCGGATCGGTCAGCTTCACGTACCCTTCGCGCGTGAGGTGATAGACCGCCGAGGAGACGTTGAATGATGACGAGCGGCTTTCGAGCACCAGCTCCGCGAGTGAACGCTTGCCGTCGATGGCGTTGACTACCGTGCGCTGCGCATCGTCTTCGAGCTCTTCCGGCGGAAGCTCCTTTACGATCGACGGCACGAGGCCTTCGTGTCCGATGAGCGTGTGGATGCGGTTCCACTCGTCAACGCGCCGCGTCCCCTCCATGATCAGGCCGGTGACGTCGACCTGCAGCGGGATCATCTCCATCTGCGGCAGCTCGTCGTCGATGAACTGGAAGTCGCCTTCGTTCCAGAGAAAGATGTCGTAGATCTCTTCCTCCGCTTTCAGCCGCATCAGCCGCTGCAGATCCTCCTCGGTGATGACGTCGATCATCACCAGAATTTTTCCGAGGAGGATGCGCGACTGCGCCTGCACTTCCATCGCCTTCATCAGCTCCGGCTCGGTGATGTAGCCGTGGCTCATGAGGAACTGGCCGAGGT